>QFCS01005112.1_pt1 | contig 382874 bp, 327 predicted proteins | sample 3576561 | NCBI WGS metagenome assembly QFCS01 | reverse complement strand
GGACGAAGCTATCGGCTCAAAGAGGCCGCTGAAGCCCTTGCCCGGGAAACAATGTCAAACTAACAATCATCATGTCCTGCCTCGCGGGGTGGAGGAATTTGACTGACCACACCCGGAGGAATTTGAAGTGACCCGCGGGGGCTCGGAAGCCCTTTTGCGAACGAACCGAAGGCGAGCAATGCGTGGCAGCTTTACGAAGCCTTGAGCGGACGCCGGGTCGAGGATTGGCCTGGCCGTGAAGCCATGAAGCTGCCGCCGCCAGTTCCCAGCACCGCGATCTACACACGTTCCGATGGCATCGTCGCCTGGCAAGGATGCCGCGAGCAGCAGAGCGACACGACGCAGAATATTGAGGTGGAGGGCAGCCACTCCGGTCTCGGTTTCAATCCGGCGGTGCTTTATGCGATCGCGGATCGGCTGGCCCTGGCGGAAGACGAGTGGTCTCCGTTCGACCGCAGCGGCTTGCGGAGCATGGTGTATCCTGATCCGCATCGCAACGACAGCGAATGGGAAGCCGCGTTGCGGACAGGCGCCGCCGGGTAACAGTCGGAATTTTCGTCTTGCCCGTTTCATATTCAAGAAGGAGGAATTCATGAACGCCGACAGCAAGCAGCCTTTCAATCCCGCGGCACTGATGCCCTGGATGGATGAACTCAAGAAACTTGTCGAGCAGTTCAAGCTGCCCGGCATTGACGTGGCCGCGCTCATTGAATGGCAGCGCAAGGATATGGAAGCTCTGGCCGAAGCAAACCGTCAGGCGTCCGAAGGCATCAAGGCGCTTGTCGAGCGCCGCAACGAGATCATGCAGGAAGCGCTCGCGCAGTGGCAGTCGGCCGTGAAGGACGTCACCAGCGGCGACGCGATGTCGAAGCAGGCCGAAGCCATGAAGCAGGGCGTCGAAAAGGCGGTCGCCAATTTCCGTGAGCTCTCCGAGCTCGAAGCAAAGGCGCGCACCAATGCGTGGACTGTCGTTCAGCAGCGCATGCAGGAGAATCTGACGAATCTTCAAAAGCTGCTGCAGCCGAAATAGCGGCGGAGCGTCTGGCCCGGCGGGGCAGAAACGGTGAGCCATCCGCGCTGAAAGACGGAAGGCCGCCGAAGGGATGAGAGACCGGAAGGGGGAGAGCATGAGTCTTGCCAAGTTGCAGGATCTGACGGGTCGTGTCGCGCTCGTCACAGGTGGATCCAGAGGTCTGGGCTTGCAGATGGCCGAGGTGCTGGGCGAGCTCGGCGCCAAGGTTGCGATCACGGCGCGGAAGGCTGAAGAACTGACAGCCGCCGCGGCCCACCTGAAGTCGCTCGGCATCGAAGCGATGCCGGTTGTCTGCGACATGGGGCAACTGGCGACAATCGGCCCCATGGTCGAACAGGTCATCGCGACGCTCGGGCCCATCGATATTCTCGTCAACAACGCCGGGACGTCCTGGGGCGCAGCTACAATCGATCATTCCCTCGATGGCTGGAACAAGGTCATCACCCTGAATGTAACGGCAATCTTTGTTGTCACGCAGGAGGTCGGGCGCCGCTGCATGGTTCCGCGCCGGAGTGGCAAGGTCATCAACATCGCTTCGATCCAGGGGCTGACGGGGACATATCCGGAGAGTGTGCCGACGCTCGCCTATAATGCCAGCAAGGGCGCAGTCGTGAACATGACGCGCACACTTGCCAACGAATGGGCTCCGCTCGGAATCAATGTGAATGCGATCGCGCCGGGTTATTTCCCGACCAAAATGACCGCGCAGCTTAACGAAGATAACACCTCGGACATGGCGCCGATGAAGCGCGGTGGCGGCCCCGAGGATTTGAAGGGAGTCACGGCTCTGTTCGCATCGGACGCCTGTGCATTCATTACTGGCCAGACACTCGCCGTCGATGGCGGAGTCACGGCTGTCTGAGCAAGCAATAAAATAAGGGGAGGAACGAAAATGAACGATATGCCCTGGATCAAGTCTTATCCGGCCGGCGTGCGCTGGGACATCAACATTGTTCCCGAACCGGTGCAGAAGATTCTTCAGGATACCGTCGCAAAATATCCCGATCGCCCGGCGATCGACTTCATGGGCAAGCGCCTGAACTATCGCGAAATGAGTGATCTGGTGAATCGCGCGGCGCGCGGCCTGCAGAAACTGGGCGTGAAGCCGGGCGTTCACGTCGGGCTGTTCCTGCCGAACACGCCGCACTATCTCATCGCGTTTTTTGGTGTGCTGACGGCCGGCGGCACCGTAGTGAATTACTCGCCGCTCGATGCGGCCAAGGTGCTCGAGCACAAGATCGAGGATAGCAAGACGGACTTCATCATCACGCTCGATCTTGCGGCCCTGTATCCGCAGATGGCGCCGATGCTCGGAACGACCCGTTTGAAAAAGCTGATTGTCGGCAATGTCGGTGAAATGTCAGCCGCTCCCGATGCCGTGAACGCCGAGATGAAAGCTGGGAAACAATTGAGCGAGGTGCCGAAGGACGATCGGCATGTGACCTTCGCGGAACTGCTCGACAACGATGGAGCTTACCAGGTCCATCCGATTGCCGATCCTAACGAGACGATCGCGGTGCTTCAGTACACCGGCGGCACGACCGGTTTGCCCAAAGGCGCAATGCTGACGCACTCCAATCTGTCGAGCGCCTGTCAGCAAGCATGGGAGACTACCACCGGAACGCCACCGGTTCTGGTCGAGGGGCAGGAGAGCGTGCTCGCGGTGCTGCCACCATTCCATATCTATGCGTTGACGGTGAACATGCTGTTTGCCGTCCTCGGCGGAGCTGTCGTCCTGCAGCATGTTCGTTTCGATCCGAAGGCTGTACTCGAGGACATCGCCAACAAGAAGCTGACGGTCTTTTGCGGTGTGCCGACCATGTTCACCGCGCTGATCAATCATCCGGAGACGTCAAAGTACGATCTGAAGTCGCTCAAATATTGCGGCTCCGGGGGGGGCGCCGTTGCCGCTTGAGGTGGCCCAGCAGTTCGCGGCGATTACAGGCTGCAATCTCAGCGAAGGCTGGGGCATGACTGAAACCTCACCCACAGGGACCTTCACACCGGTCAACGGCATGCGCAAGGCAGGCTCTTGCGGAATGCCGATGCCGGGTATTGATATCAAGTTTCTGAATGTCGAAGACCCCAGCAAGTATGTCGCGCTCGGCGAGCGCGGCGAGATTTGCATCAAGGGTCCCAACGTCATGAAGGGCTATTGGAATAACCCGAAGGCGACGGCCGATGTGACGACATTCGACAGCTATTTGCGCACCGGCGACGTTGGCTACATGGATGATGATGGTTTTGTTTTCATCGTCGATCGCACCAAGGATATGCTGCTGTGCAGCGGTTACAACGTCTATCCGCGCGTTCTGGAAGAGGCGGTTTACAAGCACCCCTCGGTCGCCGAAGTCGCTGTCATCGGCATTCATGATGAGTATCGCGGGCAGTCGCCGAAAGCCTTCATCGTGCTGAAGGCCGGTGCTCAGGAAATCACACTCAAGGATATGCAGACGTTTCTGAAGGACAAGCTCGGCAAACACGAGATGATTCAGGCGATTGAACTCCGCCCCGAGCTTCCAAAAACGGCGGTCGGCAAGATTTCCAAAAAGGACCTGTACGACGAAGAAGATCGCAAGGCGAAAGCGCAGGCCTGAGCGCCCCGTGCTTCATGCAAATCCGTCGGCGCTGGACCTTTCAGCGCCGGCACCGGACCAACTCGGGCGGCCATAGCCGCCGTTTAACCTCTGGAGGCAAGACAATGGATCAGCTTAGCGGAATGGATGCCTCTTTTCTGCACATGGAAACGCCTGAAACGCCGATGCATGTCGGCAGTTTGATGCTCATTGATCTGCCGGATGGTTACGAAGGTGACTACTACGAGGACGTCAAGGCCATGTTGGCCAAGCGTATTCATCTTGCATCGGTCATGAGCCGGAAGCTGGCGCAAATGCCCTTTGAGCTCGCCGAGCCGGTATGGATCGACGATGACGACATTGATCTCGATTATCATGTGCGAAGCCTGACGCTTCGCCGCCCCGGCACAATGGCGCAGCTTGAAGTGCTGATTGCGCGGCTGCATTCGACACTGCTCGACCGGAGCCGTCCGCTCTGGGAGATCTATGTCATCGAAGGACTCGAGTCCGGGCAGGTCGCGCTTTACACCAAGGCGCATCATAGCGGCGTCGACGGCAAGGCAGGCGCCGAGCTCGCCAAGGTGCTGTATGATACGTCCCCCAAGATGCGTGACGTTCCACCGCCGCGGCGCAAGCGGTCGAGCGGGCAGTACCAACTCGGCATGACCGAGTTGCTGCAAGCGGCGGCCAACAACGCGGCCCAGCAATACCGGAAGCTCGCGGAGCTTTTGCCGACGGCCGCAAAGGCCTTCAGCACGGCAGCCGGCGTCGTCGCAAGCCAGCGTACGACCAATGGCAGCCGGTCGCTCAATCTTGGATTGGCGCCAAAAACCATCTTCAACGATTCCATCACCAACCAGCGTTCCTACAGCACACTGTCGCTTCTGTTGGCGGACGTTAAGGCGCTCGGAAAGCGGGTCGGCGGAACGGTCAATACGATTGTGATGGCGATGTGCAGTATCGCACTTCATCATTTCTTGAAGGAGCGCGGGCTGCTTCCGAAGGAAGCACTCATCGCGATGGTGCCGGTGAGCCTTCGGGCGGAAGGCGACAGCGCGATGAACAACCAGGTGTCGATGGTGCGGGTCGATCTTGCGACCGATGTCGACAGTCTTCCGGAACGGTTCAAGGCGATCCATGCCTCATCGGAGGCGGCAAAAGCCGTCGTGAGGGAGCTGAAACCCGTGCTTGGTGTCGATGTGCCGATCACGGGCTCGCCATGGCTGATGACCGGTCTGGCCTCGCTACTCGGCCGCTCGAACATGGCGAGCCGTTTGCCTGCGGTTGGCAATGTGCTGATTTCAAACGTTCCGGGTCCGCCGATGCCGCTCTACGTCGCCGGTGGCCGGATGGTGCATTACTATCCGGTCTCGATCCCGTATCACGGCAGTGCGCTGAATATCACGGTGCAGAGCTATGCCGGGCTGCTCGATCTCGGGATCACCGCCTGCCGCCGTGTGCTGTCGCAGGATGAATCCCACGAGCTCATCGCGCATCTGCGGACAGCGCTGCGGGAAATCGAGGCGCTGCCGGCGGTTTCGGAAGTATCCGGCGGAGAGGTCGCGGTGCTGGAGCTGAACGATGCGGGCAAGGCGTCTGCGAAGAAGAAGTCCGCGTCAGGTCAGTAAAGCACGCTGCAATAGACTCGGACTAGCAGGAAGAAAAGATTTCCAAGGGAGGACAAAATGGACCCATCACAGGCACGACAAAGCGGACCTATCGTACAGAGCGCAGCGGACAAAGCGCTGTTTTCCAAAGTGAGCTGGCACCTGCTGCCGCTGCTGATCATCTGTTACATCATCTCATTCATCGACCGGATCAATATCGGCTTCGCCCAGCTTCAGATGAAGCAGACCCTCACGTTTAGCGACGAGGCCTATGCGTTCGGAGCCGGCATCTTCTTCCTCGGATACTTTCTCTTTGAAGTCCCCAGCAACCTGATGCTGGAGAAAATCGGCGCGCGAAAAACCCTGCTGCGCATCATGTTCTGCTGGGGCATCGTCGCATCGGCGATGATGTATGTGCAGACGCCGACACAGTTCTATATTCTGCGTTTCCTCCTCGGTGCGTTCGAGGCTGGCTTCTTTCCCGGGATCATTCTCTACCTGACGTTCTGGTATCCATCCGCCCGTCGCGGCCAGATCATCGCGGTTTTCATGACAGGAACCGCGATAGCCTACCTGCTCGCAGGGCCGTCGTCCGGTGCAATCATGAAGTACATGGATGGATTCCTCGGTTATCACGGCTGGCAGTGGCTGTTCGTGGTGCAGGGGCTGCCGGCCTCGTTTCTCGGAATTATCGCCTACTTCTATCTGAAGGATAAGCCAGAGGATGCAAGCTGGCTGACGGCCTCGGAGAAGACGGCGCTCCGCAGCCATCTCGATAACGACAAGCAGTGCGTCGAATCCGCATCGCACGGATCTCTGGGAGCGCTGCTACGTGACCCGAAGGTCTACACGCTGTCGCTGATTTACGCGGTGTTCCTCGGTGCCACCTATGCGATGCTGTTCTGGACTCCGACCTTGATCAAGTCCTGGGGTATCAGCGATCTGTTCTGGATCGGCATGGCGTCATCGCTACCAGCGGTGTTCGGCATTGTCGGCATGGTGCTGGTTGGCCGCAGTTCGGACAAGCAGCGTGAACGGCGCTGGCACTTCATGTTTACCACTGCGATGGCCGCAGCGGGCGTGCTGACGACGGTCGTGACCCAGGGTAGCCTGATCGGATCGCTTGCTGGTCTCTGCCTGGTCGGCATTGGTCAGTCCGCCATGACGCCGATCTTCTTCGCGGCAGTCAGTGAATATGTGCCGAAGAAGACCGCGGCAGGCGGTATCGCGTTGATCAGCAGTCTTGGCAATCTCGGGCCGTTCGTGACGCCGTCGATCATCGCGTCGATCAACAAAGCGACGGGAACGCCGGTGGCAAGCATGATCCTCGTTGCGGTCTTGTGGATAACGGCGGGCCTGATGCTAACGTTCATCCTCCGTCCAGCGCCGGCTTCCCGGTTGGCGATGGCCTGATGACAAGACTTTGTCGGGACATCCGGTGTGGGCCGGGTGTCCCGGCAGAAGCCGACAGACGGGCATCCTGGATGCGAGATGATCGGAGGGGCCATTGCATCTGGGGATCACAACGCGAGAACTCATTCCGGAAGAGCGTTCGCGGCTCCTCGCTCATCTGCTGGCTCTCGATTCCGAAGACCGCCGCCTGAGATTTGGACAGGTTCTCTCCGACGACGGTATACGCCAATACACCGACAGCATTGACCTCTCGTGCGATGCCGTATTCGTCTCGACCGACGACGAACTTGTGATTGTGGGAGCGGCTCATCTCGCCCGCGAGGAGGATCATGCTCAATTGGGGGTATCTGTTCTGGCGAAAAGCCGCGGACAGGGGATTGGCGAGGCGTTGCTTGAACGGTGTGCATCGCGGACCCGTATCTGGGGTGTGCGTATTCTGTTCATGAACTGTCTTGTCGAGAATGCTCCGATGATGCACCTCGCCCGGAAGCAGGGTTTGAGGATCGTGTCTTCAGGCGCCGAGGCAGAGGCCTTCGTGCGATTGCCTCGCGCCGATCTTGCGAGTGTCGCGGCGGAAGTTACTGCCGAGCACGTCGGTCTGTTTGACCATGCATTGAAGTCGGGATGGCTGGCCTTGCAAGGACGCCGGCCAGGGTAAGCGGTAGAATTTCGACCATAAGCGCAATGGCAGTTTGGGGAGGGGACAGTGAGGATTGTTTTGTTGGGCCCGCCGGGAGCGGGAAAAGGCACGCAGGCGGAAAGCATCGTGAAAAAGTACGGCGTACTGCATCTGTCAACTGGCGACATGCTGCGCGCGGCGGCACAGGCGGATACGGAGATCGGGCGGAAGATCAAGCAGACCATGGCAAGCGGCGCGCTGGTGTCGGACCGGCTCGTTATCGCCGCCGTTGTCGAGCGAATTTCCCAGGATGATGCCAGGAAAGGCTTTATTCTCGACGGCTTTCCGCGAACCGTATCGCAGGCCGTCACGTTCGACGATGTCCTTCACACAGAGCATCTGGAACTCGATCATGTCGTCGAATTGCAGGTCGACGAGAAGGTCCTGCTCGGCCGTATTCTGATCAGAGTGAACGAGGCGAAGGAACGTGGCATCGCGCAGCGCGCGGATGACAACCAAGACTCGCTGAAGGTTCGACTTGATGCGTATCGTGCACAGACAGCGCCAGTGATTGATTACTACCGTGCGCGAGGTGTTCTAAAGAGCGTCGATGGATTGCAACAAATCGAGCGTGTGACAGCGGATATATTCAAGGCGATTGATACCGCAGCCTCGCCGAAAGTTGCGATGCGCAGATAGGAGGATCAGTCTTGTTCGCAGTCCAGCGAGGCGATTATTGAGGCAGCGTCGCTGACAGTGAGTTGGTAGAGACTGGAAAAGGATCGCCCATGACTACAGACAAGAACCGCGGCCAGTGTGCGCTTGTAACCGGCGCATCGGGTGGTATCGGCCTCGAACTTGCGCGCGTACTGGCCGCTAATGGTTTCGATCTGGTTCTGCTGGCACGAAGCGCGGCGAAACTTCAGGAAATTGCCAATGAACTGAAAGCCAATCATGGCAGCAAGGTTACGGTCCTTCCTGCAGATCTGAGCGATCCCGGCGCGCCGCAGGCTGTATTCAATATTTTGGCAGATACCGGGATTCAGATTGATCTGCTGGTGAACAATGCGGGTCTTCTGTTTGAGGATCGCTTCAATATCATCAGTTTCGACAACACCATGCAATTGCTGCGGGTCAACATCGAAGCGACCACCGCGATGACCCATCTTTTCCTCCCGCCCATGCTGGAGCGGAACAGCGGCAGGATCCTGAATGTTGCGTCGATAGCTGCATTTGTACCTGTACCGAATCTGGCCGTCTATGCAGCATCCAAGGCCTACGTCCTGTCATTCGGAGAAGCGCTCTCCCAGGAGTTGAGCGGCAGCAAGGTGACGTTGACGACTCTGTGTCCTGGAGTAACCGAGACCGCTATGGTTCACGGGACCAATCTCACAAGCGTTCCAAAAATGATGATTATGGACGCCAAGACGGTGGCTCAGGAGGGATACAGCGCCTGCATGTCCGGGAAGCCCGTTCATGTCGCGGGCATCGCCAATGAACTGGCGGTTCAATGGATCAAGTATCAGCCGAGCTGGCTGATGCGTGCGGTCGGCGGTTTTCTCAGCAGGAACCGGACTTCCTGAAGACAGCCTCGCGTCTCAGGAATGTCTTTGGCTGGCATTGGCTGCCACGGCGGCGGCAGCGGTGCGATTCTCAACGCCAAGTTTCGCGTAAATCTGCTCGAGATGCTTGTCCACGGTGCGCGGACTTAGTTCAAGTATCTGTGCAATGTCGCGATTTGTCTTTCCTTTACTCAGCCAGGAGAGGACTTCGCCTTCGCGGCTGGTCAGCCCCAGTTCCTTGCTGAATTCGGCCGGTGAATCGGAACTGGTTTCCCGGGTCAGTCTGAGGAGAAACTGGTCCGCATTCAGTCGGCCCATGTACTGAAGGCGATGCTTGTTGTCTCCAAAGGGGGTTGACGGAGGAGATTTTGGCGCAGCCCCGCCTTGCTGCATTCGCTCGAGCCAGGCAAGCCAGGACTCGGGCAATTCAGGGGCATCATTGCCGGATTCGCTCCGCACCAGAAGTTTCTGTGCCTGCGGCGTCGCCCAGATCATTCGTCCCCGGTGATCGACCGCGAAAAGGATGCGCCCGGAGACATCGAGCGCGGCGCGCGCGCTCTGGGTGAGGCGCGCATTGGCAAGATGCACCTTGATACGGGCAAGCATCTCCGCAATTACGATGGGCTTTGTGACATAATCCACGCCCCCAACTTCAAGGCCGCGCACGATGTGTTCGGTTTCAGCGAGGCCGGTCATGAAGATCACCGGAACGTCGGTGAGGCCGGGCAGGCGCTTGAGCCGCCGGCAGGTTTCAAAGCCGTCGATTCCTGGCATGACGGCATCCAGAAGAATGATGTCAGGCAGGATTTGCTCGACAACGCGCATCGCCGAAGCGCCGTCGAGCGCCACCATGACGGTCATGCCGACGCCATCCAGCGCATCCGTCAGCATCCGCAACGTTTCGGGGGAATCTTCCACGATCAGAACGGTGTCGCGCTTTTTCTCAATGGTCATGACGCTGCACGGTTTTCAGGGTTGCCATGTACTGGCCAAGGTCGAACTGCTCGATCAGGGATCGCATCCGGGCGACGAATGCCGCGTGTTCGGGATGATCCTGATTGATCTGGTCGAGCTTGGTGTGAATGGCCGTCACGTATCCGATCTGCCCAAGATTGATAAGCTCATCGACGTATTCGACGGGCGGGGCGAGGTCGTCCTTGACACTCCAGACCGCGGTGGGAGCTTCACCCGGCTCATACCGCCATTCGATTTTCAGCAACTGTCCGACAAGCTCCAGCAATCGCGGAACGTCAATCGGTTTCATCAGGTACCCGTCGTGAAACGGCTGTGCGAGCGGTGCCCCGTGCGCCTCCAGTGCGCTCGCCGACACCATCAGAATACGGGCGTGATGATGTCCCATTGTGCGCAATGTCTCGGCGACGGTCCAGCCGTCGATTCCGGTCATGGAGATATCGAGGAGGAAGAGGTCGGGCTGGCAGTGTTGTGCGAGGTTCAGGCACGATTCGCCGTCATGGGCGCTGAGAATGATGAATCCGAGCGGGGTCAGAATTTCTCGCAGCAGGTCACGCTGTGTCGGATCGTCGTCGGTGACCAGAATGGTCCGGCGCGGACCGTGATAGCCGAAGATCGGTGCGTTGATGGCTTTCAGGCGGGTTGGATTGGTCACCTCAGACAGCAGCATCTTCACGTAGAAAGTGCTGCCCTTGTCCACCACGCTGCTCACACGAATATCGCCGCCCATAACGCCGGCCAGAAGTTTGCTGATGGTCAATCCAAGTCCGGTTCCGGTCTGAGGCTGTGATACGCCGAGCGCGCCGCGCTCGAAAGGCGCGAAAATACGTTCCAGATCATCTGCGTGAATTCCGGGGCCCGTATCGCGCACCTCGAACTCCGCGACCGGACTGCGGTAATGAACGATGAAGTGAACGCTGCCGGTTTGTGTGAACTTGATCGCGTTCGACAGGAGGTTGATCAGAATTTGGCGCAGGCGCTTCTCGTCCGCGTATACAACCGGAGGTAGGGTTTCCGGGCGCTGGAACACGAACTCGATGTTCTTTGCGGCCGCCTGAAGACGAAACATGCCGACGAGCTGATCAAGAAAGGCGTGCAGACGGACTTCGTCGCGGGACAGATGCAATCGTCCAGCCTCGATTTTCGAGATGTCCAGAAGGCCGTCGATCAGGCCGGACAGATGGTCCGCGCTGCGGCGAACGACGCGAATTTGGTCGCGCGGTTTCGGCTGGATGGTGTCATCCTGCTCCAGGAGCTGGGCATAGCCGCTGATCGCGTTCAGCGGTGAGCGCAGTTCGTGACTGAGGCCAACCACATAGCGACTTTTGGCAAGATTGGCGGATTCGGCAACTTCCTTCGCGCGCTGAAGCTCCAGGTCCGTCTTCCGATGGGCGTCGATTTCCTGCATCAGCAAAGTTGTCTGTCGCCGGGTTTCCGCTTCCGCGGCCTGCCGGCTTTGTCTGGCGAGGACAAACAGCCAGGCGACGACACCGATGATGATGGTCAGGGCGAAAAACACCTTCCACAGCACATCGGAGAGCTGGATATGGTCGAATCGTATGGCGTTGGCGGTCTGCAGGTAGATCAGGCCCAGCGTAAGGCCGACAAGCCCGGCGGCTGCGGCAAAGACACCGAGATAGTGGCCGAGTTGCGAGTTGATGCGGGCGTAGATGGCCTGTGGCAGAAGCCGTCCGAGAGTTTCCGAAAGCTGGGCCTGCACACGCGCATGCGGCTTGCAGAGATCATGGCAGCGTGCATCCAGTGAGCAGCAGAGCGAGCAGATCGGTCCGGCATAGGCGGGGCAGGAGGCCATGTCCTCCGGCTCGAACGCATGTTCACAGATACAGCATTTGATGGCTTCGGCGGTCTGCCAGCTCCGCTTTGGCTTGCGCGCGATGTAGTATTTGCCCCCAGTCGCGTAGGCGATGAGTGGGGCTGCGACGAACGCCGTGGTGAGCGCCACAAATGGGGCCAATGCCTTCGCGGTGGGGCCGAAGAATCCATAGAATGCGCTGATCGAGACGATTGTCGCGATCGTCATGGCCCCAACGCCGACGGGATTGATGTCGTAGAGATGCGCGCGCTTGAACTCCATGTGCGGCGGACGAAGCCCAAGTGGTTTGTTGATGATCAGATCCGCCACAAGCGCGCCGACCCACGCAATCGCGACGTTCGAGTAAAGCGCCAGGGTCTGCTCGAGCGCCTTGTAGACGCCGATCTCCATCAGCAGTAGCGCCACAAGAACATTGAACACAAGCCAGACGACGCGGCCCGGATGGCTGTGTGTTAGCCGCGAAAAGAAGTTCGACCACGCGATGGAGCCGGCATAGGCATTAGTGACGTTGATCTTGAGCTGTGAGAGAATGACGAATGTGCCTGTCAGCGCCAAGGCGAGATCGGGCTGTGACAGCACGTAGCGGAACGCTTCCAGATACATGTGAGAAGGTTCGGCGGCATATTCTGCGACGACGCCGTGCTTGAGCGCGAAGAACGCGAGGAATGAGCCGGCCAGCAGCTTGATCGCGCCGGGAACGATCCAGCCCGGCCCGGCGCTGATCATGGCGAACCACCAGGCGCGTTTTGACGTGCGTCGATCGCGCGGCAAAAAGCGCAGGAAGTCCACCTGTTCGCCGATCTGCGCCACCAGCGAGAATACGACGGAGGCGGCGGTGCCGAACAACAGCAAATCCAGTTGCCCGGACGGGCTGCCATGTTCGCCCGGAAATGCGCGCCATTCGGCGAACGAGCCGGGACTCTTGATCGCGATTGCCGCGAAGGGAAGGATGTGGAGGAAAATCCAGAACGGCTGCGTCCAGAGCTGGAAGCGGCTGATAAGCGTGATTCCGTGTGTCACCAGCGGGATGATGACCACCGCGCTGACCAGATAGCCGATAGGGCGGGGCAGGCCGAAGCAGAGTTCCAGCGCCATCGCCAGGATCACCGCCTCGATTGCGAAGAAAATGAAAGTGAACGATGCATAGATCAGCGACGTGACGGTCGAGCCGATATACCCGAATCCGGCGCCACGGGTCAGAAGATCAATATCTACGCCGTATCTGGCTGCATAATAGGCAATAGGCAGCCCGCAGCAGAAAATGACGGCGCTGACCACCAGAATGGCGGCCGTCGCATTGGTCACGCCGTAGTTGAGGGTAATTGTTCCACCAATGGCTTCGAGGGCGAGAAACGAGATCGCGCCCAGTGCCGTGTTCGCCACGCGGGCCGCAGACCAGCGCCGCGCGCTCTTGGCTGTGAAGCGAAGCGCGTAGTCCTCCAGCGTCTGGTTGGCAACCCATTGATTATACTGGCGCCTGACACGGTCTATGCGCTGCCGTCCGGCCAACTCGCTCTCCTCTTTACGCCCGTCGCCCGCTGAAAAATCTACGTCGCGTTTTTGCGGTGCCGTATGCGCGATTTCACGTATGCGTGCGATGCACAATCCGGGCCATCGTTCCCCTATCGAAGCGTTGTTCAGCCAACACAAGGGGCGGTCATGTCAGACAAAAAAGATCAGGGATTGCAGTCACCTTTCCGGCGCAAGATGTTGATGGGAATGGCGGCGCTGCCAGCCATGTCCATGATGTCTCGCCCATCATTCGGTGCAGGACCGGCGACTTCAGCCGTCAACACAACGGGCCTTGCGGTGACCGATACCGAGGTCACCGTCGGTATCCTGCACTCGGTGACCGGTACGATGGCGATTTCGGAAACCGGATCGGTGCAGGCTGAAAAGCTGGCGATCGAGCAGATCAATGCCTCGGGCGGCGTTCTCGGACGCAAGATCAAGTTCATTCAGGAAGACGGCGCGTCCGACTGGCCGACCTTCGCCGAAAAGGCGAAGAAGCTGCTGGTCAACGACAAGTGCGCGTCGGTGATGGGCTGCTGGACATCGGCCTCGCGCAAGGCGGTGTTGCCAGTGTTCGAGCAGTACAACGGCATGCTCTACTATCCGACTTTCTACGAAGGCCTCGAGCAGTCCAAGAATGTCATCTATACCGGCCAGGAAGCCACCCAGCAGATCATTGCCGGCCTCGATTGGGTCAACAAAACCAAGGGTGCGAAGACCTTCTATCTGCTCGGCTCGGACTACATCTGGCCGCGCACCTCGAACAAGATCGCGCGCAAGCATATTGAAGGCCACTTGCAGGGCGCGAAGGTGGTCGGCGAGGAATACTTCCCGCTAGGCCACACTCAGTTCAACTCGGTCATCAACAAGATCAAGCTGACCAAGCCGGACGTGATCTACGCCATCATCGTGGGCGGTTCGAACGTCGCGTTCTACAAGCAGCTCAAGGCGGCCGGTATCGACCTGTCGAAGCAGACGCTGCTGACCATCTCGGTCACCGAGGACGAAATCGACGGTATCGGCGGTGAAAACATCGCGGGCGCTTTCGCTTGCATGAAGTATTTCCAGTCGCTCGACAATCCGAACAACAAGGAATTCGTTGCAGCCTTCAAGAAGATGTGGGGCGAAAAGACCGTGATCGGAGATGTCACCCAGGCTGCCTATCTCGGCCCGTGGCTCTGGAAGATGACCGTCGAGAAAGCCGGCAGCTTCGATGTCGACAAGATCGCGGCGGCCTCCGCGGGCATCGAGTTCACCAAGGCGCCGGAAGGCTACGTGAAGATCCATCCGAACCACCATCTCTGGTCAAAGACGCGCGTCGGTCTCGCCCAGCTGGATGGCCAGTTCAAGGTTGTCTACGAAACCGCCGATCTGGTCGAGCCGGATCCGTTCCCGAAGGGCTACCAGTAAGCCGCAGGTCCGTTTCTTCACAACAATCAGCTCCCAGGTGTGGGTTGTCAGCCCACACCCGCAGCGCTCGCGCCGCGGATTCGTCCGCGGCGCGAGACTTCCCCGGCGGAGAATTGAAATGTTCGGCGACTATTCGATTGGCGATCTCGGCTCGATCTTTGTAATGCAGGGGTTTGCGGGCCTTATCCTCTTCTCCGTCTACGTTCTGATGGCGCTTGGATTGGCGATCATCTTCGGCCAGATGGGCGTCATCAACATGGCGCATGGCGAATTCATGATCCTCGGCGCCTACGTCACCTGGATGACGTCTAACTTCTTTCAGGCCTATCTGCCTTCGCTGTTCGGTGGGTACTTCTTTATTGCAATGATATTGGCCTTCATCGCATCCGGCGCGCTAGGCATGCTGGTGGAGTGGGGACTGATACGCCATCTCTACAAGCGCCCGCTCGATACGCTGCTTGCAACCTGGGGTCTCAGCCTCATGCTGCAGCAGGCCTATCGCTCGATCTTCGGCGCCCGTGAAGTCGGCGTCGAACTGCCGCAGTGGATGTTGGGTTCGCTCAAGCTCACCGATACGATCGAAGTGCCCATCAACGGCATCTTTGTGATGTGCCTGACGGTTTTGATTACGGTCGCTGTGGCCTACATCATGTACAAGTCGCGCTGGGGCCGCCAGGTGCGTGCTGTGGTGCAGAACCGCGTGATGGCCGGCGCCACCGGCATCAACACGGAAAAGGTCGACCGTTACACCTTTGGCCTCGGCTGCGGTATCGCCGGCGTCGCAGGCTCGGCTTTCACCATGATCGGTTCGACAGGCCCGACATCCGGTCAGCTCTACATCGTCGATACCTTCCTTGTCGTGGTGTTCGGCGGCGCGGCAAGCCTGCTCGGAACCATCGCCTCGGCATTCACCATCTCGCAGGCCCAGTCGACGATGGAATTCTTCATGTCGGGTTCGATGGCCAAGGTTCTCACGCTGCTTGCCATCGTCGGCATCCTCATGCTGCGACCGCAGGGACTGTTCGCCCTCAAGGTCCGGAAGTGAAAAGGCCAGGAAAATGTCCAACAAAAGCGTAGAGAAAAGCGTTGAGCAAACTTCTGTCGCCAAAGCCGTCAACGACAATCCGCGATTTGCGAACCGTACCGAACTCGTCGGCATTCTAGTACTTGCGGTCCTGCTGGTCGTCATCCTTCCGCTGGCGCTCGATATCTTCCGGCTCAATCTGGTCGCGAAATATCTGACCTATGCCTTCGTCGCCATCGGCCTCGTGATCTGCTGGGGCTATGGCGGAATTCTAAGCTTGGGGCAGGGCGTATTTTTCGGTCTCGGCGGCTACTGCATGGCGATGTTTCTCAAGCTGGAAGCATCGAGCGTCGCCAACACGAAGATTCAGTCGACGCCAGGTATTCCTGATTTCATGGATTGGAACCAGATCACACAGCTTCCTTTTTTCTGGAAGCCGTTTCACAGCCTGACTTTCACGATCATTGCAATCATTCTGGTCCCCGCCATTTTCTCTTTTATCGTCGGCGCCGCGATGTTCAAGCGGCGAGTCGGTGGCACCTACTTTGCCATCATCACTCAGGCGATTGCTGCGATTCTGACCATCCTGATCATCGGCCAGCAAGGCTACACCGGCGGCGTCAACGGCATCACCGACCTGCGCACGCTGAAGGGCTGGGACATTCGCACCGACAATGCCAAGTTCATTCTCTACTTCGTGGAAGTGGCCTTGCTGTTCGGATGTATCGGCGTTGCGCTCTTCATCCGGCATTCCAAGCTCGGCCGTATCCTGGTCGCGATGCGCGAGAAGGAAGATCGCGTCCGGTTCTCCGGCTATAGCGTGGCAAACTTCAAGATCTTTGCCTTCTGTGCCGCCGCGGTCTTCGCCTCCATCGGCGGCGCGTTGTTTGCCCTCGAGATCGGGTTTATGTCGCCGTCCTTCGTCGGCATCGTGCCCTCCATCGAAATGGTGATCTACACGGCAGTCGGCGGACGTCTGTCGATCCTCGGGGCTGTCTACGGGACGCTGCTGGTGAACTTCGCCAAGACCAGCCTTTCGGAATCGTTCCCGGAACTGTGGCTGTTTGGTCTCGGCGCGCTGTTCATCGCCGTGGTGCTGGTCTTCCCCAATGGCCTGTCCGGAATCTGGCGCGACCACATCCAGAAGCACATCGACCGTCTGCTGTCATTGCGCAAGCCGAAGGTCGGTAGAAAGGACCGCTGGACCGGCGGCTCGGTCGCCGACGGCGCGCCCGCGGAATAGGAGAGCATCATGCTTGTGGGGCATCAGCCAAAGGAATTTCTCCTCGCAGTCGAAGGCCTGACGGTTTCTTTCGATGGCTTCAAGGCCGTGAACGATCTGTCGTTCTATGTCGATGAGAACGAAATCCGGGTCATCATCGGTCCCAATGGCGCCGGAAAAACTACGGTGCTGGATCTGATCTGCGGAAAGACCAAGGCGACATCCGGCTCCATCCAGTTTCGCGGCAAGGAACTGACCCGAATGAAGGAGAACGAGATCGTCCAGACGGGCGTTGGCCGCAAGTTCCAGACGCCGTCGATCTATGACGACCTCACGGTGTTCGAGAACCTCGAAATCTCCTATCCGCGCGGGCGAACGGTGTTCGGCGCACTGACATTCCAGCGTGACAAGGCGGTGCGTGAGCGTGTGGAGGAGGTCGCCGAGATGATCTTTCTGAAGGATCGTCTCGGGATGAGCGCCGAGCTTCTTAGCCACGGCCAGAAGCAATGGCTGGAGATCGGCATGCTGCTGATCCAGGACCCTGATCTTTTGATGCTGGACGAGCCGGTTGCCGGCATGAGTGTCAGCGAGCGGGTGAAGACCGCCGAACTTCTCAATCGCATCATCAAGGACCGCTCGGTTCTGGTGATCGAGCACGACATGAAGTTCGTCGAAGACATCGCCCACAAGGTGACTGTGCTGCATCAGGGCAAGATCCTTTCGGAAGGCTCGATGGAAGCGGTGCAGAACGATCCCAAGGTCATCGAAGTCTATCTCGGTCACTAGGTCCGCTATTCAAGGAAAGACACCATGCTTGCGATTTCCGATCTTCATGTCGCATACGGGCAAAGTGAAGTCATTCACGGCCTCAACGTATCGGTTCAGCCGAACGAGATCGTTGCGATCATGGGCCGCAACGGCATGGGCAAGACCACGCTGATGAAATCCCTGATGGGCATTGTGCCGACCAAAAGCGGATCGGTGTCCATGGAAGGGAGCGAACTCAGCAAGCTGAAGAGCTACGAGCGGGTCGCCAAAGGTCTTGCCTACGTGCCGCAGGGCCGCATGATCTTCTCGACCATGACAGTGAAGGAGAACATCGAAACCGGACTGGTGGCGTCGGGCGGAAAAGAGGTTCCCGGCAATATCTACGAGCTGTTTCCTGTTCTTCTCGAAATGAAGAGCCGGCGCGGGGGCAACCTGTCCGGCGGTCAGCAGCAGCAGCTCGCCATCGCCCGGGCTCTCGCAACCAATCCGAAGGTTCTTCTGCTGGATGAACCGACGGAGGGCATCCAGCCCTCAATCATCCGCGAGATGGCGCGCACGCTCAAACGCATTCGCGACGAGCGCGGCTTGTCGATCATTGTTTCCGAGCAAGTGTTGAGTTTTGCGCTCGATGTCGCTGACCGCGTTCTCGTCATCGAGAACGGTGAAATCGTTCGCGACGAAGCACGTGACGGCATCGACGCTGCGCAGGTCGCAAAATATCTTTCCGTTTAACCAAGCCGTTCGTAACCAGGGGAGCATCCTAAATGCCAGATACACTGATCAAGGTCGATCTCAATCAGTCGGCCTACGACAACGACAAGGTTCATAACCGCTGGCATCCGGATATTCCGATGGTGGAGTGGGTCAATCCCGGTGATGATTTCATCATCGAGACCTACGACTGGACCGGCGGATTCATCAAGAACAACGACTCGGCGGACGACGTGCGCGATATCGACCTGTCGATCGTGCATTTCCTGTCAGGTCCCATCGGCGTCAAGGGTGCGGAGCCGGGCGACCTTCTGGTGGTCGATCTGCTCGACGTCGGCCCGATGAAGGAGAGCTTGTGGGGCTTCAACGGCTTCTTCTCCAAGCAGAATGGCGGCGGGTTCCTGACCGACCATTTTCCGCTGGCGCAGAAGTCGATCTGGGACTTCAAGGGTATGTATACCTCATCGCGGCATGTTCCCGGCGTCAACTTCGCGGGCCTGATCCATCCGGGCCTGATCGGCTGTCTGCCTGATCCCAAGATGTTGTCGATGTGGAACGAGCGCGAGACCGCGCTGATCGCCACCAATCCGACCCGCGTCCCGGGCCTCGCCAATCCGCCGTTCGGACCCACCGCGCATATGGGCCGCCTGAAGGGCGACGCCAAGGCGAAGGCGGCCGCGGAGGGCGCGCGCACCGTTCCGCCGCGCGAGCATGGCGGCAATTGCGACATCAAGGATCTGTCGCGCGGCTCGAAAATCTACTTCCCGGTCTATGTTCCGGGTGCGGGCCTTTCGATGGGCGACCTGCATTTCAGTCAGGGTGACGGCGAAATCACGTTCTGCGGCGCCATCGAAATGGCGGGCTGGCTGCACATCAAGGTCGATGTCATCAAGGACGGCATGGCAAAGTACGGTATCAAGAATCCGATCTTCAAGCCGTCGCCGGTGACGCCGAACTACAACAACTACCTGATCTTCGAGGGCATCTCCGTCGACGAGCAGGGCAAGCAGCACTATCTCGACGTTCATATCGCCTACCGCCAGGCATGCCTGAACGCCATCGAATATCTGAAGAAGTTCGGATATTCCGGCGCGCAGGCCTACTCCATCCTCGGGACGGCGCCGGTGCAGGGGCACATATCGGGCGTGGTCGACGTGCCGAATGCCTGCGCGACGCTGTGGCTGCCGACGGAGATCTTCGACTTCGACATCATGCCGTCGTCGGCCGGCCCGATCAAACACATCAAGGGCGGCATCGACATGCCGCTGTCGCCTGACAAGTAACCCGCGAGGCAACGTGGAGACGGCAGGACATGCGCTTTCTCCACGTCAGCGCGGATCAGATATCGACTGAGCAAACCGAGGGAGACGAGCTGTGCCGGTTTACGAGTATCTTTGCAACGATTGCGGACCTTTCACCGAGATGCGGCCGATGTCCGAATACGACATGCCGCAGGACTGTCCGCATTGCGCGGTTTCCGCGCCGCGCGCCATTCTGACGGCGCCGCACTTTTCATGCATGCCGGCGGCAACACGCAAATCACATGCGGTCAATGAGCGCAGCGCCAACGCGCCGAAAACTCTCGGCGAATACAAGGCGTCGCACGGCCCCGGTTGCGGCTGCTGTTCGGGCGGCAAACCGTCGCGGCTGATGACGAAGTCCCGTTCCGGTGCGAAGGGCTTTCCGACAGCACGGCCGTGGATGATCAGTCACTGAGCCGCTGATGTTCGATTCAAATCGGCATCGGCCGGGCAGGCCGATGCCGGATGACATTCACGCACCCACGGTCGTGCGTGGCGCTGCCTTTGCCTGAACCTCGCCGCCCAAATAGCTGGCTTCGAGCGATGGATCTTCAGCGATGATTCCGGCATTGCCGCTTTTCACGATGGCGCCGGTTTCCAGCAAATAAGCCCTGTCAGCCACCGCAAGGGCATGTCCCGCCATCTGGTCGACAACGATCAGGGTCATGCCTTCGGTGCGAAGCCGCTCGAACGACGCGAACAACTCGTCGACCACCAGCGGCGCGAGGCCGAGCGACGGCTCGTCCAGCATCAGCACCTTCGGCGATGTCAGCAGGCCGCGGGCAACCGCGAGCATCTGCTGCTCGCCGCCGGAGAGCAGGCCGGCCCGTTGATCAATGCGCTGTCTCAGACGCGGGAAGCGTGTCAGCATGGTTTCGACCTCGGCATCGAGGTCAATGCCGGGGCGGGCGTAGGCACCGAGCTGAAGATTCTGACGGACGGTCAGTTCAGGGAAGACCTGCCGTCCTTCGGGCACCAGAACAACGCCGATACGAGCCCGGGCATAGGCCGGAAGGTTGTCGATCCGCTTGCCGGAGAGCTGTATTTCGCCGTTGGCCCTGGGCGGCTCCAGTCCGGCGATCGAGCGCATCAGCGTGGTCTTGCCCGCACCGTTCGCTCCGAGCACGGCAATGGCTTCGCCGTTCGCGACCGTGACGTCGATGCTCTCGAGAGCCTGAGACAGACCATAGAACGCATCGAGCCTCTTGATCTCCAGCATGACCTCCGGCGAAACCTGACGCGGCGGACGGTGCTGTTGCTCCTTCGCTGTGGCGTCGCCAAGATACGCCTTCCGGACCAGAGGATCGTTGCGGATGTCCGCCGGTCCGCCGACGGCGATCCGCTTGCCGCCGTCGAGCACCACGATATGGTCGCTCAGAGCCATGATCATGAGCATGTCGTGCTCGACAATAATGACCGCGACACCAAGGTCTGCGATGCGGCGAAGCAGTTCTGTCAGCCGCTGTTTATCGCCCTTCGACAGGCCGGCGGCCGGCTCATCGAGCAACAGCACCTTGGGCCGCAGGGCAAGCGATCGTGCGATCTCAACAAGACGCTTCTCGCCATGCGGCAGGGATTCCGCCGGCCGGTCAAGGTCGCCGTCAACGCCTGCGAACCGCAGCAACGACCGTGCGAACCGCTCGGATTCCGGATTGCGCAGGGGCGAGACGATGCCGCCGAGCTTTCCCGCCGTTTCCGCAAGCAGCGTATTTTCGATGATGGTGAGCGAGCCGAACAGTTGGGTGGTCTGGAATGTGCGTGCGACACCGAGACGGGCGAGAGTATGCGACGGCAAGCCGGTCAGGTCGCGGTCTCCCAGTTTCACCGTGCCAGACGTCGGGCGATAGAAGCCGCAGAGCAGGTTCAGCGCGCTGGTCTTTCCGGCGCCATTCGGGCCGATCACACTGGTGACATGACCCGGCTGTGCGGTGAACGAGACATTCTGCACAGCGCGGACGCCGCCGAATGCAATTGAAAGATCGGTGACATCAACCGACGGAGCCCCGCTTGCCACACGAAGTACGGCGTCCGGGCTGCCGATTGTGGAGTGATCCGACGCTTCGTGCTGCGCAGATGCAGCGGGGAAGAACTTCGCGATGAGCTGGGAGATCAGCCCTGCGATTCCGTTCGGCGCCACACGCAGCACCGCAAACAGCAGGAGTCCGAAAGCGAGCAGGCGGTACTCAGCGAGATCCGAGAGAAGTTCCGGCAACAGCACAACCAGCAGCGCACCGATGATCGGGCCGAGCGCTGAACCCGCGCCGCCGATCATCACGCCGAACAGCAGGAGGATCGATTGCAGGAAAGGAAATGAACTCGGGCTGATATATCCCTGAAGGGGCGCGAACAGCGAACCCGCCAGCGCCATCGCCGCGGCGGAAATGACAAAAGCCATGGTCCGTACGCTGACAAGGTCGATGCCGATCGAGCGTGTCGCGACTTCGGAATCGCGCGCCGCGCGCATGGCATAACCCCACCCGCTGCGCTTCAGCCGGTCAAACAGGATGACGCCTGCGAACATCAGAACAACGCTGGCGATGGCAAGGCCGCGTTCATTGAGGGGCAGGCCGAAAATATCCGGAGGCGTAGTCAACACGAGACCATTGCCGCCGCCGGTGAGATCGCGCCATTCGACTGTGCCATGTTCGACGATGAAGCCGAATGCGATGGTGACCATCGCGAGATAAGGACCCCTGACGCGCAGCGCAGGCATGGCGAGAAGCCCGCCGACAATGCTGACAAGGACAATGCCCGCGCCGGTTGCCGCCAGATAAGGCCAGCCGGCCTTTTCCATCAGCAGCACGGTCGTATAGGCGCCGATCGCCATGAAGCCGATGTGCCCGAGCGAAATCTGCCCGGCCAATCCGAGGAGGACATTCAGGCCGATGCAGGCGATGGCCGTCAGCGCGATCGTCGCAATGAGAAACACCGCATAGCTGTCAGCAACCGCGGTATAGCCGAGGATCGCTACAAGCGCGGCGGCGGCGAGGAAAGAGGCGCGGGCGGTCATACCTTCTTCACTCCAGCGCGGCCGAGCAGCCCGTGAGGCAGAACGACGAGAATGACGATAACGGAAGCAAATGTGATGATCTGTGTGTAGACCGATCCGAGATAGCTGGTGGCGAAGACTTCGATCAGACCGAGGCAGAGGCCGGCCAGCATCACGCCCCAGGCGCTGCCAAGGCCGCCGATGATCGCAGCGGCGAAGGCCTTGATGCCGAACAGCGTGCCCATTTCGGACGAGACGTTGAACAGCGGAGCAATCAGAAGGGCAGCGATTCCGGCGAGTATCGCCGACACCGCGTAGCTCCCGGCAATGGCGCGGCTGACGTCAATACCCATCAGTTTGGCGGCGCCGGGGTTCTGGACGACCGCAAGCATCGCCACGCCATGGCGGGTACGCCGCGTGAACAGATGCAGCGCGCCGGCCAGCAGCAGGCCGATAACGGGGATGAGAAGCTGAAGTGGATAGACGCCTGCGCCGTCAACAATCTGGATCGGTGTCACCGCGAGCGGAGAGGGAAAGCCGCGCGGCTCCTTGCCGAACACGAACAGCATCAGGTTGTCAACGATGATGCCGACGGCGACGGTCGCCATCAGCCAGTTGTCCGAGCCGCGCTGCACGAACGGACGCACGGCATATCGCTCGATTGCAAGGCCGTATAATGCGCAGATCAGAAGAACGGTGGGGATGCCCAGCGCGGCCGGCCAGCCCCAGAGAATGAGAACGAAGTATCCGGCAACGGCTCCCAGGGTCATCGAACTGCCCTGGGAGAAGTTGACCGTTCCGGATACCGCATAGGTGACGTGAAAGCCCAGCGCGAGCAGTCCGTACATGCTGCCGAGCGCCAATCCTGTGATGATCGCAGGAAGAAGTGACATGTGCTGACTGCCCTGTTTGCGAGAACGGAGGTTACTTCTGTGCGACAGGCATGATGTGATTGTCTTCAAAGCGCGTCCAGATGTAGTCGTTCTCCGTCAGCGCGTCGTGTCGGGCCTTGGTGAACGGCTTGTCGTAGGTCTTGATCAGGCCATTTACCTGGTCGACTTCATAGAGCCCGTTGCGAATGGCGGCAGGATCCGCGCTTTTGGCTTTCTCGATGGCGCGCGCGATCACGAGAACGGAGTCATAGGCGTTGGCCACGCCGACAGCCGGCGTCACGTCCGCCGGCCCCTTGATGTCGGGATACTTTGCCTGCAATGCGGCCAGCACCTTCTTGCCGACAGGTGAAAGGTCGCCGAAGAAGCTGTAGGTCTGAACGAAGATCACGTTTTTCGCGTTCGGGCCTGCGAGCTCGGTGAAACGGCCGCCAGCCGGACCCCAGTGCGAAACGATCGGGGGTGCCCAGCCCATGCGGTCGAGCGATTTCACGACTTGCGATGCCGGGCCGACATTGCCGACCAGGAACAGCGTGTCGGCACCCGCCTGCTTCAGACGCGAAAGCTGCGGAACGACATCGACATCGTTGCCTTCAAACTTCTCGATGCCGGCGGGCTCGATGCCTGCCTCTTTCATGGCGTCCTTGAGCCCGTGCTCGTTCGACTCTCCCCATGGATTGTTGACAAGGATCAGGCCGGGTTTTCTGGTGCCGTAGGTCTTGCGCGCAAACTGGACAATGGCCTTGTCGACTTCGCTGTCCTTCGCGGAGACACGAAACACATAGTTGTCGGCGGCGCCGTTCTGCGTGATGTTGGTGCCTGCGGCCCACGGCACAACGAATGGCATCTTCGAGTTGTTCACGAACGGCACGATCGCGAGAGCGACTGGCGTGTCGAGGCCGCCGAGCACGGCGGAAACCTTTTCGCGCTGAATCAATTCGCGCGCGGCGATGAGGCCCTTGGCCGGATTGCTTTCATCGTCGCGGCGGACGAGCTGGAGTTGTCGGCCGAGAACGCCGCCCTTGGCGTTGATCTCGTCGATGGCGATTGTTGCTCCGCGGGTGAGAGCTTCACCTGCCCGCGCCGATTGACCCGACAGGGCGGTGACAAGACCGATCTTGATGGGTTCTGCGGCGGGAGCCGCCGAAACGGAGAGTGTCGCGGCGAAAGCAACGCCGATCATGCCACGCAGGAACGAAGGGCGGGAAAAGGCACGGTTCGATGATGTCGAATTGTAGCGCATTCTGCTATTCCTCCCGATAGGGCGAGTCCTCGCACCGAGAACTGTTCGCCAGCATTTCCGCCGCTCATCGTGTCGCGAACTTGACGGAAGTAAAAACTTTCTTCAACAATAGGCGAAATGTCAAGCGGCGGTAGTTACTTTGACGGAGTTTTCGGATGAATGGGAAAATTTCTATGCCCACAATTTCGGCAAATGATGCCGCGTCATCGCGCAGTGCGGGAGATGACACAGCCCGCGCGGCATTCGAGATTTCCTCACATGGACGATACGGTTACAGCGCCATCGTCAGTCGCCCGGACTTCAGTTGGCCGGGTGGAAAGCGCCTTGCGGTCTACATCGGTTTGAATCTCGAACACTTCACGTTCGGGGATGGTCTGGGTGCGGAACTTTGTCCCGGCGGCCCACATCCGGATGTCCTGAACTACGCCTGGCGCGACTACGGCAATCGCGTCGGTGTCTGGCGATTGATGGATCTTTTCGACGAGTTGTCGTTTCCGATCTCGGTACTCGTGAACAGCAGCATCTACACGTACTGCCCTGAAGTCATGGATGCTTTTCGGGAGCGCGGAGCGGAAGTCGTCGGTCATGGCCGGACAAATTCGGAGCGGCAGGGCATCATGCCTGAAGCGCACGAACGGCAATTGATTGCCGAGTGCACATCGGTGATCGCCAATGCCGAAGGGCGCAAGCCTGCGGGCTGGCTCGGGCCATGGATATCGCAATCGCATCTGACGCCGGACCTGCTCGCCGAGGCCGGATACGGGTATCTGCTCGACTGGTGCATGGACGACCAGCCGATATGGTTCAAGACGCGGAACGGCGGACGGATTCTGTCGGTGCCTTATCCGCAGGAGTTGAACGACATTCCATCCATCGTCGGCCGGAAGGATTCCGGTGAGCAGTTTGCCCGAATGATCGTCGATAATTTCGAGGAAATGCTGGACCAGTCAGCGAAGCAATCCCTCGTTATGGGAATTGCACTGCATCCTTATCTTGTCGGCCAGCCGCATCGGCTCCGACCGCTGCGGCAAGCGCTGCAGGCCATCGCCGCAAAGCGCGACGATATCTGGATCACGACGGCGGGCGGCATTGCCGATTATTGCCTGTCCCTGCCGGAGGGGATCATCCAGTCCTGACGCTGTGCGGCCATGATCATCGGCTCAAAACCCAATCCCCAATCGAGGACGTGAACGTGACCGCGATCGAAACGCTTTTCCAGAATGCGCGACTGACTGATGGACGTATTGTCGATATCGCAGCGGCAAACGGGCGCATTACCGCGATGGGACAGGGACTGCATCCATCACAGGCGCGGCAAACCGTCGATCTTGAGCGCCGGCTTGTGCTGCCAGGATTTGTCGACGGTCATCTTCATCTGGACAAAGGTTTTATCGGAGACGACTGGAAGCCGCATCGGCCCTGTACTGCGGGCTTCAACGTGCGTGAGCGGGTCGAGTTTGAGAAACAGGCGCTTGCAAAGGCAAAGCCGATCCCGGTGCGCGCCGCTGCCTTGATCGAGCTTTGCGTGTCGCAGGGCACCACGCACATGCGCAGTCACGTTGACATAGATCCGCAGGTCGGGTTGCGAAACCTCGAACAGGTTGTGGCTGTGCGCGATGCGCATTGCGACAAGGTTTCGATCCAGATTGTGGCTTTTCCGCAAAGCGGAATCGTGACGGCGCCCGGTACGCGCGAGTTGCTCGATACGGCCATTCGCAATGGCGCCGATCTCGTCGGAGGTCTTGATCCGGCGAGTTTCGATGGCGACATCGCAGGACATCTCGATGTCATTTTCGGCATTGCGGAGCGCCACGGCGTCGGAATTGACATCCACCTGCACGATGGCGACCTGCTCGGCGTTTTTGAAATCGAGGAAATCGCGCGGCGCACCAAGGCGCTCGGTCTTGGCGGCAAGGTCACGATCAGCCACGCCTATGCGCTGGGACAGGTGCCCCGGGATGTCGCACAGCGGGCCGCGAATCTGTTGGCCGAAGCAGGGGTTTCGATCCTGACGAATGCACCCGGCGCTCATGCTTTCCCGCCTGTGATGCTGTTGCACGAGGCTGGCGTAAATGTCTTCGCCGGCAACGACAATATTCGCGATTCGTGGTGGCCTTACGGTGACGGCGATCTGCTCGAAAGGGCGATGATTGTGGGATATCGCTCGGGCTTCAACACCGACGCGGAACTCGAACTGGCATTCGGCATGGTCACCGGACACGCGGCGCGGGCGCTTCATGTCAAGGATTACGGGCTTGCCGAGGGCGGGACGGCCGATTTTGTCGTGCTGGATGCGGAGCATGTCCAGGAGGCCGTGATTGCACGGCCGAAGGCCCGCGATGTCTATAAGGCAGGCCGTCTGATTGCACGAAATGGCGCCACAATTTCCGCCGCGTAACAACAGCCTGTTTTCGGGCACGCTCGTGGGTTTGGTGCGGATGATGCGCCGGATGATTTGATTGCGGGAGTGGCGATGTGGTAGTTAGGGCGGATATTGCCCGTAGAATGCAATTTCAGAGGCCGAATGGCCCGCCGGCAACGGCACCGTGATAGATCGGCAGATTCTTCCAAGGGTGTTGACCAGGTGCAGGAATGAACGAGACGTCAGCGAAAAAACCTCCTGCGCGGAAGAAGCCCGCTGCGGGCAAGCGGAAACGCGATTCGGCGCTCACCAAGGAATCGATCCTCCAGGCTGCGACCTATGAGTTTTGCCGGAATGGTCTTGGCGGCGCGCGGGTTGATGCAATCGCCCATCGCGCGAAAGCCAATATGCGGCTGCTCTATCATTACTTCGGCGACAAGGACGGGCTTTATCTGGCGGCTTTGGAGCATGTTTACACGGACATCCGCGCCGCCGAGCAGCAGCTCAATCTCGATAGCCTCGATCCCGCGACGGCGCTGCAGGAACTGATTGATTTTACATTCACGTTCTTCCAGAACCACCAGGACTACATTGCCATGATCAACACGGAGAATTTGCAGCGTGGCAAATATCTTCGTAAGTCCCGCAAAATCGCTGCGCTCACAATGCCGCTCGTCTCCAATATCGAAAGCATTCTCAGACGGGGCGTGGCTGCCGGAATTTTCCGCAGCGGCGTGGACCCGATCCAGCTCTATGTGACGATCACCGCCTTTAGCTATTTCCATGTGTCGAACAGGCATACGCTGTCCTTGATGTTCGACAAGGAACTGGGCGATCCAAAGTGGCTTGAAGATCGCCGCAAGCATACGCACGATGTGATCGGAACATGGCTGGCTGCCCCGGGAGCTTCCCGCGAAGGGCAGAAGATGGCCTCGCCGAAACTTTCGCCGATCCGGGGCAAGGCGTCCGATCTCGTGTGACGCTCCGCCCGGGGCGAACCCGATGCGCTCCCCGCGGCTGATCCTGCAAGCCTCAAAAATTCCGGCCGTCTTCTGCTCAAGCGGATCAATCCGGATTTCGTCGCACGAAATCGCCGGGCAGCCATTTGACAATGATAAGTAAGAATATTATTACTTAAGCGCGGCGGCTGTTGCCGCTGTTGCTGGACTATTGGATCGGGAATGGCCAGTCAGGCCCATCGGATGCGTACGGAATTTGTTCGGCCGGGAAGGGCGGGGCATTTGCCGTTGCCGTCGATCCGGGAGATCGGGCTGTTCGCTGACGTCACGCTCCGGAAAGCGCAGGCCGGCCGCGTGACAGCTGTTTTCGACAGTTCGTTCTACGCTGTCCTTGGCGGCGAATGGATATGCATCGGTCTGCCTCGCATCGGCTCGGGGCCGCTGCATGTTGTGTGCGAGAGCACGCCGCATGGCTGGCCGCGGCTGGGAAGCCCGGTCACTATTTCCGGATCGGTCCTCTATGTCGACGGCATGCCGTTCGCTGCGCTCGATGGCGCATTCATTTGGCGGCCGAAGCGCGCACCGGATTGGACCGTGGCTGATCTGCAGCGGGGACTCGGGGCGGCTCGCGATCTGTGGCGAGTGGAGCCGTCCGAGGACGGGTTGGCAGCGGCGAGCTGCGTGCCGTTTCCTGCGCGTCTCTCGCGGCTCATGTCCGCGGCCCGCCCTGCGGTTGTGGCTCTTGATCGGATTCTCGCACAGGCATGCGCGGGCCGTGACCTGTCGCCCGAGGACGAAGCAAAACTCACAGCGCTGATCGGACTTGGGCCGGGGCTCACACCATCCGGCGATGACCTGCTCGGCGGAGCGCTCATCGCGCTGGCGTCTCTCGGTCTGCTGGACGTCAGGGACAGGTTGTGGGGCGTGTGTTCTGAGCGTCTCGACCGCACCACCGAAATCAGCGCATTGCATCTGCGGACGGCAGCGCGCGGCTACGGCGCGGCTCCGCTCCACGACGCGATCCATGCCACGATCGGCGGTGATGTGCCGCGCCTTCCGGATTTCCTCAACGCTGTTTCAGCAATCGGTCACAGTTCAGGTCGCGATAGTTATGCCGGTGCATTGATTGCCTTGCGCGCGGCCGAGCGTCACTTTTCTCGCGATGACACGCGAACGTGGAGTTCTGTCGAAGCCTGACGTCCTGCGTCTGGTTTCTCCTAACTCGGCTGCTCCGGTGTCATGCCCGGAGCAGCCTTTTTCTTGCCCGATCGCGCGCCGAGGCGCCTGCGTTCCTTGTTGTTTGTTGCGGATTGAGGAGTGACGAATGTTGCAATTGACAAAGTAAGAATTTTCTTACTATCTTGAAATCTCGATATGAGTGGAGGACGATGTTCGTGGCAACTGAAACCAACAAGCCGTACCAGGCGCTGCTGACCGGCAACGTAAAGGTCGTCAATGTCGGCCTTGAAGGCTTTGTGAAAGATCTGCGCGATTGCGACATCGAAGTCGCTCATGTGGATTGGTCTCCGCCCGCCGGTGGCGATCCGGAGATGGCGGCCTTGCTCGCGAAGCTCGGCGTGTGAGGGGGCATCCATGAAACTGATCGAGGAAGCGAACAAGCAGGCTCTCGCGCGTATTCTGGAGGGTGAGCCAAAGCTGATCGACATCGTTCCCGCGCGCGATGTCCTGAAGGGCCTGAAGGAGAGGATGATCCTTCACGCCGGTCCGCCGATCACCTGGGACAGGATGTGCGGGCCGATGCGCGGCGCGGTCGCCGGCGCAATCGTCTTTGAGGGCTGGGCACCTGATCTCGAATCCGCGACGGAGTTGGCCGCCAACGGCGGCATTGAATTCCATCCCAACCACCATTTTGGCGCTGTGGGGCCGATGACCGGCATGACGACGGTGTCGATGCCGCTGTTCGTTGTCGAGAACATACGGTTCGGAAACCGCGCCTACTGCGCGATCAATGAAGGCCTCGGCAAGGTGATGCGCTTCGGCGGCAACGACGCGAGCGTGCTGGCGCGGTTGGCCTGGTTGCGTGACGTGTTCGGTCCCGTGCTCGCCAAGGCGATCCGGGCGCGTGGCGGCATCGAGCTCAAGTCGATTATCGCGCGCGGTCTCTCGATGGGCGACGAGATGCATCAGCGCAACCTGGCTTGCTCGAGCGTGTTCCTGCGCGAGATCGGGCCATCGCTGGCGCGAACCTCGACTGACAACAACATTCTCGCCGACTGCATCGCCTTCATCGCGCAGAACGATCAGTTCTTCCTCAATATCGCGATGGCGATGGGCAAGGCGATGACCGATCCGGCAAAGGGCATTCGCGGCTCCACGGTAGTCACCGCCATGTGCCGCAACGGCACCGACTTCGGCGTGCGCGTGAGCGGTATGGGTGACCAGTGGTTCACCGCGCCGGTCGAGATGCCGGAAGGCCTGTATTTTGCCGGCTATTCCGAGAAGGACGCCAATCCGGACATGGGCGATTCTGCGATTGTGGAGACCGTAGGCCTCGGCGGCTTCGCGATGGCGGCGTCGCCCGCCGTTGCCGGGTTCATCGGCGCCGGTGCGCCGTCGGAGGCCGGGAACTTTACCCGCGCGATGGGTGAAATCACCGTGGGGCAGAATTCCGAGTGGACCATTGCTGCGCTCGATTTTGCCGGAGTGCCCACAGGGATCGACGTACGGCTGGTTGTCGAAACCGGACTGGCGCCGATCATCAATACCGGCATTGCGCACCGTGAACCCGGAATCGGCCAGGTCGGTGCGGGAGTGGTGAAGGCGCCGATGGCCTGTTTTCAGCAGGCCGTCCGGGCGATTGCGAAAGATCTGGGGGTGTCATGAGCGCGTTTGTTCTGAACGAGATCCGCAAGGGATTTTATCTGGATTCCGTCGCATTGATGCGGCTGTCGCGTGAGATCGCCGCGGCGCCGGGCATTGTCGAAGCGGCGTTGATGATGGGGACACCATCGAACACGGCCATCATGCGTAATGCAGGGCTGCTTGACGGTGACATCAACGCGCAGGGCAACGATCTCATTCTTGCCGTGAAGGCCGAGAGCGAGCAGGCTGCCCGCGCCGCGCTTGCCGATGCGCTCAAGACGCTCGACAAACCGAAGAGCCAAAGCGCGGAAGGAGCGGTGTGGCGGCCGCGCAGCATCGGCGCGGCGGTCAAGGCGGCGCCTGACGCCAATCTTGCGCTGATCTCGGTTCCTGGCGAGTTCGCTGCCGCGGAGGCCCGCAAGGCGCTGAATCGCGGACTGCACGTTCTGATGTTCAGTGACAATGTTTCGATCGCGGATGAATTGTCCTTGAAGCAGCATGCGCTGGAACTCGGCTTGCTGATGATGGGGCCGGATTGCGGCACTGCCATTATCGGCGGAGCGCCATTGGCTTTCGCCAATAAGCTGAAGCGTGGGAGAATTGGAATCATCGGTGCATCCGGAACAGGTACGCAGGAAGTCTCTTGCCTCGTTTCGGAAGCAGGCGAGGGCATCTCACATGCCATCGGCGTCGGCGGACGCGACCTGAAAAAGGAGATCGGCGGGATCACCACGCTGATGGCTATCGACGCGCTGGATGCTGATCCCGAGACGGAGCATGTGGTGCTGATTTCCAAGCCGCCGCATCCCGACGTCGCAAAGGCTGTCATCGCGCGGATCGCGAAAAGCCCGAAATCCTACACGGTGTGCTTCATAGGGGCAGACTCGGCGGATTTGCCGCCCAATGCGAAATTTGCCCGCACGCTCAAGGATGCAGCCGAACTCGCGCTCGGCAGCAAGACGATCGGCGGCAATTTCAGCGTGACGAAACTGGCGACACGCCTGCCGAAACGCAGGGGTGAGCGCCGGATCGAGGGTCTGTTTGCCGGCGGAACGCTTTGCGCCGAGGCGCAGGTGATCCTCGGTGCCGGCGGCCGCCAGGTCGCATCGAATGCGGCAATTCCGAACGTGCCCTGTCTCGACGCGCCGGAAAGCGCAGGCCGCGACCGGATCATTGATCTGGGAGCCGACGAATACACCCAGGGCCGTCCGCATCCGATGATCGACCCGTCTGTCCGGGACGATGCCTTGCGCGCCGCCCTGAACGATCCTGAGGTTGGCGTCATTCTGGTTGATCTCGTGATTGGCTATGGCGCGCATGCCGATCCGGCCGGGCATCTTGCCGAGATCGTGGCGGATCGTTCCGACAGCGCGCCGGTCATTGTCGCCTCGGTGACCGGCACCGAGCTTGATCGGCAGGTGCGCTCCGCACAGGTTCGCCGTCTGGAAGAAGCGGGAATTCTGGTCGCACCATCGAACGCGCAGGCTTGCGAACTGGCGCTCGCCTTCACCGCTAACGATATCAAGGTGACACGCTATGCGCACTCTTAACGAGGTCCCGCGCCGTCTCGTGATCGCGATCGGCGGCAACGCGGTTCATCCCGAAGATATCTCCGGGACGTCCGAGGAGCAGAAGAACGTTGCCCAGCACACCGCGAGGGCGTTGTTGCCGCTGGCCAAGATCGACAACGAGCTTGTCATTACCCATGGCAACGGGCCGGTGGTCGGCAAGATCATGATGCGTCAGATGCTGACCATGAGCCGCATTCCGCCGATGTCGATGGATATCTGCGTCGCGCACAGCCAGGGCGGAATCGGCTATCTGCTGATGCAGGCAATCGAAAATGCGTTGCGGGAGGACGGCAATCAGCGGCATGTCGCAAGTCTGCTCACGCAGGTCGAAGTCGATGCCGATGACCCTGCATTCAAGAATCCCACGAAGTTCGTAGGCCCCTTCTTCACGGAGGAGGAAGCAAAAAACATCAGCAAAGAACTCAACTGGGCGATGCGCGAGGATTCTGGCCGCGGCTGGCGTCATGTTGTGCCGTCGCCCAAACCGAAGCATGTCTGCGATATCTCGCTGGTCGACGCGCTGGTGAAGCGCGGCACGATCGTTATCGCAGGCGGCGGCGGCGGCATGCCGGTGGTGCGCGATGCGCGAGGTGTTCGCACCGGTGTTCCGGCGGTGATCGACAAGGATTTGACCTCGGCGCACATCGCCAATGTCCTCGGCATTGACGAATTGTTGATTCTGACGGCGGTGCCGCGTGTCGCCATCAATTTCGGAAAGCCCAACCAGAGGGAGTTGGCCGAGGTCACCCTCGACGAAATCAAGATGTATCATCGCGAGGGGCATTTTCCGCCGGGAAGCATGGGGCCCAAGGTCGATGCCGCGATCCGCTTTCTGGAGGGGGGCGGCAAGCGCGCGATCATCAGTCATCTCGATCATGCGATGGCGGCGCTTCGCGGACAGACCGGCACGCACATCGTCCGGAATCCCTGACCGCGTCAGAGGAGATCTGGCGCTAGCGGATTGATCAGGCTTTTCGGGCCAGCAGATGCGACGGGCTGGATGCAGGCGACATGGCCTCGTCGATGATCGCGGCCAGGTCCTGTTGTCTGAACGGTTTGGCGAGTTTCGGAATTCCGTCTGCTTCCCCGTGGGGAAGCTCGGCGTAACCGGTGGCGATGATCGCCGGAAAGTCCGGTCTTTCCGCGCGGATCTTCTTGATCAGGTCGATGCCGGTCATGTGTGGCATGGCCTGGTCGGTTATCAGGAGCTCGATGTCCGTTTCCCGCTCAAGGATTTCGAGGGCCCGTGTGCCTGAGGAGGCGCTATGAACCTTATGTCCGAGTTCCTCCAGAATTGACGAGGTGTTCAGTCCAACGAGCGGATCGTCATCCACTGTGAGGATCACGAGCTTCCGGTCGGAGCGTGTGGCCCTCATATGGGCGACGGGCGCTTTCACGGAGACGGCTTCCCCCAGCGCAACAGGCAACCAAAGTTCGGCTGTCGTTCCGACGCCAAGTTCGCTTTTCAGAATGAGCTTTCCGCCCGATTGCTGCGCCATTCCGTGGACCATAGGGAGACCGAGGCCGGTTCCCTTCCCGACACCTTTGGTTGTGAAGAAAGGCTCCATCGCATGCGCGAGGGTCTTCTCGTCCATGCCGGTGCCGTTGTCGGTGATGCGGACACACACATAGCGTTGCGGAGCCGATCCGGCTGAATCGGGGGCGAGGCGTTCCTGAGCGCTGATGGCAATCGTACCACCCTTGGTCATGGCGTCGCGTGCGTTGACGGCCAGATTGAGAATCGCCAGCTCAAGCTGATTGGCATCCACCAGGGCAGGCGGCAATCCGTCCGGAAACTCCATTTTGATCCGAATCGAGGGGTCAAGTGAGCGTTGCAAAAGTTCGGTCATTCCGCCCAGGAGGGCCGGTATGCTCACCGCAACCGGCTTGAGTTCCTGGCGGCGGGCGAAGGCCAGCATGCGCTGGGTCAGCGCCGCGCCACGCTGTGTGCCCTGAAGCGCATTGTCCAGGAGCTGCCTGATCTTCTGATTGTCGTTCGGAAGATTTTTATACAGGAGCTCAAGGCTACCCTGAATGGCCATCAGCAGATTGTTGAAGTCATGAGCGACGCCGCCGGTCAATCGGCCCAGGGCTTCCATTTTTTGCGATTGAACAAGTGCCTGACGCGTTTCTTCCAGAGCCCGCTCGGCATTCTTTCGCTCGGTGATGTCCCTGGTGATCTTGGCAAATCCGAGCAGGGATCCGTCGGCATGGCGGATCGCGTCGATCACCACATTGGCCCAGAACGTCGTTCCGTCCTTGCGGACGCGCCGTCCTTCTTTCTCAAATCGTCCTTCGCGTTCTGCGATTTCGAGGGCGCGTTCGGGGAGACCAGCACTCTTGTCTTTTTCGGTGTAAAACCGTGAGAAGTGTTGACCGACGATTTCGTCCTGCGTGTAGCCCTTGATCCGCTGCGCGCCGGAATTCCAGCTAGCCACCGTCCCGTTACGATTGAGCAGGTAGATTGCATAGTCGGTGACGCCATCCACCAGCAGCCGGAACTGCTCCTGGCTGTTGCGCAACTCAGTTTCCGCCTGTTTGCGTTCGGTGAGATCGCGGGTGATCTTGGCAAAGCCGACCGGATTGCCGGACGTGTCTCGGATCAGGTCGATGACCACATAGGCCCAGAATCTCGTTCCGTCCTTGCGGACGCGCCAGCCTTCGCTTTCAAATTTTCCGTCGCGGATCGCGGCTTCGAGCGCGCGTTGCGGGAGACCGGATGCCCGGTCAGCTTCGGTATAAAATTGGGAGAAGTGCTGCCCGACGATTTCGGCTTCCTCGTAGCCCTTGAACCTGCGCGCTCCCGGATTCCAGCTTGAGACGATCCCCTGGAGGTCCAGCATGTAAATCGCATAGTCGGTGATCGCATCGACAAGCATGCGATATCGTCCGGTGTCGGATCCTGATGCATCGAAACGTGCCTGGCCTTCCACGAAGTCCCCCAAACAGTCATCAGGTTAACTTACTGAAACACGCGGGAACCCGAAAGGTTCCCAAGCTGTTTGTCCCATGACCGGCGGCGGGAAATATTGCCTGTCTGCGAGACGACAGATATCCCGGAACGGTGCAAAAATGCTGTGGAATCAAGTGATCCGGGCCAACCGGACGCAAGGACGTCGCCGATACAGGACCGGAATGTCGCGGCCATCGGCCTCAACTCGGTCGCGTTGCTGGTGCAGAGCGCGGGTGAACCGGCAATGCCCGATCGCTCGACCAATGGCCGGACCGAGGGCGGGCATCCGGGCGTGTATGGCGCTTACCGTGACGGTCCGCTGTATTTCAGCGGCAGCGTGCCTTATGGCCGGTTTGACAACAGTACAACGCGTTCGATCAACGCAGCCGGTTTGCCGAGCGAGTTCGTTACCGGGCGATTTGCGAGTGCCAGCTTTCCGGGCGTCTTGAACTTGGATGGCGGCGGACGGTTGGCCGCCTCGCAGTTACGCCTTTCGCAGCGATACAATTCGCGAATACATGGCAGCGCGGTTACACCGAGACACCGGTCTACGGGGGCCGGCCAGTCTGCTCGGACTGATTTATCAGGCGCAGTCGACGATGTCCTTGCCGTCCTCTCTCGGCCTGCAGTTCGACAGCAAGTTCATGCTTGAGAACGGGATGACCTTCGCGCCATATCTGCGTGCGGCCTGGGTTCATGATTTCATGCCCGACAGGCACATCACGGCGTCGTTCAATGTCGCGCCGGGTTTCCTGTTCAGCACGATTGGGACGCCCGCTCTGGCGGATTCGGCTCAGATCGTCATCGGAAGCGAACTCGCCATCGACCGTCGAGTATCTCTGTTCAGTTCGCTGGCGACACAGGTCGCCTCGCACCTTGCTTTTAGGCTTTCCGGTTTTGCGGAGAGCTACGACAGGATCAATTCGCTTCCGAGCGCGGATTCCTGTCGCCTCGGGCGACACCCGCGTATGATCGCCTGCATTTGGCGAGCGTGGCGCGATGCGGTTAACGAGTCGCGCTTTTCTGCCGGCGCGTAGTTGGCGCTGCGGGCGCCGAGTTGACGGCTTTCCCGTTATCGATTGTCACAGCGATATGCTCCGCCAGCTTGACTGCGTGATCGCCGCCTGCGGCGAGCCGGGCCAGCAGTTGCGACAAGAGCTTGAACTCCTCGCGGCTTAATGAGCCGAACAGAGCGTCGTTGACCGGACGCTGGAATGCAGCGAGGCGCTTCAGGCGATCAAGGCCTTCGCGCGTAGCGGTCAACTGCACACGGCGGCCGTCGTTTGGGTGGCTGCTCTTTTCGATCAATCCACTGGATACCAGTTTGTTCACTTCGATCGTGACAAACGCGCCGCTCAGATACAGGCGCGCAGCGATCTGGTTGATGCCCATCGGCTCCTTGTCCGTCGAATGCGCAACGGCGATCAGGATTAGATATTGAGTTGGTGAAAGGTCGACATAGCTGGCGAACTGCGCTCGCGCAGCCTCCAGACTGCGGCCAAAGGCAAAATAATCATACAGAAGGCCGCGCAGCGTGCGGTCGCTATCGCCGTCGAGCAATTCGGGTTTCGACGCCGTCAACAGTACGTTAAGCACCGCAAGCCTCTCATTCTCGTTGATTTCCATAAGCTTACCACAGTGCGTCAAACACGCCACGGCTGGCTTTGCCGGATTCGGTTGACAGCAAATAATAGCTTTGTCATAAAGCTAAATAACAAAGATAAAAAGGGTCGGGATCGTCAAATGACGGGTGATTCATGGAAGGTCGTGCTTTCAGACAGGCTCTTGGGGAATTCGCCACCGGCGTTGCGGTCGTAACTGCACGCGGGAAGGGTGACGAACTTGTCGGCATGACCATGAGTTCATTCAACTCGGTCTCGGTCGATCCGCCTCTCGTCCTTTTCAGCGTCGATCGAAAAGCGTTAAGCCTTCCGGCAATGCAGGAAGCCAAGGGCTTCGCTGTCAACGTGCTGGCCCGCCAGCAGGAAAACGTTTCCAACCAGTTTGCGCGCGCCCTGGCCAACAAGTGGGATCAGGTGAAGACCAGTGTTGGTCATGCCGAAGCGCCTTTGATTTCCGGCGCGCTCGCTCACTTCGAGTGCGAGCCTTACGCAAATTACGATGGCGGCGATCACGTCATCTTCGTTGTGCGCGTCGTCCGTCACACCGTGCATTCCGACGCGCCCGCGCCACTGATTTTCTTTCGCGGTCGGTATCGCGACCTCGTCGACGAAACCGAACGCGAGCCGACCTGGCCGCTGCCCATTCACTACTGATTTTCACCGGAGGATTCATGATGCGCTCTGCAAAGGACTATCTGTCGAGCCTGAACGATGGCCGCACAATCTATATCAACGGGGCATCGGTGGACGATGTCACGACGCATCACGCTTTCCGCAATGTTGCGACGTCGATGGCCGGTCTTTTCGACTTCGCCAGCGCGCCGGCCAATCAGGAGCTGATGACATTCGACAACAATGGAGCGCGCGCAAATCGGATCTGGCAGTTGCCGACGTCGTATGCGGAACTGGTCGAGCGACGTAAGGCGCTTGAAGCGTGGGCGTCGCTCCACGGTGGTTTCATGGGCCGCGCTCCGGATCATGTCGCATCCTGCATCTCCGGGCTCTATATGGGGCTTGATGTGTTCAAGGCCTATGACCCGGCGCGTGCCGGAGCGCTCGAGTCTTACTATCGCTACGCCCGCGATAACGATCTGTATCTGACCTACGTCATCATCAACCCACAGGCGGACCGCTCCAAGGGAGCGGCAGAGCAGGCCGATCCATTCCTGACCGCCGGTGTCGTCGACAAGGACGCTGAAGGAATCACGATCCGTGGCGCCAAGATGCTCGCCACCGGCGGCGTTGTTGCAGACGAGGTTTTCGTCACGACAATCCAGCCGATGCGTCCGGGTGAAGAGCGCTATGCGATGTCATTCGCTATCCCGATGAACACGAAGGGCCTCAAGATGCTCTCGCGCAAATCCTATGAGGATGCCGCCAGGGCCGTTTTCGACAATCCGCTCTCTAGCCGTTTCGACGAGAACGACTCGGTTCTCTACTTCGATGACGTGAAGGTTCCTTGGGACCGCGTGTTCATCGAAAGCAATGTCGAGATGTGCCAGAAGCAATTCCACGCAACGCCGTGCCATGTCTATCAGAACTATCAGGCGATGGTCCGATTGAGCGTCAAGCTCAAGTTCCTGGCGGGCCTTGCGCACCGCACCGCCGAGATGAACGGCGTGACGCAATTCCCGCAAGTGCGCGAAATGCTTGGGCAGCTTGCCGCGGAGACCGGAATGGTGGACGCGCTTGTGGCCGCAATGGAAGCCAAGGGCGCGCAAGTCGGCCCATACTTCATTCCCCATCGTCACACGCTGTATGCGGCGCAGGTTCTGACTCAGCAGCTCTATTCTCACATCGTTAACACGCTGCGTGAGCTGGCCGGTGGCGGCATGATCATGCTGCCGTCATCCGTCGCCGACTTCTCGAATCCCGAGATTGCGGGCCTGATCGAAAAGACGCAGCAATCGCCGAAGGCGAATTCGCACGACAGGGTCAAGTTCTACAAGCTCGCTTGGGATGCTGTCGGCTCCGAGTTCGGATCGCGGCATCAGCAGTACGAAATGTTCTATGCCGGTGCGACCTTCGTAACCAAGGGACACTCCTACCGCACCTATGATTGGGCGGGCTCGGATGCGCTTGTTCAGCGCATGCTCGACTCTTATGACATGAGCGGCGGAATCGCCTCTCCAAGCAAGGCCGCCTGACATATCGAAAGGGAGATAGAAGATGCCAGTGAACAAGAAGCACGATGAATTCTACACACTCGATATGAACACCGGCTGGGAGGTCCCTGCGGGCTATCCGGCAGGCATCCAGCAGAAGATTCTTTCGGGTGGACTGGATGAAGAGAACAGGCGCGGCACGCGCACCCGGCTTCTCCGCTTCGAACCCGGTGTCTATACCACAGCGCCGTTTTCTCATGAGTACTGGGAGGAAGTGTATCTCGTCTCGGGTGACCTGATCGTCGGCAACGATGCGAAGGGCGAGGGCGGCAAGAGCTTCCCGCCGAACACGTATGCATGCCGTCCGCCGCACGCGCTGCATGGCCCATTCAAGTCCGTGAATGGCTGCATGCTGATTGAAATCCATTACTTCGATCCGGTCTGATCGGGCGGCACAATCAGAATTCAATAGCCAATAGAGCATCGAAAAACGGGGGATGTCATGAAAATCACCACTTGTATGTCTGCGCTTGCACTGACTGCAGGCCTCGCTCTGTCCAGCGTGGCTGTCGCACAGGAGAAGCCAAGCTCGGTCGGGCTCGGCATTTTCACCTTCACGTCGGGGCCTGCCGCAGCTTACGGCATGCCGGGCAAGAACGCGGCCGAGCTCATGATCGAACAGATCAATGCGAAGGGCGGTTTCGGCGGCGTGCCGATCACACCGACCTATGTTGATGAGGCTCAGGGCACCCAGGGCATCATCGCGGAATATCGCCGCCTCGCAGGTGATCCCAAGAACCAGGTAATGATGGCTGCGCTGTCGAGCGCCAACTGTCTTGCGCTGGCGCCGATTGCAGATCAGCTCGAAGTGCCAACCGTCGGCTGGAATTGCGACACGCATCAGTTACTGCTGGATGGCAAGAGCAAGTATGTGTTCCGTCCCAATGGCAACACTGTCCCGGAGTTCATCGCCTACGCGATCTATCTCCTTGCGAAGAAGCCGGACATCAAGACCGTTGCCATCATCAATCCTGATTATGCATTCGGCCATGACGCGGCGAAGATCTTCAAGGCCGCGTTGCAGGCGCTGAAGCCGGACGTTCAGGTTGTCGCCGAGCTGTTCCCCAAGCTCGGCTCACCGAATTATCAGACCGAAATTTCCCGGCTCGCCACAGCGCGTCCCGACGTGATCTTCTCGAATCTCTGGGGCGCCGATCTCGAGAACTTCGTGCGTCAGGCTTCACCGCGCGGCCTGTTCACCTCGAGCCAGGTGGTTCTGGCGCTCGGTGAAACCGTGCTTCAGCGCGTCACGTTGCCCGACGGTGTCATCGTCGGTGTCCTTGGCGATGGCTGGTGGATGTCGCCGGACGCCAGGGCCAATGCGGAGACAAAGAAGTTTGCCGATGCCTACAAGGCGCGTTTCGGCGAATATCCGGTATTCCCGTCGATCAAGATGGCCAACACGCTTCTCTATGTTCAGGCGGCCTATAGCGCTGCGATGAAGAAGAACGGCGGCAAATGGCCGAGCCGCGCCGAACTTGCGGAGGCGATGAAGGGAAGCACTGTCACGACGCTGACCGGAACGACCAAAACCCGCGCGGATAACGACGGCGTGGTCGACCAGATCGTTGGCGTGACGGCGAAGTCTGCGGATCAGGCGTTCCCCGTGATCGGAGACATGGTTCGCTACAAGGGCGACTCCCTGATGCCAAAGGAAGGGCAGGATCCCATTGCGTGGATTTCGACCTTGACGCCGGACTTCGCGAAGTCGCTGCCAAAACCCGGAAGCTACAAGTAATTGCGCTTGTCGCATCGCCGCAGTCCGTCTGACAGGTGCATGAATGTCGACCACCATCATTCCGCTGTTACTGGATAGTCTCGCCAGCGCCGCCTTGATCTTCTTCGCGGCGGTGGGTCTGACGCTGGTGTTCAGCGTTCTGAGGGTCCTGAATGTGGCGCATGGGAGCCTTTACTCGATCGGCGCCTACGCGGCGGCCTCGATCTGCCTGTTCATCGCGAGCAGGCAGCTCAGTCCGTATCTGTCATTCGTGGCATTGCTGTTCAGCGCGGTGTTTGTCGCGGCGATCTTCGGTCCACTGATCGAGCGGACCTTGATCCGGTGGACCTATGGAAAGTCCGAGGCGGTTCAGATTTTGATCACCTTCGGACTTTTCCTGATCCTCGAAGATGTCCAGCGTTTGATCTTCGGCGTGCAGTCCCTGTACGAGGATACACCGATGCGGCTTCTCGGCACCTCGTCGATCGGCGGCGTGGTATATTTGAATTATCAGATCTTTTTGATCGCGATGGCGGTGCTTGTCATCATCGGTTTGCGTCTGCTCATCAAGCACACCCGGCTCGGGCGGCTGATCACCGCCGTCGTCGCCGACCGCGAAATGGCGCAGTCCATCGGCATTGATACCAACCGGATCTTCGTTATCGCATTTTCGCTCGGTGTATTTCTCGCGGCGCTCGGCGGGGCGCTGGCGGTCCCGACATCCGGTGTTGCGCCGGGTCTCGGCGCCGACACGATGGTCCTTGCCTTCGCCGTCGCGGCCATCGGCGGCCTCGGTCAGATTGAAGGTGCAGCGCTCGCATCGCTGATTGTCGGCTTCGCGCGCGTGATGGCCATCTATTTCGTGCCGTCGCTCGATGCCGTCGCTCCCTACGCGGCGATGCTGATTGTTTTGTTGATCCGTCCTTACGGGCTGTTCGGCTCGGTCACGGCCCGGAGGATATGATGCGCGCAGGTCTTGCGATTGCGGCCGTTCTCGTTCTCGCGGTTGCGCCGGTGCTGGCGCCGTGGCTGGAGTTCGTTCTCACGTTGGCGATTGCCAAGGGTTTTGCAGCGCTTGGCGTGGCGATCCTGCTGCGTGCGGGGCTGATTTCGATCGGCCATGCCATGTTCTTTGCGGCGAGCGCTTATGGCGTCGCGTTCCTGGCGCGTGCCGGAATTCATGACTTCGGCGCTCTGATTCTGCTCTCCGTTCTGGTTGCCGCGATCGCCGGCGCCGTGGTCGGCGCTTTCATGGTGCGTTATCGCGCGATCTTTTTCGCGATGTTGAATCTTGCTGTATCGATGGTGTTCTATGCCCTGTTCGCCAAGCTGTATGGCGTGACTGGCGGCACCGACGGCATGGCGGTTCCGATTCCAACCGTCTTCGGGATTGTGTTGAGCGAACCCGCTTTCAAGAATGCGCTGTTCTACGGCAGTCTCGCGCTGATGATCCTGGTCGGTCTTGGCGTGCATCGCTATCTGGACAGTCCGCTCGGTCACGCCCTTTCGGCCGTTCACACCAACGAGGTGCGCCTCGAGTATCTCGGAATTCCGGTCTGGGCCGTACTGCTGATCGCCTATGTCGTTTCCGCGGCGCTCGCAGGGCTTGGTGGCGCGATTACAGGCTTTGCCATCGGACGTGTGGTGCCTGACTTTGCCTTCTGGACGGCTTCGGGACAACTCGTCCTTGTCGCGGTTCTTGGCGGCGTCGGGGGCGTTCCGGGCGCCTTTATCGGTGCGTTGTTTCTGGAACTGCTTCATACCGCGGCTGTCACGGTGACCGATGCCTGGAATCTGATTGTCGGCGCCGCGCTGATCATTGTGATCATGTTCCTCCCGAAGGGGCTTTACGGACTGCTCGCGCGGAAAGAGGCGGTGGCAAAATGACCGAAGCCATTCTTCAGGCGCGGGACCTCCATGTCGGCTTCAATGGTGTTAAGGCTGCGGATGGCGTCAGCCTCGATATTCATCCTGGTGAGTTTCTTGCGGTGATCGGGCCGAACGGGTCCGGCAAGACGACCCTTCTCAACCTTTGCACAGGTTATGTGAGGCCGACTTCCGGCAGTGTTCATCTGGCGGGGAAGGACATCACGCGTCTTACGCCGCGCGCGATTGCGCGTCTTGGTGTTGCGCGAGCATTCCAGATTCCGCAGCTCTTCTCCGATCAGCGTGTGATCGAGAACATGATGCTCGCGCTGGCCGCGAAGGATGGTCTGTGGACGGTTGTCCGTCCGCTCGAGACGGAATCGCGGAGCAGGGAGGCCAAGGCGCTTCTGGAACTGGTCGGGCTTGCGGACGACAGCAATCGCGTCAGCAGCACCTTGCCTGAGGGGCATCGCAAGCTGCTCGACATTGCCATTGCGCTGGCGTTGAAGCCGCGTCTCGTTCTGCTTGACGAACCGACCAGCGGGGTCAGTTCGCTTGAGCGTTTTCCGTTGATGGAAGCCTTGATGGAGGCGCTTCGCCAGCGCCAGATGACGGCCCTGTTTGTCGAGCATGACATGGATGTAGTTGCCCGCTACGCCAATCGTGTCCTCGTCTGGAACGCAGGAAAGATCATGGCCGAGGGGCATCCGGACGCCGTCTTCAAGGATGAACGGGTTCTGCAAAGCGTCGTAGGAGTGGCGTGATGCTGAGTCTCGACAAGGTTCAGGTTTCTATCGAGGGTGTCCGCGTGCTGCGTGATATCAGTTGCGACATCATCGAACGCAAGACGACAGTTCTGATCGGCCGCAACGGCGCGGGAAAGACCACGACGCTGCGGGCGATCATGGGACTGATCGCGCTCGACAGCGGCGCGCTCAGGCTCGACAGGGAGGATCTCAACCGGTTTCCCGCCTATTATCGAGCGCGCGCCGGAATTGGCTATGCGCCTGAAGACCGCCGGCTGGTTGCGGACATCAGCGTCGAAGAAAATATCGTTCTGCCCGGTCTGGCGCTGAAACTCGACAAGGGTGAAATCAAGCGCCGGCTTGACGAGATCTACGCGCTGTTGCCGCAGTTGCATGTGATGCGCGAGCGGCCGGGCGGCGGAGTCTCCGGCGGTCAGGGCAAGATGGTGGCGCTGGGGCGCGCGCTTCTCATCGCCAGAAAAGTGCTGTTGCTTGACGAGCCGTTTCAGGGGTTGGCGCCGGCGCTGGCGCTGGATTACGCACGTACACTTGGCGATTTGCGCAAGCACAGGCCCGAGCTTGCCTTGCTGATCACCGAATCGAGCCCGGTTTTGCTCGACAGGATCGCCGACAGGACATTTCAGATCGAACGCGGCGAAATCATCACAAAATCGGCGGAGGCCTGAAGGAACGCAGATGTTTCTGGAATTCAATCGCATCGCAAGCAGTGGAAGCGACCGTATCAGGATCGACATTCATTCGCTGATCATCGCCGGATGGGCCGGCCGGGATGAAGCCGCTATCGAGCATCACATCGAGGAACTCGCAGCCATCGGTGTTCCGCGCCCGTCCACCACGCCGCTTTATTACCGCGTGGCCGCGCAGACGCTGACCCAATCGGACGACCTTGTGGTTCTCGGGCCGGATAGCTCGGGCGAAGTTGAACCGGTCGTCGTTGCGATGGCGGATGGCCTCTGGATCGGCATCGGGTCGGACCATACAGACCGGAAAGCGGAAGCCGCCGGGATTGCCCTGTCAAAGCAGCTTTGCGGAAAGCCTGTCGGACGCGACCTGTGGGCCTATGCCGAGGTCGAAGGTCATTGGGACCAGTTGATCCTTCGCTCCTGGGCGACGATCAATGGCGAGCGGGTTCTCTATCAGGACAGCCCTGTATCGTCTCTGCGGACGCCCCGCGATCTTATTCGCAGGCACACCGGCTTGGATACGCTCCCGGCGGGGACGCTGATGTTTTGCGGCACACCGGGCGCCATTGGCGGCATTCGCCCGGCAACCCGCTTTGAAATGGAATTGAAGGATCCTGTTCTCAACCGTTCGTTGACGCACGGTTATGATATTCCGGTGCTTCCCGTGATTTCCTGATCACTCGTCTTCATTCCGGCAAATTGAAATGACCTCCAACTCCGACACGACGAAACTCTCTGCCGCCGAACGGTTGGAGGCCGCGCTGGGCCTGATCCAGTCCGCAGGCGGAAATGGCGGCAAGGCTTTTACGGATGTGTTTGCCGAGAGCGCCCGCCGGGAAGCCGAAGCATCGGATCGGCGTGCGGCGGCGGGACAGACGCGCGGATCGCTCGATGGCCGTATCGTTTCGATCAAGGATTTGTTCGACGTCGCGGGCAAGGTGACCGGCGCTGGATCGGCTGTTCTGCGCCAGTTGGCGCCGGCTGCGGTGGATGCCGTCGTTCTGAAGCGTTTGCGCGCGGGAGGCGCCGTCATTGTCGGCAAGACACAGATGACCGAGTTTGCCTTCTCCGCGCTCGGGACCAATCCGCATGATGGCGTCCCCGGCAATCCGCGAGATCGCCAGCGCGTGCCGGGCGGCTCGTCATCCGGTGCGGTAGTGTCTGTTGTCAACGGGATGGCGGAGATTGGTATCGGCAGCGATACCGGCGGTTCGATCCGGATTCCGGCGGCGCTTTCGGGAGCGGTGGGCTTCAAGCCAACGCGCAGCCGGATATCGACAGAGGGCGCATTCTCGCTATCTTCCAGTCTCGACACCATCGGGCCGATTGCTGCGAGTGTTGCGGAATGCGCCGCGACGGATCGCGTCCTGTCCGGAGACCTGACATCGGAGCCATTGCTCGCAGCATCTTCCGGCAGTTTTCGTCTGATCGTTGCGCGTGGCAGGCTGTTCGACCGGTGCGAACCGGAGGTGCTGGACGGTTTTGAGGACGCTGTAAGGCGGCTTCGCGCCGGAGGTTTGCAGATCGAGGACGGCTCGATCGACCAGGCTCTCGACGATGTGGCCCGGATTGACAAGATCGGCACGTTTCCCTCGATCGAGGTCGGTGCGACGTTGCGCGGGCTTGGCATTTCCAGTCTGGATGATGTCGACTCAAAAACCCGCGTTCGTATCGAGGCAGGAGCCGGCATTCTTGCGACCGACTACGTACGCATGACGCGGCTGCGCAATGCGGCCGTCAAGGCGTTTGAGAATTCATTCGCAGACGGCGATGTATTTATTGTTCCGACGACGCCGATCCGGGCGCCGCTGCTTGCATCCGTGCAGGAAGATGCGGCTTTTCACGAGGCCAACGGGCTTGTCCTCCGCAACCCGCGCGTCGCGAACATGCTCGACTGCCCCTCGATCTCGCTTCCGCTGCCGATTGAGGGCCTGCCCGCGGGGCTTATGCTGATTGGCCGCAGAAATTCCGATCGTCGCCTGCTTGAAATCGCGACGCGGATCGAAGCAATCCTTCAGGGATCATAGAATCGCGGAGCAGGATGGTCCCGCCTCGCCGTCTGCTCTCCCGCACCCATTAGACAAACACATACAGGCGCAGCGATCTGCCCTTATCGCGGCTTGCCTTGCTTTTGCTCCGTGGCGCGGCGAAGCGCCTCAGCGAGTGCGCCGCCGCCCGACGTTCCGGATTGCGCGGGCTTGCGCTGGGCGGATGCGCTGGATGACGGCGCGCGCGTGTTGCCGCGCGGCTCGCTCCTTGCTCCACGATCCGATTTTGCTCCGACTTCATCGTCCAGACGCAGTGTCAGCGCAATACGCTGACGCGGCACATCGACCTCAAGTACCTTCACGCGCACGATATCACCCGGCTTCACCACTTCGCGGGGGTCCTTGATGAAAGATCGCGACATCGCCGAGATATGGACAAGGCCGTCCTGATGAACACCGACGTCCACGAATGCGCCGAACGCGGCGACATTCGTGACCGCGCCTTCCAGAACCATCCCCGGTTTGAGATCGCTGACCTTCTCGACGCCATCCTTAAAGACAGCAGCCTTGAAAGCGGGCCGGGGGTCGCGGCCCGGCTTTTCCAGTTCGCGCAGAATGTCGGTCACGGTCGGCAGTCCGAACGTTTCGTCGACGAACGCCTGTGGCTTAAGCTGTCGTAGAATTTCGGCGTTGCCGATCAGCGCCTTGATGTCACTTTTGGTCGCGGCCAGAATCCGCCGGACGACGGGATAGGATTCCGGATGCACGCCGGATGCATCGAGCGGGTCTTCGCCGCCGGTGATGCGCAGGAATCCCGCGCACTGCTCGAACGCCTTGGGCCCGAGGCGCGGCACGTCCTTGAGCGCCTTGCGTGATTTGAACGGGCCGTTCGCATCGCGGTGCTGCACGATACTTTGTGCGAGGCCGGACCCAATTCCGGATACGCGCGCCAGAAGCGGAGCCGAGGCGGTGTTGGCATCGACGCCGACGGCATTCACGCAGTCTTCAACCACGGCGTCGAGCGAGCGGGAGAGCTTCGCCTCGCCGAGGTCGTGCTGATACTGCCCGACGCCGATGGATTTCGGGTCGATCTTCACAAGTTCCGCCAGCGGGTCCTGAAGCCGCCGCGCAATCGAGACGGCGCCGCGGAGCGTGACATCGAGTTCCGGCAATTCCTCTGAAGCGAATGCCGATGCCGAATAAACCGAGGCACCCGCTTCGGAGACCACGATTTTCGACATCTTCAATTCGGGAAGAAGTTTCACCAGCTCCGTCGCCAGCTTGTCGGTCTCGCGAGAGGCCGTGCCGTTACCGATGGCGATCAGTTCGACGCGGTGTTCGCGGGCGAGTTTGCCGAGGATCGCAAGGGCCTCATCCCATCGGCGTTGCGGTTCGTGAGGAAAAATCGCGGTCGTCGCGACGACCTTTCCGGTTGCGTCGACCACGGCGACCTTGACGCCGGTCCGGTATCCCGGATCGAGCCCCATCGTCGCGCGCGCACCGGCGGGAGCGGCCAGCAAAAGGTCGCGCAGGTTCGATGCGAAGACACGGACGCCTTCCTGCTCGGCGGCAGTCCATAGCCGCAGCCGCAGGTCGATGTTGAGATGCACCTGTATCTTGGTTCGCCAGGCCCAGCGGACGGTTTCAGCAAGCCACTTGTCGCCCGGACGCTTCTGATCCGAGATGGAAAAGCGCTGCATGATGCGGAACTCATAGGAACTGACAGCCGCAGGCGTCGCGGAAACCGGCTCAGGCAGCATCTGAAGATCGAGGACTTCTTCCTTTTCACCACGAAACATTGCGAGAATGCGGTGCGACGGCAGCTTGTTCAGAGGCTCGCTGAAATCGAAGTAGTCGGCAAATTTCGCGCCGGCTTCCTTCTTGCCGTCGCGCAGTTTCGACGCGAGCAGTCCGTTCGACCACATCTGCTCGCGCAGCCCGCCGATCAGATCGGCGTCCTCGGCAAAGCGTTCAACCAGGATGGCGCGGGCGCCATCGAGCGCCGCCGCGGCATCCGTGACCTGCTTGTCCGCATCGACGAAGGGCAGGGCGGCCGTCTGCGGATCGTTCTGTGGCTGCGTGAGCAACAGGTCCGCCAACGGTTCAAGACCGGCTTCCCTGGCGATCTCGGCCTTGGTGCGGCGCTTCGGTTTGTACGGCAGATAGATGTCTTCGAGGCGGCCCTTGCTGTCCGCCGCAAGAATGGCCGCTTCGAGGGTCGCATCGAGCTTGCCTTGCTCACGGATGGAATTGAGGACGGTGACGCGGCGCTCTTCAAGCTCGCGCAGATAGGTCAACCGCTCTTCAAGCGTACGCAGTTGCGCGTCGTCGAGCGCGCCGGTGGCTTCCTTGCGGTAACGGGCGATGAACGGAACGGTGGCGCCGCCGTCGAGCAGGCCGATGGCGGCTTCGACCTGCTGTTCGCGGACGCTGAGTTCATCGGCGATTTTTTGAGAGATTGTTTTGGCCACGCGGAAGCACCTTTCCAGGCAAGAAATCGCGATCCTGAATCAGGCAACGCAGGGATTGGGCTTATGGACCAGGCACTGGTGATTCATCAATCCCGGGCTTCGTGAAAATGGATCTGTGGATGAACTTCCGCAACGTTTGCGGTCAATAAATCTGTCTCGCCGGGCCGCGTCGGGAGCGCGTAGACATCATAATAGATAGCGTCTACGGACGTTCGGCTCCGGTATACGAGGGTCGCCGTTCGCGTCAGGGCCGCTTGGGATCGCCGAATCCCCTATTTTTGCAGGGCCAAACGATCACGCCGCCAAAGAAAGGCAACCCCGGTTGAGGGCGGCAGAGCCCATTTTGTGCGAAAATCCCCGGTAAAACCCCAACAAAGCTGTGCAAACGGCTAACCAGCAGCGCTTTTTGATGGAATTATCAATAGTGTGTTCTCACTCGAATCAAAGGAGTGACTATGGCAGTCCAAATGACGAAATCGCAGTTGATCGAAAAGATCGCTACGGAGACCGAGATTTCCAAGAAGGAAGTGAAGGGCGTTCTCGAGACGCTCGCATCGGTCGGCTACAAAGAACTCAAGAAGTCCGGCGTGTTCCTGCTTCCCGGCTTCGCAAAGTTCGTCGTGATCAAGAAGCCCGCGACCAAGGCCCGCAAGGGGACCAATCCCTTCACCGGCGAGCCGATGACCTTCAAGGCAAAGCCTGCCCGCAAGATCGTCCGGGCCCGCCCGGTCAAAGCTGCCAAGGACGCGGTCTAAGCCTTCAAAGCCCCTTCGGGGGCTTTCTTGTTTGCGTGCCGGCAAAGGCCGCTGAATGATGTGCCAGTATACCGGGCGGCTTGCGCCGCCGGGAGCTGTCTCCTAGTTTGCCGCGCTATCGTGATTTTGGTGCATTCATGAGACCGCGACTGGCTGATGTGGCCCGCATGGCGGGCGTGGACGTTTCCACCGCGTCGCGTGTGCTTCGTGGCGAAGCAAGCCAGCGCATCCGCGAGGAAACCCGCGAGCGCATCCTCAAGAGCGCGCGCGAACTCGATTACTCGCCCAATACCCTCGCGCAGGGCTTGCGGACATCGCGCAGCCAGACGCTCGGCCTCATTGTGCCTCAACTGGACAATCCCGTTTTTGCTTCCGCCATCCGCGGCGCGGAAAAGGCGTGTGCGCAGCATGGATACTCGTTGCTGATCGCGCACCGTGAATCGGGGGCAACCGACGCAGTCTATCATCGCCTGTCGCATGGGAACCGTGCCGACGGTCTGCTCGTGGCGAGCCTTGATGATGATCGCTTGCTGCGCGAGGAACTCGAATCCACGCATACGCCGTTTGTGCTGCTGAACCGCCGGCTCAAAGGCAGTCCCTACTGCGTTGTGCTGGACAGCCGCGCGGCCGCGGCCATCGCAGTGGACCACCTGGCGCAGATGGGACATCGGCGGATCGCGCATCTGGCAGGGCGTCCCGGTGGATTCAACGCAGGCGAACGTCTTGCGGGATATCGCGACGGTCTCAAACGTCACGGCATTGCCTTCGATCCGAAACTCGTGGCTGTCGCGGGCTACACCGCGGAGGGGGGCGCAGACGCGATGCGCGTTCTGCTCGCGCAAAAGCCGACAGCGGTTCTCGGCGCCACGCTGGTCACCGCGGCTGGCGCGATGGCCGTATTGCATGAGGCTGGATTGCAAATTCCGCGCGATGTTTCGGTGATGGGACTGCACGATGCGCCGGTCGCTACGATGCTCTATCCGCAGTTGACGTCGGTGAAGATGCCGACCGAACTGATGGGCGAGATTGCCTCCAATCTTCTGATTGATCTTCTCAAGGGCGGCGCGCCAAAGCCGGTTGCGCCGCTGGCGCCCGACGGTCTGGTCCTTCGCGCCTCCACAGGCCCGGTTCCCCGTTAAATTTTGACTTGACCTGCCTGGAAGTTTGTAAGACGTTTGAACAAACGATTGCGCAAACCGTTTGTTCAATCTCAGAAACAAAGCGGCCAGGGAGTACGTCGAGTGAGCGTGGCGAATTTGGCCTCTGAACAGGGGCTGTCATGACCGCAACCACCATTGCTGCAGTTCGCGACGCGGATCGCGTCGATGAAAGTCTTGCGCAGGCCTTTGGCGCGCTTGTCGGACCAGCCAACGTTCTGACCTCGTTCGATCAGCGGCTTGGCTATTCGCGCGACCGGCTGCCATTCGCGGTTTTCCGTGAGAGGGCCGGGGAGCTTGCCGGCGCCATTCCCCGTCTTGCTGTGCGCCCGGCGAACCAGGATGAGGTCATTCGTATCGTTCAACTCGCGAAGGCGCGGAATGTCGCGATCATTCCCTACGGCAACGGCTCCGGCGTGCTCGGCGGGGCTATCCCGCTGGGCGGCGAGGTCATGGTGGACACGCGCCGCCTCGACAAGATCGTTTCGATCAATCCTGTTGACGCGGTGGTGACGGTGCAGGCTGGCATGAACGGCGCTGATTTCGAGCGGCAGCTCAATGAGGCCGGCTACACCAGCGGGCATCTGCCGCAGTCAATCGAGATATCGACGGTCGGAGGCTGGCTTGCCTGCCGAGGTGGCGGACAGTTAAGCAGCCGCTATGGTAAGATCGAAGATATCGTTGTGGGTCTCAAGGCTGTGATGCCGGACGGATCACCGCTTGAAGTGCGGCCGGTTGCGCGCCGCTCGGTCGGTCCGTCGATACGCGACCTTATGATCGGCAGCGAAGGCACCCTTGGAATCATCACCGAAGCGACCTTGCGCATCTTCAAGAAGCCCGCGGTCGAGCGCGGCGTCGTGCTGGCATTTCCATCACTGCAGGCTGCGCTGGATGCCGCGCGCCTGATCATGCAGGCGGAATTGCGCCCGGCCATCGTGCGTCTCTACGACAGGGTTGAGAGCGACGAGCGCACCAAGGATATTCCACTCTTCAAAACCAAGCCGTTCCTTGCAGTGCTGCAGTTTACCGGCAGCGAACCGATGGTCACCGCCGAGCAGGGCATGGCGCTGGAAATCGCCAAGGCGCAAGGCGGGGAAGTCGGGCCGGATAGTCCCTACGAGCACTGGAAGCAGAATCGTTATGTTGCGTATTCGCAGAAGTGGCACGACGCGGGCTATTTCAACGATACGATTGAAGTGACGGGCAACTGGTCCGCGATCCCTGCGATGTATGAGGCGATCGGCGCTGCAGTGCAGGCCATCCATCCGGGCACTCATTTCGGTGCGCACTGGTCGCATGTCTATCCGGAAGGCGCTTGCCAGTACATGACCGTGCGCTTGCCGCCGATGCCGAAAGAGCAGGCTTTGCCCATTCATCAGAAGTTGTGGGATGCCGTGCAAAAGCTGACGCTGGATCATGGCGGCTCCATCGCGCACCATCACGGCGCGGGTCTGTTCCGCAATCCGTGGATGCAGCGCGAACTCGGGGCCGGCCTTGCGGTTCTGCAGGCGATCAAGGATGCGCTCGATCCGGGCAACCTGTTCAACCCCGGCAAGATCGGACTGCGGCCTGGGGCAGGCGCGAAAGACATCCGCCGTGACTGACCCTGCGCACATTCGTGCCTTCGCCAGGGAGGATGCCCAATATGGCAGCGTCTGATCCTCTTCTGGTGGGCATTGATCTTGGCGCGGGCTCGCTCAAGATCAGCATCATCAAGGCCGATGGGTTGCTGGTGAGCGAGGCTTCGGCGCCGGTTGTGACATCGTCGCCGCATCCCGGCTGGAGCGAACAAAATCCGGAGGACTGGTGGCTGGCTGCTTGCGACGCCTTGCGCCGCGGGCTGAAGGCGTCCGGCCGCCCGGCCTCCGATATCGCGGCGATCTCGTTTTCGGCAGGCGCCCATACGCAGGTGCTTGAAGACTCCGACGGTCATGTCATTCGTCCGGCCATTCTATGGAACGACCAGCGTAGCCGCGAGGAGACCCAGCAGCTTCGCGACAGAGCCGACGCGCGGATTCTCGAGATCGGGGCGAACCGCGCCAATCCGACCTGGACCTTGCCGCAGATGCTGTGGCTGCGGCACCACGAGCCGGAATCGTTCGCGCGGGTGAAGCGGCTCTATGTCGCCAAGGACTGGCTGCGCGCGCAGTTTACCGGCACATGGGAAACCGACACCATCGATGCGCTCGGCACCCTGATGCTGGATGCGCAGACCGTGCAATGGTCCAAAGAACTGTGCGACATGATCGGCTGGCCGATGGCCACGCTGCCGCCGATCGTCAAACCCAGCACCGTCGTGGGCAAGGTGACGGCGAGGGCGGCGCAGGCGACAGGACTTGCGGAAGGCACGCCAGTCGTCTGTGGTACGTCGGATACCGCGGCCGAGACGTTTGGCGCGGGCATGGTGCGCGAGGGCATCGGCGTCGTGAAACTGGCAACCGCGGCCACGGTCAACGTGCTGTCGCCCAAGGCCCGGCCGGATTTCTCGCTGATCAATTACTATCATGTGGTGCCGGACCACTGGTATGTGATCGCTGCCACGAACTCCTGCGCCTCGGCGCACAAATGGCTGCGCGACACGTTCTTCCGCCGGGAAGGCGAGGATGGCAGCGCGGTTTTCGATGCCATGGATGCGAAAGCATCCGTGGTGCGGCCGGGTTCGGAGGGGCTGTTCTTCCATCCCTATCTCAACGGCGAGCGCAGCCCATACTGGGATCCGCTGCTGCGGGCGAATTTTGTCGGGGCCGGCTTCAATCATGGCGCGGGTCATTTCGTTCGCTCGCTTTATGAAGGCGTTGCCTATTCGCTGCGCGATTGCCTTGAGGTGATGAAATCGAAGGACCTGGGCTTCACGACCGCGCGGCTGACAGGGGGAGGCGCACGCAGTGCCTTATGGCGGCAGATCGTGGCCGACGTGCTGAACATCACCGTCGAGCTTCCTGCCGTCGCGGATGCGTCATTCGGTGCTGCGCTACTGGCCGGGGTCGGCGTCGGGATTTTCAAGGACGAGCGCGCGGCCGCTGAAGTGGTCCAGATCGTGTCCCGCGCAACTCCGGATCCGGCACGCGCTGCGGTTTACGATCAGGGCTTCCCGATCTACCGCGACATCCAGAAGGCGCTCGCGCCGATTAACCATCGCATTCACGCCTTCGTGGCCGGTCAGAACAAGTAATCCATGGCAGAGATTAGGCTCGAAAAGGTTCGCAAGGCTTACGGTCCGGTGGTCGCCGTTCACGGCGTCGATCTGACGATTCATGACGGCGAATTCGTCGTTTTTCTGGGGCCTTCGGGCTGCGGGAAGTCGACAACGCTGCGCATGCTGGCAGGCCTTGAAGACATCACCTCCGGCAAGATCTTCATTGGCGACCGCGACGTCACCGCGCTGGAACCGAAAGACCGGAACATCGCCATGGTGTTCCAGAATTACGCGCTCTATCCGCACAAGACGATTTACGAAAATCTCGCATTCGGTCTGCGGATGCGGAAGATGGATCCGGCGCAGATCGACATGCGGGTCCAGCGCGCCGCCAAGATGCTTGGGCTCGATGAATATCTGCAGCGCAAACCGAAGCAACTGTCTGGCGGACAGATGCAGCGCGTCGCCCTCGGCCGCGCTCTGGTCCGCGAGCCGGAAGTTTTTCTGCTCGATGAGCCCCTGTCCAACCTCGACGCCAAGTTGCGCGTACGCATGCGCGAGGAAATCGCCCGCCTGCATCAGGAAGTCGGCACCAGCATGGTGTATGTGACCCACGATCAGGTCGAGGCGATGACGCTGGCCAACCGGATCGTGATCATGCGCGACGGCCACGTGCAGCAGGTCGGTGCGCCGCTTGAGGTTTACGACCGTCCGGTCAACCTGTTCGTGGCCGGCTTTATCGGTTCGCCTGAGATGAATCTGGTCGAAGGTCATGCCGCGAATGGCATGTTCACGAGCGGTGCGCTGCGAGTTGCGCTCCCCGGGCAATATCAGAACACGAACGAGAATGTCGTTCTCGGCATCCGGCCGGAGCATATCGCGCTGGGCGAGGGACCGGATGCGCTTTCTTTTGAAGTCGGTGTCATCGAACAGCTCGGTGCGCAGACTCTCACCATCGGTGAGATCGGCGGCGCGCGTCTGCGGATTCTGACGGACCGCGTGGATAACTGGTCATTCGGCCAGAAAATTCCCGTCCGGCTTCAGCCGGGCCGGCTGCATCTGTTTTCGAAGGCGACAGGACAACGACTCTAGACGGCCAAGAAACCAAAACAAACATTCAAAGGAGTGAATTGCCATGGGAGACAATGGAATGGTCACTAGCGGAAAGCCAGGCATCAATCGCCGGACGCTGATCAAGGGCGCCGGTGCCTTGAGTGCGGGCATTGCAGCCGGCACGCTCGGCGCTCCGGCCGTATGGGGGCAGGGCAAGAAGACTATTCGCTTCCTCAACACGGAAACGTCGATCGACAGCATTCGCGCGTTGAAGGTGGCCTGCGCGGAGTACGAGCGTATGACCGGCACCCAGGTCGTTGTGGACTCGGTGCCGCTCGACGATGCTTTCACCAAGGTGACCACGTCGCTGCGCGGCGGCCAGCCGTACGATATCGCGACCTTCGCGTTCGTTGGTCACGTTTTGCTGCTGCAGGCCGAAGGGCACCTGATGCCGCTCACCGAATTGACCGGCAAGTACAAGTGGGGCCCGAAGATCCTGTTTCCGATCAAGGGCGAAACCTACTGGTATCCTTACGACTACAATCTGGCCTGGATCTACTACCGCAAGGATCTGTACGAAAAGAAGGGTTTGAGCGTTCCCAGGACCTGGGCGGATATGCTCAAGAATTCGCAGGCGCTGAACGAGGACGGTCGCTCCGGCTCTCTGTTCCCGATCGGCAACAACGGCGCGACCAATTGGCTGTCGCCGGGCTTCATGTGGGCTGAAGGCGTCAATCTGTTTGACGACAAGTGGAACGTGGCGATCGACAATGCGACGAATGCGCCGAAGGTCGCGGCCTATCTCGACTTCTTTGCAGACCTCTACAAGACCATGCCGTCCGGCACCAGCCAGGCGAGCTTCGGTGAAGTTCTCTCCAATTTCTCCTCGGACAAGGTCGGCCACACCGCCTATGCCGGCCGTATCATCGAGGCGCTGGAGCGTACCTCGCCAGCTCTCGCGACCAAGTACGGCATCACGCCTTATATGGACAGCGCCGGCAAGGCGAAGGCCGTCAACCACGGCTACGACGGCTGGGTCGTACTGAAGACCCCGAACTCCAGCGAGTCGATGAAGTTCATGAAGTGGTTCACCGAGAACCAGTACATCAACTTCCTTCACACCGCGCCGCTGCACTTCCAGCCGCCGCGCCTCGATGTCTACGAGGATGCCCGCTGGCGCGCGCACCCGCTGATCGAGAAGCACAAGGAAGCGGTCGATACGATGAAGGGCTTCATCGTCGACAAGTCGATGATCCTGACCTCGGTCGATACCGAAGGCCCGGCGCCTGACCTGCGTCCTGGCAAGGTGTTCGAGGGCTTTGTGATCCCCGAAATGCTGCAGAACCGCATCCTGAAGAACATGCCGGCTGCCGACTGCGTCAAGGCGGCGGGCGACAAAATGCGCAAGCTCACGGCATAACAAAAGCGACTGCCTACTGCCTGGCCGGATGCTCCCGGCCAGGTTTTTCCCCGGATGAAACGTTTTGAGTTCAAAGGCGACCATATACACCTTTCTGGTGATCGGACTTCTCGTGACGCTCGCATTGATCGTCGCGCCGGTGGCCTATGCCATCAGTCTGAGCTTTTACAAGCTCGATTCGTTTGTTGGCCAGGCTAAATGGGCCGGCTTCGATAACTACATAGCGATTGTGAAGCTGCCCGAATTCTGGCGCGCGCTCTGGAACGGCGTGGTCTATTCGCTTGGCTCGATCGTGCTTCAGGTGGTGCTTGGTATTGGTTTCGCGCTGATTCTGAACGAGACATTCCCGGGCCGGAACTTCGTGCGCGGCCTCTCGATCCTGCCGTATCTTCTGCCCACAGTCGTTGTGATCCTCACATTTAAATGGATGGTGGACGGCAGCATCGGCATCATCACCAAGGCGATCTCGGCCATGGGGCTGCCGCCGGTGAACTGGTTCGAGAGTTCCGGCGCGGCCATGAGTTCGACGATTCTGGTCAGCGTCTGGATGTGGACGCCGTTCGTGACAACCTGTTTCCTTGCGGCGCTTCAGACCATCCCAACCTCGCTCTATGAGGCAGCCAAGGTGGACGGAACGACAGCGGTTCAGCGCTTCTTCCATATCACGCTGCCGATGCTGAAGCCGATCCTGACCGTCGTGGTCTTGCTGCGCGCGATCTGGATGTTCAACAAGTTCGACGTGATCTGGCTTCTCACAAAGGGTGGGCCGGTCGGCTCCACCGAGAATCTCGCGATCCTGTCCTATCGCCATGCCTTCAGCCTGTTCGACATCGGAGGCGGTGCCGCGATAGCGACCATCTCGTTCGCGATCCTGTCGGTGGCCGTGTTCTTCTATTTCCGGATTTTCCCGCTGGAGGATGATTAATGGCCATCGCCCGCCGTTCGCTTCCCGCGCGTCTCGGACTTTTTCTCGCGGCTGCGATCATTGCCGTCTATTCGGCGTTTCCGATCTACTGGATGGTGATTTCGAGTCTGCGCGAGCCGACAAGTCTCCTGAGCCGCGTCTCGCTGCTGCCGGGGCCGTTCACGCTCGAATATTACAAGAATTTGCTCGAACTGACAGATTACCCGACACACTTCGTCAACAGCGTTATTGTTGCGGTGGTCACCGTCATGGTCACCATGGTGTTCTCGGTGATGATCGCCTATGCGGTGACGCGCCAGCGCATTCGCGGCAAGAAGCTGATCGTGGGCGCGATGCTTTATGCCTACATGTTCCCGCCGCTGCTGATCGCGATTCCGATGTTCACCATCTTTGCGCAGCTCGGCCTGAGCGATACATTGACCGGCCTCATCGCGTCACACCTGACACTGACCTTGCCGCTGGGTGTCTGGTTCCTGTGGGGCTTTTTCAAAGGCATGCCGTTCGAGCTGGAGGAAGCGGCCATGGTCGATGGCTGCACGCGGCTTGGCGCGTTTCTCCGGGTCGTGCTCCCGCTGTCCTTGCCGGGCCTGATCACCGTCGCGATTTTCTCGTTCCTGCTGTCGTGGACCGATTACACATTTGCGCTGATCATGATCGGAAGCGATGCCAACAAGACGCTGCCTGTCGGCCTGGCATCCATGGTCGGATCGTTCGATCTGCGCTGGGGCGAGATCATGGCGGGCTCGACGCTGATTGCGCTGCCGTTGTTCGCCGCGTTCGCGCTGCTCACGCAATACTTCATTCAAGGTCTCGGCGCTGGCGCCGTGAAGGGCTGATCATGGATCTCGGACTTAAAGGCAGGGCTGCGCTGGTGACTGGCGCCGCGCGGGGTATCGGCAAGGCGGAGGCGCTGGCACTCGCGGCAGAGGGTTGCTCCATCGCCATCAACGATATCGACTGCGAGGCTGCCGAAGCCACGGCTGCGGAATTGCGAGCCGGGGGAACGAGCGCGGTCATTGCCATTGGCGACGTCTCGGAAGAAGCGGGAGCGGAAGCCGTTGTCCGCGAGGCGTATCGCGGCCTCGGCAAGCTCGATATCCTGGTCAACAACGCGGGTGCCGGTGGCCGGCATCTCGGAGCTCACGCCGAAAACATGTCTCTGGATGACTGGGACATCATTGTCCGGACCCATCTGCGCAGCACGTTCCTTTGCAGCAAGTACGCCGTTCCGGCGATGCGCGAAGGCGGTTTCGGCAGGATCGTCAATACATCGTCGATGAACGTCACCGGCGGCGGCCGTCCCGGCGTAACGAACTATTCGGCGGCAAAGGCAGGTGTGATCGGTTTCACGCGTACGCTGGCCAAGGAAGTCGGCAGCGCAGGGATTACGGTGAACGCGATTGCTCCAGGCTATGTCGAGACCGCGTTGATTGCTGGCTTTTCTCCGGAGAAGCGCGCCGTCATCGCCGGGCAAAATCCGCTGGGTCGGTTCTGCCAGCCGGAAGAAGTGGGCGCGCTGATCGCGTTTCTGTGCTCCACTCAGGCAGCCTTCATCAACGGCGCTCTGATCTGTATGGACGGCGGCAAGCGCGATTTCTTCTGGGGTGACCAATGAGCATTCGAGCCTTCGGCGGTCCGCATCGTTACGTTCAGGGGCCGGGTGCCCTCGGCGAACTTGCCATGCTGGTGCCTCTCTACGGAAGGCGGCCATTTGTGGTGGCAGATGTGGCCGTGATCGGCGCTCTGCGTGATCAATTGGCCGCCTTGCTGAACCCTTGCGTGGATCATATCGAGTTTGCCGAATTTTCCGGCGAATGCTCCGCGAGCCAGATCGACGCCTTTGCTGCTAAGGCTGATGCCGCCCAAAGCGACGTCATCATCGCGATTGGCGGAGGCAAGGCGATCGACACGGCAAAGGGTGTCCGCATCCTGCGCGGCGGAGCGATCATCGTTGTTCCGACGGTCGCGTCCAACGACGCGCCGACCAGCCGGCTGGCGATTGTCTATACCGACGACCATGTGCTGAAGGAAGTCCGGCTGATGCCGACCAATCCGGACGCGGTCGTGGTGGACACGTCGATCATCGTCCGCGCGCCGCGCCGCTTCTTTGTCGCGGGCATTGGCGACGCGCTGTCGAAGAAGTTCGAGGCAGAGCAGTGCTTCAGTTCCGGCGGCATGAATTTCTATAAGGCGCGGCCTGCGGGTCTTGCGGTCTCCATCGCTGACCAGTGCTATCAGGTGATCCGGCGGGATGCTGTGGCCTCGCTTGAGGCCGCGGACCGCAAGGAGCCGGATGCTGCATTCGAGAACATCGTCGAAGCGACGATTCTCCTGAGCGGCCTCGGCTTTGAAAGCGGTGGCCTGTCGATTGCGCATTCGCTCACGCGCGGCTTTTCGGCGCTTCCATCCCTGAATGCATCGCTTCATGGCGAACAGGTCGCCTTCGGGCTTCTGGCGCAGCTCTGCCTTGAGCAACGGTCGGCAGATTTCTTGGCCGATATAATTGGCTTCTATCGGCAGCTTGGATTGCCGACTTCTCTGAAGGACCTCGGTTTCTCGGGCGACCCGCAGGAGGGCATTCGGATCATCGCCGAGCGCTCGGTGGCCGAGGCGCCTTATCTCAGGCAGTTTGTCGGGACGGTGACCGTAGAAACCATTGCTGCGGCACTGACGAAGGCCGACGGGCTGGCCGAGGCTGCCTAGTCGCTTCGCTGGCCAAGGCCGGCAGGAGCAATCTCGGCATATTTTACTTCAGCCGCTTTATTCAGGAATTGAAGATCCCTGCGCAGGCGCCCTGTCGCTGGCGCTGAATATGCGCGTATTTTCAAAACTTTTTCGGGATTGCTTCTCTTTATTTTTTCTTTATGTGCCGTTTCGGCAATTCGCATCGCTTCCTTATGTCCAGCGGCCTATCTGCATCGAAACCTCAACGCTGTTGGCGGGAGTTTCCATGCTTGATCTGCTCGTGCTGGCCATTGGTTTTGGCCTCTTCATTCTGACGGTGGGCTACGCCGTCGCCTGCGACCGGCTCTGAGAGGCGCGCCATGTCATTCGACTACACACTGACTGCGCTCACCACGGCGGCACTGCTCATCTATCTCACCTACGCCTTGCTGCGTCCCGAGCGCTTTTAGGAGGCCGCCATGACATTGATCGGCTGGGCCCAGATTTTTGCATTCTGCGCCATCATCGTCGCCCTCACGCCTGTCATCGGCGGCTACATGACCCGCGTGTTTGCGGGCGAACGGACATTTCTCTCGCCCATCCTGCGGCCTGTTGAGGCCGCGCTGTATCGGCTGGGTGGCGTCGACGAGAAGCACGAGCAGCATTGGCTGACCTATACCGTCGCCATGCTTCTGTTTCACGTCGGCGGGTTTGTCCTGCTCTATGCGTTGATCCGCCTGCAGGGTGTGTTGCCGTTTAATCCGGCCGGCCAGTCGGCTGCTGCGCCGGACCTGACGTTAAACACAGCAATCAGCTTTCTCACCAATACCAACTGGCAGAACTACGGCGGCGAAAGCACGATGTCCTATCTCGTGCAGATGCTCGGTTTGACCCCGCAGAATTTTCTGTCGGCGGCCACGGGCATTGTACTTGCACTCGCCTTGATCCGCGGATTTGCGCGGACGTCGATGCAGACGGTTGGCAACTTCTGGGTCGATATCACCCGCTGCACACTCTATGTGCTGCTCCCGATCTGCGTGTTGTTCACGCTGTTTCTGATCTGGCAGGGTATTCCGCAGACGCTTGGGCCATATATCGAAGTAACCACCCTCGAGGGTGCCAGGCAGACCATTGCCGTCGGGCCTGTGGCGTCGCAGGTGGCGATCAAGATGCTCGGCACCAACGGGGGCGGTTTCTTCAATGCGAACGCTTCTCACCCGTTCGAGAACCCGACCGCGCTGTCTAATTTCATCCAGATGCTGTCGATCTTCGTGCTCGGCGCAGCCCTGACCAATGTCTTTGGCCGGATGGTCGGCAATCAACGTCAGGGTTGGGCGATCCTGGCAGCGATGGGCGTGTTGTTCGTTTCCGGCGTTGCGGTCTGTTACTGGGCGGAGGCTCACGGGACGGCCTTGCTTCAGTCGCTCGGCCTGACCGGCGGAAACATGGAAGGCAAGGAAGTCCGGTTCGGCATCGTCGCTTCGGCTCTGTTTGCTGTCATCACAACCGCTGCATCCTGCGGGGCCGTCAATGCGATGCATGACTCTTTCACGGCCCTCGGTGGCATGATTCCTCTGGTCAACATGGAGCTTGGGGAGATCGTCGTCGGCGGGGTGGGAGCGGGCCTTTACGGCCTGCTGCTGTTCGTCATTATCACTGTGTTCGTTGCGGGTCTGATGGTTGGGCGGACTCCCGAATATGTCGGCAAGAAGATCGAGGCGCGTGAGGTCAAGATGGCGATGCTCGCCATTCTGATCCTGCCGCTGATGATGCTGGGCTGGACGGCAATCGCTGTGGTTTACGAACCGGCCGTCGCTTCAATGGCTAATGCGGGTCCGCATGGCTTCAGCGAGGTGCTTTACGCCTTCACCTCGCAGGCGGCGAATAACGGATCGGCCTTCGCGGGCCTGACAGGCAACACGCCCTTCTTCAATCTGGCCGGCGCGGTTGCGATGTTCATCGGCCGTTTCTGGGTGATCGTGCCCGCCATGGCGATTGCCGGCTCGCTCGCCGCCAAGAAGACCGTGACGGCATCCAGCGGGACTTTTCCGACCACTGGTGGCTTGTTCGTCGGTCTTTTGGTCGGCGTCATCCTGATCGTTGGCGGTCTCACATTCTTCCCGGCGCTGGCTCTTGGCCCGATCGCAGAGCATCTGGCGATGCTCGCCGGCGGCTCGTTCTGAATTTTCCGGAGATAAGTCATGGAAACCGCAAAGTTACGCAAGCGCATGCCAGCAACGACACTGCTGGACCCGGCCATCGTGATCCCGGCTATCGGCCAGGCCTTCGTGAAATTGAATCCGCGCACACTCGCTAAGAATCCGGTGATGTTCGTTCTCGAAGTCGTCACCGTGCTTACGACAGCGTTGCTGATCCGGGATGTTGTCATTGGTCAGTCGAACATTGCGTTTGAACTGCAGATCACTGTCTGGTTGTGGTTCACCGTTCTGTTCGCCAATTTCGCCGAAGCCGTCGCCGAAGGGCGCGGTAAGGCGCAGGCCGACACCTTGCGGCAGACCCGCACGGAAACCCGCGCCAAGCGGCTTCTTTCTTCGGACAATAGCGAACTCTATGAAGGCATCTCGGCCGACCAGCTCGAGGCGGGAGACCTCGTTGTCTGCGAAGCAGGCGACATTATTCCCGGTGATGGTGAGGTAATCGACGGCATCGCCTCGGTCAATGAAGCGGCAGTCACCGGCGAATCCGCGCCCGTGATCCGGGAATCCGGGGGTGACCGTTCGGCGGTGACAGGCGGAACCACCGTGATTTCGGACCGGATCGTGGTGCACATCACCTCGTCGCCGGGGTCGTCGTTTCTCGACCGGATGATCAAACTTGTGGAAGGCGCGGAGCGGCAGAAGACCCCAAACGAAATCGCGCTGAATATCCTGCTGGTGGGTCTGACCATTGTCTTCGTGTTCGCGACGGCCACCATCCCGAGCTTTGTAACCTATGCGGGCGGCGCGATTTCGATCGTCGTGCTTGTTGCGCTTTTCGTGACGCTCATTCCCACCACAATCGGAGCGCTTCTCTCGGCCATCGGCATCGCCGGAATGGACCGCCTTGTTCGCTTCAATGTGCTGGCCATGTCCGGTCGCGCGGTCGAAGCGGCGGGTGACGTCGACACGTTACTGCTCGACAAGACCGGAACCATCACATTCGGCGATCGTTTCGCGACGGAGATTGTCGTTGTCCCGGGCGTTTCCGAACGCGAGGCGGCTGAAGCAGCATTGCTGGCAAGCGATGCGGACGAGACCGCGGAAGGCCGTTCGATTATCACGATGGCAGCCGAGAAATACGGCGTGCTGCAACAGGAAAAGCTGGCGGATGCCTCCAGCTTCATTCCGTTTTCAGCTGTCACCCGGCTTTCGGGCGTCGATATCGGAACGCGCAAGCTCCGCAAGGGTGCGATCGAGTCGATCCTGAAATTTGTGCGCGAACAGACCGGTGGCGACGTTGCCGAGCCGCCCGCGTTCCGCGCCGCGGTCGACAAAATTGCGCGGTCTGGCGGCACTCCGCTCGGGCTTGCGGATGGCGGGCGCATCCTGGGCGTGATTCATCTGAAGGATGTGGTGAAGCCGGACGTCAAGGATCGTTTCGCTGCATTGCGCCGCATGGGCATCAAGACCGTCATGATCACCGGCGACAATCCGGTGACCGCTGCCTCCATTGCATCGGAAGCGGGCGTGGACGATTTCATCGCGGAAGCGACGCCGGAAGACAAGTTGCGCTATATCCGGGGCGAACAGGCCAATGGCCGCTTGATCGCCATGTGCGGCGATGGCACGAATGACGCGCCTGCGCTGGCGCAGGCCGATGTCGGCGTTGCGATGCAGAGCGGGACCCAGGCCGCGCGTGAGGCCGGGAACATGGTCGATCTGGATTCCGATCCGACCAAGCTGATCGAGGTGGTTGAGATCGGCAAACAACTGCTGATGACGCGCGGTGCGCTGACGACATTCTCCATCGCCAACGACGTTGCAAAATACTTTGCAATCATTCCGGCGATCTTCGTGGCGTTTTATCCGCAACTCGGCGTGATGAACGTGATGCAGCTCTCGACTCCGCAAAGCGCGATTCTGTCGGCCATCATCTTCAACGCGCTGATTATCATCGCATTGATCCCCTTGGCCCTGAAGGGTGTCAAATACCGTCCCGTAGGCGCGGCCGTGCTGCTCCGGCGCAATCTGCTGATTTATGCCCTGGGCGGAGTCATTCTGCCCTTCATCGGGATCAAGGCGATTGATCTTGCGATTACAGCCCTGCATCTGGCTTGAGAGGTTACGGTCATGTTGAGAGAAATCCGCCCCGCCGTTGTTTTTCTGGTCGGCCTCGTGGCGATCACTGGCCTCGTCTATCCGCTCGCGATGACTGGCGCCGCCCAACTTCTGTTCCCTTATCGGGCGCAGGGGAGTCTGATCGAAAAGGATGGCAAGGTGATCGGCTCGTCGCTGATCGGCCAGCAGTTTTCGGAGGAAAAGTATTTCCACGGCCGGCCTTCGGCAACGACAGCGCCAGACCCGCAGGATTCGTCCAAGACCATTCCGGCTCCCTACAATGCGGCGAATTCCGGGGGATCCAATCTGGGCCCGACCAGCAAGGCACTGGCTGAACGCCTCAAGGAAGGCGTCGAAACCCTGCGGAAAGAAAACCCCGCTGCCGCCGTGCCGGTCGATCTTGTGACCACATCGGGCAGCGGGCTTGACCCAGACATCTCGCCGGAAGCCGCGTTGTTTCAGGTGCCAAGGGTGGCCAAGGCCAGGAATCTGCCCGAGGCGCGGGTCCGGTCGGTTGTCGAAGGCATGGTCACGCCGCGGACCCTTGGCTTCCTTGGAGAACCTCGCATAAATGTCCTGCAGCTTAATCTCGCCATGGACAGGCTCGGGTCCTGAGCGACAACGTCAAGGAGCCGGATGCCGCACGAGGAAACGAAACGCGCATCGCCTGATGCCTTGCTGGCCCGCGCTGGCCGGGAGGGGCGAGGGAGGCTGAAGATATTTCTCGGTGCTGCGCCCGGCGTCGGCAAGACCTATGCCATGCTGACCGCCGCCCGGAGCGAGAAGGCGGGCGGAAAGGACGTTGCCGCCGGCCTGATCGAGACGCACGGCCGTCGCGAAACCGAACAGCTTGTCGAGGATTTCGAGGTCTTGCCGCGCAAGCCGATTGTTTATCGCAATCAGGTCATGCGGGAGTTCGATCTTGACGCGGCCCTTGCACGCCGACCCGAGATATTGCTGGTCGATGAGTATGCGCACACCAACGTGCCCGGAAGCCGGCATCCCAAGCGATGGCAGGATATCGACGAGTTGCTGCGCGCCGGAATCAATGTCTGGACGACATTGAACATCCAGCATCTCGAAAGCCTGAATGACGTTATCCAGAAGATCAGCAAGGTCCGCGTTCGTGAAACCGTACCGGACAAGGTGTTCGACAACGCCGATGAAGTCATCCTTGTCGATTTCCCGCCGGATGAGCTGTTGCGGCGGCTGGCGGAGGGGAAGGTCTACGTTCAGGATACCGCCGCGCGCGCCGTCGACAATTTCTTCAAGCCGCAAAATCTGACGGCGCTGCGTGAACTGGCCTTGCGCCGCGCCGCGGAGCGCGTCGACGCGGCGCTTGTCGAGAGCATGCAGGCGCAGGCGATCGAAGGGCCGTGGGCGGCTGGCGAGCGTATTCTGGCCTGTGTCGGGCCTGACCAGATATCGCCGAGTGTGGTGCGCGCCGCCAAGCGCCTCGCGGACCTGATGGATGCTCCCTGGATGGCCGTGACCGTCGAACGGCCGGGCGCCTATGCGGATGGAGCCGCACGCCGGCGGCTGGATGACATCATGAAGCTGGCCGAGAGTCTTGGCGCGGAAACCCAGACATTGACCGGGACCGATTTGCCTGCCGAACTCCTGCGTTTTGCGAAGTTCGAGAACGTCACGCAGATTGTTGTCGGCCGCGCGCCCGGAGGATTTTTAAGCGAACTGCTGCGCCGGTCCTTGCCGCACGAACTGGTGCGCCGGACCCGGGACATCGCGATACACCTTGTCACGCGCGAAGCCGATGGTGCGGTCAAATCTGTGCCGTCATCGCGGCGCTGGATTTCGGAAAAGTTCAATTGGCAGCATTTCATATACGCGGCCGTGACGGTCGGCGGCGCCGTCGGGACGGGGGAAATTCTCACCAGACTGACGCCTATTCCGAATCTGTCGATCGTGTTTCTTCTCGCGGTCCTGTTCATCGCCATGAACTTTGGCATTTGGCCCGCTGTCTTTGCATCCGTGCTGTCATTTCTGGCCTACAACTTCTTTTTTATTTCTCCGGTTCACACGCTGACGGTCGCGGAGCCATATGAGCTTCTTGCGCTTCTCATTTTTCTGGTCGTCGCGATCGCCAGCGCGGCGATGGCCGCTCGCGTCCGCGAGCAGGCGCGTGTGTCGGCCGACCGTGTGCGTGCGACGCGGCGTCTGTATGAATTCACGCGCCGGTTGTCGGGGCTGGCCAGTCCGGAGGACGTAGCTGAAGGCGCGGCCAGCGAAATTCATATCAGCTTGCGGCGGCCCGTCGTTGTGCTGCTGGCAAGGAATGACGACATCGTCCTGACGGCAGCTTGGCCGCCGGAGGACGACCTCGACGCGGCGGCGATGACGGCTGCCCGCTGGGCCTATAATCACGGCGAGGCCGCCGGAACGAATACCGGGACGCTGCCGATCATTCCGTGGCTTTTTACGCCACTGAAGATTGGGGACAAGGTGCTGGGAGCCATTGGTGTCGCGACCGCCAAAGGCACCCCGTCTCTCGATTCCGAGGAACGGGCCTTGCTCGACACGTTATGCGAGCAAGCTGCGGCTGCACTTGAGCGCGCATCGCTCGCTGGCGAGATGGTGGATGCAAAAACGGCCACCGAGGCGGAGCGCGTTCGCAATACCTTGCTTGCTTCGATTTCCCATGATTTCCGCACTCCCTTGTCGTCGATCCTGGGAGCGGCGACCAGTCTGCTTGACTATGACGACAAGCTGGATGCGGCGTCGAAGGACGACCTGCTCGGGCAGATCAAGGAGGAAGCCGAAGGCCTTGACGAGATGGTGCGGAATCTCCTCGCAATGACCCGGATTGATGCCGGCGCGCTCGAACTGCGGAGCGACTGGATCGACCTGCGCGAGGTCGCCGCACGGGTTGTGAATGCCGCGCGTCGCCGTGGCGCGCTCCAGACCTTCGAGATTGAATTGCCTGCCGAACTCCCTCTGGTGAGAGCGGATGCGATTTTGATCGAGCAGGCCATAGGTAATATTGTCACCAATGCGGTGCTGCATACGCCGCATCAGGCCCGCATTGTGATCGACGCCGAAACGGGAGCTTCCGAAGTCCGTCTTCGCTTCACCGACGACGGACCGGGTATCTCGCCCGATATCCTGCCGCGAGTTTTCGAGCGCTTTGTGAGGGGCGAGGCCTTGAAAAGCGCGAGCGCCGATGGCGGGCAGGGAACAGGACTTGGCCTTGCCATTGCCAAGGGCATCATGGAGGCTCATCACGGAACGATCATGGTCGAAAGTCCGTTGGCCCACGGTCATGGCGCCCGTTTCACGATGGTTTTTCCGCAAAAGGAATTGGCGGCATGAATGCCAAGACCCAGGTTCTGGTCGTCGACGATGAGGCAGCAATCCTGCGCTTTCTCAAGCCGGCGCTGGAAGCGAACAGCTATGATATGACGAGCGCCGGCACCGTGGCTGAGGCGGTCAAACGGATTGCTGCCGAGACGCCCGACATCGTTTTGCTCGATCTCGGTCTTGCCGATGGTGACGGGAAGGATGTGATCCGGCGGGTTCGGGAGTGGTCGGATGTACCGATCATCGTCCTGTCCGCGCGGGACCGGGAAGCGGAGAAAATCGACTCTCTCGATCTCGGCGCCGATGACTATGTCAACAAGCCGTTCAATGTGGGGGAACTGATGGCGCGGATGCGGACCGCGCTTCGCCATCGCCTGCAGCGCAAGTCGGAGACGCCGGTTCTTCGCGTCGGCGACCTGGAAGTGGATTCCGTGCGCCACCGCGTCACCCGCGGGGGCGCTGAACTGAAGCTCACGCCCAAGGAGTTCGAGTTACTGTCCTTTCTGGCGCGGCATGCCGGCCGCGTCGTGACACATCGGCAGATTCTCGCGGCGGTCTGGGGTCCTGCGCACACAGAGGACACCCAGTATCTGCGGGTCTATATCGGACAGTTGCGGCAAAAGATCGAAGAGAAGCCGGACGATCCGCGCGTGGTTTTGACGGAGCCGGGAATTGGCTACCGGGTGATTGAAAAGTAAACCGCGTAAACGGCTACGACTCGGTCTGAGGAATTGTCTGCGCTCCGGCTTTCTTTTCCTTGCGGCTGTTGAGCCAGTTCTCGAACTTCTGAACCATGACGAAGAAGGTCGGAACGAAGAGCACTGCCAGGCAGGTCGAGGCGAGCATTCCGCTGAACACCGTGATGCCGATCGACTTGCGCGCGCTGGCGCCGGCTCCCGTGGCGAAGACCAGCGGCACGACGCCGAGAATGAAGGCGAACGACGTCATCAGGATCGGGCGGAAGCGCGCGCGCGCCGCCTCGACCGCGGATTCGAGAAGCGGCGTCCTGTCGCGGACATGCAGCTCCAGCGCAACTTCGACAATCAGAATGGCATTCTTTGCGGAAAGTGCGATCAGCAGGATTAATCCAATTTGGGTGTAAAGATTGTTCTCGATCCGTAAGCCGGTGAGAACGGCCATGGGGCCGAGCAGGGACAACGGCACCGCCAGGATCACGGCGATCGGCGCGTACCAGCTCTCGTACTGTCCCGCCAGAACGAGATAGACCAGCAGCAGAGCAAGGCCGAACACATAGTAGATTTGACTCCCGACCGCCTTCTCTTGATAGGACATCGCGGTCCATTCATATCCCGTGCCCGGCGGCAGCGTTTTGTCCGCGATGTTTTCCATTAGCGCCATAGACTGGCCGGAACTGTAGCCTTGCGCCGGCAGTCCGATGACGGTCGCGGAAGGATAAAGATTGTACAGACTGATCAGCGACGGGCCGACTGTCGGCGTGATCGTCGCAATCGTGCCGAGGGGGATCATCGCGCCCTGCTGGTTGCGCACCGTCAGGTTTTCAATGTCTTTTGTTGTGAGACGAAACTGCGAGTCCGCCTGGGCGTAAACCTGGAATGTGCGCCCGAACTTGTTGAACTGGTTGACGTAGGAGGCGCCGAGATAGCTCGACAGGGTCGAGAACACCTGATCGGTGGTTACATGCAAGGTCTGGGTCTTGATCCGGTCAACCTCGACATCGAATTGCGGCACCATCGAACGGAATGGCGAACTCACCCGCTGCAAGGCGCTTTGCGTCTGTGCATTGGCGACAATGGTCTGCGTGACAGCCTGCAGCTTGCCGAAATCTGAATTTCCGTCACGCAGCTCGATCTGCATGGCAAAGCCCGCGGCGTTGCCGATGCCCTGGATGGGTGGCGGCGGAATAACCAGAATCTTGGCTTCGGGAATCGTGTCGAGCTTCTTGGTCAATCCGACCACCAGCGACCGCAAATCTTCCCCGGGGCCGCGCTTGTCCCAATCTTTCAGGATGAGATAGGAGACGCCCGCGCTGGCAAGGCTCGAACTGTTGTCTAGCGCCGATATACCCGCGATGCTGATCACCTGAGCCACACCCGGCGTCTTGCTGGTCATTTCGGTGACCTGGTCGAGGACGCGCTGGGTCCGGTCGAGCGAGGCGCCGTCCGGCAACTGGACGGCCGCAAGCAGATACCCTTGATCTTCGATCGGGATGAATCCTGTCGGTACGCGGGAGAGCCCGTAGCCGCCGATGCCAATCAGGATCAATGCCAGAATGACCGAGAAACCGCTATGTGCCACCATGCGGGAAATCAGCGCCGCATAGCGCTTCTCAAGCCGTTCGTAAACCGCATTGAAGCTGCGATAGAACCAGTTGCGTTGTTCGGGCGGAACAGGGCGGCGCAGCCAGAGCGCGCATTGTGTGGGTTTGAGCGTCGCCGCGTTGATGGCGCTGATCAGGGCCGTTGCCGCGATCACCAACGCGAACTGCGCATATATTCTGCCGGTCATTCCCGGCAGAAAGGCCGCCGGCAGGAAGACCGATATCAACACCAGCGTTATTCCGATGATCGGTCCGAAGAGCTGGTCCATCGCCTTGATCGCAGCGTCATGGCCGGACATGCCTTGTTCAATGTTATGCGCCGCGCCTTCGACGACGACGATCGCATCGTCGACCACGATACCAATCGCCAGCACGATCGCAAACAGAGTTGACAGATTGATAGTGAACCCGAGCGCTGCCATTGCGGCGAATGCGCCGATAATGGTGACCGGCACCGTTGTCGCGGGGACCAGCATGGCGCGCCAGTCCTGCAGAAACACAAGAATCACGACAAGAACGAGAAAGCCTGCCTCGATCAGCGTTTTGTAGACTTCATGGATCGAGGCCGAGACGAATTTCGTCGTGTCGAAGGGAATGTCGAACTTGATGTCCTGCGGGAATCCGCGCGCCAATGCATCCATTTTCTTCCGGACGGCCTGTTCGACTTCGAGCGCGTTGGCGCCCGGAGACTGGAACACGCCGATTCCGGTGGCAGGCTTGTTATTCAGCGAGAATATCTGGCTATAGGTCTGTGCGCCAAGCTCGACGCGGCCGACATCGCGGACGCGGGTGACGTCGCCGTTGTTGCCGGTTTTGACAATGACATCGTCGAATTCATTGGTGTCGTCGAGCCGACCGTTGATGTTGAGCGTGTACTGGAAGGCCTGCCCTGCGGGGGTGGGCGGCATCCCGACCTGACCTGCGGTGACCTGTTGGCTTTGCTGCTGGATGGCCTGAATGACATCCTGCGGCATCAGCGACAGAGCCTGCAGCTTGTTCGGGTCAAGCCAGACGCGCATCGAATACTGGCCGGCCCCGAACACCGTCACATTGCCGACGCCGGGAAGCCGCGACAGTTCATCGCGGATGTTGATGGTCGCATAGTTGCTCAGATACAGGCTGTCATAGGTCGAGTTCGGCGATGTCAGCGTCACGAACAGCAGGATCGCCGTGGACTTCTTCTGCACCGTGACGCCCTGCGTTTGAACCGATTGCGGCAGGGACGACAGCGCGCTCGACACCCGGTTCTGCACCAATACCTGCGCGAAGTTGAGATCGGTGCCGATCTTGAACGTCACGGTCAGTGAATAGCTGCCATCGGCGCCGCTATATGACTGCATGTAGAGCATGTCTTCGACGCCGTTGACCTGCTGCTCGATCGGCAGCGCGACTGTGTCGATAACGGTCTTGGCGCTGGCTCCCGGATAGCGTGTCGTCACCTGGACGGTCGGCGGAACGACATTCGGATACTGCGCAACGGCAAGGCTGAACAGGGCGACGCCGCCGATCAAAATCATCAGGATCGCGATGACGTTCGACAGAACCGGCCGCTCGATGAAGAATTTCGAGATCATGGCCCTGTCCTAGTTCGCGGGTGCGCGGGTTTGTCCGATTGTCTGCAGTTGCGGATCGACTTTCTGGCCCGGAATCGCACGCAGCAATCCTGCGATGACGACACGGTCGTCCGGTTTCAGGCCGTTCTCGATAACGCGCAGTTCGCCATCGAGAGGACCGGTCACCACCTTGCGCTGTTCGACGATATTCTCGCCATTGACCACGAGAACATATCGGCCACCCTGATCGCTGCCCAGCGCGGCGTCGGGAACGAGCAGCGCATCCTTCTGCTCATCGAGGGGCACGCGGACCCGGACAAAGTAGCCGGGCAGCAGGACGCGGTCGGCATTCGTCAGGACACCGCGAACCGCGAGCGTGCCGGTCGCCTGATTGATGGTGGGGGCGGCGTAGTCGAGCTTGCCCTTGTGGGGATAGCCGGCTTCGGTCTGAAGTCCGACCTCGATCGGCGTTTCCTTGAGGTCCTTGGACGTCAGCTCCTTTTTCGCCGCGGCGGCGCGAATGCGCAGAACGTCCTGCTCGTTGACATTGAAATTGACGTAAATCGGACTGAGCTGCACGATGGTTGCAAGCTGGGTCGGCGATGACACCCCGACGAGTTCGCCAACGGAAACCAGATGCGCGCTGACGATTCCGTCGAACGGCGCGATGACATTTGTATAGCCGTAATTGACCGCGGCGATCTTGGTATTGACCTGGGCCTGCTGCAAATTGGCCTGCGCATTGTCCCGTGACGATGTGGACTGATCGAGGGTCGCTTGCGATACGACCTGCCGCGTCACCAGATCCGATTGACGTTTGAAGTCGGCTTCCGCTTGCTTCACAGTGGACTGTGCGCCGGCCTCCGCAGCTTGCGCCTGCTCCAGCTTCAGCTTGTAGGTTTCAGGTTCGACGGTGAACAGGGTGGTGCCTTGTTTGACGAATGCGCCATCCTCGTAATTGATCGACTGCAGCACACCTTGGACGCGGGCTACCAGATCGACTGTCTTGATGGGAGCAGTGTTGCCTGTTGCCGCGAGATACCGGGTCACGGTGCGTTGCACAGGCAAGCCCACATCGACCTTGGCGGGCGGTGGCGGAACAAAAGTATTTTGGTCACAGGCGGTTAGTGTGAGAAGGGCGAATGCGGCGGATAGCATTCGCGGCATCTTGTGTGCCTTGCACCCAGGACTGGGTGCCGGCGAAATTTGCAATATGGGACACGCAGGCTTCATTCAGATGCCTCGTCTCAAATTTCAGCGGACACAAAATGATCGCCCGCCATTCATGAATAGCAACAATAGGCTTGCGGCGGAACTCAAAAGCGAAAATGATGGCCGCCGAAGAATAATCCAGAATATTTTGATTTCATTTTAATTGCGCGGGCCGGTTCGGCAACGGGAAAGAACAGACCTAAAATAGGGAATTTTCAATGAGCGCGTTGAAACGTGTCGTAAGTCGCCTGGCTTTCGCGGCGACGATCGCTTGTGTTTTTCCTGCCATCGCACAACAGCCGACCGACGAGCAGCGCAATGCGATTCGCTCGGCTTGCCGCTCCGACTATGAGGCTAACTGCGCAAACGTGCCGCCTGGCGGCGCGGCTTCGTTGCAATGCTTGCAGAAAAACATGTCGAAGCTCTCCGGAGTTTGCAAACAGGCTGTGAACGCCATTGAGCCGGTGGCTTCGCCGCCGAAGACGGAGACAACAACAACTGCACCTGCACCGGCAGCACCCGCGCCCGCGAAGCCCGCCGCTGCGGCGGCTGCGCCGAAGGCGGCAGGTCAGAAACCGACCGATGCGCAGGCCGCTGCCATCCGGAGTGCCTGCCGTTCCGACTATGAAAAGAATTGCGCGAGTGTGCCGCCCGGCGGCGCGGCGTCGTTGCAATGTTTGCAGAAGAACATGCCGAAATTGTCACCAGGCTGTCAGAAAGCGGTGAGCGCGGTTGGAGGCGGCGGGGTGGCAGCTCCGGCGGCTGCCGCGGCAACAGCTCCTGCGGCCGACGCACCGGCGCCTGCGCCATTGGTGCTGCGGCCGATGCGTCCGCGCGAGGAACTGTTTGTGCTCCGGTCGGCGTGCGGCGCGGATGTGCGCACGTTATGCGGCGGTGTCGCACCTGGGGGCGGACGTGTTGTGCAATGTCTGGCTGTACGGGCAGCCTCCCTGTCGCCCGCCTGCAAGGACGTGCTTGCCCAGTTCGCCGCGCAGTAGGGCGATGTGCCGGTTGTTTACTCGCCGCGGAAGGCCAGGATCAACTGGACAAGACGCACGCTCAACGCGACGTAGCAGAGGGTCATGAGGATCTGATACGGAATGTGCCATTTCAGTTTTGAAAGTTTGTAAAGGCCATCGAGAAAATTCAGGGCAAGGAGGAAGATTCCAAAGAGCTCGACGCCGCGCCCGACGAGGCTGTGACGCAAATAGCCGAAAAGAAGGGATGGCCGGATCGGTGCTCGAAACATGGGCGCCAGCGGAGATGATCAAGGTCGCAACGATCATTTTTTCGATGTGACCGAACAGTTCTTTGGAGAGCTGTTCGATGTTTTCCGCATAGAACGACTGCCACTTGCTTCTGATGTCCTGCATGATGGGCCCCGAGGGTCGCAATTGGTAAAGAAATAACGTCGATACGCTAGGGATTACGCGAATGCGGCGCAATGGTCTCCGCTCACATCATGCATGAGTGTGTGGCGAAGATACTTATTGTCTGACTGATTATTGATGGAAGGAGTTTTGATATGCGGACGATCATCGTACTGGCCTTTCTCTCGCTTTCCGGCGTGGCCGGTGCACAGGAATTGACTGCCGAACAGCGCAGCGCCTGCATGGGCGACTACGAGAAGTTCTGTAAGGGGGTTGAGCCGGGCGGCGGCCGGATCATTGCCTGCCTGTCGAAGTCCAGCGACAAGCTCACGTCAAACTGCAAGAAGGTCCTGGCTGCGGCCGAGAAGAAATAGCGTAGGAGAAGAAATCCTTCGCGTTGGCAGGGCGCCTGCGCGAAGGATCAGCCACAATCATCCGGGAGGTAATCATGCGCTCACTTTTGCTTGCTGCTGCTGCCTTGATGGCGTTTTCAATCGCCATGACCGTGGGTCCGACCGAGGCGAACGCCGTAGTTTGCGCGAAGGGAGTCTATCGCGCTGGCTGTGCAGGCCCACGCGGAGCCGCGGTCGTCCGCAAGCCGGCGGTGGTTTGCCGGACGGTGTGGGTGAACGGCGTCAAAGTTCGCCGCTGCACATGATACACTGACAGACTCGCGATCACGGTCAGGACAGGGCCTGCACTGGAAACGCGCTGGCCAGCGGCGTCGTATGGGCGCGGTGGGTCTGTATCCTTTGGCGTCAACGAAAACACTTTCTTTTCACGCTGGGTTAACAGGAGTCGCAACGCGCTTTGCGGCCAGCGTCGGTATCGGGGAAATCGCGGCCCTCGCGATCAGATACAGCGTGACTCGTGGATACATACGCGACATATCAGAAGCGCACCGTCACCGAAATTGTGACAGGAACGCCGGTCAGCAGTTCTTTCGGGAAAAGGAGGACGTGATGCGGCGTGAATACCAAATTCTCAATCGCGCCTTCGGTTGAACGACTGCGCGGGCGAAGCGCGACAGTGTATTTCAAATCGCACCGCGGCGATGGCAATCGGCGTCGAGCGGGTGCGCGCGGCAAAATTGACGCGCGCGGACCGTTTCCCCGAGACGCACGAAGCGTCCCCGGCATCGTCCGAATATAGTCTTCATCCGCGCTTACGCATCGGCGCCCTCCCGGCAGGTTTGGTGAGGTCGTCGTTAGCGGCAATGGCCCATCTTTTGATAGCTGCAACGCTCTGGCGGCAGCAATAAATGCGCGCTAACCTGATCGCTCGATAGGCCCTGTGCTGCCGGTCCAGTGCAGTTGAGACGCCGGAGGCTCCACGATGAGATCACAAGCGGGTTTTGTTGATTTCCGGCGGCGCGGGCGAGATCTGTCTCTTGCATGCGCGGCTGGCTTTCTCGCATCACTTTTGACCGGATGTGAGAAGCCGTCTCAACAGGCTGCCGCCAGCGCACCTCCCGTCACAGTCGCCACTCCGACCAAACGGACGGTGACGGACTGGGATGAATTCACCGGCCGCTTTGATGCGATCAAGCAGGTTCAGGTGCGGGCGAGGGTGACGGGATTTGTGATGAGCGTCGAGTTCAAGGACGGCGCCTTCGTCAAAGCGGGCGATCTGCTCTACGTCATCGACCCCCGGCAGTATCAGGCCGTCGCCGAGCAGGCGCGGGGGCAACTGGCTGACGCAAAGGCGAAGGTTGATCTTGCCGAGCGCGAGTTGGCTCGCGCTGAAGCGCTGGTGAAGACGTCCGCTGTCTCCGAGAGCGTTGTCGATCAGCGGCGCCAGCAACTCCAGTCGGCGCAGGCTTCTGCCATGCAGGCCGAGGGTGCGCTGCGCCGCGCCGACCTTGACGTCGAATTCACCGAGGTGAGGGCGCCGATCGACGGGCGTGTCAGCCGCCATCTCGTTACTGTCGGCAACCTTGTGCAGGGAAGCGAGAGCGGGGCGACGTTGCTCACCTCAATCGTCTCGCTCGATCCGATCCATGTCTATTTCGATATGGATGAATCGATCTATCTCAAGAACAACCGGTTATGGTTTGAAGGCAAGAGGCCCAGTTCGCGCGATACGCCAAACCCCGTGCAGATTATCCTGTCCGGCGAAACCAAGCCCTCGCGCGAGGGCACGATGGACTTCCTTGATAACCGGCTTGACGTCGGCACCGGCACTCTGCGCGGTCGCGCTCTGGTTCCAAATCAGGATTTGTCGATCCTGCCCGGGCAATTCGCCCGTGTGCGCGTCATTGGTAGCGCTCCCTACGAGACGTTGCTGCTGCCGGACGCGGCAGTTGCATCCGATCAATCCCGCAAGATCGTGTTTGTCGTGAAGGGCGACGATACGGTGGAAGCGAAACCGGTCACCCTTGGACCTATCGACGGTGGCTTGCGCGTCATTCGCCAAGGGCTTGCGCCGGATGATCGCGTAATCGTCGAGGGACTTCAGCGCGCGCGAATCGGAGCGAAGGTCGCTCCGCATGCGCCGAAGCCAGCCGGCGGGGGCAAGTCATGAATCTGGGCCGCCTGTCGATCAACCAGCCCATTCTGGCCATGGTGCTGTCCATCGTGCTGATGATTGTCGGCGCGATCGCCTACACCACCTTGCCTGTGGCGGAGTATCCACCGGTGGCGGCACCGACTGTGGTCGTTACCACGCAGTATCCGGGCGCGTCAGCGCAAACCGTATCGGAAACCGTCGCGACGCCGATCGAACAGGAGATCAATGGCGTCGAGGATATGCTGTCTATTTATAGTCAGGCGACCTCGAACGGCCAGTTGACGATCACCGTCGAGTTCAAACTGGGAACCGATCTCGACAAGGCACAGGTGCTGGTTCAGAACCGGGTGGCGATTGCGTTGCCCCGTTTGCCGACGGAGGTGCAACGTAATGGTGTCGTGACACGCAAAGACAGCCCCGACCTGCTAATGGTCGTGTTCATGCTGTCACCTGACGACACCTACGACCAGCTCTACATCAGCAACTATGCGCTCCGGCAGGTGCGCGATCAGTTGCTCCGACTGGACGGCATCGGTGATATCCAGATTTTCGGTGCGCGGGATTATTCGATGCGCTTGTGGCTCGACCCGGAGAAGATTTCCACGCTTGGAATGACAGCCGGTGACGTCGTCGCGGCGATTCGCGCCCAGAATCTACAGATCGCCGGCGGCCAGATCGCTGAACCGCCGATTGCCGACCGCGCGTTTCAGCCCAATCTCACCTTTACCGGGCGTCTGAAGGATCCGCAGCAGTTCGAGAACATCATTATCAAGGCCGGAGAGGATGGCCGTATCGTGCGTCTGCGCGACGTGGCGCGTATCGAACTCGGCGCGCTGGCCTACACAACCAACAGCTTTCTGTTGAAGAAGTCCGCGGTCGCGATGCTGGTGTCGCAGCGGCCTGGCTCGAATGCGCTGGCTACCGCCAAGGGCATTTCCGATGCCATGAAGAGGCTCAAGGCGGAATTTCCGCGGGGCCTCGAGTACAATATCGGCTACAATCCGACCGAATTCATTGCAGAGTCGGTCAACGAGCTGATCAAGACAATCTATGAAGCGATGATTCTGGTCGTGGTTGTCGTTCTTGTCTTTCTGCAGGGCTGGCGTCCGGCGATTATTCCCATCCTGGCAATTCCCGTATCGCTGATCGGGACCTTCGCCGTCATGGCGGCGCTCGGGTTTTCGGTCAACAATCTCACACTGTTCGGGCTGGTGCTCGCCGTCGGCATCGTGGTGGACGATGCGATCGTCGTTGTCGAGAATGTCGAGCGGCATCTGGCTGCGGGCCTGAGCAGGCGCGAAGCTGCGCTGCTCACGATGCAGGAGGTCGGCGGCGCACTGGTTTCGATCGCGCTCGTGCTGTGTGCGGTGTTCGTGCCTACTGCATTTCTGGGCGGAATCTCCGGACAGTTCTTCCAGCAGTTCGCGGTGACCATCGCGGTCGCCACCGCGATATCCTGTTTCTGTTCCCTGACTCTTTCCCCAGCGCTTGCGTCGATCATCCTCCGCCCGCATGAAGAGAAGCGTCCGCCGGCTGGCTGGAATGTGATCGCGCGCGGATGGGACAAATTCACCGGCGCCTTCAACCGCCTGTTCGATCGCCTTTCGCACAGCTATGGGACTGCCGCCGGCTTTGTTATCCGGCATTCGGTTGTGATGCTGCTAGCCTACGTTGTCTTGATCGCTTCAGCCGTCTGGCTGGTCGTTGCCACGCCGCAAGGCTTCATTCCGGCGCAGGATCGCGGTTACGTCATTGTCGCCGTGCAACTGCCGGGCGCGGCCTCGCTTGCACGCACGACCGAAGTCGTTCGTGAGATCGAGAGAATCGCGCTTGACACGCCGGGGGTCGTTCGCGTGCCTTCGTTTGCCGGCCTGTCCGGCGCGACGCGAACGCAAGCCAGCAACGCAGCGGCGTTGTTTCCGGTGTTCGAGGATCCGAAGATCCGGCTGAAGGAAGGGCTGACTGCCGATGTGATCACCGCTGAGTTGCGCAAGCGGCTGTCGAGCATCGAGGGCGCCATCGTGATCGTCTTGCCGCCGCCTGCTGTACCGGGCATCGGCACCGGCGGCGGGTTCACCATGAGCGTACAGGACCGGCAAGGGCGCGGTCCCGAATTGCTCGCGGCGGCGACCGACGAACTGGTGAACGAGGCGCGAAAAGCCCATGGACTGACAGCGGTATTTTCTCCTTTCAGCGCTAATACCCCCCAGGTGTTCGTCGAGATCGATCGCCAGAAGGCGCAGATGCTTAATGTGCCGGTCCAGAACGTGACCGAGGCGATCGAAACCTATTTCGGATCGACCTACATCAACGACTTCAACATTCTCGGCCGTTCCTATCGCGTGATGGCGCAGGCGGATTTGCCGTTCCGCCGGGAGACTACCGATCTTGCCAGACTACGAACCCGCAACACGGCGGGAGAGATGGTGCTGCTCGGTAGCGTCGTCGATTTCCGCGATACGTCAGGTCCGGATCGGGTCGGGCGTTATAATCTTTATCCAGCGGCCGAGTTGCAAGGCGATACCCTTCCGGGAACAAGTTCTGCAACGGCGATCGAAACGATGCGAGCGCTGGCGGTTCAGACGCTGCCCAGCGGGTTTGGATTCGAGTGGACCGATCTGTCGTACCAGCAGGTGACGGGAGGCAACACGGGGCTCTACGTTTTCCCGATCTGCGTGCTGTTCGTGTATCTCGTGCTTGCCGCGCAGTATGGCAGTTGGACCCTTCCATTCGCCGTGATCCTGATTGTGCCGATGTGCTTGCTCGCGGCGACAATCGGTGTGCGCATTATGGGGCAGGACATCAACATCCTGACCCAGATCGGTTTCGTCGTGCTGGTGGGGCTGGCGGCCAAGAATGCCATCCTGATCGTCGAGTTCGCCCGCGACATTGAACGTGAAGGGCGCGATCAGCTTGAAGCCGTTATCGAGGCGTGCCGGTTGCGATTGCGGCCGATCCTGATGACCTCGTTCGCATTCATTCTCGGCGTGCTCCCGCTGGTGATTTCATCGGGCTCTGGATCGGAAATGCGTCAGGCGGTTGGCGTCGCCGTATTCTTCGGCATGATCGGTGTCACGGTATTTGGCCTGATCTTCACGCCGATCTTCTACATTCTGGTGCGTCGGCTGTTTCCGGGCAGCGTGACGATGGAGGAGCGCACCACGCAAAGCGCTCCGGGCTAGTCCTTCTGTTCTTTCATGCGGTCCACGAGCAGTTGCGCCACCCGAAGACTCGAAGGCGTGGTGTTCCTCGCGGCCTGCTGCACCAGCGTTACCTGCGTCGCTTCCAGCCGCTTGTCGCGCAGCGGCACAGCGACCAGCGTTCCGGTCAGCAATTCAGGCATTGCCGCGTTGCGTGGCAGAAAGGTCCCCAGACCGGTCTTGGCGGCAATCGTCCGCAGGAAGGCGATGGAATTCGTCTCGCCATAGGGATCAAGCTCGATTTTTGCCTTGGCGCAGGCGCGATCAATCTCCTGGCGGATACCGAACGATGGATCCGGCAGAATGACGCGAAGGCCGGCCAGTTCCTTGATGGTGCATTGGTTCTTTGCGGCCATCGGGTGCTGCGGGGAGACCATCAGGCATAACGATTGCCGCATCCGGGCCAGTTCGATGAGGTCTCGGCGAGGGGCGCGGCCGAACACCATTCCAAGGTCGGCTTCGTGACGTCCGACCATTTCGGCCACGCCACGCGATCCGACGGTGGTCACCGTGATCGAGATGCCCGGATAGTCCCGCGAAAGATCGACCACGAAGTCCGACACAAAACTGGCCAGAAGACCCTCGACGGTGGCCAGCTTGACGTGGCCCCGCTGCAGCGAGTCGAATTCTTCCACCTGCGCACGCACACGGTCCAGTTTCACCTGGCTCTCTTGTGCATAGCGATAGAGCAGTTGACCGGCGTTGGTCAGATTCATTCCGCGCGCGCCGCGCTCGAACAGCTTCACCGAAAGCTCGTCTTCGAGCCCCTGAACCTGCCGGCTGATCGCGCTGGGCGCAATCCTGAGGGATTCGGCGGCCCGTTTGATCGAGCCGCGCTCGGTAACCTCACGAAAATACCGCAGCGCGGTGGATTCAATCATGTTTCTCAAAACCGTCCGTTCGCAGTGCGAATGCTTTCCGATCGGGCATACCTTGCACAGAGTTCTAATTTTCAGACCGATTGCTTCTAAATTCAATGCTTTTATTCGATCCCTGATTTTGCCAAGATTTCCATCAGGTGCACCCTCGGTCTTTGATGGAGAATCTGGATGGCTCGCTCCCGGCTTGTCTCGCGTGGTTTGAATTCGCTTTTGCTCGCCGCTTCGCTCGGATTGTCCGCAACCGCCGCGATGGCGCAGGACGTGATCAAGTTCGGCGCGCCGCTTCCGCTCACGGGGCCGCTGGCTCCAGAGGCCATCAAGCAGCAGCAGGGATATGACCTGTGGGCCGAGCAGGCCAACAAGGCCGGCGGCATTTCGGTCGGCGGCAAGAAGTACAAGGTCGAGATCGTGTATGCCGACTATCAGTCGAACACGCCCCGCGCGGTGCAGACCACCGAGCAGATGATCACCCAGAACAATGTGAACTTCCTGTTCAGTCCGTTCGGCTCCGGTGCGGCCAAGGCTGGCAGCAGCGTTTCCGAGAAGTACAAGGTACCGACCATTGCCGCGACCGCGTCGTCGTCGCAGGTCTACGATCAGGGCTACAAATATCTGTTCGGCACCTTCACGCCGAACGACACGCTGACCACGCCGCTCACGCAGATCGTCAAGGCAAAGGCACCCGATGTGAAGAAGGTGGCCATTCTGGCGCGAAACGATCTGTTCCCGCTCGCCATCGCGCAGGAAATGGAGAAGTCGGCGAAGGGCAACGGGCTGGAAGTCGCTTACTTCGAGAAGTATGCGATCGGTACGCTCGATCACTCCGCGACACTGTCTCAGATCAAGTCACTGGCCCCGCAGTGGGTCTTCGTGACCGGTTACATCAACGATCTTCTGCTGGTGAAGAAGCAGATGGCGGATCAGCAGATCAAGGCTACCGTGGTTTCGATGATTGCGGGCCCTGCTTATCAGGAATTCATTGATGCCGCAGGTCCGGGGGGCGAGAACATCACCAGCGCCGCGTGGTGGCATCCCGCTGCTCAATATTCCGGCAAGGACATTTTCGGCACGACCGCGAACTACGTGAAGCTTTTCAAGGAAAAGTACAAGTCCGAACCTGATTACGCCCAGGCCTCGGCGTCGGTTTCGGGTGCGCTGTTCCAGATGGCGATTGAAAAAGCTGGATCGCTCGACAGGGACAAGGTGCGCGACGAACTGGCGAAGATGGATGTGATGACCTTCTTCGGACCGGTGAAGTTCGGTCCCACAGGCCAGATCAACTCGCTCGAGCCGCCGGTCTTCCAGCTTCAGGGCGGCAAGCCTGTCGTGCTTTCGCCGGCGCTGATCAAGCAGGGCGAATTCAAGCTCGGCGTGAACTGATCGGCGGCGCGGGAGGCGAGGACATCACATGCTGGCGGCCCAGGTTCTGATCAATGCTTTGGTGCTGGGCTGCCTGTATGCCTGTATCGCAATCGGATTCTCGCTGGTCTGGGGCGTTCTCAACGTCATCAACCTGATCCATGGCTCGTTCATCGTTCTCGGGGCCTATCTGGCCTGGGGGCTCTATCAGTCGCTGCATATCTCGCCGTGGTATGCGCTCCTGATCGCCGCGCCGCTCTTCTTCGTGTTCGGCTATCTGGTGCAGCGCGTGATCCTTAATCGGGTGATTACAGCGCCTGTGCTGGTGACACTCACGCTGACGTTCGGCCTCGACCTGATCCTCAACAACGCGATGATCTACTTCTTCAAGGCGGACTACCGGAAACTGACGCTGACACCGCCGATGGGATCGGTCTCCCTGTTCGATGTGGTCGTTCCGGTGGACCGTCTGATCGCGACCGTGTCCGCACTGGCGCTGACCGGCGTACTTTACCTGATCCTGCGGCGGCTGCGTGTCGGCCGCGCCATTGTCGCGGTTCGTCTGGATCGCGACGCCGCGACGCTGATGGGGGTGGATGTGAACTCGATCTACGCGATTGCGTTCGGTCTGGGCGCGGCGCTGGCCGGGTGCGCCGGCGTGCTGATGGCGTTGATCTTCCCGATTTCGCCGCTGACTTCCACGGCCTATCTCGGCAAGGCTTTCGTCGTTTGCGTGCTGGGCGGCCTCGGCAGCGTATCGGGAGCGCTGGCGGGCGGAATCCTGCTGGCGTTGATCGAAGGGATCGGCTCAACCTTGATCGGTCCGGCGCATGCGACGACCCTGTCATTCGTTCTTCTGATCATCTTTCTGATCGTTCGCCCGCAGGGCCTGCTCGGCCGGAAGGGCTTTGAATGACCCGCTCGAATGTCATTTTGCTGATACTGGTTGCCTGCATCGCGGCGCTGCCGCTGTTCGGCGGTGCCTACGCCTTGCGGCTCGGCACCATTGCCTGCATGTACGCGATCCTGGCCTTGTCCTGGAATGTCGTCGGCGGACTCGCGGGCTATCCGTCATTCGCGACGGCTGCGTTCTTCGGGTTTGGCGCATACACGACGGGCGTATTGATGTCGCGCGGCGTGCCGCTTGCCGTTGCCGTCCCCGTGACGTGGATCGCATCGTTCGCGCTGGCTGCCTTGTTGGGGGCCGCGCTGCTTCGTTTGCGGGGGCACTACTTCGCGATCGCCAGTCTTTCGCTGATCGAAGTGTTCCGCGAACTTGTCAATAACGCGACCGACCTGACTGGTGGCGGCATGGGGCTAAACATCCCGCTCTCCGCCGGATCGGGTGTGATGTCGGATGCGACGTTCTTCTTCTATGCGATGTGGGCGCTGCTTCTCGCGACCGCATTAATGGCGATTATCGTTGCGGGATCGAAACTCGGTTTCGGGCTTGGCTGCATCCGGCAAAATGAAACCGCCGCCAATATGATCGGCCTCAACGCCACGCTCTACAAGAGCATCGCGTTTGGTTTGTCTGCGTGCTTTGTCAGTGTCGCTGGCGGTATTTATGCGGCGTGGGTGCATTACATTGATCCATCCGACGTGTTCGACATTCTTTATTCGGTCAAGCCGATTGTGATGGCGCTGATCGGCGGCCTCGGATCGCCGTTGGGTGTGGTGGTTGGCGCGCTGGTCTATCTCGGGCTGGAGGAGGTTGTCTGGCGCAACTACATCCAGATCCACAGCGGTGTCCTTGGTGTTCTGATCGTGGCGCTGCTGCTGTTCCTGCCGCACGGATTGATGTCGCTGCGCGACCGGCTGCTGTCATGGAGGCCGAAACGTGTCTGAGATTCTTAGGCTTCAGTCGGTCTCCCGCCACTTCAGCGGCCTGAAGGCCCTGAGCGATGTGTCGCTCGGCATCAACAAGGGCGAGGTGCTCGGGCTGATCGGCCCCAACGGCGCCGGCAAGACCACACTTGTCAACGTCGTCACTGGCGTAACCCCTGCGAGCTCCGGAACGGTGACGTTCGCGGGACAGGACATCACGCGCGTCAAGACCTACCAGTCCGCGCGCCTCGGCCTGTCGCGAACGTTTCAGATCGTGCAGCCGTTTGCCGAGCTTTCCGCGCTCGATAATGTGGCCGCGGCCGCGCTGTTTTCGCAGCCCGGTGAAAGCCTGAAGTCGGCGCGTGAATCGGCGCGCGAGCAACTGGCCTTTGTCGGGCTGGAGGCGCAGTCCGAACAGCCGGCCGCGACCCTGACCCTGGCGATGCGCAAGCGCCTTGAACTGGCGAAGGCGCTGGCGATGAAGCCCAAGCTGCTGTTTCTGGATGAAGTGAATGCCGGCTTGAACAGCGCCGAGGTGGAGCGCGCGACCCGCCTGATCCACGAACTTGCCGCCAGCGGCATCACCATCGTGATGATCGAGCATCTGATGAAGGTCGTCCTGAATGTCTGCACGCGGATCGTCGTGCTGCACAACGGCAGGCTGATCGCGGATGGCATGCCCCGCGACGTGATCAAGAATCCTGCGGTGGTCGAAGCCTATCTTGGCCAGCAATATGCCCAGAGGGCCGCGTCCCATGGCTGAATCTGATCTCATTCTGGAATTGCAAGGTCTTCGCGCCGGGTATGGCGAAGTCCAGGTGCTGTGGGGCATCGACCTCGCGGTGCGCAGCGGCCAGATCACCGCGCTGATCGGCTCCAACGGCGCAGGCAAGACGACATTGATGCGCGCGCTGTCCGGTCTCATTCCGGTGCAGTCGGGGTCCTATCGCTCGGATGGGGAAAATCTGGCGGGTGCGACGGCGGCGGCGATCCTTGCCCACGGGATTGTCCATGTGCCGGAAGGCCGGCGTCTGTTCGGCGCCATGAGCATCGAAGACAATCTTCTGATGGGCGCTTATTCGCGCAAGGCCTCTCGCTCGGATATCGGCCGCGACATGGACAGGGTCTACGCAACATTTCCAAAACTGTTCGAGCGGCGCAATCAGGCTGCTGCGACGCTGTCCGGCGGAGAGCAGCAGATGTGTGCGATCGGCCGCGGCCTGATGAGCGCGCCGAAGCTGCTGATGATCGACGAACTGTCGCTGGGTCTTTCGCCGCTGCTTGTCGAGCAACTCGTCGCCGCGCTGCGCGCGCTGAACGGTAAGGGCATGTCGATCCTGCTGGTGGAGCAGGATGTCACGACCGCGCTCGATTTATGCCACGAGGCCTTCGTCATGGATATGGGCCGCATCGTCAGATCGGGCTCGGGCAGCGAACTGCTGGCCGATCCGATTATCCGGGATGCCTACCTCGGCGTTCTGGAAGAGTAACGGCGAGCCCACGCCGCATCGAAAATTCTCTCAAGCTGGAAGAGGTAACATGATCAAGACTGTTGACGCGCCGAACGGCGGTTATCGTTTCATGCCAGGCGTCAGCCAGTATTCCGCCGGGGTGGCGGCGCTGCCCGGGTTTGCCCTTGAGCGGGTGCGCTTCACGAAGCCGGTGCCGTTGCGTCACGGATTTGAGCGGATTGCTCAGACCTTGAAGGAGGCCGGCCGGCCGCTGACGGCTTTCGCTGCATGTGAGTTGCGGTCCCCCGCGCCGTTCACCGAAAGCGGGTTCGTGGCGTTCAATGAGATCTATACCGGCACTCTGAAGTCATGGGGGCTGATGTTGGATGGCGTCAATCCGGTCGCCCGCAGCAATGTATGTCCCAAGATCGACCCGCCGTCGGAGCCGGGCTTTTATGCATTCACCTATGCGGTGCCTGCCGAGAACGCGCCGGCGTCGTTTGTGATCGCCGGAAGTGGCGAAGCGCCGGAAGGCAAGGGGAATTATCGCGATCATGCCGTGCGCCTCGGCGACACGTCACCTGCTGCCATGCTGGAGAAAGCACAGTGGGTGCTGGGCGAGATGGAGCGGCGCATGAGCGCGTTCGGGGGCGACTGGAGTCAGGTGACAGCCACCCAGCTTTATACCGTCCACGACATCTATCCGTTCATCGAAACCGAACTCGGCAAACGCGGCATTTTCCGTCAGGGTCTGACATGGCATTTCAACCGGCCCCCGGTGCAGGATCTCGAATACGAGATGGACTGCCGCCGCGTTTATGTCGAACGTGTCCTTGAGGCCTGAGGTCAGGATCAATCAGACAAACAGCGCGGCCCCGTCGTGAATCCGGCGGGGCCGCATTCCTTTTCCGCATCGCCGTCAGGATCGACAGCCGCCCAATCACCGGCTAACAATTTGAGCGAGAAGGATACCGCGACAACACCTTGGGGAGGCCATGCCAGTTTCACTCGATCCCGATGCCGCCGCCGTCCTTAACGCCTTTCGCGAGGCCGGGCGTCCGCCATATGAAACGCTGTCCCCTGCGGAAGCGCGCCAGATGTATCTGGCCGGCCGCGTTGTCACCAATCCCGAACCGCCACCGCTTGCGTCCGTCCAGTCCCTGACGATTCCGGGGCCTGCGGGCTCCATGCCCGCGCGTGTCTACAAGCCGCTGAAGTTGCGCGCGGCGAATGGTCTGTCGCCATGTCTGGTCTTTTTCCACGGCGGGGGATGGGTGATCGGCGACCTCGACTCTCATGATGTGGTGTGCCGGACGATTGCGGACGAAGGCCAGCTCATTGTGGTTTCGGTCGACTATCGGCTCGCGCCTGAGCACCGCTTTCCATCCGCCGTGGACGATGCGATCGCTGCCACGCAGTGGGTATCGGCGAATGCATCATCTGTCGGCGTCGATCCCGCGCAGTTGTTCGTAGGCGGCGACAGCGCGGGCGGCAATCTTGCGGCGGTGGTGGCGATCAATGCGCGGACAGATGGGCCAAAGCTCGCGGGTCAGGTGTTGATCTATCCCGCCACGGACTTCTCGATGTTGCATCCCTCGCACAGCGAGCCTGAAACCAGCGCACTCTTGACCCATTCCGTGATCCGGTGGTTTCGCGATCACTATCTCAATGGCGCTGACGGAGTTGGTGACTGGCGCGCATCGCCGGCGCGCGTGCAAAACCTGTCTGGATTGCCGCCTGCATTCGTGCTGACCGCCGGCGCCGATCCGTTGCGCGATGAAGGCGACGAGTTCGCCGTCCGTCTCGGGAACGCCGGCGTGCCCGTCGTGTACCGGACATATCCCGGCCAGTTCCATGGATTTCTCACCATGGGCAAGCTGCTTCCGAAGGCCGGCGAAGCCATGCGGGAAATTGGTAGCTGGCTCAAGGCCATAGGATAGATCCAATTTTTGCGTGGCCGCATGACGGCCACGCAGCCCCCTATGTGTTGTCTTTGTCCGTTTTTCAGGGTCAGATTTCACAACGAGGGTTGAGCAACAGCCTTCCAAAAGAAAATCGGGAGGCCGCGACGTGATCGAACCGCAGCAAGGCTCAACCGCCGCTCATGAAAGCTATGATGCCGTTGTCGTGGGCGCGGGGTTTGCGGGTCTCTATATGCTTCACAGGTTGCGCGGCCTCGGTCTGTCTGTGCGCGTCTATGAACAGGGCGGTGACGTCGGCGGGACGTGGTACTGGAATCGGTATCCGGGCGCGCGCTGCGATGTCGAAAGCATGCAGTATTCCTATTCCTTCTCCGAGGAATTGCAGCAGGAATGGGAATGGAGCGAGCGTTACGCGCCGCAGCCCGAGATTCTGAAATATGCCAATCATGTTGCGGACAGGTTTGATCTGCGCCGCGATATCCAGCTCAACACCCGCGTTGAGGCTGCGATGTTTCATGAGGATGAAAGCCGATGGTCGATCACCACCTCGGACGGCAAGATCGTTTCGGCGACTTACTTCATTCTGGCGACCGGTTGCCTCTCCAATGCGCGCGTTCCCGATTTCAAGGGCATGGATCATTTTGGCGGAGCCACCTATCACACCGGTCATTGGCCGCATGAAGCAGTTGACTTCACCGGGCAGAGGGTTGGCGTGATCGGGACCGGATCGTCGGCGATCCAGTCGATTCCGATTATTGCCGATCAGGCTAGCCACCTTTTCGTGTTTCAGCGCACCGCGAATTTCAGCGTCCCGGCTCACAATGCCTCGTTGACGCCGGAGGTCACGCGGGACTGGAAATCCAACTATGCCGACCTGCGGCGACGGGCACGCGAAGAATCGCGCAACGGAATTCTCACGGTCATCCCCGAGAAGGGCGCGCTCGATGATACGGAAGAGGCTCGGCGCCGCGAGTACGAGGCCGGATGGGATCGCGGCGGCATCAGCTTCATGGCGTCGTACAACAATTTGCTGATCGACAAATCGGCGAACGAGACGGCCTGCGAGTTCGTGAGATCGAAGATCGCCGAGATTGTGGACGATCCCGCGATCGCCGAACTGTTGCAGCCTCGCGATCATCCCATTGGCTCAAAGCGAATCTGCGTCGATACCAGCTACTATCAGACCTTCAACCGGCCGAATGTCACTCTGGTCGATATCCGCAGCCAGCCGATCGAGGAGATGCTGACGGACGGGCTGCGGGCGGGCGGCGTGGATTACAAGCTCGACGCGATCGTATTCGCCACAGGTTTCGACGCCATGACCGGATCGGTCGCGAAGATCGATATCCGGGGCAGGGCGGGTATCACCCTCAACCAGAAATGGGCGGAGGGTCCAAAAACCTATCTTGGCCTGATGAGCGTCGGCTTTCCGAACATGTTCCTCATCACGGGCCCGGGGAGTCCGTCGGTGTTGAGCAACATGATCGTCTCCATCGAGCAGCATGTCGACTGGATCAGCGATTGCATCGGCTACATGCGGCAAAACGATCTCGGCTGTGTGGAAGCGACAAAGGCCGCCGAGGACGGATGGGTGAAGCAGGTCAACGATGTCGCCGTCGGCACGCTCTACCCGCAGGCGAACTCCTGGTACATGGGAGCCAACATCCCCGGCAAACCACGGATTTTCATGCCGTATATTGGCGGGGTTGGCGTGTATCGCCAGATTTGCAGCGACGTTGCCGCGAAGGGATATGAAGGCTTTGCGATGACCGGCCCTGCGCGCGTTGCGGCCCCGGTCGCGGCCGAATAGCTGCTCGGTGACTCGCGGTCGGCGTTCGCCGCCGTTCCGCGACCATCCGCAAAGTTACGAGCCTTGTCGGGGTCGGTAAGACCAAAGCAGCGCAGTGCGCTCGGATGCAATTTTATATCTGCATAAAAATTTTGCAGCCATTTTTCGTCGCTAGATAATTGTGCAACTGAGCGACTTTGTATGCAATACTCCCGGAACGAAAACGGCAGTGCTTTTGAGGAAGATCAGGCATTTTTGACGTAATTTCAGTACCTTAAGCCGATTTTAGAGTTTCGTTAAGTCTTGGCATGAAGATTGCGAAGTTCACTCCAGCAAAGTCTCAATGGCTGGAGGGCATGATGAAGCGTCGCGATTTCCTGAAGACTGTCACTGCAGCCGCGGCAGGTGCCGCGATACCGGGTCCGGCGATCTGGTCGTCCGCCAAGGCGGATGCGCGATCCGAGTCGCTTCTCATCGTTTCGGAGAGCGGGCCGAACAATCTCGACATCCATGGCGTCGGCACCAACGTGCCAGGCTACGAGGTGTCGTGGAATTGCTACGATCGGCTCATCAGCCATGAAATGAAGACCGGCGCCAATGGCGTGCCGTACTACGACCGCGACAAATTCAAGCCCGAACTCGCGGAAGACATGAACGTCGGCGACATGTCGGTGACGTTCAAGCTGAAGAAGAACGCGAAGTTTCATGACGGCGCGCCGGTGACGGCGAAGGACGTGAAATGGTCGCTTGATCGCGCGGTCAGCGTCGGCGGCTTTCCGACCTTCCAGATGGCTGCGGGTTCTCTCACCAAGCCCGAGCAGTTTGTCGTGGTTGATGACAACACCTTCCGTGTGGATTTCGCCAAGAAGGATCGTCTCACCATCCCCGACCTCGCGGTGATTGTGCCGTGCATTGTTAATTCCGAGCTGGTGAAGAAGTACGCTAGCGAAAAGGACCCATGGGGGCTCGAATACACCAAGCAGAACACCGCGGGCTCCGGTGCGTACCAGGTGAAGAGCTGGACCGCCGGCACCGAAGTGGTGATGGAGCGAAACGACAACTGGGCCGGCGGCCCGCTGCCCAAGATCAAGCGCGTGATCTGGCGCATGGTACCGCAGTCCGGCAATCGCCGCGCGCTGCTGGAGCGCGGCGACGCCGACATTTCCTACGATCTGCCCAACAAGGACTTTGTCGAGTTGAAAGACTCCGGCAAGCTCAACATCGTGTCGACGCCATATTCCAACGGCGTTCAGTACATTGGGATGAACGTCAAGAATCCGCCCTTCGACAACCTCAAAGTCCGTCAGGCGGTAGCCTATGCGCTGCCGTATCAGAAGATCATGGATGCCGTACTGTTCGGTCTTGCTAAACCCATGTTCGGGGGAAGCGGGCCGACGGAAGTCGCCTGGCCGCAGCCTCACAAGTACAACACGGACATTGCGAAAGCCAAGGCGCTGCTGGCGGAGGCTGGCTATCCGAACGGTTTTGAGACCACGCTATCGTTCGATCTCGGATTCGCCGGGGTCAACGAGCCGCTGTGCATTCTTGTGCAGGAAAGCCTCGCCCAGATCGGGATCAAGGTCACGATCAACAAAATCCCCGGCGCCAACTGGCGCACCGAACTGAACAAGAAGGTGCTGCCGCTCTATACCAACGTGTTCTCGGGCTGGCTGGACTATCCGGAATACTTCTTCATCTGGTGTTACAGCGGCAAGAATTCCGTCTTCAATACGATGAGCTATCAGTCGAAGGACATGGATGCCTTCATCGACGGAGCCGTGACCGCCGCGGCGATCGGCGACAAGGCGAACTACGACAAGGACGTGAAGGGCTTTGTCGATCTCGCTTTCACGGACATCCCGCGCATTCCGCTGTATCAGCCGTATGTCAACGTCGCGATGCAGAAGAATATTTCCGGCTACCAGTATTGGTTCCATCGGCGTCTCGACTATCGCGCGCTGGTGAAAGCATAACGGGCGGAAAGTGTCATGCTCGGCATGATCGGAAAACGGCTGGCCTTCGCGATCCCGAGTCTGATCGGGGTCGTGATTGTCACGTTCCTCCTGACGCGCGCGCTGCCGGGCGATCCGGCGGCGTATTTTGCCGGTCCCGCCGCGACCAAGGACGCCATCGAGCAAATCCGGAAACAGCTTGGACTCGACAAGCCGCTCTTTGAGCAGTTCGTCCGCTATACGGTCGATCTGTCCAAGGGCAATCTCGGCAATTCGCTCACCACCGGTCAGCCGGTGGCGACGGAAATCCGTAACCGCCTCCCGGCGTCTGCCGAACTCACCCTGACCGGACTGTTGATTGCAATCGCAATCGCGATTCCGCTCGGCATCCTGGCGGCAACCAGACCCGGCTCGTGGATTGACCATCTCTGTCGCGTGCTCACCACGGCAGGGGTTTCGTTACCGGTCTTTTTCACCGGTCTTGTGCTTGTATATGTCTTTTACTTCAAACTTGGCTGGTCACCGGCGCCGCTGGGCCGGCTCGATGTGTTCGCCAGTGCGCCGCCGACGGTCACGGGCTTCTATCTGATTGACAGCTTGCTCGCACGGAATTTCGAGACATTCCGCTCGGCGCTCGGCCAGCTTGTCCTTCCGGCCCTGACGCTGGCGATTTTCTCACTCGCGCCGATCGCACGCATGACCCGCGCCTCCATGCTGGCGGTGCTGGCGTCGGACTTTGTCCGGACCGCCCGCGCCAGTGGCCTGTCGCCGTCCAAGGTGATCGTCACCTACGCATTCCGCAACGCCATGCTGCCGGTCATCACCACCCTGAGCATGGTGTTCTCTTTCCTGCTGGGCGCCAACGTCCTTGTTGAAAAGGTCTTTGCATGGCCGGGCATAGGCTCTTACGCCGTTGAAGCCCTGATCTCGTCCGACTTCGCGCCGGTGCAGGGGTTCGTGCTGACCATGGCGGTGATGTACGTCATGCTCAATCTGATTATCGACATTCTCTATGGTGTCATTGATCCTCGGGTGAGGTTGGAAGGATGAGCACATTCGCGCCGGCCGCTGACGTGGCCTCAACATCCCAGACGTCAGGCTTCAAAGCCACGTTACAGCACGCCCGCTACATCCTCGGCGAAAATCTCGTCACGGCATTCGCGTTCGGGCTTCTCGTTCTCATTATTTTCGCAGCCGTGTTTGGTCCCTGGATTGTTCCTTATGATCCGCTGGCGAGCGATACGGCGCAGGCCTTGAAGCCACCTTCAGCCGCGCACTGGTTCGGGACCGATCAACTCGGCCGTGACATTCTGAGCCGCGTCGTGGTTGCGACCAGGCTGGATTTCTTCATTGCGGCCGCTTCCGTCGTGCTGGTGTTTTTCATGGGCGGCATCGCCGGCATCGCGGCAGGCTACTTCGGCGGATGGACCGACCGCATTGTCGGGCGGATTTCCGACACGATCATGGCGTTTCCGCTGTTTGTGCTGGCGATGGGTATCGTCGCCGCGCTCGGCAACACCGTCCAGAACATCATCATCGCGACCGCGATCGTGAATTTCCCGCTCTATGTGCGTGTCGCGCGCGCCGAAGCGAACGTCCGCCGCGAGGCGGGTTTTGTGCAGGCCGCGCGGCTGTCGGGCAACGGTGAGTACCGTATCCTTCTCGGGCACATCCTGCCGAACATCATGCCGATCATGATCGTGCAGATGTCTCTGACCATGGGCTACGCGATCCTGAATGCGGCGGGACTGTCGTTTATCGGTCTGGGTGTTCGCCCGCCGACGCCGGAATGGGGGATTATGGTTGCGGAAGGCGCAACCTTCATGGTTTCGGGCGAGTGGTGGATCGCGTTTTTTCCGGGTCTTGCGCTGATGATCGCGGTGTTCTGCTTCAATCTTCTCGGCGACGGATTGCGCGACATTGTCGATCCGCAGCGGAGGACATGAGCATGATCCGGAAAAGTGGAAGCCGGTTTTCTGATCAGATCATGCTCAAGGATAGAGAGTCATGACCGCGAAACCTCTGCTCGATGTCACCGATCTCACGGTGGAGTTCGCGACCCGGCGCGGCACCGTACAGGCCGTGAAGCATGTCAACATCTCGCTCGCCAAGGGCGAGACCCTGGGCATTGTTGGCGAGTCCGGTTCGGGAAAATCGGTGACATCCTACGCTGTGATGCGAACTCTGGATCGGGCCGGAAAGATCGCCGATGGGTCGATCATGTTTTCGGGGATCGACGTCAAGAATGCGTCCGAATCCGAGATGCGGGACCTGAGGGGCCGTGAAATCTCGATGATTTTCCAGAACCCGCGAGCGGCGCTCAATCCGATCCGGAAGGTTGGCGATCAGATCGAGGACGTGCTGCGCCAGCATGTCCAATCCACCTCGAACGATCGGGGCGAGAAAGCAATCGAAGCGCTGGAGCAGGTCAGAATCGCGCGGCCGCGGGAACGCTATCATGCCTATCCGTTCGAGCTATCGGGCGGCATGTGCCAGCGCGTTGTGATCGCCCTGGCGCTGGCCTGTAATCCGCAGTTGCTGATTGCGGACGAGCCGACGACCGGTCTTGATGTCACCACGCAGAAGGCGGTGATGGACCTGATCGTTGAGCTGACCAAGAACCGGGGCATGTCCACCATTCTTATCACGCATGATCTGGGCCTCGCAGCAGCCTATTGCGACCGCGTGGTGGTGATGGAAAAAGGCAACGTGGTCGAGACGGCGCTCTCGAAGGATATCTTCGCCAAGCCCGAACATCCTTATACACGCAAACTGATGCGTGCGACGCCACGACTTGGCGTCTCGCTGCGCGATCTGCTGCCGGAGGAGGACAGGGATACAGCGGCTGCTGTTGCTCCCGGTCCCGTGCCGGTAGCCGGTGAAACGCCGCTTCTGGTGGTGGAGAAGCTGGTCAAGGAATATCCGCGCCAGGGCGCGAGCCGCACCCTGTCTTCGCTCTTTGGCCGCAAGCCTCCGGTTGAGCCGGAGCAGTTTCGCGCGGTTGATGGCATCAACTTTTCCGTTGCGCGCGGAGAAAGCGTCGGGCTTGTCGGCGAATCGGGTTGCGGAAAGTCGACCACCTCGATGATGGTCATGCGCCTGCTTGGCCAGACCTCAGGCCGCATTGTCTTCGATGGTGAGGATATCGGCGAGATCCCACCGAAGGCGTTCGCACGGCTTCCCCAGCGCAAGCGAATCCAGATGGTGTTTCAGGATCCCACCGACAGCCTGAATCCGCGCTACACCGCGGCGCGGGCGATTGCCGATCCGATCATGCAACTCGGCGATATCAAGGGCACGGCTGCGCTGCGTGCGCGTTGCGAGGATCTGGCACGTCAGGTCGGACTTCCACTATCGCTGCTGGATAGATTTCCGCACCAGATGTCGGGCGGTCAGAAAGCCCGTGTCGGGATTGCCCGCGCCATTGCGCTCAAGCCCGATCTGATCATCCTGGATGAACCGACAGCGGCGCTCGATGTTTCCGTGCAGGCCGTCGTTCTGAATCTGCTGCAGGACCTCAAGCAATCGATGGGGATGAGCTATCTGTTTGTGTCGCATGACCTGAATGTGGTGCGGCTTCTGTGCGACAGGGTTATTGTGATGAGGAGCGGGCGGATCGTCGAACAGGGATCGACCGAAGCTGTTCTGGATGCTCCGCAGGATGCGTATACCCGCGAATTGCTGTCGGCGATTCCTCATCCGCCGCTGGCGGTAGGTTGAACAGAACAAACGGTGCGGGCCAATGTCATCGCCAGATCATCTGGACAAATATATCGACGCCTCAGCGGACATTCTCGGCCTCAGAATTGATCCGGCCTGGAAGCCTGCCGTTCGGCTGAACATGGACAACACCTTGAAACTGGCGCGGCTGGTGCAGGAGTTTCCGTTGCCCGATGAAATCGAGCCGGCGGCGACTTATGAAGCATGAAACAACGATAACAGCCGGAAACGAATGGCTGTCCGCATCTGTGATCGCTGATGGCGTTGCCTCGGGGAGCATGTCAGCGCTGGATATCACCAACCATGCGCTGGCGCGAATTGCGGCTGTCGACGGGAAGCTGAATGCGTTCACCGATGTGGTGGCCGAGCGGGCGCGGGCCACAGCGCGGAAAATCGACGCGACAGTTGCAAGCGGGGGACGCGCAGGCCCGTTGGCAGGCGTCCCGTTCGCCGTCAAGAATCTCTTCGATGTATCCGGTGTATCAACGCGTGCCGGCTCGAAGATCAATCGTGACCTCGCACCGTCATCGCGGGACGCCGCGCTGATCGAACGAATGGAAGCCGCCGGCGCCGTGCTGGTCGGCGCGCTCAACATGGGCGAGTACGCCTATGATTTCACCGGCGAGAATGCGCATGATGGGCCATCGCGCAATCCGCACGACCTGACACGCATGAGCGGCGGATCGTCCGGCGGGTCGGGCAGCGCGGTCGGAGGCGGCCTTGTGCCACTCGCGCTGGGATCAGATACAAACGGATCAATCCGTGTTCCGTCGTCGTTTTGCGGCATCTTCGGCCTGAAGCCGACCTATGGACGGCTGTCGCGCGCACGGACATTTCCGTTTGTCGCGAGTTTCGATCATCTCGGTCCTTTCGCGCGATCCACCCGCGACCTGGCGCTTGCCTACGACGTGATGCAAGGCCCCGACGCGGACGATCCTGCGTGCGCCGATCGGCCGATTGAAGCTATCATGCCTTCGCTTGCCAGGGGCATCGACGGGTTGCGGATCTCGGTCGCCGGCGGCTATTTCCGAAAAAATCTGACCTCCGAAGCGATGGAAGCCGTTGCACGCGTTGCTAAGGCCCTGTCAGTCACTGCCGAAGTGGAGATACCCGAAGCGGCGCGGGCACGGGCAGCAGCCTTTGTTATCACCACAAGCGAAGCGGCCTCGCTTCATCTGGATCGGCTGCGTACCCGTCCACAGGATTTCGATCCCGCCGTTCGCGACCGGCTGATCGCCGGCGCAATGGTCCCTTCGGTGTTCGTCGATCGCGCGCAAAAGTTTCGCCGGTGGTATCGCGAGCAGGTTCTTGAACTGTTCAAGAGCGTCGATGTCATCCTGGCGCCAGCCACGCCCTGCATCGCGCCGAAAATCGGTCAGGCGACATTCGTGCTGGACGGGGTGGAACTGCCGGTACGCCCGAATATCGGAATCCATACCCAGCCGATTTCCTTTATCGGCCTGCCGGTGGTTGCCGTGCCCGTTCCGCTTGACCCGATGCCTGTTGGGGTGCAGGTGATCGCAGCTCCCTGGCGGGAAGATGTGGCGCTGCGGGTTGCATATGCTCTTGAACAGGCAGGCGTGGTGAGTGCGCCGCGGCCCATGGATATCTGAAAATGACCATCGAAGTCGATTTACCCGATGTCGTCGCCGAAGTCGGCGCGGCGTTCGCAGCTTATGAAAAGGCGCTGACATCGAATGATGTGGCAACGCTCGATGCCCTGTTTCGCAAGGATTCCCGCACCTTGCGCTACGGGATCGGTGAAAATCTTTATGGCTACGAGTCGATCGCCGCGTTTCGCGCCGCGCGAAATCCGGCAGGTTTGATGCGCGATCTGTCCAGAACGGTCATTACCGCCTACGGCCGCGATACGGCCGTTGCATCCACGCTGTTTCATCGCGCCTCAAGCCCCGGCAAGGTCGGTCGTCAGATGCAGACCTGGGTTCGTTTTCCGGAAGGCTGGCGGATCGTGGCGGCCCATGTCAGCCTGATCGACGTACCGAAGGAGTAACCGAGAATTCGATGTCCGATATCCGGCAAACTTTTGAGGAGCTATCGGGGCCGGGCGAGCCGGGCTCTTCTACCGGGCGTGCAGGCGTTCAGCCTGCAAAGCGCACGCTCGCCGAGGAATTGCGGCTGCAACTGGCTGACGACATTGTCCGTGGCGCCCTTGAACCGGGCTCCTTGCTTGATGAGTCCGACATTGCGCGGCGATTTGGTGTGTCGCGCACACCGGTCCGGGAAGCATTGCGTCAACTGGTTGCGAGCGGACTTGTCAACGCGCGCGCGCACCGCAGCGCCGTTGTGGCGCGCCCGACAATCGCGCAGCTTAACAGCATGTTTGAAGCGATGGCCGAACTCGAGGCGCTATGCGCGGGGCTCGCGGCGGAGCGGATGCCGGTCGTCCAGCGGCGGGAGCTTGAGGGCTTGCACGAGCGATTGCGGGTTTTGAGTTATGACGGCAATCCGCAACTGTTTCACGAGGTCAACGAAGCCTTCCATAATGCGATCTATGTCGGATCGCAAAACGGTTATGTGGCTGAAATGGCGCTTTCGACACGCGCGCGCGTACAACCGTTTCGCCGCGCTCAATTCCGCAACCTCGGGCGGCTCGCCAAGTCCTATGCCGAACATGATCGCGTTGTTGTTGCCATCATGCGTGGTGACAAGACCGGCGCTGCGAGCGCGATGCGGGATCACATTGAAACGGTCCGCGAGGAGTACGAGGTTTACGCGGTGTCGCTGTAGTCTCCCGGCGCAGGCGTTTACTTCTTCCCGCCGCCGAGTCCGCTGAACATCTTGAACATTTCGCCGAACTGTTCTGGATTGAACGACATCCAGTTCCTCAGGATCGTGTCGGGCGACATCGCGGCCATTCCCGAAAGAAGCCGCTCCTCGAATTGCTTCATGGCCCGTTCCTGCATGGGCTGAACATTCGGAAGGCCGAGAAACTCGCGTGCTTCCTGCGGCGTGCAATCAACGTTGACGGTGAATTTCATCATATCGGTCCTGGCTCGGAGAGAGTGATTTCGGGATGGAGCTGATGCAAGTTTATAGCGGATGATACCGGGTGAAAACCGTCACACATGTACGGCGGTTCGGACGCGGCCTGCATTTCCGAATACGCGCAGATAGCGCGCAATCTCGGCGGGACTGCCGGTCGCCTTTTCAGGATTGTCCGAGAGCTTGACCGCGGGCTGTCCGTTGACGGATGTCACCTTGCACACCAGCGAAATAGGATCGAGATCGGCGGTGCCATCCGGCGCGCAGCCGACAAAGTCATTTGTGAGATTGGTGCCCCAGCCGAAGCTGGTGCGGACGCGCCCGGCAAAATGCCGGTGTGTTTCCTCGATAGACCCGACGTCCATGCCGTCCGAGAAAATCAGCAGTTTCTCTTTCGGATTGCGTCCCTTTTCTTTCCACCACGCGATGATTTCCTCGCCCGCGGAAATCGGCGGCGCGCTGTCCGGGCGAAAGCCGGTCCAGTCGGCGACCCATTCAGGCGCATCCCGAAGGAAGGCCTTGGTGCCGAAGGCATCGGGCAGGGCGATCAGAAGATTTCCGTCATAGGTCCGGCGCCACTGATCGAGAATGAGATAGGGCGCCCATCGAAGTTCGGTGTCATCCTTGGCCAGCGCTGCGGCGACCATCGGTAGTTCATGCGCATTGGTACCGATCGCTTCGAGGTCGTTGTCCATGGCCAGCAGGACGTTGGACGTGCCGGTGAACGCCGGTCCGAGACCTTCCTTGACAGCCTCGACGCACCAGCGCTGCCACAGGAAGCCGTGCCGCCGTCGCGTTCCAAAGTCGGAGAGACGGAGACCTTCGAGTTTGCGCAGCCGCTCGACCTTGGTCCAGAGCTTGGCCTTGGCGCGCGCATAAAGCACATCGAGAACGAACCGGCCCTGGCCCTTCATGGCCTGCCGCGACCGCAGTTCGTTGATGATAGCGAGCGCGGGAATTTCCCACATCGTGGTATGCGTCCACGGCCCGTGGAAGTGCAACTCATACTGACCATCGACCGTGTGCAGTTCATATTCCGGAAGCTGGAATGCGGCGAGCCAACTGATGAAATCCGGCGAGAACATCTGGGTCTTGCCGTAGAACGTATTACCGGCCAGCCAGATCAGTTCCTTCTTGCTGAACCGGACGGTGCGGGCATGGTCAAGCTGCGCGCGAAGCTCGCCCTCATCAATGACGTCGCCGAGGCGAACATGGTGAGACCGGTTGATGACCGAGAACGTGACATGCTCGTCCGGATAGAACCTCCGGATCATCTGAAGCATGAGAAGTTTGTAGAAATCGGTATCGAGAAGGCTGCGCACGATGGGATCGAGCCGCCAGCCGTGATTGTAGGTGCGTGAAGCAATATCTGTAACAGTCATGCCGGGATCATATCCGGCTCCCCGGCGGGCAACCAGAGCGATTTTATGGCTCGGCGGAGCGCCGGATTCGGTTAACGGTGGCCGCCAGATCGGTCCAGGGTGCCTTGTCCGGCGCGAACTGCTGTCGCAGATAGGACACCAGGTCCACGACCTGTCCGTCACTCAGGCTGTTTCTGAAAGCCGGCATGTATCCGAGATCGGAGGACACCGGCTGCTCGATCCCGTGCAGGATAACCTGGATGAGATTGTCCGGCATCGCGCTGTGGAGATTGCTGTTCAACGCCAGCGACGGCTTGGTGCCGAACAGGACAGGGCCTCCGACCTGATGACAGACCGCGCATGCGCCCTCATAGATGCGGGCTCCGACAGGCGATGCCGAGGGCGTTCTCGCGCGCGTGGCGTCTTCGAGACGGGCGGCGAGGGCGTCCTGCACTGCCGGAGTTATCTTTGTCTCATTGAAGGACGCCAGATAAACTGCCATGGCGCGGATGTCGCTGTCCGGCACCGCCGCCAGCTCCTTGATGATGGGCGCCATCGGTCCTGCGGCCACGCCGTGAAAGCGCGAGGCGCCGGTTCGCAGATAGGCGAAGAGTTCGTCCTCGGTCCATTGAATCGGCGCCTGTGACAGCGAGGTGAGCGGCGGCGCTTCCCAGCCGTCAGCAACGCCGCCTGCGAGATAGGCCCGGGCGTCTCTCTCCGCGCCGAGGGCGTTTCGCGGCGTATGGCAAGCGCCGCAATGACCAAGGCTCTCGACCAGATAGGCGCCGCGATTCCATGTCTCCGATTGGGCCGGGTTAGCCCTGAATACCTCGGGTTTATGAAACAGCGCATTCCAGCCCGCCATGAGGGGGCGAAGGTTGAACGGGAATGCGAGCGCGGTCGCGCGGTTCGTCGCGTGGACGGCGGGCTGGGCCATCAGGTAGGCATAAAGCGCCTGCAAGTCCGCGTCGGTCGTTTGGGCAAAGTGATTGTAAGGGAAGGCTGGATAAAGATGCCGCCCGTCGCGATGAATGCCTTCACGCATGGCGCGCTCGAAGGCTGGGTAGGACCACGCGCCGATGCCAGTCTTCGGATCGGGCGTGATGTTGGTGCTGTAGACAATGCCGAACGGTGTTTCAATCGCACGTCCGCCTGCGTTGACCACGCCGTGGATATCGGTATGGCAGCCCGCACAGTTGCCGAGAGCCGCGAGTTGCTGGCCCTTGGCGATCGTTGCGGCGGAATAGGCGGATGCGTCCGGCCGTGCGATCGGAGGAATTGACCGCCACGGCAAAACGGCCGTCGCGACACCGACAACGGCTGCGCAGGCCGCCGCGATACCCGCAAGCGCTCCCCGTCGTTTGACAAGAGGATTTCGGTTTTCGCGAAACTGCGCCTGCGCCGGAACGGTTGTTTTCGGCAGAGCTTGCCGCTCCGCAGGTTTCCCGCCATTCAGGCCGGCAAGAATGCGCTCGGGCGTCAGCGGGAGTTCGCGGAAGCGGACCCCGGTCGCATCGAATATGGCATTTGCAATCGCAGCGGCGCTCGGCACCGATGCGGATTCGCCGACGCCGAGCGGCGGCTGATCCTGACGCGGCAGCATCAGCACGTCGATCTTCGGGACATCCGGAAACTTGATAATGGGGTAGGCACCCCATTCACGGCTCGCGACCGTGGTGCGATCGAACGAGACTTCTTCCATCAGGGCACGGCTGGCGGACTGAATGACGTTGCCGTGGATCTGATGCCGCACCCCTTCCGGGTTGATCATCAGTCCGGAATCCTGCCCCGCGACGACGCGGGTCACGCTGACGTCGCCGGTGGATTTGTTGACGGCGACGTCCGCGATCCAGGCGGACCAGGCCGCGCCGTAGCCGGGAAACTTGCTGTGGACATAAAGCGCGTAGGCAAAGCCGCGCCCGCGCACCACATCGCCGTCTGCTTCCGGTTGTTTCCAGACCGGGCGAGGGGCCCATTCGGCGCGCTTCGCGACGGCCTTGACCAGATCGACCGCGCGCGGGTCTTTTAGGTAGCGCAGCCGGTATTCGATCGGATCGACCCCGGCTTCCGTCGCCAGTTCGTCGATATAGGATTCGTGTGCGAACGTATTGGGCAAAGCCGACACGCCGCGAAACCACGACGCGCGAACGATGGGTGGCATGTCGTGAGCGACCACCCGCATCGCCTCATAATCGTAAGGCGGGATCGCCGTGCGATCGCCCATTTCAAACACCGCCGGAACGGGCGCGACGGCGCCGGTGAGCAGCAGCGCCAGCGTCGGCGCGCCATTCGACGGATAGCGTGTGGCGAAGTCATAGGCCGCGACGCTGCCATCAGCGTTGAGGCCGCCGTTGACGTCGATGAGTTGCGCTGTGCCCTTCGGCTCCCATTCGTGCTCCTGTTCGCGGGTGAGCTGCACGCGAACGGGCTTGCCGACTGCGCGGGACAGCAGGACGGCGTCGGCAGAGACGTCATCTGCGCAGTTGCGGCCGTAACAACCCGCAGCTTCCATCCGGATCACGTCGATCTGCGATTCGGGCACCGACAGGAGCAATGCGAGATCGGACCGGAGAATGTGAGGATTTTGCGTGCCGGACCACACACGCACCGTGCCGTCCTGTACGTCCGCAACCGAGCAGGATGGGCCGATCGAGGCATGCATCTGATACGGCCAGACATAGGTCCGCTTGATCGGCTTGTCGGCTCGCGCAATTGCGTCATCGACATTGCCTTTGTCGAGCAGCGTTCGCGGCTTGCTCGGATTGGCGCGCAGCGCATTTTCAATGTCTTCGAGGTCAGGCAGCGTCGGCGTCGGCTTCCATGTGACCTTGAGCTGGCTGGCGGCCTTGATCGCGTTTTCCTCGCGCTCGGCGACGACGCCAACAAAATCTCCGATCTGCACAACGGCCACCAGTCCGAGAATATCCCGAACGGACGATTCATCGACGGCGATCAGGCTGGTCCCGACAAAACTCCCGGCATCGACACCGGCATAGGGCGGGCGAACCACACGGCCATGCAGCATGCCCGGCACGCGGACATCGTGGACATAAACCAGCTCTCCGGTTGCCTTGGCCGGCAGATCGACGCGGGGAATCGACTGACCGACGATTTTGTATGAATCGGCTGTCTTCACCCCGACATCGTCGGCCAGCTCCAGCCGGATGACCTCTTCTCCGATCAGTTCTCCATAACTGACGCTGCGGTTGTCCTGCCCCCGGATCAGGCCGTCTTCGATCGACAGATCGGCCGCGGAAAGGCCGAGCCGTTCCGCCGCGCGCATCATGAGAAAGTGGCGCGCCTGCGCAGCCGCCTTGCGCAAGGGGACTGCGGTGATCTGGATCGTCTCGCTGGCGATGGTCGCGCCCTGATTGGGGACCTGCGAGGTGTCGCCGAGCACGACGACAACGCGGGCGAACGAGACATCGAGTTCTTCAGCGACGATTTGCCCAAGCGCCGTGCGGATGCCCGTGCCGAGATCGACATGGCCGTTGAATGCGGTGATCGTTCCGTTCGCGCCGATCCTGATAAAAGTCTCGAAACCCGGGTCCGTTGTGTCCGAAGCTGCGGGGCGGACAATGGCAAGCGACCCCGGTGGTTGTTGGCTTTCTCTCAATTCCTCCGCCATCACTCGCGGTCCTCAACGGCATGTCCCGCCGCGCGCCGGACCGCGCGCAGGATTTCGACATGAGCGCCGCATCGGCACAGATTGTATTGCAGGGCCTGCCGCACGTCCGTTTCCGAAGGCTGCGGGTTTTGCATCAACAGCGCCTTCGTGGTCATGATCATGCCGTTGAGGCAATAGCCGCATTGTGCGGCCTGTTCTTCGATAAAGGCGGTTTGCACCGGATCGGGGTGATGGCGTGAACCGAGGCCTTCGAGAGTCAGGATGTTCCGATCGGTGCAGCCGCTGACCGGGATTACGCAGGATCGCGCCGCCACGCCGTCAATAATCACCGTGCACGCGCCGCACTCGCCAAGTCCGCAGCCAAACTTCGGGCCGTTCAGTTCCAGATCGTTGCGCAAAACATAAAGCAGCGCGGTGTCCGGAGCCGCGGCGACGTCGCGGATGTTGCCGTTCACCGTCAAGCGGATGGTCGTCTGCGTCATGCTCATCGTAACGGCCCGATCTGCTGCGTTGCAAAAGGTCGGTCATATGTCGAGGTGACGATACCGTTTGTATACAAACGTGCAAGCGCGAGATGTGACGCAGGCAAATTCTCCATCCCGCGCGATGATGCATTGCACGCTTTGTGAACACGGAACGTAGGCAGATGAGGTTTTATGCGGCAGTTCCGGCTTTCGTGCGCGTCAGCGCTTGACAGCTTCCGGGACTGCGCGCACCATCGTTCGTATACGAACAAATCCGGTGCCGGCTGATCGAGCCGGCGGAAGCCGGGGCGCACGCGAGTTTGGTCATGCCGACTGAAGCGACCTCTGTTGCAGTAGCTGGCGGTGCGGACAAGATCCGCTGCGATGCATGTCCGGTCATGTGCTATATCAAGCCGGGCGCGGCGGGCGCATGTGATCGCTATGCCAACAACAATGGCGAGCTTGTCCGCGTCGATCCGCACATCGTGCTTGAACGCACGGTGTCCCATGGCGGGCGGCTCGTTCCGTTTCAGGCCGGTGGTGACTGGGACGGAAAGATCGTTCATGAACCGGCGGTGTTCGTGACGGCCATTGGTGCAGGAACGACCTATCCAGACTACAAGCCTGCGCCGTTCATCGTGTCGTCGGAAGTCGATGGCGTCGACATGGTCACGGTGGTGACCGAAGGCATTTTCAGTTATTGCGGCGTCAAGGTGAAAATCGACACCGACCGTTATCTCGGCCCTGAAACGGCGACAGTTCGCGTGCAGGGTGAGGCGATCGGTCATGTCACGACCGGTGAATATGGATCGCAGATGCTGTCGCTCGGCGGCGTGCATCATCTCACCGGCGGCTCGAAGAAGGAAGGGCGGGTCACCTGCGACGCCCTGATGGATTTGTCGAACGGCAAGCCGGTTGAACTCACCATTGATGGCGGCGCGACGGTTGTCGTTCAGGCGGGCTGCCCGCCGATTGTGAACGGCGTGACCGAAGAGCGGATGCGTGTCGGCTGCGGTTCGGCAACGATCGGCATGTTCGCCAAGCAGTGGCATGGCAAGGTCGATGAGGTTGTCGTCGTGGACGATCACATCACTGGCGTGCTGTCCGAGCATCAGGCAGGAAAGCTGCTCGATATTCCCGACACCGGGATCAAGATGAAGGGTCGCCGGTCGACGCCGGGTCGTTATTTCCAGGTCGCCGAGCCGGGCACCGGCTGGGGCGGGACCAATATCTCCGATCCCTTGTCCGTGCTGGGGCCGTTCGATCCGAAGACGGCGCGGCCCGGCCTGCGCATGATGATGGTGAGCACGACAGGCGAGCATGCGGCCTATTTTGAGCTCGATGAGGCGCTGAAGCCTGTCGAGAAGGAGATGCCTGCCGATCTCAGATTCTCCGTGGAACGAATTCAGGAGAACTGCGAGCCTGCACTCTGCACGGTTCTGTTTATGGGCGGAGCGGGCGGATCGCTCAGGGCTGGCGTCACGGACAACCCGGTGCGTCTGACGCGCTCGGTCAAGGAGGCATTGACGTCGGTCACCTGCGGCGGCGCGCCGGTCTATGTATGGCCCGGCGGCGGCATCACCTTCATGGTCGATGTGACGCAAGTTCCGCAAGGCGCTTTCGGGTATGTGCCGACGCCGGCGCTGGTCGCTCCGATCGAATTTACCTTGCCGTTGTCGGACTACGCCGCGCTTGGCGGCCACATGGATTATGTGCGGCCATTGGCGTCATTGAACGGGAATACGGAAGTCCGCCAACTGCCGCGGAAACGGTCAGAGCCGGGATCGCAGCCATGACACGGCTCCCACAAATCGGATGGCTGGCGGACGGCAGGCGGCTTCATCTGCAGGATGGTCCGATTGATCTGATTGTCGAGGCGCATGGCGCTCCGGCGATGATTCATGCGGGCTATCAAGCTGCTATCCGCCGCTTCACCGGACTGCTCGATGAACTTTGCGGGGAACTGCCGGAACTGCGAAAGGCTGCACAGCCGGGTGCGTGCTCTTTGAAGAGTGTTGTTGCGCGTCGGATGCACGACGCGGTTGTGCCGTTTGCGGCGGATTGTTTCATCACTCCCATGGCAGCTGTGGCTGGCGCAGTCGCCGAGGAGATCCTTGGCGCGATGACGAAGGTTGCCGATCTTGATCGCGCCTATGTCAATAATGGCGGCGACATCGCGCTGCATCTTGGAAAGGGACAATCATTTGTGGTCGGCCTCGTCGATCGCCCCGATATGCCGAGCTTGGCCGGAAAAACGAGAATTACCGCGGATGATCTCACGCGCGGTGTCGCAACCAGCGGCTGGCGCGGCCGCAGCTTCTCGCTCGGCGTTGCCGATGCCGTCACGGTTCTGGCACGCACGGCGGCGCAGGCGGACGCCGCCGCGACCATTCTTGCCAATGCCGTTGATCTGCCGGATCACCCGGCGGTGGTCCGTTGCGCGGCGCGCGACGTTCAGCCTGACAATGATCTTGGGGCGCGTCTCGTGACCCGCGACGTTGGCCGGTTGCCGTTTCGCGATATTCAGATCGCGCTCGACTCGGGCGTGAACTGCGCGCGCGATCTGGTTGCGGCCGGCTTGATCGAGGGTGCCACGCTTCACCTGCAGGGCGAAACGCGCGTCGTCGCCTTGAAAGATATCGAGGCTCAGCCGTCCTTCACGTCCCGGCGGGAGCCGATGCCAATAAAAGCCGAAAGCCTGATGCATGCCTGACATTGTCGTCCGCAAACGCGCAACAGTGATCGAGGAGATTTTCCACGAAGGCGGAAAGCCGTCGGCGACGCCGTTGCGCCGCGGCGCGATCCTCTGCGTGATCCGCAACCCGTTTGCGGGACGCTATGTGGAAGAGATCGCGGGATTCATGGATGACCTGACGCCCCTCGGCGTGTCGATGGCCGGCTCCCTGCTGAAAGCGTTGGGCGGTGATCCGGCCGCTATTCAAGGCTACGGCAAGGGCGCGATCATCGGTTCCGCCGGCGAGCTTGAGCACGGCGCGCTGTGGCATGTGCCCGGCGGCTATGCGATGCGCGAGATTCTCGGTGAGGCGAAAGCCATTGTGCCGTCCGCCAAGAAGGTGGGTGGTCCCGGAACACGGCTCGATGTTCCGATCACGCATATCAACGCTTCCTATGTGCGCTCGCATTTTGACGCCATGGAAGTCGGGATTCCGGACGCGCCGCGGGCGGACGAGTTGCTGCTGGCGCTTGTCATGACAACGGGCTCGCGGATTCATGCGCGGGTCGGCGGCCTCAAGGCCAGCGAGATCAAGGGAGAGGATGGATTGCGATGAGTGCCGTCATTCGCAAGATCGTCACGGTGGTCGAGGAAACGCTTGTGGAGGGCGGACGCGATGTTGCGCCGCCGACCCGCCGTGCGGCTGCAATTGCCGTCATCGAAAATCCATTCGCTGGAAAGTACGTCGATAATCTCGATCCTCTGATCGCCATTGGCGAGGAGCTGGGCGAACTGCTTGCAGCGAAGGCGGTTGCCGCGCTTGGCATCGAGGGCAGCAAGGCGCAAAGCTATGGCAAGGCGGCCGCTGTCGGCGAGAATGGTGAACTCGAGCATGCGGCAGCGATCTTGCATCCCAAGATGGGTGCGCCGGTGCGCAAGGTCCTCGGTAAGGGTGCGGCGTTGATCCCGTCGTCAAAAAAGCGCGGCGGACTGGGTGCGGTGCTTGACATTCCGCTCGGTCACAAGGACGCGGCTTTCGTGCGCAGTCACTTCGACGGCATGGAAGTGCAGATCAACGATGCGCCGCGCGCCAATGAAATCATGGTCGCGGTGGCTGTGACGGATAGCGGGCGGCCGCTGCCGCGCGTCGGCGGTCTCACCGTGGGCGAGGTCAAGGGCGAGGACGGGTTGCGTTAGCGGCTTGTCCGCATTTGATGCGAAAGAAAATCCGAACCGTTCCACCGGGATAAGGAACGGACGGAAAGTGAACGAGGGCGTGGGTCCTCGGTAACAATGGAGGTTGGGATGCAACGAAGCAAACGTCTTTTCGGCAGTCTGTACGGGCTTGCGATCGCCGCAGGTCTTGGTCTGGCGGGTTCGGCTCTGGCGACAACCGCCATGGCGCAGAGCGGTGAAATCAAGATCGGCGAGATCAACAGCTACTCGCTGCTGCCGGCGTTCACGGAGCCTTATCGCAAGGGCTGGCAGCTTGCTGTCGAGGAGATCAACGCCGCAGGCGGCATCAATGGCAAGAAGCTCGTTGTTGTCTCCAAGGATGACAGCGGCAAGCCGGCCGATGCGCAGACCGCCGCCAACGAACTGGTCTCGAATGAAAACGTCGCGATGCTCACCGGCACGTTCCTGTCGAATATCGGTCTTGCCGTCAGCGACTTCGCCAAGCAGAAGAAGGTTTTCTTCCTTGCCGCCGAACCTCTGACCGACGCCATCACCTGGTCGAAGGGCAATCGTTATACGTTCCGGCTGCGTCCGTCGAACTACATGCAGGCGGCGATGCTGGTGGAAGAAGCTGCGAAGCTGCCGGCCAAACGCTGGGCAACGCTCGCGCCAAACTATGAGTACGGCCAGTCGGCTGTCGCAGTGTTCAAGAAATTGCTGTCCGAGAAGCGGCCGGATATCCAGTGGGTCGATGAGCAATGGCCGCCACAAGGCAAGATCGACGCGGGTCCAATCGTGCAGGCGCTGGCGAATGCCAATCCGGAGGCCATTCTCAACGTGACCTTCGGCGCGGATCTCGTGAAGTTCGTGCGTGAAGGCAACACACGCGGTCTTTTCAAGGATCGTGCGGTGGTGAGCTTCCTGACCGGTGAGCCGGAATATCTCGATCCACTCAAGGAAGAAACGCCGTCGGGCTGGATCGTCACCGGCTATCCCTGGTACAGCATCAAAACGCCGGAACACGATGCTTTCCTGAAAGCCTATCAGGGCAAGTACAACGACTATCCGCGGCTCGGTTCGATCGTCGGCTATCAGACCATCAAGGCTGCGGCCGAAATCCTCAAGAAAGCCAATTCGACCGATCCGGAAAAGCTGATCGCTGCGGCGGAAGGGCTGTCGATGTCGTCGCCGTTCGGCCCGATCACCTTCCGCAAGATCGACCATCAGTCGACTCTGGGTGCCTTCGTTGGCAAGACCGCTCTCAAGGACGGCAAGGGCATTATGGTCGATACCGCTTATCGCAAGGGAGAAAACTTCCTGCCGAGCGATGCGGAAGTCGAAAAAATGCGCCCGAAAGACTGATCTGAACGACCGCGGGCGCGTACTGCGCGCCCGCGGCAACTTCCAGCCCTGGATCGTCGATGAGCTTCTACTTTGCCCAGTTCCTGACCGGTCTTGCCAGCGCGGCGTCGCTGTTCCTCGTCGCGTCGGGCCTGTCGATCATCTTCGGCGTGACGCGCATCGTGAACTTCGCCCATGGCGCGTTTTACATGCTTGGCGCGTATGTCGCGTTCACGCTGACGGAGCGGCTTTCCGGCCCGCTGGGATTCTGGGGCGGCATCGTTATCGCTGCGCTTGCCGTCGCGCTGCTGGGCGTGCTGGTCGAGATGGTGCTGCTGCGGCGAATCTACAAATCGCCGGAACTATTCCAGCTTCTTGCGACCTTTGGCCTGACCTTGATGGTCGAGGATATCGTGGTCCTGATCTGGGGGCCTGACGATCTCGTTGGCCGCCGCGCCCCCGGATTTCGCGGTGCTGTGGATTTCTTCGGGCAGAACATCCCGTCTTACGATCTGTTTCTGATTGTGCTGGGTCCGGTGGTGCTCGGTGCGTTGTGGTTGCTGTTCCGCCGGACGCGCTGGGGCATTCTGGTCCGAGCCGCGACGCAGGACCGCGACATGGTGGCTGCGCTGGGCGTCAACCAGAAATGGCTGTTCACTAGCGTGTTCGCGGTGGGCGTCTTCCTGGCGGCGCTCGGCGGCGCATTGCAGATTCCACGCGACGCTGTGCATCACGCGATGGATTTGAGGATCATCGTGGATGTCTTCGTTGTCGTGGTGATCGGCGGTCTCGGCAGCATCACGGGGGCGTTCGTTGCTGCTGTTCTGGTCTCCGAACTGAATGCTTTCGGCATCCTGATCTTTCCAAAGATTTCAATCATCCTTGTTTTCCTGGTCATGGCCGCGGTGCTGATCGTCCGGCCGTGGGGTCTGTTCGGAAAGCCGGAAGCCGCCGCGCGCAAGACCCCAGGCCTCAGCGTTCGTCCATGGCGTCCGCTGACGACGAACGAGCGGCTCGCGGTGCTGGCTGTTCTGGTCGTCGCTGCAGCCCTGCCGCTGTTCGGCGGCAACTATGCGCTGACGGTTGGTGCGGAGATTGCGGTTTTCGTGGTTTTTGCAGCCAGCCTGCACTTCCTGATGTCGGCGGGAGGCCTCGCGTCGTTCGGCCATGCGGCTTATTTCGGGCTTGGGGCTTATGGTGTCGCTTTCCTCGCCAAGGCAGCCGGCCTGCCGATGATTGCGTGCCTGCTGCTCGGCCCGCTGCTCGGCTTATTGGGCGCCGCGGTTTTCGGGTTCTTCGCGGTTCAGCTCTCGGGCGTCTATTTCGCGATGCTGACACTGGCGTTCGCGCAGATCGTCTGGTCCATCGCGTTCCAGTGGGTCTCCGTCACCGGAGGCGACAATGGCATTCTCGGGGTCTGGCCTGCGGCATGGGCCGCAAGCCCTGCGAATTTCTACTGGCTGTCGCTCGCCGTCGCGACGCTGATGGTCATTGTACTGCGGATCATTGTGTTCTCGCCGTTCGGCTATGCGCTGCGGGCGACACGGGATTCCATGCTGCGCAGCGAGGCGATCGGCATTGATGGCAAGCGTATCCAGTGGACCGCGTTCGTGATCGCGGGCACCGCGGCGGGCGTCGCTGGGACTCTATTCGCCTATCTCAAGGGCAGTGTGTTTCCGGACAGTCTTGGCATTCCGCTGTCGGTCGATGCGCTGGTGATGGTGCTGCTCGGCGGTATCGAGACCGTCTCCGGCGCGGTGGTCGGCGCAATCGTCTTCAAGGCACTCAACATCTGGCTGGTCAGCCAGACGGATTGGTCCAAGCTCGTGCTGGGCGCGATTGTCGTGCTGATCGTTGTTGCCTTCCCGAAAGGCATCGTCGGCATGATTGAATCCATTCGCGCGCGGCGTGAATCGCAATCGTCGAAGTCCGCCATTCTGGCATCACGAATCGAGACCGCAGAATGAGTGCCGCATCCAAATTGCTGTCGGTTGAAGGCCTGACCAAATCCTATGGCGGCGTTCATGCCGTGCGCGGCGTATCGTTCTCGCTGGCGGCGGGCGAAATCCTCGCATTGATCGGCCCGAACGGCGCAGGCAAGAGCACCTGCTTCGACATGCTGAATGGCCAGAACATGCCGGACAGCGGCCGGATCCATTTGCTGGGCCGGGATACGACGGGTCAGAAACCGCGTGCGATCTGGCGGCTCGGCGTCGGCCGGACATTCCAGATCACCGCAACGTTCCCCACGATGACGGTACGCGAGAATGTGCAGGTGCCACTGGTCTCCTATCATTCCCGGCTTTTCAACATGTGGCGCTCGACGCCGCAGTTCGAGCGCGACGAGGCAGATCGGCTGCTCGATCTTGTCGGCATGAGCGGCTACGCGGAGCGGCCCTGTGGCGAGCTCGCCTATGGTGATCTGAAACGCCTGGAACTCGCCATTGCGCTCGCCAACCAGCCGAAACTGCTGTTGATGGATGAGCCGACCGCTGGCATGGCCCCGCGCGAACGGGTCGAACTGATGAAGCTCACCGCGCGGATCGCGCGCGAGAAGTCGATCGGCGTTCTGTTCACCGAGCATGATATGGACGTGGTGTTCGAGCATGCCGACCGTATTCTGGTGCTCAATCGCGGCACGCTGATCGCGGAAGGCTCGCCTGAGGAGGTGCGGCGCAATCCCCAGGTTCGTGCCATCTATCTCGGCGAAGGTCTGGTTTACGATGCGCGCCATCGCGAAGGAGCGTCGGCATGAAGCTCCAAGTTCAGGGATTGAACAGCTATTACGGTCCGGCGCACATCCTGTTCGATGTCGCGCTTGAGGTCGGAAATGGCGAGGTCGTGGCGCTTCTGGGCCGTAACGGCGCAGGCAAGTCCACCACGTTCCGCTCGATTGTCGGTCTGGTTGAGCAGCGCGAAGGGCGGATTGTGTTTGAAGGGCAGGACGTCTCGAAGCAACCGACTCATGCCATTGTCCGCAACGGTCTTGGCTATGTGCCGGAAGAGCGCCGCATCTTCACCGATCTCACGGTCGAGGAGAATCTCGAAGTCGGCCGCCAGCCGCCGCGATCCAACGCGCCGGAATGGACGCGCGAGAAACTGTTTTCGCTGTTTCCGAATCTTGGGGAGATGCGCGGCCGGATGGGCGGGCGCATGAGCGGCGGCGAACAGCAGATGCTGACGATCGCACGAACCCTGATGGGAAATCCGTCGCTCGTGCTGCTGGATGAGCCGTCTGAGGGTTTGTCTCCCAAGATCGTCGAGCAGATGGTCGATGCAATCCTTGCGATGAAAAAGGAAGGCGTCAGCATCGTCGTCTCGGAGCAGAATTTGCACTTCGCCAATCTGATATCCGATCGCGCCTACATCATCGAGCGCGGTCGCATCTGCTTCAGCGGCACCATGGCCGAGCTTGAGGCACGTCCGGATATTCGCGACGCGCATCTGGCGGTATAGGCGCAGGAACGAAGCGTAGGGGAGCGGGAATGGCCAAGACTGTGCCGAGCAAGGTTGCCGCGGCCAAGGTGACGGCTTCGGTCAAGGCAGCCGCGCCGAAGCGGAACGGCAAGACGTCAAAACCGCCTTACATCCTCGACGATCAGATCGGATTCATTCTCCGCCAGGTCTGGCAGCGTCATGCGACGATCTTTGCAAAGGAGATCGGTATCAATCTCACGCCGACCCAATGGGCGGCGCTGGCGAAGCTTACCGAAACCGGGCCTTGTTCGCAAAACCAGCTCGGGCGGCTGACCGCGATGGATGTTGCCACCATCAAGGGCGTCATTGATCGTTTGACGGCGCGTGGCCTGACCGAAACCAGTCCGGACCCGGATGATGGCCGCCGGCTGCTGGTGAGCCTGACGCGCGCCGGGCAGGCGATGGCGGAGAAGGCCGCGCCTCATGCGCTGGCGATCTCGAAGGAAACGCTTGCGCCACTCGACGCGAAGGAGCGCGAAACCTTTATCGCGCTCCTCAGCAAGCTGCGCTGATCGACACAGGCCAGAAATGGACGCAGGGTTTTCCATCGTCATGGCCGGGCTCGTCCCGGCCATCCACGACTTTCTTTCTTCCTGCGGCAGTCGTCTGAAGGCGTGATGCCCGGCACAAGACAGATCAGTCCGGAAAAACTTAGTGACCCACGATTTCCGGGACCTTGGTCGCCGGTGGCGTGTTACGGCTGCGCTGGGTGCGAACGATGCCGTCGATAATGGTCATGCCGACGCCAGGCAAGTCGCCGAGCTGAACGCTCTCGAGCAGGTTCTTTCCGGCGGAATGCTGGGCCTTGTCCATGATGACGAAATCGGCGGCGCGGCCGGGCTCGATGATTCCGCAATCGAGCGCGCGCATCCGCGCCGTGTTGCCGGTGGCGAAACAGAAAGCCAGTTCAGCGGGCACCTCGCCGAGCGATGACAGCAGCGACACCATGCGCAGGATGCCGAGGGGCTGAACGCCAGATCCGGCAGGCGCATCGGTGCCGAGGATCACGCGGTTCAACTCTTTCATCTCGCGTGCAAGCCGCAGCGTATAGAGTGCGGCGCGTTCATTGCCGTTGTGAACCAGTTCGAGGCCGCGCTTGCAGCCTTCGCAGATACAGCGGATCTGTCCGTCGGGCAGGGCGGTATGGCCGCCATTGATATGGCCGACAATATCGGTGTCGGCTTCAAGCACCACGTCTGCGTCGATCAGGCCGGAGCCGGGAATCGACGGGCCGCCGGTATGAATCGTGCTATTCATGCCGTACTTGCGCGCCCAGGCGACCATCTTCCGCGCTGTCGGGCCGTCCTTGACGCTGCCGAGCCCGACTTCGCCGAGCCAGCGGACACCGGCGGACGCCATTTCCTTGAAGTCTTCTTCTGTCATGCCGTGTTCGATCACCGGCGCGCCGGCATGAACCTTGACGCCGCCGGGGCGCAGATTGTCGAACGCGCGCTGGGCGAAAATCGCCATCGCCTTGACGCCCACGATGTCCTTCGGTCGGCCAGGCATGTGGACCTCGCCCGCCGAGATCATGGTCGTTACTCCGCCATGCAGGAAGCTGTCGATCCAGCCGATCTGGTTCTGCCGCGGCGTCCACTCGCCTGCGACCGGATGTACGTGGCTGTCGATCAGGCCCGGGGTGAGGACGGTCCCGTTGGCATCGACGATGGTGGTTGCGCCTTCCGTGTCGATGTCCTTGGCCCGTCCGATGGCGGTGATCTTGCCGTTGTCCGCGACGATGGTGTCGGCGTCCAGGATCGGCTTCTCCATGTCTCCACTCAGGATCAGGCCGATGTTGCGGATCACCAGCCTGGTCGGGCCGGCGGGAGCCTGGGGCGCATTGTGGGACATGGATTGTTCCTTCTGTTCAATGCCTTCGCGGCAGTCCTGATCCAACTTGAGCGCGGCTTGACGGCGGGATCAAGCTGGATTATTCATTAGTATACAAATGAAATTTGGCGAGGCAATCTGTCTCTGCGTTTTTTGATTTTGCCCCGCGGCCGGACCACCGAACTGGATCGAGCGACATGAGCAATTTCAATCAGGAAAGCGTCCTCAGCGTCCATCACTGGACTGACACGCTGTTCAGCTTCACCACCACCCGCGACCCGTCCTTCCGCTTTCGCAACGGCGAGTTCACGATGATCGGCCTGAAAGTCGGCGAGAAGCCACTGCTGCGGGCTTACAGCGTGGCGAGCGCCAACTACGAAGACAGACTCGAATTCTTTTCGATCAAGGTGCCGGATGGGCCGCTGACCTCGCGCCTTCAGCATCTGAAGGAAGGCGAGCAGATTATCGTCGGACGCAAGGCCACCGGCACGCTGGTGATCGACAACCTGAAGAACGGCCGCAATCTTTATCTGGTCGGCACCGGCACGGGCCTCGCGCCGTTCCTGAGCATCATCAAGGACCCGGAGACCTACGACCGCTTCGAGAAGGTCGTGCTGCTCCATGGCTGCCGGCATGTCGCCGAACTTGCCTATGGCGAAATGATCAACGATCATTTGCCGAAGGACGATCTGATCGGCGAACTGGTGAGCAATCAGTTGATCTACTATCCAACGGTCACACGCGATCCGTTCCGCAATCGCGGCCGGATCACCGATCTGATGACATCGGGGAAGCTCTTCAATGACATCGGAGTTGCGCCGCTTGAGGCCGCGCATGATCGCGTCATGATCTGCGGTAGCCCGGCCTTGCTGCAGGACACCCGCACGCTGCTGCTCGACCGGGGATTCACCGAAGGCAATCATGGCGAGCCGGGCGAGTTCGTGGTCGAGAAGGCCTTCGTCGAACGCTGACGTCCGAAGGAGCGGTCGCGCAGGCGCTACGCCGCCTGCACCTTGCCGTCTCGTGCGACGTGAATACGCTCCGCGTATGGAACTGTGAGATGACGGAATCTCTCCGGGACCGGCGTGTCCGTGAAAAAGTAATGACAATCGCCGAAGTGGCCGCCGCGCACTGTTGCGTTGCGGCCAAATTTGCTTGCGTCGGCCACCAGCAGGGACGTGCGGCAATTGGCGGCGATGGCCTGACGGGCCTGAACCTCGCCGGCATAGAAATCGAGTAGCGCGCCGTCGTCGTCGATCCCGCCCACGCCGAAAATTCCCATATCCGCCTTGAAGTCGGAAAAGAATCTGACTGCCGTGTCGCCGATGATGTCCCGATCGAACGGCCGCAATGTTCCTCCCGCCATGGTGATTTCCACGTCGGGGTTGCGGGCGAAAGCCATCGCCACGTTCAGGTTGTTGGTGATGATGCGCAAATTCTGACGGTGGGAGAGCGCTTGCGCAACATATTCCGGAGTCGTGCCGAGCCCGATCATCAGCGATGCGCCATCCGGCACGAAGTCGGACACGGCCTGGCCGATCTTGCGCTTGGCATCCGGATTGAGGCCCTGCCGGCTTCCATAGGCCAGATTGGGATTCTGCACCGGCAGGCTGACGCCTCCATGGACGCGGCGCAGCAAACCTTGGTCGCACAACTGATTCACGATCCGCCGGACCGTCTGCTGGGTTACCTCGAAATGGGCTGCGAGATGTTCGATCGACGCGAATCCTGCTTCGCGCACAATCTCGAGGATACGGGCCTGACGTTGGCTGACAATTTTGAGCATCGGACCCCGTTTGTCACAAAAACTTATCATTCGAACTATAGAGGAGGCAATTGCTGTTTCATGTGCGCATATACTGTGTTCATATGAACAAAATAAAACACGCGGGGTGTCGAAGGAGGAGTTCGGCAGACCGCGGCGGCTGCAAGGCTGGGACAGGGAGGCTGCTGCCGTTTCATTCGCCTGCGGGAATGCGGGTCTTGATGGAATGGTTTAAGGCGTTTCGCCGAACGTTTCCGGGATTGCAGACGCTCCAACCGGGGCAGTCATGTCGGCGATTTCGCTCGATCACGTTTCCAAGCACTGGGGTCCCATGCGGGCCGTGGATGACGTGAGCCTGACAGCGGACGAGGGCTCGCTGCTGGTTCTTCTCGGGCCGTCCGGTTGCGGCAAGTCCACGACGCTTCGGCTGATTGCCGGTCTTGAGCAACCCGATGGCGGCACGATCCGGATCGGAGGCGCCGATGTGACCCATCTTTCGCCAGCCGAGCGGAAGATCTCAATGGTGTTCCAATCCTACGCATTGTTTCCGCATCTCAGCGTCGCCGAGAACATCGTCTTTGGCCTGCGGGTGCGCCGCGTGTCCCGCGCCGAGCGCGACGAACGCCTCAAGCGTGTCGCCGACATTGTCGGTCTGTCCCATCTTCTGGAACGCAAGCCGTCCCAATTGTCCGGCGGCCAGCGCCAGCGAGTCGCGCTGGGCCGGGCCATCATCGCGGAAGCGCGCGTCTGTCTGATGGACGAGCCGCTGTCCAATCTCGACGCCAAGCTGCGCCATGAGATGCGGACCGAAATCCGCTCGCTGCAGCAGCGTCTCGGCATGACCATGGTCTATGTCACCCACGATCAGACCGAAGCCATGACCATGGCGGACCGCGTTGTGTTGATGCGCGACGGCCGTATCGAGCAGAACGGCACGCCTGAAGAACTTTACAACTGCCCGGCGACGGCATTCACCGCGCGTTTCATTGGAACGCCGCCGATGAATCTCATCACCCGCGGCGATCAGTTGATCGGCATTCGTCCCGAGCATATTCGCATCGTGTCGCATGATGGTCATCCCGCGCGCGTAAAGGCGGTCGAACATCTCGGAGCGGACAGCATCATTCTGTGCGAGATCGACAGTCAGCCGGTTTCGGTGCGGCAGGACGGCTTCAGCAAGTCGCAGCCGGGCGACGACGTCAGGATCGCATGGGATGCGTCTTATGAGCATCGGTTCGAGAAGACATCGGAGTGGCGAACGGATTTCGCCACCGATGAAACGAAGCAAGTTGCGGCTGTCTGATCCGGACCCGGATATGGCAACCAGACGATAACAGGGGAGACTCAAATGAAACTGTTTGGACGAACGATGGCCGCCGCGGCAGCACTGGCTGTCTCTGCTCTTGCGCAGCCCGCGTTGGCTGTCGATCTCACGATGTACTATCCGGTCGCGGTCGGTGGACCGGTCACCAAGATCATCGACGACATGGTCGCGCGCTTCCATAAGGAGAACGCGGACATCAAGGTCACCGCAGTCTATGCCGGCAATTATACCGACACCATGACCAAGGCGATGACGGCGATGAAGGGCGGCCAGCCGCCGCAGCTTTCGGTGCTGCTGTCGACCGACGTCTTCACGCTGATGGACGAAAACGCGATCGTGCCGATGGACGATCTCGTCGCCGACAAGGCGTGGTTCAAGGAGTTCTATCCGGCATTCATGGCCAACGGCCAGATCGGCGGCAAGACCTGGAGCATTCCGTTCCAGCGGTCGACCATTGTGCTTTACTGGAACAAGGACGCCTTCAAGGAAGCCGGCATCGATCCTGAAAAGGCGCCGGCGACCTGGGACGAAATGGTTGCGATGGGCAAGAAGCTCGTCAAGAAGGACGCCTCCGGCAACACCACCCGTTGGGGCGTCGAAATCCCGACCACCGGTTACGGCTACTGGATGCTTCAGGCGCTTGCCATCGAGAATGGCCAGAAGCTGATGAACGAAGCGGGCAACGAAGTGAATCTCACAGCGCCGAAGACGGTCGGCGCGCTGGATTACTGGACCGATCTGTCACGCAAGCACAATGTGATGCCGACGGGCAGCATCGACTGGGCGACCCTGCGCACCGATTTCCTCGAAGGCAAGACAGCCATGATGTGGCACACCACGGGAAATCTGACCGCGGTGAAGGATGGCGCGAAGTTCAACTTCGGCGTTGCCATGCTGCCCGCCAAGGAACGCCGCGGCTCGCCGACAGGTGGCGGCAGCTTCTACGTCTTCAAGAACGCATCCCCGGAGCAGAAGAAGGCGGCGGTGAAGTTCATCCAGTGGATGACCGCACCCGAGCGGGCCGCGGAGTGGAGCATCAAGACGGGATACGTCGCTGTGTCGCCCGCGGCTTACAAGACCAGTGTGATGCAGGACTACGCCAAGGGATTTCCTGCGGCGACGGTTGCCCGCGATCAGCTTGAACATGCGGTTCCCGAACTCTCGGTTCATGAGAACGGCCGCATCTACAAGTTTGTCAATGACGCGATTCAGGCAGCCGTGACCGGTTCGCAGAAGCCGTCGGAGGCGCTTGCCGCGGCGCAGCAGCAGGCCGACCGCGTTTTGCGCGCATACAAGTAAGAGAAGTCGGGTGGCGGTTCGCCGCCACCCGCTTTTGCCGATGACAGATCACGCAGCCACAGGACCAATTTCGTCCCGCAAGCCGAAGTCGCATGCGTGGTGGAATGCCGTGAATGCGTGGCTGCTGTTGTTGCCGGCTTTTGTCTTACTGATCGCGTTCACGCATTATCCAATCCTTGCGACGATCCGGAACTCGTTCTTCATCACGCGCCGGAATGGCGCCGAAGTGTTTGTCGGGGTGGACAGCTATCACGCGATGGCCAGCGACCCGATTTTCTGGAAGGCGTTGGTCAACAACTTCTGGTTCGCGGTCGGGACCATTCCGACATCCATCGCGCTCGCGTTGCTGATGGCCATCTGGGTCAATCGCAACATACGTGGGCGCGGCTTTCTCCGCCTTGCATACTTCACACCGACCGTGCTGCCGATGATCGCGGTGGCGAACATCTGGTTGTTTTTCTATACGCCGGATTACGGTCTGCTCGATCAGTTGCGCGGTGTCTTCGGTCTTGCAGGCTGGAACTGGCTTGGTGATCCGAGCACCGTGATGGGCTGCCTGATCGTCATGGTGATCTGGAAGGAAGCCGGTTTCTTCATGATCTTCTATCTGGCGGCGCTGCAGCAACTATCGCCAGATCTCGAGGAGGCGGCGGCGGTGGAAGGCGCGAGCCGCTGGTACACCTTCCGGCGCATCACCTTTCCCTTGTTGATGCCGACAACGCTGTTCGTCACCATCAATGCCGTGATCAATTCGTTCAAGCTGGTCGATCACCTGGTCATCATGACAAAAGGCGGCCCGAACAACGCCTCGACGCTGCTGCTCTACTATATTTACGAAGTCGCCTTCACGTTTCAGGACTCCGCCTATGCCGCCACGCTGACCGTGGTGCTGCTGGTCCTGCTCAGTACACTGGCGCTGATCAAGTTCGGTTATCTCGACCGCAGGATTCACTATCAATGAACGCCCGCACGCATCTTCTTGAAGCGGTTGTCGCCTGGCTGCTGGCGCTGCTGTGGCTGGCGCCGCTGGCCTATGCGTTCTGGAGCGCGCTGCATCCCGCAGCCTATGCGACGTCGTTCAGTCTGTCCGCGCCATGGACGCTGGAGAATTTCGTCCGCGCGTGGAATCAGGCGCCGTTCGGCCGCTATTACATTAATACGGTGGTGCTGGTGGTCATCATTCTGGTCGGACAGTTGATCCTGTCGACGCTCGCAGCCTATGCGTTTGCGCGTTTCAAGTTCAAGGGCAGCGGGATCGCCTTCGCTCTGGTTTTACTGCAGTTGATGATCATGCCCGATGTGCTGATCGTCGAGAACTACCGCATGATCGGGAAACTCAATTTGCTCGATACGATCCCGGCCATCGCGCTGCCTTATCTCGCCAGCGCCTTCGGCATCTTCCTGCTACGACAAACGTTCAAGAGCGTGCCGCAGGAACTGGTCGAGGCCGCGCGTGTGGAAGGGGCAGGGCCGCTGCAGATTCTCTGGAAGGTTTATGTGCCGCTGGCGCGCCCGACCTATGTCGCGTTCGGCCTCGTGTCCGTCAGCTATCACTGGAACAACTTCCTCTGGCCCTTGATCGTGACCAACTCCGTTGAAAGCCGTCCTCTCACGGTGGGTCTCGCGGTTTTCGGCGCGCCTGAAACCGGTGTGGACTGGTCGATCATCACGGCGGCGACCGTCATGACCATGGCGCCTCTCCTGATCGCATTCCTCCTGTTCCAGCGGCAGTTCGTGCAATCCTTCATGCGCGCGGGTATTCGCTGATGCGGTTGCTCACCTGGAATATTCAATGCGGCAAAGGCTGCGATGGCATCACCGATCTTGCGCGGATTGTTTCCGTCGCAAGGGAGTTTTCGGATGCGGACGTCTATTGCTTTCAGGAAGTGTCTGACAATTTTCCAAATCTCGATGGGGGCAAGGATCAAACCGCCGAACTGGCGTCATTGCTTTCCGGATACGAGGCGGTGTTTCGTCCCGCGATCGAAACCGTCGATGCCGAGGGGCGGATGCACCGGTTCGGCAACATGACGCTCTCCCGCCTGCCGGTGATGCAGATTGCCAATCACCTACTGCCCTGGCCGGGCGCGGCTTCGGTGCGTAGCATGCGGCGTCAGGCGCTCGATGTCACGGTGCAGACAGCATTCGGCCCGCTGCGCGTGGTCAACACGCATCTTGAATATCATTCGGTGTCGCAGCGTGAGGCGCAGATCGGGCGTCTGCTCGATCTTCAGGAAGAGGCTTCGGCAGGCGCGATGCTGGCTCGGACGCACAGGGAGCCGTATGCCGCCCAGACGCTCGCGGCTTCGAGCCTGCTATGCGGCGATTTCAACTTCGATGTGTCGGACCACCAGCATGCGCTGATCGCGGCCTCGGCTCGTCCGGGACTGAACTACCGGGATGCCTGGTCAATCTGTCATCCCGGCAGACCGCATGCCCTGACCTGCGGTCTCTATGATCATGCGCAGTGGGCGGACGGCCCCGATTGCCGGGATTTCATCTTTGCGACGGAGAACCTGGCGGGGCGTGTTCGCCGTGTCGAGGTCAATGCCGAGACCGACGCCTCGGATCATCAGCCGATCCTGATCGAGCTTGCGGACTAGGTTCTGGCCGCCGCTCCGCTCCCCGCCAGAGGGGCGTTTTTTGGGCTTTCTCGCCTAAAGATGTCTCCCCCAGCAGCCTGCAGACACGCTAAAATGCCCGCAATCGTGGCGTAGGGCCGTTGGCATGGCGATTTCGGAAGGCGACAGGCATGATGCGTATCTGCCGAGCAGTCAGCCTGTTCTGGGCATGAGGAGCCTCGTGGCGATGCTGCGCCGCCGGGCCTCCTTTATCGCGGCCGTGACCCTGGCATGCTTCGGCCTGTGCCTGATCTGGATATTACTGTCACCGCCAAGGTACATCGCATCCGGGCGCATCTTGCTGGATGTATCCGAGGCCACAGCGGAAGCCGGAGACTCCAATTCGGTCGGGATTGAAAACGAGCTTTACGTGATGACATCGCGTTCCGTTTTCGATCGCGTCATCGCGCAGGAAAAGCTCGATGGCGACCCACTGTTCGGCGGCAAATCCGGAGGTCTTCTCTCTGCGCTTGTCTCGAGCGTTGGCCTTGCACGAAACTCCGATTCCCATGCCCTTGCTTTGCGCCAGCTTGAGCGTTCCGTGAACGTGCGGCGCAATGCCGGCTCGACTGTGGTGGACGTGACTGCCGTCACGCCGGATCGCGAGACGTCAGTCCGGATCGCCAACGCCGTGATGGACGGCTATCTCGCGGAGCAAGCCGTCGGACGCGGAAACACGCCATCCGAGTCAGCCGCGCCATCCGGTTCGCGGCTGGAGACACTGCAGTCTCGTCTGAAGGCATCCGAGCAGCGCTACGAGGCGTTTCGCGCCCAGAATCTGAAACCGGACGGCGAGAGCGAGAAGCAGGTGGCGGACCTGTCGGCGCAGGCAAACGCGGCCGAAGCTAAAGTCGGTTCGCTGCGTTCGCAACTCGCCCAGCTTCAGCGCGCCGGACGAACGCTCGATGGCGGCGGAATTCCCGCCATGGCGCGCAGCGGCGCGTTAGGAGCAGCGGGTTATCGTTACGCGGACGCAAGGCAATTGGAGCGCGATCTCTCCGAAACCCTCGGGCCGCGGCATCCCGATCTTGTTTTCGCGCGGCGGCGCGCGGCAGAAGCGGGCAGAGCACTCGAACAGACAATCGGCAGCAGAACCCGCACGATCACCGCTGATCTTGAACAGGCACGTTCGACCGCGGCCGGGCTCAAGGGCCGCGTAGACAAGGTGAAGAAGAACCTTGCGGTGTCGGCCGAAACAGCTTCCCGCCTGAAGGAACTTGCCAACGATGTCGAGGCCAGCCGGGCCGCCTATCAGGCCGTTCTGGCGCGCTCGTTTGATGCGTCCAACCAGCAACGTGCCGATGGCCCAAATGCACGGATCCTCAGCCGCGCGACCATGCCGCTCGCGCCGAGCGGGCCGTTTCCCGCCGGGATATTGCTGATGAGCCTGCTGCTCGGGCTCGGTCTCGGCGTCAGCCTTGCGCTGTTGCTCGAACTGATTGCTGCCGAAAAAAAGTCTGTCAGCGTCCCTTGAAGTTCGCCGGACGCCGCTCTTCCGTGGCCTTGATGCCTTCCTTATGGTCTTCGGTCTCGCGCAGCCAGGTCTGTTCGGCGAGTTCATGATCGGTCTGTGCCTTGACGCGATCTGCGAGACCCGCGCGGATCGTTGCGCGTGTCGACATCAGGCCGAGCGGGGAGTTCTCTGCGATCTCGCCCGCCAGCTTGAACGCTTCGGCGCGGACCTGATCTTGCGGAACCAGCACATTGGCGAGGCCCATGTTGTAAGCCTCTTCGCCGGTGACGCGGCGAGAAGTGTAGAACATCAGCGCGGCGTTGTTTTTCCCGATCAGTTCGGGAAGCGTCACGGTCAGGCCGAAGCCGGGATGAAATCCGAGGCGGGTGAAGTTCGCGGCGAAGCGCGCCTCGGGGCAGGTGACGCGGAAATCCGCCGACACTGCTAGGCCAAGTCCACCGCCAATGGCGGCGCCCTGAACCGCGGCCACGATCGGTTTCTTGTTGCTGAAGATGCGCACCGCTTCGCGGTAAAGATCGCCGGTTGTGCCATCGCCGGATGCAGCATCACCGGTAAATCCCGCGGGGCGGTTGAAGTTGGCGCCCGCGCAGAACGCCTTGCCCTGCGACGCAAGAACGACGGCGCGCGCATCCATGTCGTTGTCGATCTGTCCGAGCGCATCGGCGATCTGCCGGATCAGGGACAGGTCGAAAAAATTCAGCGGCGGCCGGCGAATTTCGATCAGCGTAACATGCCCGTGTTTCTCGACGCCGATATCAGCAAAACCGCTCATGGATGATCCTCGTTTGATATTTGTTTGTTAGCGCAGGCCGAGGCCGCGCGCGATGATACCGCGCAGAACCTCGGTGGTGCCGCCCTGAATCGTCAGTTTCGGTGCGGTCTTGATCGCGAATGCGAGCTGGTCTTCCAGCGTCTGGTGATTGGAGGCGTCAAAGTCGATAAAGGCGGCGAGGTCGCGCACGCGATGCGGCAACTGCTGCTCCCAAAGCGTGCCGATATCCTTGACGATCGACGCTTCGACCACCGGTTCCTTGCCGGCCTGCAGCATGCCTGCCACCGACACCGACATGCGGCGCATGGTATGAAGCTGCGCGACGAGGCGGCCCACGCCTTCCGCGCCACGCGTATCCGGATTGGCCCCGAGCGCACGCACCAGTTCGGTCAGGACATAATAGGTTTCAAGAAAGCGCTCCGGTCCGCTGCGTTCATAGGCCAGTTCGCTGGTGGCCTGTTTCCACGCGCCGTCGATCTCGCCGAGCGCATGATCGTCGGGAAGGAAGACGTCCTTGAAGACGACCTCGTTGAATTCTTTCAGCCCGCTGATCTGCTCGATGGGATTGACGGTGATACCGGGCGTTTTCATGTCGACAAGGAATTGCGTCAGACCATGGCGGCGATTTTCCTTGGTCGGCGGCGACGTGCGGAAGATCGCGAGCATGTAGTCGGCCATGTGCGCCGAGGTGGTCCAGATCTTGGTGCCGTTGATCAGCCAGCCGCCGTCGGTCTTGGTGGCTTTTGTCTTGGCCGCGAACAGATCGGAGCCGGAATTCGGCTCGCTCATGCCGATGGCAAAACAGACCTCGCCGCGGCAGATGCGCGGAAGGATGTCCATCTTGATCTTCTCGTTGGCATATTTGAGCAGGACGGGACCGCTCTGGCGGTCGGCAACAAAGAAGCGGCGGGTCGGCGCGTTGGCGATGCGCATTTCCTCGGTGACGATGTAACGCTCCAGGAAGGTGCGTTCATGGCCGCCGTATTTCTTCGGCCAGGTCATGCCGATCCAGCCGCGCTCGCCAACGCGGCGGCTGAATTCGGGTACGTCGGTATCTTCCCGCTGCGGCTCATGCGGGTTGAACACGCCGGCGGCGATCTCTTTGGCGAGGAATGCGCGCACGTCGCGCCGCAGGGCCTCGTACTCTTCCGGCAAACGGATCTGATCGAAACGGAGCGCTGCAGTCATCTGAAAGTTCCTGAAATCCGATTGTTTGTTTACCGGGACGCGACCAGCGGCCAGAGTTCATCGGCGCCGCGCACCGCAACGAACTTGCCAAGTTCGGTCGCCCAGTAGCTTTCGTGCCCGAAGTCATCACGCCAGCCCAGCGCGCGCAGGGTGTAGCGATGCAGGATATGCTCCATCGAAAAGCCGATGGCGCCATGCACCTGATGCGCGATGGCTGTGCCTTTTTCAGCGGCCTCCGCGCAGCGGATTTTCGCAGCCGCCGCCTCGAAAAACACCGTCTCGTCGAACGATGTGCTGTTCGCGATTGTATCGGCGGCGGATCCCGCTGCCGTCACGGCGGCTGCGACCTCGCCCGCAAGCCGTGCGAGGTTGTGCTGGACGGCCTGAAATTTCGAGATTTGCTTTTCAAAAGCCACGCGCTCGTTGGAATAGCGCACTGTCATCTCAAGCATCGTTTCCAGCGCGCCCGCGATCTGCAGGCTACGCAGCGTCGCCCCCATCAGCATCAGCGACTGGCTCGTAAATCCGGACGGAGCCGCCCTAGACGCAATTGGCTGGACGTTATCCAATGCCAAGGTGTTGGATGCGTCGCTGCCGAGACCTTTACCGGCCTCGATCTGGCAGGCCGACGCTTCGACCAGAGCAATCGAATATCCTTTCGCACCATGAGCGACGACAGCGATATACGCGGCTTCGGATGCGAAGGGGACACTGCGAACCCGTCCGCTCAATGTCCCGTCCGGATTGAGGATGATGCGGTCCTGCGGGCGCGCCGGAGCGACCGTCATTGTTCCGGCAGGCGAGGGAAGGCCGGCCTGCGCGAGCAGCCAGCCCGCCAGCATTGTTTCGACCAGCGGAATTGAAATCGCGAATTTTCCGCTGGAGGCCGCGACCGCAAATCCGTCCGCCAGACTTGCACCGGAACCGTCGCAGTCTTCGGGGACCCATGCGAGCGGCAATCCCGCGTCCGTCAGCGCAGTCCAGAGAGGCGCTTTCCAGGTGTCATTTGCCGCGCTGTTGATGGTCTGCGCGTCCGCAAAGTCAGCAAAAATCCGCTCCGCCGTCTCCGCAACAATGTTCTCGCTCACGCTATCGGCCTTTTCCAGTGATGTGCTGAGACAGGTGGTCATCCATCATAGTCCTGCACTTTCTTTTGCCGAGCCGTCCGGCCGGGATGAGCTTTTTTTGCAACGCAGCGTGCGTCGGTAGAATGTCGAGCGCATGGCGGGGAGTCATGGACGTGACGTCGACGGGACGCTAGCCCTTCGTTCCGAATGGTGTCAAATCAGATGAGGTCGTCAGAAACGCGAGAACAGAAGGTCTCAGGGCTGCGAGGCTGTTCGCCGCAGTTCGGCAAGCTCGCGCCGCAATGCGAGTTTTTCTGCAAAACTTCTGGTCACGTCGCGCAGAACGGCAACCGTTCCGTCTGGCAGACCGCATTCATCGCGAAGCATGACAATCGTGAACTCAACTGAGATTCGTGTGCCGCCTTTGGTCAGCGCCGGAACGGACAGCAGGTCGCCTGTGCCGTAGCGGCTTGTGCCCGTCGCCATCGTGTGCCGGTATCCGTCCCAGTGCCGCGACCTGAGATTCTCCGGAATGATGAAATCGAGCGACTGTCCGATTGCCTCGTCAGGAGAGAATCCGAAAACGCGCGCTGCGCCGGGATTCCAGTAGGTGACGACGCCATCGCGGTCGGTCGCGATGATGGCATCCGATGCGGAGGCCAGAAGCGCCTCCGCAAGACCTGCAGGAACGGACATCATTCCGGTTCGGTTCGCACGGCGACGGATTTGAAAGCTGACGCCGACGTTTTGGCTGACTTGCCGGAGATGGCGTTCGATCCGTCGTCACGCGGCCAGCACGGGCCGGATGTCTGTTTGCGGATCGCGCTGGCAAGTTCGCTCTCTTCTCCGGATGGTCTGCGATACATCGTTCCTCCGATCGCCTGAATTCTCATCCTCGTCTCTGCACCGGCTCTGGCAAGCGAGAAATATCGGCCTGTCGTATCGAAAAGACGAATAGATCGCGCGTTCGCTCCGACTGCCTATCGTTTGCCCTGCGCAAGCCGCCTTGCGGGCTTTGCCGCGATCTTGCCTTTTGTCGCCGCGGCCAGCCGATGCATGCTGTCGACGGCGACTGAAATCGCTTCGTGTTCGCTGTCGGCCGGGTAGACCACATAGGCAGGAATTGAAAACTCCGGCGCCCCGGCGACGAGATGCAATCGTTTGGCGGCCAGATGCGGCAGCACGATCCGCAGCGGAAAATAGCCTGATCCTCCGTTCTTCATCAGATGCTGCAATCCCAGCCAGCCGATATTGACCGTCAGGGCAGGGCTGCCGAAATTCGGGAAGGACGCGCTGTGCCGGGTATAGAATTCCGGGCCCCAGTCCACATAAACGTAATTATCCAACGGCTCCGGCGTATGTCTTGCGCTGGTCGAGACCATCACAAGGCGCTCGTCGAAGAGCTGTTCAACCTTCAGGCCCGGCCGGCTTTGCGGCGTATACATCACGCCGATATCAACCCGGCCTTCGATCAGCCCCTGCATGATCTCCGGCTCAAGGCCGCTTTCCGCCCGAACCGAGATTGTGGGTGCAGCCTTCTGCATCAGCGGCAGCCATTGAAGCAGGAATTCCTCCCACAATCCGATCCGGCCGCCGATCACGAGCGTCCCGCTGAAGCCTTCGGGAATGCCGATATCGTGCCGCGCCTGGGCCACGGTCCGGACCAGCGCGGTCGCGTGCTTCTGGAATTGCCGTCCGGAATGCGTCAGCGTGGTCCCGGCCTTGTTTCGCACGAACAGGACGCAGTCGAGCAGATCTTCGAGGGTATGAATTCGCGTGCTGACGGTCGATTGACTGACATGGAGCCGCTCGGCGGCGCTGATGAAATTGCCTGCCTCGACGACCGTCAGGAAAGTCCTCGCCAGTTCGGTGTCCATGGCCGCTTCTCATATCGGAAAATCCGATATTAACCCTGCATACTATCCCTTTGTCAAAATTGTTGAAATCGGGGCGGACGTCGCTCCACGCGCGAGATTGTCGCAGTTCGCCCGACAATGTTTCTAAAGTGCGAAGGGAATACATGCCCTGCGATTGCCGCAACCATAATTGGCCGGGATGCTCTTTCGCTTCCGCGGCAAGGGCGCTACGATCTCGCCAAGCCGGTGAGGGCCGGTCCCCTATCTGCCGATCGCCCGATCGCTTTCAAAATACTCACACACGAACGCCGCGACCAAAGGAAACGTCATGACCAATCGTATGCAATTCTATATCGACGGTAGCTGGGTCGATCCCGCCGTCAAGAAATCCATTCCGGTCGTCAATCCGGCGACGGAAGAAGCGATGTACGAGATTGCGGTTGGATCGAAGGCGGACGTGGACAAGGCGGTTGCCGCTGCGCGCCGTGCATTCGAGACCTTCTCGCTGACGTCGCGCGAAGAGCGCGTCGCGCTGCTGGAAAAGATCATCGCGGTCTACAAAACCCGGCTGAAGGATATCGGCGCCGCCGTCTCTGACGAAATGGGCGCGCCGCTGCCGATGGCTGAAAAGATGCAGGCCGGTGCCGGCCTCGGACATTTGATGTCGACGCTCGATGTCCTCAAGAAATACGAGTTCGAGGAAACCATCGGCTCGGCCGTCGTGGTGCGTGAACCGGTCGGTGTGATCGGCATGATCACGCCCTGGAACTGGCCGCTCAACCAGATCGCCTGCAAGGTCGCGCCCGCGATTGCCGCCGGCTGCACCATGATCCTGAAGCCGTCGGAATACACCCCGTCATCCGCGTTGATCTTCGCTGAAATCCTTCACGAAGCCGGCGTGCCGAAGGGCGTGTTCAACCTGATCAACGGCCTCGGCCCCGATGTCGGCGTCGCCATGAGCGAGCATCCGGGCATCGACATGATCTCGTTCACCGGCTCGACCCGCGCCGGTATCGACGTTGCCAAACGCGCGGCGAACACCGTGAAGCGCGTCAGCCAGGAACTCGGCGGCAAGTCGCCGAACATCATTCTCGACGACGCCGATTTCACCAAGGCTGTGACCGGCGGCGTGGCACATATGTTCAACAACTCCGGCCAGTCCTGCAACGCGCCGTCGCGGATGATCGTGCCGCAGGCGAAGATCAACGAGATCGCGGCCATTGCCAAGACGGTTGCCGACAAGACCAAAGCGGGCGATCCGCGCGCCGAGGGCACCACCATCGGCCCGGTGGTCAACCGCATCCAGTGGGACAAGATTCAGGCGCTGATCCAGAAGGGCATCGACGAAGGCGCAACGCTTGTCGCCGGCGGTCCCGGTCTGCCGGAAGGCGTCAACAAGGGCTTCTATGTCCGCCCGACCGTGTTCTCCGATGTTACCAGCGACATGACGATTGCGCGCGAGGAAATCTTCGGACCCGTGCTCGTGATCATGGGCGCGAAGGACGAAGACGAAGCGGTGAAGATCGCCAACGATACCCCGTACGGTCTTGCCGGTTACGTCTCGGCGGGCACCGTCGAGCGTGCGCGCAAGGTCGGACGCCAGATTCGCGCCGGCAACGTCAACCTCAACGGCGTTCCCAACGAGCGCACCGCGCCGTTCGGCGGCTACAAGCAATCGGGCAACGGCCGCGAGTGGGGCAAGTTCGGCCTCGAGGAATATCTTGAAGTGAAGGCGGTCGCAGGCTTCAACGCAGCCTGAGACTGTTCGCTGAAACGAAGCCGGCGCGAGTCACCTCGCGCCGGCTTTTTCTTTCCAGGCAAGTCCGCCATGAATGCACGGGTTCACAGCGGACGCGATATCTACCTCAATGCCGCGTGCGCCGCTGCTGTGATCGCCGCCAGCCCTTTGGCGACATCGCCTGCGATGTGAAGACGCAGCGCTCTGCGTCCGCGTTCGGTCAGCACGCCGAAATCGCCGCGCGCCTGCGCGGCCTCGATCACACCGAAACTGGTCTTTTGGCCCGGCACGTCGAGATCGCTGGCGTTGTCCGCCGTGATTTGCAGGAACACGCCCGTGTTAGGCCCGCCTTTATAGGCCTGTCCGGTGGAGTGCAGAAAGCGCGGGCCGAAGCCGACGCAGGTGGCGACACTCTTGCCGTCACGGATCGCCATGCGGAGACCCTGGATCGCTGCAGTGTTGGTATCGTTGCGGTCGAGATAGGCGAGGGTAGCGACGTAATCGTTCGCGTTGATGCGGCCGAAATGCGCCTTGAGCCATGAAGCGAGATCGCCGCCGGCCCCGGCTTTGCGCAAGGCGTCGGCGTTCGCCGCATCGGTATAGATGCCAATCGGCCCGTCCGTTGCAACGGCAGTCTCGACAGGCAATGCACCGGACTTCTCGAACGCCGACGTCAGTTCGCGCGTCTTGATCTTCGCAGCTTCGACGTCGGGCTGGTCGAACGGATTGATGCCCATGACCGCGCCTGCCACGGCGGTTGCGATTTCAAAGCGGAAGAATTCCTGCCCGATATGGGCGGGACTTGTTACGGTGATGCGAATGACTGGATGACCTGCGGCTTCCAGCGCGGCAAGCGCAGTCTCGCGCGTCTTGTCGCCATCGTCCTTCAGGCGAAGGTCGATGAACACGCGGTCATTGCCGTAAGTTTCAGGCTTGCCGAGTGGCTCGCCTTCGAGAGGGATCAGCGCCTTCCCATTCTTGCCGGTGGATTCGGCAATCAACTGTTCGGCCCATGCGCCGAAGCTGGCGATGCGCTGCGAACCCGTAAAGGTGAGCTTGTCGCGTCCGTGCTTCGCTGCAGCGGCGAGTGCGAGACCAAGCTGAACGCCGGGGTTTTCGGCAGGCGGCACATCGGGACCGCAGGAAAGGGCCGCGATGCCCGCAAGACCCAGAAAATCCGCGATATCGATTCCGGCCGCGGCTGCGGGCACGAGGCCGAACGGCGAGAGCACCGAATAGCGGCCTCCGATGGTCGGCTCGCCGTGAAAAATCTGTGCGAAGCCGCGTGCGGTCGCGGTTTTTTCCAGCGACGAGCCGGGATCGGTCACCGCGACAAAGCGTTCGGCAGCCTTCGCACCCGCGCGGACAAAGAAATACTCCATCAGCGCGTTCGGTTCGGTGGTGCCGCCGGACTTGCTCGAGACGATGAACAGCGTCGTGTCGAGATTGATTGACGCTTCGGTCCGCCGCACCTGCGCGGGATCGGTGGAATCGACGATGCGCAGTTTCGGAAAGCCGTCGATCTGTCCAAACGTTTCCGCCAGCACCTCCGGCCCGAGGCTCGATCCGCCCATGCCGAGCACGACAGCGTCGGTGAAATTCTTGCTTTTCACCCAGCCGGAAAAGGCGACGTAACGCTCGACCTCGTTCTGCTCGCGTGCGACGGCATCGAGCCAGCCAAGCCACTTTCTCTCATCAGCGCCGGTCCAGACCGAGGCATCACGCGCCCACAGTGCGCGGATGGTGCCGTTCGCGCGCCACTGTTCGGAGAGAGCCTTCGCGTCTTTCTCGATCGCGGGTGGAAGTTTGATGCTGTGCGCATCAATGCGTGAACCGAGAATGGCGGCGCGCTTTTGCGCAACCGCGCCCAACAGCTTGTCGAAGGCTTCGGCGAACAGCTTGATGCCATCTTCCACCAGCGCGTCGGTGATGGCGTCGAGTGAAATGCCGGTCTTCGCGAGATCGACGAGAACGCGCTCGGCGTCGGAAATGTTTTGCTCAAGACTGTCGCGCGGCTTTCCGTGGTCGCGGAACGCATCGAGTGTTGCGGGAGGAACGGTGTTGACCGTGTCGCGACCGATCAGTTCCTCGACATAGAGAACGTCGCTGTAAGCCTTGTTCTTGGTGCCGGTGGACGCCCACAGCAGGCGCTGAACCTGCGCACCTTTCGCGGCGAGTTTGTTCCAGCGTTCGCTGCCGATCACTTTCAGATAGTGCTGATAGGCCAGCTTGGCGTTGGCGATGGCGATCTTGCCCTTGAGAGTTTCGAGCCGGGCTTTCTCGTCTCCACCTGCTGTTGCGATCTTGCCGTCGAGCTGCGTATCGACCGCCGTGTCGATGCGGCTGACGAAGAAGCTCGCCACGCTGGCGATGCGCTTCGGATCGCCGCCCTTCGCAACGAAGTCCTCCAGCCCGGCGATATAGGCTTCGAGAACCTCGGCATACATCTTCTGCGAGAACAGCAGCGTGACGTTGATGCTGATGCCTTGCCCGATCAGGGCGCGGATTGCCGGGATACCCTCGGTGGTGCCGGGCACCTTCACCATCAGGTTGTCACGCGCGACGCTGGTCCAGAGCCGCTGCGCCTCGGCAATCGTGCCGTCGGTGTCGCGCGCGAGATACGGCGAGACTTCGAGGCTGACGTAGCCGTCCGTGCCTTTCAGTTCGTCGTAGACCGAATGCAGCGCATCCGCTGCCCGCTGGATGTCTTCCACGGCGAGCGTTTCATAGAGGTCGCTGGCCGAACGGTCGCGCTCGCTCAGGAGCGCGGAAACCGCCTCGTCATATTCGCTGCTGCCGCCAATTGCCTTTTCAAAGATCGACGGATTGGACGTGACCCCGCGAACGCCGTCGCTGTCCACCAGCGCCTTGAGGTCGCCATTGGCGATAAATCCGCGTGCGAGGAAATCGAGCCAGATGGCTTGGCCGTGGGTCGTCAGAGCTTTAACTGGGTTCATGCCGTCTCTTGCGGGATTGCGGTGGGGAGGCTGTTGTCGGCTGCAAGCCGTGTGATTGTCAAAGGGCCTGTCGTTGTCAAAGACTCTGCCGGGCCGATGGTTTCATGGGGCCAGAATAGACCGTCTGTGCGGCAGCATTATAGAGAGTGCCGCTGCAAGCTGGATTTTCTCCCGGGCGAGGGGAGAAGAATTTCCGCCTGCGGCATCCGGAAGTAGAAGGACTCTCTCCTTTTTCAGCCCTGATGGCAAGAATATCGTTAGTTTTTAGGCGATCTGGACCCATTTCCGGCAGGCGAATAGATATTTGTTCTCCAAACGTCGTGGATTGTGGTCGAGGAAGCACGTCATGCCCGGTATCCCGGTCTCTGCTGGTTTTGCGATTGGTCTCGCTTTCGGCGTCGTAGGCCTTCTCAGCGGCTTCTGCCTGATGAGCAGCCTGCGCGACTGGTGGACCGTCAATGATGGCCGCAAGATCCGCAGCTATGCCGTGGCGCTGGCGGTTGCAATCCTCGGCACGCAGTTCGTCGCGGGCGCCGGCCTCGTCGATATCGCCAAGTCGCTTTACCTGCAGCCGTCGTTTTCCGCCCCGCTGATCTTCGTGGGCGGTCTGTTGTTCGGTTTCGGCATGGTTCTCTCCAATGGATGCGCGTCCCGCGCGCTGGTCCTGCTCGGCAAGGGCAATCTTCGCTCGCTGGTGGTGATCGCCATCATTGGTGTCACCGCGCAGATGACGCTGAAGGGCCTGATCGCGCCTGCACGGCTCGCCTTCCTGCAGGCCACGCAGATCACGCCCACCGCGGTGTCCGCGCCTGCGCTGCTCGCCACCATGGGCATTGACGAATCCGTCGCCCGCATCGCTGTGACGCTGATCGCGAGCGGCGCGCTGCTGATCTTCGCGTTCTCGGACGGTCAGTTCCGCCGCGCCTACGGCCAGATCGCAGCCGGTCTTGCGATGGGCCTTCTGGTCACCGCCGGCTGGCTCGCGACCGGCTGGCTCGGTGCCGACGACTTCAACCCGATCCCGGTGACGTCGCTGACGTTTGTCTCGCCGATTGCCGACACGCTGCAATACACCATGCTGTCGACCGGCCTGACCCTGAGCTTCGGCATCGCGCTGGTGGCTGGCGTTCTCAGCGGCAGCCTTGTGACGGCGCTTGTCTCCGGACGCTTCAAGCTCGAGGGCTACACCTCGCCGAACCACATGGTGCGTTCGATCTCCGGCGCGGCGCTGATGGGCATCGGCGGCGCAATGGCTTACGGTTGTTCGATCGGTCAGGGACTGACCGGCCTGTCGACCCTTGGCATGCCGTCATTCATCGCGGTCGCCGGCATTCTGTCCGGTGCGGCGCTCGGCATCCGCGGTGCGGCCGTCGTTCCGGCTCTCGCAACCCGCTAACCCCGGAACATTTCCGGCAACCGGCTTGTTCTCCCGGCAACGCTCCGGCATCCTCCGGCGCGTTGTCGCAAGAGGCAAGCTGTTATGAATCGCCGTAAATTTCTCTCTGCCGCGGCTGGCCTGGCGCTGATTGGCGCGATGCCGTCTCTTGCGCAGGCGCAGACCAAGCCGAAACCGCCCGAAGACAAGCCGTTTGCGGAACACTTCATCGCGCTGCAGATTTCCGATTCCGATCCGAAGAAGCAGCGGCTGGTGCTGAGTGTAGCCAGCAACCTTCAAAAGGCCTACGGGCAGGACAAGATTGCCATTGAGGTTGTCGCGTTCGGCCCCGGCATTGATCTCCTTCGCGCGGAAAGCGAGAACCGCTCGCTGGTCGATAGTCTCATCACGCAGGGCGTTCGCTTCGATGTCTGCGGCAACACGCTCGACACCATCGAACGCGAAACCGGACAGCGGCCGAAGACCAATCCGCATGCGATTGAAGTCCAGGTTGGCGCCGGGCAACTGCTGACCCTGAGCGAGGGAGGCTACACCGTTATCCGCCCCTGATCCTTACTCCGCCGGATCGCTTTTCCCGAGCAGGCTGGCCCACTGGCGCTGAAGCAGGTCGCGCGGCGACCCATCGACAAGAATGGCGATGCCGAGCCGTGCGCCGATCACCATGGCGCCAATCGCAAGCGGCGCCGAGAGTGCGAGCATGGATCCCGCGGTCAGTCCCTGACCGATGGTGCAGCCGCCGGCCAGAATCCCGCCGATGCCCATCAGCACGCCACCGGCGAGATAGCGACGCATCTCGTGATCGTCGTCGAATGCTTCCCAGCGCAGCTCTGCCGAGCGCCAGGCCGCGAGCCAGGATCCGGCAACGACGCCGAACACGCTGCCGACGCCGAAGTCGGCGAAATTCGTGATGTTCTGCAGGCCGGCATAAAGCGCTTTGCCGACGGTGGAGACGAAGGTCAAACTTTGTGGCTTTGCCGGACCTGCGAATTCATCCACGACGTTTGTCGTCACGATCCACCCGGCCACAATCAGGATGCCGAGCACGATTCCCGAAGACACAAGGCGCGGCGCGCGGCGCAGCCGCCGGTCGCGCAGCGCGAGCCAGCACAGGGCGGTTCCCGCAATAACGGCGATCACGGTGCGAGTGTCGAGACCGAGAAACTGTGAGGACAGCGATGCGATGTCCGCCTGTGCGCCACCCGGCATCGGCACGGAAAGAGATTCGAGAACCTCGATACGAAAGGTAGAAAAAACCCCGCGCAATGTCGCATAGGCCGCGCCGCCCAGCACGAGAATGACCACGAGGCTGCGCAGATCGCCGGTGCCGAGCCGCACCAGCGAACCGAAGCCACAGGTGCCGACCAGCGCCATGCCGACGCCAAACATCACGCCGCCGATCAGGATCGAGACCAGCGGCAAGGCCGCCGGCGTGTAGGTTACAAGTGCCGGATCGAGCAGACCGCCGACAACCAGCGCCTGTGTGCCGAGAATGGCAATGCCGAGCGCGAGCCCAAACACGCGCAGCCTGCGGCTGTCGCCGCCCATCAGTGCATCTTCAATCGCACCGAAGGTGCATAGCCGCGCATGGCGCACGGCAAAGCCCGCGATGACGCCGATGGCGAAACCGCCGAGTGCTTGCATCCAGGCAGACATGTTCTGCATGGTGTTCTCCCGGACCGGTGCGGCGTAAAGCCTTGCGGGCCGCGTCGCATCCGCCTGCCGTGATGGCAGGTTTATTTCTTGTCTGCCGCCTCGGGCGCGCAGAAAATATCGTAGACCACCGAAATCACCCGGCGGACATCCTCGTTGGCGAGGCTGTAGTAGATGGTCTTGCCGTCGCGGCGCGTATCGACCATGCCGTCGTAGCGCAGGCGCGCGAGCTGCTGCGACACCGCCGACTGGCGCAGGGAGAGAATGTTCTCAAGCTCGGTGACCGAACGTTCGCGTTCGGCAAGCAGGCACAGCAGCAGCAGGCGGTTTTCGTGCGACAGCGCTTTGAGGAAATTGCTGGCCTTGCGCGCCTTGCGCATCAACTGGTCGAGTTCGGGCGAATATTCCGCGCCGTCGCGAAGCTCGGTTTCCAGTTCGGATGAAAGGATTGATGTCATGGTTCTATCGTTTCATTCAACTGAGGTCAGATTCGGCTGGGCGAGGGCTGCAGCTTGGCTTTGAGCGCGTCGAGCAATCCCCAGAAGGCGTTGTCGTTGCTGTAGCCGGTGATGCGTCCGATCTCGCGGCCGTTGTCGGCGACCACGAAGGTCGGTGTGAACCGGACCGGCGAGGCGAGGGCGATGCCGCTCATCGCCTGATTCCGGATATCCACGCGGCGGAGCGGAAGCGCCTTGGCCTCATCGGTCCGCTCGTACAGCGAACCGACATCGCGCTCCCATCGCTGGCAATAGACGCACCCGGCCTGCTCGAACATGACGAGTTCGGCAGCGTGAGCCATGCCGCACCACAGCACACCTGTCGAAAAGGCGGCGGCGGCAACGGTTTTTGCGAGCGTTTGTCCCGGCATATGATACATATACACGAATTCGCATGTATCTGCCAGAGCCGGGAATTCCGTGGTTTCTTCCATTTCAATCGCCGGGGCGCTGGGGGCGGGGGTGCTGTCGTTCCTGTCGCCATGCGTTTTGCCGCTGGTGCCGCCCTACCTCTGTTTTCTGGCGGGCATCAGCCTCGATGACCTGACGCATGAGGACAAGCGCGGCTGGCGGCCGGACTGGCGCGTGGTCGCGCTGTCCTTCGCCTTCGTGCTCGGCTTCGCCACCGTGTTCGTCGCGCTCGGCGCATCGGCCTCGGCGCTGGGCAAAACCGTCACCGCCTACTTCGACACGCTCGCGATCATCGCCGGCGTCATCATCATCATTCTCGGCCTGCACTTCCTCGGTGTCTTCAGGATCGGGCTTCTGTTCCGCGAAGCCCGGTTTCAGGTCGCATCCAAACCGGCTGGATTTCTCGGCGCCTACATCGTCGGGCTTGCCTTCGCGTTCGGCTGGACGCCCTGCGTCGGGCCGGTGCTGGCGGCGATCCTGATGGTTGCAGGCATCGAGGGATCGGCCGGTCGCGGCGCACTCTTGCTCGGCGCTTATGCGCTCGGCATCGGCATTCCGTTCATGCTCGCGTCGCTGTTCTCCGGCCTCTTCATGCGGCTGATGGCGCGGATCCGCACGCATATGGGCACACTCGAAAAGGTGATCGGCGGCGCTCTTGTGCTGACCGGCGTGCTGTTTTTGACTGGCGGCATGCCGCGCATCGCGGGCTGGCTGCTGGAAACATTTCCCGTCTTCAGTTCATTCGGCTGACGCGACAGAGGGAGGCTCACTTGCCCGATAACAAGAATCATCTCACCCGGCGGCATGCCATCGCCGCGCTCGGCGCGGGCGCGCTGGCGTTGCGCAGCGCCCCGTCTTTCGCCAAGGCGACGCTCGGCGACGACGGCATCTATCACATGGACTGGTATCTCGAGAGTTTCCTCGATGTGTCCGAGGACCTCGCCGGCGCGACAGCGAAGGGCAAGCGCTTTGCGATCATGTGGGGCCTGAAGGGCTGCCCGGCCTGCAAGCGGATGCACGAGGTGCATATGATCGACCCGAAGATCGAGGGATACATCCGCGACAACTTCGAGATCCTGCATCTCAATCATATCGGCGCGCGCGAGGTCACCGACTTCGACGGCCGCAAGCGCAGCGAGAAGGCTTTCGGCGAATCTTACGGCATCCGCTTCACGCCGACGATCCAGTTTTTTCCCGAGAAGACCGACGGACTTGCGGCGTTGAAGGCACAGGCGCGGGAGGTTGCGCGCATGCCGGGCTTGCTGGAGCCGGCCGAGTTTCTCGCCATGTTCCGCTACGTGCGCGAGAAGGGATACGAGTCCGCGCCGTTCCCGGAATGGCTCAAGCGGCAGGCGTGATTTTTCTGTTCCTCACTATGAGTGGAGAGGCGGGCATGGCGCAATTCCTCTCCGCGTCGTCCCGGCGAAGGCCGGGACCCATACTCCCTGAGTTTTCGATTGAGAGAGATGTTGCAGCGCTCTTCTCGCCGTCACCACGATGCTCAGTGGTTATGGTCCCGGCCTTCGCCGGGACGACATCGCGTGTGTGGCGAACGTCTCGCATCATTCACAGTTGTCATCACCGGGCTTGTCCCGGTGATCTCGATTAAGTGAGCACAGTGCCCTCTTTGTCGGGATGGCCGGAACAAGTCCGGCCATGACATTGGGGAGGTTGATGTCTCAACGTAAAACGCTTGCTTCAGCTTTCAGATTCAATTTTCAAACAGCCACTTTCATTCACGCATACGCTATCGTTCCCGCGTACTGCGCGAGGTGAACTGTCGTTGTGCCCTCACATATGAGGGGCGTGGCGCGCCGAAAGGCGCAAAGGGTAGAGTTCGCTTCCTTCTGCGAGAAGGAAGCGCGTCGCCTCACGGCGCGCCATCTGCGGCGATTTTGGGCGAGGGGAGCGCTCTTCCGGGACAGGACAGACGCTTTCACGCCCCGATCCGGCGGCTTTCGCCGCGTTCGTGCCTGTCCGCGTCCAGCCATTGAAGGCAGAGCCACGTCGTTGGCCCGGGCGCTGACCCCAGCCTCCCGGGCATTGTGTTTGCGAAACACAAGCGCAGGCGCCGCATCCTGCTCCGCTCTCAAGACGCCTCTAGACAGCGCCCCTCGTGAGCAGGACAATGCGGACTATATTCCTAGATCGGGAATGTCCAGTGCCGCGTCATCCTGAGGTGCGAGCCGCGTTTGCGGCGAGCCTCGAAGGATGCGTGGCAAACACGATGGATGTTGCGTCATCCTTCGAGGCTCGCAAATGCTCGCACCTCAGGATGACGATTCAGAATGTGCCGTCATTGCGAGGAGCGAAGCGACGAAGCAATCCAGTGTTTCGCAGCGACAAGTGGAGATGGATTGCTTCGCTGCGCTCGCAATGACGATCGTGCGCGTTGGAGCACTGCGTGATCTTTCAACCGTCGTCCCGGCCAACGGATCGGCGCAAAGCGCCGTCCGATGACAGGCTCCGGCGGGGACCCAGAGTCCCTGCGTTTTCAATTTGAGAGTGTTGCCGGAGCAGCCGTCACGCCGTCACCACGATGTGCGGTGGTTATGGGTCCCCGCCTGCGCGGGGACGACATTGTATGTTTGGCGAGTGCCGCGTCTGACTTGAATGCGCGAGATCAGAAATCCAGCTTGTCGCTGATCGCCGCGACGCCCGCCTTGGCGCAGGCTTCGTCCGCGTCGCCGCCCGGCGCGCCGGACACGCCGATGCCGCCCAGCATCGAGCCGCCGGCCTCGATCACCACGCCGCCGCCGATCAGCACCACATTGGGAAGCTGACGCAGGCCCTGCATCGCAGGCGCCTGTGTTGCGGTGACGAGGTCGGTGGTGTTGCTTTTGAAACTGACCGCGGTCCACGCCTTGCCGGTGGCCGTCGGCGGCGTGTGCGCGCCGGCGAAGCGGTCGCGCAGCATCACCTGCGGCATGCCCGAGCGATCCACAACCGCGACCGCGACCTGATAGCCGCGCTTGCGGCATTCGGCGAGCGCGGCTTTCGCTGCATCGAGCGCGATCTCGGGTGTGAGTGATTTGGTGGCGACGGTGGCATCCTGCGCGCGCGCCGGAGACGAGGCGAGGGCGCAGAGCGCCACGAGTGCAAACAGATTTCGTGCGTTCATCTTGTCCACTCCTTGAGTTGTCAGGGGCTGATCCTTGAGACGCGCGGAGCGCGCTTTTTCAGGATTTGATTCAAAAAGACAATTGAACGGAGACGACCAGGTGCGCCGCCTTTTCTGCCGTCATGGCCGGGCTTCGTCCCGGCCATCCACGTCTTTCGTGGGCTGGAACATGGTGAAGACGTGGATGCCCGGCACGAGGCCGGGCACGACGAAGGAAATATCCGAGACTGGCGACTGCATTTCAGTCAGGCTCTCAGAAAGAAGCTCACTTGTTGACCGGCGATTCCGGATCGAACAGCAACGCCACCAGATCCTTGATCTGCTGCTCGGTCAGAACCTTGTTCGCGCCGAAGCGCGGCATGTTGGAACATGCGAACACGGCCTGCGAGTCGTAGATCTTGGTGAAGGCATTTTTGATCTCGTCCGGCGCGTATTTGCGATCCTTGCCGTAGTTGGTCAGGCTCGGTCCCAGCGTGCCGTAGGAGAGTTCGGACTTCTCCAACTGGTGGCAGGCGTAGCAGTTGCCGCCGCTCACCGTGTCGGGCTTGTCCGAGAACTGTCCGCCGCGGCCGTTGTTGGCGACCTTGCGGCCCTCCTTCCAGTCGCCGAGGAATTTTCCGTCGGCGGGATAGACCACCTTCGCCAGTTCGCGCTTGGTGATGGCGTCCGCTTCCTTCGGCGGCACGTTGTTGTGGAAGGCGTTGCAGGTCTTGAGCGTCTCGTCGGGGACGATGCGCTCCTGCCATTCCGGGGGCGCTTTGCCGAAAGTCGCCTTCAAATAGGCATCGACGATGGCCGGATCAGCGGTCTTCGGCGCGGTCTGCGCTGAGGCGGAGAGGGGAAGGGCGATAAAACCAGCGGCGAGAGCCAGCGCGGTGATCTTCTTTGTGTTGGTCATGATGCGCTCCTCTCTCAACGCTTGATCGACGGGACGTTGATTTCCGCGCCTGCCGCCTGCTTCTGCAGGAACACGGTCAGCGCGGTGAGTGCGTCGGACGCGTATTCAGGAACCGGCCAGCGCTGCTGGCGATAGCAGTCCCACAGGCGATGCTGCATGGTGCGAAGCGCGCCCTGCGACACGCGATAGGTCGGCCAGCCGCCCATGGTTTCCTGCGGCTGCTTGCCGGGCTTCGACAGGTCGGGCAGGCCCTGCAGGCGAATGCGCTTGCCTTCTTCCGCATGACAGGTGGAGCAGGAGAAATCGTTCACGCCGCCGCGCCGATAAAACAGCGCTTCGCCGACAGCGGCCATTTCCTGTTCCTTCGGATGGCTGAGAGGGATGTCGATCTTCATGCCGTTCGACTTGTTGGCGATGTAGGCGACAAGGTCTTCCATGTCGGACGCCTTGCCCGGGCCGGAGAAGCGGCGCGCGATCACGTCCTTGGTGTCGAGGCCCTGGATGTTGGTCATGCACCACAGCAGGCGCTGCTCAAGGTCCATCACCTTGTCGGCGTCCTTGAAGTAACGCGGCATCCTCGCAAAGGCGCCCTCGAGCTTGCCGGGCCCCTGGCCGAGATCGCAGGTTTCGAGCGAGACGTCCTTGGTGCCGCGCTTCTGCTTCCAGAGCACTTCGCCGCGATCCACCGCGAGATAGCCGGGGTTGGACATCGGATCGGAAATCATCGCGCGATAGCGCTCGATTTCCTTTTCGCTCGCGTCCTGCGCGCGCACGGGGGCGCTCGACGCGCACATCAAAATGGCAAGGGCGATTGCCGACCGAATCGTGGTCCGTCTCATTCTTTGGTCCTCCCCTCCGTCAGACCGTCTATGCGGTCTTTTCGGCTTTCGGTTCAGTCTGATGCCGCAGCGCTTTCCGCAGTGCAATGCTTTGATAAGCGCCACAAAAACGGATACTGAGTCGCGAGCCGTCAGACTAGAACATCTTTACATTCATGAAAAAGAATATAATGATGTGTCCCGGATCATGATAGATCAGGCTTGGCATCGTCAAGCGATACTATCGTCAAGGGATGCAAAAGACTCCCGCAGGAGGAAGCATAGATGAAGTTCACTGAACCAACGCGCCGTGATGCGCTGACTCTCGCCGCCATCGCGGGACTGACCGCCGTGCTGGCACCGAAAATGGTGTTCGCGGACGAGGCGGCGGTCGCGGCCGAGATCAAGAAGCTGTATGGCGACAAGAAGCTGGACAGCGGCAAGATCAAGCTCGATGTGCCGGAGATCGCGGAGAACGGTCTGGTGGTACCGGTCAATGTCGAGGTCGAAAGCCCGATGACCGACAAGGACTACGTGAAGGCGGTTCATATCTTCGCCGACGGCAATCCGCTGCCGGGCGTCGTCACCTACAAGTTCACGCCGGCCTGCGGCAAGGCTTCCGCCTCGACCCGCATGCGCCTCGCGCAGACGCAGAACATCGTATGCGTCGCGGAAATGTCGAACGGCGCGCTCTACACCACAAAAGCCAATGTGAAGGTCACCATCGGCGGCTGCGGCGGCTGATCGGTCTCACTCTAGAAAAAATTCAGGCGAGGACGTTTCCATGGCCAATGCACCCACACCGCGCGTTCGTGTTCCTGCCACCGCGAAGGCGGGCGAACTGATCGAAATCAAGACCCTCATTTCGCACGAAATGGAATCCGGCCAGCGCAAGGATTCCTCCGGCAAGGTCGTGCCGCGCAAGATCATCAACAAGTTCACCGCGACCTTCAACGGCAAACCGGTGTTCGAGGCGGACTGGAATCCGGCGATCTCGGCCAATCCGTATCAGTCGTTTTTCTACAAGGCGTCCGAGACCGGCGAGTTCACCTTCACCTGGAAGGATGACGACGGTTCGGAATACACCACCAAGAACAAGCTGACGGTAGGCTGATCTTTCTCGCGCGGCCGCGTGCCGCGCGACGGCAACTTCTGAAAATCGTTTCCCTCGGTTGAGGGGACAAAGGTGGTCTGATGATATCGAGGCGGGAATTCCTGCAGGCGAGCGCGGCTGCGTCTGCGCTTACCATCGGCGGCGGGCTTGGGCCGCTCGGGCGTGTCGCCGCGCAGCAGAAGCTGACGCAGGCGGATATCCTCAAGTTCGATCCGCTCGGCACGGTGACCATCCTCTATGTCGCGGACAACCACGCGCAGTTGATGCCGCTCTATTTCCGCGAGCCGTCGGTCAATCTCGGCGTCGGCGCCGACAAGGGGCTGCCGCCGCACCTCACCGACGAGGCGTTCCGCAAATATTTCAACATCGCCGCGGGCTCTGCCGATGCGTATGCGCTGACGGCGGATGATTTCGTCGCGCTGGCGCGCAATTACGGCCGCATGGGCGGCATGGACCGTGTCGCAACGCTGATCAATGCGGTGCGCGCCGAGCGCGGCGAGGACAAGGTGCTGCTGCTCGATGGCGGCGACACCTGGCAGGGAAGCTGGACCTCGCTGCAGACCAAGGCGCAGGACATGATCGACGTCATGTCGGCGCTCAAGGTCGATGCCATGGTCGGCCACTGGGAATTCACCTATGGCGCGGATCGCGTAAAGGAAGTCGCGGAGAAGGCGCCGTTCGCCTTCCTCGCGCAGAACATACGCGACAACGAATGGCAGGAGCCGGTGTTCGAGGCGCGCAAGATGTTCGAGAAGGGCGGCGTGAAGGTCGCCGTGATCGGACAGGCGCTGCCGCGCACCGCCGTCGCCAATCCGCGCTGGATGTTCCCGAAATGGGAGTTCGGCATTCGCGAAGAGGACATGCAGAAGCAGGTGGACGAGGTCCGCGCCGAGGGCGCGCAGATCGTTGTGCTGCTGTCGCATGACGGCTTCGACGTCGACCGCAAGCTGGCCGGCCGCGTCAAGGGCCTCGACGTGATCCTCACCGCGCACACCCATGACGCGATGCCGGGCCTCGTGCGTGTCGGCGACACCGTGCTGGTGGCGACCGGTTCGCACGGCAAGTTTGTGTCTCGTCTCGACATCGAGGTGAAGGACAGACGCGTCGCCGGCGTCCGCTTCAAGCTGATGCCGGTGTTCACCGATGCGATCAAGCCGGACAGCGCGATGAGCGCGCTGGTGGAGAAAGTGAGGGCGCCGTTCGCCAAGGATCTGGCGAAGGTGATCGGCAAGACGGATTCGCTGCTCTACCGCCGCGGCAACTTCAACGGCACATTCGACGATCTGATCTGCGATGCGATGCTGGCCGAACGCGACGCCGAGATCGCGCTGTCGCCCGGCTTCCGCTGGGGCGGCACGCTGATTCCCGACAGCCCGATCACATGGGAAGACATCACCAACGCCACCGCGATCACCTATCCGAACTGCTATCGCAACCAGATGACCGGCGCACAGCTCAAGGAGGTGCTCGAGGATGTGGCCGACAACATCTTCCACCCCGATCCGTACTTCCAGGGCGGCGGTGACATGGTGCGGATCGGTGGCATGGGTTATTCGATCGACGTGTCGAAGCCGATGGGGTCGCGCATTTCCGATCTCACGCATCTGAAATCCGGCAAGCCGATCGACGCGGCGAAGAGCTACACCGTGGCGGGCTGGGCCAGCGTCAACGAAGGCACGCAGGGTCCGCCGATCTGGGATGTCCTCTCGGCACATGTTGCAAAGCGCGGCACGGTGAAGATCGAGCCGAATGCAGCGGTCAAAGTGTCAGGCGCGTAACGGCGGACAGTCCCATGCACAACCACGCTCAACATATTCACGTATTGAGATAAATAGAAAGGATGCCGCATGAGTGACAAATCATCTGCGGATATTCTCAGCCGCCGCAAATTTCTCGGCGCAGCGGGTCTCGCCGGCGCAGGCGCCGCGCTCGGGGCGAAGTCCGCGATGGCGGAAGCGGCAAAGCCCGATCCGCTGATCACCGAGATTCAGGACTGGAATCGCTATCTCGGCGACGGCGTGCAGAAGACGCCTTACGGCATGCCCTCGAAGTTCGAGAAGAACGTGATCCGCCGCGATGTGCCGTGGCTGACGGCCTCGCCGGAATCCTCCGTCAACTTCACCCCGTTGCATGAACTCGACGGCATCATCACGCCGTCGGGCCTGTGCTTCGAGCGGCATCACTCCGGCGTCGCGGAGATCAATCCCGCCGATCACCGGCTGATGATCAACGGCCTCGTGGACAAGCCGCTGGTGTTCACGATGGATGACATCAAGCGCATGCCGCGCGTGAACAAGGTGTACTTCCTCGAATGCGCGGCGAATTCCGGCATGGAGTGGCGCGGCGCGCAGCTCAACGGCTGCCAGTTCACTCACGGCATGGTCCACAACGTTATGTATACCGGCGTGACGCTGAAGACCGTGCTGGATGAAGCGGGCCTCAAGCCGAACGCGAAATGGCTGATGCTGGAAGGCGCGGATGCCGCCGCCATGAACCGCTCGCTGCCGGTCGGGAAAGCGCTGGACGATTGCCTGCTCGCCTTTGGCATGAATGGCGAGGCGCTGCGGCCCGAGCAGGGCTATCCGCTGCGCGCCGTGATTCCCGGCTGGGAAGGCAATCTCTGGGTGAAGTGGCTGCGCCGCATCGAGGCGGGCGACCAGCCCTGGCAGACCCGCGAGGAGACATCGAAGTACACGGACCTTCTGGCGGACGGCCGCTCGCGCAAGCACACCTTCATCATGGATGCGAAGTCCGTGGTGACCAATCCGTCGCCGCAAGCGCCGCTGAAATTCAAGGGCCGTAACGTCCTTTCCGGCCTCGCCTGGTCCGGACGCGGCACCATCAAGCGGGTCGATGTCACCATGGATGGCGGCCGCAATTGGCAGACCGCGCGGATCGACGGGCCGGTGCTGGAGAAGTCGCTGGTGCGTTTCTATGTCGATTTCGACTGGAACGGACAGGAACTGATGATTCAGTCCCGCGCGATGGATTCCACCGGCTATGTGCAGCCGACCAAGGATGAACTGCGCAAGGTGCGCGGCGTCAATTCGATCTACCACAACAACGGCATTCAGACCTGGCTGGTGCGCGCGAGCGGGGAGACTGAAAATGTCGAAATCGGTTAATCCTATGCGCCCGTGGAAAATGCTGCCCCGTTTCTTCACCTCTCCCCGAGGGGGAGAGGTCGGATTGCGCAGCAATCCGGGTGAGGGGGTTCGAATTTCGCTTCTGATATCCAGAGCCCCTCACCCCAACCCTCTCCCCGACGGGGAGAGGGAGCGCATCACGCCTCATTACACGACGCTTTTTCAAACCCGATGTGTGAAAGTTGTTAGTGGCGTCTTTATCGCTCTGGCTCTTGCGTTTGTTGTGCCGCGTGCGGGCTATGCGCAGCAAATTGCCACACAGGCGGCGGTGAAGACCTCGTCTAAGCTCGGACTCGGACGTCCCGCGCTGCCGGAGGAAATCGAGGCGTGGGACACCGATGTGCGCGCGGACGGCAAGGGCTTGCCGCCGGGCAAGGGCACGGTGAAGCAGGGGGATGCGTTGTTTCAGGAGCGCTGCGCCTCGTGTCATGGCGAATTCGGCGAAGGCGCAGGGCGCTGGCCGGTGCTGGCGGGCGGCGCGGGAACGCTGACGGCGGACCGCCCCGACAAGACCGTCGGCTCGTTCTGGCCGGACCTGTCCACCGCGTTCGACTACATCAAGCGGGCGATGCCTTATGGCAATGCGCGCTCGCTGACCGACGACGAGGTTTACGCGATTGTCGCCTATCTGCTGTCGATGAACGACATCGTCAAGGACGAGAATTTTGAACTCAGCGACAAGAACTTCACGTCGATCAAGATGCCGAACGCCAAGGCTTTCTTCGATGATGACCGGGAAGTCTCGGAAAAGCAGTTCTGGAAGAAAGACCCGTGCATGAAGGATTGCCGCAGCGCACCGAAGGTAACGGGACGGGCAATCTCGGTGGACGTGACGCCTGACAGCAAGGCGGGACCGAAGGTCGATTGATGAAACGCCCGCCGGCCTACGCGATGCTTTTTGTTCTGGCGGCGGGCGCTCCGCTGGAAAATGCTGCTGCGGGAGACCGCGAACTTGGAGAGTATTTGTCGGCGGAATGTGTAACCTGTCATCGCGCTTCAGGCGGGGCCCAGGGCATTCCGAAGATCACGGGATGGCCGGAAGATCAGTTCATCGCGGTGATGAATGCCTACAAGGACAAGCAGCGTGACAATCCCGTGATGCAAACCATCGCGGGACGGCTTGCGGCAGGTGACATCGCGGCGCTGGCGGCTTATTTCGGGACCCAGAAGTGATGGTTTCAACATTCTGGAGGGTATCATGACAGACCGGAACGCTTCGGCGACACGACGCAGCCTTATTATCGGGGCGGCGGGAGGTCTGGTTGCGGCAACGGCGGCACAGGCCGCGCCGAAAGACCTGTCCATGGCTGACCTGAAGAAGGAAGGCGATATCGCCTGTCTGTATCACTGCGATTACGGCGATAATGCCCGCTTCGCCCAGACGCTCAACAACATTTCCAATCACTATTCGGCTTATGGCGCGGACCCGTTCGGCCTGCAGCTTGTCGTTGTCGCGCACAGTGTGGCGGTGAAGTATTTCCTCTCCACGCTGGATGGCACGCCGTGGAAGGACGAGACCATTGATCCGGCGCTGTTCGAGCGCGTCACCGCGCTCGCGAAGAACGGCCTCAAGATTTATCTGTGCGAAATCACCTTCCAGCGGCTGAAACTCGACAAGGCCAAGGTGAAGGACGTGCCGTTCATCAGCTTCGTGCCGTCGGGCGTCGCCACCGTCGCGGCATTGCAATCGAAAGGCTTCGCCTATCTGAAAGTGGGCTGACGCCGTTCGCGGCCGATGTCTGAAACCCGCATTCTCAATCGTGGCATACCGGAGGTCGTTATGAGCATCAGTCGTCGGCAGTTGATTTCAGGATCGGCATCGTTCGCAGGCGTCATGATGCTGGGCGCGCCTGCGGTGTTGGGGCAAGGCAAGCCGCGCGTCGTGGTGATCGGCGGCGGCGCCGGCGGCGTGACCGCCGCCAGATACATCGCCAAGGACAGCGCAGGAGCGATCAGCGTCACGCTGGTCGAGCCGCTGGCGAAATATCAGACCTGCTTCCACAGCAATCTTTATCTCGGCGGGTTCAGGGATTATCCGTCGATCACCCATGGCTATGGCGGGCTGAAGAAACTGGGCGTCACGGTGGTCGCCGATCGTGCGGCGAAAATCGACCGCGACAAGAAGGAAGTCGTCCTCGCGAACGGCAAGAAGCTGCCATATGACCGGCTTGTTGTCTCGCCGGGCATCGACCTGAAATACGATTCCGTTCCGGGCTGGTCGCAGGCGGCGGAAGAAGCGATGCCCCATGCCTGGAAGCCGGGCGCGCAGACGCTGTTGCTCAAGAAGAAGCTCGATGCCGTGCCGAACGGCGGCGTCATCGTGATGATCGCGCCGCCCAACCCCTATCGCTGCCCGCCCGGCCCATATGAGCGCGTGTCGATGATGGCGCACGCATTGAAGAAGGCGAAGAAGGACCGCAGCAAGATCATTGTGATTGATCCGAAGGAAAGTTTCTCGAAACAGGCGCTGTTTCAGGAAGGCTGGGAGAAGCACTACAAGGGCATGGTCGAATGGCTTGGCCCCAAGGTGCATGATGGATTGAAGTCGGTCGATCCCAAGACCGGCACCGTGGTCACCGGCTTCGAGACCTACAAGAACGCCGCGCTGGTCAATGTCATCCCGGCGCAGATGGCGGGCGCGATTGCGCGCGACGCCGGCCTTGCCAATGCCAGCGGATTCTGCGCGATCGACCCGGCGAACATGAAGTCCGCCGTCGATGGCAACATCTACGTTCTCGGCGATGCGTGCATCGCGGGAGACATGCCGAAATCGGCTTTCTCCGCCAACAGCCAGGCCAAGGTCGCGGCGATGATGATTCGCGGCGAACTGGTGTCCGCGCGCACCTTCCCGGCACGCTATAGCAACACCTGCTGGAGTCTCATCGACACCGACGATTGCGTGAAGGTCGGCGGCGCCTACGAGCCGAAGGACGGCAAGATCGCCGCCTCGTCCACCTTCATCTCGAAGACCGGCGAGGATGCGGCGCTGCGGAAGCAGACGCAGGCGGAAAACATGGGCTGGTACGCCGGAATTACAGCCGATATGTTTGCGTGATCTTCAAAATATCCGGAATCCGCCGCCGCGCGGCGGGTTTCGGTTTCTTCAAACGTCACCGTTCCGATGCATCCTCACCCACCTGCCAGCTTTCCTGCCCGCCAAAGGTTACATCCCATGATTGCTCGTTCGCTCGCCGCTGCTCTCGCTGTTGCCACCGCCGGCTTTGCTGTTCCCGCCTGTGCCCAGGACGTCGCCGCCGGTGAAAAGTCCTTCAACAAGTGCCGCGCCTGCCATCAGGTCGGCGAAACGGCGAAGAACACCGTGGGCCCTGAACTGAACGGTCTGTTCGGCCGCAAGTCCGGCAGCGTCGCCGGTTACAACTATTCGGACGCCAACAAGAATTCCGGCATCACCTGGGATGACGCGGTGTTCGCCGAATACATCAAGGACCCGAAGGCGAAGATCCCCGGCACCAAGATGGCGTTCGCGGGCATCAAGAAGGACGAGGAAATCAAGGATCTCACCGCGTTCCTCAGGCAGTTCGGCGCCGACGGCAAGAAGAAGTAAAGTGCACGTCGCTTTAAAACGCGCGGTCTTGCGCGAGAGCCAATGATAGAACGTCGTCCCCGCGAAGGCGGGGACCCATACTCCCTGAACCTTCATTTGAGATTGGGGTACCGCATTACATGGAGCGGCATCACGCACGAACGTGAATGCGGTGGTTATGGTCCCCGTCTTTGCGGGGACGACGTGTTCTTGCATTGTCTGCGGACACTTTTGCCCGCAACGACTTGTTAATCTCTTCGCCTCTGACGGTGCCCTGATATAGGGCGGCGTTGCCGCGCCCGCTCAAATTCTGCAAGAAATGCCCGCCAGACGGGCATTTCTTGCTGTGCGCGGTAGGGATTTACGGCGCGTTATCCAATTCTTTCTACCCTTCAGGGATCGCGCGCCGGTGGGCTGTCCGGCGGACGTCGCTTGCAAAAAGAATTTTTGGGGAATGGAAATGGGCTGGTTCAAGAGCACTCCGGCAACGCAGAAGGCGCAGGGCAGCTTCCTTTCAAATCTGAGATTCCGAACCAAGATCATGCTTGGTTTCGTGATCGTGCTCGGCATCTCCGCGATCAATATGGGGGTCGCCTATTTCGGCTTTGAGCGGATCGCCGCAGGCGTGCAGTCCTATCAAACCATTGTCGCCGAGAGCGACAGCGCGCGCGAAATCGACCGCGAACTGGTCGCCTATCAGCTTCTTGCGCGGGCCTATGTGACAACCGGTCTTCCGAAGGATGAGGAGGCCGCCCGCGCCGCCGAGAGCAATCTCGGACAGGCGATTGAGCGCGCCGCGCGTGTCCCGACCTCGGAGAACCGCAAGAGCGTTCTCAATCTCTCCGCCAGCTACGGTGAATTCGCGTCGCTGTTCGCCGACGTCATCAAGCTCAAGACCGAGAACGCCGCGATTGCCTCCAACCAGTTGCTCCGCATGGGCAATGTGATCCGCTACAAGTTCGACGATCTCGCGGACACCGCGATTCTCGCCGGGCTGTCGTCGGTGCAGCAGAACGCCAAGGAGCTTGCGACGCATTCGGCGGCGATCACGTCCAACATCAGCAATTACATCCTGCGGCCTGACAATGCCGTCGCCAACAGCGTCAACGCGCGGATGCAGCTCCTCAAGAACAGCCTCGGTTCGCTCTCCGCGGACGACGCGAAGATTTCGACCAAGATCGCCGAGGTCACAGCCGAACTCGACGCCTACAAGGCCAGCTTCACAAAGTTCGTGGAGAACACCGCGAAAATCGCGGCTCTCTCGACCAAGATGACGGAAGCCGCAGGCTCCGTCACGCAGGAAGCCAAGACCATCAAGGACACGCTGCTGGTCCGTCAGACCCAGCTTGCGAAGGAATCGGCGACCGCCGCGCATACCACGAGCACGTTCGTGACCGCGCTTGGCGCGGGCGGCATCATGTTCGGCGCGCTGCTGGCATGGATGCTGGGCCGCGGCATTTCCCGCCCGATGATCGGCATGTGCAAGGCGATGCGCGAGCTTGCCAACGGGAATTTCGATGTCGTGCTGCCGGGTCTTGGCCGCAAGGACGAGATCGGCGAGATGGCCGGTGCTGTCGAGGAGTTCAAGATGCGGGCGGTCGCCAAGGCCCAGGCCGAGGCTGCGGAGCGCGAGGAGCAGGGCAGGTCCGCCAGCGCCGCGCGCAGCGCCGAACTGCACCGCTTCGCCGACGACTTCGAGACCGCTGTCGGCGTGATCGTGTCGAGCGTGTCGGCCTCCGCGAGCCAGCTTGAGGCCTCCGCGACCACGCTGACCCGCACGGTTGAGACCGCGCAGGACCTGTCCGGCAAGGTGGCCGGCGCTTCGGAAGAGGCCTCCGCCAACGTTCAGTCGGTCGCCGCTGCGACGGAAGAGCTCTCCGCATCGGTCAACGAGATCGGCCGCCAGGTTCAGGAATCGAGCCGTATCGCGGCCGCCGCCGTACAACAGGCCGAAGCTACCGACGCGCGCATCAACAAGCTGTCGCGCGCGGCACAGGAGATCGGCGATGTGGTCAAGCTGATCACCGCGATTGCCGAGCAGACCAACCTGCTGGCGCTCAACGCTACCATCGAGGCGGCGCGCGCCGGCGAGGCGGGCCGCGGCTTTGCCGTGGTCGCTTCCGAGGTGAAGTCGCTCGCCAGCCAGACCGCGAAGGCGACCGACGAGATTTCCTCGCATATCACCGGCATGCAGGCGGCGACGCAGGAATCGGTCAACGCGATCAAGGAAATCGGCGGCACCATCGGCCAGATTTCCAGGATCGCCAGCAACATCGCCGAAGCCATCGAACAGCAGACCAACGCCACCACCGAAATCGCCCGCAACGTCCAGAGCGCCGCCAGCGGCACGCTGGAAATCGCGGAAGGCATTTCGGAGGTGAACCGCGGCGCCAGCGAGACCGGCACGGCGTCCGGCGAGGTTCTGAACTCCGCGCAGACGCTGGCCGTGGAAAGCACGCGGCTGCGTCAGGAACTCGATCGCTTCATGGCGAATATCCGCGCGGCGTGATGACGGTCGTGACCGTTTAGAACGGCGCGAATAATTCCTACTCAGGTCGTCCCGGCGCAGGCCGGGACCCATACTCCCTGGGTTTTCGATTTGCGGGATGCCAGAGCGGTCTTCTCGCGTCACCATGACGTTTAGTGGTTATGGGTCCCGGCCTGCGCCGGGACGACATTCCATAGGTGGCTCCGCGCCAGCCTCAAGCCCTAATACGCATCCTTCTTCGCGCGCGCGTCCTTCGCGCTCTGCACAAGGTCGAGCTTGCGCTCGATCTTGCCGAGCGTGGCGGCGAATTCCTTGCGCTCCGCTGCCGTGAGGCATGACAGGATGTCCTGCTCCTTGCGGAGCAGTTGCGGGATCAGTTCCTCGTAAAGCGCATGTCCCTTGCGGGTGAGCTGCAGGGCGAGTTCGCGGCGGTCGTCCGCATTCTCGACCCGCTCGACCAGTTGCTGCTCCAGAAGATGCGCGACGGCCCGGCTGATGGTCGATTTGTGCGTCCGGGTGCAATAGGCGATATACTGCGCCGTGCAGGCCTCGTCCCGGAAGCCGAGCGTGGCCATCACCCGCCATTCCGGAATATCGAGGCCATAGCGGTCGCGATACTCGCTGGAGAGTTCGGCGCTGACTTCCGCCGCCAGCCGGTTCAGCCGAAACGGCACAAAGCTGAAAAGATCGAGTTTGCTCAAGGACAGGTTCCGGACAAAACCGCGCCTCCGCGATTTGGTTGCAGTTGCAACGATCATAACCTTGGTTTATTCTGATTTCCAGAGGCTTCGTTCAAGAAGCCCGTCAGTCAGGCAGGGTGGAGAAACGTGCCGGAACCCCGGGTCATTCAGTTCGGTTATCGCCGCCATTCCGATCAGGACAGGGCGCCGGCGCAGTCCGCGCGGCATCCGGTGGTGGTGGTCGGCGCCGGGCCGGTCGGCCTGACGCTGGCGATTGATCTGGCCCAGCGCGGCCATGCCGTGGTGCTGCTGGACGACGCGGACAGGATCGGGGATGGGTCGCGCGCGATCTGCTTCTCCAAACGCTCGCTGGAATTGTGGGATCGCCTCGGCGTCGGCGAGCGGATGGTGGAAAAGGGCGTGGTCTGGAAGGTCGGCAAGATCTTCCTGAATGACGACATGCTCTATCGCTTCGACCTGCTGCCGGAAGACGGCCACAAGATGCCGGCCTTCATCAACCTTCAGCAGTATTACGCCGAGGCCTTTCTGGTGGACCGCGCCCGTGAACTGCCGCAGGTGGACCTGCGCTGGCGCAACAAGGTCGTCGGTCTCGACCAGCGCAACGATCATGTGGTGCTGGCCATCGACACGCCGGACGGGCGCTATCACCTGAAAGCGGACTATGTGGTCGCCTGCGATGGCGCACGCTCGGCGTTGCGCAGCTTCGTCGGCGCCGAGTTCACCGGCCAGGTGTTTGAGGATCAATTCCTGATCGCGGACGTCAAGATGACGGCGGAGTTTCCGACCGAGCGCTGGTTCTGGTTCGATCCGCCGTTTCATTCGGGACAATCCGCGCTGCTGCATCGCCAGCCGGACGATGTCTGGCGCATCGACCTGCAACTCGGGCCTGCCGCCGATCCCGCCATCGAACGGATGCCGGAGAATGTGCGCCCGCGCATCGAGCGCATGCTCGGTCATAAGAATTTCGATTTCGAGTGGATTTCGATCTACAAATTCCAGTGTCGCCGCATGCAGCGCTTTGTCCACGAGCGGGTGATTTTCGCGGGCGATGCAGCGCATCAGGTCTCGCCGTTTGGCGCGCGCGGCGCGAATTCTGGTTTGGAAGATGCGGAAAACGTCGCTTGGAAACTCTCGCTGATCCTGAATGGCGCTTCCCCTGCGTCGCTGCTGGACAGCTATGAGATCGAACGCAGCGCCGCCGCCGATGAAAATATCCGCGCCTCGACCCGCTCGACCGATTTCATCGCGCCGCATTCGGCGCAAGAACGGCGGATGCGGCAGGCGGTGCTGCGATTGGCGAAGGAAGCCGAATTCGCCAAGCGCATGGTCAATGGCGGGCGGCTCTCCACGCCATCCACTTACGAGACGCCGCTGTCGACGCCGGACAGCGAGACGTGGAGCGCAGGCCCGCGCCCCGGCGCGCATATGCTCGATGCACCGCTGACAGCAGAGAGCGGCGAAGCGGTCTATCTTACCGAAGCCTTTATCAAACAAGGCGAGGGCGGGTTTGTCCTGCTTCAGGCGGGATCGAATGGCGGCGGACATGCCGATTGCCGGACCATCGCTGTCGGTGACAATACGCCGCTGCGCGATCCATCCGGGCTGTTCGCCAAGCGCTACGACGCATCCGAAGGCGCGGCCTATCTGCTGCGGCCTGATGGCTATGTCGCGGCGCGTTTCAGGAAGCCGACGGCGGCAGCGGTGCAGGCCGCCATGGCCCGCGCCAGCGGGAGGGCCTCATGACGCTCTCGACCACATCGAATTTCAGCGATCCCGACACCGCCTATCGCATGGTTGTGGAAGCGCATCGCGGCCTTGGCGATGAGGACAGCGCATTGCTCGACACCGCGCTGGTGCTGATCCTCGCCAATCATATCGGCGATGCGGACGTGCTGCGCGACGCGATTGCGCTGGCGAAGCGCCAGCTTTCACAGAACAAGACTTCAGAAAAGGATGCCAGATGAGCGCAAAGGGTTTCGCATCGACCGGCGACATGGCGGCGAAGACAATCACCTTCTCCGAGATCGGTCCGGACATTTATGCTTTCACCGCGGAAGGCGATCCCAACACGGCGGTGATCGTCGGCGATGACGGCTGCATCGTGTTCGATGCGCAGGCGACACCGGCGATGGCCAGAAGCGTGATCGAGCAGGTCAAGACCGTGACCGACAAGCCGATCAAGTATGTGGTGCTGTCGCATTATCATGCGGTGCGCGTGCTTGGCGCATCGGCCTACAAGGCGCAAGGCATCGTGGCCTCGTCCGAGACCCAGCGGCTGATCGTCGAGCGCGGCAAGCAGGACTGGGATTCCGAATATGGCCGGTTTCCGCGCCTGTTTCAGGACGCCGAAAGCATTCCCGGGCTGACCTGGCCGACCATCACCTTCGACACCGGCATGACGCTCTATCTCGGCAAGCGCGAGGTGCAGTTGATGCATCTTGGCGCGGGCCATACCTCCGGCGATATCGTCGCGTGGGTGCCCGATGCGCAGGTGATGTGCTCCGGCGACCTGATCGAATATCACTCGGCCTGCTATTGCGGCGATGCCTTGCTGCGCGAATGGCCGCTGACGCTGAATGAAATCCGCGAGTTCAATCCGAAGGCCGTTGCGCCGGGGCGCGGCGACGCGCTGAAGGGCGAGGCGACGGTGAACGAGGCCATCGCCATGACTCGCGATTTCGTCACGACATTGTACGGGGCCGCGGAACTGTCGGTGGCGAAGGGACGTTCCCTGAAGGAGACCATGGCAGCGACCCGCGACGTGATGGACCCGAAATTCTCCAGCTTCGCAATCTATGAACACTGCCTGCCGTTCAATGTCTCGCGCGCCTACGACGAAGCGTCGGGAATCGACGATCCGGTGATCTGGACCGACAAGCGCGACCGGGAAATGTGGGCAGCCCTGCAAGGAGGATAGTGCGATGAACATCAACACCGCTCCGGGCGCTGTGAATCGCAACGCCGTCAATGTCACGCCGGGCTACATGTCCGGCTTCGGCAACAGCTTCGAGACGGAAGCCTTGCCCGGCGCGCTCCCCATCGGGCGCAACTCGCCGCAGAACTGCGCTTACGGGCTTTATGCCGAGCAACTGTCCGGCTCGCCGTTCACCGCGCCGCGCGGCACCAACGAGCGCTCGTGGCTTTACCGTATCCGCCCGTCGGTGAAGCATTCGGGCCGCTTCACCAAGGTCGATGCCGGGCACTGGCGCACCGCGCCGTGCACCGAATACGATCTGCCGATCGCGCAACTGCGCTGGGATCCGCTGCCGCTGCCGAAGGAGGGCCAGACCTTCCTGCAGGGCGTCTATACCATGACCACGGCGGGCGACGCCGGCACGCAGGCCGGCATGGCGGCGCATGTCTACCTGATTACCAAATCCATGGTCGACCAAAATTTCTACAATGCCGACGGCGAGATGATGTTCGTCGCGCAGGAGGGCAACCTTCGGCTGGTCACTGAGTTCGGCATCATTGACATCGAGCCGGGTGAAATCGCGGTGATCCCGCGCGGTGTGAAATTCCGCGTCGAAATTCCGAACGGTCCGGCGCGCGGCTATCTTTGCGAGAACTATGGCGGCGCGTTCACACTGCCGGAGCGCGGGCCGATTGGCGCGAACTGTCTCGCCAATTCGCGCGATTTCCTGACGCCGGTGGCGGCCTATGAAGACAAGGAAACACCGACCGAGCTTTATGTGAAGTGGGGTGGCTCGCTGTTCGTGACCAAACTGCCGTATTCACCGATTGATGTGGTGGCGTGGCATGGCAACTACGCGCCGTATAAGTACGATCTGCGGACCTTCTCGCCGGTCGGCGCCATCGGCTTCGATCATCCCGATCCGTCGATATTCACCGTGCTGACCTCGCCGTCGGAAACGGCGGGCACCGCGAATATCGACTTCGTGATTTTCCCCGAGCGCTGGATGGTGGCGGAGAACACCTTCCGTCCGCCGTGGTATCACATGAACATCATGTCGGAGTTCATGGGCCTGCTTTACGGGGCCTATGATGCCAAGCCGCATGGCTTCGTGCCAGGCGGCATCAGCCTGCACAACATGATGTTGCCGCACGGACCTGACCGCGAAGCGTTCGACCACGCCAGCAACGGCGAACTGAAGCCGGTGAAACTCACCGGCACCATGGCCTTCATGTTCGAGACGCGCTTCCCGCAGCGGGTGACGCAGTTTGCCGCGACCACCAGCGCGCTGCAGGATGATTACGCCGATTGCTGGCAGGGGCTGGAGCGCCGCTTCGACCCGTCGAAGCCTTAACGTCGTTGAATGGATGCGCGGTATTGAAGCGGTGGCAATGTCACTCCCTCTCCCGGGAGGGTTGGGGTGAGGGGCTCTCAATCCATCGAGAGATTCTACGCCCTCACCCGGATCGCTTGCGCGATCCGACCTCTCCCCACGGGAGAGGTGGGCAGACCGCTGACATCGAATTCGGAACCCCGATATGACTGACGCTGTTCTTTACGGCTACTTCCGCTCGACGGCGGCCTATCGTGTGCGCATCGCGCTCAATCTGAAAGGGTTGAGCGCGGACCATCGCTTCGTGCATCTGCGCAAGGGCGAGCAGACGCAGGACGCCTATCGCAGGATCAATCCGGCAGGCCTCGTGCCATACTGGATCGACGACGATCTCGAACTGGCGCAGTCGATCGCTATCATCGAGTATCTCGACGAGACGCATCCGCAGCCGCCGTTGCTGCCGCCGGACGCGAAGGGGCGGGCGATTGCGCGCGAGATCGCGCTGGTCGTGGCCGCCGATATTCACCCAATCGGCAACCTGCGGGTGCTGAACCGGCTGATCGACATGGGTGTCGATGAGGCGGCGCGCGGTGCCTGGTCCAGGCACTGGATCGAGACCGGCTTCGATGCGGTGGAGGCCCGGCTGGCGCATCTGCCGGGTCCGTTCGCGCTTGGCGAGGCGCCGACGCTGGCGGATATCTGTCTCGTGCCGCAGGTGTTCAACGCGCGCCGCTTCGGTGTGGACCTTGCGCCTTACAAGCGTATCGTGGCGCTCGATGCCGCCGCCACCAAACTCGACGCTTTTGCTGCGGCCGAGCCGGGCCGTCAGCCCGACGCCGAATAAAGATGGATGGATACGATGCACCCGAACGATCCCAAGCTGCGCTCTTTCATTGAGGTCGATCCGTCGTCGGATTTCCCGATCCAGAATTTGCCTTATGGTGTGTTCTTCACCCCGGAGCAGCCCGATCTGCGCGTCGGGGTCGCCATCGGCGATTTCGTGCTCGATCTTGCCGCGCTGGAAGCCGCTGGCCTGATCCGGTTCGACAATGCCGGCGGCGTGTTCGCGCAATCGTCGCTGAATGCCTTCATGGCGCTCGGGCCGAAGGTGTGGAGCAAGATCCGCGCACGGGTCAGCCAGTTGCTGCGGCATGATTGCCCCGAGCTGCGCGACAATAAAGAACTGCGAAATCGCGCGCTGATCCCGCGCAACTTTGCCGATATGCACATGCCCATCGCCGTGCAGGGCTACACGGATTTTTATTCGTCGAAAGAGCACGCGACCAATGTGGGCATCATGTTCCGTGGCAAGGACAACGCCCTGATGCCGAACTGGCTGTCGATTCCGATTGGCTATAACGGCCGTGCCTCGACCGTCGTGGTCAGCGGCACGCCAATTCGCCGCCCGCGCGGACAACTCAAACCGCCGACGGCGGAGCATCCCGTGTTCGGGCCGTGCAAGCGGCTGGACTTCGAGCTTGAGATGGGTGTGGTGATCGGGCAGGCCTCCGCCATGGGCGAGATGCTGACCGAGCAGCAGGCCGAGGAGATGATTTTTGGCTTCACGCTGCTGAATGACTGGAGCGCGCGCGACATCCAGGCGTGGGAATACGTGCCGCTCGGGCCGTTTCAGGCCAAAGCATTCGGCACCTCGATCAGTCCGTGGATCGTGACGCGCGAGGCGCTGGAGCCGTTCCGCGTGGAGGGGCCGGCGCAGGACCCGGCGCCGCTGGCCTACCTGCAGCAGAAGCACGCGCAGAACTACGATCTGCAGCTTGCTGTCGATCTCAAAACCGAAACGATGAAGGAGGCGGCGGGTATCTGCCGCACCAATTTCAAATACATGTACTGGTCATCGGTGCAGCAGCTTGTGCATCATGCCTCCTCGGGCTGCGCGATGAATGTCGGCGATCTCTTGGGCTCGGGGACGATCAGCGGTCCCGAAAAGAGCCAGCGCGGCAGTATGCTCGAACTGAGCTGGGGCGGCGCAGAGCCGCTCGATCTCGGAGGCGGCGTGCAGCGCTCGTTCCTCGAGGACGGCGACTCGCTCACCATGCGCGGCTGGTGTCAGGGCAATGGCTATCGCGTTGGCTTCGGCGAGGTCGAGGGGACGATCCTTCCGGCGGCATAGGCATTCGACGCGAATCTTTAGATTTATCCGCCGTCATGCCCGGGCTTGTCCCGGGCATCCACGTTTTTGGGATGCCTCAGGTAGACGTGGATGGCCGGGACAAGCCCGGCCATGACGAGATGAATGATCGTGCTATCAACTCGCTATTTTCTTCAGCGGCAGCTTTCGCGTCGTCTTGAGCCGGTCGAGAACAATGGACGAGCGTACATGCGCCACGCTGTCGTGCGGCATCAGCACGTTGTTGACGATGTCGGACAGGCTCTTGAGGTCGCTCAATACGACCTTCAGCAGATAGTCGGCGTCGCCGGTCAGCGAATAGGCTTCCTGGATTTCATCGACACGCCGCATCAGGTCGCGAAACCGCTTGGCGTTGTTCGGCGAGTGTGTCGCCAGCGTGATCTGGATGAACGCCAGCACGTTGAAGCCAAGCGCCTCGCTGGCAAGATCGGCGTGATAACCGGCGATCACCTTCTCGTCCTCCAGCCGCGTGCGGCGGCGCGAACATTGCGAGGCAGAGAGACCCGCTAGGTCGGCCAGTTGTTGGTTGGTCAGGCGGCCGTCGTCCTGGAGCGCGACGAGGATTTTCAGGTCAAAGCCATCCAGCGATGTCATGCGGAAAAATCCTCTAATATGCACGATCCGTGCATAATGTTAGCAGCGCATGCCTTATTTTGCACGCCCATTGCATGAAGAGCGGCGCACAATGCGCTCCTGAGACAGGAATCAAGGGAGATCGCCATGGGTCCGTTTCCGCACGACGCGCCGGCTGCCGTCATTTCCGAGCACAATCCGATGGGTACCGACGGCTTCGAGTTTGTCGAATATGCCCATCCGGAGCCCGAAAAGCTCCACGCGCTGTTCCGGCTGATGGGGTTCACGGCGGTCGCCCGCCACAAGACCAAGGCGATCACGGTCTATCGTCAGGGCGACGTGAACTATCTGGTCAACGAACAGCCGGGCACCCACGGCCATGATTTCGTCGCGGCGCATGGCCCCTGCGCGCCGTCGATGGCGTTCCGCGTGGTTGACGCGAAGCGGGCCTATGAGCGCGCGCTGGCGCTCGGCGCGGAGTCCGCGGATGTCAGATCGGCGCAGAAGACGCTGGATGTTCCCGCGATCAAGGGTATCGGCGGCAGCCTGCTGTATTTCGTGGATCGTTACGGCAAGAAAGGCTCGGCCTACGACGCCGAGTTCGACTGGCTCGGGCTGAAGGACGTTCACCCGGAAGGCGCCGGACTGTTCTATCTCGACCACCTGACCCACAACGTGCATCGCGGGCGGATGGATGTGTGGACCGGCTTTTATGAGAAGCTGTTCAACTTCCGCCAAATCCGCTTCTTTGACATCGAGGGCCGGGCGTCCGGCCTGTTCTCGCGCGCGCTGACCAGCCCGGACGGCAAGATCCGGATTCCGATCAACGAGGACGCGGGCGATTCCGGGCAGATCGAGGAATATCTGACGACGTATCGCGGCGAGGGCATCCAGCACATCGCCTGCGGCGTGAAGGATATCTATCACACCATCGAAAAACTGCGCGCCGACGGACTGCCGTTCATGCCGCCGCCGCCGGATACGTACTTCGAGAAGATCGACACGCGCCTGCCGAAGCATGGCGAGGACGTCGCGCGCTTGCAGAGAAACGGCATCCTGATCGACGGGGAGGGCGTGGTGGATGGCGGCCACACCAAGGTGCTGCTGCAAATCTTCTCCGCCAACGCCATCGGGCCGATCTTCTTCGAGTTCATCCAGCGCAAGGGCGACGATGGCTTCGGCGAAGGCAACTTCAAGGCGCTGTTCGAGTCCATTGAAGAAGACCAGATCAGGCGCGGTGTGCTGTCCGTGGACGGCAGAACGCGGCTTGAGGCTTCTTTCCCCGTGGGGGAGAGGTCGACATGCCATAAGCGCGTTTACGCGTGTCTTCGACACGCTATGGCATGTCGGGTGAGGGGATCGGAATTCATTTCTGACATCTATTGCCCCTCACCCCAACCCTCTCCCCATCGGGGAGAGGGAGCGCATTGTGCCGGTCGCGGTCTACGACCGCCGAAGGTTCAGGAGATTGCCCGTCAAGATCAGCGCCGCGCCGGCGATGGTCGCTGCATCCAGCCGTTCCGAGTAAACCAGCCAGCCCACGGCGGCCGAGAGCGGCACGCGGAGAAAGTCCATCGGCACCACCACGGTGGCGTCGGCATAACGCATCGCCTGCGTGAAACAGTAGTGCGAGTAGGTGCCGCAAAAGGCGATCACCACGATCCACGGCCAGACATGGGCCGAGGGCCAGCGCCAGTAATAGATCGCCGGGATCAGGCCGATCAGCGACTGGATCACCAGCATCCAGAAAATGATGACCACGACGCTGTCGGTGCGGGTCAGCGATTTCACCATAACAATGGCGACACCGAATCCGAGGGCGGCCAGCACCATGACCAGTTGTCCCGGGCTGACCGGCGCCGCGCCCGGCTGTACGATGACGATCACGCCGACGATGCCGAGCACGATGGCGAGAATCTTCCAGACATTCAGCTTTTCGCCGAGAAAGCTGACCGCGAGCAGCGCGGTCCACACCGGCATGGTGAATTCGATGGACACCACCTGCGCCAGCGGAATCATCGTCAGCGCCAGAAACCAGCCATATTGCGCGGCATAGTGAACCACGTTGCGCCCGATATGCTGTAGCGGCCGCGCGGTCTTCATGCTGGCGAAGCCGCCGTTGCGATGGATCAGCGGATAAAGCAGAAACAAGCCGATCACTGAGCGCATCTCCATCACCTGGAAAACGCTGAGTTCGCGCGTGGCTTCGCGCCCGGCCACCAGCATGATCAGCATCAGCGTGAGCCAACCGGCCATCCAGCTCGCGGCCTTGGTATTCGATGGCGGCATGGCGACGAGGGTCTGTGTCACGAGCGAACCTGTGTTGCAGCGCAAATCGACATGAGGTCTTTGCGGGACGCCTGCTTACGCAATCTCATTTTTGCGTGCAATATCGCCAAAGTCTCGGCAGGCTCGGCAAGTTTGCATCTTGCATCGCTTGGCGAACCTGCAACGATCCAGAGTGCGGGACGCAGAGTCCGCCATATCAAAAACAACAATCCGAGAGGACGCGCCTTGCTTGATCTGATGTCCCTTCCGTTCGACGTTGAAACCATGCTCGCGGGCCTGCGCCCGTGGATAGAGTGCGAGAGTCCGACCTGGGACGCCGCGGCCGTCAACCGCATGCTTGAACTTTCTGCGAGGGACATGGCGCTCGGTGGCGCGTCGATTGAATACATCGCAGGGCGGCAGGGCTTTGGCGGTTGCATCCGGGCGCGGTTTCCGCATCCCAAACAGGGACAGCCGGGTATCCTGATCGCGGGACACATGGACACGGTTCATCCGATCGGCACGTTGGAAAAGCTGCCGTGGCGGCGCGAGGGCAGCAAGTGCTACGGCCCCGGCATTCTCGACATGAAGGGCGGCAACTACGCCGCGCTGGAGGCGATCAGGCAACTCGCGAAAGCCTCGGTCGCGACGCCATTGCCGGTGACGGTGCTGTTCACGCCGGATGAGGAAGTGGGGACGCCGTCCACGCGCGACATCATCGAGGCGGAAGCGGCGCGCAACAAGTATGTGCTGGTGCCGGAGCCCGCGTTTAAAAACGCGGGCGTCACCACGGGGCGCTATGCGATCGCGCGGTTCAATCTGGAAGCCACCGGAAAGCCGAGCCATGCCGGTGCGACGCTCGCTTCGGGGCGCTCCGCTATCCGCGAAATGGCGCGGCAGATCATCGCCATCGACGGCATGACCGGCGAGGACTGCACCTTCAGCGTCGGCGTGGTTCATGGCGGGCAGTGGGTCAACTGTGTCTCGTCGAGCTGCCGCGGCGAAGCCCTCAGCATGGCCAAGCGCCAGGCCGATCTCGACCGGGGAGTGGAGCGGATGCTGGCGCTGAACGGCACCACCAACGATGTCACCTTCACGGTGACGCGCGGGGTGACGCGCCCGGTCTGGGAGCCGAACGCGGGCACGCTGGCACTTTATGAGCAGGCGCGGGCAGTGGGCGCGAAAATCGGCCTCGACCTGATTCACGGCAGTTCCGGTGGCGGCTCGGACGGCAATTTCACCGGCGCGATGGGCATCCCGACACTCGATAGCCTCGGCGTCCGCGGCGCGGACTACCACACGCTAAACGAGCATATCGAGGTCGACAGCCTTCCCGAACGCGGACGTTTGATTGCCGGTCTCTTGGCCAGCCTGCAATGATTTGCCAAGATGACTGCGCACTGTTCCTCCTGTTCACGGATGTTGCCGCATGCCCAACATTGAACTGATCGACAGCTTCGCCGATGAACTCACCGCCATCCGCCGCGACCTGCACGCGCACCCGGAAATCGGCTTCGAGGAGCATCGCACGTCCGGCATTGTCGCGGAGAAACTCGCGGGCTGGGGCATCGAGGTGCATCGCGGTCTTGGCGGCACCGGTGTGGTCGGTCTTCTCAAAGGCAAGGGCAACAGCACAAAGCGGATCGGCTTGCGGGCGGATATGGACGCGCTGCCGATGGAGGAAAAGACCAACCTGAGCTGGCGCTCGACCATTCCCGGCCGGTTCCACGGCTGCGGCCATGACGGCCACACCACCATTCTGCTCGGCACGGCGCGCTATCTCGCGCAGACGCGCAACTTCGATGGCACCGTGGCCTTCATCTTCCAACCCGCCGAGGAAGGCCTCGGCGGTGCGCGCGCCATGATCAAGGACGGACTGTTCGAGAAGTTTCCGCTCGATGAGGTCTATGGTTTGCATAACGCGCCGCAGCTTAATCCGGGACAGGTCGCGGTGGCTCCCGGACCGACCATGGCCAGCGCGGACTTCTTCGACATCACCATCAACGGCTATGGCAGCCACGGTGCGATGCCGGAAATGTCGCGCGATCCGGTGGTGATCGCCATGACGCTGGGGCAGGCGCTGCAGACCATCGTCAGCCGCAACGTCGATCCGCTGAAATCCGCGGTGCTGTCGATCACCCAGATTCACGCGGGCTCCGCCTATAACGTCATTCCCGGCGAAGCGACACTGGCCGGGACGGTGCGCACGTTTTCGGAGAAGGTGCGCGAGCAGATTCGCGACCGCATCCGCACCATCGCGGCCGGCGTGGCGGCGGCGTTCCAGGTCGAGATCAAGGTCGATATCCGCGACATTTTCTCGGTGCTGATCAATCACGAGGAGCCGTCGCATTTCGTGGCGGACGTCGCGCGCGAAGTTGTCGGCGGCGACAACGTGCTGACGCGGCCGACGCCGAAAATGGGCAGCGAGGATTTCGCGGACATGCTGCTGGCGGTGCCGGGCGCCTATTTCTGGCTCGGCCATGAAGGCGACGTGCCGCTGCACAATCCCGGCTTCGTGCTCGACGACAAGATTTTGCCGGTGGGCGCCAGCCTGTTCTCGCGCATCATCGAAAAGCGGATGCCGCTCGCGGCGTAACCGCTTTGCGCAATGTGAGGTCGTCATTTCGGGGGTGTGGGCCTTCGCGCCTCGCGATGACGAAGGAAGGAACGTCCCGTCCAATTCCGTAGGAGCGCATCATGCAGGTTTGCAATGTTGTCAGGTTCAAAGTGAAGGCTGGCAAAGAGGCCGCCTTCCTCGATGCGCACCGGGACGGCAAGGCCAAATGGCCGGGCCTCGCGCGCGGCTTCATCATCCAGACCGGCGAGCAGACATTCTGCCTGATCGGCGAGTGGCCCAGCCAGGACGCGCTGGTCGCCGCGCGCCCCGCCATGATCAAGACGCTCGACAGCTTCAGGGACTTTCTCGAGGATCAGGGCGAAGGACGCGGCATCACGGATGCCGTTTCGGGTGCCGTTGTGCTTGATCTTTGAAGTCCGATATTGCGCGTGCGGATTAGTTGCTCGGCGTTTGTGTGAACAACTGCCGCGCCAGCACGGTGAGCCGTCCTGATGGCGAAGCCAGTTCATCCATCATGGTGAAGTGGTTCGCGCCGGGGATTTCTTCATAAAGAACGGGCAACCCATACGCGGCGCGGTGCCCGGCAAAATCGGCGGACTGCTTGCGCACGTCATCGAGATTGAGTTTTGCGTTCAGGTAGCTGTGGCGAATCGGTTCGAGATCGTAGATCCCGCTGATCAGCAGTCCGGCCTTGATATGCGGATGTCCAAGCGACATCGACGACAGATGCCCGCCGGCGGACCAGCCCGACACGATCATATTGTTGGGGTCGCCGCCGAGCGCGGGAAGTTCGGCCGCCAGATAGTCGATGCCGGCGCGAACCTCGCTGACGATCTGGTCCAGGGTGGCGTCGGGCGCGAGGGTGTAGCCGATCAGCGCGACATTGATGCCGTGCGCCAGCGGCCCCGCGGCACAGAAGGTGAAATTTTCCTTGGCGCGGGTCTGCCAGTAGCCGCCATGGATGAACACCAGCGTCGGCCCACCGTCCTTCGCTTTCAGAAAGTCGATCCGGTTGCGCTCGCGGGGGCCGTAGCGAAGATCGAGCGATTGCGGATACTGCGCGCGCATGCCGGCGGAGAGGCGTTCCCATTCGGCGACGATGGAGGCCGTCTCGGGCACATGCAGCGTATTGTTGAAGCCGAGATCGAGCTGTTCCTGCGTCAGCTTGCGCCAGTCCGGTGCATCGGCGGGTGCGCTCATGAGATCGTCTCCGGTTGACTGCCGCGATGATTGCAACTGAACGATCCTCACGCAACCCGTCATTCCCGCAATGCGCGGATCACCAGAAACGGGATCAGGCCCAGGATCACGCTAACCAGCGCGAACAGCAGCAGTGCGTCGTAGCTGCCGGTCATGTCGTGGATCAGGCCGCCGGCCCATGAGCCGAAGGATGAGCCAAGCCCGCTGCCGATGGTGATGGTGCCGTAGATGGTGCCGACCCGTTCGCCGCGAAAGATTTTCATCGCGGTGGCGGTAATCAGCGGGCCGCGCGAGCCGATCATGCTGCCGAAGCACAGCACAAACGCCGTCAGCATCCAGATGTTCGGATAGGTTTTCAGCAGCCAGAGCAGGCCGATGCCGACAATGGACATGGCATAGCTGAACAGCACCGAGCGGCGGCGGCCGATGACGCCATCGAGCCATGTCACGCCGAGCATGCCGAACAACAGCACCACGCCGCTGAAGCCCCATGCGGTCGCGGCCTGCAACGGCGGAAATCCGGCATCGACCAGATAGGCGACGACCTGCGCGGAAATCGCGAACATGCCGACCGCCGTGAAGAAGAAGGTGGCGAACAGCGCCCAGAAGGCGTGATGGCGCATGGCGCTGACCAGCGTCCAGCCTTCGCCGATCAAATCGGCGGCGGCGCTTTTCCTCAGCACTGGCGAGCCGGACGCAAACCGTTTCCACGGCAGCAGCAACAGCGGGAGCAGGAGAACCAGCGCTGCCGTGCCGAATATCTGATACGCGCCTCGCCAGCCGAAGCGGTCGATCAGGATTTGCGACAGCGGCAGCAGGAGCAGGACGCCAGCGCCCGCGGCGGAATAGACCACCGACATCGCGGTCGGCAGTTTTGGGCCGAACCATCGCCCGAGCATGATCGAGTTCGGGACATTGCCGATGCAGGCGATGCCGAACCCGGCGCACAGGCCGAGGCTCAACTGGAATTGCCAGAGTTGCTGGGCATAGGCGGCGCAAAGGAAGGCGCTGCCGAGCAGGGCAAGTCCGAGGGAATAGACCGCGCGCGGCCCGGAGCGGTCGAACAGGCGCCCGATGATCGGAGCCGCAAACCCGCCCGCCAGCGCGGCCAGCGAATAGATCGAGATCACCTCCGCGCGGTCCCAGCCGGAGCTTTGCGAGATCGGCAGCAGGAAGACGGTGAAGCTCTCGCCAAGGCCGCGCCCCAGCACCGACAGGGCAAAGCACAGCGCCAGCACATTGAGTGCGATATGCACCGGCTTCATGCCCGGTTTCGGGTCCGGCGTGGCGGAGGTCATCGGGCTGGCCCGGAGGGCGTGAAGCGAGTCATGACTCCATGAACCGCAATTCGCGGCTCGGGAGCAGGGGCAGTTTGCGAATACGCCTATGCAGCGCATGCGGTCAGGCTGGCGGCTACACCCCCAGATAGACCTGCTGGATGTATTTGTCGCCCGCGATCTCCTTTGCCGTGCCCTCGCGGATGGTGCGGCCGTGTTCCAGCACGTAGACGCGGTCGGTGATCTTGAGCGTCGAGGTCGCGTCCTGTTCCACGATCAGGATGGCGGTGCCGTCCTTGCGGATTTGCTGGATGGCATCGAAGATCAGGCCTTTCAGGCGCGGCGCGATACCGACCGACGGCTCGTCCAGCAGCAGCAGTTCAGGACGGCCCATCAGCGCGCGGCCGATCGCCACCATCTGCTGTTCGCCGCCCGACAGCGTGCTGGACTGCTGCCACTGCCGCTCGCGCAGCACCGGGAACAGCGCGAACACGCGTTCGAGGTCGGCATTGATCTCGGCCTTGTTGCTGCGCAGATAGGCGCCGAGCTGAAGGTTTTTCAGCACCGACAGTTCGGAGAACAGCTTGCGGCCTTCGGGGCAATGACAGATGCCGCGCGCAACCACGTCATACGGTGCGACGCCATCCAGTGATTGATCCTTGAACAGCAGTTTGCCCTGCGATTCGATGGAGCGGGAGATCGCTTTGAGCAGCGTGGTCTTGCCCGCGCCGTTGGGGCCGAGCACGCCGACCAGTTCGCCCTTGTCGACCTTGATCGACACCGACTCGATGGCGAGCGCCTTGCCGTAGCTGACGCGCAGATCGGAGACTTCAAGCAGAGGCATGAGCGTCCTCCGTCTTGCCGATATAGGCTTCGATCACTTTCGGGTTCTTCACGATGTCCTCGGGCGGTCCAACGGCGATGATCTCACCGAAGTTCATCACGATCACCCGGGAGACCAGCGCCATGAACTCGCGCAGCTTGTGCTCGATCAGCAAAATCGTCAGGTTTTCCTCGCGGTGAAGTTTCTTGATCAGGTGCGCCAGCGGCTCGATCTCGCTGGAGCCGAGGCCGGCGAACGGCTCGTCCAGCAGCAGGAGGTCGGGCCGGGTCGCCAGCGCGCGGGCGATTTCCAGCCGCCGCAGGTCGCCGTAAGGCAGCGTCTCGACCGGCTCCGCGCCGCGTCCGCCGAGACCGACCTGTTCGAGCAGGTGGCGGGCGCGCTCTTCCTTGTCGTGATCCTGATGCGCGCGCGGCGACATGCAGGCGACAAGGACGTTTTCCAAGAGGTTCATGCCAACGAACGGACGGCAAAGCTGGAAGGTACGGGCCATTCCGCTATTGACCACCTTGTAAGGCGCAAGGCCGCGCAGCGGTGCGCCGTTGAACGTCACACTGCCCGAGGTGGGCTGCATGAAGCCGGTCAACAGATTGAACAGCGTGGTCTTGCCTGCGCCGTTGGGACCGAGGATGCCAGTAAACTCGCCTTTTTCCAGTTTGAAGGTCGCATTCTTCACGGCGGTGAGGCCGCCGAAGCGTTTGGTGACGTCGTTGACTTCAAGCAGCGCCGTCATCGGAAACGCTCCGTCAGCTTGCGCCACAACGGCGCGACGAGGCCATTGGGAAGGAAGAACAGGATCAGCATCAGGGTCAGGGTGTAGATCCACAGCCGGTACTCACCGAAGCCGCGCAGCATTTCGGTGAGCAGTGTGAGCAGGATCGCCGCCACCGCCGCGCCGAAGATCGAGCCGATGCCGCCGACGTAACACATGATGATGACCGTGATGGACACCACCACGGAGAACAGCGGCGGGGAGACCTGCAACTGATAGTGCGCATAGAGCGCGCCGCCGAGACCCGCGAAGGCTGCGCTGATGGCCAGCGACGCAATCTTGTAGAAGGTCACGTTGATGCCCGCGGCCTGGCAGGTGGCTTCGTCGCCGCGGATCGCCCGCAGCAGCAGGCCCCAGTGCGACTGCGCCAGCAGCATGAGGATGACGACAGTGGCGACAAGGATCGCCAGCACAAACCAGTAGTAGTGCAGGGGATTGCGCATCAGGGGTTCGAGGCCGTAGAGCCCTTCCTCGCCGCCGGTATACTCCCAGAAGATCAGGCAGAGACGCTGCAGGATCGCCGATGCGGAGAGCATCGCCAGCGCGAAGTAAGGTCCGCGCAGCCGCAGCGTCGGGAAGCCGACGATGATGCTGAAGGCGACCGCGACCACCACGGCGGTCGGCAGGCTGTACCAAGGGTTCGCGAACCAGACGGTCGCCAGAAAGCCCGCGACATAGGCGCCCGCGCCGATGAACAGCGAATGGCCGAAGTTTTCGCGTCCGGTCAGGCCGGACATGAAGTCCCAGCTCGAAGCCCAGATGCCATAGATCACGCAGACGGTGAGCACGCCGGTGAGATAGTTGCTGGCGATCAGCACCGGCGCGATGGCGAGAATGGCGACGAGAACAATGCCGCCGGCGATATCAATCGGTGAAAGCTGCCGCATGTCAGAACGCCGCCCGCCGGCCAAGGATTCCCGAAGGCCGGATCATCAGCGTGACGACCACCGCGACGAGAGAGACAAGTTCGGTCCACGAGGTCGAGACCAGATAAGCCACGATGGTCTCGGAATAGCCGAGAATAAGCGCGGCGATGATGCTGCCGGGGATCGAGCCGAGGCCGCCGACGATGACGATGGCGAAGGCCTTCACCATCGGCAGCAGGCCCATGGTTGGCTGCACGGTCAGGAACGGCGATACCAGCACGCCGGCGAATGCCGCGGTGCCTGCGGAGATCGCCATCACGATGGAGAAAATGCGATTGGTCGGGATGCCCATATATTGCGCGGCCTCCGGGTCCTGTGAAACCGCGAGGATCGCCGCGCCAAGGCGGGTGCGCTGAATGAACAGCCACAGCACCAGCAGCACCAGCACGCTCATGACCAAAGCCAGCAGCCGCTGCCCGCCGATATCGACTCCGCCGATGGAAATCTTGTCCGCCACGAAGGAAGGGACGTTGCGGTATTCCGAGCCGAAGGTGATGAACAGCGCCTGTTCCACCGCCAGCGACACCGCCAGCGTGATCATCAGCACTGCGAGCTGAGAGGCGCGCAGCGGCCGCACCAGAAAGCGTTCCATCAGCACGCCGAATCCAGCGACCAGTAGCACCGCGAGCGGCGCCGCAATGATCAGCGGAAAGTTCAGCAGGGAGGTGAAGACATAGGCCGCGTAGGCGCCCAGGGCGTAGAACGAGCCGTGGGCCAGATTGAGGATGCGCGCGACGCCGAAGATCAGCGTGAAGCCCACCGCGAGCAGCGCATAGATCGCGCTGGAGACAGCGCCGTAGATCAAAATTTCGAGCATAACCGCCTGCTGGTCGTATTCGTCAGAAGAAGGCGAACTTTCGGGGACGGCAGCCGGTAAGGTCGTTACCGGCCGCCGTTCTCACGACATCAAGTGCAGTTCAGTTCATCCAGGGCGGCGGGATCATCTTCCCGGTTTCGGAGGCCTTCGGCCATACGACGACGCGCTGGCCGTCCTTCTGCCACTGTGCGAACAGCAGGTTCTGCAGGCCGGGGCCTTGCTTCACATCGTGAGTCTCGTCGAACTGGATCTTGCCGGCGATGCCGACATAATCGGTCTTTTCGAGTTCCTTGATGACCGCATTCGGCTCGACCGAATTGGCCCGCTTGACGGCTTCCGCATAGACGTAGATCGCGTCATAGGCGCCGACGCCGGTGTAGACCGGCGCGGTGCCGAAGCGCTTCACGAATTCATCCCAGAAAGGAATGGTCTTCGGCGTCAGCGGGGCACGGGTTGCGAACAGGCCGACGGTTTCCGACAGTGCCTTGCCGCTCACACGGGTGAAGAAGTCCGCGTCCTGGCTCTTGACGTCGATGCCGCCGATCGGAATTGGCACCTGCGCGTCATGCCACTGCTTGACGAAGATGTCGGAGGAGGCATGTGACAGGATCACGATCAGATACTGCGCGCCGCTCGACTTGACCTTCGCGAACAGCGGCGAGAAGTCCGAGGTCGAGGTATCGAAGAACTCGGCCATCGGCACTTCGGTGCCGCCGTCGACCGCGCCCTTCTTAAGGATCGGCACCAGGTCCTGCACCCACTTGGCGTTTTCGCCGACGATCGCGACCTTCTTGAGGCCCATCTCGCCCTTGAGCTTGCCGTTGATGAAGTCCACCAGCGCGCGCGCCTGATGCGCCGCGTTGATCGGCGACACACGGAAGATATACTTGTAGTTCTCGTAGTCGGCTTTCACTTTCGCGGTGATCGACGGCGAAGCCGCGCCGACGCCGAGATAGATCGTCTTCGCATTCGAAATGTGTGGCAACTGGGCGAGCGTGACGCCGCTGGTATAGCCGCCGATCAGCACGTCGACCTTGTCGTCTGCGGTGAGCTTTTTGATGGCCGCGATACCCTGTTCGGGATTTTCGGTTTCGTCCGCGACGACCATTTCGAGCTTGCGCCCGACAAGACCGCCTTTGCTGTTGATGTCCTCGATCGCCATCTTGATGGCGTTCTGGGTGTCGCGTCCGACCTGAAGCTGAACCGAGGTTGGAACGCCGATCTTGATGGTTTGCTGGGCGGAGACGGGAACCGAGGCGAGAAGGGTTCCGGCGCTGACGATGCTCGCTGTTGCGAGCAGGCTGAGAAATGACTTCATGACGTTTCTCCCTGTTGCATCCGAATTCGTGTCCGGTGCTTTTTCTTTGCGCCGACAGACTGCTGGCGAGACAAGTTCGAGTCAAGCAAAGATCGGATGATTGAACTGTGTAGCGTTTGAAACGGTGGCGCAGGTAGCAGGGGCCGTTTGCATTGTTGGGGCGAGTTAATGTTGCGATGCCGAAGAGTCGCGGCGCTGCTCGCTGTGCGGACGCGCAAAGTTTGTGCAGCGCTGGTCTGCTGCTGCCAACTGGTGTTGCCTTTACGGCGTGCGATGCTCGTCCGAATACGAACGATGGACAAAAGATCGCCGCCAGGATGAAGGAAATATCCTCGAAGGATCCGCTGTTCGGCGAGGGGCATATCCGCGAGAATGGCCGCCACATCCACGACATGTATCTGTTCCAGGTGAAGACTCCCGCCGAGTCCAAGGCGCCGTGGGATTTCTACAAGCTGGTGGAGACGATTCCGGCGGCGCAGGCGTTCCGTCTGGCCGACGGCAACTGCCCGATGGTGAAGAAGTAAGCCGATTCCACGGCTATCCACTGCTGCGGGCTTCCGCGGTGGTGGTTTAGAGAAGGTGTAATTTCCTCCCGGCGGGCTCCGTTCGGGAGGAAATTTCTCTCTGTGGACATGATCTTAGAATGCAATGCGGGTCTGCCCATGTGGCATGACGCAGATGCGGTATCTAATTGACCAAAAACGGAAATTCGGCTATTTCAACGCCGTCGTGAATGCTGCCGCCGTTGTCGCCTGCAAGCAGGCTCTCCAGCAAAATTCATTGGCATGACGATTTTGCGTGAGGCGTGATCGCCCGCATCTCCGGCGATTGTGTGCTCACCGACTTGCAAGAGCATGGGTCCGTTATGAGCAACTTCAATCAGGAAACGGTTCTGAGCGTCCACCACTGGACCGACAATCTTTTCAGCTTCACCACCACGCGCGATTCCTCTTTCCGTTTCCGGAATGGCGAGTTCACCATGATCGGCCTGAAGGTCGGTGAGAAGCCGCTGCTGCGCGCCTACAGCGTCGCGAGCGCGAACTACGAAGAGAACCTCGAATTCTTCTCGATCAAGGTGGCAGATGGCCCGCTGACCTCGCGTCTTCAGCATTTGAAGGAAGGCGACCAGATCATCGTCAGCCGCAAGGCGACCGGCACGCTGGTGATCGACAACCTGACCGCCGGCCGCAATCTCTACCTGATCGGCACCGGCACCGGCCTTGCGCCGTTCCTGAGCGTGATCAAGGACCCGGAAACCTACGAGCGTTTCGAGAAGGTCGTGCTGCTGCACGGTTGCCGCCATGTCCGCGAACTGGCCTATGGCGAACTGATCACCGAGAAGCTGCCGCAGGACGAAATGATCGGCGAGATGGTGAGCAAGCAGCTTATCTACTATCCGACCGTGACGCGTGACCCGTTCCGCAACCGCGGCCGCATCACCGATCTCATCACCTCCGGAAAGCTGTTCGAGGACATTGCTCTGCCGCTGCTCGATGCCGCGAAGGATCGCGTCATGATGTGCGGCAGCCCGGCGCTGCTGGTCGACACCAAGAAGCTGCTGGAAGAGCGCGGTTTTGTCGAGGGCAACCACGGCGAGCCGGCGGACTTCGTGGTGGAGAAGGCGTTCGCCGAACGCTGATCCGAATTTCTGACCTCAACAGAAAAGCCGCTGGTATCGCCAGCGGTTTTTTTGTTTGGCGCGATAAAGTCAGGATCATCATTGCGAGGAGCGTTAGCGATGAAGCAATCCATTCTTCTCAAAGGTGGATTGCTTCGCGGAGTTTATCATCGGACGGCGCTTGCGCCGATCCGTTGGCTCGCAATGACGAATGACGCCTTGCACGTTGCAAGGTGCGATCACGCGTCCATCAGGCTGTCGCGCAGATTTTTCTTCATCACCTTGCCATTGGCGTTGCGCGGCAGCGGCTCGGTGCCGATGTCGATGGTTTCCGGCACCTTGTAATCGGACATGCGCTCGGCGCACCAGGCGCGCAGCGTCGGGGAATCAATATCCGAGCGCACCACCACCACGGCATGCACGCGCTCGCCCAGCACGGGACAGGGGCGCGCGACGATGGCGCTCTCGATCACCGCTGGATGACCGGCGAGCACGGATTCGACCTCCGCCGAATAGATTTTCAGGCCGCCGCGGTTGATCATGTCCTTCTGCCGGTCGAACACGCGCACGAAGTTCTGCTCGTCGATCGAGCCGAGGTCGCCCGAATGCCAGTAACCGGCGGTAAAGCTCTCCGCCGTGGCGCGGGGATTGTTCCAGTATCCCTTGATCACCGAGCCGCCGTGAATCCAGAGTTCACCGACCTCGCCGCGCGGCACCTCGCGCCCCGCGGCGTCGACCACGATGATATGCGCGCCGGGACAGGGCAGACCGACGCTGTCGCTGTGGGTGGCGGTGAACTCCGGCGGCATCACCGTCGAGGGCGATGAAGTCTCGGTCGATCCATAGGCGTTGACCAGCTTCAACCCGGGAAGTTTCTCGGCGAGTTTCTGGATGGTGGCGGTCGGCATCGGCGCGCCGCCATAGCCGCCGATACGCCAGGCGGACAGGTCGTAGGAGTCGAAGTCGGCCTGCAGCAGACACAGATTGTACATCGCGGGCACCATCACGGTCTGCGTGACACGTTCGCGCGATGCGATCTTCAGATATTCCGCCGCCTTGAATTCCGGCACGATAATCAGCGCACCGGCGCAGCGCGCCATCGCCATGATGTTGGCGGCGATGCCGGTGACATGGGCCAGCGGCACCGCGGCGATCGAACGGTCGGCCTGCGTCAGCTCGAGGCAGGCTTCATAGACAATCGCCGAGTGAATCAGGTTGCAATGCGCCAGCATCGCGCCCTTCGGCTTTCCCGTGGTCCCTGACGTGTAGAGGATCATCGCGGTGTCCTGCTCGTCCACCTGCGCAGGGGGTGGCGGTGCTTCGGTCGCGACCAGATCCTGAAACGCCAGCGCGTCACTGGCCGGGCTGATCGACACGCGATGAAGCAGGCCGGGCAACTCGGCCGCGTCCGGCAGGCGGTCGGCCATCTCGTTTTCATAAATCAGCAGCTTGGCGCCACAATCCGTGAGAACGTAAGCGATCTCCGGTTTCTGCTGGCGCGTGCTCAACATCACGCTCACCAGGCCGAGATAGGCGGCGCCATAAAGCGTCAGCACGAATTCGTTGCGATTGCCGAGCAGCAGCGCGATCCGGTCACCGGATTTGAGGCCGATTTCCTTAAGTCCTGCGGCGACCTGCATGGACTTCTGCATCACCTCGCGCCAGGTCAGGCGCTCGCGGCCGCAGATCAGCGCCTCGCCATCGGGATTGCGGGCAGCGGCCTCGGCGACCATGACCCAGATGTTTGAAGGCCGCTGCTCGAAGGCGGGGACGATACGATCGCCGAAACGGGTTTCCAGCCGCATGGCCGGAATGGGATATTGCGACCAGTCCATCTCTTTGTGTCCTGCCCTGACTGCAATGTCAGGCTGAAAGGTTGGCTCCGCGCTCGATCACGAATTCCGCATCGAACAGAGTATGCGAATGATTCAAATCGGATTGAGACATCAAAACAGTTAAACCTTTGCCTTTCAGCGAGGCAAGAACGTCTGAAATCCGTTCGGACAGGGCAGGTGCGATCCCCTCGAATGGCTCGTCAAGCAAGAGGCACTTCGTCCCGATCCCGAGCGCGCGCGCGAGCGCCACCAGTTTCTGTTGCCCGCCGGACAACAGCAGGGCCTTGCGGTCGCGCATGGCCACGAGTTCGCCGATCACATCATAGACGAAATCCAGCCGCGCCTTGCGGTCGATATCCTTTGCGACCCAAAGCGGCAGCAGGATGTTTTCCTCGACGGTGAGCTGCGGCACGAGGCCGCGGTCTTCCGGCATGTAGCCGATGCCGAGGCCGGCGCGGGCATAACGCGGAAGGGCAGCCAGATTTTCGCCCGCGAAGCGGATGGAGCCGTTTCTCGGCGCAAGATGTCCCATGACCGAGCGCATCAGCGTGGTCTTGCCGGCGCCGTTGCGGCCGACGAGGCTCACCATGGCCCCTTCGGCAAGATGCATGGTGAAGCCGCGCAGCGCGGGCATCGACTGGATTTCGACCGCGAGGTTGTCGATTTCGAGCAGTGGACGGGATGCCATCATTTCGCGCCTCCCGTCACATAGCGGCGCACTTCCTGATCCTTCAAGACGGTGGCGGGTACGCCATCGGCGAGAATGCGTCCGTTGTAGAAGGCGACGACGCGGTCGGCATACTTGCTGACAATATCCATGTCGTGTTCGACAAAAACGATGGTGGCGGCGTCGCCCGAGACCGCGTGAATCACGCGGTCCATGGTCGCGAATTTCTCCTCCGCCGAAACGCCGGAGGTCGGCTCGTCCAGCAGCAGCAGTTTCGGCCGGCGCGCCAGCGCCATGGCGATATCGACCAGCTTGCGCACACCGCCTGCGAGTTCTGACACCGGGCGGTCGGCATGACCGGCCAGCGCGAAACGCTCGAGCAGGGCAATGGCCTTTTCGCGGCGCTCGCCGCCGTCCGCTGGGGATGTTGCGGACAGCCTCCCGCCTTCCGCGCTCGAAACCGCGACCGTGAGATTCTCCGCCGCGGTCAGTTCAATGAAAAGCTGCGGAATCTGGAACGAGCGGGAAATCCCGAGCCGTGCCACGTCGCGCGGGGAGCGGCGGCCGATCGGCGAGCCATCAAGCTCAATCGCGCCGCTGTCGGGTTTCAGGTAGCCTGTCACCATGTTGACGAAGGTCGTCTTGCCGGCGCCGTTGGAGCCGATCAGGCAGAGCTTCTGGCCCGCCGGAATGTCGATGCTGACATTGTCGGCTGCGACCACGGCGCCGAAGCGTTTCTGCAGTCCGCGCACGGAAAGAACGGGTGTCATGATGCCGCTCCTTCCTCGCTCGCCGCGGGCTTTCGCCTTCTTCTGCTCCAGAGCGAGCCGATGCCACGCGGCAGGAAGAGAATGACAGCCAGCAGGAACACACCGAGCACAAGCTGCCATGTGTTCGGCAGGTACAGGTTGGAGAACGAGCGCACCAGTTCGAGCGCAAGCGCCGACACGAACACCGCCGCCACGCTCTGTGTTCCGGCAAGCACAGCGACGAACACGAACTCGCCCGATGTTGTCCAGTAGGCGAATTCCGGGTCGATGTGCCGCTGCGCCATCAGTGCCAGTGCGCCGCTGGCGCCTGCGAATGTCGCCGCGATGATGAAGTTGATGGTGATGATGCGGTTGGCCGAGGTGCCGAGATATTCGACACGCAGGTTGTTCTCACGCACCGCAAGACTGGTCAGTCCGAACTGCGACTTGAACAGGATGGTGGCGAAGATGCCCGCGAGGCCGGTGGCAACCACCGATACCGCATACAGCATGAAGTCCGCCTCGCGCGGATCGTTGAACACCGCGCCGAACAGGGTGGGGCGTCCGACATTGAAGCCGTCCGACCCGCCGAGGATCGTGGTTTTGACCAGCGCACCATAAAGCACCATCGACAGCGCCAGCGTCAGCATGCCGAAGAAGATGCCGGTATAACGCGCGATCAAGGGGCCGATAATCAGGCCGAGCAGGCCGCCGAACACCGCTCCGATCAGCACCTGTGCGACAGCGTCGGTCAGGCCCCAGTGATGGGCGATCAGGGCAACGCCATAGCCGCCGCCGGCATAGAACAGGCCTTGCCCGAACGAGACGTTGCCGGTCCGCGCCAGCACGACGATGCCGAGCGCGACGAGGGCCTTGGAGGCGGCGACGGTCGCGAGCGACAGCGTCCAGGCCGGAATGATGCGGCCGAACAGCACCGCGAGGACGACAAGGCCGAGAAGGGCCAGAGGATGCGTGGCAGATTTCATCAAATTCGCCTCGCAACTTCGCGGCGGAACAGACCTTCAGGCCGGAACATCAGCACCGCGGCCATGATGAGATAGATCATGAACAGTTCGGCCTGCGGCAGCAGATGCACCGACGCCGCGCGCGCCATGCCGACAAGGATAGCGCCGACAGCCGCGCCTTCGATGCTGCCGAGGCCGCCGATCACCACGATGGCGAAGCTCAGGATGATGATCTCGGAGCTGAGGCCCGGCTGGACGGAAATCTTCGGCGCCGTCAGACCACCCGCCAGCGCTGCAAGCATCACACCGAAGGCGAAGGCCAGCGCATAGACGCGGTTGATCTTCACGCCCATGCTGGCGCTCATTTCGGCGTTGTGGATCACGGCGGTGACGATTTTGCCGCTGGTGGTGCGGTTGAGTGCGAACCAGACCGCAAACCCGATCGCGGCCGAGAACGGGATCAGCATCAGATCGTAGCCGACATAGAACAGTCCGGCGAATTCGACATTGCCGAAGAGCTGATAGGGATCGTTGGCGTAGATCGGGTTGACGCCCCAGATCAGCTTGGTGACGTCCTCGAAAATCAGAAACACCGCGTAGGTCACCAGCAGCAGGACGACTTCATCCCGCCCGTAGAACAGCTTGATCAGCCCGCGCTCCATCAGGAGGCCGACGGCGGCGGCGATCAGCGCCACCGACACCAGCATCAGCACGAATCCGAGGCCGGGCGGGACCTTGTGCGCGGCCGCCATGGTGACAGCAGTGGCGGCCAGATAGGCGCCCAGCGCGTAGAAGCCGCCATGAGCGATATTCAGAATTTTCAGCACGCCGAACACAAGAGTAAGGCCCAGCGCGACGATAAACAGCCACGATGCCTGAATCAGGCCGTCGAGGATCACCGTGAGGAAAGTGTTCATATGTTGTTCGTGCCGCGACACAAAGAACACCTCTCCCCATGGGGGAGAGGTCGGCGCGTAGCGCCGGGTGAGGGGGATCGGTGGTTGAGCGGGGGCATCTAGTGCCCCTCACCCCAACCCTCTCCCCCACGGGGAGAGGGAGCGCATCGTGCTCGAGGCGACATGTTGCGATCAGATCACTTGCACTTGTCGTTCTTCATTCCGCCCTTGATCCAGTCCAGCGCCTTCACGCCGGGAGGCGGGTTGACGCACTCGGCCTCGAAGTTGACGATATCGACCAGATCGACCCGCTTCTTTTCCGCGTTGTACTTGGTGCGGCTGAAGGCGATCGGCTGAATGGCCTGGTGGCCGTCGCCGTTCTTCATCTGGATCAGGCCGCCGGGGCTCTGCCATTCGGAGCCAGTCATCGCCGCCACCAGCTCGTCGGTGGTCGGCTTCTTGCCGCCGTTCTTGGCCATCGCCTTCTCGACCGCGTTCTTCACGCCGAGAATCGACTGGGTGACGCGGTAGGCGGCCTGCACGGGATAGACGCCGTAGGTTTTCTCATAGCCATTGAAGAACCATTCGTTGAGCGGGGTCTTCGGCGACATCAGGCCGTAGGCACCGCGCGCACCGATGATGACGCCGTCCGGCATCTTGTCGCCGAGCGCGGGCAGAACGTGGTCGGCGGCACTGAGCACAAGCTGGCTGCGCTTGGCGAGACCGCGCGGCACCGATTGCAGGATGAAGGCCTGCAGGTCCCCGCCCCAGAGGCTCGAATAAACGACGTCGGAGCCAGCGGAGACCAGTGCCGAGATTTCGGTGCCATACTGGCCCGCGCCGAATTTCGGCATCAGGTCGGCATTGAGTTTGGCATTCGGATAGAGCTGCGCGGCGGCGGCGATAAAGTCGGCCTTGCTGTCCTGACCCCAGGCGTAGTCCTGATTGATTGCCGAGAACGTATCCATCTTGATGTTCTTCAGCTTCATGTACCGGATCAGGCCGACGTTATCCTGCGTCGCGTGGGCTGATGTCCGGAAGACATAGTTGTACTTGCCTTCCTCGAAGATGCGCGGCGTTCCGCAGTCGAACAAAAACAGCGGCTTCTTGAGTTCTTCCGCGATCGGCGCGACGGCGAGACAGTCGCCGGAGCCGATATAGCCGATGACGGCATCGACATTGTCGCGTTGGTAGAGATTGCGAAGTTCCTGCACCTGCTTGGTGGCGCCGCCGTTCTCGTCGATGACGACCGGCTCGATCTTCAGGCCGCCGAAGCCGACTTTATTATAGGGCGCGGGACCGGCGCCCTTGTTCAGTTCCCCGATCACGAACTCGGCGGCCTTGCCGGCTGGAACACCGAAACTTTCCGCAGCGGGGCCGGACAGGAAGGTGACAATCCCGACCTTGAAGGTGTCTTGCGCCAGCGCCGGGCCGCCGAGCGCCAGAATGGCGGCGGAGGCCGTGAGTGCTGCGAGTGTGCGCTGGTAACAGGTTCGCGTAAGGCGATTCATGCTCGGTATCCTCCCAATCGTCCGGTCATGCCGGTTTTTGTATCCGCATCCGTTTGCCGGATGTCAGTGGTTCCATGCCAGCTTAAGCGGGCTTTTCGTGCACGTCTATGATCCGGTGCGCTCGACGGTGCGACGAATGTTTGCACGTCGCATCGCGTTGCCCGTTACGCGATCTGCTTCTGCCGTTGATGGTCTGCTTCCCGGATGACGCGCGCGTCCTGCCGTATTTCTTTTTCGACAGCTTGAACTGGGTATAGCCGAGTACTTGCTGCATCGCGGCGCGGGCTTTTTCGGCATGGCCATCGGCGATGGCGCGTGCGGCGATGGCATGGTTGGGCAGGTTCTCGTCGAACCAGCCCGGGCTGCCGGTGGCGACCATGAACACTGTACTGAGAATGGTATCAATCGCGCCGCGGAAGCCCTGGAGGACCGGGTTATGCGTGGCGTCGATAATGGCGAGATGAAACTCCTTGTCGGCGACAATCGCAGACGGCACGTCATGCGAGGCTTCCATCGCGGCGAGCGCGGTCATGATCCGCTTGCGGTCTTTTGCTGTCGCGCGTTCGGCTGCGAGCGCAGCAGCCGCCGGCTCGATAATCAGCCGGACCTCCTGCAGCGCCAGCAGCAATTCACGATTGGGTTCTTCCTTGCTGATGAGCCAGCTCAACACGTCGCGGTCCAGCAGGCTCCATTCGCCGCGCGGGCGGACATGGGTGCCGTGGCGGGGCCGCACGCTGACCAGACCCTTGGCGGCGAGCGTCTTGATCGCTTCGCGCACCACGCCGCGGCCGACGCCGAAACGGTTTTCAAGATCATGCTCGGGCGGCAACGCAGAGCCGACCGGAATGAGATCATGCGCGATCTCGCTGCCGAGGGTGCGCAGCACGGATTGAATGCGCCCGGGCTTGACGAGCTTGCTGGCAGATTTCGGACGGGATTTGGCAGACGGCTTCATGGAATGAGGTTAACACGCAGGCCTTCGCGGCGGCAATCATCCGATGTTTGATGCCGGAGGGGTCGAGGTTGCTGCAATGCAGGAGAAACCGCCGATGGCGGATGCCATCACATAGCGGAACTGGAGCAAAATCGCAATTCCGACGCGTGCGGCGCCGCAATTAGCTTAGCTCATGCGCTGGAGCAGAACGTAGGGCTGGCCGCCTTCGGATCCGATCGAGGTCTCGACATCGAAGACCTGCCGGATCATCTCGCCGGTGATGGTTTCGCCCGGAGTACCGTCGGCGGCGATCACGCCCTTCCGCAGAACAATGATGCGGTCGGCAAAGCGCACGGCGAGGTTGAGATCGTGCAGCACGGCGATCACGGCGCTGCCGGCGCGGGCGCGGCGCTTGGCGGTTTCCACCAGATTGATCTGATGACGCAGATCGAGGCTGGAGGTCGGCTCATCGAGCAGCAGCACGCCGGGACCGTGATCCGCTTCGCCGCACGCCAGTTGCACCAGAACGCGCGCGAAATGTGCGCGTTGCTGTTCGCCGCCCGAGAGCGTCGGCAATTCCCGGCGCCGGAACGGCGCGAGGTCGAGTTCGGAAATCGCCGCATCTACCAATGGCGCGGCGGAGGCACGCGAGCGATCACCCGCGCCCATCGTCACGATTTCCTCGACGGTGAAAGGGAAGCTAACATTGATATGCTGGGACAGCATGGCACGGTGATTGGCGAGGTCGCGGGGGGAGTACGAGGTGAGATCGTGTCCCTTGAGGCGCGCCTGACCTCCCGTGCAGCGGAGATCGCCGGAGAGCGCGCGCAGCAGGGTGGACTTTCCCGCGCCGTTCGGGCCGACGATGGCGACGGTCTCGCCGCCGCGCAACTGCAGGCTGACTTGATCGAGCAGCATCGCCTGCCGCACTGTGATGCACAGCGCATCGGCTTCGATCATGGGGGCTGCGGCGATCATGATCCGATCAGTGCCCGTTGCCGCAGCAGAATAAACAGGAAGAAAGGCGCGCCGATGGCCGCCGTGAGAATGCCGATGGGCACCTCGGCAGGTGCGGCGAGCACGCGGGCAATCGTGTCGGCGAGAATGAGGAGGATCGCGCCGAGACAGGCCGAGGCGGGCAGCAGGATCCGGTGGCCGGGGCCGATGACGATCCGCAGCAAATGTGGAACGACAATGCCGACAAAGCCGATCACGCCGCAGATCGAGACCGCAACGCCGGTCATCGCCGAAATCATCACGATGGATATCTTCTTCAGCCGTTCGACGTCGATGCCGGTGTGGAAGGCTTCCGCCTCGCCAAGCACCAGCACGTCCAGGCCGCGTGCGATCAGCGGGATCGCCAGCAATGCGAGCAACGCGACCGGCGCGACCATCGCGGCCTTCGGCCAGGTCGCGCCACTGAGTGAACCCAGCAGCCAGAAAGTGATGTCGCGCAACTGGCGGTCATCGGCGACGAACACCAGAAGCCCGATGCCGGCATTGGCAATGGCCGCGATGGCAAGGCCGGCCAGCAGGAAAATCGCAACCGAGGTGCGTCCTTCGCGGCTGGCGATCTTGTAGAGAAGGGTGGTGGTCAGAAGCGATCCCGCGAAGGCCGCGATGGGCAACAGCTCCAGTTGCAGCGAGCGAACGCTCGCACCCCAAGGACTGTTGGAAACTGCGCTGTCGGAAATCACGATGGCGCAGGCCGCTGCGAATGCGCCGCCGCTGGAGACGCCGACCAGCGCGGGATCGGCGAGGGGATTGCGGAACAGGCCCTGCATGATCGCGCCGGACAATGCGAGCAGGCCGCCGATCATTCCGGCAACGGCGATGCGGGGAATCCGGATCGACCACAGCACGAGCTGGTCGCGGGCCAGCAGGGCGGGATCGGCACCCGCGATCTTCAGTCCCAGCGCTGCGGCAAGACGCGGCAACGGAATGCCCGCGGCACCGATCGTTGTTGCCAGCAGCGCGACAGCAAAGAGCCCGGCAATCAGAACAGCGTAGACCAGAACAGCCGATGGCCGCATGGAGGCGCTCCGGGCAGGCGGCTGCGACATCGCTGACGCTGAACCGGCGGTCGTCATTTCCTGCAATCGACGGTCAGTGTCGCTGGTTTCCAGGACGCGGCTTTGCTGCCGAGGTCGGGATAAAGCGATAGCGCGAGGTCGCGGGCGGCGGCGGCGGTGCGCGGGCCGAAGCCCAGCAGATAAAGGCCATCCATCGCGACAAAGGATTTCTTTGCGGCGGCCGGTGTCATTGTAAACGCCGGATTGGCGAAAACCGTTTGAGCGTCGAGCTGTTCACGGCCGCGCTGCATGGTCAGGATCACGTCCGGCCTGGCTGCGACGATGGCCTCATCATTGACTGGCTTGTAACCGTCGAATCCATCGACCGCGTTGACGCCGCCCGCCATCCTGATGATCTCGTTCGCCGCCGTCTTCTGTCCTGCGACCATCGCCCGGCCGTTGAGGAAGGACATCACGAACATGACGCGGGCGGGATGCTTGACGCTGTCGCGCAGCTTCTTCAACTCTGCGAGGTCGATACTGACCGCTTTTGTAAGACATTCGCCGCGAGCGTCGGCGTCCATCGCATGTGCGACCAGCTTGATCTTGTCGACAATCCCTTGCTCGTTATAGGTCTCGGGAAGCGATACGAACGGGATCTTGGCCGAATCGAGAACATCGAGTGTCTCCTTCGGTCCGGCCCCTTCGATGGCGAGGATGAGTTGCGGATTGAGGCCGAGCACGCCTTCCGCGCTCAATTGCCGCATGTAGCCCACATTCGGCTTTTGGCCGAGCGCTTGCGGAGGATAGAGGCTGGTCGTGTCGATACCGACGATCCGGTCCTGAAGACCGAGGGCATAGAGGATTTCGGTGACGGCGCCGCCGACAGAGACGATCCGCGACGTGTTGCCGATGGTGACGTCGTGGCCACGCGCGTCATGGATCACGATGCTGTCCGCGCGGGCGTCCGCGATCGCAGCAGCGGCGCAAAGACCGAGCGTGAATGCAAGCGTTGCGCTGATTGTTCGTTGAACGGCCATTTTACGGTTCACTTGGTCAGGATCAGTTTGTTTTGCGCTGTCAGCCGCAGGCGATAGGTCTCTTCGCCATGCGTGATGATGATCTCGCGGGACGAAACGAAAAGGTCGCGGCTCTGGATGCGGTTATCGGTCAACGGGATCGCGCGCTCAATTAGAGGGGTTCTAGACTGATCGCCGCGGTCGTTGCCCGAAGTGTCCGGTGTTTTGGGCGAGCCGCCAGTCATCTGCCTTGCCAATCCTTCTGCGAAGTCTTGTTGTTCTTAAGTTTGCCAGCGCGCGAATTCCAACACTCCAGTTTACAATAGGTTTAAACTGGCTTGCGCTCGGCTTGACCGCCACGGCGCATTTTACGAAAAGTGACAAGACGTTGGCGCAGACCAGCGGATTCCAAAATCAGCCAGCCAGCCGCCTTCGAGCGAAGCCCGCCAGCCGCATCACATAAGCAAGTTTTTAAGACTCGGGGCTGTCATGTCGGGGCTGAATGCGCGCGCCTGCGCGTTACTCTTATCTGTATCTGTTGTGGCGTTGGGGGCAGTGGCTGTTGTCACGCCGGCGCATGCGCAATCCGCTGTAGTATCGCAACCGGCCGAGCCGAACCCGATCAAGCGCAAGCGCGCCGGCAAGCCGATGGCGGAAGTGCCGTTGCCGCAGAACGTCGCGAATGCGAATGCGCAGGTAGGACAGCCGGTCTATCAATCGCTCGATGAAATCACGGTTGGTGCGACCAAGCTGGAAGAGCGCGCCATCGATTCGCTTGCGCCGGTCAGTGTGATGACACTTGAGCAAATTCAGGGCCGCAACGCCTCAACCGTGGGCGATCTCGTTTACAGCATGCCCGGCATCTGGCTGCAGGATCGCGGCGACGAGCCGTCGACCTCCATCAATATCCGCGGTTTGCAGGATTTCGGCCGCGTCGCCGTGGTCGTGGACGGCGCGCGCCAGAACTATCAGCGTACCGGTCACTTCGCGAACGGATCGTTCTTCCTCAATCCGGAGTTGATCGGCGGCATCGACATCGTGCGCGGCCCGACCGCGAATATTTACGGTTCGGGCGCGATCGGCGGCGTGGCGTCATTCCGCACCAAGGACATTCAGGACGTGGTGCGGCCCGGCGAGCGCTGGGGCGTCGATACCAACACCGTGTTCGGCACCAACAGCGCCCGCGCGTTGCAGTCGGTATTTGCCGGCGTTCACGTCAACCCGAATGTGGATGTGTTCGCGGGCGGCAGCTATTCGACGCAGAACGACTACAAGGACGGTACCGGTTTCGAGGTCGCCAACACCTGGAACAGGCTGTCGAGCGGCATCGGCAAGATCACGGTGCGCCCGGCGGATGGCCATGAGGTCAAGCTCGGCATGGTCTACCAGGAAGACCTTTACAATATTGGCCAGCCTTATCGCCGGAGAGGCGAGCCGGGTGCGACCACCGGCCTGATCAGCTCGGGCACGTCGGTGTATCACACCAACCTCCAGAACTACACGACAACGCTGGGCTGGAAATACGCGAAGCCCGACGACAAGATTTTCGACTGGGACTCCAAGATTTACTGGAACCGGACCGAGAGCAACCAGACCAAGATTTCGCACAACGGTACCAGTGCGCTCGGCAATTGCGCGGGGATCGGGCCGGGCAACAACATCACCGGCTGCGTTGGCGATCAGCGCAATTACCTGATCGACACTTACGGTTTCGACGCGCACAACACCTCGCGCTTTGAAATGGGCGACTGGCGCAATGCGTTGACTTATGGCGCTGATGGTTTCCGCGACGAAGTCTCGACCAAGGACTCGCACGGCAACTCGAATGTCACCACGCCGGGCGGCGAGCGCACGGTGACCGGCGGTTTCGTGCAGTGGAAGGGTAATTACTCGTCCCTGCTGGAGGTCGTTGGCGCGATTCGTTACGACAACTACCGCCTCTCTTCGGCGCAGGGCGGGACCAGCGGTGATCGTTTCTCTCCGAAGATCACAATCGGGCTGATGCCGGCGAGCGTCGTCACGCCTTATGTGAGCTATGCGGAGGGTTACCGTGCGCCATCGGTCACGGAAACGCTGGTATCCGGCGCCCATGCCGCGACAAGCTCCGGCGCAGGCGACTTCTCGATCTGCCCCGACGGTTCGCGCGGCTACTTCTGCTTCCTGCCGAATCCCAATCTGCGACCGGAGGTCGGCAAGAACAAGGAAATCGGTTTCAACATCAAGAAGGATGGCCTGTTCGTGGCGAACGACACCTTCCGCGGAAAGGTGAATGTCTACCGCAACGATGTTGACGATTACATCAACTACTCGCTGTTCACCGGACCTCCGTTCAACAGCTTCCCGCCGATCCCGGGCGTCTTCCCCACGACGTACTATCAGTATCAGAACATTCCGCATGCGCGCATTCAGGGCGTCGAATTCGAGACGATGTACGATGCGGCCACGTACTTCATCGGTGTGTCGGGCAGCTTCCAGGAAGGCAAGAACACCCAGACCGGCGTCGGCCTGCTGACGATTCCATCGCAGAAGATCACGACAACCGCGGGTGTGCGTCTGTTCGAGAGCAAAGCGATCTTCTCGGTGATGTGGACGTCGGTGAAAGCCAACACCGATCTGCCCGCCGGCAGCGTGCCCGCGACCTCGTACGATCTTGTGAACATGTACCTGACGGTGAAGCCGACGCAAAACCTGACCGTGACGGGCTCCGTCGAGAACCTGCTGAACCAGTACTACCGTCCTTATGCGATCCCCGGACCGGATCCCGGATCGAACCTCGTCCAGAACGACGTGCTCTGGGCCAGCGCGGGCGCCGGGATCACCTTCAAGGGCGCGATCAAGTATCATTTTGGAGGTACCTGAGCGCTGAACGACAACGAACTTCTGCTGAAAAGCAAACAGGGATGCCGCGCAGAGTTTTTCTGCGTGGCTCGTTGCGTTTGCCGGGCGGCGTCACAAGAGTGAAATTTTGAGAACCGGCCATCCGGCCTTACAATGAGACAAACAGGAGACGACACATGTTTATCGCGATGAACCGCTTTCAGGTGAAGAAGGGCTCGGAGCAGGCGTTCGAGACGCTGTGGGAAACGCGCGAGTCCTATCTCGGCGAACTGCCGGGCTTCATCGAATTCCATCTGCTGCGCGGTCCGGATGCCGAAGACCACCGGCTCTATTCAACTCACACCCTCTGGGCGGACAAGGCGGCATTCGAGAACTGGACCAAGTCCGAGCAGTTCCGCAAGGCGCATGCCCGCGCCGACAACCAGACTGGCGACAGCCTCTATCTCGGTCATCCGAAGTTCGAGGGCTTCGAGGTGATCCAGACCGAGCGCAAGACCAGCGCGGCGGCCTGAACGATGTTGAGCACCGGTCTGGCCGATCTCAAAAAGTACATGGCCGAAAATCCCGGCGGCGTCATCGAGGACGTCGCGCGGGAGAAGAATGTCACGGCGCGCGCCGTGATTGAGGCGTTGCCCGAGGAGATGCGCAGCTTCGCGCCCGGTTCCGCGTTCGTGCCCGCGATGCAGGACATCGCGACATGGGGCGAGGTGACGCTGATCGTCCATACCGACGACGGCATTTTTGAAGTCACCGAGCCTGTCGGCGGCGGCGAAGTCGGCCGCGGTTACTACAACATCATGAAGCCCAAGGGCATGCACGGGCATTTGCGGCACGAGCGCTGCGGCGGCATCGCCTTTGTCGAGCGCCCGTTCATGGGCAAGTCGTCGGCGTTCGCGGCATTCCTCAATGTCGATGGTGGCGTGATGTTCAAGGTGTTCGTCGGCCGTGACGAAAACCGCGCGCTGAAGACCGATCAGCTCGAAAAGTTCCGCGCACTGGCCAAGACGCTGGGCTGATCTATTTACCTCTCCCCGTTTACGGGGAGAGGTCGGATCGCTTTTGCGATCCGGGTGAGGGGCTACTGCGCTCCATTCACTCAGTTCTGCCCCTCACCCCAACCCTCTCCCCGCAGGCGGGGAGAGGGAGTGCATCCCGCTCAACGCGGCATTTCGTCTCGCGCGAATAAAAATGGCCAGGGTCATCCCCGGCCATTTTCTTTTGCAAAAGTTGCGACGGAAGCAATCCGGCCTTTGGAGGGGCAAGGACCGGATTGCTTCGTCGCGGGCGCATCGCTGTCACGGGCAATGCAACGATGCGCCATCTCAAAGCCTGCCGGGCATGGCAGGATTATTCAGCCGCGTCCTTAAGCGCATGCGGCGCATGGCCGGCGGCCACAGGTTTGATCGAACTTGCGCCATGCTGGGCCAGCGGCTTGTTGCCGGTCACCGCCCGCAGCAGCACGTAGAACACCGGTGTGAAGAAGATGCCGAACGCGGTGACGCCGATCATGCCGGAGAAAACGGCGATGCCCATGGCGTGACGCATCTCCGCGCCCGCGCCGACCGATGTCACCAACGGCACCACGCCCATGATGAACGCGATCGACGTCATCAGGATCGGCCGCAGCCGCAGGCGGCTGGCCTCGATGGCCGCCGCGATGGGCGAGCGTCCGGCAAACTCAAGTTCGCGCGCGAACTCCACAATCAGAATTGCGTTCTTGGCCGACAACCCCACCAGAACGAACAGGCCGATCTGGGTAAAGATGTTGTTGTCGTTGCCGGTGATCCAGACGCCGAACATCGCGGCTAGCAGCGACATCGGCACGATCATGATGATCGCCAGCGGCAGCATCAGGCTCTCGTACTGTGCGGCCAGAACCAGGAACACCAGCAGCATCACGATCGGGAAGACATAGAGCGACGTATTGCCTGCGATGATCTCCTGATAGGTGAGATCGGTCCATTCAAAGCCGATTCCCTTGGGCAGCGTCTCGCTGGCAATGCGCGCGACCGCGGCCTGCGCTTGGCCGGTGGAATAGCCCGGCGCGTTGTTGCCGTTGATGTCCGCCGCGAGGAAACCGTTATAGCGCATCGCGCTTTCCGGACCGGCTGTCGATTGCAGCTTCAGCAGCACCGACAGCGGGATCATCTCGCCGGTTGTCGAACGCACCTTCAATTGGCCGACATCCTCCGGCCGTGCGCGGAACTTGCCGTCCGCCTGCACGCGCACGGAATAGACGCGGCCGAATTTGTTGAAGTCGTTGACGTAGTACGAGCCGAGATAGACCTGCAGCGTCTCAAAAATGCTGGTGATTGGCACGTTGAGTTGCCGCGCGCGGGTGCGGTCGATGTCCGCGTAGAGTTGCGGCACGTCCACCTTGTAACTCGAGAACAGCCCGGTCAGTTCTGGCGCCTGCATCGCCTTGGCAAGGAAAGCCTTCTTGGCCTCGTCCAGCGCTTCATATCCCAATCCGGCCTGATCCTCGAGCTGAAGCTTGAAACCGCCCGTGGTGCCAAGGCCGTCAACCGGCGGCGGTGGCAGCATCGCGACGAAGGCGTCCTGAATGACCGTGTATTTCTTGTTCAGTTCGGCCGCGATGGCGTTGGCGCTGAGGGAGGGGTCCTTTCGTTCGCCGAACGGCTTGAGTGTCGAAAACACGATGCCTGCGCTCGACGAATTGGTGAAGCCGTTGATCGACAGGCCCGGAAACGCCACGGCGCTTTCGACGCCGGGCTGCTTCATGGCGATCTCGGACATCCGGCGCATCACGTCTTCCGTGCGGTCAAGGGTGGCGCCTTCCTGCAACTGCGCGAAGCCGATCAGATACTGCTTGTCCTGCAGCGGAACGAAGCCGCCGGGGACGACGCGGAACAGCACCGCCGTGACGCCGATCAGCACGAGATAGACGCCCATGATGGCCGCCTTGCGTGAGATCACGCGCTTGACGCCGCCGCTGTAGGAGTCCGACGCCTTCTGGAACACATTGTTGAATCGGCGGAAGAAGCCGCCGAGCACCTTGTCCATGCCGCGGCTGAGGGCATCCTTCGGCTGATCGTGACCCTTGAGCAGAAGCGCTGCCAGCGCAGGCGACAGCGTCAGCGAGTTGATTGCCGAGATCACCGTCGAAATCGCGATGGTCATGGCGAACTGCTTGTAGAACTGGCCGGTGAGGCCGCTGATGAAGCCGAGCGGCACGAACACCGCCACCAGCACAAGGGCGATGGCGATGATCGGCCCCGACACTTCGTTCATGGCGCGATAGGTTGCATCGCGCGGCGACAGGCCTTCCTCGATGTTGCGCTCGACGTTTTCCACGACGACGATGGCGTCGTCGACCACGATGCCGATGGCGAGCACGAGGCCGAACAGACTCAGTGCGTTGATGGAATAGCCGAACAGCAGCAGCACCGCGAAGGTGCCGATGATCGAGACCGGCACCGAGATCAGCGGAATGATCGACGCGCGCCACGTCTGTAGAAACAGGATGACGACCAGCACCACCAGCGCGATGGCTTCCAGCAGGGTGTGGATCACCGCTTCGATGGAGGCGCGGATGAAGCGCGTCGGATCGTAGGCGATCCGGTAATCCACGCCCTCAGGCATGTTCGCCTTGATCTGCTTCATCGTGGCGTGGACTTCGTCGGCGATGGCGAGCGCGTTGGCGCCGGGCGACTGGAAGATGCCGATGCCGACGGCAGACTTGTTGTCGATCTGCGAGCGCAGCGCATATTCGGACGCGCCAAGCTCGATCCGGGCGACGTCGCGCAGGCGGCTGATCTCGCCGTTCTGTCCGGTCTTGATGACGATATCGCCGAATTCCTGCTCGTCCCTCAGGCGGCCCTGCGCGTTGAGCGGCATTTGCAGCGTGATGTCGGCGGAGTTCGGCGCGCCGCCGACGGTGCCGGCGGCAGCTTCGACGTTCTGCGCCTGAATTTCGCGGGCGATATCGCCGGGAGACAGCCCAAGCTCCGCGACCTTCTGCGGATCGAGCCAGACGCGCATGGCGTAATCGCCCGCGCCCCAGATCTGCACCTGACCGACACCGCGGATGCGGGCAAGGCGGTCCTTGACGTTCAGCACACCGAAATTGCGCAGGTATGTCGTGTCATAGCGGTCGTTCGGCGACAGCAGATGCACCACCAGCGTGATGTTCGGTGAACTCTTCACCGTGGTGATGCCGAGCTGGCGCGTGACCGCGGGCAAGCGCGATTCCGCCTGTGAGACGCGGTTCTGCACCATCTGCTGCGCGAGATCGGGATTGGTGCCGAGGCGGAAGGTGACGTTGAGAGTCAGCACGCCGTCGGTCGTCGCCTGGCTGTTCATATAGAGCATGTTCTCAACGCCGTTGATCTGCTCTTCCAGCGGCGTCGCGACAGACTCGATGATGACCTTCGGATTCGCACCCGGATAAAGCGCGCGCACGGTGACGATCGGCGGTGCGACTTCCGGATATTCGGAGATCGGCAGCGCAGGAAGTGAGAGCAGGCCCGCGAGCAGGATCAGCGCCGAGAGCACACCGGCGAAGATCGGCCGGTCGATAAAGAAGCGCGAGATATTCATGGCGTTGTTTCTTTTGTCTTGTCGTGTTGCGGCGATATCCGCATTCGTCATTGCGAGGAGCGAAGCGACGAAGCAATCCATAATACTTCAAGAGTGGATTGCTTCGCTTCGCTCGCAATAACGTGTTCAGTTCGCGTCCATCGCGATCACTTCCGGTGCAACGGGCGCGCCGGGGCGGATGCGCTGCAGGCCTTTCACCACGATCTGTTCGCCCGGTTTCAGGCCCGAGGTGACAACGCGCAGGCCATCGACTGCGACGCCAAGGGAAACTTCGCGATACTCCGCCTTGTTCTCCTTGTTCACGACCATGACGTATTTCTTGTTCTGGTCGGTGCCGACAGCGCGCTCGTTGATCATCATGGCGCGTTCGGTCTTGGGCTGGCCCATCTGCAGGCGGACGAACTGCCCGGGGATCAGATGGCCATCCTTGTTGTCGAAGATGGCGCGGACCCGCACGGTGCCGGTGCGCGCATCAACCTGATTGTCGATCAACTGCATGTGGCCCTCGAGCGGCAGGCCGTTGCTGGTCGCGGTGCCCATGCGGACGGGAATGCGGCCGGTCTTCGATGCGGAAGCGTCGTCGCCGAGCGCGTTCAGCGCGCGCAGGACGATCTGTTCGTCGGCATTGAAGCTGGCATAGATCGGCGAGGTCGAGACGATGGTGGTCAGCAGCGGCGAACCGGGACCGGCGGCGATCAGGTTGCCGACGGTGATCTCGCGCTTGCCGACGCGGCCGCTCACCGGCGCGCGGACTTCGGTGTAGCTGAGATTGAGCTGCGCGGTCTTGAGGGTAGCCTGCGCCGCCTTGAGGTTCGCTTCGGCTTCGCGATAGGCATTGATACGGTTATCCTGATCGCGCTGGGAGATGGTGTTGGAGCCGGTCAGTTGCTGGCCGCGCTCGAAGTCGCTCTTGGTGAAGACGAGGCGTGCCTGCGCGGCAGCAACCTGCGCGTCGGCGCGGGCGACTTCGGCGGCGTAGAGCGCCGGGTCGATCACCACCAGAATGTCGTCCTTCTGGACCATCGCGCCTTCGCGAAAACGGATTTCCTGGATGGCGCCCGCCACACGGGAGCGGACCTCGACCTGTTCGATGGCCTCCAGGCGGCCGGAGAATTCATCCCAGATGGCAGCTTCGCGCTCTGCGACCCTGGCGACGGACACCGGGGTTGCGGCCGGGACTGCCGCCGCCGCGGAATCGGCCCTGGCGCGGTCGTTGGCGGTGAAAAAGACGAAGCCACCGGCGGTGGCCAGGATCGCCAGACCAACGCCGGCGCCGATCAAACCGGTTCTTTTCGAGAGACTTGTCATTGCGTGCCCCATTTTCTTCTCGCGTTCGCGCCGGGCGCGAACTGCAGTTTTTTCAATGCGTTGTAGAAATGGATCGGCAGGAGAAGAGAACAAAGTTTCCGGCCTGTCCCGCGTCGCAGTCTTTTATTGCTGCGCCGCAACTATAACGCTCGGTATAAATGGGACTTGGACTTTCGCCGTCAAGGGACATATCTAACGAAAGGTACAAAATCAGAAAGGTTCTTGCCGTGGCTATCGGACGACCCCGGGAATTCGATCTCGACCAGGCTCTGGAGAACGCGTTGCACGTTTTCTGGGAGAAGGGATACGAGGGCGCGTCCATGGCGGATCTGACCGAGGCCATGGGGATCACCAAGCCGTCGCTTTATGCCGCGTTCGGCAACAAGGAAGAGCTTTTCCGCAAGGCGCTCGATTCCTATGTTGATGGCCCGGCCGGCTACACCAAGCGCGCGCTGCTGCTGCCGACGGCGCGTGCCGTTGTCGAAAACCTGCTCTACAGCGAAGTGGACGCGGTGACCGATCCTGAATGCCCGGCGGGGTGCCTGTCGATCAATGGCGCATTGACCGGCGGTGACGCGGCGGAATCCATCAAGGAAGAACTGCGCGTGCGCCGCAGCCAGTTCGAGAGCGATCTGCGCGCGCGGTTCGAGCGCGCGAAATCCGAAGGCGATCTGCCGGACGCGGCGGACGCCGCGGCGTTGGCGCGTTACATCGCGACGATTTCGCAAGGCCTTGCGGTGCAGGCCGTGGGCGGCGCCACGCGCGAAGAACTGAAGAAAACCGCCGAGATGGTTCTCATGACCTGGCCGCCGGTCAGGAGTTAGCGCCCGCGGCGTCGCAGGCTTTTGCCGCGGCGAGAATGCAATGCGCACGCAGCCGCACGGGCGCGTCCACCATCATGCCGTCCACCGACACCGCGCCGTCACCGGAATTCGCGATTTTCGTCGCCCATTCGATGTCCTTTTGCGAGGGGCGAAAACCGGCCAGCGTCGGTGCGATCTGTTTCGGATGAATGCAGAGTTTTCCGCCAAAGCCCATCGCAGCCGCATAACGCGCATCGTCTTCCACCAGCGCCGGATCGTCGAATGAGGGCGTGACGCCTTCGAGCGGGGCGGGCAATTGCGCCAGCCGCGAGGCCAGAACGATTTCGGCCCGCGCCATCAGCAGCGCGTCGCGATCCATGCTGCAGCCGAGATCGGCGCTGAAGTCGATATAGCCGAACGCGAGCCGGTCCGAATGCGCGGCGACCTCGCGCACCCCGGCGACGCCGTGGGCGGACTCGATCAGCGAGATCACCGGCATGTTGCCCAGCACCGCGCGCACGCTCTCGAGATGTCCGGCGGTTTCCGCTTTCGGAAGCATGATACCTGCGATGTCGAGGTCTTTCATGGCGACCACGTCGGCTTCATGCCAGCGCGTGCCGAAGGCATTGATCCGGACAATGGCGTTCGGGGGCAGGGCTGCGGTCTTCAGCGTCTCGCGCGCCGCGTCCTTTTCATTGGCGGCAACCGCGTCCTCAAGGTCGACGATGATGCCATCCGCGCCGGAGGACGCCGCCTTGAAATACCGGTCGGGCCGGGTGGCAGGAACGAACAGGGGCGCAAGGAAGCTGATGCGCTCGCGGGAATTCATCATGAGGCTCTCCGGCTGATCCCGTATCCGGTGTTGCCTGGAGGCGGGATGACTGATGTTTTGTTTTAATCTTGGACAGGATGCAGAGGCAACCGGGATGCGTGGAGATCCATGCGTGCCAAAGTTTCCGCGATGTTGCGGGCATGGCGCGCCAGATCCGGCGCACCCATCAGTTCGCCGAATGTCCCGCGCGCCAGCGGGCCTGCGACAAAGAGTGTGTCGGCGGCGCGGTCATCGCGGCCGATCGCACGGCCCTGCAGATCGACATCAATCCCAAGACCCAGCGGATCGGGCCGCGCGAGTCCGTCGTCGCTCATCTGGCCAAGAAGCGGATTGCTGCTGAACACTGTTCCATGTGCCGGGCCCGTGGCAAGAACGATAGCGTCGAACGTTGCCGGCTCCCAGGTCTGGCTGCGCCGTGCGCGGAGTTCGACCAACAGCGCCTTGCCTTGGTGCCTGCCTGCGCGGACCGATGCCGCCCGAATTGTCAGAGAGCCTTCATTGATCCGGCGCACGATCACGGCGTCGACCTGTGGCGCGATACGGAAGCGATAGGTGTCCCAGAACGGGCGGAGATGCCGGATCAGCCGGGCACGTTCATTCAATGGCAGTGCGCGCCAGATTTCAAAGCCTTGCAGACGCAATTGATCGAGTACCGGATGCCATGACTGTCCCTCGCGTGCAGCCTCTGCGATGGCGCGTCGGACATGGCGCAGCAGCGCGAGCGTGGTGCATGAAGGACTGCTCGCGAAATCGCCGAAGACGTCGCTGAACTGCGTGGCATGAGTCTGCGAGCGCAGGCCGCGCCGCGAGATCGCAGTGACATGTCCGCGATGTCCTTGGCGGTCGAGCGATGCGACAATATCGGCCATGGTCAGGCCGGTTCCGACAATCAGAACGCGATCATCGGGCGCTATGCTGCTCAAGACATCCCGCTGCCACGGATCGACAATGAACCGGGGATTGTTGCGCAGCTCTGCGAGCGATGACGGAACTTCCGGCGGCGTATGGCATACCGCGAGCACCACGGCATCGGCGTGGATCTCTTCGCCGTCGTCACAGACAACACGGTGTCCGCATTGATTCGGGATCACCGCGCGCGCCTTCGCCTGTCTGTGCGTGACGGCACCGCCGAGTTGCCCGACATGCACAATGACATAGTCGCCGAACGCTTTGCGCGTCGGGAACAGGTGAACACCTGCAATCACCGATGCCGGATCGCGCGCGGGATATCCCGACGCGATCAGCCATTGCTCGAAATGACCTTCCTCGTCGAAATCGAGATTCATTTTCAGCGCAGGCACATTGATCCGGTGCGCCGGATCGCTGCTGTCATAGGCGAGGCCGCGGCCGATCTCGTCACGAGGCTCAACAATCACAATTTCATGGCGATGCGGTGCTGTGCGGTGAAGATGCCATGCCAGCACGGCGCCGGAGAATCCGCCGCCGATAATCACAATGCGGGGGCGAGGATTGCCACCATTCAAAGACTGGCCGTGTCCGATCATGGCTGCATCAAAGCCGGATGATATCGCCGCCGTCCAGTCCTCAAACATTGCGGCGCTCGTTTTTAACCCCAATGCGTTTGCATTGGGGGAGCCGCTCGCCGTATGTTGCGCCCGAACGGGCGTGATTTTATCGGGTGGAGCAGACGTGGCCGCAATTTCCCTGCGTATCGGAACGCGCAAAAGCAAGATGGCGCTGGCGCAAACCGAGGAAATCGCTCGCCGGCTCGAAGCCGCCGCGCCCGGTCTGAGGGTCGAGATCGTCAAGTTCGAGACCCGCGGCGACACCGACCAGACTGGCCTTCTGCTACCTCATGGCGGCAAGGGCGGCGCCTTCGTCGCCGAAATCCGCGAAGCGGTGATCGCCGGAAAACTTCATGCCGCGATGCATTCGCTGAAAGACATGCCGGGCAACGAGGACACGCCGGGCCTTGTGATCGGCGCGACACTCTCGCGCGATCCGCCGACCGACGCGCTGGTGTTGCGCGCGGGCGTGACCTTCGAGGATCTAAAGCGTACCAAGGGCAAGGGGTTCAAGATCGGCACCAACGCCGTGCGGCGCGCCGCTTACGTGCGGCGGCTGTTTCCCGAGATCGAGGTCATCCATTTCCGTGGCGCCGCTGATACGCGCGTGCGCAAACTCGACAACGGCGAGATGCAGAAGCTGGCGGATGGCGGCGAGGTCGGTCCCGCCGATGCTCTGATCATGGCGCGGTCAGGATTGGAGCGCGTCGGGCTCGCGGGCCGCATCGCGCACGAGTTTGCTGCGCTGGAGATGCTGCCCGCAGCCGGGCAGGGCATTGTCGCCGTGGAATGCGCGGCGAACGACTGGCAGACCCGGCAGTATCTGGCGCTGATCGACGATCCTGTCGCGCATCTTTGCGCCGATGCCGAGCGCGAGGTGCTGTGGGTGCTCAACGGTCACTGCAATTCGCCGATCGCGGGATATTCTACCATTGATGGACGCGAGATGACGCTAACTGCGTCGGTGCTCGATATTGAAGGCGACCGCTTGCTGGAGGCCACCCGCCGCGGACCTGCCGACAAGCCGCGCGAACTGGGCCGCGCGGTGGCATTCGACCTGCTGGCGCAGGGCGCGGCGGCGATCATCGAGACGTCAAGGCCGGAGTGAAAATCGTCATGGCCGGACCTGTCCCGGCCATCCACGTCTTTCAAGTATAGAGAGGAAGACGTGGATGCCCGGCACAAGGCCGGGCATGACGGGGAAAGATTGCGCTGTAGTCGCGTGTGATGGCGAGGTGACGGCTACCCCTTATACGCTCTCACGCGCTTCAACATCTGCTCCACATGCGTAATCGGGGTTTCCGGCTGGATACCATGGCCGAGATTGAAGATGTAGCGTCCGCCGGCATAATTCGTGAGCGCGTCGTCGATAGCGCGGTCCAGCGCCGCGCCGCCCGCGATCAGCGCCAGCGGGTCGAGATTGCCCTGCACGGCGACGCGATTTTGCACGCGCTCGCGGATCAATAACGGATCTGCCGTCCAGTCGATGCTGACGCCATCGACTTTTGTTTGCTCCACATATAGCGGCAGTTGCGCGCCAGCCCCGCGTGGAAAGCCAATGATTTTCGCATGTGGCGCCTTGGCGCGGACGCCTTCTATGATCCGTCGCGTCGGTTCAACCGACCAGCGCTGAAATTCGCGCGGCGGCAGCACGCCCGCCCAGGTGTCGAAGATTTGCAGCGCGTCGGCACCGGCCTTGAGTTGTCCCAGCAGATATTGAATCGAATTCGCGACCAGCACGTCGATGATCTTTGCGAAAGCGTCGGGCGCGCGATAGGCGAGCATCCGTGCGGGCGCCTGATCCGGCGTGCCTTGTCCTGCGACCATGTAGGTCGCCACCGTCCACGGCGCGCCGCAGAAACCGATCAGCGCCACGTTCGGATCGAGTACGCTCCGCACACGGCGAAGCGCTTCATAAACCGGCTCGAGCCTGGTGAAGTCCGCAGCGGTGGCCAATGTGTTGACCTTCTCCGGGGTGTCGAGCGGATCGAGGCGGGGGCCTTCGCCGGCCTCGAAACGCACCGCGCGCCCGAGCGCATGGGGGATGACCAGAATGTCCGAAAAGATGATGGCGGCATCGAAACCGAAGCGGCGGATCGGCTGCAGCGTGACCTCGGCGGCCCATTCGGGGTTGAAGCACAGATCGAGAAAGCTGCCCGCCGTGGCGCGCAGTTCGCGATATTCCGGCAGATAGCGGCCGGCCTGCCGCATCATCCAGACCGGCGGCACGGCCTGCCGGCTTCCGGACAGGACTTCAAGAAACGGTTTAACGTATTGCGGCTGGCTCAAGCGGAAATTCCGTTGCGGAGCGATGGAGTTATGGCCGCTCTGATACACTTTGGATCGTCCTTTGACCACCAGAGTTGACGAGCCGGTTCATCCTGATACGTTCCGTTTCAGAACTGACGGCATGGCTGGTCTGACGGGCCAAAGCATTGTCGCATCGCGCGGACCTGCGCTAACCATTGGGGCAACAGTCCGGTAACGGACGGCGCAGACGAGATTTTGGAATTCGATATCCTGAGAGAGGGAACACATGAAAACGGCGATTACGGAACTGTTCGGCATCCAGCACCCGATCATTCAGGGTGGCATGCACTATGTCGGCTTCGCGGAGCTTGCCTCCGCTGTCTCGAATGCGGGTGGCCTCGGCATCATCACCGGTCTGACGCAGAAGACGCCGGAACTGCTGGCGAAGGAAATTGCCAAGTGCAAGGACATGACCGACAAGCCGTTCGGCGTGAACCTGACCTTCCTGCCGACCTTCGCGGCGCCGCCTTACCCGGAATACATCCAGGTCATCAAAGAGGCCGGCATCAAGGCGGTCGAGACCGCGGGCCGCAGCCCCGAGCAGTACATGCCGGCGCTGAAGGCCGCGGGCATCAAGGTGATCCACAAGTGCACGTCGGTTCGTCATTCGCTGAAAGCTGAAGCGATCGGTTGCGATGCTGTCAGCGTCGACGGTTTCGAGTGCGGCGGTCACCCGGGCGAAGACGATATGCCCAACATGATCCTGCTGCCGCGCGCGGAAGAAGAGCTCACGATTCCATTCGTCGCCTCGGGCGGCATGGCCGACGCGCGCAGCCTCGTGGCCGCGCTCGCCATGGGCGCGCAGGGCATGAACATGGGCACGCGCTTCATCGCCACCAAGGAAGCGCCGGTTCATCCGAATGTGAAGCAGGCGCTGTTGAAGGCCACCGAGCTCGACACCCGCCTTGTGATGCGCGCGCTGCGCAACACCGAGCGCGTTCTCACCAACAAGAATGTCGAGAAGCTGATCGAGATCGAAAAGGAAAAGGGCAAGAGCCTCAAGATCGAGGACATCATGGACCAGGTCGCCGGCGTCTATCCGAAGGTGATGCAGGAGGGCGACATGGACGCAGGCGCATGGAGCTGCGGCATGATGGTCGGCCTGATCCATGACATCCCGACGGTGAAGGAACTGATCGACCGCATCATGGCGGATGCCGAGTTCATCATCCGCAAGCGCCTGACCGGCTTCCTCGACGGCACGTTCTCCGCAGCGACGCCGCGCAGGAAGGTGGCGTGAGTTTACGTCGTCCCGGCGAAAGCCGGGACCCATACTCCCTGTCTGCGCGTTTCAGCCAATGAATCTCGACCATCGCCTGTCATTTGTACGGGCGGTGGTTATGGGTCCCGGCCTTCGCCGGGACGACACTATTAAAACGTCACTGCTAATCCGCGTGCAACCCATACGCCTCGCGCATCTGGTCGATGGCGTCGAGCTTGGCGTGAAACACCGACCAGTCGTCACTGTCCGCGATCGGCTTCCAGATCGCCTCCACCTCATCAATCAGCATCGAGCAGGTATTGCTTCTTGCGAAGAAGGGATGGGCAAGGTCGATGCCCTCGCGGGTTGCGAAATCCTGCAGCGCTGCGCGGACCGCGACGAACGGCTCCATCGCATAGAAATCCTTCGACGGACTGCGCGCGGCGCGTTCGCTGCTTGTCAATCCGCCGAACCAGTCAAAGAACGTCTGCTCGAACGGCGCTTTCGTCTCCGCCAGAAAAATCCACAGCGCGCGCACCAGTTCGTTGTCGAGTACCGGGCCGCGTGACTGGACGCCCAGCCGTTTCACCATCGCGGCGGTGAATTCGCGGCGGATCGCCGGCTCGAACACGCCGAGCGCTTTCTCCAGATTCGGCTGATCGGCGATGCCGAGCAAGCATTCCGCCAGCCGCGTGACGTTCCAGAACAGCGCATCGGGCTGGCGGCCGTAAGCGTAGAGCCCGCTCTCGTCGAAATAAGCCGCGGTAAAGCCCGGCTCCAGCAGGGGGAGGAAACGCCACGGGCCATAGTCGAAACTTTCGCCGGTGACATTGATGTTGTCCGTGTTCAGAACGCCGTGAACGAATCCGGCCGCCATCCACTGTGCGCCGACCCGCGCGACACGGCGGCAGACTTCTTCAAGAAATGCGACAGCGCGCGCCGCTGGATCGTCACGCCAGAGATCGGGCGTGTAGGTTTTGATGGTGTAGTCGAGCAGCTTGAGGATGTTCTCCGAACTGCGAAGAAAGGCCTGCCGCTGGAACGAGCCGATCCGGATATGGGAGTGACTGAGGCGTACCATCACCGACGAACGCGTGGGCGAAGGCTCGTCGCCGCGCACAAGCGCTTCGCCAGTCTCGATCAGGCTGAATGTCTTCGAGGTATCGACACCGAGTGCTTCCAGCATCGAGGTGGCAAGCACTTCGCGCACGCCTCCCTTCAGCGTGAGGCGTCCGTCGGCGGTGCGTGACCATGGCGTCTTGCCGCTGCCCTTGGTGGCGAGATCGAGCAGGCGGCCCTTGTCATCGTAGAGTTGAGCAAACAGGAAGCCGCGACCGTCGCCGAGTTCGTGGTTGTAAACGCGAAACTGATGACCGTGGTAGCGCAGGGCCAGAGGCTCCGTGAAAGTATCGGCCAGCGGCTGAAAGCGCCCGAAATGTGCGACCCATTCCTCGTCGGTCAGCGTGTCCAGCCCGACGGACTTCGCCGCGCGCCGGTTGCGATAGCGCAGGATGTGATCGGGAAACTCCGCCGCGGCGACCACGTCGTAAAAATCCGGGCCAAGTGCGGCATGGCTGGTCGAAGCGCGGTATTGAGGTGAGACAGGCATTCAGGACTCGGATAATTTCAGCGGCGAGATCATCATAACCGGCGCCGCGGCATTCGGTTCGAGACAGGTGAGACAATGACCGACCGGCAGAAAGACCAGCGCAGCAACAAGGAACTGTCCCATCACATCCTGCCGACCTCCGCCACCATGATCGGCATATGTACGACCTTCATCGGCCTTGTGAAAGTCGTCGAAACCCGCATGGGGCCGACCCATGTCGATGAATATGCCGCGCTCGCGGCTCTGCTGTTTCTCATCAGCGCGACGTCGTCCTATCTCTCCATCCGCTACGTGATGGCGACCGGCCTGAGCGAGCGCTGCGAGCGGATCGCAGACGTGCTGTTTCTGACCGGCCTGTTCAGCATCACCATTATCGCGATGCTGTTCGCCTATGAGGCGATCTAGAAGGGCAGGTGACCTGTTTTATACCAGGTCATGGCAAGAAACCCGATCACGAGTCCAACCACGACGCCGAGTGCGACTTTCATATGAACCTCCGAGCTAGCGAATCTCCGCCGCCTTGGCGAGCGCCTCTTTCAGCTTTGCGACAGTGAACGACGGATCGCGCGCGATGCTGAGAATCGGCTCCTCGCGCCGTTCGCACAGACGCGCCGCATCCGGAAGTTTCTCCGCGATATTGGCCGGGATCACGACCGCGCCATGGCGGTCGGCGTGAATGAGATCGTCCGAACTCACCGTCATGCCCGCGACGCACACCGTTTCGCCGAATCCGGCAAGGTGAACGAAGGCGTGGGAGGGACCGATGCTTCCGGCCAGCGCCTGAAAGCCGGGCGCCCACGCCGGAATGTCGCGAATTGATCCGTCCGTGACGACACCGAGGCAGCCCAGCGCCTTGTGGACCGAACTGTTGACCTCGCCCCAGAACGCGCCGAAGCCGATGTTGATCCCGTCGAGATCCTGAATGACGCTGATGCGCGGGCCGTGACCCGTGCCGCAATACTCATAGTAGGCGAGCCGCTGCGCGCGCTGGTCAGCCGGTGACAGGCTGGAAGGCGAGGTGGCGCGGATTGTTGCGGTGCGGGCGTAACCGACCATCGGTGGCAGATCCGGAAACGGGCAGACCTGCGGCTTGGTAGTGTACCCGATCAGGCGGCGTTCCGGCGCGACCACTTCCAGCGCGTTGCAGATCGTCGGCGTGTCCCAGCGGGCCAGTGTCTCGAGCAATGATGCGGGATGGGGCACGGACTGGATCACGGGTTGATCTCCTGTTGTTGGTTGTTTGCGCCGGGATGGCAAGGCGCGGGGAGTGTGCCTTCGCGGCGGGGCGGCGGCAAGAGCGAGCTTCGGCATCTTTCCCGGCTTGCGGGAAACGGCCGAACGAGGCGATGATGGGCGGCTTGCGCCTCGCACCGATATCAAAATCAACACAGCGTCAGGGGATGAAATGGCTACCAACAAGAAGAAACTGCTGATCGTCGAAACCATGTCGCCCGGCGGCTGGGCGCTGCTCCGGGACCGCGAGGATATCGAAGCGATTGAATTTCCGAACACGATCTCTGCGCCAGACTTCAACAAGATGTTGCGCGAGCATGCGCCGGTGAACGGCGTGGCGTTGGGCGGGACCGCCTTCGGCGCCAACGAGATCGCGTCGTCCGGGGAGATGAGGGTCGTGACGCGCATCGGCGTTGGATACGACGCGGTGGATGTGAAGGCCCTGAGCGCCAGCAGGATTCCGCTGATGACCACCGGCATCGCCAACTCGCCGTCGGTGGCCGAGTGTGCGCTGTTCATGATGCTGTCGCTGGCCAAACGCGCCGCCGAACTGGATCATCTGGTCAAGAGCGGCAACTGGACCAAGCGCCTCGGCGCGATCCCGTACGACTTGCTCGGCAAGACCGCGCTGGTCGTCGGCTTCGGCCGCATCGGATCTCGTACCGTTAAGCGGCTGGTGGCGATGGAAATGAACGTGCTGGTCTACGACCCGTTCAAGCCCGCGTCTGCGATTGAAGCTGCGGAAGCGGAGTATGTGACCGATCTCAACGCGGCGCTACCGCGCGCCGATTTCGTGACCATCCATTGTCCGAAATCGCCGGAAACGGTCAACATGTTCAGCACCGCGCAGCTTCAACTGATGAAGCCGACGGCGTACCTCATCAATACGGCGCGAGGCGGCATCGTGGACGAGGATGCGCTTTACGCAGCGCTCACCTCCGGCAAGATCGCGGGGGCCGGCGTCGATGTGTTCGCACAGGAGCCGCCACGGCCGGACCATCCGCTGTTCAAGCTCGACAATGTCATCACTGCGCCGCATGTGGCCGGCGTGACGCGCGAGGCGCTTGACCGCATGAGCCTGCAGACCGCGAAGAACATTCTGAGCGCGCTCGATGGCAATCCGATCCGCGAGAATGTCATCAATCAGGATGTGCTGAGCTGAACCTTGGGATCGGTTCTCGCGATGTCATCGGTTTTCGGGTCGTCTCGGCGCATGCCGGGACCCATACTCTCTGTCGTTGTATTTTGGAAAGAAACTTACAACCATCTGATCACTACCAAAATTCGGTGGTTATGAGTCCCGGCCTTCGCCGGAACGACATGCTGAAAGTTCGTGCGACGACTTGAAGTGAGGCACGATGCCCCTGCAAAACCGCGTGTCGCCGTTCGGGGAGATTGTTGCGGCCGCGCATCGCGGACGCTTCACCGGCAACCGCGGCATCATTCACGATCCGGCGACCAGAACGCTGCTGAACCGGCGCTGGTCGTCGAAAGCGTGGATCACCTGCGTCTGCGAGTTTCGCGGGCGCAGGCGCAAGGTGATGAGCCGGCGAAGCTGGACAGAGTTGTTCTTCCTCGATGAGGCGACATCCTTCGCGGCGGGGCATCGGCCATGTTTCTATTGCCGCCGTAACGATGCCACGGCCTTTCGCGATGCATGGGCAGAAGGCAACGGCGTTGTGAAGCCGTATGCAACCAGGATGGACGCGCGGCTTCACGACGAACGGCTGGACGGGCGGCAGAAGCGGCTGCATCCGCTCCCAAGCCACATCCTCGAGTTACCGGACGGCGCGATGATAGCTGTTGGCGGCGAAAGTTATCTCGTTGCGAAAGGTGCGGTCTGGCGCTGGTCGTTTTCCGGCTACAGCCGCGCGCCAACAGACCTCACCGGCGCGAGGCTGCTGACGCCGCCATCCATCGTGAATGCGTTCCGAGCGGGATATCGCGCGCAGATCGGACTCGGCTAGGCCGGCTTCGCGATCCGGTCCATTTGTCCTGCCACGGCGCGAACCTTTCGCGGGGCCGCGAGCCAGATCGCGGCGGCGGAGAGGGCGCTGGCTGCGATTCCGATCACGAAGGCCAGCGTGTAATCGCCGTAGATATCATGCAGGATGCCGGTGACCCACGGACCTGCCGCGCCGCCTGCCAGCGCGGTGAAGCCGATGGTGCCGAAGATGGTGCCGAAATGCTTGCCCTGAAAAATCTCTGCGACCACTGCGCCCATGATCGAGGTGAAGCCGTAACCGAGCGCGCCCTGCGCCACGACCATGGCGTAGACCAGCAGAAGCGTCGGCGTGTATTGGAGCGTAATCAGCATCGCAAAGCAGATCGCAAACCCGAATGACGAAATGGTCCAGATCCATTCGCGGCCGATGCGGTCGGAGAGATACCCGAGCACGATCTGGCCCGGAATGCCGATCAGGCTGACCATGCCGAGCGCCCAAGCAGCCGAGGTTGAACTGAATCCGATTTCGACCAGATATTTGGTCTGATGTACCTGCACGGCATACCAGACATAAAGGCCGCAGAAGTAGCCCAGTGAAATCCACCAGAACCGCGCGGTGCGCAGCGCGCGCGCAAGCGTCCAGTCGACGGCCACCCATTCAGGATCGACGACATTTGAGAGTGGCGTGGCGGTCGTGGCCGTCGGCGCGGCGTCGCCATCAGGCCGCAATCCGATATCCTCGGGGCGCTTGCGCAGCAGCAGGTTGAGCGGGATCAGCACGACCAGCACGAGGATGCCCATGGCCCAGCTTGCGGCGCGCCAGCCGCTTCTGTCGATCAGGTATTGCACCCACGGCAGGATGAGGATTGAACCGATGCCGACGCCCGCGAAGGCAAGGCCGACCGCGAGGCCGCGGCGTTTGACAAACCAGTTCGGCAGGAACAGCGACTGGCCGGAATAGCCGAGGCAGATGCTCCCCGCGCCAACGAGGCAACCGATGGTGCCGTAAAGATGCCAGGGCTGCGATGTCAGCGGCGCCAGCAACAGGCCCGCGCCCATCAGCACCACGCCGAGCTCCATCACGGTCCGCGGGCCGGTGCGGTCCATCAACTTGCCCATCAGGGGACTGAGCAGCGCAGAGACCAGAAAGCCGACCGAGAATGCGCCTGCCGTGACGCCGCGGTCCCAGCCGAACTCGTCAACGATGGGTGAGAAGAACAGCGAGAACGAGGTGCGGGCGTTCACGCCGATGCCCATGGTGATGAAAGTTACGGCAACGATAATCCAGCCGTAATAGAAGGGCAGGCGGCGCATGCAGGAATTCCGGACCAGAGGCGAGTCAGAGGCATTGGAGTATGGGCGGAGATTGGCGGCGCGTCATGACGCGCTGCAACCGAATCCTATCAGCATCTTTGCAGCCGGGGCGCGGCTATTAAATTACCTTTGAGGTAAGCGCTTTAGCTTTGCGCCAATCCCACAGCCCATAGTGCGAATGCGTAGGCAATTCCGATTTCATCCAGCCGGTTGAAGCGGCCGGATGCGCCGCCATGGCCCGCACCCATATTGGTGCGCAGTATCACCGGTCCGCCGCGGGTCATGACAGGTCGAAGACGCGCGATCCATTTGGCCGGCTCCCAATAGGTGACACGCGGATCGGCGATGCCGCCCATGGCGAGAATGGCGGGATATTCCTTCGCGGCGATATTGTCATAGGGCGAATAGGACAGGATTGTTTTGAAATCGTCCGCGCTTTCGATCGGGTTGCCCCATTCGGGCCATTCCGGCGGCGTCAGCGGCAGCGATGCATCCAGCATGGTGTTCAGCACATCGACGAATGGCACTTCCGCGACGATGCCAGCGAACAGGTCGCCCGAGCGGTTGGCCACGGCGCCCATCAACATGCCGCCGGCGCTGCCGCCATGGCCCACGATCTTCTTTGCTGACGTGTATTTCGCCTCGATCAGCGCGCGGCCAGCGGCGGCGAAGTCGTCGAAGGTGTTCGTTTTCTTTTCCCGCTTGCCGTCGAGATACCAGCCCCAGCCCTTGTCGGAGCCGCCGCGGACATGCGCGATGGCATAGACAAAGCCGCGATCCACCAGCGACAGCCGGTTGGCGGAGAAAGAGGCAGGCATCGCGTTGCCATAGGAGCCGTAGCCATAAAGCAGCAGCGGCGCGCTACCGTCGCGTGTCAAATCCTTGCGATGAAGGATCGAGACGGGCACCAACGCACCATCATGCGAGACCGCCATGATGCGTGTTGTCACGTAGTCAGCCGGGTTGTGGCCCGACGGAATCTCCTGCCGCTTGCGCAAGGTGCGCGCACGGCTGACCATATCGTAGTCGAACACTTCCGACGGCGTGGTCATCGACGAATAGGAAAAGCGGATGCTGGTCGTGTCGAACTCGTAGCCGCCGAGCGTGCCGAGCGAATAGGCCGCTTCATCGAAGGCGATGGCGTGTTCCTGCAGCGTGGCGAGATCGCGAATGACGATGGACGGCAGCGCATTGGCCCGCTCCATCCGCACCAGATGGCCGGAATAAAGCTCGATGTCGATGATGTAGGTGCCGGGTCGGTGCGGGATCAGGTCGCGCCAGTTCTTGCGCGCAGGTGAGGCCAGCGGCGTGGTGACAATCTTGAAGTCGATGGCGTCATCGGCGTTGGTCAGGATGAACAATTGATCGCCGCGATCGGCGATGGAGTATTGCACGCCTTCCTCGCGTTTCGCGACCAGACGCGGCCTGGACCCCGGCGCACTCAGGTCGATCAGATGCTGCTCGGATGTTTCGTGGTCGCCGCCTGCGATCACACAGAAGCGGCCGCTGGCGCTTTCATGAATGTGGGTAAACCAGCCGGAGTCACCTTCCTCATAGACCAGCGTGTCGTCCGATTGCGGTGTGCCGAGGATGTGGCGATAGACCTGCATCGGCCGATGGTTGTCGTCGAGCTTCACATAGAAGAACGATTTTGAATCCGCCGCCCAGACGATGCCGCCGTCGGTTTCCTCGACACAATCGCTGCTGTCCTTGCCGGTTTCCCAGTCGCGGATGCGAATGGTGAAGTATTCCGAGCCGCGAACGTCGGCGCTCCAGGCTTCCAGCTTGTGATCCGGAGAGTGGCGCGCATCGCCAAACTTGAAGTAATCGGTCTGTTTCGCCAGTTCATCACCGTCGATGAGGAAGCGCGCGGTACCGCCGTCGCGTGGCTGCCGTCCGATCTGCTCGTGCTGGCCACCCTCGTTGTACTTGTGGAAGTAGGCGAAAGGCCCGTCCGGCGACGGAACGCTGGAATCGTCTTCCTTGATGCGGCCGCGCATTTCGGCGACCAGCTTCTTCTGCAACGGCTCGGTGTGGCCTAGCACCATGTCGGCATAGGCGTTTTCCGCTTCGAGATAGGCGCGGATATCCGGTTTGAGCACCGACGGGTCGCGCAGCACCTCCTGCCAGTTCTCATCCTTCAGCCACGCATAGTCGTCGGTCACGGTCATGCCGTGATGCGTGAAGCTATGAGGACGGCGCGGTGCGATCGGAGGGGTGGAGGTTTTTGTCATGCGGAACGGAGCTTTCAATCAACGAAAATGAACTTCAAGGTCGTCCCCGCGAAAGCGGGGACCCATGCTCCCTGTCGTCTGATATTTCTGAGACATGTAGTTGTGTTTTATGGAGAGGCTAGGATGATGGGTCCCGGCCTGCGCCGGGACGACAGTCTTAGTTTTCAGACTTCGCCTCAGACGAAACTCCCGCCAACGCCAGCACCGCATGCAGCAGAACGTTCGCGCCGGCGGCGCAGTCGGCCTGCGTCGCGTCTTCAAGCTCGTTATGACTGACGCCGTCCTTGCAGGGCACGAAGATCATCGCCGCCGGAATCACGGTGGCGAGGTTGCAGGCATCGTGGCCCGCGCCTGAGGTGAGGCGGCGATAGCTGTAGCCCATGTCCTTCGCCGCGGCTTCGACCGCATCGACCAGCGCCGTGTCGAACACCGTCGGCTCCTTGCGCCAGATCTGCTTGAGATCGATTGTTACCTTGCGCCGGGAGGCGATCTCCGCGATGGCGAATTGAATTGCCGCATGCAGGCTGTCGAGGACTTTCGATTCCGAACTGCGGACGTCCACAGTAAAATTGAGATCGCCGGGGATGACATTGCGCGAGGGATTGTCGATTTTGATTTCGCCGATGGTGCCAACCGCGTTCGGCGCGTGATCGCGCGCGATCTTCTCGACCGCGAGGACGACTTCGGAGAACGCCGCCAGCGCATCCTTGCGCAGCGGCATCGGCGTTGTGCCGGCATGGCTGGCGAAACCGGCAATCACGCCGTCGTACCATATGATGCCCTGGCCGCGATCGACCACGCCGATGGTCTTGTTCTCGGCTTCGAGCAGCGGTCCCTGTTCGATATGCAGTTCGACGAAGGCGCTGAATTCCTGCCGGCCGACCGGATCGGCACCGCGATAGCCGATGGTGTCGAGCGCTTCCGCAACCGTGATGCCGTCGGCATCCTTGCGGCCCAGAATATCCTCGGTTGTATAGTCGCCGGCATAGGCGGCCGAGGCCATCATCGCCGGTGCGTAGCGCGAGCCTTCCTCGTTGGTCCAGTTGCAGACGCAGATCGGAATATCGGTTTCGATCCCCGCGGCGTTCAGCGTGCGGACCACTTCGAGCGCCGCCAATGTGCCGAGGATTCCGTCGTACTTTCCGCCGGTGGGCTGGGTATCGAGATGCGAGCCAATGCCAATGGGCGGCTGCGACATGTCGCGGCCGGGGCGGATCGCGAACATCGTTCCGAGCGCATCGACGCTGACGTCGCATCCGGCGGCTTCGCAAGCGGCGCGGAACCAGTCGCGCACCTGCTTGTCCTCCGGACCGAGCGTGAGACGCCTCACGCCGCCCTTGGGCGTTCCTCCGAATTTCGCAGTCTCATGAATGTCGCCCCAGAGGCGGGCGGAATCGATCTGAAGATTGGATTTCCTTGTTGTCATGATCGGTCGATACCGCAAATCGAGGCGAAGCGCATCAGTCCGAAAGGAGGGTCAGGTGTGCCGGTGGGGATGTTTTTTGCGCGCGGCGGAGGGCTTTGCGCCCGGATCGGTCGGGATCATCACCACCCGGCCATAGCGCACGCCGCGCTCGGCGATGACATGCTCCGCCAGATGCTGGACCTCGGACGTTTTGCCCTTCAACGCCGTGATCTCCATGCAGTTGTCGTTATCCAGATGCACATGGAGCGTGGCCAGCGACAGGTCGTGGTGATCGTGGAAGTTGTTGACAAGGCGGCTGGAGAGATCGCGCGCGGCATGGTCGTAGACATAGACCAGCGCGGCGACGCAGTCGCCCCCGGTCTGTCCGGCATCCTGTGCGGCCTGTTGCATCCCGGCGCGGGCGAAGTCGCGGATGGCTTCAGACCGGTTCTGATATCCGTGCTGCGCAATCATGCGATCCAGCTCCGCCATGAGATCGTCGTCAAGTGTGATGGTCACGCGCTGCATTGAGGCTCCGTCCGGCCATGGCCGTGTGCTGAAGGTTCCGCGAACCATAGCCGATCCGGAGCCGCGCCGGTGTTATTTGATGGCTTCAAAAAAGAGGCAGGCCGATTGAGCGCGCTGCCGGTAACCTTGTGCGAGGCCGCCGTGTTTCGCCAAGCGAACCTGGACTCGCAACAAACACAGAACTTCGGGACCTAATGACGCAGTTACTTGGAATGCGCTGCAATAACTGCGGCTTGCATGCGTCTCATTGCTTTTCTTTCGTTTCGATTTCGGGGATCATCACCGGACAAAACAAAAGGCCCGGAGATTTCAACGAGCCGCCAAGGGGAGAGAAGCATGACATATCGAATCGTACACAAGGCAGGACTAGCTGTTGCAGCATTCGCGGCGCTATCGGGTGTTGCGCTGGCGCAGGACTATCCCACCAAACCGATCACGCTGATCGTGCCGTGGCCGGCCGGCGGCTCCACCGATATCTCGATGCGGGCGATTGCGGAAAGCGCATCGAAGGTGCTTGGCCAGCCCGTCGTGGTCGACAACAAGGCTGGCGGCGGCGGCACCGTCGGGCCCGCGACAATGGCGGCAACAGCCAAGCCCGATGGCTACACCATCGCGCAAATTCCGATCACCGTGTTCCGTCTTCCGCTGATGCAGGATGTGTCGTGGAATGCCGAGAAGGATTTCACCTACATCGTGCATCTCACCGGTTACACCTTCGGCGTCACCACGAACGCGGAATCGCAGTTCAAGACCTGGAAGGATGTGGTCGATTTCGCCAAGGCTAACCCGGGCAAGGTGACCTATGCCACCCCGGGCGCGGGCACCTCGCTGCATATCGGCATGGAGCAGATCGCGGGGAAGGCCGGAATCAAGCTGACGCAGGTGCCGTTCAAGGGTGGTGCGGAAACCAATGCCGCCGTGCTTGGCAAGCACACCATGCTGCAGGCGGACTCCACCGGCTGGCGTCCGCTGGTCGATGCCGGCAAGCTGCGGCTGTTGATGGTGTGGACCTCCAAGCGCTCGCCGAACTTCCCCGATGCGCCGACGCTCAAGGAACTCGGCTACGACATGGTCTACGATTCGCCGTTCGGCGTCGCCGGTCCGAAAGGGATGGATCCCAAGATCGTCGCCAAGCTCCATGACGCCTTCAAGAAGGCAATCGAGGATCCTGCTGTGATCGCGACGCTGGCAAAGTTCGACATGGTGACAAACTATAAGAACACCGAGGACTACAAAAAATTCGTCGGAGAGGTCATCGCGTCCGAACGCAAGGTGATTGATACGCTCGGTCTCGCCAAGAAGACCAACTAACGGTTTGCACGAACCGTGCAGGGCTCGCGCATGCCGCGAGCCCTGACTTGACCCTTGGGGAGCGGGATCATGGCTGACGCGCCGCGTGCGAAAATCAGGCTGGACAACTCCGAACTGTGGGGCGGCATTGTCGGCCTTGTCCTCGGTATTTTCGTGGTCTGGTCGGGCTACAGGCTCAAGATCGGCGGCATTCACGATCCGGGGTCCGGCTTTGTGGTGTTCTACGCTGGCATTCTGATGTGCCTGTTCGCGCTGTCGATCACGGTCGGAGCGGCGATGGAAGGCGGCCCGACCATCGGATCGCTCTGGAAAGGCAGGCGCTGGACCAAGCCACTGATCGTGATCGGATGCCTGGCCGCCTTTGCGTTCCTGCTCCAGCCGCTGGGGTTTCTGCTGTCGGTCATTCCGCTGTTGCTGCTGCTTCTTCGGGTTATTGATCCGGTGCGGTGGAGTCTCGCGATTCCACTTGCCGTGCTGGCGCCGGTCTGCGTGTGGTGGGTCCTCAAGCATGGACTGCTGATCCAGTTGCCGTCAGGCATTTTCGCTATCGGCTGACGGGAGCGCGCCCATGGATGTTATCGCCAATGTCATGCACGGCCTCGGTGTCGCGCTTCAGCCTGTAAACCTGCTGTATTGTTTCATCGGTGTCTTCATCGGAACGCTGGTCGGCGTGCTGCCGGGCATCGGCCCGATCTCGGCGATGTCGCTGCTGTTGCCGGTGACGCTCTCCGGCACGCCGGAGTCCGGCATCATCATGATGGCAGGCATCTACTACGGCTCGATGTATGGCGGCTCAACCACCTCGATCCTTGTCAACATTCCGGGTGAGGCGGCGTCTGTGGTGACTTGCATCGACGGTCACCAGATGGCGAAGCAGGGCAAGGCAGGGCCAGCGCTCGGCATTTCGGCGCTGGGTTCTTTCATCGCGGGCACGTTCGCGCTGATCGCGCTGATGTTCATCGCGCCATCGCTTGCGAGTGTCGCGGTCGCGTTCGGGCCAGCCGAGTATTTCAGCCTGATGGTGCTGGGCCTCGTGGTGCTGACGTTTCTGACGCAAGGCTCGATGGCCAAGGCGCTGCTGATGGCCTGCATCGGTGTGGTGCTCGGGCTGATCGGCCTCGACAGCATCACGGCGCAGCCGCGATTGACCTTCGGCCGACTTGAACTGATCGACGGCATCGGCCTCGTGCCGGTGGTGATGGGGCTGTTCGGCGTGGCGGAGGTCCTGATCAATATCGAGCAGGTCATCAAGCGCGATGTGATTGAAACCAAAATCACGCAGCTTTTGCCCAACAAGGAGGAATGGAAAGCCAGCGCAGGACCTGTCGGACGCGGCACTGTGCTCGGATTTTTCCTCGGCATTCTGCCAGGCGGCGGTGCGGTGGTCGCGTCTTTCGCGTCATATGCGCTGGAGAAGCGGCTGTCACAGACGCCGGAGCGTTTCGGCAAGGGCGCGATTGAAGGCGTGGCCGGACCGGAAGCCGCCAACAACGCCGCAGCGGGCGGCGCATTCATTCCCCTCATGACGCTCGGCATTCCGCCCAATGTGGTGATGGCGCTGCTGCTCGGCGCGTTCGTGATCCACGGCCTGCAGCCGGGACCGTTGATGATCACGCAGAATCCCGGCTTGTTCTGGGGCATCATCGCCAGCATGTATATCGGCAACCTGATGTTGCTGGTGCTAAACCTGCCGCTGATCGGCATGTGGGTGCAGTTGCTAAAATTGCCTTACAACGTCCTCTTTCCGCTGATCCTGCTGTTCACCATCGTGGGCGTCTATTGCAGCAGCAACAACGTCTTCGACGTCTATGTGATGATCGGATTTGGAATCATCGGTTATCTGATGCGCAAGTTCGGTTATGAGCCGGCGCCGCTGGTGCTGGCCTTCGTGCTGGGTCCGTTGCTGGAAAACAACCTGCGCAAGTCGCTGATCCTGTCGCAGGGCGACCTGATGACATTCGTGGAGCGTCCGATCTCGGCGATCTGCCTGACCGCCGCCGCGATCCTGCTGATCGGGCCGCTGCTGCCGTCGCTGCGCAGGAAGCGCGAGCTGGTCGCGCTGGACGAGGGCGCCTGATCGAATTTCGGATTCCGGGGATGGAACTTTTGTGACGCTCAGGCGTCATCATGGTTGGGCGCGGGGGTGTCCAGTCATAATTCGCGTGGATGATGTTCGATCCGGAAAGAGTTCGGCATAGCGACCTCCGCGGCGGCACGCCGCCATGGCGCCACAGGCTCGTGCAGCCAACCCGTCAGTTTGTCGACCGGGATTTCCGCACTGACGTTCTGATCGTCGGCGCGGGAGTAACGGGCGCGCTCACCGCGGAGCATCTGGCCTCGCAAGGGCTTGAGGTCCGCGTCGTCGACCGGCAGCGGCCGGGGCTCGGCAGCACAGCCGCCAGCACCGCGATGCTGATGTGGGAGATCGACCGCTCCCTGAGCGATCTCACGATCATGTATGGTTTCGAGCGGGCCGCGAATATCTATCGCCGCAGTTTCTCGGCGGTCAGCGGCTTGACCGAACTGGTGAATTCCCGGCGGTTGTCCTGCGGTTTGAGGCACAGGCGCTCGCTCTATCTGGCGGCGGGAAAAATCAGCGCGCGCGAGCTGAAAGCCGAACATGACCTGCGCATGCGTGCCGGATTGCCCGGCGACTATCTGGATCATCTCACTCTGCTTGAAGAGTTCGGCCTGTACCGGGAAGCTGCGATCCATTCGATCGGTTCGGCCGATACCGATCCGTTGCTGCTGTGTCAGGCGCTGCTTGACGCCGCCACCAGTCATGGCACCGTGACTTACGACGCGAGTGCAGAAAATTATGACAGCAGCGGGCAGGCGGTTGTCGTCGAACTCGACAACGGTCATGTGATCGAGGCGAAGCACGTCGTTCTCGCCACCGGCTACGTCATGCCGGATTTCGTCACCTCCAGCCTTCACAGAATTTCATCGAGCTTCGCCATCGCGACGCCACCGCAGTCGCATGGCGATCTGTGGCGTGACGGCGCTTTGATCTGGGAGGCGTCAGACAACTACAGCTACGCGCGCACGACGCCGGACAACAGGATCATCATGGGCGGCGAGGACGACGATCGCGCGATCGAACCGGAGGAGCGGGACCGCGCGATGCCTGCGAAAGCAGATGCGCTGCTGCATCGGCTGAACGGATTGTGGTCTCATGCCGAACCGGTCGCGGAATTCGTATGGTCCGGCACGTTTGGCACGACAACCGACGGCCTGCCGCTGATCGGACCCGTGCCCGGCCATCCCCGCATTCATGCGGCCTATGGCTATGGCGGCAACGGGATCACCTACGGCTATCTTGCCTCGCGCATCATCGGAGCGTCCATTGCCGGCAGCCGCCAGGCCTGGTTCGACGATTTTGCCATCGACCGCGACGCGCCGAAAGCGGCGGCCTAGTCCGACGAAAAACCCCGGCGCATCGGCCGGGGTTTTGTTGCTGTCCTACAGGGGCGAGTTATCCGCCGACGCCCTTCTCCTTGAAATATTTCAGCGCGCCGGGATGGAAGGGGATCGGCGAGCGCGACTGAATCTGATTGTCCAGCGAGAAACTCAGAGCTTCCTTGTGGACCGCAACAAGATCGGCCTTCTTTTCGACGAGCGTCTTGACGATGATGTAGGCATCGTCGTTGCTCATCTTGTCGCCGGTGACGATCAGATTCCAGACCTCGGCAATCTTGTTGTCCTTGTCATAGCCCGGATAGGACCCCGCCTTGATGGTGCTGGCGGTATAGAGCTTGCCGTACTTGGCATTCATCTTGTCGACCGTCTCGCTGTGATCGACCAGTTTCATTTTCACACCCGGCGTCGCGGCAAGGTCGGTCACAGCCGCCGTCGGAATGCCGCCGACCCAGAAGAAGGCGTCGATCTTGCCGTCCTTGATAGCGTTGACCGATTCGGCGACGCCGAGGCGCTCGCGCTTCATGTCCTTGTCCTTGTCCAGGCCCGCGGCCTCGATCACGCGGAAGGCCATCACTTCGGTCGCGCTGCCGGGCGATCCAGTCGAGACACGCTTGCCCTTCATGTCGGACATCTTCTCGATACCGGTGCCTTCGATCGTCACCACATGCATGCGGTTCGGATAGACGACGAGCAGTGTCTGGAGTGGAATCTTGCCGCTCTTGAACTTGTCTTCCCCGTTGTAGGCATTCAGAGCCGCGTCGGCCATGGTGAAGCCGAGTTCGTTTTTTCCGGTGCCGATCAGCTTGAGATTGTCCACCGAGCCGCCGGTGACTTCGGCTGTGGCCTGTACGTTTGGCAGGTTTTTCGACAGCACGTTAGCGACCGCGCCGCCGAGGGGATAGTATACGCCGCCGGTGCCGCCGGTCCCGATCGACATCGTCTTCTGTTGCGCGTGTGCGGAAAGCGTCAGGCCCGCAGATAGTGCGACCGCGAGCGCGGCTGCGAGTTTTGTCGTTCTTCTCATTCGGTCAGTCCTCCCTTTGGATAGTCAGGCTGGTCTTTGAAGTGCCGGTCCTTTTGCTTGCCACAACAATACCCCCAATCCGATCAGGACGCCGGGTACATAAGTATAAGAGATATCGCGACCAATCGCCGCTTCGATCACGGCCTCGATCAGGCTCGGAAACACCAGCAGCAAACCGGACAGCGAGAGCAATGCGCGCTCGATCAGTGTTGTGCTTCGCAATACCCAACCCTGCGCCGCCGCTGCCAGCGCCATCAGGCCGAGCGTGGTCTTGAGCGTGATCTCGAAAATGTCGACCCACGAGCCGCCCTTTGGAAGATTGAGCAGCAGGCCGACGCCCTGCGGGTCGAGCACGAACACGAACGGCACGAGGAAAGCGGGCAGGGTGTATTTCCAGGACTGCAGCGTGGTCTTGTAAGGATCGCCGCCGGTGATGGCGGCGGCCGCGAACGGCGACAGGGCGGTCGGCGGCGAGACCTCGGACAGCACCGCGTAATAGAAGATGAACATGTGCGCGGCGTAGTCGGGCACGCCGAGCTTGATCAGCGCGGGGGCCGCGATCACCGCGCAGATGATGTAGGACGCGGTGACGGGGACGGCGAGGCCGATGATCCAGACGATCAGCGAGGTATAGATCGCCGTCAGCAACAGGCTGCCGCCGGCGTAGGCGATCACGATCGACGAGAACTTCAGGCCGAGGCCGGTGAGTGTCACGATGCCGACGACGATGCCCGCGCAGGCGCAGGTGGTCGCGGCGTTGAGCGCGCCGATCGAGCCGTCCGCCAGCGCGCGCTTCAGTTTCGGCGGCATCAGCGCGGTGTCCTTGCGCAGGAAACTCAGCGCGAAGGTGGTGATGATCGCATAGAAGACCGACAGCGACGGCGAATAGCCGATCACCATGAAGAAGACGACCGCGACGAGTGAAATGAAGTGGAAGCCGTAGCGTTTGGTCATCGCGCCGAGCGACATTTCGGGCTTGAAGTTGACGTCGCGTGCGCCGAAGCGCTTGGCGTCGAGTTCGACCATGATCAGTAGCGACAGATAGTAGAGGCAGGTCGGGATCGTCGCCATCCAGATCACGTCGAGATAACTGATTTTGAGAAACTCGGCGATCAGGAACGCAGCCGCGCCAAGGACCGGCGGCGACAGGATCGCGCCGAGGCCGCCCGCGGCGAGCAGACCGCCGGCGGCGTTTTTCTCGAAGCCGGCTTTCTTCATCATCGGATAGGCGACGGTCCCGATCATCACGGTTGTCGCGACGCCGGATCCGGATGGGCCGCCGAGCAGGAACGACGAAAGAACGACCGTGCGCCCGGCGCTGTTCGGTTTGCCGCCCATCAGCGCCAGCGAGAAATCAATGAAGAATTTTCCGGCTCCCGACTGCTGCAGGAATGCGCCGAAGATCGTGAACAGGATGATCAGTGTCGCGGATACGTCGACCGCGACACCGAAGATGCCCTCGAGCGTGATGAAAAGGTGGCCGACAAGCCGGGGCAAGTCGTACGCCCGGTGGGTCCAGGGGGCCGGAAAGTAAGGACCGAACATCGCGTAGGCGATGAACAGGATCGAGACCACCGGCATGATCCATCCGGTGGTCCGGCGCGTTGCTTCAAGCACGAGGACGATGAAGATCAGGCCGACGATAACGTCCCAGCGATCAGGCGTGGTGGCGCGGTCGGTGAAATCGTCGCCGCCCATGAGCGCATAGACGATGGTTGCGACCGCAAGAATGCAGGGAATAATATCCCACCAGCGCACCCGGTTGCGGAAACGCGCCGCGAGCGGAAACAGCAGGAATGACAGGACAAGCGTGAACGCGACATGGGTGTAACGCAGTTCCTGGGTCGGAACGATTGCGTAGGCGGCGTAGAGATGGAACAGGCTCATCGCGACCGCGATGTACGTCACCACCTGGCCGATGAATCCGCCGAGTCTGTTGGTTGCCCCTTCATCCGCTTCGATGAATTCCTCGGCTTTGCGAAGTGCCTCATCGGAAATGACCGTCGAGTCGTTGCCCGGCGGTGAATCTGCCGTCGCCATCCGTTTCTCCCCCGTGGCCCTGTTTGTCGCGGGCCTTGCGGTCTTCCTGCTGACGCAGGGACCATTCGTTGCGCGCATTGAGGCGGGTTCGGCGGCGTTAGGCAAGACTCGTTTTCAGCCAAAGATCTTTTTCAGCGACGCCGCTGTTGCGCGTGCCTCGGTGGTAAAAGCCGTGCGTTTCCGAGCGCGGGCGACGGTAGTCCTCCGCGATTGGTCCGATGATTGGCAACGGACAGGGCCTGGCGGTATCCCTTGCAGCGGAAAACGCGAAACCCTTTGGAATATGGCTAAATTGCGTGCTGCACGGCAGCAAAGACAATTGACTTGGGTTAGGTGAGTGTTTACTCACGTTCGCCATGAGCACCCTCAGACTGACGAGTGATCTCCGCCGGGAGCAGATCCTGGAGGCGGCCAAGCGTTGTTTCGCCCTCCATGGCTTTGCCGGGACGACGACGCGCAGCGTCGCCCAGGCTGCGGGGATTTCCGAAGGATTGCTGTTCAAGCATTTCCCCACGAAAGCCGCACTCTATGCGGAAATTCTCGCCGAGGAGTGCGAAGCCGATCCCGAACTCATCCGGCTGCGTGAATTGAAGCCATCGACAACGACGCTGGTGATTCTCATTCGCGAAATGGTTGCGCATTTCATGCGCGCGACCGAATCGCCGGATGGAGAGGACGCCCAGCGGGTCAGGCTGCTGATTTCCAGCCAGTTGACCGACGGCGAATTCGCGAGGCTGCTTTATGACAAGATCGGAGATTTGATCGGAACGATCTTCGAGGCTTCGCTGGAAAGCGCGATCGCGGCGGGCGATGCGGAGCGGGTCGAGGGACAGCAGCTTAATCTTTTCTGGTTCGCGCATCAGGTCGTCCACATGGTCGCTCTCGCACGTCTTCCTGCGACACCGTCGTTGACATACCCTAGCGCACCGGACTTCGAGCGACAGATTTGCCAGTTCATTCTTCGCGGAATCGGAATGAACGGCCGGGCTATCACTTCTTATTTGGACACCGTTCCTCCGCTTATGGATGCGGCGGACCGGATTGCGGAAAGTGCATAACATGGACGCCACGAGCAAACCGTCTCAACACACTCCTTCCCCGGCGGAGAAGCCGCGTCCGCCAGTACGCATGCGGCGCTGGATGATCATCGTCGGCGCAGCGCTTGTTCTGCTGGTCGGCATCATCTGGGGTTTCAACGCCTTCCGCGCGCATATGATCGCGCAGTTCTTCAAGAACAATAAGCCGCCTCCAACCGTTGTTGCCGTGGCTGAGGCGAAGTCGGAAGTGTTGCCAAATCTTTTGACCGCGGTCGGCGATCTTGCCGCCGTGAATCAGGTGAATGTCACCACCGATGTAAACGGGCGTGTGACCGAAATCCTGTTCCAGCCCGGCGCCGAGGTGAAAGCAGGCGATCCGCTGCTGCAAATCTATGACGCGCCGGACCAGAGCGATCTCGCCAGCTACAAGGCGCAGACGCTGGCGGCGAAGCTCGCGCTCGACCGTGCCCAGGCGCTGCTCGCCAAATCGTTCGGGCCACAGGCAACCGTCGATCAGGCGCAGGCCGCTTACGATCAGGGCGCCGCATCGGTAGCGAAGACCGAAGCGATCATCTCGCAGAAGCGGATCACCGCGCCGTTCAGCGGGGTGCTCGGCGTGCGTCTGGTGCAACTTGGCCAGTATCTCAGCGCCGGAACGCAGATCGTCTCACTGACTGATCTGTCGCGGCTCTACCTGAACTTCACGGTCACTGAAAAGGATCGCGCGGTTCTCGATGTCGGGCAGACCGTCCGCATCAAGGTGGACGCGTATCCGGGCCGCACCTTCGAGGGCAAGATCACCACCATCGAGCCGCAGATCAACGCCGACACCCGGAACGTCCGGGTTCAGGCGACGCTCGACAATCCGAACAGCATCCTGCAGCCGGGTATGTTCGCATCGACCACGGTCGAACTGCCGCCCAAGCCTGCGGTGATCACCGTGCCGGAAACGGCGGTGGATTATACGCTCTATGGCGACTCCGTCTGGCTTATCACCGGAACGAAGGATGCCGAAGGCAAAGAAACGCTGAAGACCGACCGGACCTTCGTGAAGACCGGCCAGCGCGTGAATGGCCGCGTCGTCATTCTCAGCGGCATCAAGCCGGGTGACCGCGTGGTCGCTGTCGGACAGCTCAAGCTGCAGTCCGGTTCGGCCGTTACGATTTCGACCGACCAGCCGCCGCCGATTCCCGCGCAACCGCCGCGCTATTGATTTTTGAGGGAGCGCCACGCATGGCCTTCACTGACATCTTTTTTATCAAGCGGCCGGTACTGTCGCTTGTCGTCAGCCTGCTGATTCTGCTGATCGGCTTCAAGGCTGCGACGAGCCTGGGTATCCGCCAGTATCCGAAGCTGTCGAATACGGTCGTGACCATCACGACGTCGTATCCCGGCGCGTCGCCCGATCTGATGCAGGGCTTCATCACCCAGCCGATCGAACAGGCGGTGGCGTCGGCGGAAGGCGTCGATTACATCACGTCCTCGTCGGTGCAGGGCACCAGCACGATCTCGGTCTATATCAAGCTCAATGTGGATCCGAATTCGGCGCTGACCGAAGTCAGTTCCAAGGTCAGCTCGGTCCGCTATCTGATTCCGCGAGAATCGAACGACCCGGTGATCACGAAATCGACCGGCCAGACCACGGCGGTGATGTATATCGGTTTCGCCAGCGACGAACTGACCGGGCCGCAGATTTCGGACTATCTCGCCCGCGTGGTGCAGCCGATTCTCTCGACTGTGGACGGCGTCGCATCCGCCGATATTCTCGGCGCACAGACGCTTGCGACCCGCATCTGGCTCAATCCGGAGCGGATGGCCGGCCGCAACGTGTCGCCGGACGATGTCGCAGCGGCGATCCGGGCCAACAACTTCCAGGCCGCCGCCGGCCAGTCGAAAGGCTACTTTATCGTCTCCAACGTCACGACGAATACCGACCTCACCAGCATCGAGCAGTTCAAGCGGATGACGGTGAAGGCGAAGGACGGCGGTTTCGTGCGTCTTGAAGACATCGCCACTGTCGAACACGGCGCGCAGAGCACCGATGCGAGCGTCGCCATGAGCGGCCAGCAGGCGATCTTCATCGGCGTGCAGTCGACGCCGCAGGGCAATCCGCTCAACATCGTCAAGGGTGTCCGCGGGCTGTTCCCCGAAATCGAACGCAACCTGCCGCCGTCACTGAAAATGCGCGTAGCCTACGACTCGACCAAGTTCATTCAGTCGTCGATCGACGAAGTGCGCGATACGCTGCTTGAAGCGGTGCTGATCGTCGTGGTGGTCATCTTCCTGTTCCTCGCCTCGCTGCGCTCGGTCATCATTCCGGTGGTCACGATTCCGCTGTCGCTGGTCGGCGCGTGCATCCTGATGCTGGCGATGGGCTTTACGCTCAACCTGCTCACGCTGCTGGCGATGGTGCTCGCCATCGGACTTGTGGTGGACGACGCCATTGTTGTTGTCGAAAACATCCACCGGCATCTGGAGGAGGGCAAATCTCCGGTCGAAGCCTCCCTGATCGGCGCACGCGAAATCGTCGGGCCGGTCATCTCCATGACCATCACGCTGGCGGCCGTGTACGCGCCGATCGGCTTCCTCGGCGGTCTGACCGGCGCGCTATTCCGCGAGTTCGCCTTCACGCTGGCCGGGTCGGTGATCATCTCCGGTGTGGTCGCGCTCACGTTGTCGCCGATGATGTGCTCGGTGCTGCTCAAGGGCGGACATCAGAACCAGGGCCGTTTCGCCAAGCTGGTTGACCGCGTGTTTACGCGCGTGACCGACTGGTATGGCCGCAAGCTGGAGCGGTCGCTGGATTATCGGCCGATCACCGGGCTGTTCGCGGTGGTCATTCTATTCCTTGTCGGCTTCATGTACATGAACACCAACAAGGAGCTGGCGCCCGAGGAAGATCAGGGCATTCTGTTCTCGGTGACCAAGGCGCCGCAATACGCCAACATCGACTACAGCAATTTCTACGGAAAGAAGCTCGACAATGTCTTCGCCAGCTTCCCGGAAACCGATTTGCGATTCATCATCAACGGCACCAGCGGTCCGGCCAACGGCATCGCAGGCATGATCCTGAAGCCGTGGGACGAGCGCAAACGGTCGTCGCTGGCGCTCAAGCCATTGGTTCAGAATGAACTGAACAAGGTGGAGGGTGTCAACGCATTCGCGTTCAACCTGCCGGCGCTGCCGGGCGGACCGGGCGGCCTGCCGATCCAGATGGTGATCAACTCCACGAGCGGATTCCAGGCCGTCTTCGAGCAGATGGAAAAGCTGAAGAAGGCGGCGCGCGAAAGCGGGTTCTTCATCGTGGCGGACAGCGACCTTGCCTTCAACCAGCCAGTCGTTCGTGTGACTGTTGATCGTTCCAAGGCGAACGACCTCGGCATCAACATGTCGGCGATCGGCGCAACGCTCTCGACGCTGCTCGGCGGCAACTATGTCAACCGCTTCAATCTGGAGGGACGATCCTATCAGGTCATTCCGCAGGTGCCGCGTGAGCTGCGCCTGACGCCGGAATCTCTCGGCAATTACTACGTCGCGACCAATACAGGACGGCAGGTGCCGCTTTCAACCGTCGTCAGCATTCAGACCGCGACCAATCCGAACGCGCTGACGCATTTCAACCAGTTGAACTCGGCGACATTCCAGGCGGTGACGATGCCGGGCGTGACGGTCGGCAAGGCGGTGGAATTCCTCGAGCAGCAGGCCAAGCAACTGCCCGCGGGATTCTCTCATGACTATCTCGCCGACTCCCGTCAGTACGTTCAGGAAGGAAACCAGCTCACGGTGACCTTCGTGTTCGCGCTGATCATCATCTTCCTGGTGCTGGCGGCTCAGTTCGAGAGTCTGCGCGACCCGTTGGTGATCCTGATCTCGGTGCCGATGGCGATCTCGGGCGCGCTGATCCCGCTGTTCTTTGGATTGGCGACAATCAACATCTACACCCAGGTGGGTCTGGTGACCCTGGTCGGCCTGATCTCGAAGCACGGCATCCTGATGGTGGAGTTCGCCAACGAGATGCAGGTCAACGAGGGTGTGGACCGGCGCACGGCTATCGAACATGCGGCGCGCGTTCGTCTCCGGCCGATCCTGATGACTACGGCTGCGATGGTTGCGGGTCTCTTGCCACTGCTCACGGCGAGCGGCGCGGGCGCCGCGAGCCGTTTCTCCATCGGCATCGTGGTGGTCGCAGGCATGTCCATCGGCACGCTGTTTACGCTGTTCGTGCTGCCGGCGGTCTATACCTGGATCGCGACCGACCATAAGGCCGCGTCGCAGAACCAGCGCGCCAAGGACATCGAGAAGTACGAACTCAGCCTCACCTGAGGCTGTGACAGGTCGTCATGTCCGGCGCGTGCCGGACATCCACGTTCTCATCCGTGCCCGTTTTAGGACGTGGATGGCCGGGCCAGACGAGCGGAATCAGCCCGCTCAGCGCCCGGCCGTGACGATGAACTTTCATCGGCGGGGCCGGTCGATGCTTCGTGATATACCGCGAAGCCGCCTTTATGTATGATCGTCGTGATCATGCTGACGGTTCAAAGCCTCACCAAGTCCTACCCGACCTCTGAAGAACAGCTCGCGGTCTTGCGCGGGGTCGATCTTTTGCTCGCGGCCGGCGAGAGTGTCGCGCTGACCGGCGAATCCGGCAGCGGAAAAAGCACGCTGCTGCATCTGATCGCCGGTCTCGACAGAGCCGATAGCGGAGAGATCTGGCTCGACGGTGCGCTGGTGTCGGAATTGTCCGACAGCGACCGGGCTGCGATGCGGCGGGACCGGCTGGGACTCGTGTTCCAGCAGTTCAACCTCATTCCGAGTCTTCAGGTCGCCGACAATCTTGCTTTTCAGGCGCGCATCGCGGGACGCCACGATCCGGTCTGGCAGAACGAACTGGTGGAGCGGCTTGGCCTCGGCGCATTGCTGGATCGTTATCCGGAACAGCTATCCGGCGGTCAGCAGCAGCGCGTGGCTATCGGCCGCGCGCTGGCGATCAAGCCGCTGGTGCTGCTGGCGGACGAGCCGACCGGAAATCTCGACGAGAGGACGGCCGACGATGTGTTGGCGCTGGCGCGCGATCTGGTAACCCGCACCGGCTGCAGCTTCCTGATGGTGACGCATAGCGAGCGTCTCGCCGCGACGCTCGACCGCCAGGTTCATCTCACCGCGGGACGGATCACATGATGCGTCCGCTATGGATTCTCGTGGGTCTGTTGAGCCACTGGAAGCGGCACCGGATGCAGTTTGCGACCTTGTTGATCGGACTGATCTCGGCGACCGCGTTGTGGAGTGGTGTGCAAGCGATCAACCAGCAGGCCCGCGCGAGTTACGACCGCGCGGCGGCGACATTCGGTGGCGCGAACACCGCGATGCTGATCGGGCGCGACGGTCCGACGTTCCCGCAACAGCTCTTTGTCGATCTGCGCCGTGCCAACTGGCCGGTGTCGCCGGTGGTTGAGGGGCGCGTGGTGATCGGTGGCCGGGCCTTTCGGTTGCTCGGCATTGAACCGGTCTCGCTCCCTGCGGGAGCGGGCGCAGCTCCTGACATCGGGCAGGCGGATCTGCAAAAATTCCTGACGCCGCCGGGCCAGACATTGCTCGCGCCGGAAACCTTGGCTGATCTGGGGTTGCCGGAAGGCGCAGCGCCGCAGGCGAATGGTGTTTCGTTGCCTCCGCTCGCGGTGCAGGACAATCTCGCGCCGGGTGTTTTGATTGTCGATATCGGTATCGCACAGCGCCTCCTCAAAATGCCCGATCAGGTGTCGCGGCTTCTGGTCGGAGACCTGCGCGGCAAACGTCCGCCGCTGGAGCAGGTGGCCGGCGACAAGTTGCGGCTGGTCGAAGCGGGCGCGCCGAGCGATCTTGCGCGCCTGACCGCCAGCTTTCATCTCAACCTGACGGCCTTCGGCTTGCTATCCTTTGTCGTCGGGTTGTTCATTGTGCATTCGGCCATCGGGCTTGCACTGGAACAACGATTGCCGATGTTGCGCACCATGCGCGCCTGCGGCGTGTCGGCGCTGGCACTGACCCTCATGCTTGTTGTTGAACTGGTTTCGCTGGCTATCGTGTCCGGTATGATCGGTTTGATCTTCGGCTATGTTGTCGCCGCGTTTCTCTTGCCCGATGTGGCCGCGAGCCTGCGCGGGCTGTATGGGGCGCAGGTGCCTGGACAACTCGTGTTGAAAGCGGACTGGTGGCTCTCAGGCCTTGGCATGAGCATTCTCGGCGCATTGCTGGCGGCCGCTACGGGTCTCTATCGCGTCTATCGTTTGCCGGTTCTCGCGGCGGCCCAACCCTATGCGTGGCAACAGTCGCAGCAGCGGTGGTTGAAACGGCAGGGCCTGCTCGCGCTGGCCATCCTTCTCGTTACAGCCGGGTGTTCCCTTTTCGGAGATTCTCTCGCAGCCGGTTTCGGAATGCTGGCGGGACTGTTGCTCGCAGCGGCTCTGATATTGCCGGTCATTCTCGGGGTTGCGTTGCGATTTGGACAGCGCGGCACGTCACAGCCTTTGGTGAAATGGTTCTGGGCCGACAGCCGTCAGCAATTGCCCGGATTGTCGCTGGCGCTGATGGCGCTGCTGCTCGCTCTCGCTGTGAATGTCGGCGTCGGCACCATGGTGCAGAGTTTTTCGCGCACCTTTACCGCATGGCTCGATGACCGGCTGGCGTCGGAAGTCTATCTCAATGCAACGAGCGATGCGCAGGCCGCCGAGATTGTCGTCTGGCTGCATCAGCGTCCGGAGGTTGATGCCATCCTTCCGGCATGGCGCACCGACGTGACGCTGGCGACGCTGCCCGTGGAAATCATTGGCTTTGCGGATCATGCGACCTATCGCGAGCGCTGGCCGCTGCTGGAGGCACAGCCGCGGGTCTGGGACAAGGTGCGGGCCGGGGATGGCGCCTTGTTCAGCGAGCAACTGGCGCGGCGGCTGAAGGTCGGCCTTGGCGATCGTGTCACATTGCCGGGGGCGACGGGGCCGTGGCCTGTGACGGTTGCGGGAATCTATCCCGACTACGGCAACCCGAAAGGTCAGATCGGTATCGACATCGACGCGCTTGCAGCGCATTGGCCCGACATTCCACGCACACGATTTGGGCTGCGGGTGAAACCGGAAAAGGTGACGGAGCTTATTGCCGCCATACGTGAGAAGTTCGGACTCGATTCAAGCAGGCTGCTGGATCAAGCCACGCTGAAAGCGGAGTCCATCCGCATCTTCAACCGGACGTTTTCTGTCACCTCCGCGCTCAATGCCTTCACGCTCGGTGTTGCGGGAATCGCGTTGTTCACAAGCCTGCTGACGTTGAGTTACAGTCGATTGCCGCAACTCGCGCCGCTGTGGGCGCTCGGGTTGACGCGGCGGCGGCTTGCCGGGATCGAGCTTCTGAAAACCATGTCGGTCGCGCTGATCACGGCGCTGCTGGCGCTGCCGCTCGGTATTCTCGTGGCCTGGTGTCTGGTTGCGGTGGTCAATGTGAAAGCGTTTGGCTGGCGTCTGCCGCTGCATGTGTTTCCGCTGCAGTTGCTGGAATTGCTTGTCGTCGCGCTGCTGGCGGCATTACTTGCGACATGTCTTCCGGTGCTGCGGCTGATGCGGCTGCAGCCAGCGGCCCTTGCAAAGATATTTGCCAATGAGCGCTGACAGACATATCAGCCGGCGGTTGCTGGTTTGCGGCGGGCTTATCACGCCGCTGGTGAGTTCGCTCGCCCGCGCGCAGGGCTTCGCGGGGCTTGGGGGTGGAAGTGACGGCTTCGCCGAAGTCGTTCCCGGCGAGACGCTTGCATTTCCGCGCGACCATGGCCCGCATCCCGATTACCGTATCGAATGGTGGTATCTGACCGCGAACCTGCATGATGCGACGGGATCAGAGTGGGGCGCGCAATGGACGCTGTTCCGGCAGGCCATGACACCCGGCGCGCAGCAGGAAGGCTGGGCCAGTCGGCAGATATGGATGGGTCATGCGGCTGTCACCAGCGCAAGCATTCACAGGTACGCGGAAAAGTTCGCGCGCGGCGGTGTGGGGCAGGCGGGGGCTGAAGCTGCGCCGTTTCGTGCCTGGATCGATTCATGGGAGATGCGCGGTGGCGATGGCTTTCATGCGCAGGCTATCGCGCCGCTGGTCGTTTCCGCATCGGGTGACGACTTCGGCTATGTCTTGAATCTCGCGGCGGATAGCGCGCTCGTTCTGCAAGGCGATGGAGGTTACAGCCAGAAATCCGAACGCGGGCAGGCGTCGTACTACTACAGCCAGCCTTATTTCACGGCATCGGGCACGCTCACTCTTGGTGACAGGCAGGTTGCGGTCACCGGGCGCGCCTGGATGGACCGCGAGTGGAGCAGCCAGCCGCTGGCATCGGACCAGACCGGATGGGACTGGTTCTCGCTGCATCTGGACACCGGCGAGAAGGTGATGCTGTTCCGGTTGCGGCAGAAGGACGGCGGGAACTATTTTGCGGGCAACTGGCTTGATCGCAGCGGACGGTCCGAACCATTGCCAGCCAATGCGATTGTGATGACGCCGACAGCATTCACGGACATTGAAGGCCGAAAGCTGCCGACGTCATGGCGTGTTGCCGTCGCGGCACGCGGATTGAACATCGACAGCGTCCCGCTCAATGCAAAAAGCTGGATGGGAACGCGCTTCGCGTACTGGGAAGGGCCGATCAGTTTCAAGGGCAGCCATGGCGGCGTCGGCTATCTTGAGATGACGGGGTATGAGAGCGTGAAATGAAGCAGAGGTTATTCGGAAGTAACGGGCAACAGGTGCCGGTTGTGGGCCAGGGCACCTGGTATATTGACCGCGGTGATCGTGTGTCCGCTGTGGCGGCGCTTCGCAAGGGTCTCGATCTCGGCATGACCCATATCGACACGGCGGAAATGTATGACGATGCCGAGCTTGTGGTCGCGGAGGCTATCTCGGGGCGGCGCGACGAGGTGTTTCTGGTGTCGAAAGTCTTGCCGAGCAATGCTTCCCGCAAAGGAACGGTTCAGGCCTGCGAGCGCTCGCTGAAGCGGTTGAAGACCGATCGTCTCGATTGCTATCTGCTGCATTGGCGCGGATCGCATCCGCTGGAGGATACGGTCGCGGCATTCGAGCAACTGGTGAGCGATGGAAAAATCCGGTCATGGGGTGTCAGCAACTTCGACGCGGGCGATCTGGCCGAGATAAACGACGTGGCGGGCGAAGGGCGCATGGCCTGCAATCAGGTGCTTTACCATCTGAACGAGCGCGCAATCGAGCATTCCGTTGTTCCGTGGTGCGAGGCGCATGGGGTCGCGGTGGTCGCCTATTCGCCCTTCGGCCATGACGATTTTCCCGAGCCGGAATCGGCGGGCGGAAAACTTTTGAAAAATATAGCGGATCGGTACGGCGCCACGCCACGTCAGGTGGCGCTGGCCTTTCTGACGCGCCGGCCGTCGGTCTTCGCGATTCCGAAGGCTTCGGCGGCGCGCCATGCCGCGGACAATGCCGGCGCGGGAGGCGTGACTCTGTCGGACGGCGATATCCCCGCGCTGGACAAGGCCTTCCCGCTGGGGCGCGAACCGCGCAGCCTGCCGATGATCTAGATCACAGCCTTGAAGCCTTGCCAGAGCAACAGCAGCGAGATGATAAACAGCAACACATAGGCGATGTTGTAGAACAAGTCCGTGGGCGTTTTTCGGACCAGCCAGATGCCTGCGAAGTTCGCCAGCACGGCGATCGGAAGCAATACGAGCGACGTGATGAAGTTCTTCGCGGTGAACTGCGCCAGCGCGAAGTAGGGACCGATCTTCAGGAGATTGACCACGGTGAAGAAGATCGTGGTGGTTCCGACCAGTGTCAGCTTGGGCAGCCGCTGCGGCAGAACGTGAACCTGAAACGGCGGTCCGCCGCCCTGCGTCATGAAGGATGTAAAGCCGGACACCGCGCCCCAGACTACGCCGCTGACGGCCGTTGCCGGGCGCGCTTCAATCCGGTTCCGGCGCAGCCATGTGTTGGCAACGAAGGCGAGGCCGATGACGCCGATGATGATGCGGACCAATGCGTCCGACAGATGCGAGGCCAGCAGCCACGCGAGCGCCATCCCGGCGATGGCGCCGGGCAGCATGACTTTCAGGTTCCACGCGTCCCAGTCACGCCGGTAGACGTAGACCGAGATCATGTCCTGAATGATGAGAAGCGGAAGGATCAGGGCCGCGGCTTCCAGCGGCGGCAGATAAAGTGCCAGCAATGGCGTGGATGCGATGCCGAGGCCCGAAAAGCCGCCCTTCGCCAGGCCGAGAAGGATCACCGCCGGGATCGCGACAGCGTAGAACAGCGGCTCGGTGATAATGGCGTGCACGTCATGATTCCGTCAGATGGTCTTCACTTAGGCCTCAGAAGGCCCGACAAGATCAACCGATATCACCGCGCAGAAATGCAGGCCGCCCTTGTGGGTTTGCGATGGCGGTCCTAGATTTCGGGCATGCCTCGCTATTTCTTCAACACGCGGATCGGCGCGACGCTTATTCCGGATCCGGAAGGCGAGGATTTGCGCGATCCGGATCATGCCTGGCGCGTCGCGCACGCGACCGTCCGGCAAATTCTCCAGGACGAAGGCAAGGACCCGACGCTGCTCACCGCCGTGCTGGAAGTGACGGACGAAGCCGGTGAAGTCGTGCTCGAGTTTCCGTTTACGGAAGCGCTGGAGATGCCCGACGAGCCGCCGCCGTTGCGGCATTGATCTTGGGCGTTGCGTCCATGTCGCCCTGAGCGAGTTTAACGGCGATATCTGCGATCGTTTCGGTGGCCAGTGTATCCGGGGAGGCGAGCCAGCTTGCGGCGAATGTCAGTGCTGGCACGTGCAAATCCGTCGACAGAAGCTGAAGCTGGCCTTCCGCCAGTTCCCGCTCGACGATGGCGGTGGGGATCACGGCGACGCCGATGCCGTCCGTCGCCATGCGGATCACGGTGGCGAGCGAGGCGCTCGTATGCAGGCGCGGCGAGGGCAGGTCGGGGCGATTGAACAGCGAACGAACGATCTCGTAAGGCTGAGTCTTGCGCGGAAAGGTGATGATCGCGAACTTCGCCAGGTCTCGCACGGTGAGCGGGCCGGCTCCGAGTTTCAGCGATGGACTGGCAACGAAGGAGTTCGGATAATCGCACAACACGCGGTTGCGCACGTTGGATGCGGGCCATGGCCCGAGGCAGAAGGCAAGATCAATTTCCTGCGCCATCAGCCGCGCGCGAAGATTGGGCGTGATGTCGATTTCGATTTCGAGCGAGAGGTTCGGCAATGTGGTCGCAACACGCTCGATCAGTTGCGGCAGCCATGTATGCACGATTGTTTCTGACACCCCGAGCCGGACGATGCCGCGCATCGCCGAGCGATCCATGACGGCGGCCATCATCTCGCGGCGCAGGCCGATCAGTTTCTCGGCGTAAAGCATCATCTGCCGGCCGCCGGGTGTCGGCGTGACGGAACGGCTGTCCCGCTGCAGCAGTTTCACGCCCATTTCCGCCTCGAGCTGAGAGATGCGCTGCGAGATCGCTGGCTGCGTTGTGTTGAGCTTGCGGGCCGCGCCTCCGAAACTGCCGAGCGTCACTACCCAGAGAAACGTTTCGATCGACTTGAAGTCCACCATGCCGTAACTCCGCACCTATTAATCCAGCTTATCGTTTCTGATAAAAAAACGCGACTAGACTTTATCTTGGGGCGATGATCCACTCTTTTCAACGGGAAATGGAGTGGTCTTATGCTTTCGGCAGCCGAACAGGTGACACGTTCCGTTCAGGGCCATGATGCGGATCTCCCGAGCCGGGACGCCCGGATGGCCTATCGTGCAGGCCGGGTGGATGTCACGGCAGCTGTCGCGCCCGGATATGTTCAGGGCAATCTGGCCATCCTGCCCGAAAGCCTTGCGGCGTCTTTCCATCGCTTCTGCCAACTCAATCCCAAGCCATGTCCGATTATCGGCGTGTCGGAGGTCGGCGATCCACGCATTCCCGCGCTTGGCATTGATCTCGATATCCGCACCGATCTCCCGCGTTACCGGGTCTGGCGCGACGGCGAATTGATCGAGGAGCCGACCGATGTCATGGCGCACTGGCGCGACGATCTGGTCGCCTTCGTGATCGGCTGTTCGTTCTCCTTTGAAGAAGCGCTGATCGCGGACGGTTTGCGCATTCGGCACATCGACGAACAGCGCAACGTCCCGATGTATCGCACCAACATCGCGTGCAAGGCGGCGGGACCGTTCGAGGGACGAATGGTGGTGTCGATGCGACCGTTCAAGCCCGCGGAAGCCATTCGCGCGATCCAGATCACGACACGGTTTCCATCCGTGCACGGTGCGCCGGTGCATATCGGCAAGCCGGAGCTGATCGGCATCAGCGATATTACGAAGCCAGACTATGGCGACGCCGTGAGCATTCAACCCGACGAGATGCCGGTATTTTGGGCGTGCGGAGTGACCCCGCAATCGGTCATCCTGCAGTCGCGGCCGAGCTTCGCAATCACCCACGCGCCAGGCTTCATGCTGGTGACGGACGTTCGCAATTCTGAATTTTCCATTCAGTGAATTTAACCAGATCAGCCGCAATGCCCCGTAAAGGCAGTGTCTAACCAGGGAGTATCGTCGATGAATCGCCGCGAAGTACTGTTGTCTGGTGTCGCCATGTCAGTTGCCGGAACTCTCGGAACCCGCGCCCTGGCGCAGGCTGGCAAGGAAATCCTGATCGGCTGCATCTGGCCGCTGACGGGGCCGACCGCGCAGATCGGCGCGGATGCGCGCCACGCGCTGGAAACCGCGGCGGACATCGTCAACAATGCCCATGATCTGGATTTGCCCACGGCAAAGAGCGCCGGGCTTGCGGGCCTTGGCGGCGCCAAGATCAAGCTGGTTTTTGCCGACCATCAGGGCGATCCGCAGAAGGGGCGGGCCGAGGCCGAGCGCCTGATCACGCAGGACAAGGTGGTCGCGATCTGCGGTGCGTTCCATTCGTCGGTGTCGGCGACGGTGAGCGCATCCTGCGAACGCTATGGCATTCCTTACGTCGCAGCAGATTCGTCCTCGCCGAGCCTGCATCGCCGCGGCCTGAAGTTCTTCTTCCGGCCCGCCGCGCATGACGAGATGTTCTCGCTCGCGATGTTCGAGTTCATGGATGCCCTGAAAAAGAAGGGCAAGAAGATCGACAGCGTCGGACTGTTCTTCGAGGATACGATTTTCGGCACCGACTCCTCCAATGTCCAGCGCAAGCTCGCCGCCGACCGGGGCTATAAGGTCGTCGCCGACATCAAGTATCGTGCCTCTTCGCCATCGCTGACCGCCGAAGTGCAGCAGATCAAGAGCGCCAATCCGGACGTGCTGCTGCCGTCGAGCTATACCACCGACACCATTCTTCTGATGAAGACCATGGACGAGCTCGGTTACAAGCCGAACAACATCCTCGCGCAGGCGGCGGGTTTCTCCGACAAGGCGACCTTCGATGCGGTGGGCGACAAGCTGAACGGCATGATCTCGCGCGCCAGCTTCTCGCTCGATCTGGCGTCCAAGCGTCCGTCGGTCGGCAAGGTCAATGACATGTTCAAGGCCCGCGCGAACCGCGACCTGAACGACAACACCTCGCGACAGTTGACGTCCGTCCTCGTTCTTGCGGATGCGATCGACCGGGCCAAGTCGACAGACGGCGAGAAGATCCGCGCAGCGCTGGCGGCCACCGATACGCCCGGCGAGAAGACCATCATGCCGTGGAAGCGGATCAAGTTCACCGCCGAGGGCCAGAACGATGACGCCGACCCGGTGCTGCTGCAGTATCTCGGCGGCAAGTTCATCACGGTCTATCCCGCGCAGGCGGCGATCGCCGAGCCGAAATGGCCGATGAACGGCTAACTGTTACGGGGCGCTGTCGTGATTGGCAGCGCCCCTTTTCCTGAAACGGTTCATGCCGTGTCCACCCGCCATGTTCTTGACGGAATGAGTTCACTGTGACCACGCAAGCCTTTCTTCAGGTAATCGCAAGCGGCCTCTTGATGGGGCTGATCTACGCGCTGATCGCGGTCGGCCTGTCATTGATCTTCGGTCTGATGGATGTGGTGAACTTCGCCCACGGCGAATTTCTCATGCTCGCGATGTACGCGACATTCGGGCTGGTGTTCATGACCGCGCTCGATCCGGTGGTGCTTGCGCCGCTGGTGGTGGCGCTGATGTTCGTGCTGGGCGTCTCGGCTTACGCGGGAATCATCCGCTATGCGATGCGCGCCAAGGCCAACCCCGGCATGGTGCAGATCTTCGCGACCTTCGGTCTGGCGCTTCTGATCCAGGGTCTCGCGCAATACTTCTTCACCCCGGACTATCGCAACATCGCCAACACATGGCTCGGCGGCAAGACACTGAATCTCGGCGGCGTGTTCCTGCCCTGGCCGCAGATTTTCGGCGGCGTGGTGTCGCTCGCGGTGTTCGCCGGTCTCTACTGGCTGATCACGCGAACCGATTTCGGCAAGGCGCTGGAAGCGACCCGCGAGGATCAGGGCGCGGTGGCGCTGGTCGGCATCGACCGCAACCGGGTGTTCGCACTCGGGTGGGGGCTCGGCGCAGCGCTGGTTGGCGTCGCCGGCGCGGTGCTGGCGATCTTCTATTACATTCATCCGCAGGTCGGCGGCACCTTCGCGCTGATTGCTTATGTCACCGTGGCGCTCGGCGGTTTCGGCAGCATCTTCGGTGCGCTGGTGGCGGGCGTGATTGTCGGTCTTGTCGAGGCGTTGACGACCTTGATCCTGCCGGCGTCGCTGAAGTCCGTCGGTGTGTATTCGCTCTATCTTCTGGTGTTGTTCGTCAGGCCGAGCGGCCTGTTCGGGAGGCTGTGATGACACAGGGCATGACCGCCTCGTCGATGTCCGCGTTCGTCGCCAGCCGGCGGCGACAGCTCATCACCGCCGCCATTGTTTTTGCGCTGATTGCGCTGGTGCCGCGCTTTGTGTCGGACGTTTACATGATGAACGTCCTGATCCTGACGCTGCTGTTTGCCGCGCTGTCGCAGAGCTGGAACCTGCTGGGCGGCTATTGTGGGCAGGTCTCGCTCGGACATGCGCTGTATTTCGGGATCGGCGCCTATGCGACCAGTCTTCTCTACGTGAAGTTCGGCATCACGCCGTGGGGCGGGCTGCTTGCCGGCGGAATCATCGCCGCGTTGATCGCGCTGGCGCTGGGATATCCGTGCTTCCGGCTCAAGGGACATTATTTCTCGATCGCGACCATCGTCATCGCCGAAATCGGCCTGCTGCTGTTCCATAACTGGGACTATGCAGGCGCCGCGCTCGGCATCCAGTGGCCGTTCACGCCGGATTCGTGGTGGACCTTGCAGTTCGCGCGGGACAAGGCGCCATATTTCTACTTCGCGCTGGGCCTGTTCGCGGTCACCTGGCTCGTGACGTTCTCAATTGTCGAATCCAAGTGGGGTTACTGGTGGCGGGCGGTGAAGGACAACGCCGAAGCCGCCGAGAGCCTCGGTGTCACAATCTTTCGCTCCAAGATGGCGGCGGCTGCCATCTCGGCGTTCTTTACGGCGGTGGGCGGCGGATTCTATGCGGCGTTCGTGTCGTATATCGACCCTGACAGCGTGATGCATTTCCGCTTTTCGCTGTTGATGGCGCTGCCCGCGGTGCTGGGTGGCGTTGGCTCGCTCTGGGGGCCGGCCATCGGGGCGCTGATCCTGATCCCGCTGGCGGAGCTTTCGCGATCTTATCTCGGCGGCTCCGGCTCCGGCCTCGATCTCGTGATCTATGGCGGGCTGGTCATGATCGTGTCGTTGACCCGGCCCGAAGGTATCCTCAGCTTCATCAAACCGATCAAGCGTGAGGCGACGGCATGACCGGAAAGCCGCTTGTGACCTGCCGCAGCGTGACGCGCCGTTTCGACGGCCTTGTCGCCAATGATTCCATCGACCTGGATGTCTATCGCGGCGAAATTCTCGGGCTGATCGGCCCCAACGGCGCGGGCAAATCGACCCTGTTCAATCTGATCGCAGGCGCGTTTCCGGTGTCCTTCGGCGTCATCGAATTCGACGGACGCGATATCACGCTGCTGCCTGCTGCGGATCGCTGCGACCTCGGTATCGCGCGGACCTATCAGGTGCCGCGTTCGTTCGACTCGATGTCGTTGGTAGAAAACGTCACGGTCGGCGCGTTCGTGCGCTATCCCGGCGTCCTCCAGGCGCGGGCGAAGGCGCTGGATGTTCTCGATTATGTCGGCCTTGCGGCGCATGCCGACTCATCCGCCGCCGATCTGACCCCACCGCAGAAGCGGCGGCTCGAAGTGGCGCGCGCGCTCGCCACCGAACCGAAGCTGCTGCTGCTCGATGAGGTGCTGACCGGATTGACGCCCAGCGAGGCGGCCGCCGGTGTTGAATTAATCCGGAAGGTCCGGGAGACCGGCGTTACCATCGTCATGGTCGAGCATGTAATGGAAGTGGTAATGCCGCTGGTCGATCGCGCCGTGGTATTGCATCTCGGAAAGGTTCTGGCGGAGGGTCTGCCGAAGGAAGTCGTGCGCGACGAAAAGGTGATCGCAGCCTATCTGGGGGATCGTCATCGTGTTGCTTGATGTTGCGAACCTCACCACGGCCTATCGCGGCCTGATCGCGATCTCGGATATCTCGATCAATGTCGATTCTGGCGAGATCGTCACGGTCGCAGGCGCAAATGGCGCCGGAAAATCGACCTTGCTGAAATCCATCGCCGGCATGGAGAAGCCGAAGTCCGGTACCGTCAACTTCGTGGGCGAGCGAATCGACAACATCGCCGCGCATCTGGTTACGGCGCGCGGGCTTGCTTATGTTCCGGAGAACAAGCGGTTGTTTCCGCGCCTGAGCGTCGCCGACAATTTGCGGCTCGGCAGCTATCTGCATCGCGGCAGTCCGGACCGGAACAGCCCGCTGGAATTCGTTTTCAAGTTGTTTCCCCGGCTGGAAGAGCGTCTCTCGCAGCGGGCCGCGACACTGTCCGGCGGTGAGCAGCAGATGCTGGCGATCGCGCGGGCGCTGATGACGCGGCCGCGCCTTCTGATGCTGGACGAGCCATCGCAAGGCATTATGCCCAAGCTGGTGGATGAAATTTTCCGGGCGGTGCAGCAGATTCGCGACAGCGGCGTCACCATTCTGCTGGTTGAGCAGCGGCTGTCGGAGAGCCTTGAGATTTCCGACCGCGCCTATGTGCTGCAGACGGGAAAGGTGGTGATGAGCGGTCCTGCGGCTGACATCAAGGCCAATCCAGAAGTCAGGCGAGCCTATCTCGGCATGTAGGTCATCTGGCCGGCCACGAAAACAACTCGGTAATACTGGATATCTCGATGCACGCTTTGCGCGCAAATGAAGACGTTTGCCTTGTCGCAAACCGTGGTGCAACGTCACGGGAATCCAGCAGCCTGGCAGCAACATTCAACAGTATCAACGGCAGGACACGTCCATGACAGTCTACGGCGGCCCGGTTTTCGATATGGCTGTGAAGCAGTTCGGCGTGATCGCCGATCATCTTTCTATTCCTCACGATGAACGGGCGCGGCTGTTGATGCCCAAGCGTGCCGTCACGGTCTCGTGTCCGATCCATCGAGACGACGGAACCGTTGCCGTGTTTGAAGGCTATCGCGTGCAGCATCATCTCACGCTCGGTCCGACCAAGGGCGGGACGCGATTTTCAACCACTGTCGACCTCGGCGAGGTCGCGGCGCTGGCGATCTGGATGAGCTGGAAGTGCGCGCTGGTTGGATTGCCTTACGGCGGCGCCAAGGGCGGCATCCATGTCGATCCGGCGGCGCTGTCGCGGACCGAACTGGAGGCGCTGTCGCGGCGCTACATGCAGGAGATGATTCCGTTCGTCGGCCCGCACACCGATGTGATGGCGCCGGACATGGGCACCAACGAGCAGGTAATGGCGTGGTTCATGGACACCTATTCCATGTACCAGGGCAAGACGGTGACCGAGATCGTGACCGGCAAGCCGGTCGCGTCCGGCGGGACGTTGGGCCGCCGCGAAGCGACGGGCAGGGGTGTCGCTTATCTCGCCCGGCGTGTGCTGGCTTTGTTGTCGGTCAGCTTCACGGATGCGACAGCGGTAATTCAGGGGTTCGGCAATGTCGGCTCACATACCGCGCTGGAGCTGGCGGAGCATGGAGTCAAAATCATCGCGGTCAGCGACCACACCGGTGCGCTGTATGATCCAAAGGGGCTGGATGTTCCGGCTCTCGCCAGGCATGCCGCCCGTCACGGCAGCATCGCCGGCTTTTCCAGCGAATTGCAATGCGATCCGGCGGGCGTGCTGACGTTGCCGTGCGACGTGCTGGTGCCTGCCGCGATGGAGCGCGTGATCGACGCGGACATCGCGGCGCAATTGCGCTGCCGCGTGCTGGCGGAGGGTGCCAACGGGCCGACCACGCCGGAGGCCGATCAGGTCCTCGAACGGAGGCAGAAGGAGATTTTCGTGATCCCCGACATCCTGTGCAACTCGGGCGGCGTGGTGGTCAGCTATTTTGAATGGGTGCAGGACCTGCAGCAGCTTTTCTGGGAAGAGGAGGAGGTGAAGCAGCGCGAATACCGCATCCTCGACCGCGCCTTCGATGCGATGGTGGAACGGGCAAAGAAGGAAAACATTTCGCACCGGACCGCGGCGATGGCCATCGGCGTCGAGAAAGTCCGCGCGGCCAAGACGACGCGCGGACTGTTTCCGTAATGGCCCTAGGCCGCGCGCGCGTTCGCCGCGATCAGCGCTTTCAGCACATCGTCGGGCCGCTCCGCTGTCAGCATGTGGCCTGCGCCGGGCAGCACGATGGGCTTCGATCCCGCGATCGCAGCGGCAAGCTGCTTGCCGGACTTGAGCGGGGTCATCATGTCGCGCTCGCCGAGAATAAGCGTGGTTGGTGCAGTGACCTTCGCGGCCGCGTCCATCGCGGTCTTGTAATCGTTGCAGGCGGCGAGATCGTTGTGCAGCACGCCGGGGGCGTCGCGTTCCAGCACGCGCTGGCCGCCGCCGAGCATCCACAGCCCCGGCGCTTGCGATCCGCCCAGGGTCGCACCGAAACCGAAGCCCCAGATCGACACCATGTCGATGGCGTCGTGATTGTTGTCCTTCGCCGCATTAAGCAAATCAGGAGACACCGGCATCGCGCCGCCGACGCCGATCAGCGACAGCGCGGAAATTTTGTCCGGGTAACGCGCAGCCGCATCGAGCGCGATCAGCGAGCCCATCGAATGGCCAACAAGACCGGCCTTCTTCGCGCCGGCCGCTTCGATCAGCTTGATGACCCAATCGGCCATGCCCGAGATGGTCGGGATCAGTGCCCCCTTTGACTTGCCATGTCCTGGAAGGTCGGGTGCGAGCACACTGTAGCCATGATGGGAGAACCACCGGCTGAACAGCGCCCACATCGAATGATCGAAGCCGGCGCCGTGCAGGAAAATCACCAGCGGCAGGTCCGGATTGAAGGGCTTGCCGCCCGTCGTGGCGAAAACCTCAGCGCCTTGCACGGTCAAAATCATGTCTCAAGCCTTCTGTGAAAAGCGCAGCGCCTGGCCGAGGTCGCCGATAATGTCTTCTGCGGCTTCGATACCGATGGAGAGGCGGATCAGTTCTTCGCCGATGCCCGCGGTCTTCAACTGCTCCGCATTCATCTGCTGATGCGTGGTGCTGGCCGGATGGATGACCAGAGTTTTCGCGTCACCGACATTCGCCAGATGGCTGGCGAGCTTCAGCGCCTCGATGAACTTGCGGCCTGCGTCGCGGCCGCCCTTGATCCCGAAGGTGATGATCGAGCCTGCGCCGCGCGGCAGCAGCTTTTTGGCGAGATCGTGATCGGGGTGGTCGTCGAGCGAAGGGTGTGTCACCCACTCGACGGCCTTGTTCGACTTCAGGAAGTCCACCACGGCGGCGGCGTTCTCGACATGGCGTTGCATGCGCACATGCAAGGTTTCCACGCCCTGCAGGATCTGGAAGGCATTGGTCGGCGACAGGCACGCGCCGAAATCGCGCAGGCCTTCCGCGCGCGCGCGCATGATGAAGGCCTGCGGGCCGAACTCCTCGGCGAAGACGATGCCGTGATAGCCGTCATAGGGCTTTGTCAGTGTCGGGAATTTGCCGGACTTTTCCCAGTCGAAATGTCCGCCGTCGACAATCACACCGCCGATGGCGATGCCGTGGCCGCCGATCCACTTGGTGATCGAGTTCATCACGATGTCAGCGCCCATCTCGATGGGGCGGGCAAGGTAGGGCGTCGCGAAGGTGTTGTCGATCAGAAGCGGAATGCCCGCGTCATGCGCGATCTTCGACACCGCCGGAATGTCCAGCACTTCAAGGCCGGGGTTTCCGATGGTCTCGCCGATCACCAGTTTGGTGTTCGGCTTGATCGCGGCCTTGATGCCGTCGAGGTCGCGCGGCTTCACAAAGGTCGTGGTGATACCGAAGCGTGGCAGCGTGTGCGTCAAAAGGTTGATGGTTCCGCCGTAGAGCGAAGCGGACGCGACGATGTGATCGCCTGCGTTCAGGAGCGTGGCGATGGCCAGATGCAACGCGGCCATGCCGCTCGCGGTGCAGACCGCGCCGACGCCGTTTTCCAGGGCGGCGAGGCGCTCTTCGAGCACGGCAATGGTCGGGTTGGAAATGCGCGTGTAGATATGGCCCGCGCGCTCCAGATTGAACAAAGCCGCCGCGTGATCGGCATCCTGAAACACGTAGGAGGTCGTCTGATAGATCGGAACGGCACGCGAGCCGGTGACCGGATCGGGATGCTGGCCCGCATGCAGGCTGAGTGTATCGAATGCGGGCGGTTTTGGCGCGGCCATTTAATCCTCGTCAGTGATGAGCACGTTATGTTTCATGCGGGCCTGCCGATTGCAAGCAGGGCATGATCCCGAAAGGTGGAAACCGGTTTTCGGACAGGATCATGCCCTCTAGGAGTCAGCCCTTGCGCGGATCAATTGGCGTGATCGTGCCGAGGCCGAGAATGGTTTCAAGCAGTTTCCCCGCCGCCAGCGCCCGCGCTTCGCCGCGGGGTGGCGCAACGATCTGCAGTCCGACCGGCAGGTTCTCGCGGGTGAATCCACAGGGAATCGACAGGGCCGGGCAGCAGGCAATGGTGATCGCGGAGACGATGGCGAGCCAGCCGACGTAGTTGTCGAACGTCACGCCGTTGCATTCAGCAAGGTAGCGCTGTTCGACCGGGAAGGGGGGGACGATGGTGGTTGGGCACAGCAGCAGATCGTAGGTCTCGAAGAAGGTGATGGCGCGATTCATCAGGGTGAGGCGCTGCCCCTCGGCCCGCTCGATGTCTCCAAGTGTGAGTTTGAGGCCTTCCTCGATGTTCCAGATCACTTCCGGCTTCAACTGGTCGCGATGCGTTTTGAGCAGCTTGCCCTTGGTCAGCACGTAATCATAGGCGCGCAGCACATGGGCGCACTCGACCGCTTCCTTGAAATCGGGATGGGCTTCCTCGATAATCACGCCGGCTTCGGCAAAGCGCTGCGCGGCCTTGCGGGTAATCTCCGCGACTTCCGGATCAACCGGCGAGATGCCAAGTGTGGCGGAATAGGCGATGCGTTTCGGTTTTGCGCCGGAGCGCGCCGCAGAGAGGAACGAGGTCGGCAAGCGCGGCAGCGACAGCGCGTCGCCAATATGCTCGCCGGACATGGCGTCCAGCATCAGCGCAAGGTCTTCGACATTGCGCGCCATCGGACCGTCGGCGCTCAGCGTGCGGTCGACCTTTGCGGCTTGCGAATGCGCCACGCGGCCGATGCTCGGCCGCATGCCCGTCACGCCGCAGAAGCTTGCGGGATTGCGCAGCGAGCCGCCGACATCGGTGCCATGGGCAAGCCAGGCCGTGCCGCTGGCGAGGGCGGCGGCCGCGCCGCCCGATGAACCCGATGCGGAGCGCGACAGATTCCATGGGTTCAATGTCGCGCCAAACACTTCATTGAAGGTCTGCGCGCCTGCGCCGAATTCCGGCGTATTCGATTTTGCGTAGATGATCGCGCCGTTGGTTTCGAGATTTTCGACCACGATATTGGATTTGGCCGCGACGACGTCCTTGAAGATCGGCGAGCCTTGCGTGGTGCGCACGCCGGCCACGTCGGTCAAATCCTTGATGGGCACCGGCATACCGGCGAGCAGGCCGCGCTCGGCGACCGGCTTTTTCATCAATTTGTCGGCGTGATCGCGGGCGCGGTCGAAGCAAAGAATGGGGAGGGCGTTGACCTCGCCGTCCACTTTCCGGATTCTGGCTTCCAGCGCATTGAGCAGATCGTGGGGAGTAATCTCGTTCTTGCGTAGCCGCTCGACGATATCGCAGGCCGTTGCCCGCACGAGTTCTTCACTGGATCCCACGAAATTGCCTCCCGTTTCTTGGCTGCTTTGACGCCAATATAACGGGAGGCAATTTAATGGCGAGACGAAATTACCAGAATTTCCGGCTCGCCGGATCATGTCATGCCAGCGCCATGCGCAGGTCAACGCTTGACGCTGGAGGCCTCACCGTCCTGCACCTCGCCGAACAGTTCCCAGCGCTCGCCCTTGAACCGCATCAGTTGCAGTTGCTCGATCGGGGCGAAATCGTTCGGACCGGTCTTGATCAGCACGCCCGGCAGGAGGCCGCCCTGCTGAATGCCGCCGATGCTGGCCGCCTGTTTCATGACGTTCTCACGGGTAAGGTTGTCGCCGCACTGCTTCAGCACGGCAGCCATGGTCTGCGCCATGTTGTAGCCGGTGAGAGCGGAACTGTCCGCAACGTTGGCTTCGGGGACATACTTGGCGAGGAATGCCTTGTATTCTTTCATGCCGGGATCATCGTTCCACTGCGGATCGGAGGTGTCCTTGGCGTAGGCCGCGGAAATCACGCCCTGTGCGTTGTCGAGGCCGGCAGGCTTCATCACCGTCGCAGTCGAAGCGCTGACGTTGGAGATGATCAGCATCGGCTTCCACGCCAGTTCACCGACCTTCTTGATGGTTTGCGCGCCGAATTTCGGCGTGGTGAAGACCAGCAGCACGTCCGGGTTCAGGGTCTTGAGCTTGACGATGTGCGAGTCGATTGTCGGCTCGGACAGTTCGTAGCTTTCCTCGGCGACGATCATGGATTTCTTGTCGCCCAGGCCGTCCTGCACGCCCTTGAGGTAATCCTTGCCGAAGTCGTCGTTCTGATAAAGAATCGCGACCTTCGCGTTCGGCTTTTCCTTCAGGAGATACTTCGCATAGATGCGTGCCTCGCTCTGGTAGCTCGGCAGCCAGCCCATGGTCCAGGGGAACGACTTCGGATCGTTCCACTTGGTCGCGCCGGTGGCGAGAAACAGATGCGGGGTCTTCTTCGCGTTCATGTACTTGTGGATCGCCGAGTTCGACGGCGTGCCCAGCGCGCCGAACACCAGCAGCACTTCGTCGCTTTCGACCAGCTTGCGGGTTTGCTCGACGGCCTTCGGCGGGCTGTAGGCATCGTCATAGGAGATGAAGTTGACCTTACGGCCGTTGATGCCGCCGTCATCGTTCACTTTCTTGAAGTAGCCTTCCATCGCCTTGCCGACGACGCCATAGGCGGAGGCCGGGCCGCTGTAGGGGATAATGTTGCCGATCTTGATCTCCGTATCGGTTGCGCCGGTATCGTATTTTTTCTGGGCCATCGCGGTGCCGGTCGCCGACATCAGGAATCCAGCGGCAACGGCAACGTGTAGCGGTCTCAACAAACGCATTCAGTTTCTCCCTTTTCTTTTTTTGCAGCGAGCGTTTATGAGCGCTTCGCCTTGTCCTTTTCGTTCTGCGCCATGATGGCGTCGCGTGCTGCGCTCCAGTCAGAATCTGTCCAGTCGCGCAACTGGTAGAAATTACCACCCATGGCCAGCGCCTGCGCGCCATCCATGGCGATGGTCTCGCCATTAATCCAGTCGCAGCCGCCGGAAATCAAGAAGGTGGCGAGGTTCTGCAACTCCTCCATGCGTCCAACGCGGCCCATCGGATTCATCGCGATGGTACGGGCACCGGCTTCATCGCCGGGCTTGATGCGCTTGCTCATGCCTTCCGTCGGGATTTCACCCGGTGCGATGGTATTGAGCCGGATGCCGTAGCGGCCCCATTCGGTCGCCAGCGACATGGTCATGGCATGGATCGCCGACTTGCTCATCGCGGACGGCACCACATAGGGGCTGCCGTTGCGTACCCAAGTCACTGTGATCGACACGACATTGCCGCGGTGGCCGCCGGCGATCCAGCGCTTGCCGACTGCATGGGTGACGTAAAACGTGCCGTGCATCACGATATTGGCGACGGCGTCGAAGCCGCGCGGCGTCAGGTCCTGCGTGCGCGCGATGAAGTTTCCTGCGGCGTTGTTGATCAGGTCGGTGAGGGGGCCGCCCTTGAATGCGTCCTCGATCATGGCATCGACCGCGGCGGCGTCACGGATATCGACACCATGCGCCGTGACCTTGCCGCCATGCGCCTTCATCAATTCGGCGGCGGTTTCCTCGCAGACGCCCTTACGGCGCCCGCAGATGTGGATTTCCGCGCCCAGGCTGAGGAACTTCGCGGCCATGGCCTTGCCGAGACCGGTGCCGCCACCGGTCACCAGGATTTTGCGGCCCGCAAGAAGACGATCTGTGAACATGGTGCAACCCTCCCTGATCCGTTTTTCTTCATTAGTTAGTTGATTAATTAAAACAGCATGCTCTAAACCTGTAAAGAGAAGAGATCAAAAACTTGAGGGAGAAGGCCAATGACCGCCACCACTGAGCGCATCACGGTTTCGATGTCGGAAGGGGTCGCCGACGTCCGGATGATCCGCGTGGACAAGATGAATGCGCTGGATGCGCCGATGTTCAATGCGCTGGTCGATACCGCCGAGCGGCTTCGTACCGAAAAGGGCCTGCGCGCGGTTGTGCTGTCCGGCGAGGGCCGCGCGTTCTGCGCCGGTCTCGATATGGGGCGTTTCGCTGCAATGAATGACGGCACCAGCGATCTGCGTGATCTCGCCAAGCGCACGCACGGTCTCGCCAATCACTCGCAGCAGGCGGTCTGGGGCTGGCGGCAACTTCCGGTGCCGGTGATCGCGGCGGTGCATGGCGTGGCGTTTGGCGGAGGCTTTCAATTGGCCATTGGCGCAGACATGCGCTTTCTTGCTCCGGATGCGCGCATGTCGGTCACCGAAATCAAATGGGGTCTCGTCCCGGATATGGCCGGCACGCCGATCCTCGCGCGTCTGGTTCGCGACGACATCCTGCGCGACCTCGCCTTTACCGGACGGATTTTCTCCGCGCAGGAGGCCATGAGCTACGGCCTTGCGACGCGCATCTGCGACGATCCGCGCGCTGCGGCGCTGGAAGCCGCACGCGAGATCGCCGGCAAAAACCCCGACGCCATCCGTGGCATCAAGCGCATGCTCAACGGTCTCGGTGGCGATCCAGGCCCCGCGCTGCTGGCGGAATCCGTCGAACAGATGAAGGTGATGGGAACGCCGAACCAGACCGAGGCGGTGCGCGCCAATCTGGAGAAGCGTGCTCCGAAATTCGTGGACGGCGCGAACTGAGGGGCAGGGGCATGTCGGCTTCGGAAAAACGCGCGACGGGAATCGTCAGCGGCGATCGCCGCAAGACGCGGGATGAAGTGAACGAACGGGCGCGCCTGATCGCAGGCGGTCTTGCGGCGCTTGGCGTGAAGCAGGGTGACAGCGTCGGCGTCCTGATGCGCAACGATATTGCGTTTCTCGAGGCCGCGTACGCCGTCATGACGCTCGGGGCCTATGCGGTTCCGATCAACTGGCACTTCAAGTCCGATGAGATCGCCTATGTCGTTGGCGACTCCGGCGCGCGCGTGCTGATCGGCCATGCCGATCTGCTGCACGGGCTCGCCGTTGTCCTCCTGGCCGGCGTGACCATGCTCAGTGTGGCGCCGCCACCGGAAATCGTCTCCACCTACCGGATCGACTCGGCCCTGTGTGCCCCTGCAGCGGGCACAATCGATTTCGACGCATGGCTCGGCAGGCAGACGCCTTATGACGGCCCTGCGCTGCCGCAGCCGCAGAACATGATCTACACGTCCGGCACGACGGGGCATCCCAAGGGCGTCAAACGCTATGCTCCGACGCCGGAGCAGACCGCATCCATGGAAGCGATGCGCGCGCTGATCTACGGGCTGAAGCCGGGCGTGCGTGCGCTGTTGCCGGGGCCGCTATATCATTCGGCGCCCAATGCCTTCGGTCTGCGCGCGGGGCGGCTCGGCGATCTGCTGGTGATCATGCCGCGTTTCGACGCGGAAGAATTTCTGCGGATTATTGACGAGCAGAAGATCGACAACGTCTTCATGGTTCCGACCATGTTTACCCGGTTGCTCAAGCTGCCGGAGAGCGTTCGCAAATCCTATGATGTATCGTCGCTACGTCACATCATCCACGCGGCCGCGCCGTGTCCAGCGGATGTGAAGCGGGCGATGATCGAATGGTTCGGCCCGGTTATCTTCGAGTTCTACGGCAGCACCGAATCCGGCGCGGTGACCTTCGCCAGTTCGGAAGACGCGCTGAAGAAGCCCGGCACCGTCGGCAAGATATCGCCGGGTGCCGAACTGCGGTTCATCGGGGATGATGGCCGGATCCTGCCGCAGGGCGAGATCGGAGAAATCTATTCACGCATCGCGGCCAATCCGGACTTCACCTATCACAACAAGCCCGAGAAGCGCGCCGAGATCGACCGCGACGGGTTCATTACCAGCGGCGATGTCGGCTATATCGACGCTGACGGCTACGTGTTCATCTGCGATCGCAAGCGCGACATGGTGATTTCCGGCGGCGTCAACATCTATCCGGCCGAGATCGAGGCCGTGCTGCACGGATTTTTCGGTGTTCACGACTGTGCCGTGTTCGGCATTCCGGATGAGGAATTCGGCGAAACCTTGATGGCGGTGGTCGAGCCGCAGCCGGATGTAACGCTCGATGTTGTCGCGCTCCGTGAACAGCTCAAGCTGGCGCTGGCCGGCTACAAGGTGCCCAAGCATATTGAGGTGCAGCAAAACCTTCCCCGCGAGGATTCCGGCAAGATTTTCAAACGGCGGCTGCGCGATCCGTATTGGCAGCGTGCCGGACGCAACATCTAGCGCGTCCGGCTGCGGAATGGTTTCCATTTCTTGCGAGAAGCGCAAATCGTCCCGCCGCTCGCCACATCTGTTGCGTAAAATGCGCCAGACCTGATGATTCCGGTGCTTGCGCCGTTACGGAAAACTTGCGACTGGGAGGATGCCGGTCTTTTTCCGCAACGGGTGTCCCATGTCGTCAGAAGCGTTCTCATCCAGAACTCGCGACACCAGCCTTCGCGATGGGGACAACCCGTTATCCGACGATGATGCGCTGCTGCGCGCCGACATCCGGCGGTTAGGCCGCATCCTTGGCGACACTGTCCGCGATCAGGAAGGGGCCGATGTGTTCGATCTGGTCGAGCGCATCCGGCAGACTTCGATCCGTTTCCATCGGGACGACGATAAGCCCGCACGCCGGGAGCTGGAAGCCATTCTGGACGGGATGTCGATCGCTGATACCCTCCGCATTGTCCGCGCTTTCAGCTATTTCTCGCATCTTGCTAACATCGCCGAGGACCAGAACAATATCCGCCAGCGCCGCGCGCAGGAGATGGCGTCCCGTCCCGGTATCCTGTCGCGCGCCCTGACGCGGGCGAAGGAGGCCGGCATCGGCGCCGATGCGCTGCGAGCATTTTTTGCCAAGGCGCAGGTCAGTCCCGTTCTGACGGCGCATCCGACCGAAGTTCGCCGCAAGAGCACGATCGACCGCGAGATGGAAATCGCCTCGGTGCTCGATGTCCGCGAGCGCACCCAGATGACGGCCGATGAACTGACGGCAAGCGACGAGCAGTTGCGCCGAGCTGTCGTGACGCTGTGGCAGACCAATTTGTTGCGCCGGACCAAGCTGACGGTGCTGGACGAAGTCTCCAACGGGCTGTCGTTCTACGACTACACCTTCCTGCGCGAGGTGCCCCGGCTGCATTGTGCGCTGGAGGATCGGCTGGCCGTGGAAGGCGGGACCTCGGTCGAGGCGCATGACGTGCCGGAGCTTGCGACATTCCTCAAAATGGGAAGCTGGATCGGCGGCGATCGCGACGGCAATCCCTTCGTCACGGCGGATGTGATGCGCGGGGCGCTCAATCTCCATGCCACCCGCGTGCTGCGTTTCTATCTGGCTGAACTGCACGAGCTTGGAGCGGAACTGTCGCTCGCGGCTCATCTCGCGGACGTCTCTCCGGAACTGCGTGCGCTCGCGGCGCAATCGCCGGATTCCTCGCCGCACCGGAGCGGGGAGCCATACCGTCTTGCGGTGTCCGGAATCTACGCGCGGCTCGCTGCGACCGCGCTGAAGCTGAAGATTGAAACCAGCCGTCCGCCGGTCGGTGCCGCCGAACCCTATGCCGGCCCGGCGGAACTATTGCGCGATCTCGATGTGCTGCATGCGTCGCTGGTGGCGAACAATTCACTGGTGATCGCGCGCGGGCGCTTGCGGCATCTGCGCCGTGCGGTGGATTGTTTCGGATTTCATCTCGCCGCGCTCGATATGCGCCAGAATTCGGCGGTGCATGAGCGGACCATTACAGAACTATTCGAGGCGGTGGCGCCCGGCACGAATTACAAAAATTTGTCCGAAGAGGCGCGCATCGCGCTGCTGTCGCGCGAACTGGATACCGCGCGGCCGTTCGCCTCGCAATTTGTCGTCTACAGCGAGGAGACGATCAAGGAACTGGCGGTGCTGCGCGCCGCCGCGGACGCACACGCCATATTCGGTGAAGCCGTTATTCCCCAATGCATCATCTCGATGACCGAAGGCGCGTCTGACCTGCTCGAGGTCGCGGTGCTGCTGAAGGAAGTCGGGCTGGTGTCGCCGGATGGCACCAGCCGCCTCAACATCGTGCCGCTGTTCGAGACCATCGACGACCTCCGGCAATGCGCGCAGATCATGGACAGTCTGTTTTCGCTGCCGGAGTATCGCCGCCTTGTGGAGAGCCGGGGCAACATTCAGGAGGTGATGCTCGGTTATTCGGACAGCAACAAGGACGGCGGTTTCGTCACCTCCGGCTGGGAACTTTACAAGGCGGAGATCAGCCTGATCGAGGTGTTCGAGCGCCATGGCGTGCGGCTTCGGCTGTTTCACGGGCGCGGCGGCTCGGTCGGACGCGGTGGCGGACCGAGCTACGACGCTATTTTGGCGCAGCCGGGCGGGGCGGTGAATGGGCAGATCCGCATCACCGAACAGGGCGAGATTATCTCGAGCAAGTACTCCAACGCCGATGTCGGCCGCCACAATCTTGAAATCCTCACCGCAGCGACGCTTGAAGCCAGCCTGTTGCAGCCGAAGCGCTCCGCGCCGCGCGATGAATACATCGCCGCGATGGAGGAGCTTTCGAATCTCGCCTATGCTGCCTATCGCAACCTTGTCTACGAGACCGAAGGCTTCGAGGACTATTTCTGGGCCTCCACGGTGATCTCTGAAATCTCGACGCTCAATATCGGCAGCCGCCCGGCCTCCCGCACCAAGACGCGCAAGATCGAGGATTTGCGCGCGATTCCCTGGGTGTTCAGTTGGGCGCAGTGCCGCCTGATGCTGCCGGGCTGGTATGGCTTTGGCAGCGCGGTCGACGCGTGGATCAAGCAGCATCCGGACAAGGGCATCGCGTTCCTTCAGGAACTCTATCGGGAGTGGCCGTTCTTCCAGACCTTGCTGTCAAATATGGACATGGTGCTGTCCAAGAGCAGTATTGCTATTGCGTCGCGTTATGCGGACCTCGTGCCCGATGAAAAGCTGCGCACCGCCATCTTCGGCCGCATCCGCGCCGAATGGCACGAATCTATCGAAACACTGCTGACCATCATGGGGCATGACCGGCTGCTGCAGGGCAATCCGTTGCTGGAGCGCTCGATCCGCAATCGCTTCCCGTATCTCGATCCGCTCAACCACGTACAGGTCGAACTGCTGCAGGCGCATCGCGCGCAGAGCACAGACGAGCAGGTGCTGCGCGGCATTCAGCTCACCATCAACGGAATTTCGGCGGGGCTGCGCAACAGCGGTTAGGATCAAAACACCAAAATCAAGAACAACGGGAGTCATCAATGAGCGAGACGGACACCATCATTACGGAGCATGACGGCCCGGTGACGATCGTTTCGATCAACCGGCCCGAACGCAAAAATGCGGTTGATGGTGCGACGGCGCGCCGCCTGTTCGATGCCTTCCGATCGTTCGATGCCGATCCGGATTCCTCGGTCGCCGTGTTTACAGGTACGGGCGGCGCGTTCTGCGCAGGGGCAGACCTCAAGGCGGTCGCTATCGGGGATCGCGAGAAGAAGCGCGAGCTTGGCGGACATGACAGCATCGCGCCGATGGGGCCGAGCCGGTTGCGCCTGAGCAAGCCGGTGATTGCCGCAGTTGAAGGTCACGCGGTGGCGGGCGGCATGGAACTGGCGCTGTGGGCCGACATGCGCGTGGTCGGCGAGGGCGCTACCTTCGGAATTTTCTGCCGCCGCTTTGGCGTGCCGTTGATTGATCTGGGCACCATCCGCCTGCCGCGGCTGATCGGTCATTCCCGCGCGATGGACCTGATTCTCACCGGGCGTCCTGTCGATGCGAAGGAGGCCTTCGATATCGGGATCGCCAACCGCCTTGTGCCGAAGGGCGAGGCGCGTGCGCACGCGATTGCGCTGGCGCACGATCTGGCCAAATTCCCACAAGCCTGTCTGCGCAATGACAAGCGCTCGGCGCTGCGGCAGTGGGACCTCGAGGAAGAAGACGCGATCAATGACGAGATGCAGGGCGGCCTCGGCGTCATCGCATCCGGCGAGACGCTGGAAGGCGCCAAGCGCTTCGCCAGCGGCACCGGGCGGCACGGATCGTTCAAGTAGAGGAGCCGGAGGTCAGCGGACTTGTCATGGCCGTGTTTCGTCGCGGCCATCCATGTCTTACTTCCCGCGAGCATGTCTTACTTCCCGCGAGATTGCAAAGACGTGGATGCCCGGCACAAGGCCGGGCATGACGACAGACGGTGTCTGACGGCGAGTCTTAGACCGGGTCCCACGGGAAGATGTCGGCCGAACGGTCCAGCTTGTAGAACGAGGACTTCAGCGCCGGCATGCCGTGTTCGGCAATGGTCTGCGGTGTCCAGCCTTCACCGCGATGGATCGAGCGCAGCGGGCGCGACTGGCCCATCAGGAAGATTTCATTCATGCGCACCGCGAAAATCTGTCCGGTGACGTCCTTGGCGGCATCGCTCAACAGGAAGGCGACCACCGGCGCGATCTTGTCCGCGCTCATGCGCTGCATGCGGGCGACGCGCGCCTTCTCTTCTTCCGTCTCTGTCGGGATGGTGCCGATCATGCGGCTCCAGGCGAACGGCGAAATGCAGTTCGAGCGTACGTTGAAGCGCTCCATGTCGAGGGCAATCGACTTGGACAGGCCGACGATACCGAGCTTGGCGGCGGCATAGTTGGCCTGGCCGAAATTGCCGATCAGGCCAGAGGTTGAGGTGAAGTGGACGAAGTTGCCGCTTTCCTGCTCGCGGAAAATGCGGGCCGCCGCATGCGAAGTGTAGAACGAGCCCATCAGGTGAACCTTGATGACGGCCTCGAACGCATCAATGCTCATGCGATGGAAGATCGCATCGCGCAGGATGCCTGCGTTGTTTACCACGCCATCGAGGCGGCCATAGGTGTCCACGGCTTGCTTGATGATCTTGCTGGCGGGAACGGCTTCCGCCACCGACTCGAAGTTGGCCGTCGCCGTGCCGCCGCGCTTCTTGATCTCCTCGACCACTTCTTCGGCAGGCGCTGCGCTGGAGCCAGAACCATCCGACGCGCCGCCTGGATCGTTGACGACGACCTTGGCGCCTTCCGCGGCGGCCAGCAGTGCGATTTCGCGGCCGATGCCGCGGCCCGCGCCGGTGACGACGACGACCTTGCCGTCCAGCGATTTGGTATTTGCCATCTTTAATTGCTCCCGTGTCTTGTCGTCGCTGGTCAGCGTTCGTTGGTGAAAATGATGGTGCCGGATGCGGCGAACATGCCGCCGACGCCGTGGCACACTGAAATCTTCGCATTCGGCACCTGCGCCGGCGCGATGCCGCGCATCTGTCGCACGCTCTCCTGCAGAGCGTACATGCCGTACATGCCCGAATGCATGTAGCTAAGGCCGCCGCCATTGGTGTTCATCGGCAGCTTGCCGCCCGGACGGGTGTTGCCGTCGGCGATGAACTTGCCTGTTTCCTCATGCGGCATGAAGCCGAGATCGCCAAGGCCGTAGAGCGGCAGGTGCGCGAAGGCGTCGTAGATCATCAGGTGATCGACGTCCTTGTGCGCGATGCCGGCTTCGCGGAACGCGGTCGGGCCCGCCACCTTGAACGCGCGGGACGAGTTGAAGGTCTCCATCTGGCTGACCATGGGCGTCTCGACGCTTTCGCCGGTACCGAGAATGTAGACCGGCTTTTGCGGGAAGTCCTTTGCACGGTCGGCGCTGGTGAGGATCAGCGCGCCGCCGCCGTCGGTAACGAGGCAGCATTGCAGCAGGCGGAACGGATAGGCGATCATGCGAGAATTGAGCACGTCCTCCACCGTGATCGGATCCTTCATCGACGCGCGCGGATTCTTCGCGGCCCATTCGCGTTGAACCACGGCGACCATGGCGAGCTGCTCATGGGTAATGCCGTAGGTTTTCATGAAGCGCAGCACGGGAATCGGAAACATGCTGGGCGGGCCGAACACACCGAACGGCGCCTCGAACTGGCCCTGCAGGCTGTCGGCGGGAATCGAGCGCGGCAGCTTGCCGATCATCGACTTGCCGCTTTCGGCGTGGGTGATCAGCACGGTCTTGCAGAGACCGGCTTCAATGGCCGCCGCCGCATGGCGGACATGGAGCATGAACGAGCAGCCGCCGACCGACGTGCCGTCGACCCATGTGGGCGTGATGCCGAGATAGTGGGCGATCTGCTGCGGCGTCTCCACCGCTGTCGCGATGCCGTCGATGTCCGAGAGCTTCAGTCCCGCATCTGCAATGGCGTTCAGCGCCGCGTCCGCGTGCAACTGAATCTGCGACATGTCCGGAATGACGCCGAGCTTGGTGGTTTCCGCCGCGCCGACCACGGCAACCTGATTTCTGCGCATAAGACTTATCCCTTCGCCGGACGGAACTGGGCCAGGGTGATCTTGTCGCTGACTGTCTCGAAGGCGACTTCGAGTTTCATGTCGAGCACAAGCGCCTCAGGCGTCTGCGGGCAATCGACAATGTTGCTCATCATCCGAGGGCCTTCATCGAGTTCGACCACGGCGATGGCGTAGGGCGGCGTGAAGCCTGGCGCGGCGGGACGATGATTGATGACATAGCTGTAGAGCTTGCCCTTGCCGCTGGCCTTGAACACGCTGACCTTGCGCGAAGCGCAGGAGGGGCAGAACGGGCGGGGCGGAAAATAGACGTGCGAACAGTCGTCGCAGCGCTGCAGGCGGAGTTCGTTCGCCTGGGTTCCTTCCCAGAAGTGCCTGGTTTCCGGTGTCGGCACCGGCAAGGCGCGCGAGGGGGCAGCCATCAGTCGTCTCTCCCTGATCGTTAGATTTTTTAATTGGTCGATTAACTTTATGCAGGTATTCCCGGCCGAGGCAAGTGGCCTTCCTGCGCCGGAAAATCGGGGCGGGCATGCGTCAGTTGATGACGTTCGGCTGGCGGCCGAGCAGGCTCAAGGCGGCGGCTTCAAATGTGTCGAGCGGCTTCATGGTTTCGAGCATGTTGCGGTGGGCATGTCCGGCGCGTGCCGTCTGTCGCCGGAGCGTGTCGTCGGCGAGAATTTGCTCCAGCAATCTGGCCACGTCGGTTTGCGGATCGAAGCTGTCGGCAACACGCCCAAGGCCGGCCCGCTCGATTTGCAGCCCGTTGAGGAGCTGCTCGATATGTGTCGCGACAATCAGTTGCGGCACGCCTGCGGCGATTGCGTGAGAAGCCAGACCACCGCCGCCGAAATGAATCGCAAGACGCGCCGCGGCAAGAACTTCGCTGAGTGGCAGATGGTGTGAGGAAACGCGCGCGCCCCGGCGGATAAGTTGGTCCAGTTGCTCGCGCGTCATGTCCGGTGCGGACATGACGAGACGGTTCGCATGGGGGAGCAGCACCGGCACGATGTCGAACGGCAATCTCGATAACACCCCCCGCGACAGATAAACGAAGATGTCGGCTGCATCTATCCGGCTTTGCAGCGGAGTGCTGTCGAGGATGGGTCCCGCAAGCGGCCCCAATCGTTGCAGGTCGTAGGGATCGAGCACCGGAAAGGTCAGAACGATCTGTACGTCGCCGGCAAAGATTTGCGGCAAATGGTCAATGGCAGGACAGTCTAGTCGCCGCAACACGCGGTTAACAATCTGCAGCGTTTCATCCTCGTTCCAGCGCGGTGCCGTCACGCGGTGCAAGGGGGGAAAGCGTTTCATCTCGCCGGGCGGCGCGGTAAAACCGTTGCCGGTGACGATCAGCGGAATCCGCCTGCGCGTCATCATGCTGGCAGCAGGCGCATAATCGGCGACGACAAGATCGGGTGCGGTCGATTTGAGAATGCCGTCCCACGCGTGCAGCAAGGACTGCATGCCACCCTCGTCAGCCAGTCCCGCCGACACCAGTTGATCGTGCATTGTCGCGGTGGAGCGGGGCGCGTTGCCGCGTGTGTCCATCGGCCACGGCGGAGCCTGCAAAACTTCGACACCAGCATCTAGCAGCCGCGCCGTGTCAGGTTGTCTCAGCACAAACACCGGACGGACATGGTGCCGCTTCAACACGCTGGAAAAACGGGCAAGGGTTGCGGTGTGGCCGAATCCGCCGCCGCGCTCCCAGGCAAAAAGAACCGTCTTCATGGCGTGGCGTGCTTCCCGTTTGCGTTGACAACGCGGGTCGGAATACTGGCTATAATGATCGGGTATCAAAAGGCAATTGCATGCAGCCGTCTTCTTCTGCGCATCGCCAGGACGTGCGGACGTTCTGGACGGGGCCGGACCTCAGCTTTTACGAAGACCTGTCGTTGCGGAGCGCGATCGCGGCCGGAGCGCGGGTCTTGCTGTACACATACAACAGGACCCTGAACGTCCCTGAGGGCGTCGAACTCGTCGATGCGCGCGAGGTCTTGTCCGGGCCGATCTATCAGTTTCATCACAAGGACGGCGATCGTTCGCTCGCCCTGCATTCCGATCTGTTCCGCTACCTCGCCATCCAGAGATTCGGCGGCTGGTACATGGATCTCGACATCGTGGTCCTGAAACCTTCGCTGCCCGAGGACAAGATCTATCTCGCCTATCAGGAAGACGGCGTCGCGAACGCGGCTGTGATGAAATTTCCCGCGCAATCGCCGATCATGACAGCCGCAATCGGCGAGGCGATGCGGCTGTTGCCCGAAGCCGGGACATCCGCGCCGGGCGCCGATCACGGCATTGTCGGACCGGCGCTGATCACGCGCCTTGCGTCCGAATATGCCATTGACCATCTCGTGCGCCCGAAAGGCAGCGCCTACGAAATCCATCCTGACGAAGTCCTGATGTTTTTCGATCCTGCTCAATGCGACGCGGCTTTTCAGCGAGTGGCTTCCAGCGACTTCGTGCATCTGTGGAACGATCTGTGGCGGGCACTACGGATTCCCAAGAACCTCGGTCCACCGGAAGGCAGTTTCCTCGACGTATTGTTCAGGCGCTTCGGGATCGACGTTCCGCAAGGCGCACGGTTGTCCAGCAATGCCATCGACAACTGGTTTCGCGAATTCTGGGTGATGAAGGAGCTGAAGCGGAAGCTGTCTGCTCCGAAAATTCCGTTCGATGCACTCGCTCAATTCACTCGTTCGATTCACGCCGGCGGCTCGCAAACGCCGCATCTATCGAACAATGTCGACATTTCAATGCCGGCCAATCATCCACAGGCCATCGTGCCGCAGACAGTCAGGACCTTCTGGCACGGGGAGACGATCAATCCGTACCAGTTGATGTGTCTTAAAAGTTTCGCGGCGGCGGGGCATCGCGTCGAAGTGTATTCCTATGGCCGCGATCTGGATGTGCCGGACTGGATTCATGTTCAGGAAGCATCCGATATTGTTTCCCGCGAGCACATCCTGAAGCCACTGGGTGACGAGGGTGCGGTGGCGATTCATGCGAACCGCTTTCGCTACGCCCTGCTTCACAGCAAGGGCGGATGGTGGATCGACCCTGATGTCATGCTGCTGAAGCCGGACCTTCCGGCTGGAGATGTTGTCTTTGCGAGTGCAGATGTCTTCGCCCGGATACCGACCGGGATTTTGAAGTTCCCGGCCGGTCATGGGCTGCTGACGGAAGCGCTGGCGGAAGCGGAACGGCTGTCTGGCACTTTTGAAGGCTGGAAAGAATCAGGCTCGGCACTGCTCACCGCGCTGGCCGCGCGCCACAGGCTGAACGGTAAAATCCAACAACCGGTGTCCCTCGGCCCTGTCTCCTGGTTTGAAGTTGCCGACTTGTTCAATCCGGACGCGGCCGGGAGATTGAATCGAAAGTGCAACGATTTCCATTTCGCGCATTTGCACGACGATGTGTGGCGGCGTGCCGGAATACCACATCATCTGGCCCCGCCGGAGGGTTCTTTCCTCGACGGGCAGATCGCAAAATTCGGTCTAGCTGCTGATTTTCCGGCAAAAATTTCTTTCGGCGATGTGAACCGATGGCTCGCTCACATGTACCAATGCCTAAGCCAAAGGCAGGCGTAGCTCGGTTCGGCGGTCAGCGTTTTCTTCCATCTGTGCCAATTCGGTCACGCGAAACGGATGGTACTGCGTTGATTTGATTCTGCTTTTATGGTTCTACCGTAGTCATTGACGGCGGGAATTTTTGCAATGTGGTTTCGGGTATTGCCTGTTTTGAAAAGGCCGCGAATGCAGGCCGTCTCGGCGTCCAGCATCTTTGCTGTTTGCGCGCTCGTCTTTTTCGCTCCTGCACAAAATGCGCGGGCGCAGGATGCATCGGAACAGCAGAACCTGTTTCAGCAGATGGTCCGCAACCCCGGCAATCACGAGGTGACGTTCGCCTATGTGAAGGTCGCGACCGCGCGCGGCGATTACGAAGCCGCGATCGGGGCGCTCGAACGGCTGCTGTTCTACAATCCCAGGCTCACCCGCGTGAAATACGAACTGGGCGCGCTGTATTTCCGCCTTGGTTCGTATGAGATGGCCAAGCGCTACTTCAAGGAAGCGCTCGCAAGCCCGGACATTGATCCCGTGACCAAGGAGCGGGTCGAAACCTATCTGCCCGATACCGAGAAGCAGCTTCAGCCGAGCCGGTTCTCCGGCTTCGCGCAGACCGGCATTCGCTCTCAGAGCAATGCCAGCTTTGCGCCGGGTAATGGCATTCTCCGTTTCGGAGGTCAGGACCTCGCATTGTTGCCGACCGCGCAGCGCAAGAGCGACATCAACTGGTTCGGGCTGGTCGGTCTTAGCCACGACTACGATTTGCAGAACCAGCGCGGCGACATTCTCGAAACGCGCGCGGTCGGATATCTTACCGAGCAGTCGCGGATGAAGGATCTCAACGTCGGCACGTTCGAGATCAGCTTCGGACCGCGCCTCGCGCTCGCTCCGGAAGCGCTGCCGGGCGTGACCGTCAAGCCGTATGTGGTTGGCGGCAATACATGGCTCGGCGGCGTCTCGTATTTCTCGACGGCCGGCGTTGGCATCAGCATGAAGGTTCCGGTGAACGACAGGTTCTCCTTCGGTCCGGATTTTGAATGGCGCCGTGCGGATTTCAGGACCACCGATCCGGTCGCGGGTTTCGGCTCGAGCGACTGGTACACCGGGGGGCTGTCGGCGAACTGGAACATCGCGCAACAGATCAGGCTCGATGCGCGGGGACTTTACCGTCGCGGCGACGCGGCTCTGGCGTACCAGTCATTCGACCAGTGGGCGCTGGAAGCGGCTCTGACTCTTGAGTTCGCGCCGCCGTTTGTGTGGATGTCGCGTAACTGGAGCATTGCGCCGTTTGCGCGGTGGATCGACACGCGCTTCGATGCTGCGAATCCGTTTATTGATCCGTTCACCGTGCGCAGCGACCGCCAGTGGTCGGTGGGTGCGCTGTTCAATGCGCCGATCACACGGAATTTCGGCCTGTCAGCCGCGGTCCAATACGACAAGACCGACTCCTCGCTGCCGAACTATCGCCTGGATAATTTCTCGGTGATGTTCGGCCCGACCGCCCGTTTCTGAGGTAGCAGCACATGTTATTGTCCAAGGAAACATATCTTCGGTCGCTGTTGACGGTGCTGCTCTCGACAACAGCGCTCATTCCGGCCGCAGAGGCGCAGAATTCAGGCCGCGTCGGCGCCGTCAATCATGACGCCACCGGCACACCGCCGGGCGCGGGCACGCGCACGCTGACCATCGGCACCAACATCATCTACAAGGAGCGGGTGCAGACCTCGGCGTCGGGATCGACGCAGATCATGTTCCCCGACACATCGACACTGAATGTCGGACGTAACAGCAACATCGTTATCGACGAGTATGTCTACGATCCCACCACCGGGACCGGGAAAATGGTGGCGACGGTCGCCAAGGGCATGATGCGTTTCGTCGGTGGGCAGATCAGCCATACCGCCGGCGTCACGGTGAAGACCCCGGTTGCCACGCTCGGCATCCGCGGTGGTGTAGCGACGGTGGTGTATCCGATCCCGCCGGGTTTCACCGGAGGCGATCCCAAGCTCGCCGGGGCGCAGGGGGAAATCGTCATTGGCCATGTCGGCTCGGTGGTCATCAAGAATAATGCCGGTTCGGTGATCGTCCGCCCGGGTTACATGACCTGGGTGACCGGGCCGAACGATCCGATTCCGGAGCCAATTCCGATTCCAGATTTCCTGCTGCAGAAGATCATGACCGCGCTGACCAGCGGGCCGGGGCAGAGCGGCGGCATCAGCGATCTGCCGACCGACCAGATGGCCGCGCGTCTCGGCTTCGGCAAGACGATTGTCACTGATCCAGCGAAGCCGCCGGGAACGGACCCGCTTGGATATTTCTCCATCTTCGACGGTGGCAACTCCGCCGCGAAGAACAAGTCGCAGTCCAACCAGACCAATCAGGTCAGTCAGCCGAACCCCAATCAGGGTGGCGGCGGCTGTTATGGATACTGCTACTAATCTCCGACCTGACAAGTCTCGCCCAATTGTTCATTTCGGAGGCTTGGGCAGAAACAGCGCCTGAGCCTTGTTGGCCTGTTCGGCCATGAAATCCGCCGTAACCCGAACCCGGGCGATGTTGCGCAGATCGCTGTGCAGCACCAGCCAGAAGGTGCGGATCAGCCGGAAACTCGGCAGGACGCGAACCAGTTGAGGTTCGGTTTGCGCGATGAAATAGGGCAGCACGCAAAGACCTGCGCCGGCGACGGTCGAGTTCAACTGCGCGATCAGGTTCGAGCTTTTGATCGCGGGGCGCAATTCCGGCGCGACGAAGTGTGTGTATTCCAGCTCCGGTGAATAAACCAGGTCGTCGATATATGAGATGAACCGGTGGGACGGCACATCGGCGGCCGTCTTGATGGCGGGATGTCTGGCCAGATAATCCTTCGAGGCATAGAGCCCGAGTTCGTAATCGGTCAGCTTGCGGGAATGCAGGCGTCCTTCGCTGGGCTGCGTCAGGCTGACGGCGATATCCGCCTCGCGCCGCGACAGGCTGAATTCTCGCGGCATCGCGACGAGTTCGATGGTCAGTTCGGGATGCCGGTCGCTGAGTTCGCCAAGACGCGGGGCGAGGAACTTCGTGCCGAATCCATCCGGCGTTCCGATCCGCACCGCGCCGGTGGCCTGAAGTTTTGAATCGCCGATGGATTGCGCGGCCGAGGTGGCGAGTTGGTCCATCTGCTCGGCCATCTCCAGCAGCCGCTCACCGGCCTCGGTGAGGGACGATCCGCTGGTGCGGCGATCGAACAGTTGCGATCCGAGCGATGCTTCGAGTGCGGCAATTCGTCTGCTGAGGGTCGAATAGTCGATCTTAAGCCGCTTGGCGGCAGCCGTCATGCTGCCGCTGCGCGTGATCGCCAGAAACGATCGAACGAGATTCCAGTCAAACTGGTCGGTCATCGCGGTCTGCTTTCGAGTGTCGCCTGCCGGCCTCGCCGACCGATCCTGCGTAATCCATCCGGCCGCCGCGGCCAAGTTTCCTGTGCGGCCCGCCCGTATTGACAGGGCCGCCTCCGCTCGCCTCTACTCCCGCACGCACGGAAGCTACATTCCGGACGGTTGAATAAGAAAAAAGGGAGATTGCGCGATGAAAAGCTTCAAGGTCGAGGAATTTAACGGCCCGTTGAAGGAAGTGGACGTCGCGACTCCGCAGCCGACCGGCACGCAGGTGCTGCTGAAGGTGAAGGCGGCGGGCGTCTGTCATAGCGATCTGCATATCTGGGAAGGCGGGTACGATCTCGGTCATGGCCGCAAGCCGCTGTCGCTGAAGGACCGTGGCGTCTCGCTGCCGCTGACGATGGGACACGAAACCGTCGGCGAGGTCGTTGCGTTCGGACCCGACGCCAAAGGCGTCGCCGTTGGCGATGTGAGGCTGGTCTATCCCTGGCAGGGCTGCGGCAAGTGCGCGACCTGCGCGACCGGCGACGAGAACATGTGCATCGTCAAGCCAAGCTCGCTTGGCGTGTATTGCGACGGCGGCTATGCCGATCACATCATGGTCCGGGATCCGCGCTATCTGCTCGACCTGAAGGGACTCGATCCTGTCACTGCGGCACCCTATGCCTGTTCCGGCGTGACCACCTACAGCGCGATCAAGAAACTGCAGGACGTGATAGACAAGCCCATCGTGATCTTCGGTGCGGGCGGACTTGGCCTCATGGCGCTGACCTTGCTCAAGGCGATGGGCGGGAAGGGCGCCATTGTCGTCGATATTGATCCGGGCAAGCGGGATGCTGCGATGAAAGCGGGTGCGCTGGCCGCCGTCGATGGCGCGGCGCCTGACGCCTTGCAGCAGATCGCGGCGAAGGCCGGCGGTCCCATCCTTGGCGCCATCGACCTCGTCGGAAACTCAGCCACCGCGACACTTGGCTTCGATTGCCTGAGCAAGGGCGGCAAGCTGGTGATGGTCGGCCTGTTCGGCGGCGGTGCGCCGTGGGCGTTGCCGCTGATCCCCATCAAGGCGATCACCATTCAGGGCAGCTACGTCGGCAGCCTGAGTGAAACCCAGGAACTGATCGACCTCGTGCGCGAAAAGAAAATCCCGGCGATTCCGGTAACGACCCTGCCTCTAAATCAGGCCGATACGGCGCTGCAGGATCTGAAGAAGGGCAAACTGGTCGGCCGCGCCGTTCTGGTCCCGTGATACGATGCGAAGGAGCGGTGCATTGCGCCGCTTCTATTTCGCCTGCGCGATGAGCGGCAGCACCACCAGCGAGATGTCGGCATTCTGCGGATCGGGGCGGATTTCAAATCCGAGGTGCCGGCACATTTCAAGCATCGTTGTGTTGGCGGACAACACCTGACCGCGAATGGCGCGGACGCCTTCCGCGCGGCCATATTCGATGATCAGCTTCATCAGCAGCGAGCCGAGGCCGATGCCCTTGAGATCGGAGCGAACCAGCACAGCGTATTCGGCGCTGGCAAAGTCCGCATCGGTGTGCAGGCGCACCACGCCCAGCATTTTCCCGCTGGTTTCCTCGATGGCAATGAAGGCCATCGCGCGAGCGTAGTCGAGTTGCGTCAGGCGCGCAATGAACGGATGAGTCAATTCCTTCATCGCCGAGAAGAAGCGCAGCCGGATATCCTCCTGGCTGACATGCGAGAAGAATTCCGGATAAAGATGCTCGTCCTCGGGCCGCATTGGCCGGACGAAAATGTGCCGTCCGTCCTTGAGCGTGGTGTGACGTTCCCATTCCTTCGGATAGGGGCGGATGGCGAACCTGTAGTGGCCGGAGCCTCGGATCGCTTCACTCAGTGGCGCGATCGACACCTGGGCATCGGCTGCGATCACGCCGTCCTTGTCCGCGAGCAATGGGTTGATGTCGAGTTCTCGGATTTCTGGCAGATCCGCCGCCATCTGCGCGATTTTCACCAGCAGCAGCGCGACGGCGCCTTCATCCGCGGCGGGGACATCGCGGTAGCTTTTGAGAATGCGCGAGACCCGGGTGCGCGCGATCAGATCCCTGGCGAGATTGAGATCGAGCGGCGGAAGCGCCAGCGCCTTATCGTTGATGACTTCGACGGCGGTACCGCCGCGCCCGAACACCACGACCGGGCCGAAGGTCGGATCGTCGGCAAGGCCCGCGATGAGTTCGCGCGCGCGCGGACGCAGGATCATGGGATGGACGGTGACGCCGTCAATTCGTGCCTTGGGCCGCAGGGTGTGCGCCCGCTGCAGGATTTCTTCCGTTGCATCGTGTACCGCGCGTTCGCTTGTGAGGTTGAGACGGACGCCGCCGACATCCGACTTGTTCAGGATATCCGGTGAACTGATCTTGACGACAACCGTGTTTCCCTCCGCCAGAATGGCGGTTGCCGCGCGCGCCGCCTGTTCCGGATCGCGCGCCAGTGTCGCCGAGGCAATCGGGATCGCATAGGCCGCGAACAGCTCGGTGATCTCGACCGGATTGAGCCAGCTTCGCTTGTCCTGCAAGGCGTTCTGAATGATCGCGCGGGCCGCCGCGACATCCGGCGCGAAATCTTCCGGAAGGCTCGGCGGCGTCTGCATCGCGACGTCGAGGCCTTCCCGATAACGCACGATGTGCATGAAGCCGCGCACGGCGTCCGCCTCGTTGGAAAAATGCGGAATGCCGGCTTCGCCAAAGACCGAACTTGCCTCTCCGCGATCTCCTACCCATGCTGCGAACACGGGCTTGCGGGAATAAGTCTCGGCCCGAAACTGCTTGACGGTAGCCACCACGGCCTTGGCGCAGTTCACCGGTGAAGCCAGCGTGTTCGGGGCGTTCATGATCAGGGCCGCGTTGTTCGCGGTGTCGCCAAGCACGAGTTCGCAAGCCTTCGCGTAGCGTTCCGGCGTCGCATCGCCGAGAATGTCGACAGGATTGGCATGGGACCACCGTTCTGGCAGCACCTTGTCGAGATTTTTCCTGACATCTTCTGAAAGACCCGCAAGTTCGCCGCCAAGATCAATCAACCGGTCTACCGCGAGCACGCCGAGGCCGCCGCCATTGGTGACGATGGCAAGACGATGACCGTGAGAGGATTGCAGATGGCCCAGCGTTTCCGCCGCGGAGAACAATTCGTCCAGATCCAGCACGCGCAAAAGTCCGGCGCGTCGAAACGCAGCATCGTACACGGCATCCGCTCCCGCGAGCGCGCCTGTATGCGTCGCAGCGGCCCGCGCGCCCTGGGTGTGACGGCCGGACTTGATGACCACGACAGGTTTGACGCGCGCTGCGGCGCGTGCCGCCGACATGAATTTGCGGACGTCACTGATCGACTCGATATAGAGCAGGATGGCGCGCGTGTTGGAATCGAGCGCGAAATAGTCGAGCAGGTCGCCGAAATCCACGTCGAGATTTTCGCTCGTCGACACGATCGCTGAAAATCCGACATTCCGGTTCGCGGCCCATTCGACCAGAGCGGTGGAGATCGCGCCGGACTGCGAAATCAGGGCGAGATCGCCGTCCTGCGGCAGGCGCGATGCGAAACTGGCATTCAGTTTCACGCGCGGCACCAGAATGCCGAGCGAGGGGCCGACCAGGCGCAGGCCGGTGAGCCGCGCCGTCTGGGCGATGGTTTCAGTGTAGGAGCCGGTGCCGAGGCCAAGTCCGGCGGATAAAACCATCGCCGCGGGAAAGTTGCGCGCGCCCGCCCGTTTCACGATGCCGGGGATGGCGGAAGGCGGCGTGGAAATGATCGTGAGGTCCGGAATATCCGGGATGTCTTCGATGTCGCGAAGTGTCTTGATGCCCTCGATCTCGGAATACTTGCGGTTCACGATATGGATCGGTCCGCCAAACTTCCCGCCGAGCAGGTTGCGAAGTGTTGTGCCGCCGACCGAAGCGGGCTTGGGGCTGCCGCCGATCAGCGCAATCGAGCGTGGCGCGAAAAAGTGGTCGAGGCGGTACGTGCTCATGCAGGGTCTCGGGGCATCGTGGTGACAGGCTATCGCAACAAGGGGAAAAATGTCTCGGACTGACCCAAGGCATGGGGTCGCATCCCGTGGGTTGGCGACTTGTAATGCGCCAACATGTCCGGAGCATGGTGCAGAGCAGCAATATTCACCAAGCCTGAGTTTTCTCCGAAAGCCAATTGGCAGACGCCCCGACATGCTTCTAGACTAAGCGGACTGCCTCAATGCGGAGCAGTAACGGCGTGGTCAACGGGGCAGGTCGCGATGTCAGTTAACGAGAGCTACCTTGCCGAAAAGGGCCGTCTGCGGCCGCCAAATCTCGGTCTTTTCCTGGCCGAGGGACGGGGCGTTTTCGAGCTGAACGCGACATTGCTGATGGCGCCCGCGCTATTGATGGCGCCGCGCGGAGATGGTCATCCGGTGCTGGTTTTGCCGGGACTGCTGGCAAGCGATGTGTCCACGCTCATCCTGCGGCGCTATCTGGATTTGCTCGGCTTCTCGACCCATCCATGGGGCTTTGGACGCAACACCGGCGGCGTCTACAGCATGCGCGACAAGCTGGCCAAGCTGCTGACCAGTGTCCACAACACGACGGGCCGCAAGGTCAGTCTCGTCGGCTGGAGTCTGGGCGGCGTCTATGCGCGCGATCTGGCGCTGCGGATGCCGGAGATGGTGCGTTATGTCGTGACCCTCGGCAGTCCGTTTGCCGGCGACATCAGCGCGACCAATGCCAGGGCGATCTATGAGATGCTGTCCGGCGAGAAGATCGCAGATGCCGATCTGCGGGATATTCAGGCCATCGCGGGCGATCTTCCCGTGCCGACGTCGTCGCTCTATACACGCACGGATGGCGTCGTGAACTGGCGGACCTGCCTCAACCGGGTCTCGGACACCGCGGAGAACATCGAGGTCACGCTGGCGAGCCATATCGGCATCGGCGTCAACGCCGCTGCCCTGTGGGCTGTCGCCGATCGCCTTGCGCAAAAGGAAGGTGAGTTTCAACCATTCGATCGTTCGGGGCCATTCTCACTGGCCTATGCGCGTCCGGAAAAGGGTTAGCGTCCGGCAAGATTATCGCTCACGAGAATTGCCGGAAAGGCAACGGTGGCAATCGGACCATACGCGAACATGCGATCAGGCATCGCAGGCGTCATGGTTTCGCTGAAACGGGAGGGTCACATGAGTCACGCCAGGAAATTGTCCTCGATGGACGCATCGTTTCTGTATCTCGAAACACCCGAGATGCCGATGCACGTCGGAAGCATGGCGATCTTCAAGCTCAAGGACGGATACAAGGGCGATTTCTTTGAAGACTTCAAGAAGATGATCGCCGACCGTATTCATGTCGCTCCGATTCTGAAGGCACGGCTGGAGAAAGCTCCGCTCGACATCGACAATCCGAGCTGGGTCGAGGACGACCAGTTCGACATCGACCGCCACATTTTCCGCGCCAGCCTCGCCGCTCCGCATGACCGCGCGATGCTGGAGCGCACCGTCGGCTGGATTCATGCCAAATTACTCAACAGGGCTCGCCCGCTCTGGGAGTTCTACGTATTCGAGGGCATGGCGAACAACGAGATCGGGCTTTATTCAAAGATGCACCATGCCTGTATCGACGGTGGCGCGGGAGCGGCGCTCACCAACATGATCTATGACATCACGCCGGTGCCACGTGAGTTTCCCAAGACCGTTCCCAACAAGCCGGCCAATGAGCCGCGGGATATCGCGGCCAACATGCTCGATTCCTACACCCAGCTCTGGCGTCAGCCGCTGGACCCGTCCAACGTCAAGAGCTTCGACCTGCCGCGCAGCGGCAAGAGCGATCTCGGCTCCGTTCTGTTTGACAACGCGATGTTCCAGATCGAGAGCGGCATCCGGATGCTCGGCACGGTGCCGGAGACCGTCAAAAGCATCCGCGACCTGCTGACCAAGGTTTCGGATCCAAAATCACGCGACAGTCTTGCAAGTATGGTGTCGCCCTCGACGATGCTCAACAAGTCGATTTCGTCGGAGCGCAGCTTCGCTGGCGTTTCTGTGTCTCTGCCGGAAGCCAAGGCCATCGCCAAGAAGGCCGGCGGCAAGCTGAATGATGTGGTGCTGGCGCTGTCGAGCGGTGTGCTGCGCCGCTATTTGCTGGAGCAGGGCGGCCTGCCGAGCCGTTCGCTCACCGCGGCGGTGCCGATCTCGCTGCGCGAGGAGGGCAACACCGATGCCAATAATCAGGTGTTCGGCATGGTGTGCTCGCTCGCGAGCAACATCGAAGACCCGAAGGAGCGCCTCGAGGCGATCATCGCGCAATCCACCAAGTCCAAGGAAATGTCGCATCCTCTGCGCGCGCTGATGCCGTCGATTTCCAATGTCGCCATGCTCGGCGCGCCGATGCTGATTCAGGTGCTGGCGCTGCTCTACAGCCGCTCCAATCTCTCCGACGTGCTGCCACCGGCGGCGAACGTGACCATTTCCAACGTGCCCGGTCCCCGGCAGACGCTTTATGCGGTCGGCGCCGAGTTGCTGCACATCTTCCCGGTCTCGATCTCGACCCATGGCCTTGCGCTCAACATCACGGTGCAAAGCTATCGCGACCAGCTCGATTTCGGCTTCATCGCCGGAGCGAACATCATTCCTCATGCCGAGGTGCTTGCGAACATGCTGCCCAGGGAGTTCGAGATTCTATCCGCTGCCTTTGCCTCGCCCGGCAACCACGCGAGCGCCGCAAGCTGAAACATGGCGCACACAATGATTGAAATGCCGCCGCTCCAGTATGCCAAGGTCAACGGCATCCGCATGGGATTCTACGAAGCCGGTCCGAAAACAGGCAAGCCGCCCGTGGTGCTGTGCCACGGCTGGCCGGAAATCGCCTTCTCATGGCGGCACCAGATCAAGGCGCTCGGCGAAGCCGGCGTCCACGTCATCGCGCCCGACCAGCGTGGCTATGGCGCGACCGACAGGCCCGAGAAGGTCGAGGACTACGACATCGAACATCTGACCGCCGATCTCGTTGGATTGCTCGATCATCTCAATATCGACAAGGCAATTTTCGTCGGTCACGACTGGGGCGGGTTCATCGTCTGGCAGATGCCGCTCCGCTATCCTTCGCGCGTCGCGGGCGTCATCGGCGTCAATACGCCGCATACGCCCCGCACCGAGAGCGATCCGATCGGTCTGCTCCGCAAGCGTTATGGCGACCATCTCTATATTGCGCAGTTCCAGGACCCCGAACGACGGGCCGACAAGATTTTCGACAGCCGCGTCGAACAGACGTTCGATTTCTTCATGCGCAAGCCGATGCCGCAGAAGAAAGCGGCGGAAACCGGCGAGGGACCGCCTGCGGCCGGTCTCGGCGCCTCGCCGAAACTCAACATGGCTTTTCCGCAAATGGTCGCCGGCTATGACGGGAAACTCGATCCGCGCGAAAAGATTCTGTCGCCGGAGGAAATGCAGGTCTTCATTGATGCCTTCAAGACGTCCGGCTTCACCGGTGGCATCAACTGGTATCGCAACATGACCCGCAACTGGGAGCGGTCCGCGCATATCGACCACACCGTGCGGGTGCCCGCTCTGATGATCATGGCGGAGAACGATGCTGTTCTTCCCCCGTCGTCCTGCGACGGGATGGAGAATATCGTTCCCGATCTGGAGAAGCACCTGATCAGGAACAGCGGCCACTGGACCCAGCAAGAGCAGCCCGCCGAGGTCAGCGCGAAGATTCTTGAATGGCGCGAGCGGCGGTTCGGCTGATCCGGGATCACGGAATCCTGGCATGCCATGTGAATTTCTCATGGTTCCAGAAGTCTTTGCAAAAGATGCGGCGGAACAGTAGCTTCGGAAAAAAGCTCCGGGTTAGCCGGACGTCGATCAAGTCACGTGGGCAGGAGATACCCGACAGATGCCGTCCCCCAACAAGCTCAATCCGATTCCGCATCCGCCGAAGAAGCCGGTCGTCGGCAACATGCTGTCGCTGGATTCGACGGCGCCGGTGCAGGATCTTGTCCGCAAGAGCAGGGAATTGGGACCGATCTTTTGGCTCGACATGATGGGCCAGCCGCTCGTGATCGTTTCGGGGTTCGATCTCGTCGATGAGTTGAGCGACGAAAAGCGTTTCGACAAGGCGGTGCGCGGTGCGCTGCGCCGTGTGCGCGCCATTGGCGGAGATGGCCTGTTCACGGCCGACACGACCGAGCCAAACTGGAGCAAGGCGCATAACATCCTGTTACAGCCTTTTGGCGGCCGCGCGATGCAATCGTACCATCCGATGATGGTCGATATCGCCGAGCAGCTCGTGAAGAAATGGGAGCGTCTCAACGCCGACGACGAGATCGACGTCGTTCACGACATGACCGCCCTGACGCTCGATACGATCGGCCTGTGCGGTTTCGATTATCGGTTCAATTCATTTTATCGCGAGGACTATCATCCGTTCGTTGGTGCGCTCGTGCGCTCGCTCGAAACCATCATGATGACCCGCGGTCTGCCGCTCGAAAATCTGTTCATGCGGGCCCGCCGCGCGACGCTGTCGGAAGACGTCGCCTTCATGAACAAGATGGTGGACGAGATCGTCGCCGAACGCCGCAAGAATGCGGATGCTGCCGCCGGCACCAAGGACATGCTCAACGCGATGATGACCGGCGTCGACAAGCTGACGGGTCAGCAACTCGACGATGTGAACATCCGCTATCAGATCAATACATTCCTGATCGCAGGCCATGAAACGACCAGCGGTCTTTTGTCCTGTGCGATCTACGCCATGCTCAAGCATCCCGAGGTACTGAGAAAGGCGTATGAGGAGGTGGATCGCGTTCTCGGTGCGGATATCAACGCCAAGCCGACCTTCCAGCAGGTCACGCAGCTTCACTATATCTCGCAGATTTTGAAAGAATCGCTGCGGATGTGGCCGCCCGCGCCGGCCTACGGCGTTTCTCCGCTCACGGACGAAACCATCGGCGGCAAATACAAGCTGAAGAAAGGTACGTTCGTCACCGTCCTCGTGATGGCGCTGCATCGCGATCCGTCCGTGTGGGGTCCGAATCCGGACGTTTTCGATCCGGAGAATTTCAGCCGCGAGGCGGAGGCCAAGCGCCCGGCCAATGCGTGGAAGCCGTTCGGCAACGGTCAGCGCGCCTGCATCGGCCGCGGCTTTGCCATGCATGAAGCGGCGCTGGCACTCGGCATGATCCTTCAGCGGTTCCGGCTGATTGACCATGAGCGATATCAGATGCATCTGAAGGAAACGCTGACCATCAAGCCCGATGGTTTCAAGATCAAGGTGCGCCCGCGGCCTGACAGCGAACGGAAGGTCACGGCCAAGCCCGCCGCAGCGTCAGCAGGTGCTGCAACGCCGACAGCGCAAACCCGTGCGCGCCCGGGTCATAACACGCCGCTTCTCGTCCTCTATGGATCGAATCTTGGCACCGCTGAGGAACTGGCCACGCGGGTCGCCGACCTTGCCGAGGTCAACGGCTTCGACACCAAGCTCGGGACGCTCGATGAATATGCCGGTCATCTGCCTGACAAGGGCGGCGTCCTGATCTTCTGCGCGTCCTACAACGGCGCCGCGCCGGACAACGCCACGCAATTCGTCAAGTGGCTCTCCGGCGATCTGGCGAAGGATGCGCTTTCCGGGGTGCGTTACGCCGTGTTCGGCTGCGGCAACAGCGACTGGGCCGCGACGTATCAATCGGTGCCGCGCATACTCGACGAAAAGCTCGCGGCGCACGGCGCGAAACCGGTTTATGCACGCGGCGAGGGCGATGCGCGGGACGATCTCGACGGCCAGTTCGAGAGATGGTTCGCCAAGCTCGGCGCGGCCTCGATGAAGGAGTTCGGTCTCGATGCGGGATCAGGCGCGAGCTTCGCGCGCAGCGCGGACGATGCGCCGCTGTATCAGCTTGAGCCTGTTGCTCCGACCGCGGTCAACACCATCGTCGTTCAGGGCGGCGTGGTGCAAATGCGGGTGCTTGCCAACGACGAACTGCAGCACATCTCCGGCGCCAATCCGTCCACGCGCTCGACGCGGCATATTGAAGTCGAGTTGCCGGACAATCTCACGTATCGGGTCGGCGATCACCTGAGCGTCATTCCGCGCAACGATCCGGTTCTGGTGGATGCCGTGGCACGGCGCTTCGGCTTCCTGCCCGCGGATCAGGTGCGGCTGCATGTGGCCGCCGGGCGCCGTGCGCAACTGCCGGTCGATAACGCCGTGTCGGTCGGACGATTGCTCACCGAGTTCGTGGAGTTGCAGCAGATTGCGACCCGCAAGCAGATCCAGATCATGGCGGAGAACACGCGCTGCCCGAGGACCAAGCCGAAGCTGGAAGCCTTTGTCGGCGACGATCCAGCCTCGACCGAACTCTACCGCTCGGAAATTCTGGGCAAGCGCCGGTCGGTCTATAGCCTGCTGGAGGAATATCCGGCGTGCGAGCTGCCGTTGCACACCTATCTGGAAATGCTGTCGCTGCTGTCGCCGCGTTATTACTCCATCTCGTCGTCGCCGGCGAAGCTCGGCAGCAACAAGTGCAGCGTGACGGTCGGCGTGGTCGATGCGCCCGCGACCTCCGGACGCGGCATCTACAAGGGTGTCTGCTCGAACTATCTTGCCAGCCGCAGGCCGGGCGACGTGGTTCACGCCATCGTCCGCGAGACCAAGGCCGGCTTCCGCCTGCCTGAGAATCCGTTGACGCCGATCATCATGATCGGACCGGGTACCGGTCTCGCACCGTTTCGCGGCTTCCTTCAGGAGCGCGCGGCGATGAAGGAGAAGGGGCAGACGCTGGGGCCGTCGATGCTGTTCTTCGGCTGCCGCCATCCCGAGCAGGATTTCCTGTATGCCGATGAACTCAAGGGTTACGCGGAGCAGGGGATCACCGATCTTCACGTCGCCTTCTCGCGCGCGGACACGCCAAAGAGCTATGTGCAGGATCTGATCGCAGCCCAGAAGGACAAGGTCTGGAAGCTGATCGAGGCGGGAGCGATCATCTATGTCTGCGGCGATGGCGGCAAGATGGAGCCGGACGTCAAGCGCGTGCTGATGTCGATCTATCGCGAGAAGACCGGCGCGGATGAAGCCGCGGCGGCGGCCTGGATCGACAGCATGGGCACGCAGAACCGCTACGTTCTCGACGTGTGGGCGGGAAGCTGATGACACAGCAGCGGCGTTTTGATTTCGCCGCGCGTCATCCGGCTACAGAGCGGCGACGTTCTGACATCCACCCGCAATCTCCATCCGTTATTCCGGGATGCGCCGCAGGCGTAGGCCCGGAACCCATCTCAGCTCACATCCCGTAAGGAAATCTGAATTCCGGGTTCGCGCGGCAACGCGCGCCCCGGAATGACGAGCGAGAAGCGGCGCAGCCCGGACGAGCCGCAGCACAATCCAGGCTATGAGGCGTCGCACGAGACTTGACATTTCCCGTGTTAGGAATATATTCTTCTTTGTCCTGCTCACGAGGGGCGCTTCTCGAGGGCGCTTTGAAGCGGAGCAGGATGCGGCGCCTGCGCGCGGGTCTCGCACACACGCGTCCGGGAGGCGTGACGGGCAAAAGCTCGTCTGCGGGGTCACCGTCCGGGCCAACTACGTGGCTCTGCCGTTCGCGGCTGCACGGGATGGAGATGAAGGCAGAGAAATCTGCCGGATCAGGGTACGCCCGTCCCATCCGGAAGTACGGTCCTCTCGCCCAAAATCGCCGTAATGGAGCGCCGTGAGGCGATGCGCTTTCGGAAACATCATCGCTTCGCACGCGATGCCGGAAGCGAGACAATACTTGTGCGCCTTACGGCGCTCCATGCCCCTCATCGTTTGAGGGGAATGACGAAAGCTCACCTCGCGCGAGGCGCGAGAGCAATCATGCGTGGCTGTTTGAAAACTGAATCTGGAAAGACGATGCACAGTCGTTTCAACATTATCGATGTCGTCCCCGCGCACGCGGGGACCCATAACCACCGAACAATGTCGTGATGACGTGAAAAGTGCTCCGGCATCTTCACCAACTTGGTGACTCAGGGAGTATGGGTCCCCGCTTTCGCGGGGACGACGGGGAGCGCTGGGAAAGCCAGAATCCGGAGATCGCCGGAGCGATCAGCCGTTTCGGGTCGCCCCATGCGCGTGATCGGCGATGCCGTTGATGATGGCGGGCCACATCGGAATCGGCAGCGCATGTCCCATGCCGTCGATCAGCAGGAGCTTCGCGCCGGGGATGGATGCGGCGGTGTCCTTGCCCGCCTCCACCCGCACCAGGGGATCGACGGTGCCGTGAATGACCAGGGTCGGCGCCTTGACCGAGCGAAGCCGGTCCTTGCGGTTGCCTGACGCGAGGATCGCGCGCAGTTGCCGCCCGACGCCGGCCGGATTCAGACCACGCGCATAGGTTGCTTCGGCGCGTTCAAGGTCCTTCGCTTCGTCCTGCGGGAACGAGCCGGCGCGCAGCACCTTCCAGGTCTTGCCGAAGCGTTCGAGATATTCCTCCTTGGTGGTCGGAGGAGGTGCAAGCAGGATGGCCGATGCCTCGCGGGTGGCCTGCGGCAGCTTTGGATTGCCGGTCGACGACATGATGGAGGTCAGCGACAGCACGCGGTCGGGATGCTGCATCGCAATTTCCTGCGCGATCATGCCGCCCATCGACGCGCCAACGATATGCGCCTTCCTGATGCCAAGCGTATCGAGCAGGCCGACCACGTCGTTCGCCATGTCCCACAGCTTGTAGGGCGCTTCCGGTGCGATCTTGAACAGCCGGAGCTTGATCAGGTCGAGCGCGCGCAGCGGCTTGCCGCCCGAAAGCCGGGTCGACTTCCCGATATCGCGATTGTCGAAGCGGATCACGCGAAAGCCGCGGCCTGCCAACTGTTGACAGAATTCGTCGTCCCAATGGATCATCTGGGCGCCGAGGCCCATGATAAGCACCAGCGGTTCGGCATCCGGCGCACCGAAAATTTCGTAGCAAAGCTCGATCCCGTTGGCTTTCGCCATCTGCGGCGGCTGATGTGCAATTGTGTCCACGTCGCATCCCTCGAAATGAAGTAAGTCAAATCCCTATTGCATGCTTTTAACGCTGACAGAAACAGGGAGCGGCGTCACCCTGTTTTAAGCGATGGGCCGGTTGACCCCGGTCCCGCAACGGTATGGAATGGCAAAAAAAGGCCGGCTCAACGGCTGCTTCGTTAATGCTTCCGGAGGGGCGCCAAAATATGTCCGATAAACCCACCGATCCAATGCAGGTGTGGCACACCATGCTTGCGGAGATGGAAAAAGGTTTCAACACCGTGGCCAATCAGGTCATGGGTTCGGAACAATTCAGCAAGGTGACACACCAACTGACGGGCGCTTCCGTTGGCGCGCAGAAAGCCGTCGGCGATCTGATGGAGCGCTATCTCGTCAGCATGAATCTGCCCAGCCGCGCGCAGATGACCAATATGGCTGAACGCCTCCAGTCGATCGAAAGCCAGTTGAACGATATCAAGGCGCTTCTCACTCGCGTCCATGGCGATGCTGCTTCACAAGGAAATGGAATCGCTCCGCCGCGGCCACCGCGCACCAGGCAACCGCCGTCCGCAGCCGGTGGAGGCACGCCATGAACGCATCTGTCAACAACGCATCCGCCGGTGTGGCTGCGATGCCGGACTTCACCCAGATCGGTGAACGGATTCAAACCGAGGTCCAGCGTGCGATTCAGCGCAGCATCAAGGGCGTTGAATATTTCGCGTCATCCGGTCCCGCGCTCGGATCGACGCCGAAGGACGTGCTGATCTCCAGAGGCACGATGAATCTCTATCACTATCGGCCGATGGCGGATGAGATCTACCGCATTCCGATCCTGATCGTGATGGCGACGACCAACCGCGGTTACATTCTCGATCTGGTGCCCGGACAGAGCTTCATCGAGTTCCTGCTCAAGAAGGGTTTCGATGTCTACATGCTCGACTGGACCGCGCCGCGGCCCGAGGAAAAGTCGCTGCGGATGGAGGACTATGTTCTCGGCTTCATTCCGGAGTGCATCCAGCGCGTTCAGGAAGATTCCGGCGAAACCGATGTCAATCTGATCGGCTATTGTTTCGGCGGCGTCCTGTCGCTGCTGTATACATCGATCTTCCACGATGGCCCGGTGAAGAATCTGGTGTGTTTCACGACACCCATTGATTTCCGGCAGATGAAGCTGTTCCAGAACTTTTCGGACCGCCGCTATTTCGATGTGGACGGCCTGGTCGACAATGCCGGCAATGTCTCGCCCGAAATGATCCGGTCATCGTTTGAAATGCTGCGTCCGGCGTCGCGCGCCGTCGGGCAGATTCAGCTATGGGAAAACATCTGGAACGACGAGTACGTGAAATCCTTCCAGATGTTCGACCGGTGGGGGCAGGATACGCTGCCGCTGGCCGGCGAATATTTCCGGCAGACGACGAAAGATTTGATGTGGGACAACAAGCTGTTCAACGACGCCATGACTGTCGGAGGACGCGCCGCGAATCTCGCCAACATCAAGATTCCCCTGCTGCATGCCGTCGCCGAGCACGATCACATCGTGCCCTATGATGCCGCCAAGCACCTCGTCGCGAAAATCGGTTCCACCGACAAGACCGAGGTCATTCTCAAGGGCGGTCATGTCAGCCTCGTCGCCGGAGCGAACGCCATCAAACGTCTCTGGCCCAAACTCGATTCCTGGTTAAGTGAGCGATCAACATGAGCACTGAAGTCCGTTCCTATCCGCGCCGCGTGAAGACCGAAGGTGGCGAAATCGAATTCCGCCATATGACCGCGGCGGACGAGGCGGCGGTTCTGGCATTCGCCCAGAAACTGCCGGTTCATGATCTGCTGTTCATCCCGCGCAACATCAGCGAGCCGAAGGTGCTGTCCGCCTGGATCAAGGAGATTGATCGCGGCGGGCTGGTCAGCCTGCTGGCCATCAAGGATGGCGCGGTGGTCGGCTGCGGCACCATCGTGCGCGATCCGCTGTCATGGTCGCCCCATGTCGGCGAAATCCGCATGGTCGTTTCCAAGGACGTGCGCGGCCTTGGCGTCGGCCGGGCGCTGTCGCAGGAGACCTTCGCGCTGGCGCTGGGGTCGGGGCTGGAGAAGATCGTCGCCCAGATGACGGTGGACCAGACCGGCGCCATCGCGCTGTTTGAAAGCCTCGGCTTCAAGGCGGAGGCGCTGCTGCACGATCAGGTCCGCGATCTGGCCGGAAAAACCCATGATATCGTGATGCTGGGCCACAACGTCGCGAAGGTCCGGGCCCAGCTCGAAGCCTATGGGGTTCCTGAGGCTGTCGGCTAATTCTTTGTAATAGCTATCTTTTCATCATATCACAGTTTCGTGATGACGCGTTGCAACATTCATGTTGCATCGCGTCATAGACTTTGGCATAAGACCCGTGCCCCGGGCCATTCCGGACGGGGATGAGCCCATAGCTCGAAACCTGAGGATGGAGACAAACATGACCAATTCTTTCAACGCCGAGTCCGTGCTGAACACCGTCAAGACCGCTTTCGCGCCCGTTACCGACGCGCTCAAGAACTTCCCGAACGTTGAAGTTCCCGAAGCTGCTCGTGAGTTCGTGAAGAAGGCTGCCGGCACCGCGCAGGCCCGCGCCACCGAAATCCATAACGGTTCGGAAAAGGTGACCTCGGCGATCGAAACCGCAGTTGCCGGCTCGGTCAGCGAGACCGCGAAGATCTCCCGCAACATCCAGCAGGCGGTGTACGAAGACGCGCAGGCGCTGTTCGCCGGCATCGACAAGCTGGCTTCGGCCAAGTCGCTGAACGAAGCCGTGTCGATCCAGAACGACCTGCTCCGCGCCCAGGGCGAAGTCGTTGTGGCCCGCGCCAAGGCGACCACCGAATATCTCGGCAAGCTGATCGCCGACGGTGCGAAGACCGCGCAGGACAACTTCGCGAAGGTCGCGTCCTACGCCAAGTCGGCCTGATCGTTCTAGCCTCGACCATCTTACAATTCGACGATCAAAGGCCCGCCTCGAGCGGGCCTTTGCTTGCCGCGCACCTCCTTCCTTTGACGGGAGCGGGTTCGCGATGCAATGTCGGTTGAGCAGGATCGATCATGGCTGAAGCAGAGAAATTCGTGCTCGTGGCCGATGGCGGGGACATCGCCCGCGCCGCCGAGCTGCGGCGGATCAAGATGCTGGCGACGCTCGTGCTCGCGGGCTGCGTCGTCATGCTTGTCATCGCCAGGATGATGGAGCGTGTGCATCCGGCGTTCGGATTCCTCGCGGCCTTCGCGGAAGCGGCGACCATCGGCGGTCTCGCCGACTGGTACGCCGTGGTGGCGCTGTTCAGGCGGCCGCTGGGATTGCCGATTCCGCACACCGCGATCATTCAGCAGAATCAGCACCGGATCGCAGAGAAACTCGGCGAGTTCATCGAGGTGCATTTTCTCAGCCCCGCGCCGGTGGATGCGAAACTGCGCGAGGTCGATTTCGCATCCTTCATTTCGGACTGGCTGACCGACCCGAAGAAAAGTTCCGATCTCGCGCGCTTCGTTCTTCGCATGCTGCCGGAAGCGCTGACCGCCGCCGAGACCTCGGGGCTGCGATCCTACTTCACGCGCCGCATCATCACGCAGTTGCAGGGTGTCGATCTCGCGCCGCTGGCGGCGGGGACATTGCGCGGCTTTGTCGCCGAAGGGCGCCACAAGGAGATGCTGGACGACCTCCTGCAGGCGATTCATGATTCGCTCAACAAGCCTGAAACGCTGGAGATGATCCGCGAGAAGATTCGCAACGAATTGCCGACGCTGCTGAAGTTCTATCGCGCCGACAGATTCCTGCTGAAGCGGATCGCGGCCTCCGCCACGTCATTCTTCGAGGAGGTCCGCGCCGATCCGAAACATCCGTTTCGCGATGAGGTGGACCGCATCCTGATGGCGCTGCCGGACAAGCTGGCGAACGACAAGGCCTATGCGGACCGCCTCGACGGCTTGAAGCGCGACCTGCTGGCGCGGCCCGAACTCGCGGCGCTCGCGGGCGACATCTGGGGCAACGTCAAGACGTTCATCGACAGAAGCGCGAGCGGCGAAAGCAATGTCCTGCATCACCACCTGAGCCGGCTGTTTGTCGAAGCCGGCATGCAACTGCGCGCGGACAGCGACATGCGCGACGAAATCAACAAGGGCATCGTCGCCGTCCTGCGCAGTTTTATCGCGGAGCAGAAGAGCGGGGTGTCGCGCTTTATCGCCGATCAGGTCAAGTCGTGGGACATGAAGCAACTGATCAACCTGATCGAGATCAACATCGGCAAGGATCTTCAATACATCCGTTTCAACGGCGCGCTGATCGGCGGATTGGCAGGCCTCGCGCTGCACACGGCGGAAGTTGCGCTGAAGGCGGTCTGATTCTCGCGGAACAAATTTGCCACAGTCCACAGAACATACGTTTGAAACGTACCTTTCAATGCTTGAAATGGAGAAAATCGCACCCTAGCTTTCATGACCGTTTTGGTGATTTGCGTTTTGACCAGGTGGTTTCGCATATCGGAATTGACTGAGTTCGGCCGGCCGAAAGCCGGAACGTACAGAGGAAAAGGACATCGAATGACTGCTGCTGCTCAGACGCTTCGCCCGCCGTCCAGACTGCTGATGCTGCTGGAAGCGCGCGCGATCAACGAGTTCGGTGCGTTCCTCGGCGCGCTTCCGCTGCTGAGTCTCGCGCCAAAGGGTGACGGTCATCCGGTGCTTGTGCTGCCTGGACTCATCACCAGCGATGCCGCGACACGGCCGCTGCGTTCGTTCCTCAAGGGCCGCGGCTATGCCGTGAGCGGATGGGGGCTTGGCCGCAACTTCGGCCCGCGCGCCGGTGTTGAGGACGCCATGCGCAATCTGGTGAAGGACCTCAACGAGACCCATGGCCGCAAGGTCAGCCTTGTGGGATGGAGCCTTGGCGGAATCTATGCGCGTCAACTCGCGAAGATGATGCCGGATCGGGTGCGCTCGGTGATCACGCTCGGCAGCCCGTTCGGCGGTCATCCGCGCGCGACCAATGCCTGGCGTACCTACGAATTCGTTAGCGGACAGAGGGCCGAAGACTATGACACCCATCTCGGCGGTCACATGTCGAAGACGCCGCCGGTGCCGACCACGGCGATCTTCAGCCGCACCGACGGCATCTGTGCGTGGCAAAGCTGCATCGAGCAGCCCGGCACGTACGCGGAGAATATCGAAGTGAGCGGCGCCAGCCATTGCGGCATGGGGCATCATCCGGCGATTGTTTACGCCGTTGCCGAACGTCTCGCGCAGCCGGAAGGCGAGTGGAAGCCCTTCGATCGCAGCGGCTGGCGCGGACTGGTTTATCCGGATCCCAATCGCTGATTGCTTTGAGCGATCAGCTATAGAACGACGTCATGCCCGGGCTTGTCCCGGGCATTTCGATTCTCAGGGCATTGCGCTCAATGTATCGGGGTCACTGGGACAAGCCCGGTGATGACAAGTGCTTGGGGAGAGCAAATTCCGGCCATGACGAACGAGAGATGACGCTACGCCTTCTTTCCGCGCAATTTGCCGACAACGCCGGTCGGGAAGAAGTAGACGCTGGCGATGAACAGCAGGCCGAGCCACAGCAGCCAGCGGTCGGGATGCAGCAGGTCGGGCAGCACCGGAATGCCTGCGCTGGCGGTCGCCTTCGAGGCCATGCCCATCAGCGTCTGTAGATAGTTCTCCGCCAGAATGAACATCGCGGCGCCGATAATGGCGCCGTACATCGTGCCCATGCCGCCGATCACCACCATCAGCAGAATATCGACCATGATGGTGAAGGAGAGCGACGTGTCGGGGCCGGCGTAGCGCAGCCACAGCGAATTCAGCATGCCCGCCGCCGCGGCGACCAGCGCCGCGATCACGTTGGCCCATGTCAGGTGAAACACGGTGCGATAGCCCAGCGCTTCGGCGCGGAAGCGGTTTTCACGCACAGCTTGCAGCACGCGGCCGAACGGCGAGTTCACGATTCGCAGCAACAGCAGGATCATGGCCGCCGCGCCGAAGAACACGATGTAATAGGTCAGCGTGCGGCCGGTGAACTCGAAGCCGAGCACATCCTTCGAGATCAGTACGGTGCCGGGCCGCAACAGCTCGGGAAGCCGGAAGCTGCGTCCGTCGTCACCGCCGGTAAGCCATGACAATTGCGAGGCCAGAACCAGAAACGCCGACGCCACCGCCAGAGTGATCATCGCGAAAAAGATTGCCTGCACGCGCAGCGAGAACAGTCCGATGCAAAGGGCGAGCAGGGCGGCCAGCGGCAGGCCAACGACGATGCCGGTGGCGACGCCCGCCCATGTCGGCCCCATGGCGTAAAGCGCGATGGCAATGGCATAAGAGCCGATGCCATAGAACATGGTATGCGCGAACGACACCGTGCCGGTGTAGCCGAGCAGCAGATCGTAGGACGCAACCAGCGCCGCGAAGATGCAGATTTTGGTCGCGACGTTCATCGCCTTGGCGCCGGGGAACAGGAATGGCGCCAGCGCCAGCAGCGTCACGATGACGATGAGCAGAAGGCTGAGAACGCGGCTGCGCGGCGGATCGCCGGAAAGGATCATCATCTGCAAATCTTTTATCTGTTGGTCACCGGATAAAGCCCGCGTGGCCGCCACATCAGGATTGCGACCATCAGAAGGATGTTCGAGATCAGCGCCAGCTTCGGCACGAGAAAGCCGCCATAGTTGGCGACCATGGCGACCAGGATCGCGCCGATGAAACATCCGCCGATGGAGCCGAGGCCGCCGATGATGATGACAATAAAAATCAGCACCGTCAGTTCGCCGCCGATGGAGGCGTGAACCTCCTCGCGGTAGAGCGCCCACATGATGCCGCCGAGGCCTGCCAGCGCGGAGCCAACCATGAACACGCCGAGGAACAGGCGCTTGATCCTGTAGCCGAGCGCTTCGACCATCTCCCGGTTTTCGACACCTGCGCGGATCAGGAGGCCGATCTTGGTGCGGTTGAGCACCAGCAGCACAAGGCCGAACACCGCGAGGCCGACCAGCATGGCCAGCACACGATATTTGGCAATCGCGATGTCGCCGAAGATGAAGGAGCCGCGCAGGGATGTCGGCAGCGGCAGCGGAATGCGTTGTGGTCCCCACAGCGCATAAAGCATTTGTTCGGCGACGATCAGCCCGCCCATGGTGATCAGGATCTGCTTGAGGTGATTGCCGTAGACCGGAAGGATCAGCACGCGCTCGAACACAAGGCCGAGCGCGCCGGACACGGCCATCGCGAGAATGGCGGCAGGCGCAAGCGCGAGCAGGTTGAGCCAGAGCGAATCCGCCTGCACGTAACCGCCCATCGGCACCAGCACGAGGGTCGCAATATAGGCGCCGACCGCGATAAACGCGCCGTGGCCGAAATTCAGCACGTCCATCAGGCCGAACACCAACGTCAGACCCGAGGCCATGATGAAGATCATCATGCCCATGGCGAGGCTCGCGACCGTCAGCGTCACCCAGGTCGAGGGCGAGCCGATCAGCGGGATCATGGCCAGCGCCAGCACGACCGGCAGCAGCAACGGGATGATGTCGCGCTTCGCCTGCGGGAGGGGCTCGACAGTGATGGGTGAAGTTGTGTCGGTCATTGATGCGCCTCGAGGCTGAGACCCAGCAGCTTTTCCTGCAACGCGGTGTCTCCGGCGAGTTCGGCCATCGCACCGCGATGCACGATCCTGCCGTTGTCCATCACCAGCACGGTGTCACCGACCTCCTGCGCCACGCGGAAATTCTGTTCGACCAGCAGAATGGTCGCGCCGCTCTTTTTCACCTCGGCGAGACATTCGATCAGGTTGACCACGATGGCGGGCGCGAGGCCCTTGGTCGGCTCGTCGATCAGGAGCAGCTTGCGCGGCTCGACAATGGCGCGCGCAATGGACAGCATTTGTTTTTGCCCGCCGGAGAGCGAACCTGCGCGCGACAGCCAGAAGCGCTTCAGAGCCGGAAAGAATCCGAAGATCCATTGCAGCCGCGCAGCGTCGAGCGGACCTTCGCGTGCGGCGAGAACCAGGTTCTCCTTCACAGTCAGGTCCGAGAACACCGCCATGGTCTCGGGCACATAGCCGACGCCGAGGCCGGCGATGTCCGGTGTCGCCAGCTTCTCGATGGTCTGTCCGGCGAGTTTGATCTGGCCGGAGGAGGGCGACGACAGGCCCATGATGGTGCGCAATGTCGTGGTCTTGCCCGCACCGTTGCGGCCGAGCAGCATGGTGGTCTGGCCTTCGGGCACATTGAAGTCGACGCCGTGCAGGATGTGATACTGCGCGATGTGGGTGTGAACGCCGGAGAGGGTCAGCATGTCGCTCATGCGGCACTCTTTCCTGGCGCGATGCCGAGATAGGCTTCCTGCACGATGGGCGAGGCGATCACCTCGGCAGGTTTGCCGTCGGCAACAAGTTGTCCGTTATGCAGCACGATGATGCGGTCGGCGAGCGAGCGCACCACGTCCATCTTGTGTTCAACCAGCAGGATGATCTTGCCGGCGTCCTGCTTCAGCCGTGCGATCAGGTCGAGCACCACGGGTACTTCATCGACGCTCATGCCCGCGGTGGGTTCGTCGAACATGAAGACTTTCGGCTCCAGCGCCATCATCAGCGCGACTTCCAGCTTGCGCTGGTCGCCGTGCGAAAGGGCGGCGGCAGCGACCGCGCGGCGATTGCCGAGTGCGATGGACTCCAGAATGGCGTCGGCGCGTTCGATCAGGTCGCGGCGTTTCATCCACGGGCGCAGCATCTCATAGTGCACACCTGAAGCCGCCTGTACGGCGAGGCGGACGTTTTCCTCGACGCTCAGGTTTGGAAACAGGTTGGTGAGCTGGAACGCGCGGCCGAGGCCCTTGCGGGTGCGCAGCGGCGCGGTCAGGCGCGTGATGTCTTCGCCATCGAGCAGGACATCTCCGCCGCTGGGGCGCAACTGTCCGGATATCAGGTTGAAATAGGTGGTTTTGCCGGCGCCGTTCGGGCCGACAATGGCGGTCAGTTCGCCGGGACGGAATGTGCAACTCACCTTGTTGACGGCGACATGGCCGCCGAAACGGATGGTCAGGTCGCGGGTCTCAAGAGTGAGGGGCATGGGCTCGCCGGTCGAAAATGACGTTGCAAACTCTCGATCGTCATGCCCGCGCTTGTCGCGGGCATCCACGTCTTCTTAAGATCCATCAAACAAGACGTGGATGGCCGGGACAAGCCCGGCCATGACGTCGTGTGTTTATCTTAGCCGCAACATACGGTCGAAGAATTACCGCTTGTTCTTGATCGGGATCTGCATGTCCTCGATCTTCAGTTCGCGGACCAGTTCGTTGTCGGCCCAGGCGAGGTTCGGATCGACCTTGACCTTGAAGTGATACATGCTCTGCAGCGCCTGATGGTCCTCCTTGCGGAAGATCATCTTGCCCTTGGGCGTGTCGAACTCCATGCCTTCCATCGCCGCGATCAGCTTCTCGGTGTCGGTGGACTTGGCCTTCTGCACGGCGGTGACCGCCGCCATCGCCGCGGCGAAGCCGCCCGCGGTGAAGAAGTCCGGCGGCGCGTTGAAGCGCTTCTTGTGCTCGGCGACAAGCCAGTCGTTGATCGGGTTTTTCGGGATGGCGTAATAGTAATAGGTGGCGCCTTCCATGCCGGGCAGCCGCTTGTAGGCGGCGAGCGCGGGCAGGATGTTGCCGCCGCTGGACAGTTCGATGCCGTAGCGCTTCGGGTCCATGTCCTGAATCTTGGTCAGCGGATCGCCGCCGCCGGCCCAGATCACCCAGATGATCTTCTTGCCGGGCTTGTCCTTCAGCGCGTCGAACAGGCGCTGGCCCGCCGCTGTGAAGTCGGTCGTTCCCGGCGGCACGTATTCTTCCGCGGCCAGCGTCGCGCCGGTTTTCGCCAACGCTTCCTTGAATGCGGCGACGCCGTCGCGTCCGAAGGCGAAGTCCTGTCCCAGCGTTGCGATGGTCACGCCCGGTTTGCCGATGGCGACCGCGTTCGAGATCGCGTCCTGCGACGAGTTGCGGCCGGTGCGGAAGATGTAGCGATTCCATTTTTCGCCGGTGATGGCGTCGGCGACCGCCGGCTCGACGATCAGCACCTTCTTGTTTTCCTCGGCGATCGGCAGCATGGCCAGCGCCGCGCCGGAGGCGGTGGTGCCGATGGCGAGATCGACCTTGTCGTCCTGATAGGCTTCGGCCAGCGCCGCCTTGGCGAGGTCCGGCTTACCCTGATCATCCTTGGTGATGAGGACGATCTTGCGGCCGTCGACCATCATCGTGTTCTTGGTGGCGTATTCCAGACCCATGCGCAGTCCGGTTTCCGTCTGCTTGGCATAGGCTTCGAGCGGCCCAGTCTTGCCGTAGATCAGCGCGATCTTGAGATCGTCTGCCGATGCCGGCGCTGCGGCCAGAGCCGCAGCGACGCCCGCGAAAATTGCAATCTTGCGCATTCTTGTCCTCCCTCTTGGTGAGGGGACCATACATAGGCGCGCTGAAAATACCAATTTTTTTAGGGAGGTTCACTGGATGCGCCCGGATTCCTGCCCTGAATTGGGGCCAGCCGGTCTATGACAATTGCGACAGACTTCAGTAATGCGGCGGCCGCTCGCTCGCAGGCACTCCGCCAGACTTGGCCTCGGCGTCTTCAAGCCGTTCGCGCAGGTTGAGCATTTCGCGGCTCAGGGCGTCGATCTGCTTCCACTGCGCCGTAATGGTGGTGTTCAGGGTCTCGATGGTCTGGTCTAGATAGGCGATCCGGATTTCCAGCGCTTCGATCCGCGAAGCGGGCGAGGGGGTCTCAGTCATTGGCCTGCTCGCTCATTTCAATCTCGGTCGCATCGGTATGGTCCGCTCCGTCGCCGTGGACCGGACGTTCGCTCAATCCATGGCCGAGGGCGATGCGCTGATCGAACACAAAACATTCGCCGCGCCACAGGCTTTGATCCTCGGGGATGTCTTCCAGATATTTCAGGATGCCGCCCTTGAGGTGGTAGACTTCCTTGAAGCCCTGCGACAGCAGATAGGAACTGGCCTTCTCGCAGCGGATGCCGCCGGTGCAGAACATCGCGATTTTCTTGTGCTTCTCCGGATCGAGCGTCTTGCCGGCGAATTCCGGAAACTCGCCGAAGCGGGTGATTTTCGGATCGACCGCGCCTTCAAACGTGCCCATCTCCACTTCAAATGCGTTGCGCGTATCGAGCAGCAGCACATCGTCCTGCCTGATGAGGTCGTTCCAGTCCGCGGCGTCGACATAGGTGCCGACCTGCACATTGGGATCGGTCTCGGGATCGCCGAGCCGGACGATTTCCTTTTTGAGGCGGACCTTCATCCGGTTGAACGGCATGTTGGCGGCGGCGGAGAATTTCAATTCCAGATTGTTCAGCCGGCCGTCGAACAGGGCGCCATGCTGCAACTGGTTCATCAGGGCGTCGATGGCGGCATCGCCACCGGCCACGGTCCCGTTGATGCCTTCGGCGGCAAGCAGGATGATCCCCCGGATGTCCAGCGCCATGCACATGTTGCGCAGCGGCTCCCGCAGGTTCTCAAAATCCGGCAATGCGACGAACTGATAAAAGGCGGCGACTTTGTATGGCATGGCCCGGGTTATATCGCAGGGGCGGGCGCGCCAAAACCCGTATTCGGGTGCTCCCGGCCTTGGACGGAACGATCCAATATGCCGTATTTTGGGACAAATCCGGGCCTCGCGCGGCGCCGCGTTCCCGTGGAGCAGGATGTGTCGCAAAGACCACTTAATGCTGCTTTATTTGGCGGGCATGCCCCAGTGCTGGGGAAATCTGCTAGACAAAACGTCGGCTTGCCATCGAATCGGAACCGTCCCGTTGCACCAGATTTCAAAAGAGTCCGCTCACAGCGATTCCGCAAAACGTAATTTCAGCATCGCGTTCGGTCTGGAACGGATCGGGCTGATTGCGCTGCGTGCGCCGCGCACGGCGGCGGCGGTGTTGCTGGCACTTGTGGTGGTCGCCGTGTTCGGCATCCAGCGCATCAAGATCGACGACTCGCTCAGTCAGTTGTTTCGATCCGACACGCCCGAATACAAGCAATATGAAGAGGTGACCAAGCGTTTCCCGTCCAGCGAGTATGACGTGCTGGTCGTGGTGGAAGGCAAGACGCTGCTGGAGCGCAATTCGCTCGAGAAGCTGCGCGACCTCGTCACCGATCTGCAACTTGTGGATGGCACACGCGGGATCATCTCGCTGTTCTCGGCCCGCCAGCCGCCGGAAGGCGGCAGGTTGCCCGCGGCCCTGTTCCCGGAGACGCTGCCGGAGGGGGCCGCCTATGATGCCTTCATCAAACGCGTCCGCGAGAATGAAGTCATCAAGGGCAAGCTGTTGTCGGAAGACGGTACGCTCGCCCTGATCGTGCTGGCGCTCGATCCCAAGATTGTCGGCAACAAGGGTCTCAACACCACCATCGGCGAAGTCCGCAAGCTGATGGCCGACGATCTCGAAGGCACCGGCCTCAACAGCCAGTTATCCGGTGTTCCGGTGATGCAGCTCGAAATCCGCAACGCGGTCGAGCGTGACGGCCTGACCTATAATATCGCGGGCATTCTGGCGGGCTGTATCATCGCGATCATCTTCTTCCGGCGCATCTCCTTCATGATCGTCGCGGCGTTTCCGCCGCTGCTGGCGATCCTGCTTTCGATCGGCACGCTGGGCTGGCTCGGTTTCAGCCTCAACATGTTCCTGAACGTGATGACGCCGCTCATCATGGTCATCAGTTTCGCCGACTCGATGCAGCTTACCTTTGCCGCGCGCGACCGGCTGATTGCCGGCGAAGACAAGATGACGGCATTCCGCAACGCCGTGCTGGTGGTGGGACCCGCCTGTGTCCTGACCCATGGCACGGCGGCCTTGTCATTCCTCGCGCTGCAGTTCTCGGATTCCGACCTGATCCGCACCTTTGGAGAAGCGGGTCTGATGGCGACCATCATCGCGCTGATCGCGGTGCTGTCGCTGGTGCCGGTGTTCGGTGTGCTTCTGGTGCGCAAGGAAAACCTGCTTGCGACCAAGGTGAAAGGCGCGGACCGCGGCGTGGAAGCGCTGCGCGCGTTCTGCGCGTTCATCGCCAAGCGCATGGTCGGCCATCCCGGACTGTTCAGCCTGATCGCGCTGCTGGTGGTGGTCGGTCTCGGCATTATCTATGCGAGCCTTGAGCCGCGTTATCGCCTCGCCGATCAGGTGCCTGACAAGCAGCAGGCGGTGGAGGCGTCGAGCCGCCTCGACGCCAAGCTGACCGGCGCCAATCCGATCGACGTGCTGATCGAATTCCCGAAGGGCAAGTCGCTCTACGACCAGGAAACGCTCGACACCATCGCGGCGGTTCACGGCATCATCGAGAAGCAGGCCGGCGTCGGCAATGTCTGGTCGATCGAGACGCTGCGCCGCTGGCTGGCTGAAAAGGCGGGCCGGTCAGATGTCGCCATCCTGAAGGAGTATGTCGATCTGCTGCCAACCTATCTCGTGAGACGATTCATTTCCGAGCAGCAGGACGCGGTTGTGGTGTCGGGCCGTGTGCCGGACCTCGATTCCAGCCAGATATTGCCGACGGTGGAGAAGCTCGACGCGGCCATGGGCGCGGTGCGCAAGGCGCATCCCGGATATGAGATCGCCGTGACGGGGCTGTCCGCCATCGCCGCGCGCAACAGCGCCAACATGATCGACAAGCTCAATCACGGCCTGACCATCGAGTTTCTTCTCGTCGCCGCCTTTATCGGGCTGGCGTTCCGCTCCTTCGTGGTGATGTTCGCAAGCATCCTGCCGGGCATTTTCCCGGTGGTGCTCTCCGGCACGGTCCTGTGGTTGTTGGGCGAAGGACTGCAATTCGCCAGCGTCGTGGCGCTCACAGTATCGTTCGGCCTCGGCCTCAGCGCGACCATCCACTTCCTCAACAGATTGAGGCTTGAGGAAAAGCCCGGCGTGGACGAGGGGCAGGCGGTCGAACGTGCAACCGTCCTGGTCGGGCCGGCGCTGATCCTGACGACGGTGGTGCTGGCCTGCGGCCTCGTGGTGACGGTGTTCTCGGACCTGCCGTCGCTGCGCCTGTTCGGATGGCTGTCCGCCTTTGCCATGATCGCGGCGCTGATCGCGGACCTGTTCATCCTGCGGCCGACGGCGATGTGGCTGATCAGCACGTCGCACAAGATCAAGGCGGCCTGGGGCAGCAAGTAAGCGGCCGGGCAAAGCGGACGTCCAAAGAAAAACGGCCCGCCGGATGGTCCAGTGGGCCGTTGTCGTTTGGTTTCAGGATCAGTTGCCCTTCGCGAGGCTGATATTTACAGCGCGCAATTCGCCCTTGGAACTGATCGCGACCGACTGCTTGTTTCCGCGGGTGGTGACATTGAAGGTCGCGGCATAGCCGTTGGTCTGGACCAATGCGGTGACCTGACCGTTCGAGATGCTGCCCTCGACGCTGCCATTCACACCGCGGCTTGCTTCGCTCCACGAGCCAGTGATGTTGTTGCCCCTTGCTGCGATATCGCTGGTGAGCTCGAACTTGTAGCTGTCGCTGGCGCAACGCAGGACCTGGTGCAGGTTGTTGCCGCTGCTGTCGACCGTATAGGTCCCGCGGCAACGGATACGCTCCGTTCCGCTGTTTGCAATCGTGATCGAACCGCTGCCAGACCAGTTGCCTGCATAGTTGGCAAACGGGGCGGAATCGGCCTGCGCGAGCGCCGGAGCCATCAAGGCGGCCGCCGCCAGGGCGGCAATCCGGAAACGGCGATAATCAAAACGGAAGGCGGGAAAAGGCATCGGAAAACACCATCGGTTGCAGTCGATATGTATTGGTCGCTCATAGCACGCTTTGGTTCATACGAAAACGTGGCGCAGTGCACCAAAACGGCAAAATTGTCGCGTCCCGCGGTTTGTCAGTTCGATGACGGCAGGGTTCTGGGTGAAATCCAAGCTGGGAGACGTGCTGCAACGCAAAGGTCGGATGTTTGAAGTTTCCCGCACGGTATCGGTAGACATTCCTGTTTTTCGCACATCTAATCCTTCCAAGGCCGGCGGAAAAGTACGGCTATTTGGGAAGACGACCAGTGAAATTATCGCGATGCGATTTCTCTGTAGGAATGGCTGCGACGCTTGCGGCGCCGGCACTCATCAAAGGTGCCGGAGCACGGGCCGCCGCCATCAAGATCGGCATGGTCCTCCCCGTCACCGGAGCAAAATGCGCGAATGGGATTGTCCGTCGCCGATTACGGCTACGTGCTGGAGACTGGCCGCCTCGCCCTCGGCGGCAAGCCTGACGATTTGTGGGGCAACGAAGCAATCAGAGCCGCATATCCAGGCGGCCATACCAAGGCAACTGCCCAGTGATCCGGTTCTGACATTCGTATCGTATTTTCCGCAGGCACTTTACGAATGTCAGAACCAAAGGATCATTGGAATTATTAGGTTTGCTAGCGTCCTTTTGTATCCGACGTTTGCTCGGGGGCGCTACGAAGTAAGGCAAACGTCGGATACAGGACGCTAGACTTATGGTCACTATAAACTCCCAGAAGCTCATCGGCTTCGTTTCCGAGATTTTTTCCCGCGCCGGCTCTTCGAAGGCGGAGGCGGATCGCATCGCTACTTATCTGACGACGGCAAACCTCACGGGTCATGACAGCCACGGCGTTATCCGCGTGCCGAAATATGTCGCCTGGGTGCAGGACGGCTCCATTGTTCCCGATCAGACGGTCAAGATCGAAGTCGATACACCGTCGCTGGCGGTGATCGACGGCGGCTTCGGCTATGGACAGACGGTCACGCCGCAGGCGGTGAAGATCGGCATCGACAAGTGCAAGGCGAATGGCGTCGCGGTGATGACGCTGAAGAATTCCGGCCATCTCGGCCGGGTCGGCGACTGGGCCGAAATGGCGGCGGCGGAGGGATTGGTCTCGATCTTTTTTGTCAACGCCGCAGGCTCGGTACTGGTGGCGCCCTATGGCGGTGTCGGCCGCAAGCTCTCGACCGCGCCGTATTGCGTCGGCATTCCGCGGCCGGGGCAGGGGCCCGTGGTGCTGGATTTCGCGACTTCCATCGTGGCTGAAGGCAAGGTGATGGTGGCAAGCCGCGGCGGTAAGAAGCTGCCGAAAGGCGCGCTGGTCGATGAAAGCGGTGCTCTGACCGAAGACCCGCATGTTCTCTATGGGCCTTACGATGCCGAGGGGCCAAGGAATCATGCCCTCGGAACAGGCGCGATCCGCGCCTTCGGTGAGCACAAGGGGTCGGGCCTTGCGCTGATGTGCGAACTGCTTGGCGGCGCATTGACCGGCAACGGCGCGACAAAGACCGACCGGCGCTTCTCCAACGGCATGCTGGCGATCTTCATCGACCCGAAGGTCGTGGATCCCGCGCATTTCTTCGATGGCGAAGTCGCCCGCTACATCACCTACTTCAAGGACAGCAAGCTGGCGCAGGGCCACGACGCGGTGCTGATTCCGGGTGAGCCGGAAGCGGCGACCCGCGCCGAGCGCACCAAGAATGGCGTGCCGCTCACGGAAGAGACCTGGAATTCCATTGCGGCCACGGCCCGTTCGCTCGGAATCGGGGAGGATGCGATCAAGGCGGCGGAGGGGTAGGACTGAACTGTGAAGGAGCGCGACGCAGATCGCCTCGGACGAGATCGTCATACGCGGGCTTGACCCGCGTATCCATCACTTCAAAAAGATGGATTGCCGGGTCAAGCCCGGCAATGACAACTCAGGGATGAACGGGAATACGGCGAACCAAAGAAAGCATACGGAAAGAAAAACGATGGCAAACAAGGTCAAGGACATCTGGGCTGCGGGCAAGGTCGTGGTGAACGGCTGGCTGGCGATCCCGTCGGGCTTTTCCGCCGAGGTGATGGCGCAGTGCGGTTTCGACAGCGTCACGGTCGATATGCAGCACGGCGTGCAGGATTATCTGTCGATGATCCAGTGCTTCCAGGCGATGCAGGCGCATCCGGTGACGCCGATGGTGCGCGTGCCGTGGAACGAGCCGGGCATTATCGGCAAGGTGCTGGATGGCGGGGCCTATGGTGTGATCTGCCCGATGATCAACACGAAAGAGGAAGCGGAACGTTTTGTCGCCGCCGCGAAGTATCCGCCGCGTGGCACCCGCAGCAACGGGCCGATCCGCGCCATGATGTATGGCTCCGCAGGCACCTATCAGCAGACCGCGAATGAAGAGACGCTCTGCATTCCGATGATCGAGACCAAGACCGCGGTCGAGAATCTTGAATCGATTTTGGATGTGAAAGGGATTGCGGGCGTCTATATCGGGCCTTCGGATTTGGGCTTTTCCTATGGCCTGCATCCGACGCTGGATCGCACCGAGCCGGAGATCATCAAGATCTATGAGCGGATCGTGAAAGAATGCGAAAAGCGCGGCATCTATCCCGGCATTCATTGCAGCGGCCATGCGGGAGCGACCCTCGCCATTCAGCGCGGCTTCAAGCTGGTGACGATCCTGAACGACAGCGGCCTTTTGGCAATGTCGGCGAAAAGCCATATCGCCGAGACGCGGAAGAATTCCGGCGGCAAGGCGTGAGACTGAGGATGACGCGCTCGACGCTGTTGTTGCAGAATTCCCGCCCTGGGCATTTCGCACTACAATACAGGTAAAGCCAGAGGCCGATATGCCAGCCGTCGAACGTGTCGACCCCAAAACGATCTTCACTGCCGAGGAGTGGGCGCGGCTGACCGCGCGCGACTCATGGCGGGGCATGTGGCTGGTGGTGCATTGCTGGGGCACGATCGCCGCCGCCGTCGCGCTGGTGACGATCTGGCCGAATCCGTTCACCTGGCTGATCGCGGTGATGATCGTCGGCACCCGGCAACTTGGCCTTGCGATCCTGATGCATGAAGCCGCCCATGGCGGCTTGCACGCGAACCAGAAGATCAACGAGTTCGTCGGCAACTGGCTGTGCGCGGTGCCGGTCGGCGCGTCGCTGGCGGGTTATCGCGCCTATCATCTCAAGCATCACCGGTTCACGCAGCAGCCGGAAGATCCCGATCTCGGCCTGTCCGCGCCGTTCCCGATCTCGAAGGACAGCTTTTACCGCAAGGCCTTCCGCGACCTGACGGGGCAGACCTTCATCAAGCAGCGGACGCCGTCGTTCAAGGCGCTGTTTGCGCGCCGTGATCCTGTCATGACCGATGCGATGCGCGACGAGGAAACCGAGAATTTCCTGACCAGCGGACGGATCGCGATGCAGCGGTTTCTTGGCGTCAATGCGTTGCTGTTTGGCCTGTTCTGGCTGGCGGGGACGGGCGTCTGGTTCTTCGGTGTCTGGATTGTCGCGATGGCGACATGGTTTCCTTTTGTGACGCGGGTCCGCAACATCGCCGAGCATGCCTGCACATCGACTGGCGCAGACCCGTTCAGCCATGCGCGCACCACCCACGCCAATCCGATCGAGCGCGTGCTGATCGCGCCATACTGGGTGAACTATCACGCCGAGCACCACCTGTTCATGTATCTGCCATGCTACCGGCTGGAGGAGGCACATCGGCTTTTGACCGAGAAGGGGCTGATCGAGCGGGTTGAGGTCGCGCCCGGCTATCTGGATGTGATCCGGCTGGCGACCTCGCGGCCGCTGCCGGCGTGAGTGCTTTGCCTCGCCCCTGAAATGCTTCTAATGTGCCGCCGCATATCAAGGCGACGGACAGACAAATGACCAAGGGTCTCAAGAAGGGGCTGACCAGTTACGGCGATCCGGGATTTTCGCTGTTCCTGCGCAAGGCCTTCATCAAGGCGATGGGTTATTCCGACGACGCGCTGGAGCGTCCCATTGTCGGCATCACCAACACCTACAGCGACTACAATCCCTGCCACGGCAACGTCCCGCAGCTCATCGAGGCGGTGAAGCGCGGCGTGATGCTGGCTGGCGCGATGCCGATGGTGTTTCCGACCATCTCCATCGCCGAGAGTTTTTCCTATCCAACCTCGATGTATCTGCGCAACCTGATGGCGATGGATACCGAGGAGATGATCCGCGCCCAGCCGATGGACGCGATTGTGGTGATCGGCGGCTGCGACAAGACGCTGCCTGCGCAGATCATGGCCGCCGTCAGCGCCGATTTGCCGACCGTGGTGATTCCGGTGGGGCCGATGGTCGTCGGCCATCACAAGGGTGAAGTGCTCGGCGCCTGCACAGACTGCCGCCGGATGTGGGGCAAGTATCGTGCGGGTGAGATCGACGCGCAGGAGATCGAGGCGGTGAATGGCCGGCTCGCGCCGTCGGTCGGCACCTGCATGGTGATGGGCACGGCCAGCACGATGGCCTGCATCACCGAAGCGCTGGGCCTGTCGCTGCCGATGAGTGCGACAATTCCTGCGCCACATTCCGAGCGCGTGCGTTCCGCCGAACATAGCGGCAAGCGTGCGGCCGAAATGGCTGTGACCGGCGGTCCGCGCCCGAGCGAGTTGCTGACGCCCGCGGCGTTCCGCAATGCGCAGGTGGTGCTGCAGGCCATTGGCGGCTCCACCAATGGTCTGATCCATCTGACGGCGATCGCCAACCGCACATCGCATCGCATCGACCTCGAGGCTTTCGACAAGCTCGGCCGCGAAGTGCCCGTGCTGATCGACCTGAAGCCGTCCGGTGCGCATTACATGGAACACTTCCATCACGCGGGCGGCGTGCCCAAGCTGATGAAGGAGCTTGGCGGTCTGATTGATCTCGACCAGAAATCCATCACGGGGCAAACGCTGCGCGAGATCGTCGCCCATGCGGAGGAAGTACCGGGACAGGACGCGATCCGCCCGCGCGACAATCCGATCAATCGCGAAGGCGCGATGGCAGTGCTGCACGGCAACCTCGCGCCGCGCGGCGCGGTCATCAAGCAGTCGGCGGCATCTCCCAAATTGCTGCAGCACACCGGCCGGGCCATTGTGTTCGAGTCGGTCGAGGACATGACGCTGCGGGTCGACGATCCACGTCTGGATGTCACGGCGGACGATGTGCTGGTGCTGCGCAATGCGGGACCCAAGGGTGCGCCGGGCATGCCGGAGGCGGGGTATCTGCCGATTCCGCAAAAGCTGCTGCGGGCCGGCGTGAAGGACATGGTGCGGATTTCCGATGCGCGCATGAGCGGCACGGCGTTCGGCACCATCGTGCTGCATATGACGCCGGAATCGGCCGTCGGCGGCCCGCTGGCGCTGGTTCAGACCGGGGACATGATCCGGCTCGATGTCGCAAAACGGCGCATCGACCTGCTGGTTGACGAGGTCGAACTCACGCTGCGCCAACGGGCATTGCCGAAACCGCACACACCCGAATGGGCCGCGCGGGGCTATGCTCATCTGTTTCATGAAACGATCACACAGGCGGACCAGGGCTGTGACTTCGATTTCATGGGGCGCGACGGTGCCGCTGGACATCAAGGGAAAATCTGACAAGGATCGCGTGTCCGATCTCTTCTGGCGGAGGCGTGAATGAGCACCTTGGCGTTGACAGCAGAGGAACACGCGGATCGTCGCCGCCGGATCTGGGCGATCGTCGGAAGCTCGTCCGGAAATCTCGTCGAGTGGTACGACTTCTACGCTTACGCCTTCACGGCGCTCTATTTCGCCCACGCATTCTTTCCCGCTGGGAACCAGACCACGCAACTGCTGCAGACCGCGGCGGTGTTTGCCATCGGCTTCCTGATGCGGCCCATCGGCGGCTACATCTTCGGCACCATCGCCGACAGATATGGCCGCAAGACATCCATGGTCACATCCATCCTGATGATGTGCGGCGGCTCGCTCGCCATCGGACTGCTGCCGACGCATGACACCATCGGCGTCGCCGCGCCGATCCTGTTGCTCCTGGCACGGATGGTGCAAGGGCTTTCGGTCGGCGGCGAATACGGCACGACGGCAACCTACATGAGCGAGGTTTCGCTTCCCGGAAAACGCGGGTTCTATGCCTCGTTCCAGTATGTCACGCTGATTGGCGGCCAGTTGCTCGCATCGCTTGTCGTACTGGTCGTTCAGCTCTCACTGACGGATGCGGAGTTGCGGGCATGGGGCTGGCGCATTCCGTTCCTGATCGGTGCGCTCTGCGCCATCGTCGCGCTTTATTTGCGAATGTCGCTTCATGAAACGTCATCGGCGAAAAGCCGCTCGCAGGAGGGTGCGGGCACGCTGCGCAATGTCTTTACGCATCATCTCAAGCCCTTCCTGCTGGTGCTCGGCTATACGGCTGGCGGATCGCTGATCTTCTACACGTTCACCACGTACATGCAGAAATACCTGGTGAACACGGCGCACATGGATCACCGCACGGTGAATATCGTCATGAGCGCGGTGCTGTTCACCTACATGATCATGCAGCCGCCGTTCGGCGCGCTGTCGGACCGGATCGGGCGCCGCACCCAGATGCGGCTGTTCGGTTTGCTGACGGTCCTGACCGTCGTTCCGCTGATGCAAGCGATCGGCAGCGTGAAAAGTCCGTACATCGCCTATGTGCTCATTGTCGCCGCGCTGGCGATCGTGTCGCTCTACACCTCGATCAGCGGTGTTGTGAAAGCGGAGATGTTTCCGCCGGAGGTGAGGGCGCTCAGTGTCGGCTTCGCCTATGCTATCGCCAATGCAGGGTTCGGCGGCACGGCCGAATACGTCGCGCTGTGGTTCAAGGATCACGGGATCGAATCGGATTTCTTCTGGTACGTGACGGTGATGTGCGCTCTTGCGCTGCTCGCGGCGATTTTGATGCCCGACCCCAAGGTGAAGGGGTATTTGCACGGGCATGAGTCCGATCCGGATTAGGGGCGCTCAACCGGTCGTCATTGCGAGGAGCGAAAGCGACGAAGCAATCCAACTTGCTTTGAACAGTGGATTGCTTCGCTTCGCTTGCAATGACGAGGATACCCCTCAATACGTCGCGCGGCCGCCGGAAATGTCGAACACCGCGCCGGTGGTGTAGAGGCATTCTTCCGACGCCATCCATGCGACAAGCGACGCCAGTTCATCCACTTTGAGGAAACGCCCGCGCGGAATCTTCGACAGCATGAAGTCGATATGCTGCTGGGTCATCTGGTCGAAAATCGCGGTTTTGGCCGCGGCAGGTGTTACCGCGTTGACCGCAATGTCGGTGCCCGCCAGTTCCTTGCCGAGCGATTTGGTCAGTGCGATCACACCGGCCTTCGAGGCCGAGTAGTGCGAGGCGTTCGGGTTGCCTTCCTTGCCCGCGATGGAGGCGATGTTGATGATGCGTCCATAGTTGTTCTTCATCATCACGGGAACGACGGCCTTGCAGCAGATGAAAGGGCCGTCGAGATTGATCTTCATCACCTGTCGCCATTCCTCATAGGACAGATCGGCAACGGTTTTGTTGGCGCCGGCGATGCCGGCGTTGTTGACCAGGATGTCGATACGGCCGAAGGCCTTCAGCGTCGCGTCTTTCGCAGTTTCAACCGCAGCCGGATGGGTGACATCGACTTTCAGAACGCTCACCGCCGGGCCGATCTCTTTCGCGGTTTTCTCGGCCAGTGCCTGATCGAAATCCCAGATTGTCACCTTCGCACCAGAGGCGGCAAAGCGTTCGGTGATGGCGCGGCCGAAGCCCTGCGCGCCGCCGGTGACGACGGCGAACCGTCCGTTGAGGTCGATCTTGTTCAAGGCGTGTCTCCTGAATTGTTGTCATTGCCGCTTTCTCACCTCTCCCCGTTTACGGGGAGAGGTCGGCGCGCAGCGCCGGGTGAGGGGCGAGCGTGCAATCTTTGGTGAAGGCTGCTCCTCACCCCAACCCTCTCCCCGCGAGCGGGGAGAGGGAGAAATCTCACAGCGTCCAGCCACCGTCGATGATATGAGCCACGCCGGTGGTGAAGGCGCTCTCATCGCTGGCGAGATAAAGTGCGAGGGCCGCGATTTCCTCTGCTGTGCCGAGCCGTCCCATCGGCTGACGGCTGACGAACATGTCGCGTCCGCCTGCGCCAAGCGCCGCTGCGCGTCCAAGCATGGATGGTGTTTCAATGGTGCCGGGGCAGATGGCGTTGCAGCGGATGCCCCTGGTGATGAAGTCCACCGCGACAGCGCGGGTGAGCGCCGCGACAGCGGCCTTGGTGGCGCTGTAGACGTAGCGGTTGGGAGCTGCCTTGAACACGCCGGCGGCGGAGGAGATGTTGACGATGGAGCCGCCGCCCTCCAGCATCAAGGGCAGAAACGCCTTGATGGTCCGGTGCATGGACTTGACGTTGAGGTCGAACGAGAAGTCCCAGTCTGCATCGGAGCAGTCCAGCGCGGTGCCGTTGTGAACGAAACCCGCGGCGTTGAGCAGAATGTCCACCTTGCCGATTTTCTTCGCGATCGCGTCGACCGCGGCTGTGTCGCGGACATCGAGCTTGTGAATGTCCGCCACGCCTTCCTTCTTCAGTGAAGCCAGACCGGCCTCGTCGATGTCAGTCGCGATCACGGTTGCGCCTTCGCGGGTGAAGGCGAGGGCGCAGGCGCGGCCAATGCCGGCTGCGCCTGCGGTGATGAAGGCGCGCTTGCCTTTCAATCGGTCGGACACTGAGTTTCTCCCTTGTTACTATTCGTCATTCCGGCGCGCGCAGCGCGAACCCGGAATCCGGAGCCGGTGCGAAACTGGATTCCGGGTCTGCGCCTTCGGCGCATCCCGGAATGACGACGATCCTCAATGATTATCCCGCGCGACGCCGATGGTACCGGCGATGTTGCGATAACGTGTTGCAAGTTCGAGGCACGCGCCGGTCGATTGCTGGCCCACGGTGTCGCGATAAAGCTCCTGCCATGGCGTCTGGTTTTTCGGATAGGGGAAGCCGCCCTTGGCCATCAGATCGGCATGACGCTGCTTCACCTCGGCGTCGGAAATCAGGATGTTGGCCTCGCCCTTGTTGAGGTCGATGCGCACCCGGTCGCCGGTCTTGAGAATGGCAAGTCCGCCATTGGCTGCGGCTTCCGGCGAAGCGTTCAGGATTGACGGCGAGCCCGATGTGCCGGACTGCCGGCCGTCGCCGATGCAGGGCAGCGACGTGATGCCCTTCTTGATGAGCGCTGCGGGCGGCTGCATGTTCACGACCTCCGCGCCGCCGGGATATCCGATCGGACCGACGCCGCGCACGAACAGCATGCAGTGCTCATCGATGTTCAGGGATTCATCGTCAATGCGGTGGTGATAGTCCTCGGGTCCCTCGAACACGATGGCGCGGCCCTCGAATGCGTCCGGGTCCTTCGGGTTGGACAGATAGCGGTCGCGGAATTCCTTCGAGATCACGCTGGTCTTCATGATCGCCGAGTCGAACAGGTTGCCGCGCAGAACGACAAAGCCGGCATCCTTCACCAGCGGCTTGTCGTAGGTGCGGATCACATCGTTGTCGGGTGCGGCGGCGCTCGTGCAGTTCTCGCCCATGGTCTTGCCATTGACGGTGAGCGCGTCCTCATGAATACGCTTGTGCTTCATCAGTTCGCGCACCACAGCGGGCACGCCGCCGGCGCGGTGATATTCCTCGCCAAGATAGAAACCCGCCGGCTGCATGTTGACCAGCAGCGGCACGTCATGGCCGAATTTCTGCCAGTCCTCGATGGAGAGGTCGACACCGATATGGCGGGCCAGTGCGTTGATGTGGATCGGCGCGTTGGTCGAGCCGCCAATGGCCGAGTTGACCACGATGCAGTTCTCGAAGGCCTTGCGGGTCAGGAAATCGGACGGCTTGAGGTCTTCCCACACCATCTCCACGGCGCGCTTGCCGGTCTCATAGGCGATCTGGCCGCGCTCGCGGTAAGGAGCGGGGATGGCGGCGCAGCCGGGCAGCGAAAAGCCGAGGGCTTCCGCCAGCGAATTCATGGTCGAGGCGGTACCCATGGTGTTGCAGTGCCCGACGGAAGGAGCCGACGAAGCGACGATTTCCATGAATTCGTCGTAGTCGATCTTGCCAGCGGCCATTTCCTCGCGCGATTTCCACACCACGGTGCCGGAGCCGGTGCGTTCGCCATTGAACCAGCCGTTCAGCATCGGTCCGCCCGACAGCACGATGGCCGGAATGTTGACGGTCGCCGCCGCCATCATGCATGCGGGGGTTGTCTTGTCGCAGCCCGTGGTCAGCACCACGCCGTCCAGCGGATAACCGAACAGGATTTCGACCAGGCCGAGGTAGGCGAGGTTGCGGTCCAGCGCGGCGGTCGGGCGCTTGCCGGTTTCCTGAATCGGATGGGTCGGGAATTCCATCGCGATGCCGCCGGCTTCGCGAATGCCTTCGCGGACGCGTTGCGCCAGTTCGATGTGATGCCGGTTGCAGGGCGACAGGTCGTTGCCGGTTTGCGCAATCCCGATGATCGGCTTGCCGGACTGCAGTTCCTTGCGCGTGAGGCCGTAGTTCAGATAACGCTCCAGATAGAGCGCGGTCATGCCCGGATTGTCGGGATTATCGAACCACAATTGAGAACGGAGTTTGCGGCGCGCGCCGCTCTGCGCGTTGTCGTTTGCGTTCTTTGTCATTGTTCTCTCCCGCACCGCACCTTCAGGCTGGCATGTTGTCGCCTGGACCTTAAGCCAGCAAAAAAGACAGCGCTACCATTTTTTGCCGCGCGAATTCAGTGTCGGTGCCATCATTTTCGGTGCACCATTGAGCTTTCCCGGACCATCAGTTCAAACCCGAGATCGACGACCGGCTCCGATGGGCGCTCCCCTTCGATTGCCGAGGTCAGCATTGTGACTGCTCTTTTCCCCATTTCGTAGCGGTTGGTGCGCACGCTCGTGAGGGGCGGGACGGTGGACGCCATGAACTCCAGATCGTTGAAGCCCACAATCGCCATTTTGTCGGGAACGGGAATGTGGCGCCGCTGGCACTCGAACAGAACGCCCAGCGCGAGATCGTCATTGACGCAGAAAACGGCGTCGATGTCCGGCGCGCTGGCGAGGAGGTCGGCGAACAGGGTGCCGCCGCGCGTCACGGCTGTCGGCACCGGCGTGGTCAGCAACAGGCGCTGATCGAACAGCCCGGCCGCCTTCATCGCATCGCGGTAGCCTTCGAGTCTGCGCTGCACGCGCGGGTCCATACGCGCGCCGAGAAATCCGATGCGTTTGTAGCCTTGCGCGATAAGGTGCGAAATCGCTGCAAAAGCAGCGTCATAATGCGAAAATCCCACCATCATGTCGACCGGATCGGGACCGGTTTCCATGATCTGAACGATGGGGCAGTTCATCGCCTCCATCACCAAACGCGATTCCGGGGTTTGATTGATCCCGGTCACGATCATCCCGGCCGGCATCTGGGCCTGGAACAGACGCAGCAGTTTCTCCTCCTGAAGGATGCTGTAGCGCGTGTTCACAAACTGGATGCTGTAACGGCTGCCTTCCGAGGCATCGTAGATGCCGCGCAGCACGTCGGAAAAGACATTGTTGGTGAGTGACGGGATCAGGACACCGATGACTTCGGTGCGGTGCGACGCAAGAGCGCGCGCCGCGAGATTGGGCACGTAACCAAGTTCTTTCGCCGCGCTTGCCACGCGCTCGCGTTTGCCGATTGAAAGCGCTTCAGGGTTCCGGAAAAATCGCGATGCCGTGATCTGGCTCACGCCCGCCAACTTGGCGACCTCGGTGAGGCGGATTTTGCCAGACTTCGCGCGTTTCCGTGCCATGCCGCGCTCATATCACACGAAGTTCACCAATCAAAGAATTATTGACAGCGCTACCAACCGATTGCTAATGAGGTTTAAACTGCGGACAATGCGTCACAAAGCAGAAAACAGAGCAGCGACGGCTTGCGCCGGACGACGCCGGGACGACAGAGGAGGAAAGACTGCATGGCGTCTGTGCACATTCACGACGTGCGAAAATCGTTCGGTGGATTTGAGGTTCTGCACGGCGTGACCGTTCCGATCGAGGATGGTGAGTTCGTCGTTCTGGTCGGTCCCTCGGGTTGCGGCAAGTCGACCCTGCTGCGGATGCTGGCAGGTCTGGAGCGGATCACGTCCGGTACGATTTCGATCGGTGATCGCGTGGTCAATGATGTCCAGCCAAAGGAGCGGGACATCGCCATGGTGTTCCAGAATTACGCGCTTTATCCGCATATGACCGTCGCCAAGAACATGGGCTTCTCGCTGAAACTGCGGAATACGCCGCAGGCCGAGATCGACGCGCATGTGCGCCGGGCCGCGGACATTCTCGCGCTGACTCCCTTGCTGGAGCGCTATCCGCGTCAGCTCTCGGGCGGGCAGCGCCAGCGAGTCGCCATGGGCCGCGCGATCGTGCGCGATCCGCAGGTGTTCCTGTTCGACGAGCCGCTGTCGAACCTGGACGCCAAGCTGCGCGTCGCCATGCGCACGGAGATCAAGGAACTGCATCAGCGGCTCAAAACCACGACCGTCTACGTGACCCACGACCAGATCGAGGCCATGACCATGGCCGACAAGATCGTGGTGATGCAGGACGGCATCGTCGAGCAGATGGGCTCGCCGCTCGAACTGTACGATCATCCGGACAACAGGTTTGTCGCAGGTTTCATCGGCTCGCCGGCGATGAATTTCCTCGAAGGCAAACTGGTCGGCAGCAACAGTCCTCATGTCGAAACGGCGAACGGCAGCAAGCTGCCCCTGATGGCATCGCGCACCGGCCTCGACGGCAAGCCGGTGATCTACGGCATTCGTCCGGAGCATCTGGAATTTGCTGACGACGGCATCGAAGCCGACGTCATTGTGGTGGAGCCGACGGGATCGGAAACCCAGATTGTCGCACGCATCGGCCAGCAGGATCTGATCGCGGTCATTCGCGATCGCCGTCCGGTGAAGCCTGGTGACAAAATCCGGCTGCGGCCAAATCCGGCGGCCGCTCATGTTTTCGACAAGGAGAGCGGAAAGCGCCTGATCAACTAGGGCATGATCCCGAAAAGCATGTCCTCGGGCTTGGCCGGTGGATGCGACCCGGTTTTCGGAAAAGATCATGCCCAAATAGAAACTGCCAAATCATTGCCAACAGCCGGCCAGATCAACCAAGAGCCGGTAAAACAGGGAGATGAGATAATGGACAAGTTCACGCCAAATCGCCGCGCACTGCTGAAAGGCGGCGCATCGGTGCTCGCGGGCGCCGCAACGCTGACCACCGATCAGTTGCTCGGCTTCGCGAAAGCCTGGGCGCAGACCACCCAGTGGAAGCCGGAAAAGGGCGCCAAGATCAACCTGCTGCGCTGGAAGCGTTTCGTGGAAGCCGAAGACAAGGCGTTCATGGATATCATCGCCGCCTTCACCAAGGCCACCGGCGTTGAAGTCAACGTCTCCAACGAATCCTACGACGACATCCAGCCGAAGGCCTCGGTCGCCGCCAACACCGGGCAGGGTCTCGATATGGTGTGGGGGCTCTATTCGCTGCCGCATCTTCTGCCGACCAAGTGCGTGGACGTCACCGATGTGGCCGATTATCTCGGCAAGAAGTACGGCGGCTGGGCTGAATCCGCCAATGCCTACGGCAAGAACAAGGCCGGCAAGTGGATCGGCATTCCCGTGGCCTGCACCGGCGCACTGATGAACTATCGCATCAGCTCGTGCGAGAAAGCCGGCTTCAAGGAGTTCCCGAAGGACACCGCGGGCTTCCTCGAACTGGTCAAGGCGCTGAACAAGAACGGCACGCCGGCCGGCATGGCCATCGGCCACGCTTCGGGCGACGCCAACACCTGGCTGCACTGGGCACTCTGGACCCATGGCGGCTATCTCGTCGACAAGAACGACAAGGTGATCATCAATTCGCCGGAAACCGCCAACGCTCTGGAATACGTCAAGGCGTTGTATGACAACTTCATCCCCGGCACGGCGTCGTGGAACGACTCCTCGAACAACAAGGCTTTCCTTGCCGGTCAGCTTCACGTCACCTGTAACGGCATCTCCGTTTACGTGACCGCCAAGCGCGAGGCGAAGAACATCGCCGAGGACATGAACCACGCCTACATGCCGATCGGCCCGGCCGGCAAGCCGACCGAACTGCATCTGCCGTTCACGATGATGACCTTCAACTTCACGAAGTATCCGCAGGCGTGCAAGGCGCTCACCGCGTTCATGATGGAAGCCGACCAGTTCAATCCATGGCTGGTGTCCGCATCGGGCTATCTGTCGCCGTTCCTGAGCGGTTACGACAACAATCCGGTCTGGACCTCGGATCCGAAGAACACCGTGTATCGGGACGTCGCCAAGCGCACGCTGACGCCCGGCGGTCTCGGCACGCTCGGCGAGAACGCCGCAGCGGCGATTGCCGACTTCCTGGTGGTCGACATGTTCGCGAACTACTGCACCGGCCGCGAAAACCTCAAGGGCTCGATTGCCTTCGCGGAGCGTCAGGCCAAGCGTCTGTATCGCTGACCGATACCGGCACCGGCGCGGAGCCATCCCGCGCCGGTGTCTCTCTTTTGTGAAGGCACGCGCGTACATCCGGCAGGACAACAGCTATACTGTCGTCATACGCGCGGAAGGTTCTGATCCCAGAAGGTTGGGTCTTATGAGCACGATACCGGCGTCGATGCCCAAACAGCAGGCCTATGTCAGCACGCAATCGCTCTGGCAGCGGCTGAGTGCGAACCGGAACTGGGTTGCGCTCTGGTTCATGCTGCCGGCGGCGGCATTCCTGCTGTTGTTCCTGGCTTATCCGCTTGGCCTCGGCATCTGGATGAGCTTTACGGATGTCCGCATTGGACGGCCCGGGCAATTCATCGGCCTCGAAAACTACGAGTGGCTGTGGGACGACGGCGTGTTCTGGCTCTCCGTCTTTAATACGCTGCTTTACACAACGATTGCGAGCGTCATCAAATTCGCGCTCGGGCTCTATCTCGCATTGCTTCTCAACCGCAACATGCCGTTCAAGGCGATGATCCGGGCCGCTGTGCTGATCCCATTCATCGTGCCGACGGTGTTGTCGGCCATCGCATTCTGGTGGATTTACGACTCGCAGTTCTCGATCATTTCCTGGTCGCTGACCAAGCTCGGTCTGATCAGCCAGAACATCAATTTCCTAGGCGACTCGACCTGGGCGCGCATCAGCGTGATTATCGCGAATATCTGGCGCGGCGTGCCGTTCGTCGCCATCACACTGCTGGCGGGATTGCAGACGGTTTCGCCATCGCTCTATGAAGCGGCGACGCTCGACGGCGCCAGCAACTGGCAGCGCTTCCGCTACATTACCTATCCGCTGCTGACGCCGATCATCGCAGTGGTGATGACCTTCTCGGTGCTGTTCACGTTTACCGACTTCCAGTTGATCTGGGCGCTGACCCGTGGCGGCCCGGTGAACGCGACGCATCTGATGGCAACGCTCAGTTATCAGCGCGGCATCCTGAGCGGACGGCTGGGCGAGGGCGCGGCGGTCGCGACCGCGATGATCCCGTTCCTGCTCGCGGCGATCACCATCTCCTGGTTCGGCATGCAGCGTCGTAAATGGCAGCAAGGGTCCGACAATGACTGATCATGCAGCGCATCCGACTGTCGCCACCACGCAGGCTGTGACCGATAACAGCGAGGGCATGAGCTATCTGGAGAGCCTGCCGCGCAAGATCGTCACGCTTTATATTCCGCTCTTCATCCTGGTCGTGATCCTGCTATTCCCGTTTTACTGGATGGCGCTGACATCCATCAAGCCGGACGAACAGCTCATCGACATGGAGACCTACAATCCGTTCTGGGTTGTGAAGCCGACCTTCAAGCACATTCACAAGCTGCTGTTCGAGACGGAGTATCCGCGCTGGCTATGGAACACGATGTATGTGGCTGCGGCGGCGACGTTCCTCTCGATCGTCGCGAGTGTGCTGGCGGCCTATGCCATCGTGCGCCTGCGCTTCAAGGGTGCGGAAACGGTCAGCGCGCTGATCTTTCTGGCTTACCTCGTGCCGCCGTCGATCCTGTTCATCCCGCTGGCGTCGGTGATCCATTCCTACGGCCTGTTCGACTCGCCGCTGTCGCTGATCCTGGTCTATCCCACGCTGCTGATTCCGTTCTCGACATGGCTGCTGATGGGATACTTCAAGACAATCCCCTATGAACTGGAGGAGTGCGCGCTGATCGACGGCGCCAGCCGTTGGCAGATTTTGATCAAGATCGTGCTGCCGCTTGCGGTGCCGGGGCTTATCTCGGCTTTCATCTTCTGCTTCACGCTGTGCTGGAACGAGTTCATCTACGCGCTGACATTCCTGGCCTCCACGCCGAACAAGACGGTCCCGGTGGCCATCGTCAACGAGTTCGTCGACGGCGATATCTACAAGTGGGGATCCTTGATGGCGGGCGCGCTGGTCGGCTCGCTGCCGCTGGTCATCCTCTACGCATTCTTTGTCGAGCACTACGTCTCGGCGATGACGGGTGCGGTGAAGGAATAGATGCCAATCTCAAGATCGTCATGCCCGCGCTTGTCGCGGGCATCGACGTCTTGAGAGGGACGTGAACGAAAGACGTGGATGGCCGGGACGAGCCCGGCCATGACGAAGACGGAGAGCACACTTTGCATATTCTGGTTCTCGGCGCGGCCGGCATGGTCGGGCGCAAACTCGTCGAGCGGCTGACCCGCGACGGACGGCTCGGAAAGTCCGACATCACACGCATGACGCTGCAGGATGTTGTCGCGCCAGCGAAGCCGGAAACATCCATTCCGGTCGACGTGGTGACCTGTGACGTCGCCGATCGGACGGCGGTGGCGAAACTCGTCGCAGGCAAGCCGGACGTCATCTTCCATCTTGCGGCCATTGTATCAGGCGAGGCCGAGGCCGATTTTGACAAGGGCTACCGGATCAATCTCGATGGCACGCGCTACCTGATTGACGCCGTGCGCGCCATCGGCGGCGGCTACAAGCCGCGCATCGTCTTCACGTCGTCGATCGCAGTGTTCGGTGCTCCGTTCCCGGAGAAGATCGGCGACGAATTCCTCTCCGCGCCGCTGACGAGCTACGGTACCCAGAAGGCCATCGGCGAACTGCTGATTTCCGATTACACCCGCAAGGGCCTGTTCGATGGCGTCAGCATCCGCCTGCCGACGATTTGTGTGCGGCCCGGCCTGCCGAACAAGGCGGCCTCGGGGTTCTTCTCCAACATCATTCGCGAGCCGCTGGCGGGCAAGGAAGCAATGCTTCCGGTGTCGGAGGATGTCCGTCACTGGCATGCCTCGCCGCGCTCCGCTGTCGGCTTCCTGCTGCATGCCGGAACGATGGACACGAACACCATCGGCCCGCGCCGCGCATTGAGCATGCCCGGCCTGTCGGTCACGGTGGGCGAACAGATCGCGGCGCTCGGCCGTGTTGCCGGCAAGACCGTGACGGATCGTATCAAGCGAGTCCCCGACCAGACCATCACCGGCATCGTCGCCGGATGGCCGCGCGATTTCGTGACCGAGCGGGCGCTCAAGCTCGGCTTCACCACCGCCGAGAAGACCTTCGACGACATCATCCGTATTCACATCGAAGACGAACTCGGTGGAAAATTCGTAAGCTGACGGCATGACCACGGTCGCCTGCATCGGCGAGTGCATGATCGAGCTCTCGCAGGGCGCGGATCACATCGTCACGCGCGGCTACGGCGGCGATACGCTGAACACGGCGATCTATCTCGCCCGTCTCGGCGTGAGCGTCGATTATGTGACAGCGCTCGGCGACGATCCGTTCAGCGAAGAAATGCTGAAGGGCTGGGCGGGCGAAGGCGTCGGCATCGGCAGGGTGATGCGCGTCCCGGGCAAGCTGCCGGGACTCTATGCCATCCGGACCAGCGCGGCGGGTGAGCGTTCGTTCTATTACTGGCGCGAAAACTCAGCGGCCCGTCAGTTGCTCAACCTGCCCGAAACAGATGACCTGCTCGCATCGCTCGCCGGTTACGGCGTGGTCTATCTCTCCGGCATCACGCTTTCGCTCTATGGCGTCGATGGCCGTCACCGGCTGATCGAGGCGTTGAAAGCAGCGCGCAAGGGCGCGGCGCGTATTGCCTTCGATACCAATTTCCGCGTGCAGGGCTGGCCCGATCTGGATGTCGCCCGTCAGGTCTATCGCGACATGCTGGCGGTGGCGGATATCGCGCTGGCGTCTGTCGACGATCTCACGCCATTGTTCGGAAGCCGCATGCATGGCGAACTGATCGACCGGATGGGTGCGGGCGAGGTGGTGTTGAAACTTGCCGAGCCGGGCAGCGTTGTCAGGTATGACGGCGTGGAGAATAGCGTGAAGGCGGAGCCGGTCAGCCGGGTGGTGGATACGACAGCGGCGGGCGACAGTTTCGCGGCAGCCTATCTCGCGGCGAGATTGGGCGGGATTGCTCCAGCCGAAGCCGCGCAGGCCGGTCATCGTCTGGCGGGGGCGGTGGTCGGCCATCGCGGAGCGATCATTCCGCGCGAGCACATGCCGGCCGTCAACGTAGCGGGAAGGGGATGAGCACCATGGCCGGTCTGTCGGCATCGGAAAGGCAAGCGGCTCTGGAGAGAATTCTCGTTCCGGCGCGGATCGTCCCGGTGCTGACCATCGAGCGCACAGCGGATGGCGTTCCGCTGGCGCGCGCGCTGGTCGCCGGCGGCGTCAAGGTGCTTGAAGTCACCTTCCGTACGCCAGCCGCTGCTGAAGCGGCGAAGGCGATTGTTGCGGAAGTTCCGGATGCCATCGTCGGGATGGGCACCGTCCTCAATGGCGACGATCTGCGCCGGGCACAGGCGCTTGGAGCAAAATTCGCCGTCAGCCCCGGTGCGACGCCGGAACTGCTGGACGCCGCGGCGCAGAGTGATTTGCCGTTGCTGCCCGGCGTCGCGACAGCCTCCGAAGTGATGCAGGCGCAGGCGAGGGGATTCAATCTGCTGAAGTTCTTTCCCGCCGAACAGGCTGGCGGCATTCCGATGCTGCGTGCGCTGGCCGGGCCGTTCCCGGCCATGCAGTTCTGCCCGACCGGCGGAGTCAATGCCGACAATCTCGCGACATGGCTGGCGGAGCCGAACGTCGTCGCGGCGGGAGGCTCGTGGCTTTGTCCGGCCTCCGATATCAAATCGGGGAACTGGGAAATCATCACCGCCCGCTGCATCGACGCGATGAAAAAGCTGCGGCGGAAGTAAGCTATCAGAACGAAAAAGCTATCAAAACGAAAGGGTGCTCTCTTTAACCTCTCCCCGTTTACGGGGAGAGGTCGGATTGCGTAGCAATCCGGGTGAGGGGCGAACGAACAATGGCGACGATGCGTGAAGCTGCCCCTCACCCCAACCCTCCCCGCAAGAGCGGGGCGAGGGAGTAGCGCGCATCGTCCACATTTTTGTCGAGAGACCCGGAACGAGTCCGGGCATGACAAAAGTTGAGTCTGTAGAGCGGGTTACGACTCGCATCGCAAGCGAAAACTGAATCTTCGCATGATGCTGTGCGTGAAGATCAGGCGCTGGACCTAAGCTGTTTGTCCGACTCCTAAAATCCCATCGCCGCGCCGTCGCTGCGCGGATCGGTTGCGCCCTCGAACATTCCATCCGGATGACGGACCACGGCGCCCGCATGGCCCATGGTCGAGGTGAAGGCCGGCAGGATTTCGACGTCGTGGCCGGCGTCACGCATGGCCTGAACCACCGCCGGATCGAAGCGGTCTTCCAGTTTCAACGTCACCGTGGCATCGCCCCAGGTCTTGCCCAGCAGCCAGCGCGGCGCGGTGATCGCGGCCTGCAAGCCCTGACCGTACATCGCATAGCGGCTGAACACGGCGGACTGGCTCTGCGGCTGGCCTTCGCCGCCCATGTTGCCATAGACCATGCGGCGTCCGTCGTTGAACAGCGCCATCGCCGGATTGAGAGTGTGGAAGGGTTTGCGGCCAGGGCGCAGCGCGCGCGGACCGTCGCCGTCGAGCAGGAAGCTCGAGCCGCGGTTCTGCCAGACGATGCCGGAATTCTCGAGCACGCAGCCGGAGCCGAACTCAAAGTAGATGCTCTGGATGAAGCTGACGGCGGTGCCGTTGTTGTCGATAGCGCCAAGCCACACAGTGTCTCCGGGATTGACCGGCACCGGCCACGGCAGCGCGCGCTTGCGGTTGACGTTGGCCGCGAGCCCGTCGAGCGTCGCCGAGGTCAGATAGTGTTCGGCCTTTTCCGTCATCAGCGCGGGGTCGCCCACAATACGGTCGCGCACGAGAAACGCCTGCTTGGTCGCTTCGACAATGCTGTGGAGATAATCGAACGTCTCGGCTTCCTTGACGCCGAGCCGCTCGAAGATCGCCAGGATCATCAGCGAGGCAAGGCCCTGCGTCGGCGGCGGGAAGTTGTAGAGTGTCGCATCCTTCACCGCGACCGACAGCGCCTGTCGGCGCTGCGCCTTCTGGGCGGCAAGGTCGGCGAGGGTCACGGGCGAGCCGCAGCGCGCGAGATCGGCGGCGATCTCCTTGGCCAGCGCGCCGGTGTAGAAATCCATCGGGCCATCCTTGCCGAGGCGCCTGAGCGTCGCGCCCAGCGCGGGCAGCTTCATCAACTGGCCTTCCCTTGGCAGTTTTCCGTCGAACAGGAAGGTGTCGACAAAACCCGGGGAATCTTTCAGCTCCGGCAGCTTGGTCTCGGTCAGTTCCTGCTGCGTCGCTGTGACGGCAAAGCCGTTTTCAGCGGACCATGCGGCATCTTCCACGAGGCGCGACAGCGGCAGCTTGCCGCCGACTTCCTTGTTGATCGCGATCACCTCGGCCCAGCCGGACAGCGTGCCTGCGACCGTGTTGGCGGCAAGGGGGCCGCGCGATGGAATCGCCGACAGCCCCTTGCTCTTGTAGAAATCGACGGTCGCGGCCTGCGCAGCGGCGCCGCAGCCATCCACGGCGATGGGCGGCTTGCCGTCAACGGAGATCAGCCAGAAGCCGTCGCCGCCGATCGAATTCATGTGCGGATAGACCACGGGCAGGCTCGCGGCCATGGCCAGCGTCGCCTCAATGGCGTTGCCGCCTTCGCGCAGCACGCGCAATCCGGCCTCAGAGGCGAGATGATGCGGCGAGGTGACCATACCGCGAAGGGAGCGAGGCGTATTGAGCATCGGTCGTATCCATGTTCTTGCGTGGTGCGCCGACAATGGACGCGACGCCTCTATGTAAGTGAATACTTCACTTTTTGCAAATCGCAAAATGCCCGGTTTTCACCGGGCATTTCAAAGTAAGCTAATTCTGAATTATACCTTCACCATCCGTTTTCCGCGGTTTTCGCCGGCCAGCAGCCCGATCAGGGCCTGCGGCGTATTTTCCAGGCCGCTGATGATGTCTTCCTGCACCTTGATCTTGCCGGCCTTCACCCACGCCTGCAGATCGGCCATGGCCGCGTCGCGCTGATCGTTGAAGTCGGTGAAGATGAAGCCCTGCACTGTCAGCCGCTTCACCACGATCAGGCCGGGCACGCCGCGCGGGCCGTGGGCCGGCGGCGCGCCGTCATAGGCTGAGACGGCGCCGCAGCAGGAGATGCGGCCGTGCTGGTTCATCTGCGGCAGGCAGGCCTCGAAAATATCGCCGCCGACATTATCGAAATACACATCAATGCCGTTCGGCGCGGCGGCCTTCAGCGCCTTGAACACCGGCTCGGACTTGTAGTCGACGGCGGCATCGAACCCGAGTTCGGAAACCAGCCAGTTGCACTTCTCCTTGCCGCCCGCGATGCCAACCACGCGGCAACCTTTGATCTTGGCGATTTGCCCGACAAACGAGCCGACCGATCCGGCGGCTGCGGACACCACAACGGTCTCGCCTGCCTTGGGCTTGCCAACATTGAGCAGGCCGAAATAGGCCGTAAGACCTGCGACACCGAACACACTCAGAAGGTGAGTGATTGGCTCGATGCGCGGCACCTTCACCAGGGTCTTGGCGCGCACGGCGGCATAGTCCTGCCAGCCGGTGTCCCCGAATACCAGATCGCCCGGTGCGAAGCCGGGGGCATTGGATTTCACGACTTCGGCGATCGCGCCGCCCGCCATCACCGTGTTGGCTTCCACGGCGGCGCGATAGGTTGCGCCCTGCATCCATGCGCGGTTGGCGGCGTCAAGGGAGATATAGAGAACACGCACCAGCACCTCGCCATCCTTCGGCTCGGGAATGGCAGCCTCGGCCATCTTGAAGTTTTGCGGCGACAGCTTGCCGGTCGGCTTCTCGACGAGCAGGATCTGGCGGTTGGTCTGCGACATAAGTGTTTCCTCCGAAGGATATTCTTGTCCCCTGACGATAGCAGTCTTTGAACAAGGATTGGAACCGGGCATCGGCCGGGGCGTTACCTCCGGAAGTGGTCCATAGCTTGCCTTGTCTGCAGGGCTACACTGAATGCGGGGCTGGGACTGCGCGAGCGCCCTAATCTCACCGGAATTGTGGCTCGTTCTAAGCACAACTGCACATCTTGAGAGCAGGGGGCCTGATGAGAGACGTTGTAAGTCCTTCCCTTCGTCGTATCCTTTGTGTTTTCCCTAAGTATTCTCCTTCATTTGGCACTTTTGAATACGCTTACCCCCTGACCGATGGCGTCCAGGCTTTCATGCCTCCGCAGGGGCTGCTTCTGATTGCGGCATCGCTTCCGGCTGGATGGGAGGTCCGCTTCCTCGATGAGAACATCACGCCTGCGACCGACGATGACTTCATCTGGGCGGACGCTGTTTTTGTCAGCGGCATGCATATCCAGCGGCCGCAGATCAACGACATCTGCCGCCGCGCGCATGAGCACGATCTGGCGGTGGCGCTTGGCGGGCCTTCCGTCAGCGCCTGCCCGGAATACTATCCCGATTTTGACTACCTGCATGTCGGCGAACTCGGCGACGCCACCTATGAGCTGTTTCGCCGGCTCGGGCGCGATACCGCGCGGCCCGACCGGCAGGTGATCCTGACCACCAAGGAACGCCGGGATATGGCCGACTTTCCGCTCCCGGCCTATGAGTTGCTTCCGCTTCGGAAATACTTCATCGGCAGCATCCAGTTTTCGTCCGGCTGCCCGTATCAGTGCGAGTTCTGCGATATTCCGGCGCTGTACGGGCGCAATCCGCGTCTCAAGTCGCCGGAACAGGTGATCGCCGAACTCGACAAGATGCTGGAATGCGGCCTCGCCGGAGCGGTCTATTTCGTCGATGACAACTTCATCGGCAATCGCAAGGCCACACTGGATCTGCTGCCGCATCTGGTCGAATGGCAGAAACGCAACGGATACGCGATCCAGTTCGCCTGCGAGGCGACACTGAACATCGCCAAGCGGCCGGAAATCCTGTCGCTGATGCGGGATGCTTACTTCACGACATTGTTTGCCGGCATTGAGACGCCCGATCCCGATGCGCTGAAAGCGATGTCGAAGCAGCACAACATGATGGTGCCGATCCTGGAGGGCGTGCAGACGCTCAACAGCTATGGGCTGGAAGTCGTCTCCGGCATCATTCTGGGGCTCGACACGGACAAGCTCGACGCGGGCGAAGGCATTCTCGAATTCATCGACCAGTCGCAGATTCCGCTCCTGACCATCAACCTTCTGCAGGCTTTGCCGCGCACGCCGCTTTATGACCGTCTGAAGCGGGAAGGCCGGCTGATTGAAGACGCCGACCGCGATTCAAATGTCGATTTTTTCCTGCCCTACGAGCATGTGGTGTCAACCTGGCGTGAGTGCATGGGCCGGGCCTATACGCCGGAAAAGCTGTTTGCCCGGTTCGAGCATCAGGTGCGGGTGACTTATCCGAACCGGCTGCAGCCGCCCAACAGCAGGCAGCGGCTGTCATGGCGCAACATCAAGCGCGGCATGACCATGCTGTCCAACATCATCTGGCACGTGGGTGTGAAAAGCGACTATCGCCGCGTGTTCTGGAAATTCGCCTGGCCGCGCCTCAAAACAGGCGATATCGAGCGGGTCATCAGCGTTGGTCTGGTCGCGCACCATCTGATAGTGTTCGCGCGTGACGCCTCCAGCGGACAGCAGAATGCTTCGTATTACTCGACCAGATTGCGGGACATGCCTGTCGCCGCCGAATGACGCGGCCCGATGATGGCCGCGCAGGTCATTTTCCTGTCTGAACGCCCATGAAGCCGCCGCTTGTGTACGACGTTCTCGTCCTCGGTGCCGGGGCGGCGGGACTGATGTGCGCGCAGGTTGCGGGCGCTCGTGGCCGGGGCGTCGGTGTGATCGAGCAGGCGAAGCGGCCCGCTGAGAAAATCCGCATTTCCGGCGGCGGTCGCTGCAATTTCACCAACCTGCACACCACGCCCGCGAACTTCCTGTCGCGCAATCCGCATTTCTGCAAATCGGCGCTGAGCGGGTTCACCCAGCACGATTTCATCGCGCTGGTTGAGAAGCACCGCATCGCCTATCACGAAAAGACGCGCGGGCAATTGTTCTGCGATGAGTCTTCGCAGCAGATCATCGACATGCTGCTCGATGAGTGCGGCGCGGCTGGCGTGACGCTGCACACGAGCACGAAGATTTCCTCGATCGTGAAGGATGACGGCGGTTTCATCGTCATGACCGATCGCGGCGAGATGCGTGGCCGTTCGCTGGTTGTCGCCACCGGGGGTCCGTCGATCCCGAAAATGGGGTCGAGCGGCTTTGGTTACAAAGTCGCCGAGCAGTTCGGTCTCAGGATCGTGCCGCCGCGCGCAGGGCTGGTGCCGCTCACATTCGATGAGGCTCTGCTCGCCCGCTCAAAGGAACTCGCGGGCGTCTCCGTTGAAACGGTGATCGCCTGCAACGGGACAAAATTCGACGAGGCGATGCTGTTCACCCATCGCGGCTTGAGCGGTCCCGCCATTCTGCAAATCTCATCCTATTGGCGTGACGGCGATGCTATTCAGATCGACATGGCGCCCGGCCTGGATGTCTTCGCCGCGTTGAAAGAGATGCGGCGCGATTATCCGCGTCAGGAGCTCGCGACAGGGCTGGCGCGGCTGCTGCCGGCGCGTCTGGCGCAATGGATCGCGGAGGCGGGCGGCGGCGCCGCGCGGATGGCCGACATGTCCGACCGCCAGCTTCAGGCTGTGGCTGTGCTGGTGAACAGGTGGCAGGTGACGCCGCGCGGCACCGAAGGCTACCGGACGGCGGAAGTCACGCTCGGCGGCGTCGATACGGTCGAATTGTCGTCCAAGACATTTGAAACCAAATCCGTGCCCGGCTTGTTTTTTATCGGCGAAGTGATCGACGTCACCGGCCATCTTGGCGGCTTCAATTTCCAGTGGGCGTGGTCATCGGGTTTCGCCGCGGGCCGAAGCGTCTGAGCGCTGTCACGGAACCGATTGGCGCGGCGAAAACCCCAACCCGCGCGGAAACTGTCCGTAATATGCTGAAACAGAAGGGATATTTCCATCTAAAGGAGGATTGTGTTCGGGGCCGCGAACCTGCTAATCGACTGCGGCGGACGCTGCTATCCGCCATTCAACCTGCATGTGAGCCTGAATTGTCCGCTCAACTCTCATTGGCCGTTGCCGGGCTTGCCCTTGCGATATGGGTCTATCTGATCGCGGCGCGGGGCGACTTCTGGCGAACGCAGAAGTTCGACGATCTTGCGCCGGCGCCCGACGCCCCGAGTTGGCCCACGATCGCGGTTGTCGTGCCTGCGCGCGATGAAGCCGCCGGTGTCGCAGCGTGTGTGACCTCCATTCTGAGCCAACCCTATCCCGGCATGCTGTCGATGGTGCTGGTGGATGATCAGAGTCAGGACGGCACTGCGCAGATTGCGCGCGATGCGGCAGCCGCCATCGGCGCGTCGGATCGTCTCACGGTGTTGCAGGGGCGCCCGCTGCCGTCCGGCTGGACCGGCAAGCTATGGGCCGTAAAGCAGGGGCTGGCCCTCGTCGAAGAGCGGCCATTACAGCCGGAGTACATTCTCCTGACCGACGCCGATATCGTTTATTCCGGTGACGTCCTGATGCGGCTGGTGGCGCGCGCGCAACGCGACAGGCTGGCGATGACGTCGGTGATGGCAACGCTTCGCTGCGAGAGTTTTGCCGAGAAGTATCTGATCCCTGCCTTCATCTTTTTCTTCGGGATGCTTTATCCGTTCGGCTGGGTGCGCAATCCCTCGCGCGCAACCGCCGCGGCTGCGGGCGGATGCATTCTTGCCCGCCGGGATGCGCTGAAGAATGCCGGCGGCATCGAATCCATTCGCGGATCGCTGATCGACGATTGCGCGCTCGGCGCGCGCTTGAAGCAGCAGGGGCCGGTCTGGCTCGGATTTTCGCAGAATGTCAAAAGCGTTCGTGCATCGGACACCATCGCCAGCGTGGGGCAGATGATCTCGCGGTCCGCCTACGCGCAGTTGCGTTATTCAGTGACGATTCTCGCGGGAACCATTCTCGTCATGGCGCTTGTGTTTCTGGCGCCGGTCGTGATCGCGCTGTTCGGGCATGGTTGGGCGGCGGTACTCGCTGCCGCAGCCTGGGTCCTGATGGCGCTCGCGTTCCAGCCCACTCTGCGATACTATGGGCAGTCGGCGTTCTGGGGCCCGGCGCTCCCTGCGATCGCAATCGCTTACATGGTGTTCACGGTCAACTCCGCGGTCCAGCACTTTCAGGGACGTGGCGGAATGTGGAAAGGCCGTGCCCAGGCACAGGTTTCAGGTTCTTAGATGACAACAGCAGGCGAATTGCGGTCCGGCAAGGGCCACAAGGACGAGAACTTCCCCGTTGCGTCGTGGATCGTTCATCCGCGCCATCGTGCGTTGATTCTCGCGTTCTATAATTTCGTTCGCACCGGCGACGACATCGCCGATCATGTCTCGCTGGCGCCGCAGGACAAGCTCGACAAGCTCGATCTGCTCGAAGCCGAATTGCTCGGCAAGGGCGATACCCAGCCGGAAGCGGTGACGCTGCGTCATGCGTTCGCCGAGCGCGGCATGTCGCCGAAGCATGCGCAGGATTTGCTGAATGCGTTTCGTCTCGACGTCACCAAGCTGCGCTATGCGAACTGGGATGAACTGATCCATTACTGTTCGCTCTCGGCGATGCCAGTCGGCCGTTTCATGCTGGATGTCCACGGCGAGGACCGTTCGACATGGGCCGCATCGGATGCGATCTGCGCTGCTCTGCAGATCAACAATCATCTGCAGGATTGCGGCAAGGACTATCTCAACCTTGACCGGGTTTATCTCCCGCAGGATGCGATGAACGCGGCGGGCGCGACGGTGGAGATGCTGGGCGAGGGGCAGTCGCCGCCGGCCTTGCTGAAATGCCTGCACGGACTGGCGCGGCGCACCGAGACGCTGCTGCATGAGGGCCGCTCCCTCGCCGGAGACATCAAGGATACGCGCTTTGCGCTTGAAGTGCGCGTGATTGAGACGTTCGCCGACAGGATCGTCAATCTGCTCAAGGTTCGCGATCCGTTGAGTGAAAAGGTGCATCTGTCGAAAGGGCAGATGGCCGGGATTGCGCTGTCCGCGATGGCGCGAGGTCTGTATCGGCGTGCGACCGGACATTCGTCCGCGGTTCGTCACGTTTCGGGCGCGTAGCGATATCATGACTGCTGCTGACGCCACATCGCAGGTGACTGCACAAGGATCTGCCTCGGGCAGTTCGTTCTACGCGGCGATGCGTATCCTGCCGCGCGAGCAGCGCGATGCGATGTTCCAGATTTACAGCTTCTGCCGTCAGGTCGATGACATCGCCGATTCCAACGATCCGCGCGCGGAGCGCCTTGCGGCGCTCGATCAGTGGCGGCGGGATATCGACGCGCTTTATGCGGGGCATCCGCCCGCGCGCGTGGAGGGCTACATGCCGTCCGTGAAGCAATTCGGGCTGCGCCGCGACGATTTCATAGCCATCATTGACGGCATGGAAATGGACGTGCCCGCTGACATCCGCGCGCCGGACGCCAAGACGCTCGATCTCTATTGCGACCGGGTTGCCAGCGCGGTGGGCCGGTTGTCGGTGCGAGTGTTCGGCCTCGGTGAAGACGACGGCATCCTGCTCGCGCATCATCTGGGCCGCGCGCTGCAACTGACCAACATCCTCCGCGACATCGACGAGGACGCCGGTCTCGGCCGTCTCTATCTGCCGCGCGAGGAACTCAACGCCGCGGGCATCATGTCGAACGATCCGCTGGTGGTCGCTTCCGATCCCCGTCTGCCGCGCGTCTGTGAGGCGATCCTCAAGCAGGCGCGCAGCCACTTCGCCAAGTCGAACGACATCATGGCGCGCAATTCACGCCGCGTCGTTCGCGCGCCGAAGATCATGTCGGAATACTATCACGCGATCCTTGAAAAGCTGGTCGAGCGCGGTTTCGCGCTGCCGCGCAAGCCGGTCAAGCTCAGCAAGGCCGCCAAGATTTTCATTCTCATCCGGTACGCATTCATCTGATGGCAAAAGCTCATATCATTGGCGCCGGGGTCTCCGGCCTGTCGGCGGCTGTTCGGCTCGCGAATGAAGGATTCGAGGTTCACGTCCACGAGGCGACGCAGCAGGCCGGCGGCCGCTGTCGCTCGTACTATGATGGCGCCACCGACATGGTCATCGACAACGGCAATCACCTGCTGCTTTCGGGCAATCTCCATGCGCGATCTTATGCGCTGTCCATCGGCAGCGAGGCCGGTCTTGTCGGACCTGAGCGCGCGCAGTTCGATTTCGTCGATCTGAAAACGGACAAGCGCTGGAAGCTCGATCTCGGCAACGGCCGCATTCCGACGTGGTTGTTCGACAAGACGCGGCGCGTGCCGGACACGAGCGTTGGCGATTATCTCGCGCTCGCGCCGGTGATCTGGGCGGGAACGGATGCGCTGGTCGGCAACACCATCAAGTGCGAAGGCACGTTGTATGACCGGCTGGTGCAGCCGCTGTTGCTTGCCGCGCTGAACGTCGATCCGCCGGATGGCTCGGCGGGGCTTGCAGGCGCCATCGTGCGCGAGACGCTGCTTGCGGGCGGCAAGTCCTGCCGTCCGCTGATCGCGCGTGAAGGTTTAAGCACGGTCCTTGTCGATCCCGCGATCAAGCTGATCCGCGAGAAGGGCGGCACCGTCAATCTCGGTCACGAACTGCGTCAGGTTCTGATGGCCGGTGAATCTATCTCGATGCTGGAATTTGTCGACGACACGATTGCCGTCACTCCGCGCGACGTGGTGGTGCTCGCCGTGCCGCCGCGTTCGGCTGCTGCAATTCTTCCGGGATTGAAGACCCCGACGAAGTTTCGCGCCATTGTGAATGCGCATTTCCGCTACGATCCGCCGGATAACACGCCGCCGATGATGGGCGTGATCGGCGGCTTGATCGAATGGCTGTTCGCATTCCATCAGCGGCTGTCGATCACGATCAGCGACGCCGACCGGCTGGTGAATGTGCCGCGCGAACAGCTTGCGCGCGATATCTGGCGCGACATCTGCAAGGCTGCCGGCATCAGCAATGAGGTGGCGGAAGGTCCATTGCCGCCGTGGCAGATTGTGCGCGAGCGCCGCGCGACATTTGAGGCGACCCCGGAACAAAATGCCATGCGTCCAGGGACTGCCACCGATTGGAAAAACCTGTTTCTCGCGGGCGATTGGACTGATACGGGACTGCCTGCGACCATTGAAGGGTCGATCCGCTCAGGCGACAAGGCCGCTGATATGGCCTTAAAAATGCAATAAAATCAGTATTTTACGGACTTTCCATGACGCTTCTTGACGACCATAGGACTGCTGCTGCGCCCAGCGCGCCGGCCCTTGAGAACAGCATTGAAGCCGCCTCCAGCGCGATTCTGGACGTGCGCAAGGCTGACGGGCACTGGGTGTTCGAGCTTGAGGCCGACGCCACGATTCCGGCCGAGTACGTCCTGCTGCGGCACTATCTCGCCGAGCCTGTCGATAGCGTGCTGGAAGCGAAGATTGGTAATTATCTCCGCCGCATCCAGAACGACAACGGCGGCTGGTCGCTGTTCTACGGCCACGAGTTCGACATGAGTGCGAGCGTGAAGGCCTACTTCGCGCTGAAGATGATCGGCGACAAGCCGGAAGCGCCGCATATGAAGAAGGCGCGCGAGGAGATTCTTCGCCGCGGCGGCGCGATCAAGAGCAACGTCTTCACACGCATCATGCTGGCGCTGTTCGGCGTCGTGACCTGGCGCGCCGCACCGATGATGCCGGTCGAGATCATGCTGCTGCCGCGGTGGTTTCCGTTTCACCTGACCAAGATTTCGTACTGGGCGCGCACCGTGATCGTGCCGCTGCTGGTACTGATGAACAAGAAGCCGCGTGCGCGTAATCCGCTCGGCGTCGGCATCGACGAACTGTTCCATGAAGACCCGAAGTCCATCGGCATGACGGCGAAGGCGCCGCATCAGAGCCAGCTCTGGTTCACGGGCTTCGATCTGCTCGACAAGGTCCTGCGCGTCGTCGATCCGCTGTTTCCGAAAGCTCCGCGCCAGCGCGCCATCGACAAGGCGGTGGCGTTCGTCACCGAGCGTCTGAACGGCATCGATGGGCTTGGCGCGATCTTCCCGGCGATGGCCAACACCGTGATGATGTACGATCTGCTCGGCTATCCGAAGGATCATCCGCATTACGTGCTGGCGCGGCAGTCGATCGAAAACCTTCTCGTGATCAAGGATGACGAGGCCTATTGCCAGCCGTGCGTGTCGCCGATCTGGGACACCGCGCTGACCGCACACACCATGATCGAGGTCGGCGGCGAGAAGGCGGTTGCGTCGGCGAAAGCCGCGCTCGACTGGCTGAAGCCGAAGCAGGTGCTCGATGTCGAGGGCGACTGGATCGAGAAGCGGCCCGGTGTGCGGCCCGGTGGCTGGGCGTTCCAGTATAACAACGCGCATTACCCGGATCTCGACGACACCGCCGTCGTGGTGATGGCGATGGACCGCGCACGCGGTACGCTCAATGCTGGCGAAAAATACGACGAGGCGATTGCGCGCGGCCGTGAATGGATCAACGGCCTTCAGAGTAAAGATGGCGGCTGGGCCGCGTTCGATGCCGACAATCTCGAATACTATCTGAACAACATTCCGTTTTCGGATCACGGCGCGCTGCTCGATCCGCCGACGGAAGACGTGACCGCGCGCTGCGTCTCGATGCTGGCCCAGCTCGGCGAGACTATCGAAACCAGCGCTCCGCTGGCGCGGGGCGTCGAGTATCTCCGCCGCACCCAGTTGGCGGACGGTTCATGGTTCGGCCGCTGGGGCGTCAACTATATCTACGGGACCTGGTCGGTGCTTTGCGCGCTGAATGCCGCCGGCGTCGATCACAAGGACACGGTGATCGCAAAAGCGGCCGACTGGCTGATCTCGATCCAGAATCCGGATGGCGGCTGGGGTGAGGACGGCAACAGCTACAAGCTCGAATACCGGGGCTATGAGAAGTCCGATTCGACGGCCTCCCAGACCGCCTGGGCCACGCTGGCGCTGATGGCCGCAGGGAAGGTGGACCATCCCGCCGTCCAGCGGGGGATCGCCTATTTGATTCAATTCCAGGGCAAGGACGGGCTCTGGACCGAGCCGCAGTACACCGGGGGCGGGTTCCCACGTGTGTTCTATTTGCGATACCACGGATATTCCAAGTTCTTCCCGCTGTGGGCGCTGGCGCGGTATCGGAATCTGCGTAATACTAACAGCCGCTTCGTGGGGATTGGAATGTGATTATAGGCGCGGGCGGGGACGCCGCACACGACGGGCTGCCAGTCCTGATTGTTACTGGCCTGAAACAGGAAGCCCGCATCGCTGCAGGGCCCGGTCTCACCGTCATCTGCAGTTCCAGCAATCCAGTTCAGCTACGTGAAATGATGACGTCCTTCGACCCGGCGAGCATTCGCGGCATCGTGAGCTTTGGCGTCGCGGGCGGACTCAATCCCGAATTGAAGTCCGGCGACGTGGTGATCGCGTCGGAGATTCTGGCCGGCAAGAAGCGCTGGTCGACGGCGGCTGCACTCACTGAAAATCTCGTCGCGCTTCCGGTGAAGCGCCGCCGCGTGGTGGTGCCCGGCATTCTCGCGGGCGTCGAGGAAGTGGTAACCGGACAGGTCGCCAAGGCGGCGCTGCGCGCCACCACTGGCGCGGATGCCGTCGATATGGAGAGCCACATCGCGGCGCGTTACGCCGAGCACTACGGCCTGCCGTTTGCCGCCGTGCGCGTGATCTCCGATCCGGCGCACCGCGCGCTGCCCGAATTGACGATGAGCGCGATCAAGCCGAACGGCAATGTCGACATGTGGAAGGTGATGCGCGGCATCGCGCGCAACCCGAAGTCCATTCCGCACCTGATCTCGACCGGACGCGATTTCAGCCGCGCCTTGCGGTCGCTGAAGGGCTGCCGCGAGGCGCTGGGTTAAGACTTTCAGTCGCTTTTTCAGGCAAACAAAAAAAGCGCGGGCAATGCCCGCGCCTTTTTGATTTGAATGCGGTCCGAAATCAGGCTGCGGTCGATGCGCTGGTCGCAGGAGCCGCCTGCTTTGCAGCTTCGAGCTTGGCCGCCTTGTCAGCCGCAGCCTTGGCTTCATCCGCGCGGATTTCCGACAGACGCTTCTGCACTTCCGACGAGAACACGTACTGCGCCGGGCGCTGCTTGCTGAGATCGATTTCCGGCGCCATCGGGCCTTCGGTCTTGATGCCGCGAATGGCGACCCAGGCCGCCTTCAGCGGATTGGACAGCGCAGCGTTGGCCGCGGTCGGCTCGTAGCCGCAGTGGGCCATACAGTCGGCGCACTTCTCGTACTTGCCGGTGCCGTAGGAATCCCAGTCGGTGGTCTCCATCAGTTCCTTGAAGGTCTTGGTGTAGCCTTCGCCGAGCAGATAGCAGGGCTTCTGCCAGCCGAAGATGTTGCGGGCAGGCATGCCCCACGGCTCGCACTCGAAGTTCTGGTTGCCGGCGAGGAAGTCGAGGAACAGGCCGGAATGCATGAAATTCCACTTCTTGCCCTTGCCGTAAGCGAACACCTTGCGGAACAGTTCCTTGGTGTTCTTGCGGTTCAGGAAGTGCTCCTGATCCGGCGCGCGCTCGTAGGCATAGCCCGGCGACATCGAGACGCCGACGCCGAGCTCAGTGGTGAAGTCGAGGAATTTCGCGATCTCTTCGGCCGGATGATTGTCGAAGATGGTCGCGTTGACGTTGACCGTGAAGCCGCGCGCCTTGGCAGCCTTGATCGCGGAGACGGCGCGATCAAACACACCCTTCTGCGATACGGCCTTGTCGTGATGGTCCTTCAGGCCATCAAGATGGACCGAGAAGAACAGGTAAGGCGAGGGCTCGAACAGATCGAGCTTCTTCTCGAGCAACAGAGCGTTGGTGCAGAGCGAGACGAACTTCTTGCGCGCCACGAGGCCGCGCACGATCTCGCCGATCTCCTTGTGGATCAGCGGTTCGCCGCCCGGAATGGCGACCATCGGAGCGCCGCACTCGTCGGCGGCGTCCCAGCATTCCTGCGCCGTCATGCGGCGATTCAGGATCGCATCCGGATAGTCGATCTTGCCGCAGCCGACACAAGCGAGGTTGCAACGGAACAGCGGCTCCAGCATCAGCACCAGCGGATAGCGCTTGCGGCCAAGCAGCTTCTGCTTGACGAGATACGAGCCGATCTTGATCTCTTTGAAAAACGGTATCGCCATGAATGTTTATCTTTCTTGCATCACGGGAGTGAGGCGCGGCTGACGCTGCGTCAGTTCGGCCGGCAGTCTGAACTCGATATTTTCCTCCCGGCCCGGCAGCACGGACACTGAGACCGGTCCGATTCTCCGCAGGGCGTCAATCACATCATCCACCAGCACCTCGGGCGCCGAAGCGCCTGCGGTGATGCCGATGGTCGTCGCGTCTTTCAACCATTCAGGATTGAGCTGGCTGCCGTCGGCGATCAGATAGCTCGGGACACCGACTTCGGTCCCGATTTCGCGGAGGCGGTTGGAGTTGGAGCTGTTGGTCGCGCCGACCACCAGAATGACGTCGACGAGCTTGCTGAGGTCTCGCACCGAAGACTGGCGGTTTTGTGTCGCGTAGCAGATGTCGCGGGTGTCCGGGCCTTCCAGGTCCGAGAAACGGTCTTCCAGCGCCGCGATGATGTCGCGGGTATCGTCGACACTCAGCGTGGTCTGGGTGATGTACGCCATCGGCTCGTCGCTCGGCAGGTCGAGCGCGGCGACGTCTTCAACGCTTTGAACGAGGATCACGGGGCCGGGGACCTGTCCCATGGTGCCGACCACTTCCGGATGACCTTCGTGACCGATCAGGACCAGCTTGCGTCCCTTGGAAACGTAGCGCTTGCCCTGATTGTGAACTTTCGTGACCAGCGGGCAGGTGGCGTTGAGGACCGGAAGGCTGCGAGCCGCGGCCTCTTCCTCGACGCTCTTGGCAACGCCGTGGGCGCTGAACACCGTGATGGCGTTCGCAGGCACTTCGTGCAGGTCTTCAACAAACACCGCGCCCTTGGCCTTCAGGCTTTCGACCACGTACTTGTTGTGCACGATCTCATGGCGGACATAGACCGGCGGGCCATACTTCTCCAGCGCGCGTTCGACGATCTCGATCGCGCGCACGACCCCCGCGCAGAAGCCGCGCGGCTGAGCCAGCAGGATTTTCATCTCCCGCTTTTGGGTCACCGGATTAAGCAAGCTGCACCGCGCTGATTTCGCCTTCGCGGCCGAGCGCCTCGAAGACGCGCGTCACGATGCCCTTGGCGTCAAGACCGGCCTTTGCATACATCGCAGCCGGTGAGTCCTGGTCGATGAACGTATCCGGAAGAACCATGGAGCGAACCTTCAGTCCCTTGTCGAGTGCGCCGTTCTCCGCAAGAGTGTGCAAGACTTGTGCCCCGAAGCCGCCGATCGAGCCTTCCTCGATGGTAACCAGCACGTCGTGGTCGCGCGCCAGACGCAGGACCAGGTCCGTGTCGATGGGCTTGGCAAAGCGTGCATCAGCCACCGTGGCGGTCAAGCCGTGGGTTTTTAGAATGTCTGCAGCCTTGAGCGCTTCGCCGAGCCGGGTGCCGAGGGAGAGCAGGGCGACCGAGGAGCCTTCGCGGACGATGCGGCCCTTGCCGATCTCCAGCGGAACGCCGACGGAAGGCAGATCCACGCCGACGCCATCGCCGCGCGGGAAGCGAATGGCCGAAGGACGATCGTCGATCGCAGCCGCGGTCGCCACCATGTGCACGAGTTCGGCTTCGTCGGCCGCGGCCATCAGGACCATGCCGGGGAGACAGCCGAGATAAGTGATGTCGAACGACCCGGCATGGGTCGGGCCGTCGGCACCCACGAGGCCTGCGCGGTCGATGATGAAACGAACCGGCAGACCCTGAATGGCCACATCGTGCACCACCTGGTCATAGGCGCGCTGCAGGAAGGTGGAGTAGATCGCGACGAACGGCTTCAGGCCTTCGGAGGCAAGACCGGCGGCGAACGTCACCGCATGCTGTTCGGCGATGCCGACGTCGAACGTGCGGTCCGGGAAGGCTTTGTTGAAGATGTCGACGCCGGTGCCGGACGGCATCGCCGCGGTGATGGCGACGATCTTGTTGTCCTTCTCGGCTTCCTGCACGAGGCTGTTGCCGAACACCTTGGTATAGGCTGGCGCGTTGGCCTGGGCCTTGGCCTGCTTGCCGGTGGCGACGTCGAACTTGACGACGCCATGGTACTTGTCGGCGGACGCCTCGGCCGGGGTGTAGCCCTTGCCCTTTTCGGTGACGACATGGATCAGGGTCGGGCCAACCTTGGAATCGCGCACGTTCTTGAGAACAGGGAGCAGGTGGTCGAGGTTGTGGCCGTCGATCGGGCCGACATAGTAGAAGCCGAGTTCTTCAAACAGCGTGCCACCCGACAGCATGCCGCGTGCGTATTCCTCCGCGCGCTGCGCCCCTTTCTCGACGAACTTCGGCAGCCGCTTGGCGACCTGCTTGCCGATCTCGCGCAGCGAGCGGTAGGTGTTGCTGGATGTCAGGCGCGACAGATAGGACGACATTGCCCCGACCGGCGGCGCAATCGACATCTCGTTGTCGTTGAGGATGACGATCAGGCGTGAATCCATCGCGCCGGCATTGTTCATGGCTTCATAGGCCATGCCTGCGGACATCGCGCCGTCGCCGATCACCGCGATGACATTGTTGTTGCCGCCGGACAGGTCGCGGGCCACGGCCATGCCGAGACCGGCGGAAATCGAGGTCGAGGAGTGCGCCGCACCGAAGCAATCGTATTCGCTCTCCGCGCGCTTGGTGAAGCCGGACAGGCCACCGCCCTGACGCAGCGTCCGAATCCGGTCGCGGCGCTCGGTGAGGATCTTGTGCGGATAGGCCTGATGACCGACGTCCCAGATGACGCGGTCCGCGGGCGTATTAAAAACATGATGTATTGCGACGGTCAGTTCCACGACACCAAGACCGGAGCCCAGATGACCACCCGTGACCGCAACTGCGTTGATCGTTTCCGCGCGAACTTCTGCTGCAACTTGAGGCAGATCGCTTTCTTTCAGCTTGCGAAGATCGGCGGGCGACTTGATTGCGTCGAGCAATGGGGTCGATGAGGTCATACCAAGGCTTCCAATGCGACTGTGGAACAAGACGTGAACATTTTGCAGTGTAGCATTATTGCAGCTATTCAGCAGTAGTTCTGAGGAACTGCTGGTTAATTGCCACTATTGTGTGACTTAAGGGCATCGTTTGAGGCATCAGTAAGTTAACCGCCTGCCTCCCCGGCAGTTGCCTTTACCCCAAGCTGGTCGCCAGAAATAGAAAGAAAACCTGTGCTGACAAGGACTATTGTATCGCTTGTTCGTTTCTGCACGCGCCATGCATGGCTGGTCCTCGTGGCTGGCTTGGCTCTGGCTGCGGCGGCGGGCGTCTATTCCCACCGGAACTTTGCCATCAATACCGATGTTGCGAAGCTGATTTCTCCCGATCTGGACTGGCGAAAGCGCGAAATTGACTACGAAAAGGCCTTTCCGGGCCGAAATGACTCGATTCTGGCCGTTGTAGAGGCGCAGACGCCGGAACTGGCCCGTCAGGCCGCCGACGCCCTTGAGAAGAAGTTGCAGCCACAGACCGACAGGTTCATTTCCATCCGCCGTCCGGGCGGGGGCGCTTTTTTCGACAATAACGGACTTTTGTTCCTGCCGACCTCCGAGGTGGCCAAACAAACCAGCCAACTGGCCTCCGCGGCCCCGATTTTCGACATCCTGGTGGATGATCCCAGCCTGCGCGGCCTGACCGGCGTGCTGGAGTTCGGCCTCGCCGGAGCGGCGAGAGGGCAGTATTCGCGCGACTCCATGGCCCGGCCGCTCAACGAGGTCGCGGATGCTGTCGAAAAGGTGCTGGCGGACAAGCCCGCTCCATTCTCGTGGCGCGAGCTTTCCAGCACCGAGCCGCTAACGGATGCCGACAAGCGGGTCCTGCTCCTGATCCGGCCGGTTCTCGATTTCAAGGCGCTGGAACCCGGCGGCGCGGCCACCGATGCCATCCGCAAGGCGGCTGCGGACACCAACCTTGCCAGGGACTTTGGCGCCCGCGTCCGCCTGACGGGGCCGGTGCCAATCGCGAACGATGAATTCTCGACGGTGCAGGAGGGGGCGCTGTTCACCCACGGCGGCACCGTCCTCATCGTTCTGTTCATCCTGTGGTGCGCGCTGAAATCGTCCAAGATCATCGGCGCCGTGTTCGTCACCCTGATCATCGGATTGTCGATCACCACCGCCGTGGGCCTTATGCTGGTGGGGGCGTTCAATCTGATCTCGATTGCATTCTTTGTGCTGTTCGTCGGCCTTGGCGTCGATTTCGGCATTCAGTACAGCGTGAGATACCGCGCCGAGCGTCACGAGATCGACAGTCTCGATCCGGCTCTGGAAAAGGCTGCGGAATACTCCGCCGTTCCATTGACGCTGGCGGCGGTCGCGACCGCGGCGGGCTTCCTGTCGTTCCTGCCGACCGACTACAAGGGCGTGTCGGAGCTCGGGAAGATTGCCGGCGCGGGCATGATCATCGCGTTCATCGCGGCGATCACCGTGCTGCCTGCACTGCTGAAGATTCTGAATCCTCCCGGCGAAGCGGAGCCGCTCGGTTTCAAGTTCCTGGCTCCCGTCGACCGTTTTCTTGAAGATCATCGCGTCGGTGTGGTGGCGGCGACGCTCGGCGTCGCCGTGCTCGGCTTGCCGCTGCTGTATTTCCTGCAGTTCGATTTCAATCCGATGAACCTGCGCAGCGCCAAGGTGGAGTCGGTAGCGACCTATCTCGATCTGCGCCGCGATCCCAATACCGGTACCAATGCGGTGGAGGTGCTGGCGCCTTCGGTTGCCAAGGCGAAGGAGATTCAGGCCAGTCTCGCGAAACTTCCCGAAGTGTCGCGAACCATTTCGCTCGATACGTTCATCCCGGACGATCAGCCCGCCAAGCTCGCGATCATTCGCAAGGCCGCGGCGCAGCTCAATCCGATCCTGAATGAAACCCCGCGCGGCGCTGCGCCGTCGGACGAGGAAAATGTCGCTGCCCTCAAAGGCTCGGTGGAAAGCCTGCGCAAGAGCGCTGGCGACGACAAGGGCCCGGGAGCTGTCGCAGCGCGGCGCCTTGCCGATGCCCTTGCCAAACTTGCGCAGGCCAGCAAAGCCATGCGCGACAAGGCCGAAGCCACCTTCATCTCGCCGTTGAACGTGGCGCTCGATCAGGTGCGCGGCTTGCTCAAGGCGCAGCCGGTCAGCGTGAAAACCCTTCCGCCGGATATCCTGCACGACTGGACCGCGACCGACGGCAGGACGCGCGTCGAGGTTCAGCCCAAGGGCGATCCCAACGATAACGATACGTTGCGCACGTTTGCCGCCGCTGTGCTGAAGGTGCAGCCCGAGGCGATCGGCGGGCCGATCTCGATCCTGAAATCCGGCGACACCATCGTCCGGGCCTTCATTCATGCGGGTTTCTGGGCGCTGCTGTCGATTTCGATCCTTCTGTGGATCGTGCTGCGCCGGATCGGCGACGTGCTTCTCACCCTGGTGCCGCTGGTGCTGGCGGGCGTGGTGACGCTCGAGATTTGTGTGCTGATCGGCCTGCCGATGAACTTCGCCAACATCATCGCATTGCCGCTGCTGCTCGGCATTGGTGTGGCGTTCAAGATTTACTATGTCACCGCGTGGCGGGCGGGGCAGACCGATCTGCTGCAGTCCAGTCTGACGCGGGCGATCTTCTTCAGCGCGATGACAACCGCGACGGCCTTCGGCAGCCTGTGGCTGTCGAGTCATCCCGGTACATCAAGCATGGGCAAACTGCTGGCGCTGTCGCTGGTCACCACGCTCGCCGCGGCGGTGCTGTTCCAGCCGGCGCTGATGGGGCGTCCGCGCGATCATAAATAGATGCGATCCGATCGGCTCGATCGGATCGCATGTGAAGTGTTATTTGCGGCGAACCGGCTTTCGGTCCGCTACGGAAGCCTTAGCGGGGCGCGTTGGCGATTTCCGGGAGCAGGCAGATGTCGGCATGTGCGGCGTCAGGCGTGCCTGCTTTTGCTCCGGTCTTTGGCGCTGCCGTCTTGGGGGTGCCGATCGGGGTCGGGAACGGCGCGGCGCCACCCTTGGCGGCGGGAGCCTTCTGACCCTGACCCGCCAGGGACGCATTGTCGGTAACGCGGGTCCAGGTCTGCCCGCCGCAGAGAATCATGGCGACGCAGCCTTCGACGCGAAGCGAATTGGCCGATTTGAGCTGGATATTGGCGTCGTATGTCTTGCCGCTGGTGGCGTCGTAAATCTGGCCTTCCCACTTGTCCTTCTCGTCTTCCGCCTTCTTCATGTTCAGAAGAACGGGGATTCCGAGAGTTAGCCGTGTCCGCTTGGCCTTGTCGGGGTTCTTGCTGTCGATGTTGCCGGGAATCTTTTCGGAGGCAATGACCCCCCAAAGCCGGGAATTGCAGTCGACGATCCGAATCGTTGCCTTGTCCTCCTCGACCTTCCATTCACCCAGCGGTTCGGCGGCTGAAGCAGCACCGGTCGCGGCCAGCAGGAACATTCCACTAAGCGCTATTTTTCGCATGAATCCTCGCGTGCATTGCAACTAACTTAAACACAAAAGCCGTCCGCAGTTCCAGAATTGACAAAAGGACGCATACACTAATTTCAGTTGACTAGACGCCCGGCAAACGAAGTATGTATGACATCATGCAGTCAAATCTAGACATTTCAGAGATGTTCGCGGATCGTCAATTCCAGCGCAACGCTCTGCACACGCGGTATCTGAACGAACAGCTCGTTCGCGTCCTCAAGACCATCGGTTACGATGTCGGCTTTCAGCGGGGGCAGGGCCAGTATCTGTTCGACCGGGATAACGACCGCTATCTCGATCTCCTCAGCGGGTTCGGCGTCTTCGCACTTGGCCGCAATCATCCGGCCGTCAAGAATGCGCTCAAAAGCGTCCTCGACAGCGATCTGCCCAATCTTGTTCAGCTCGATCTGTCGACGCTGGCGGGAATTCTCGCCGAGCGCCTGATCGCGCATGTGCCTTATCTCGACAAGGTGTTTTTTGCGAATTCAGGGACGGAATGTGTCGAAGCTGCGATCAAGTTCGCGCGCGGTGCGACGGGCCGGACCGGCATCGTCTATTGCGACCATGCCTATCACGGGCTGTCCTACGGCTCGCTGTCACTGACCGGCGACAAGAACTTCCGCGACGGATTCGGCCCGCTGCTGCCGGACTGCACGTCGATTCCGTTCAACGACCTCGCGGCGCTTGAGAAGGCGCTGTCCTCGCGTCAGGTGGCGGCCTTTATCGTCGAGCCTATTCAGGGCAAGGGCGTCAACATGCCGGACGAGGGCTATCTCGCCGGGGCGGCCGCGCTCTGCAAGCGCTACGGCACGATCTTCGTTGCGGATGAAATCCAGACCGGCATGGGCCGCACGGGACGCTTCCTCGCGGTCGAGCACTGGAATGTCGAACCCGACATGGTGCTGCTGTCGAAGTCTCTCTCCGGCGGTCATGTGCCGGTCGGCGCGGTGCTGACGCGCAAGGCGATCTTCGACAAGATTTTCGACCGCATGGACCGCGCCGTGGTGCATGGATCGACGTTCTCGAAGAACGATCTGGCCATGGCCGCCGGCATCGCGACACTGGAAGTCCTCAAGCAGGAGAAGGTGATCGAGAATGCGGCGGCGCGCGGCGACGAGCTTCTGTCGAATTTGTCCGCGATGATTCCGCGCTACGAACTGCTCAAGAATGTTCGTGGCAAGGGACTGATGATCGGCGTCGAGTTCGGCCCGCCGAAGTCGCTCAAGCTGAAGGCGTCATGGGCGATGCTGGAAGCGGCGAGCAAGGGCCTGTTCTGTCAGCTCATCACTATCCCGCTGTTCAAGGATCACAAGATCCTCAGCCAGGTCTCCGGCCACGCCAGCCACACCATCAAGCTGCTGCCGGCGCTGACGATAACCCCGGACGATTGCAACTGGATCACCAACTCATTCGATCAGGTGATCGAGGCAAGCCACCGTGTGCCCGGCGCGATCTGGTCGCTGGGCAAGACGCTGGTCGATAACGCGGCAAGAAAATCGGCCTGACCAAGAAAATCAGCCCGACCGAAGTCAGGCTGATCGGATTGGCTTATTCGAGATCATCGCGAAAAAGTGCGCGGCTTACTGGCCGTGGCTCTTGAGGACAGCGTCGCACCGCTTGCTGATCTTTGCGCGGTGCGCCTGCAGGCAGCCGAGAATCACAAAATCACCCTCGTTCATCACAGAGCGGCAGTGGCGCGAGACGTCAGGCGCGCAGGCCTTCTGCTCGTCCGGTGTTCCACCACGCTGCGGAGCTTGCGCGAAGGCGCCAACCGTTGCCGAGACGAGGAGAGTGGTCGCAAGAAGTGCTTTGAACATCGTTATCCCTTATCAAGATTCAGCGTTCGACTTGGCTGGACTATAGGTCGAACACACCAGAACGCCAGATACAAGTCATTCGCGCCGGGATAAGGGCGGAGTATTTCGTCAGGGTGTGGCGAAGATGCACGGCTTCCTTGCGAGGCAACATGAGTGGTTACGAACAATTGCCACAATTCGCCGGTGCGCCGGGCAATCTTAGCCCGGCGACAATGTCCCTGGCGGAAGCGGGTTCCGCCGGAGCAGCACCAGAGCGACGATCAGCGTCGGAACCAGAATGGCGGCACCCAGAACGGCGATCTGCACTGGCGAGATCGGCATGATGCCGCCGCCGGGCGTGGCGATGATGAAGCCGCCTATCACCAGCAGTACCCGGATCGGCCACTCCAGTGCTCCCGCTCGCCGCAGGTTTCCGATGAAGACTTGATAACCCTGAATGCCGCCGCAGATGAACAGCGTGCCGATTCCCGCCATCGCCATCAGGCGAAGCGCCTCAAGATAGGGCGCGTTGCCCTGCAGAACGAGCGCTGGGTTCATGACGAAGAAGAAGGGCAGGAAGTAGATGATGCTGCCGACCCACATGGATTCCCAGCCGGTCTTCATCGCGGGCGAGCCCGCAATGCCGGCTGCGGCGAACGAGGCAATCGCCACAGGCGGCGTGATCGACGACAGCATGCCCCAGTAGAAGATGAACATATGGACGGCCATCTTGTTGAGGCCCGCCTTCTCGAGCGCGGGGGCAACCAGAATGGCGAGGAAGATATAGCAGGCAGTTGTCGTGAGGCCGAGCCCCAGGACCAGGCTTGTGAACGCGCACATCACCAGCAGCAGGATCGCGTTGTCTCCGGCCAGGCGCAGCAGATCATTGGCAAGACTGGAGATGACGCCGGTCATCGAAAAGGCACCGATGAGAAGTCCGCAACCCGCAAGAATGCCGGCCAGCTCGACGAAGGTGCGTCCGTTGACTTCAAGGAACTTGTTGATGGTTGCGAAGGTCCAGCGGGTATCTTTCGAGAAAAACTGATTGAGCGCCAGCAGAAGGGCGGTCGCATAGAACGGCGCATGGCTCTCGCGTTTGAAATAGAGCAACATCACGATCAAGAGCGCGATGACAAAAACGTAGTACCAGCCTTCCTTGATGGTGTCCCACACCCGCGGCAATTCCGAACGCGGAATGCCCGCGAGGTTGTGACGCGCGGCGTAGGAGTCCACCTGCATGAAGAGGCCGAGATAATAGAGGCCCGCCGGGATAACGGCGGCGAGCGCGACTTCGGCGTAGCTGACATTCAGGAATTGGGCGATCACGAACGCGGTCGCGCCCATCACCGGAGGGGCGAGCACCGCGCCGGTGGAGGCGCAGGCCTCAATGGCGGCGGCATAGGAGGCGCGGAAGCCGCTCTTCTTCATCACCGGAATGGTCATCGTGCCCGCGGTCAGCACATTCGAGATGATCGAACCGGACATCATGCCGAGCAGGCCGCTGGCAAAAATGCAGACCTTGGCGGCGCCGCCACGGAATGTGCCGCAGAGCGCGAAAGCGATGTTGATGAAAAACTTGCCGGCGCCGGTCATCATCAGCGCGGTGCCGAACACAAGGAAGCCGATCACCGTGTCTGCAAACGCCTGAATCGGAATTCCGAGCAGGCTTTCACCGGACAGGACGTGATAGGCGGTGGCCTGTTCAAGGGTCGACTGCGTTCCACGGAACGGCCCGAGCCAGCTTGCATCGGCGAACAGCGGATAAACGGTGAAGGGCAGGACGCAGAGCAGCAGACTCCAGCCACCGGTGCGCCGCAGCGCTTCCATCAGCAGCGCCCACATGATGAGACCGCTGACGATCACCGGCTGCGGAGCGCCGGCGAATTCCCATCCCAGCGCCGCGGCCTGACGAATGTTCGCCATCAGGTAGATCGCGGCGCAGAACGTGACGACAAACAGAATGATGTCGTACAAGGGGATGCGATCGAGCGAGGCTGTCTCCGATCCTGGAAAGATCAGGAACGTGAACGGCAGCATCAGCGCGATCAGCAGATAGAAGTATTCGGTGTTGAGCTGGGTATATCCGACGAAGAAGCGAAGGGCGAACTGCTGATTGATGCAGAGCAGGATCGTCGCGGCCGTTGCAATGACGAGCGCCCAGCGCCATCCGCCGCTGAGCGTGCGGACTCGTGTGACCTCGGCCTCCTGCAGTCCGCCGGTGCCGGCGTGCGGATCGTCAAACACAACTCTCTTCTGCGCCGATTCAATGGTCGCAGCGGTGGAGGTTTGGTTGCTATCGGACGGAGCTGACATAGGCGATACCGGAAGTGAGAGGTTTGCGGCGTCCGCATAGCGGGATCGAAACACCGACTCCAACATTCGCATTCCACATCAGCGGAAATTTTCGCGAATGTTAAAATCGGTGCACTGTCGAATACAAGTGGTTGGCCGGGTTTCGATCCGGCACTCGCCCCGCGGGCTGTTGTCATCCCGCGGCGGCGAATCTCGGATTCGCTTTATTCGAATCCGTTCGGCAGGTTGGCCTTGGCGAGCGCGGCTTTGCGCGCCGCCATCCATCCGGAGAGGAAGGCGGCAGGCTCGCCCGGTGCGCTGGCGGTGTTATAGGCCTTCCATGCGTCGGCAAGCACGCCCTGACGCTTGATCAGGTCGTTGTTATACTTCTCGTCCGCGTCGCTCCACTGGCCGGCTTCCTTCAGCGCCTTCGCGGCGCCCGGATGATACGGAATCACCCACTGCTTGGTCTGCTTCTTGACGTCGAGACCTGATGCGCCCGGCGCGGAGTCCTTATACCCGTCGTAGCCGTTGATCATCGCCTTGGTGAGCGCATAGATCTGGTCCGCTGGCTGCGAGGCGTAGGTCGTCGCGATGGGGTAGGGGTAAGCGGCGAGTTTCAGAGGAGATGCCGGGGTGATGCCTGCGCCGCACGTCGTCACATGCGGATTGAAGAATGCGCCGACCTTCTTGACGCGCTCCCATGCCGCCTTGTCCTCCGGCGGAAGTTCGGGCCAGACCAGACCGCGCGGCGAGGTTTCGACTTCCTTGGCGGGGCCGGTCACCGTTGAAGCGAACGCGCCGTCGGCGTCGTTGTTGACGAGGCCCTTCCACATCGCGCCGTAGCTCGCGAACTCAACGATCTTGACATCCTTCTGGGTCAGGCCGCCGTAGGCGATGATCGCAAGCGCGTTCTGGTTGAGCGCGGGCGAGCCGACCACGAAGCCGAGGCGCTTGCCCTTGAAGTCTTTCCATTCCTTGACGCCGGAATCCTTTGTGACGCCGACCGACAGTCCGTTGCAGTCCACTGTCGAAAGAGTCATCTGCAGCGCCTGCGGACCCCATTCCTTGACGCCGAATTCAAACACGCCTTCCTGCGCGAAGTAGACGCCGGTGCCCATCCAGGCGAGCACCGCGCGGTTGGTCCGCAGCGGAGCCAGGCGCGCGACGTCGTTGCCGGCGGGCAGCACGCGAACGTCGGAACCGTATTTGTCTTTCAGGACCTTTCCGACGCCCACGGCGATGTTGAAGCCGGACGTGCCGGTATCATAGGCAGTGAATGCCATCGTCGGCGGTAGTTTGATGTCCTGAGCGAGCGCGGGCGCAGCCGTTGTGCCCGCAAGGAACAGAGTCGCAATGGTTGTGATCTTTTTCTTCATGATATCCCCTCCGTATTGCTTTCGCTGTGCGAAACGCGCTTTTGATTTTGCCGGATCATGTCATCGTGCAGGAGCGAGTGCAACGCCTGCAAGCCGACTAATGTGGACTGGACAGATTGTCGCGGAATCGTTGTCTGTCACGCTTCGAGCGTGGCGACCGTCTGACCTTCAGCAACCACGTCGTCGACATTGACGAGAATCGATTTGATTTTTCCTGCGGCAGGCGATGCGACAGGAATTTCCATCTTCATGGCTTCAACGACAACGACGTCATCGCCCGTTCCGACATCGCCGCCGGCGCTGACTGCAATCGCGCAGACGCGCCCGGCGACTTCGGTGACGATCTTGATTTCGGCCATTCCGCTTTCTCCATCCGCTTAGAGCAGAGCACGCACGCTCTGCAGGCGCGGCTTCTTTGTTGTGACGAAAGATTGCCCGGGGTAGCGTGTTCTGCAAGTGGAAACTTTATTCCGCAGAACAGAACGGGAGCGCGTTCGCAGTGCGCACGCGAGGAGACACGATGAACTGGAAGCCTGAACTTGACGAACTCGCGCGGCGCGAGGCTTTTGCAAAGGAAATGGGCGGCGCCGACAAGGTCAAGCGACAACACGATCAGGGCCGGCTCACCGTGCGCGAACGTATCGACAAGCTGGTCGATCCGAAAAGTTTTCACGAGGTCGGCGCAATCTCGGGCATTGCCGAGTATGACGAAAAGAACGAACTGAAGACGGTCACGCCGGCGAACTGTGTGTTCGGCCGCGGCACGGTCGGCAATCGTCCTGTCGTCGTTGTCGGCGACGACTTCACGGTGCGTGGCGGTTCTGCCGATGCGTCGATCTCCGCGAAGCCAACCATGGCCGAGCAGATGGCGCATGATTTCCGGATGCCGATCATTCGTGTGATCGAAGGATCGGGCGGCGGCGGTTCGGTGAAGACCATCGAAACCAAGGGCGCAGCGAATCTGCCCGGCGGCGTCGGCGGCACCACCTGGTACTGGTACACGACCACCAACATGGCGCGCGTGCCCGTGGTCGGCCTTGGTCTCGGTTCTGTGGCGGGTCTTGGGGCCGCGCGCCTTGCAGCGAGCCATTACTCCGTCATGACCAAATCATCCGCGATGTTTGTCGCGGGTCCTCCGGTTGTGGCGCGTCTGGGGCAGGCGCTCGACAAACAGGAGCTTGGCGGCTGGCAGATTCAGACCAAATCGGGCGCTGTCGATCACGCGGTCGACACCGAGGAGGAAGCGTTTGAATGCGCCCGCAAGTTTTTGTCGTATCTGCCGTCGTCGGTGTTCGACCTGCCGCCAACGACTCCCTGCAACGACGATCCGGAACGTGCCGATGAAGCGCTGTTGAATGCTGTGCCGCGCAGCCGCAAGCAGGTCTACAAGATGCGCCCCATCATCGAGTCGGTGGTCGATAAGGGGTCGTTCTTCGAGATGGGCCAGAATTTCGGCCGGTCCATCATCACGGGATTGGCGCGTCTGCAAGGGCGGGCTGTCCTGATACTCGCGAGCGATCCATTTATCTACGGAGGATCGTGGGCGGCTGACACCTGTCAGAAGGTGGTGCGCGCAGTCGATCTTGCGGAAACATTCCACTTGCCTGTGGTCTATCTGATGGATTGCCCGGGCTTCTCGATCGGACTCGACGCTGAAAAGACGGCGACGATCCGTCATGGCGTGCGGGCGATGACGGCGGTCAACCAGACGACGGTGCCGTGGTGCACGATTATCGTACGCAACTCGTTCGGCGTTGCGGGTGTCGTGCATCAGCCCGCGGGACGGTTCTCGATGCGCTATGCATGGCCTTCGGCCTATTGGGGATCGCTGCCCCTCGAAGGCGGCATCGAGGCTGCGTATCGCGCGGATATCGACGCGGCGGAGGACCCCAAGGCGAAACTCGCCGAGATCGAGGACCGGCTCAACAAGCTGCGCTCGCCGTTCCGCTCGGCCGAGAAGTTCTGGGTCGAGGAGATTATTGATCCGCGCAAGACCCGCTCGCTGCTGTGCGAATTCGCGCGGTTGGCGGAGCCGCTGCGCACGCCCGGCGTGGCGAAGATGGCGCTGCGGCCGTAGCGATTTTAATGGAACCTAAGATCGTCATGGCCGGGCATAGCCGTTCGAAGAAAGGCGTCGCTTCCGCTCGCCTATGTCCCGGCCATCCATGTCTTTGGGCATTGAAGGACGACGTGGATCACCGGGACAAGCCCGGTGATGACGAACGTATTTGTTGCGCTCTCGGCGTGTCCGCTCGGAGGAGCTACTTTCCATCCTCAACAATCATCGCCGCGCCTTTTTCCGCGATCATCGCGGTGGGTGTGTTGGTGTTGCCCGACGTAATTGTCGGCATCACCGACGCATCGACCACGCGCAGTCCGCTCAGGCCATGAAGGCGCAGGCGTTCGTCGACCACGGCGAGGGGATCGCTGGCGCTGCCCATCTTCGCGGTGCCGACCGGATGGAAGATCGTGGTGCCGATATCGCCCGCCGCCTTCGCCAGCGCGGCGTCATCGTCGCCGACAGACGGACCGGGGAGATATTCGCTCGGATGATAGGCCGCGAGCGCGTGCTGCTTCATCAGCCTGCGCGTGACGCGAATGGCGTCGGCGGCGACCTGACGGTCGTCCGGCGTTGACAGATAATTCGGAGCGATGGCGGGTGCCTGATCCGGCGCGCCGGATTTGATCCGGATGGTGCCGCGCGAACTCGGCCGCAGATTGCAGGCGGCGATGGTGATCGCCGGAAACCGGTGCAGCGGTTCGCCGAACTTGTCCAGCGACAGCGGCTGGACATGAAACTGGATGTTGGCGCGCTCCTGCCGTGGATCCGAGCGCGTGAAGATGCCAAGTTGCGAAGGCGCCATGGTCAGCGGGCCGCGCCGGCGCAGGAGATAATCGACGCCCATCCAACCGCGCCGGAACAGGTTGTAATACGTCTCGTTCAGCGTACGCACGCCCTCGACCTTGTAGATCGCGCGCTGCTGCAGGTGATCCTGCAGGTTGCGGCCGACGCCCTGACGATCCAGCACGGTGTCGATGCCGAGTGGCGACAGCCATTCCTGCGGGCCGATACCCGAGCGATGCAGCACCTGCACCGATCCGATCGAGCCGGAGCAGAGAATGACTTCGCCGTGCGCGCGCGCCTCGATCGCATCGCCATTCTGCCTGAAGAGCACGCCAACCGCGCGCCCGTTTTCGACGATCACCTTGTCAACCAGCACATTGGTTTCCAGCCTCAGGTTTGACCGTGACAGCGCAGGCTTCAGAAATCCGCGCGCAGATGACCAGCGCCGTCCACGCTTCTGGTTGACATGGAAATAGCCGATGCCTTCATTGTCGCCGGTGTTGAAATCCGGTGTCTTGCGGATTCCCATCTCATTCGCGGCCTCTGCGACGGCATCGAGCACCGCCCATGACAGGCGCGGCGCCTCGATTCGCCAGCCGCCGCCGACGCCATGATGTTCGCTTGCGCCGAGAAAATGATCTTCAAGTTTCTTGAAGGCGGGGAGCACATCGTCCCAGCCCCAGCCGGTCAGCCCAAGCTGCCGCCAGTGGTCGTAATCGGCGGCCTGTCCGCGCATGGAAATCATGGCGTTGATCGCGGACGAACCGCCGATCACCTTGCCGCGCGGATAGGCCAGCGCTCGGCCATTCAATCCTGCCTCGGGTTCGGTCTTGAACATCCAGTCGGAGCGGGGATTGCCGATGGCGAACAGATAGCCGACCGGAATGTGAAACCAGATCCAGTTGTCCTTGCCGCCGGCTTCCAGAATCAGCACCCGCTTGCGCGGATTCGCCGAAAGACGGTTGGCGACAATGCAGCCCGCGGTGCCCGCGCCGACAACGATGTAGTCGAAATCTCCCTCGAGCCGTTTCGCCATTCCCCGGGTTTCTCTTCCTTAAATTGCGATCTTTTCTTCTTATGACCTCGGGCGGGGCGGCCTGTACAGTCCGATCCTGTGCAATTGACGCTTGCACGGATGTTGGGTCGGCCACCGGCCCGTGCTAGCGTTGCGTTATCCCACGCTGTTTACGAGGTTTGCCGCCGTGCCCATTCTCAACCGCATCGCCGATCTGCAGCCGGAAATCATGGGCTGGCGGCGCGATCTGCATGCGCATCCGGAACTGATGTACGACGTGCACCGCACCGCGGCATTCGTGGCGGATCGGCTGCGTGAATTTGGGTGCGACGAGGTCGTAACCGGCCTTGGCCGCACCGGCGTCGTGGGTGTGATCAAGGGTCGCAAGCCGATCAATGACGGCGGGGTGAAAGCGGTCGGCTTGCGCGCGGATATGGATGCGCTGCCGATCGAGGAAGAAACCGGCGTCGCCTATCGTTCCACCGTGCCCGGAAAGATGCATGCCTGCGGGCATGACGGTCATACCGCGATGCTGCTCGGCGCGGCGCGCTACCTCGCCGAGACGCGAAATTTCGCCGGCGATGCGGTGATGATCTTCCAGCCGGCGGAAGAGGGCGGCGCGGGCGCCGAAGCCATGATCAAGGACGGCCTGATGGACCGTTTCAAAATTGATCAGGTTTACGGCATGCACAACTCGCCCGGTATGCCGATCGGGACATTCGCCACCCGCGTCGGGCCGACCATGGCCGCGACCGATCACATCAACATTCACATCGAAGGCCTGGGTGGCCACGCGGCGCGTCCGCACAAGAGTATCGACTCGGTGCTGATTGGATCGCAGCTTATCACCGCGCTTCAGTCCATCGTGGCGCGCAGTGTCGATCCGCTGGATGCGGCGGTTCTCTCGATCTGCGAGTTTCATGCGGGCAATGCCCGCAATGTCATTCCGCAGACGGCTGAACTGCGCGGCACCGCGCGGAGCCTGACGCCCGAGGTGCGTGACCTGATCGAACAGCGCGTGCAGGAGGTCGTCGACGGCGTGGCGCAATTGTCGGGCGCGAAGATCACACTCGATTACGAGCGCAGCTATCCGGTGCTGGTCAATCATCCTGCCGAAACCGGCATCGCCGCGCGGGTCGCGAGCGATATCGTCGGCGAGAACAATGTCAGTTCCGAAATTCCGCCGGTGATGGGGGCGGAGGACTTCGCCTACATGCTCGAAGCGCGGCCGGGCGCCTTCATCTTTATCGGCAACGGCGACAGCGCCGGGTTGCATCACCCGGCTTACAACTTCAATGATGACGCCATTATTTACGGCTCGTCCTACTGGATCAAACTGATCGAAACCCAGCTCGCGGGCTGACCGGCGCGGAACCTTATTCTTTTCATTCAGGGCGGGAACACGGCGCAGCACTTCGCGTTGGGAGGCGGGAAATATCCCGTCACCTCAAACGGAGCGAGAGCGCCATGGCCACTGCAAAAGACAAGGATCTCAACGATCTGTTTCTCGATACCCTGAAGGATATCTACTTCGCCGAAAAGCACATCCTGAAAGCGCTCCCCAAGATGGCGAAGGCCGCCCAGTCCGACGAGTTGCGTGCCGCCTTTGAAAAGCATGAAGGCGAGACAGAGGGACAGGTGGAGCGGCTGGAACAGATTTTCGAGTTGCTCGACAAGCCCGCGCGGGGGAAGACCTGCGATGCCATCATGGGCATCCTGGACGAGGGCAAGGAAATCATGACCGAGTACAAGGGGACCGAAGCCCTGGATGCGGGGCTGCTGGCGGCGGCGCAGGCCGTCGAGCACTACGAGATTTCCCGCTATGGAACCCTCAAGGCATGGGCCACCAAGCTCGGCATGAAGGATGCGGTGAAGTTGATCGACGCAACGCTTCAGGAGGAGAAAAACACCGACAAGGCACTGACAGGTCTGGCGCTGGCGGGCGTGAATGCCGAGGCAATGGCGGCGTAATCTGCATCTCGAGCGACGAAGCGATCCGGATGACGAGTCCGGATTGCTTCGTTGCCGAGTGTCCCGATGTTGGGTTTCATGATCCGTGAAATGCCGGATGGCTGCTTCCGGGCGGCCGGTCCATTTCAAACATCCTGTCCTGAGTGACCTCGACATAGTCGCCACCGCGGCCCGCGCGCAGAATGGGATGAGGGTGGGCGGTCTGATAGACGCCGTCCTTGATGAGAGTCTTGTCGATGTAGACGGCGATCACTTCGCCGAGGATCAGCCATCCCTGGACTGGCTCTCCCGTGTGGGTCTTGAACTGAACCACGTCCGTGACCTTGCATTCCATCGCGGCTCGGCTTTCCGCGACGCGTGGAACTTTAACAAAGCGGCTTGGCGCCTTTGTCAGTCCGGCAACCTCGAATTCATCGACGCCGCGCGCGAGCGGCGCCGACGTCGCGTTCATCCGGTCACCAAGATCCCTGGTCACCAGATTCCAGACGAATTCCCCGGTCTCCGAGACGTTTTGAACGGTGTCCTTCCAGGAGATCGAGGCAAAGCCAAGAATAGGCGGGTCATAGTTGAACGCATTGAAGAAGCTGTATGGCGCGAGATTGATCTCACCGTTGGGCGTTCGCGATGAAATCCAGCCGATCGGCCGCGGAGCAATAATGGCGTTGAACGGATTGTGCCGGAGACCATGCCCTTTCGCCGGTTCGTAGAAGTGCATGTCGTGCAGGTCCATTCGTCCGCTCCTTGGGTGAGCCAGCAACGGGAATCCGTGCGCGGCAAAGCCGATCATAGGCAATAAGTTCAAAAATAGAACTGAAATTTAGAGGGACCGGGTTCGGCAAGACCCTGAGGGCGCGGGCCGTGCTGAGGTCAGGCGGCCTTCAGCTCATTCAGGAACGACGCCGCCAGTTTCAGGTCTTTTACGAAGTTGGCGTATTCGCGCTGCTTGGCGTCCGCATCCGGCAGCCGCAACAGATAGGACGGATGCACCGTCACCAGCGCCTTGGCTTCGCCAAGATCAATCAGGTGGCCCCGGTTTTTGCCGATCGGTGTGATCTTTCCGAACACACTTTGTGCAGCGGTTGCGCCCATCGCCACCACCAGTGCGGGTTTGATCGCCGCGAGTTCGCGCTTGTACCATTGGCGGCAAGCCTTGATCTCGGATGTGTCGGGTTTCTGGTGCAGGCGGATTTTTCCGCGCGGCACGAATTTGAAATGCTTGACCGCATTGGTGACATAGACTTTCGCGCGGTCGATTCCGGCTTCTGCCAGCGCGCGGTTCAAAATCTGGCCTGCGGGCCCGACGAACGGTTTGCCGGCGAGATCTTCCTTGTCGCCGGGCTGCTCGCCCACCAGCATGATTGGTGCATGGGAAGGTCCTTCGCCAAACACGGTCTGGGTGGCGTCCTTCCACAGGTGACACGCGCGGCAATCGGCTGCTTCCGCGCGCAGAGCTGTGAGCCTTTCGGATTTGATGTGCGCGGCGCTTGCCATCGCCGGTTCCTCCTTCCGTTGCCGCGAAGGGCGCGGCGTGGGCGCTTCCTGTTCGATCATCATCTGCGTGATGCGCCCCGCCTTTGCGGTCAACGGGTCAATCAATGAAGCTTCAGGAAGGTTCCGCCAGTATTTCTTCGGCATCTCCGCTTGCATGGCTTTGATCTTCAATCGCGCCGGATTGAAGATGTTGGCGTAATAAGTCCGCCAGATATCTTCCAGAGGATCGCTGGATGGGCTGTCCGATTTGACCGCGCCCTCGGTAAAGACGGTTTTGTGTCCATCCCAATGCGCGCAGCGATCCGGAGTAAGAATCGACCATGGCATGTCGGCGAAGCGCCGTTCAAAAAATGGCGCGGCGAGTTCTACGATATAGTGAGATGGCTCGAACCATGCGACGAAGCGGGCCTCCTTGCCGAGGCCCAGTTCGCGAAAGCGGACGAAGGCATGCATCTTGTGCTCGTCCCGGCGGACGTCCTTGGCGAGACCTTGCACGCGGGCGACATCCGCGTCGGTCGCTGCCTCCATCAGGCGCGGATGTTTGCGAAGGCGAAACAGCAGCCGATAAAGCAGGGCAAATCGCTCCGGATCGCGATTGAGAATGGCAGTATCCGCGAGTTTCACAAACGAAGCAGGCACGCGGAACGTGGCGTGCGGGTCGATATCCGGGAGTGGCGTGGATACGAACAGGTCGGGATCGTGGCTCGCCACAGTCCATGTCGTATCTTCAGGCACAACATTGTTGATTGCCAGCGTTCGTGCGGCGGACCGCCAACCGTCAAAGTCGATATCGCTGCCGAGAACGATAACATGCATCTAGAAACCGAATCCCAGTTGCGCGGCTGGAGGACGAAGTCTCTCAAGCAGCCGCTTGCTATCGAGGAGCGCCGCCCGCGGCTTATGATCTGCGAGAATGACGAAAGGCAGAACCTTGTTCCGCGGCACATGCAACCGCGCCAGATCTGCGGCGCGCAGATGCGTGACGCGCCGGGCCATAATGATGCGATCCACTGTTTTTACGCCGAAGCCCGGAACGCGCAGCAGGTCTTCACGGCTTGCGCGGTTGACATCGAGCGGAAACCGGTCGCGATGGCGTAGCGCCCATGCGAGCTTTGGGTCGATGTCGAGCGGCAGCATTCCGCCTTCGAGCGGATTGGTGATCTCGCCGATATCGAAACCGTAAAAGCGCATCAGCCAGTCCGCCTGATAAAGCCGATGCTCGCGCACCAGCGGTGGCGCTGTCATAGGAAGGTTTCGGCTCGCGTCCGGGATCGGGCTGAACGCTGAATAATAGACACGCTTGAGTCTGTAGGAGCCATAAAGATTGGCGCTGGTTTCCAGAATGGTCTGATCGTTGGAACTGTCCGCGCCGATAATCATCTGGGTGCTTTGGCCCGCCGGTGCAAAGCGGGGCGCGTGTTTGTGTTTTTTCGTTTCGCTCGCTTCGTCGAGCCTGAGCCGCAGCCGTCCCATTGTCCGGCGGATCGCGCGGACATCCTTTTCCGGCGCGAGTTTCGTCAGGCTGGTTTCGGTCGGGACTTCGATATTGATGCTGAGACGATCGGCATATTTGCCGGCTTCGGCGATCAGCGCGTCGTCTGCCTCCGGGATGGTCTTGAGATGAATATAGCCGCGGAAATGATGATCCTCACGCAAGGACCGCGCAACGCGCACCACCTGTTCCATGGTGTAGTTCGGGCTGCGAATGATTCCGGACGAGAGAAACAGCCCTTCGATGTAATTGCGCCGGTAGAAATCCAGCGTCAGTTTGACCGCTTCCTCCACCGTGAAACGTGCGCGCTGCACGTTCGAGGAGGCGCGGTTGATGCAATAGAGACAATCGTAGTTGCAGGCGTTGGTGAGCAGGATTTTCAGCAGCGAGATGCAACGACCGTCCGGGGCATAGGAATGGCAGATGCCCATGCCGGGCGCGGTCGACCCCATGCCCTTGCCGTCGCGGCTGTCGCGCTTTTCGGTCCCGCTGGATGCGCAGGAGGCATCGTATTTGGCGGCGTCGGCCAGAATTTCGAGTTTTCGCTGCACATCCATGGGTGAATCCCGTTGTTTTCATTGCGGAAAGAGGATTCTTGAGAGTCCGATTGACTCTCTCCAGCCTCTTAGCTTTATATTAGAACATATCATGAACAAATAAGTCCGTCATTCGTTCAATCGGCAGCGAATGCGGACTACGGATTTCAAGGAGCGGCGCATGAATGGCGTACGCACAAACACGCTTGCGTCTCTGCGTGGCGCCATCGGACGCCTTGAAGGCGAGCCGGATGGCCTTTCGCGCGTGGCGCTTGGCCATGCTTCGGCTGACGCTGTGCTCCAGGGCGGGCTTGTGCGCGGCGCGCTGCATGAAGTGTTCGCGGAGGGAGGCCGTCATGGCGCCGCGGCGACAGGATTCATCGCGGGTCTGGCCCATCGCCTGATCGGGCGGTGGCCTATGGTCTGGGTGCGGCAGGATTTCGCGGAACGCGAATCCGGCGCGCTGTCGATGAGCGGGCTGCAGGAACTCGGGCTCGATCCGCGCCTGCTGGTGACGGTGCGAGCGAAGGATGCCGAGACGGCGCTGCGTGCGGCTTCCGACGCGCTCGCCTGCGATGCACTGGGTGCTGTTGTCCTCGATGTGTGGGGCGAGGTGCGGGCGCTCGATCTGGTGGCAAGCCGCCGGCTGACGCTCGCCGCGCGCGCCTCGCATGTGACCTGTCTGGTGCTGCGCACGGCAGCTACGCCCTCGGCGAGCACGGCAGAGACGCGCTGGGTGGTGCGCAGCGCGCCGTCATCTTCAGCAACGGAAGCATGGGGTGCGCCGATGCTGGATGCGCAGCTTGTCCGCAACCGTCACGGCCAGCCTGGGCGATGGATCATGGAGTGGAACTGCGATGAAGGCCTCTTCCGTGAAAACGCGGCGCATTCTCAGCCTGTGGTTGCCGCGCCTGCCGACGGATCGCTTGAAGCGCCAGCTTTCGGGACGAGACGGCGCGCCGGATGACGCGCAGCCTTGCGTCGTCGTCGGCAAGCTGAATAACGCGCTGCAGATCACGGCGCTGAACGACGCTGCGGCGCATATCGGCCTTGAGACTGGTCTGCCGCTGGCGAATGCGCGCGCCATCTGTCCCGATGTGCAGGTCTTTGACGCGGACGAGGCGGCGGATATCGTCTTGCTGGAAGCCATCGCCGACTGGTGCGACCGCTTCACGCCGCTGGTGGCGTTCGATGCGCCGCATGGATTGCTGCTCGACATCAGCGGCTGCGCGCATCTGTTCGGTGGCGAGGCTGCGATGCTGCGCACCGTGTGTGACCGGTTCGCGCGGCAGGGTTTTGTCGTGAACGCTGCGATTGCCAGCACGCCGGTCTGCGCGCGGGCCATGACGCGCGCGGTGCGAAGCTGCATCGTGCCCGATGGTGAAGAGGCGCGCGCGGTCAGTTCGCTACCGGTGTTCGCCTTGTGCGCGGATGACGCCATCACGCGCGGGCTGCGCCGGGCTGGATTGAAAACCATCGGTGATGTGGCGGCGCGCGCGCCGTATGAAATTTCCGCGCGGTTCGGCTCCGCATTCACCAGCCTGCTGCAGCAGGCGCTGGGGCAGGGCGATGCGCCGATCAGTCCGCGCAAGCCGCCGCCGGATTTCATGGTGGAGAAGCGTTTCGCCGAACCCGTTGCCACCGACACCGTGATTGCAGCGATTCTCTCGAGCCTCGCGCAGATGCTGATTGCCGCGATGGACAGGCAAGGTAAGGGCGCGCGGCGGCTGGAAGCGGGTTTCTTCCGCACCGACGGTGCCGTGCGCACCATCGTGGTGGAGACCGGCCAGCCTGTCACCAGGGTCAATGTTATCGATCGTCTGTTCCGCGAACGGCTGGATGCGCTGGCCGATCCGCTCGATCCCGGTTTCGGTTTCGACCTGATCCGGCTCTCTGCGAGCCATGTCGAGATCGTGATGCAGGAGCAGCGCGATTTCGACACCCGCGCGCAGGATAATGACGACGTCGCGGCGCTGGTGGACCGCCTCTCCGCGCGCCTCGGTAGCCGGCGTGTCGTGGTTCATTTGCCGCAGGATACGCACATCCCCGAGCGCGTGGTGTTGCCTGTGTCGGCGCAACAACATCTGGCCACGGCTTCGCATGCCGAATGGTCCGAACGTGTTGAAGACGAACCGCCGCTGCGGCCGCTGCGGCTGTTCGAGCATCCGGAGGAGATCGAGGTGCCATTCGCGGCGGTGCCGGACGGGCCGCCGCGCCGGTTCACATGGCGGCGCGCGGCGCACATGGTGACTCGCGTGGAAGGTCCCGAGCGCATTGCGATGGAGTGGTGGAAAAACGGAGAGTCGTTACTCACCCGCGATTATTTCCGCATTGAGGATGCGGAAGGTCTTCGTTTCTGGATCTATCGTGACGGTCTTTATGACCGCGAACTCATTGATGACAAGGGTGGGAGCATCAAGCCCAAATGGTTCGTCCATGGGGTGTTCGCATGAAAGTCACCGACTATGCGGAAATCGGCATCACAACGAATTTCTCGTTCCTGCGCGGCGGATCGCAGCCGCAGGAATATGTGTATCAGGCCAGTGAATACCGCCTGCCGGTGATCGGCATTGCCGACCGCAACACACTGGCAGGCGTGGTGCGGGCCTACAGCGAACTTTCAAACCCTGATGTCAAACATAAGCCGAGACTCCTGATCGGCGCGCGCATTGTTTTTGCAGACGGAACGCCGGACATTCTGGTCTATCCGCGTGACCGCGCAGCCTATGGTCGTCTCTGCCAGTTGCTGTCACGCGGCAAATTGAGAGCGGAGAAAGGTGAGTGTCTTCTCCGGTTCGAGGATTTGCTGGATTTTGCTGAAGGACAATTACTGATTCTCTCGTTGTCGCATCGCTTTGAACCGGCGGCAGCCTTGAATGTTTTCGACCGGCTCAAGCGCAGCGGTGCCGACGGTGCGTGGCTGGCCGCGAGCCTGCTGTATCACGGAGACGATACGCGGCGTCTGTCCCGTCTGTATCGGATGGCTTCAACCGCGCGCGTGCCGCTGCTCGCGACAAACGATGTTCTCTATCATCATCCTGCCCGAAGACCTCTGCAGGATGTCCTGACCTGCATTCTTCAGAAGACCACCATCCATGCTGTCGGGAAAAGATTGCAGGCCAATGCCGAGCGGCACATGAAGCCTGGTTATGAAATGGCGCGGCTGTTTCGCGATCTGCCGGACGCGGTCGAGGAGACGATGCGGTTCGCGGATCGCATCACCTTCACGCTCGACGAATTGAAGTATCAATATCCGGACGAGCCGGTCCCGCCGGGCAAGACGGCACAGCAGCATTTGCGCGACCTCACCGAAGCGGGAATTCGACGCTATTTCCCGGGGGGCATTGATGGGAAGCTGCGCGGAACGATCGAAAAGGAACTGGCTCTCATCGAGAAGCTCGGATACGCGCATTACTTCCTGACCGTGCATGACATCGTTCATTATGCCCGCGGACAGAAGATACTGTGTCAGGGGCGCGGGTCGGCGGCGAATTCCGCCGTTTGCTACATGCTCGGCATCACCTCGGTGAATCCCGCCGAAACCGATGTGCTGTTCGAGCGCTTTATCTCCGAGGAGCGGCTCGAGCCGCCCGATATCGACGTCGATTTCGAGCATTCGCGGCGTGAGGAGGTGATGCAATATGTCTATCGCCGCTATGGCCGCCACCGCGCGGCGATTGTCGCCACCGTTATTCATTATCGGCCGCGCAGCGCCATCCGCGATGTCGGTAAGGCACTGGGTCTGACCGAGGACGTCACCGCAGCATTAGCCGATACGGTGTGGGGAAGCTGGGGCACGGGCGTCAGTGATATGCAGATCAGGCAGGCAGGCTTCGATCCGCAGAACGGAATGATCCGCCGCGCCGTCGAACTCGCCACCGAACTGATCGAGTTTCCGCGCCACCTGTCGCAGCATGTCGGCGGTTATGTGCTGACGCAGGACAGCCTCGACACCTATGTGCCCATTGGCAATGCCGCGATGGACGACCGCACTTTCATCGAGTGGGACAAGGACGATATCGACGCCTTGAAAATGATGAAAGTCGATGTGCTGGCGCTGGGCATGCTGACCTGCATCCGCAAGTGCTTCGATCTGATCGCGGATCATAAAGGCCAGCGCTACGAACTGGCGGACATCAAGGCGGAAAACAGCGATAGCGGTCCGGTTTTCGACATGTTGTGCCGGGGTGAATCTCTCGGCGTGTTTCAGGTCGAAAGCCGCGCGCAGATGAACATGTTGCCGCGCCTGAAGCCGCGCACCTTCTACGATCTTGTGATCGAAGTCGCCATCGTTCGTCCGGGACCGATCCAGGGCAACATGGTGCATCCGTATCTGAAGCGCAGGCAGATGAAGCCGGAGGAGATTGAATATCCCTATCCGAAAGATGGCAACAAGAATGAATTGAAGGATGTTCTGCGCAAGACGCTTGGTGTTCCGTTATTTCAAGAGCAGGCCATGCGCATCGCTATGGCCGCGGCGGAATTTTCTTCTGAGGAGGCAAACGGCCTGCGGCGCGCGATGGCGACCTTTCGCAATGTCGGCACCATGCCGAAATTCGAGCGGCGCATGGTGGATCGCATGATCGAACGCGGATATGATCCCGAATTCGCGCAAAGCTGCTTCGATCAGATCAAGGGTTTTGGCAGTTATGGCTTTCCAGAAAGCCACGCATCGGCTTTTGCGCAGCTTGTTTATGTCTCGTCATGGATCAAGCATTATCATCCGGACGCGTTCTGCTGCGGTCTTCTGAATTCGCAGTCGATGGGATTCTATGCGCCTGCACAGATCGTCGGAGACGCGCGCAAGAATGGCGTCACGGTGCGGGAGATAGATGTGTCGCACAGCTTCGGACAGACTACGCTCGAGGAACAATGCGGGGACTATTGCGCCGTGCGGCTCGGGTTTCGCCAGATCGACGGTTTCGAGGTCTACGATCCTGACGAGGAGAGGCTGGACGAGAGCAAACCCGAGACGTCAAGGAGCCGGAAGAAGATGCGCGCGGATTACTGGGACCAGCGCATCGTCGCCGCGCGGGCTCGAAAGCCGTTCGGTTCACTGGAAGATTTTGCCCGTGAAACAGGATTGCCGAAACGCGCGCTGATCCTGCTGGCGGACGCCGATGCGTTCCGTTCGCTCGGGCTGGATCGCCGCGAGGCGCTCTGGACCGTGCGCCGTCTGCCGGACGATGTCGCGCTTCCGCTGTTTGAGAGCACGGCGGCGCGAGAGCAGCCGGACGAAGCCGCGCAACCGTTGCCGCGGATGCCGCTGCCGGAGCAGGTGGTGGCCGATTATCAGACCGTCCGGTTGTCGCTGAAGGGACATCCGATGGAATTCCTGCGGTCTGCTTTCGCACGCGAAGGCGTTGTCGCGTGTGAAGACGTGTCTCACGCCAACGACAAGAGGCGCGTGCGCTGTGCCGGTGTCGTACTGGTGCGGCAGCGGCCCGGCAGCGCCAAGGGCGTGGTGTTCATGACGCTGGAAGATGAAACCGGCATCGCCAATATCGTGGTGTGGCCGAAGGTGATGGAAAAATTCCGCAAGGAAGTGATGGGGGCGCGGCTGATCGAAGTGCAGGGGACGATCCAGAGCAGCCCCGATCAAGTTGTCCATCTGGTGGCCGAGCGCCTGGTCGATCGTTCGTCCGATCTGATGAATCTGGCCAATGATGCGCTTGGGCGCAAGCATGCTGTTCCGGATGGCGCCAATGTGATCGAGCCGCTGGAAGACGAACTGCCTGCGCGCGACGGAACTCCGCCTCACAAGATGCGTCATCCGCGCAATGTCCGAATCCTTCCGCGCTCGCGGGATTTTCACTAATACGATTTGTGAATTGTGCCTGCGGGCTACATCCGCATCAATCAGCGCCGCTGATGCCGGGGTTGCTTCATGAAAACCGTTCGCGATATCTTCTCCGACCTCTGGTCTCTCGGCGGTGGCGATCCATCCGCATGCGATACTGTCACGCTGACGGGCTCCGAGCCAATTCTGCCGTCAACCTTCCGGGTCGGCGCAGCGTCCCAGGTTACGATTGCCGCCGCGGGTCTTGCCGCAGCAGAGATATGGAAAGCCCGCAGCGGGCAATCGCAGGGACTGTCGGTGGATATGACTCATGCGGCGGTTGAATGCCGCAGCGAGCGTTATCTGCGCGTGGATGACAAGCCGCCGCCACCGGCGTGGGATGCCATCGCAGGCGTGTATAATACCGGCGACGGCCGCTTCGTGCGCCTTCACACCAATTTTCCGCATCACCGCGACAATGTCTGCAAGGTGCTGGCCTGCAAGCCGGAGCGTGACGACGTGCAGCGCGCCTTGATGCAGTGGAAGGGCGACGAGTTCGAGACGGCGGCCTATGCCGGCGGATGTGTGGTGTCCATGATGCGCTCGCATGATGAGTGGATGGCGACGGATCAGGCGAAGGCGCTTGAACACCTGCCGCTGATCCAGATCGAGAAGATCGGGGACGCGCCGCCGCGTCCATGGCCAATGGGTGATCGTCCGCTGTCCGGATTGCGCGTGCTCGATCTTTCCCGGGTGATCGCAGGTCCTGTCGCCGGACGCACCTGGGCGGCGCATGGCGCGGATGTGATGTTGATCTCGTCACCCAACCTGCCGTCCATTCCCTGGCTGGTGATCGACACCGGGCGCGGCAAGCTCTCAGCCTCTGCCGATCTCAAAACCGGAGCGGGACGGGATACCCTGCGCGGTCTGCTGGCGTCGGCGGATGTCTTTTCCCAAGGCTATCGTCCGCAATCCATCGCCGCGCTCGGCTTCTCGCCCGAGGACGTGGCGCAGGTCAGTCCCGGCATCGTCTATGTTTCGCTATGTGCATACGGCCATGCCGGGCCATGGGCGGGGCGGCGCGGATTCGATTCGCTTGTCCAGACTTCAACCGGTTTCAATGAAGCCGAGGGCAGGGCTGCCGGGACCGCTGGCCCGAAAGAACTGCCGATGCAGATCCTGGATCACGCCACAGGGTACCTGATGGCGTTCGGTGCGATGATGGCGCGATTGCGGCAGTCACGTGAAGGCGGAAGCTGGCATGTGAAAGTGTCTCTGGCGCAGACCGGCCGCTGGCTGTGGAGCCTTGGCCGGCTCGAAGACGGCCTTTCGGCTGCGGATTTGCCGATGGATCAGGTCCTTCCCTTCCTGCAGCAAAGCCTATCCGGATTTGGTGCGCTGCAAGAAGTCCGTCATGCCGCCATCATGTCGGCGACACCGGCACTTTGGGAGCGCCCGGCGGTGCCGCTTGGATCGAGCGCGCCGGTTTGGCCGTCACGATCCCGTTAACTGAAAATAATACCCATCACGGCGCTTTTTGATTGTCCTGAGCCGGGAAGTGGCCCTATTAGCTCACAGGCTGTGTCAGCCTGTCGCAGGACCATTGATGCCATGGCCGAAAAGACAACCGAATTGACTGCCTTGCTTGCCAGAGCCCGCGCGATGTCCCGGCGGACAATCGCTCTCCTTGCGGCCCTTGCTGTCGTCGCCGGGATTGCAGCCTTCAGCCTGACCCGCGCCGGCTCCATCCCGAAAGATCACTCGGACATTTCAAGCCAGTCGCGGAAGGGGCTGCTGCGCTATACGCCGACGGCGGCGGAATGGGCCACCCTGACCGTTCAGCCGGTGACGGAGCGAGCGTTCCGCGCCGAGCATGTCACCGAAGGCAAGATTGCCGTCGATGAGGACCGCTCGACACCCGTTTTCTCGCCCTATGCCGGCCGCGTCACCAGGCTGCTCGCCCGTCCGGGGGACAAGGTCACGCAGGGCCAATCACTGTTCGTGATCGAAGCGGCCGACAATGTGCAGGCCCAGAACGACTTCATTACCGCGGCGACCGCGCTGAACAAGGCGAAGTCGCAGCTCGAACTGGCGCAGATTCAGGACAAGCGGGCGCGCGATCTCTATGAAGGCAAGGCCGCGCCGCTGAAAGACTATCAGCAGTCGCAGGCAGCGCTGGTCTCCGCGCAGAATGACATGCGCTCGAGCGAGACCGCTCTGGAAGCGGCGCGCAACCGCCTGCGCATGCTCGGGCTGACCGAAGAAGCGATCACCGCTTTCCAGGAGAAGGGCAGCATCAACCGCGAAACCGTGATCGTCTCGCCGATCGGCGGCACCGTGGTTCAGCGCAAGATTGGTCCCGGACAATATGTCAATGCCGGCGCCAGTGATCCCGTGTTCGTGGTCGGCGATCTGTCAACCGTGTGGATGACGGCCTTCGTGCGCGAGACCGAGGCGCCTGCCATCGAAGTCGGGCAGGAAGTCATGTTCAGCGTGCTCGCGTTTCCGGGGCGGACTTTCAACGCGCGCATCAACTACATTTCCGCGGCCATTGATCCTGCTTCCCGCCGCCTGATGGTGCGCGCCACCATCGACAATCCCGGTGAAGCCCTCAAACCGGAGATGTTCGCCAACGTCACCATCTATTCCGCCGGTGACCGCCCGGCGGTCGGTGTGCCGAAGCAGGCGCTGATCTATGAAGGCGATCAGGTGAGGGTCTGGGTCGTGCGCGACGACAAGTCCATCGAGCTGCGCCAGATCAAGATCGGCATGACCAACGGCGATCTTGTCGAGGTGAAGAGCAACCTGTCTCCGGGCGAGAATATCGTCGCGCGCGGCAGTCTCTTCATAGATCGCGCCGCGTCCGGCAGCTAGTCCGCTCCGTGTCTTTCCCCGACGTCATCCGCTCCCGCTGAAAGACCGGTCTCGATGGATCGCCTTGTCGCTCTTGCTGTCAACCGCCGCTTCCTCATGGTGGCGCTGTTCGTCATGACCATGATCGGCGGCGTCATCGCCTTCCAGCAACTGAACATCGAGGCCTATCCCGATCCCACCCCGCCGATGGTCGATATCGTGACGCAAAGTCCCGGCCTGTCGGCGGAGGAAATCGAGCGTTACATCACCATTCCGATCGAGACGCAGGTCGCAGGCCTCAAGAACCTGCGGACGCTCCGCACGATCTCGCTTTACGGGCTGTCGGACGTCAAACTGCAGTTCTCGTTCGACTACACCTATGACCAAGCCTTGCAGCAGGTGCTGAACCGGCTGTCGCAGCTCAGTCCCTTGCCGGGCAACGTGCAGCCGCAAATTTCGCCGCTCAGTCCGATCGGCGAAATTTTCCGCTACCGGCTGGTCGGCCCTCCAAACTACAGCGTCCTTGACTTGAAGACCCTGCAGGACTGGGTGCTGCAGCGCCGGTTCCGCAGTGTGCCCGGCGTGATCGACGTCACGAGCTGGGGCGGCAAGACCAAGACCTATGAGTTTCAGGTCGATTTTAACAAGCTCACCGCTTTCGGCCTGACGCTGCCGCAGGTATTGCAGGCTGTCGGCAACGCCAACATCAATGTGGGCGGCAACACGGTCAACATTGGCACGCAATCGGCGGTGGTCCGCGGCGTCGGCCTGATCCGCTCCATCGACGATCTGGCGACCACCATGATCTCGCAAAGCGGCGGCAATCCCGTGCTGGTGCGCGACATTGCGACCGTGACGGTGGGCGAGAAGCCGCGCCTCGGCATCGCCGGCATGAACGCCGACGATGACATCGTTCAGGGCATCGTGCTGATGCGGCGGGGCGAGCAAAGCGCACCGACCATCGCGCGCGTGGAAAAGCTGGTCAAGTCGATCAATAAGTCGAACATCCTGCCGCCCGGCGTGCGGATCGAGCGCATCTACGACCGCAAGGATCTGATCGACACCACAACCCACACCGTGATCCACAATATGGTGGTGGGTATTCTCTTGATCGTACTGCTGCAATGGCTGTTCCTCGGCAATCTGCGCAGCGCCGTGATCGTCGGCGCGACGATTCCGTTCGCGCTGTTCTTCGCCGTCATCATCATGGTGTTGCGCGGGGAGTCCGCCAATCTTCTGTCGGTGGGCGCTATCGACTTCGGCCTGATCGTGGACGGCACGGTCATTATGGTCGAAGCGATCTTCCGCAGGCTGTCGCAGACCACCGAACTGTCCGCGTCCGAAGAACGTGCAATTTCCGCTGACACCATTATGGGCATGAAGTCCCACGCCATTCTCAGCGCCGCGGCCGACGTCTCGCGTTCGATCTTCTTTGCGGCCGCGATCATCATCGCGGCGTTCCTGCCGCTGTTCACGCTGAGCGGCGTCGAGGGCCATATCTTCGGGCCGATGGCGAAGACCTACGCCTATGCGCTGGCCGGCGGATTGCTCGCGACCTTCACCATTACGCCGGCTCTGAGTGCGATTATCCTTCCCGCGCATATTCAGGAGACCGAAACGCGCATCATGCAGTGGCTGCATCGCGCCTACATGCCGCTGCTGCACTGGGCCACCCGCAACCGGCGGGTGGTGATATCGGCTGCGGGTGCGCTGGTTGTTCTGACCTTTCTCGCGGTGCGGATGCTTGGCCTTGAGTTCCTTCCCAAGCTGGAGGAGGGCAATCTCTGGATCCGCGCCACGCTGCCGCCGACCATTTCGCTGGAGGAGGGCAATTCCTATGTCAACGAAATGCGTAAACTCATTCGCGCGCGGCCCGAGGTTGAATCAGTCGTATCCCAGCACGGGCGGCCCGATGACGGCACCGATGCCGCTGGCCTCTTTAATGCGGAGTTTTTCGCACCTCTAAAACCGGTCGGCGAATGGCCGGGGTCGCGGGATAAGGACGATCTCACCAGCGAATTGCTCGCTCAACTCCAGAAAAAATTTCCTGGAGTCGAGTTCAACTTCTCGCAATATCTGCAAGACAATGTCGCCGAGGCGGTCTCTGGCGTGAAGGGCGAGAACTCGATCAAGCTGTATGGCAACGATCTTGAGGAACTGACGAGGACCGCCAACAAGATCAAGTCGGTGCTGTCGACGGTGAAGGGCGTCACGGACCTGTCGGTGTTCACCTCATTGGGGCAGCCGACGATCCAGATCGCCATCGACCGCGCGCGTGCCGCCCGTTACGGCCTCTCGCCCGGCGACATCAATGCAACGATCCGCGTCGCCATCGGTGGCGACAGCGCGGGCGATCTGTACGAGCCGGGCAGCGATCGGCATTTCCCGATCATCGTTCGCCTTGCGCCGGAGTATCGCAAGAGCGCGGAGGCTATTCATAATCTTCGCATCGGCGCGCAGGGGCCGAACGGGATCCAGCAGGTGCCGCTGTCGGAAGTGGCCTCGATCAAGCTGGTGTCCGGCGCGGCGTATATTTATCGCGAACAGCAGGAGCGCTATCTGCCGATCAAGTTTTCGGTACGCGAGCGCGATCTCGGCAGCGCGATCAAGGAAGCGCAGGACAAGGTCGCCGAGCAGGTTCAGCTTCCCGCCGGCTCACACATGGAGTGGGTCGGCGAGTTCGGCAACCTGCAGGACGCGATCCGCCGGTTGTCCATCGTGGTGCCGATCAGCCTTGCGCTGATTGCTATTCTCCTGTGGTTCAATTTCGGGTCGATGGCCGACACCTTGCTGGCCATGAGCGTCATCCCGATGGCGATCTTCGGCGGCGTGCTCGGACTGCTGTTCAGCGGCATTCCGTTCAGCGTGTCCGCGGCGATCGGGTTTATCGCGCTGATGGGCATCGCGGTGATGGACGGCATCATCATCCTGTCGCAATTCAATCAGCTCATCGACGAGGGCTATGGGCGGATCCGAGCCGTCATCAAGACTGGCGAACTTCAGTTGCGTCCGGTTCTGATGACCTGCGTCGTGGCAGGTATTGGTCTTTTGCCTGCGGCGGTGTCGGAAGGGATCGGCTCTCAGGTTCAGAAGCCGCTCGCGGTGGTGGTCGTCACCGGCATGGCGCTGGCGCCGCTGGTGATCCTGATCACGCTGCCGGTGCTGATCCTGATGTTCTCGCGCAGGACCCGCTAAGAGTTATCGTCCTGATGGAATGCGCAGGCCGTGCCAGGCGTCCCGCACCTGATGATAATGGACGTCCGGCAGGTAGTCCGGCGTGTTGAGACCAAGGGTGCGGACGTCGAGGCGGCCAACCGCGCTCAGAAGTGTGTAGGACGCAATCACCCGGTCGCGCTGCGCCAGAATCTGGCGGGAGCGCGCTGCCGTGAGGTCCTGCTGTGAGTTCAGCACGTCGATGGTGGTGCGCTGTCCGGCCTGGGCTTCGCGCCGGACACCCTGCAGGGCGATGTTCGCCGACTTCACCTCGGCTTCAGCCGCGGCCAAGGCGACCTTGGTGCCCTCGCTGCTGACCCAGGCGCTGATCGCGGCGGTGCGGGCCTGATTTCTGACCTGTTCCAGCACAAGGCGGCTCTGGACCGCGGTTTCCTTGGCCTGCCGGGTCTGCGAGGCGGCTGTTCCGCCATCATAGATCGGGACGGTGAGGGCACCGACAACGGACGCCTGATCGGCGCGCTTGGTGCCGAGGTTGGGGTCGCCATCCGAACTGCGGTTGACGTTGCCCTGCACATTCACCTGCGGCAGCAGGCTGCTCTCCGCGACGCTGATGCTCGTCGTGGCGACATCGACGTCGTATGACGCAGCGATGACAGCCGGGTTGTCCCGGATCGAACTGTCGACTGCTTCCTGTCGGCTGCGTGGCACGAAACGGTCCACGGTCTGCGCCGGCATCAGGTTCACAGGCGGATTGCCGATGACCTGCGCATAGATCGCTCGGCTGCTTTCCAGCGCCACCTCGGCGGCGTTGAGGTCGGCGAGGCCACGGCTCAACCGGGCCTCCGCCTGCGCGGTATCGGTGGGGGTGACGTCGCCCGCATCAAGACGCTTTTTGGTGATGCCGACCGTTTCGCGCAGGAACGAGACGTTGCCGCGCTGGGTTTCGACCAGTGCCTGATTGGCGATGACATTCATGTAGGCCGTGACGGCATCCAGCAGCACGCTCTGACCGGTATTGCGCAGCGCCTCCCGGCCAGAGAGCACCTGAAACTCCGCGACCCGGACGCTGTTCGCTGTCTTGAAGCCATTGAACAGGTTCTGGGTAACCGTGACGCCGATGGTCCAGGGCTTCAGCGTCGCGGTCTGGATGGTGTTGTCCAGCAGCAGGTTGCGAACCGGCTGCAGGCCCGCGCTGAGGCTGGCCACGATCTGCGGACGATAGCCCGCGAGCGCCTGCGGCACATTCTCGTCGGTGGCGCGCTGCTGGGCGCGGCTGGCGTTGATCTGCGGGTTTGACTGGTAGGCTTTCACCAGCGCTTCGTTAAGTGTCTCGGCCCGGGCGTGCGCGGAAAGCCCTGCGGACAGCGTTATCCCGAGCACGGCGCCCGACACGCGAAAACGCCAGCTTTCGCCCAACCCTGAAACACGCCGAACCATGTTTTCCCGCAACAATCCAAATCACAGCCACGGTGGATTGCATGAATCCCGAACCGGCATGCTTCATTCGTACACTGTTTAGGGCTCCGTGGAGGCGTGGGCAAATCGTCAGCCACAGAAAAACGGCGAGTGTGACAATGTGCACGGGTTTGTGACCAAGCGGGTGGTATTCCCTTGACCGATCAACGGCCTATAGTCGAAGCTCAAGGCACCGGTCAGTTTCATCGAAAGCGATCCGCGCCCTCTTTTGAGGCAGACTGCCGGTGGGGCCTGCACAGGGAATGAACGAGGTCCGATGCCACGCATTTTTTCGGACCCGGAAGCGATCGCCGACGATATCATCCGCGACGTCGGACCGAGACTGGTTGTCGGTCTCCCGCTCGGCCTCGGCAAGGCCAATCACATCATCAATGCTCTTTACCGGTGCGCGGCCAGCGACCCATCGATTCATCTGACGATCTTCACGGCCCTGACGCTGGAGAAGCCGACGCCATCAGCCGATCTCGAGCGGCGGTTTATCGGTCCGGTGATCGACCGGCTGTTCGGCGCTTATCCCGACCTGGACTACGCCAAGGCGCTCCATGCAAAGGCGCTGCCGCCGAATATCGAGGTCGTTGAGTTTTTCTTCCTGGCCGGAAAGTGGCTCGGCAACGGTTACGCGCAGCAGCAATACATTTCAGCCAACTACACTCATGCGTCGTCATATCTGCTCGCGCGCGGCGTCAATGTGATCGCGCAACTCGTCGCCAGGCGCGTTGTGAATGGCGAGACTCGCTACAGCCTGAGCGGCAACACCGATACGACGCTCGACCTGATGCGCGCGCGGGCGGATGGCCGCATTGCCTTCAAGATACTGGCGCAGGTGAATTCCGAACTGCCGTTCATGCCAGGGCAGGGCGATCTGCCCGGTGACGAGTTTCACGCCGTGCTCGACAGCCCGGAAACCGATTTCCCGCTGTTCGCCCCGCCGTCGGAGCCGGTCTCCGATACGAAATATGCGATCGGGCTGCATTCGGCTGGTCTGGTGCGCGATGGCGGCACGTTGCAGATCGGCATCGGGCAGGTGGGCGATGCGCTGGCGCAAAGCCTTATCGTCCGTCATCACGACAATGCCGCCTATCGCGAGATCATGTCGCGGCTTGCGCCAGCGCAGGCACCACGAGAAGCCGAACCGTTCGCCAAGGGCCTTTATGGCGTCAGCGAAATGTTTTTCGAGGCGTTCATCGCGCTGATTGATGCCGGTGTGTTGAAGCGCGAGGTTGATGGCGCGCTGCTGCATGCGGCGTTCTTCCTTGGGCCGAAATCGTTTTATCGCGTGTTGCGGGAGATGACGCCGGAACAGCTCAAGCGCATTCAGATGGTGCCGGTGTCGTTCACCAACCAGATCTATGGAAACGAAGAGGCCAAGCGCAAGGCGCGTGTCGATGCGCGCTTTGTCAACAATGCCATGATGGCGACATTGACGGGTGCGGTTGTTTCGGATGGTCTGGACAACGGTCAGGTCGTCAGCGGTGTCGGCGGCCAGTACAATTTCGTGGCGCAGGCCTTTGCGCTGGACGGCGCACGCTCACTCCTGACACTGGAATCGACGCGTGGCTCCGGCAAATCGGTCGCGTCGAATATCCGCTGGTTTTACGGCCACACCACGATCCCACGTCATTTGCGCGATGTGATCGTGACCGAGTATGGCGTTGCCGATTTGCGGGGAAAGTCGGACGCCGAGGTCATCGCGGCGATGCTGAACGTCGCGGACTCGCGGTTTCAAATCGAACTCAAACAGCAGGCGAAGGATGCCGGCAAGCTGCCGAAGGACCACGAGATCCCGGCGGCCTATCGCGAGAATTTCCCGGAGCGCGTGACGGCCGCTTTAAAGCCGTCGCGCGATGCAGGGCTGCTGCCGACATTTCCGTTCGGCAGCGACTTCACCGATGTCGAGCAGCGGCTGATTCCGGCGCTTCGGCTTCTGAAGGAGGCGACAGCCAGCCCGCTCGCTCTGCTCAAGCTCGCATGGGAGGGCCGCCGCGCCAATCACTCCGCCGAACTGGCGGCCTGTCTCGCGCGTATGCAGCTTGACCGGCCGGCATCGTTTGCCGACCGGCTCTACCGCGCTTTGCTGATCGCCGCGCTGGCGCGCAGCAGCAAATCTTAGCGGTGCTTGAAGTTCGGCTTCCGCTTTTCGATGAACGCAGCCATGCCTTCCGAGCGATCGTCCAGCGCGAAGGTTGCGTGGAACAGATCGCCTTCGACATTCATACCCTCGGCAAGCGGCGTTTCGAGCGCCCGGTTGACCGCGCTCTTGGCCATGGCGACGGCTGGCTGCGACATGCTGGCGATCTTGTCCGCGATGGCGAACACCTCTTCCATCAGCTTGTCCGCAGGGAAGATGCGGCTGACAAGGCCCGAGCGTTCGGCTTCCGCCGCGTCCATCATACGGCCGGTGAGGCAGAGGTCCATCGCCTTGGACTTGCCGACGGCGCGGGTGAGACGTTGGGTGCCGCCGAGGCCCGGGATGGTGCCGAGCGTGATTTCGGGTTGTCCGAATTTCGCGGTGTCGGATGCGATGATGATGTCGCACATCATCGCGAGTTCGCAGCCGCCGCCCAGCGCGTAACCGCTGACCGCCGCGATGGTCGGCTTCTTGCATCGTGCGACGCGGTCGCCGCCGATGTCCATGAAGTCCTCGCTGAACATGTCGATGAATTTCTTCGGCTGCATTTCCTTGATGTCGGCACCGGCGGCGAACGCCTTCTCGTTGCCGGTGACCACGATGCAGCCGACGGCGCTGTCGGCCTCGAGTTGGTCGACCGCAGTGGCGATTTCCTTGAAAACACCGAACGAGAGCGCGTTGAGCATCTTCGGTCTGTTGATCTGCACCAGACCGACCGCGCCCCTGGTCTCAACGAGGATGTGTTCAAATGCCGGCATGTTTCGCCCCTTGAAGGATATGGAAAATCAGCGCGTCAGCGCGCCGTTGCGCGGCAATTTGCCTTTCGCGGCGCGGCTCTGCAAGGCCGGTTCGGCCGGAGCGTGTCTGAACCATATCTGATCTGCGCATGAAAAAGGCCGGTTCGCGTGGTGCGAACCGGCCTTTGCATGTGATGCAGATGGTGTTTGCGTCAGGCGATCAGCAGACGAGCCGCCGAAGCCAGCGTCAGCAGGCTGCCGAACGCGATGAAAATCTTTCCGATCAGCGAGGTCTTGCTCCAGGGATCGCTGTCATCGGCGGTTTTCACCACCGGACGGTCGCCCGATGGCATCGGCCGCAGAATTTTACCCGGTGCAATTGGCGGCGTCGGTGGTGCGGCTTCCTGCGCGACCACCGCGTTATTGTCCGGCACTGCGTCGCTGCTGTTGGGCTGATCCGCGGATGCGAACTTCGCGCCATCGACCACATCGCTGCTGTCGAGCGCCGAATAGTTGCGCGCCTCGTCGTCAGCGAGCGCCTGGGCGCGGGCATTGGCGACCGACACAGGCAGTTCAGTCTTGCCCGGGTTGGCGGCGGCCTGAGTATCCTTGCGGACCGGTTTGTCTTCCCATGTCTCCGGGGCCTCGATCACCTTGGACGCGACTTTCGCTCCGCGTTTCCTGGCGTATCGTGAAGCCTTGGATTTCCCTGAGGTGGATTTTGCAGACGCCGCTTTTGCAGGCCGGGATTTCTTCGCCGCAACACGCGGCTTCTTGAATTTCGAAAGGACCACGGGCCGGTTCGCCGACGTGGCCGTCTTCGCGGCCTTGGTGGTTTTGGTCGCGGATTTAGCTGTGGACTTGGCAGCCATTGCGGGGTCGCCTGAAAAGCTCATCCAGATTCCGGCCGCAGCGACCAGCGCGGCCAATCCTGCATTCCTTATCCGCATGGCAATTTCCCCTTTTGCCAGAGCCACCAGCAATGACGAAAAGACCGGTGCCGAATGGCCACAGGACGGCAGAAAAAGGGAATCTTGTGATCTTTTGCCCTAAAAAAGACCCGGAAAGGCAGCCGGCGGTATCCCGCCGGAACTGGCTCGAGGCTTCTGTTCACAATTGCGTGATTGCAATTCTGGCCCGTAACACCTTAGGAACAGGAGCGAATTGCCTTGATAGGAGCGCGCGTGCGCGGACGTGAGGACGAATGGACCGATCTGATGCGATCGGCCAATGCCGGCGACAATGCCGCATATCATCGCCTTCTCAAGGGCGTGACGCCGGTCCTGAGAGCCGGTGCGCGCCGAGGTCTGGCGCGGGCCGGTCAGCCGGTCGATCAATCCGAGGACATCGTGCAGGATATTCTGTTGGCGGTGCATCTGAAGCGGCATACTTGGGACCCGAACGCACCGTTCGCGCCCTGGCTGTTCGCCATTGCCCGTAACAAGCTGATCGACGCGCTGCGTCGGCGCGGGCGGCGGGTGTTCGTCAACATTGACGATTTCTCGGAAACGCTGGCCGACGCACCGGCCGAGGACACTGTGCCGGCGAGCGAAGTAGCGACTCATCTGAACGGGCTGCCGCAGCGGCAGCGGGATGTGTTGCGATCCATCGCCGTGGACAGCGCTTCGATCAAGGAAACGGCGGCAAAACTTTCAATGACCGAAGGCGCGGTGCGCGTGGCACTGCATCGGGGCCTCACGGGGCTCGCGAACAAACTGCGGAAAGAGTGACCATGGATACCAACGATCTGATCCGCACGCTCGCCGCCGACAGCGACACACATGAACGCTCCGTCGGGCATTTGCTGCTCGCAGCGCTGGTCCTCGCGGTGCCGGTGTCGACATTGCTGTTTGTCGTGGGACTCGGCGTGCGGCCGGACGTCATGACGGCCATGCACAACCCGCTTTTCGATCTGAAATTCCTTGTCACCCTGGCGCTGGCCGCCGTCGCCGTTGGTGTCAGCCTTCATCTGTCCCGGCCCGAAGCCTCGCTTGGACGATGGGCATGGCTGCTGGCGGTTCCGTTCGGGCTGCTTGGAATCGGCATGGTCGGTGAAATGACCATGATGCCGAATCGCGCGCCGATGTCCGTGCGAATGATCGGCTCCAATTCCAGGCTGTGTCTGGTCGCCATCCCGCTGCTGTCGCTGCCGCTGCTGGCTGCCGCATTGATTGCCCTGCGCCGGGGCGCGCCGTCGCGGCCTGCGGTCGCCGGAGCCTTCGCCGGGCTGCTTTCAGCCGGGCTCGCGGCGACGCTCTATGCGGCGCACTGCACCGACGATTCCCCGATGTTTGTCGCGACCTGGTATTCGCTCGCCGCGGCGATCGTGGCCACGATCGGAGCCGTTGCCGGATCGCGCGTTCTCAAATTCTAGACACGCAGCCCGGTCGCGTCAGGCGGAGTCGATCTGGGCGGCATCCTGCCGCATCCGGTAGAAGCGAAGGACCTGCTGCGCCGTCGATGGACGGAGCATGTCGTAGCTCGACTTGTGCTCGTCGATGTTTTCGGCAGCCGGCATGTTGTCTCTCAGCTCAAGGATCAGCTTGAGCGAGTTCCACGACAGTCCGGCGACCTTGGCGAGGACCATCAATCCTTCCGATTTGGATTCGATCATCATGTTCTCGACCGTTGCGACCGGCACATTCGTGCAGATTGCAAGGGCGGCACTCGTTTCTCCGAAGCGCCTGGCGGCGGCGAATTCGGCGATCTGCTTTTCGTCGAGGCGGCCGTCGTCGAAGAGAGACTTCACGAGATTCTGGGCATTCGCGGATGCTTCACCGTTTGCCCTCTCTCCGACGGTGAGCGCAGCCTGTTCGACGGCTGCTGAAACATCGTCCGCGTGTTCCGGATTGGCGGCGTGAAGGCGCTCCCGGACCGAGTCGGAGGCCCGTGCAATCAGCTTCAGATAATGCGGCTTTGGAATTCCCCGCCGCATGCCGAGGCTTGTCGCAAGCCCGTCATTGCCTTCGGCGCGCGACACGAGCTTGGTGAATCCGTCATCCGAGAATTCGGCGCCGGGATTGTTCACGGTGCTTTCGACGACCTCGTTGTTGCCGCGCTCGACCAGCACGTCGGTGACGGCATTGCTCAACACCTTGCGCTTTGAAATCGCGAGCAGATGTCCCTGGCTCTTGCAGCGGGCATTTTCAATCAGCATCGCGTCGTTCAGCCGTTCCGATTGCGACAGCACTGGCGCCGCCACCTCGATCTCGTCGTCGAATGCCAGCGTGTAGATCAGGCGTGGCGGTGCTTTCGGCACGGGGGCAAGACGGTTCGCAAGCAGCGACTTCGCCGAGACTTCGATTTCCTCGATCAGGCAATGAAAAACGTCGTCAAAAACGCTGATCTGTTCGTTGGTGTAGTCGGCCACACCATACATAAAGAGATCGGTGACCCGCCGCAGGGTCTCAACGCGGCGTGCAACCGTGCCGTGAGCAAGGGCATCCTGCAGTTCAGCAAGAAGGTTGGCGGGCCGTGCGGTCGATCTCGAATTCATGACTTCTGTCCTGGAAAACAAACGGTGCCGGCCACGTTCTTGGCCGGCGAAAATTATGATCAGGCCGTGACAACCCGGTTCCGACCCATGTCCTTGGCCTGATAGAGGAGCTTGTCGGCGCGGGCGAGAATGCTGTCCGCCGAGTCGTCCGGGCGCAGCATGGCGAGCCCGGCCGACATCGTAACGGTCATGTCCTGTGAAATCGCGCTCCAGTCGAGCCCCGCCACGATGGTACGCAGCCGGTCGATGGCGCGCAGCGCAGCGCCGTCCGACGTTTCCGGCAGGATCAGCAGGAATTCCTCGCCGCCGTAACGGCCGAATTTGTCGATGCTGCGGATGTTGGCGAACACCGTGATGGCAAACGCCCGCAAGGCTTCATCGCCCGCCGGGTGGCCGAAACGGTCGTTGATCAGCTTGAACCAGTCGAGGTCGATCAGGGCGATGGCACAGGGGACGTTGCTGCGCCGGGCGCGGGCGATTTCCTGATCCAGGGTCTGCATGATGCTGCGGCGATTCATCGCCCCCGTGAGTTCATCGAGCTCCGCGAGCTCCTCGATACGCTGGTAGGCTTTTTTCAGCTCGATTCCGCGCTTGTAGAGCGATTCGTGAAGCGAACTGCTGAACAGTCCGACGATCATGCCGCGTCCGAGCACCAGAATGAAAACCAGCAAGGTCGCGAAGCGCTCGAGCGGCGTGCCGGTGGGCATGCTGATCGGCTTGTCGGTCAGAAGAAACAGGATGGTCAGGCCGGCAGCCGCAGTCGTCCATCCGATGATGGTCTGGCGCGGTGAGGAGCGCAGGGCGCCGAATGTGTAGACAAGGAAAATCGAGCAGAGGAACAGGCCGCCCACTTCCGGTGCGAAGTAAATGAAGGCCAGCATGATCGCCAGGCTGACGCTGGTTTGCTGCAGGATGAAGTAGTGATCCCGAAACCGGTCGTTGATCCGGGCTTCGGAGATGGCGATGAAGGTGGCGACGGACAGCAGCCCGCAGGCGGCGTAGGCGGATGCGATGGCGAAACTGGTCGTGCCTGCATACGCGTAGATGAGCAGGATCGCGGCGTCGATCATGTAGCTGACGCCGGTCATGTCGAGCAGTTGCCGCCGCTGCCGTGCGCGGCGGGCCAGAATTTCCGGTGGCAATTCGCCCTCGACGGCCGAATGCTTCCAGTTAAAGCGGCCTGACAGGGAAACAGGAGCCGATGACATTGCGCCGCGCATGAACTCGCCGATGAGGAATGCAATGCGGGACTGTAGGAGGCAAAGCCTTTAGGTTTGGTATCATTGCGAGGCGCTGGGGCCGGATCAGTCCCAACTCGCCCGGATTGTTTGCCGATCAGCCGCCATGGTTCGGATTTGGTAAATTAATACCATATTCGTGATGGAAGCCGGATGACTTGCCCTTGTTCATGATTCAGGGGCATTTTGCGGTCCTCAATCCGGACAATTCGGGAAATCGCGAAGATTTTTACCGATTTGATCGAACCCCTTTCCAGTCGCGTGCGACCAACTTGCGAGACGGCCATTGAGTGCAACCCACGCGACATCAGATGAAGTCCTGATCGGTCGCATCGCCCAAGGTGACCGGCTCGCCATGCAGGTGCTTTACGGAAGGCACCATGTACGGGTGTTTCGCTTCTCGCTGCGCCTCGTGAAGAACGAGGCCATCGCGGAAGACCTCATCAGCGAGGTTTTCCTCGATGTGTGGCGGCAGGCCGGCAAGTTTGAAGGCCGGTCCGCCGTTTCTACGTGGCTTTTGGCGATCACGAGGTTCAAGGCCCTGTCCGCCCTCCGCAAGAGGAAGGACGCGGAACTGGATGACGAAGCGGCGGCGGCGATCGAGGATACGTCCGACAATCCTGAAGTCACCGTCGCCAAAAAAGATACGAGCAACGCCTTGCGGAATTGCCTGACCGCACTTTCGCCAGAGCATCGGGAGATTGTCGATCTCGTCTACTACCACGAGAAGTCCGTGGAGGAGGTGGCCGAAATCGTGGGTATCCCGGAGAACACGGTGAAGACGCGCCTGTTTTATGCGCGAAAGAAACTGGCCGAACTGCTCAAGGCAGCCGGCATTGAACGAGGTTGGCCATGACCCCCGCGAGCAAGACTGCCATGAGCAAGCAACCCGACCGTGAACCGACGGAGATCGAGGCTCTGCTGCCATTCCATGCCGCGGGCACGCTGAACCTGCGCGACGCCCGGCGTGTCGACGAGGCGCTGGCGAGCAATCCCGATCTGGCGCGGCAATATGCGGTGATCCAGGACGAATATGCTGAAACCATCCTGTTGAACGAAAGCCTCGGCGCTCCCTCGGCGCGGGCGATGCAGAAACTGTTCGCCGCCATTGATGCGGAGCCCGCGCGCAAAAACGTCTCCTTCAATCCCCTGATGCGGATTGCCGGATTTTTCTCCAGTCTGTCGCCGCGCACCCTGGCTTATGCGGGCGTGGCCGGCGCGGTGCTGGTCCTGTTGCAGGCCGGCGTGATCGGCACGGTGCTGGTGAAGGATCGCGCCCCGGGCAACTTCCAGACGGCGGCGTTTCCGGCGCAGTCGACGGCAGGAACCTTTGGCCTGATCCGCTTTGCGCCCGACGCCAAGGCTGACGACATCACCCAGTTGCTGCACACCTACAACGCCTCCATCGTTTCGGGGCCGAAGTCCGGTGTGTTCCGCGTCCGGTTCGGCGACAAGGCCTTGTCGAAAGAGGAGGCGGCGCAGCTTATGACGCGTCTCCAGAGCGAAAAGATTGTCAGCCTCGTGGTGAGTGCTGACTGATCGTGACGGCCGCGGCGCTGAAGAGGCTGGCGGCCAGCTTTGGGGACGTTCCGAAAGGCGTGCCGCGTCGGCGCCGCCCATGGATTTGCGAGGACCTCATGACCAAGACAGCCCTGGGCAAACGATCCTTGATCCAACCAAAGCGCAGGATGCGGCGGCTCCAGCTCGTTGCAGCCGTTGCGGCAACAGTGATACTGACTGCTCCTGAGGCATTTGCGCAATACAGCAGCATGAGCATGCGCACCGGCCCCAGCATCAATGTCGGGCCGCGCATCAATATCAATCCGACGATACGGCCCCATATCGGATATGACGGCTATGATCGCGTCCGACCGCGGCCCCGGCCATATATCGTACGCCAGTACGATGACGGCCCGCCGGCGGATTATTACGACGAGCCGCCGCCGAAATTCCGCAAGAAGCAGCCAACCAAAAACGCCGGAAAGAAGTCCGGCCCGGTTGCCGCCGACAATACTTACGTCGCGAAGGAAGTGCTGATCGAGGTCGCGGGCAACCCGACCGATGCGCAGGCTGACGAGCTTGCGCGGCGTCATCGCCTGACGCGCGTACAATCCCAGAATTTTGCCCTGACCAACAGCACATTCTTCCGCTGGCGGATCAATGACAAACGCTCCGTTGACGCGGTGGTGCGTGAGCTTGTTGCAAGCGGCAACGTCAAGGCCGCGCAGCGCAACAACATCTTCAAACTTCAGCAGGCTGCTTCGCCCGCGTCTGAAAAATCCGGCGATCCGCTGCAATATGCGCTCGGCAAGATGCGGCTCACGGAGGCGCATGCGCTGTCGGTTGGCGCGGATGTGACGGTCGCCGTGATCGATTCCGGAATCGACGTGACACATCCCGAACTGGCGGGCGTCATTACCGGCACCTTCGATGCTTTAAACAATGGCGAAGGGCCGCATCCTCATGGCACCAGCATCGCCGGCGTGATCGCGGCACATGCCCGGCTGATGGGGACAGCCCCGTCGTCTCACCTGCTGGCCATCCGCGCTTTCGGCGCGCAAAAAGGCGGCGCGGAAAGCACCTCGTTCCTGATCCTGAAAAGCCTCGACTACGCACTCGCCAAAAATGCGCAGGTCATCAATATGAGTTTTGCGGGACCGCACGACCCGGCGATCGAGCGCGGACTCGCCGTTGCCGCCGCCAAGGGCGTTGTTCTGGTTGCGGCTGCCGGGAACGCGGGGGCGAAATCACCGCCGCTTTATCCCGCCGCGGACGCCAATGTCATCGCCGTGTCGGCCACCGATCAGTCGGATCAATTGTTCGCCCAGTCGAACCGGGGCAAATATGTCGCGATCTCCGCGCCGGGCGTGGACATTCTGTCGCCTGCGCCGGATGGCAAATATCAGATGTCATCGGGAACCTCGCTGTCCGCCGCCTATGTCAGCGGCGTGGTCGCCCTGATGATCGCGCGCAATCCGCGGATATCGTCGTCCGACATTCGTGCGACGCTGACATCAACCGCCCGCGATCTTGGACCGAAGGGGCGCGACGACCAGTTCGGAGCCGGGCAGGCGGATGCCTTCGGTGCGGTTTCAGCCGTCGTGCCCGCACCGGTGGCTGCGGCCTCCGATGATTCATCCAAGCGATAACAGGAGCAGGCGCCTGTCGGCGGACGTATTGCTGAGTGGAAATTTTCAATGAAACGCTTATGGGCCGCGGCGGCCGTATGGGTGCTGTCTTCCGGTTTGCTCCATGCGCAGTCTCTTGAGGACAAGATCGGATCAGCGCTTCAGGCCAGGCAGCCGCTGACGCGCAGCCTGTCCGTGACGTCCGATCCCAAGGCGGATGCAGAAAAGCAGGTCATCAAACGCCTGCAGGTGCGATCCATCAATGTCGAACCCGTTTCGTCGCCTGACGCCGAAGAACGTGCGCGGATCGCCGAGATCGCGCGCGACAAGCCCGCCATCGACCTGGAAATCCTGTTTGAATATAATTCGGCGGAGATCAGCCCGAAGGCCGTTCCTGCTCTTGTCGCGCTTGGCAACGCGCTGTCGCGGCAGGACCTGAAGGGCTCGGTCTTCCTCATCAACGGACATACCGATGCAGCGGGAAGCGCTGACTACAATCAAACGCTCTCGCAGCGCCGCGCCAATGCGGTGCGCCGCATGTTGATCGAACACTACAAACTTGCACCGGACACCCTGATCGCGGTGGGATTCGGCAAGGAGCAGTTGAAGACCCCGGCCAAACCACTGGGCGAGGAAAATCGCCGTGTGCAGATCGTGAACACCACCATGCGGGCAACCGCAGGACAGTGACTGCCTGAACCCGTCCGGCATTCATAACGACCAATTTCCGGCGCCTCTCGCCATACAGATCGTTTCAAGGGGACATGTTCGATGAGTGGATTTCCAGCGATGGCCTTCCGGGCATTCGGCATCGCGATCGCAACGGGATTTGTCCTTGGCGCTGCCGGGCCGTCACTTGCTCAGGATGCCAAGCCCCCGGCTTCCGCTTCGGCGGACGCAATCGCGCCGCCCGCAGATCCGGTCGCCAGGGCTGCGTTCGATGTGCTCGATGCGCATTGCGCGCGCTGTCATCAGACCGGCAAGCTGGTGGACCGCGAACGTCCGGCAAAGAATTTCGGGAACATCCTCAAACTCGACGAGATGGCCGCCAATCCGCATTACATCCTGCCGGGCAATCCGCTGGGGTCGAAACTGTTCCGGCAGATTGTCGACAAGGAGATGCCTTACGATATCTATTACGAAGGCTCGTCGCATAAACCGCCATCCGAAGCCGACCTCAAGGCGCTTGAGGCCTGGGTCAGCGCGCTGGGAACCAAGGCTGTCGCCAGTTGCGAAACCCACAAGTTCGTCACGCCCGACGACATGGTGTCGTTCATGGTCGCCGACCTCGAGAAGCAGCGGCCGCAGCGCAGGGCGACGACGCGCTATCTGACCCTGACCCATCTCACCAACATCTGCGCCGATCCGGCTGCGATGAAAGTCTACCAGCAGGGCGCGGTGAAGTTTCTCAATTCACTCAGCCGTTCCTCCGATGTGGTGAAGCTCGAAACCATTGATTCGGAGGGCAGCATCCTGCGCTTCAACCTTCTCGATCTCGGCTGGAAGCCGGCGGACTGGGACAATGTGATCGCGGTCTATCCCTACAACGCGGTGCCGGACACCGAATTCAGCCGCGCGCTCGCCTCCGGCGCCGGGACGCCGATGCCTTATGTGCGCGCCGACTGGTTTGTGTTCACCGCGTCGCAGCCGCCGCTCTATGACGTGCTGCTGCAACTGCCGAATACGTTCCAGCAGCTCGCGCGGGAACAGGGCGTCGATGTCGAAGCGAACATCCGTAACTTTGTCGCGCAACGCGCGGCGTTTCAGCGCTCTGGCGTCAGCCAGAACAACCGGCTGATCGAGCGCCATCCCTCGCGCAACGGCTTTTTCTGGACGTCCTACGATTTCGCAGGCAACCGTGACCGGCAGAGCCTGTTCAGCTTCCCGCTGGGACCGGCTGGCCCGAATGCGTTTCACCATGATGGCGGCGAGACCATCTACAGTCTGCCGAACGGTTTTCAGGCCTACTATCTGAACACCGCGAAGGGCGACCGGCTCGACAAGGGGCCGACCGCCATCGTGCGCGATCCGTCGCGGAAGGATTTCTCCGTGACCAACGGCATCTCGTGCATGGGCTGCCACGATCAGGGCATGCGCAAGGCCAAGGATGATGTGCGTGAACTGGTACTGCAGGGACGCGCATTCCCGAAGGATGTTCGCGATGCGGTGGAGGGACTGTACCCGCCGCATGACAAGATGGACGCGCTGATCGAGGACGACGCCAGGCGATTTGCCGATGCGATGAAGCGCGCCGGCCTCGATCCGGCGCTGAAGCTCAACGGTATCGAGATGATTAACGCGCTGGCCAAACGCTATGAGGACGATCTCGACCTGACATTGGCCGCCGCTGAACTCGGATTGAAGAAGTCCGAATTCAACGAAGGCGTCGCGGATGTCGAGCAGAAGTTTAAGCCGCTGGTTCGCCGTCTGGCGCAGGGTGCCGTGCCGCGCGACCAGTTCGAGGTGTCGTTCCGCGGCATCGCGCCGGATCTGACCGATCTGAAGCTCGTCAGCATCCGCAATGCGAGGCCGGTTCAACCCATGCCGCAACAGGTCCGCAACAGCGATGATCTGTCTTTGACCTCGGATCGCGACAGTTACCGGCTTGGCGATGCGCCGGTCTTTACCATCGTGTCGCCGCGCGACTGCTTCCTGACGCTGACCGACATCGACGAGCGTGGGGAAGGGACTGTGCTGCTGCCGAATACCTTCCAGCGCGACAACTTCATTCGGGCCGGTGTACTGGTCCAGTTCCCCGGCATTGGTGCGCCATTTCAGTTCCGGATGAAGGACAAGGGCATGGAAACCGTGACGGCTGTTTGCGCCACGCAGGCAAGCGGCGGAGATCGCATTCAGCACGACTTCAACAAGAACCAGTTCACGCCGGTTCCGAATTACACGCAGACTCTGGCACGTTCGATCGCGGTGGAGTCTGTCAGGCCGGGTACACCTGCGGTTGCGGGCACAACCAACACGGGCGCGACCGCGCTCTCCAGCCGCGAGCCGCCGCCGGCGGGGTCGCGAACGTCGCTTCGCGCCGCGATCAGGCTGCAGGTGCGATAGCGGATGCGCAGCCGTGGCTGGCGGTTTAGCCGTCAGTCACGAAAGTTGCATGTATCTGTGGGAGAGGTTGGGATATCTCTCGTCTTTGTCAGAGAGAGTTGAGCGATTCGTTTGCGTCTGCGTGATTTTCCAACGTGTTTTTCAGTAGTCTTTCTGGACTTCAAATGGCCAATTCCGGCAATGCCGAACAGGGGCGAAGTGTCGTGGTGCGCTGGCGCATGCTGGCGGAGCGTCGGCTCAATTACCTGATCACCCTGTATGAGACCGGGCGATGGAAGGTCTATTACGCCGAACCGGAATTCCTGAAAATCGTTCAGGAGGCGCGCGCAGCGCTCAAGACCTGGGAGCAACTGGCTCCACCGGATCCTGTTCAGGACAGACCGGTCGAGGTCGCGATTGCGCAGGCGGAGAATGCTGCCATCCTGCCATCGCCGTTCACACAGGTGCCGTCAGCGAATGGCGTTGAGGCCAAGGACGATCTGCGGAAAGCGTGAACTGCTTTCCTTGCCAAGGTCGCCTGTGGCGGGTTTGGCGTGATCCAGCCCGACAATCGCGGAGCCGCGCGATCCCGAGATCAGATTGTTGCTGACCAGCGCGGTCCCGGCGCCCGGCACCACGGACACGCCGATCCCGACGAAAGCGTTGCGCACCACGTTGCCGGTGATGGTCACATCGCGCAGGTATTTCCCCCAACCGGCCATGATGCCGAACGACGGCGCGCTCTCGATGACATTCCCGGTGACGGCGGCGTCCGCTTCCACGACGATGCCGATCCCGGCGTCGTCATCCGGCGCGGTTCCGATCGGCCGTTTCGGCAGGATGTTGCGGATCACATTGCCGTGGACCGTCACCATGCGGCCGCCTTCATTGAAATTCGCGACCGACACACCGACCGCGCAGATATCGACGGTGTTGTTGGCGATCACCGCGCCCTCGAACGCGAATTCCGAATAGAGCGCGACTTCGCGCACGTTGCTGACGCTGTTGCCGGTGATCTGGATGTTCGACGCCGAATTGCCGCGCACGGCCGAATAGTCGCAGTTGCGGATGCGGTTGCCGCTGACAATGACATTTCCGGCGCGGAAAGCGTTGATGGCGTTGCCGTGCTGGCCGGAGCCGCCGGGACCGGCCTTGATGTCGTCGATCCGGTTGTTCACCACAATGGTGCCATCGTCGCCGATGGTGTGGCGCAGGATCTCGATGCCGTTGTCGGATGCATCCTGAATTGTGTTCTGCGCGACGAGTAACCCCAGCGCATCGAAGGATGTGAACGCCGTGTTCGCGGTCTTGCGGATGGTGTTGCCGCTGACTTCGCCCGCGATGCTCTCGAACCAGATGCCATATCCGCCGCTGCCGGAAATATCGCAATCCTGAATACGGACATCGAGGCCGTTCTGAAGGTGCACCAGTCCGCGCCGCTCCGCGAGTTTAATGCCTGCGCCGTCGAGGGTGAGACCGGTGAGGGCGATGCCACTGGCACCTTCGCTTCCGATCAGCGATGCGCCGCCGGAGAACTGCAGGACAGTCGCGCCGCGCACGCCGACGAGTTGCGCGCCATTCGGCAACGTCAGCGCGCCGGTGCGATACAGTCCCGGCGGCAGGGCAAGTGGCATCTGCGCATTGGCGGTTTCGTTGATGGCGCGCTGCAGGGCGCGCGTCTGATCGTCCGGACTGTTGGGCTTGACGCCATAGTGGGTTGCATCGCGCCCGAGTGTCGATGTCAGCGGGGCAGCGCGCGCCGGGACCGGCGCGGCGGCCATAGCGCCAGCTGCACCGGCGGCGGTGGCGCTGATCAGATTGCGGCGGCTGATGTCCATGGCGCGGCCCGGCTGGTCGTGGTGTGTCCAAGACCTAATCCAGGAATGCTTTGAACAGTGCTCGTGAGCGGCGGTTTGCCCACGATTGTCGATGGTAGGGTTAATGGAATGGAGCCAAAATGGCGCTCAGATCGGGGTGTTGTGCGGCGTGAACAGCCGGCCTTTTTCCACAATGAGCACGACCGCCAGGGCGACCAGCGAACTGAGCAGCGCGCCGGTTGCGAGCGGGATCAGGGTGCCGTTGTAGGACTGGCCGATGGCCGAGCCGACCGCGATTCCGATCAGTGTGGTGACCGATCCGAACAGCGAGGAGGCGGTTCCCGCGATGTGACCCTGCGGCTCCATCGCCAGCGCGGAGAAGTTGGAGAACATTAAGCCGAAGGTGAACAGGCTGGCGGTGGAGAGGATCATCATCAGCCAGAGCGGAAGCGCACCCGCAAGGGCTGCGGCCAGCATCGCAATGGCGACGACAAGCTGGCTGACGAGGGCGCTGTGCGAAATCTTGCGCATGCCATAGCGCCCGACGATGCGCGAATTCACAAAGCCCGCCACGGCGATGCCGATAGCGATGGCGGCGAATGCCAGCGGGAAATAGTGTCCGAGGCCGTAGATTTCCGTGAAGATCTGCTGCGATGACAGAACGTAGCCGAACAGGATTCCCTGCACGCTGCCCGCGGCGAGGGCGTAGCCGAATGTCTGACGGTTCCGGATTGTCTGCAGGAAGTTCCTTGCCACTTCGCCGGCGGCGAGCGATTTGCGCTCGGTCAGCGGCAGCGTTTCCGGCAAGCGCATGACGATCCAGCCCAGCGTCAGAACGCCATACACAAGCAGGACGATGAAGATGCCATGCCATTCCGCGGCCAGCATGATGGCCTGACCGAACGACGGCGCAATCACTGGAACGGAGATGAAGATCATCATGGCCAGCGACATCACGCTCGCCATGCGGCGCCCGCTGTAGCAGTCGCGCACGATGGATGTGGCGATCACGCGGGCGGCAGCGGTGCTGAGGCCCTGCAGGCCGCGCGCGAGTAGCAGCGTTTCAAATGAGGGTGCAATAATCGCGAGCAGGCTGGCGACACCGTAGATGACAAGGCCGCCGATCAGAATCGGCCGCCGTCCGAAGCGATCCGCCAGTGGTCCGATGACGAATTGGCCCGCGCCGAAACCGGTGAGGAAGACCGAGAGCACCGCCTGCGCGTAGTTGATGTTGCTGAGATTGAATGCCTTGGCGACATCCGGCAGGCCGGGCAGCATCAGGTCCATGGCCAGCGGGTTCAGCGCCATGATCGCCGCGACAATGGCGACGAACTCGCGGAAGCCCATCGGGCGATGGGTCGAGGAAACCCAGGCGTTGGCGCTGGTATCGGTCATGAACGGTATCTCGCGGTGCTGAGACCCCTGTTTACGCGCTCATATTGCGTCGCACAATTCAGCTTCCGGTATGGCTGCCAGACGGTTTTGCGGCCAAAAGCCGGATTGCCTGCTGTCGCGCCAGACGTGCCGTTTCCAGCAGCAGGGCCTCGCCCGCATCGGCAAGTTCCTCGAATGTCATCCGTCCGGGCGCAGGGCGTTCGGCGGGACGCCGGGGCACCAGCGGAACATGGATGAACGACACGAGACGAGGACCGTCCTCGCGGGTTGCCTCGATCGCGCGCCAGCTCAGATAATTGCAGAGATAGTATCCCGCGCTGAGAGAGAGGCGCGCATCCACGCCAGTCAGTTGCGCGGCGCGCAGCAGCCGGAGCGTGTGCGGTCCGAAGCGCCGTGTGGACTCCGAATTCGTCACTATGGTGCGGCTTCGCACCAGTGTGTGCGCGGCATCGGGCCAGATCTGGGTGATGGTGTTGCGCGCGCGGGTTTCGATCCGGATAAACGAAGTACGTGTCGCAAGCCCGAACATCAGCAGGGCATCGGGGCGATGCGTTTCAATCAGGGCGGGGAGCTGCCGATCCACCGCGCTGTAGGTCACGGGGAAAATGTGACCGATCCGCTCAATGGTATCGAACGCGGGACGGCGCAGGCGCAGCAGTCTTTCGACAAGTTTTTCAGTTGGATTGTAAGGCGCGCCCGGAAAGGGCTGAAAGCCGGTGATGAGAATGCGCGGCGCGGGGCTCATCGCTGCTCTAAGAGCGCCGCGACTGTTTCGGCTGCGACGGTCGGCGTCATCTCGCCATTGGCAACGGCGGTTTCGGTTTGCTTCACCCTGGCGCGGATCGCCGGATCGGAACGCAGGCGTGCATAGAGACGATCCTCAAGGATAGTCCACATCCATTTGACCTGCTGCTGTCGCCGCCGTTTCTCGAACTCACCCGATGCGATCATGGCGGTGCGATGGGCCACGACCTTTTCCCACACCGCGTCGATGCCGTCGCCGGTGAGAGCGGAGTAGGTCAGCACGGGCGGAAACCAGTGCTCCGAGCGCGGCGCGAGGATGTGGAGCGCGGCGTTGTATTCGGCGGCGGCGGCCTTCGCGCGTTTGAGATTGTCGCCGTCGGCCTTGTTGACGGCGATCATATCCGCGAGTTCGACAAGACCTTTCTTGATGCCCTGCAGTTCGTCTCCGGCGCCCGGCAGCATCAGCGCCAGAAAGAAATCGGTCATGTCGCACACGGCGGTTTCCGATTGTCCGATGCCGACCGTTTCCACCAGCACCACGTCAAAGCCCGCAGCCTCGCACAGGAGCATCGCCTCGCGCGTCTTGGCCGCGACACCGCCGAGGGTGCCGGACGACGGCGAGGGACGGATAAAGGCATCGGCTTCCGCCGACAGCCGCGCCATGCGCGTCTTGTCACCGAGGATCGAGCCGCCGGTCCGTGCCGACGACGGATCGACCGCTAGCACCGCGACCTTGTGGCCCTTGCCGATCAGCGCCATGCCGAGCGCGTCGATGGTGGTCGACTTGCCGACGCCCGGCGAGCCGGTGATGCCGACACGGATAGCGTGTCCGGTCAGCGGCAGCAATTCCTGGACCAGATCGCGCGCCTGCGCCTGATGATCGCCGCGGCGGCTTTCGATCAGCGTAATCGCGCGCGCCAGCGCGGCGCGGTCACCGGAGCGCACATCGGACTTGAGTTGGCTGATCCTGTTATTCACAAGCGCGGCCGAACGAGGGGCATGACCTTCCATTTCGCTCGCGCTTCATCTTATTCCGCCGCCGCGCTCGCATGCCCCAGCCGGACGTTCAGCTTGTTGATCAGTTCTTCGGCGGCATCCGCGATCACGGTGCCCGGCGGGAAGATCGCCTCGGCGCCGGACTTGTAGAGCGCGTCGTAATCCTGCGGCGGGATGACGCCGCCGACAATGATCATGATGTCCTCGCGGCCGCGCTTCTTGAGTGCCTCCTTGAGTTCGGGCACGGCGGTGAGATGCGCTGCGGCCAGCGATGACAGGCCGAGCATATGCACGTCGTTCTCGACGGCCTGACGCGCGGCTTCGTCGGCGGTGGCGAACAGCGGCCCGATATCGACGTCGAAACCGACATCGGCAAACGCCGAGGCGATGACCTTCTGTCCACGGTCGTGGCCGTCCTGTCCGATCTTGGCGACCAGAATACGCGGGCGGCGGCCTTCCGCGTCCTCGAACGCATCAATCAGCGCGGCAAGTTTTTCGACCCGGTCGGACATGGTTGCGGCCTCGCGCTTGTAGACACCGGTGATGGATTTGATTTCGGCGCGGTGACGGCCGAACACCTTTTCCATCGCATCGGAAATTTCGCCGACGGTGGCCTTGGCGCGCGCGGCATCAATGGCCAGCGCCAGCAGGTTGCCGTTGCCTTCGTTGGCGGAGCGAGTCAACGCGGCGAGGGCGGCATCGACCTCGGCCTGCTTGCGCTCGGAGCGCAGGCGCGACAGCTTGTCGATCTGCAAACGTCGTACAGTCGAGTTTTCGACCTTGAGCACGTCGATGGCGGCTTCGTTTTCGGGCCGGTATTTGTTGACGCCGATCACGGACTGCTTGCCCGCGTCGATGCGGGCCTGTGTTTTCGCGGAGGCTTCCTCGATGCGCAGCTTCGGCACACCGGCCTCGATGGCCTTTGCCATGCCGCCGAGTTCCTCGACCTCCTGAATGTGCGCCCACGCCTTGGCGGCGAGATCGTGGGTCAGCCGCTCGACATAGAACGAGCCGCCCCACGGATCGACAATGCGCGTGGTGCCGCTTTCCTGCTGAAGGAACAACTGGGTGTTGCGCGCGATACGCGCGGAGAAGTCGGTCGGCAGCGCCAGCGCTTCGTCCAGCGCATTGGTGTGTAGCGATTGGGTGTGTCCCTGCGTCGCGGCCATGGCTTCCACATTGGTGCGGACGACGTTGTTGAACACGTCCTGGGCCGTGAGCGACCAGCCCGAGGTTTGCGAGTGGGTGCGCAGCGACAGCGAGCGCGCGTCCTTTGGATTGAAGGGCTTCATCAGCTTGGCCCAGAGCAGGCGTGCCGCCCGCATCTTGGCGACTTCCATGAAGAAATTCATGCCGATGGCCCAGAAGAACGACAGGCGCGGCGCGAACTTGTCGATGTCGAGGCCAGCCGCCATGCCGGCACGGACATATTCGACGCCGTCCGCGAGCGTATAGGCCAGTTCAAGGTCCTGCGTCGCGCCGGCTTCCTGCATATGGTAGCCGGAAATCGATATAGAATTGAACTTCGGCATCTTCTGCGAGGTGTAGGCGAAGATGTCCGAGATGATCCGCATCGAGGGCAAGGGCGGGTAGATGTAGGTGTTGCGCACCATGAATTCTTTCAGAATGTCATTCTGAATGGTGCCCGACAGCTTCTCCGGGGGTACGCCCTGTTCTTCGGCGGCGACGACAAACAGCGCGAGGATCGGCAGCACTGCGCCGTTCATGGTCATAGACACGCTCATCTGGTCGAGGGGAATCCCTGCGAACAGTGTGCGCATGTCGTAGATGGAGTCGATGGCCACGCCCGCCATGCCGACGTCGCCGGAGACGCGCGGATGATCGGAGTCGTAGCCGCGATGGGTGGCCAGATCGAACGCGACCGAGAGGCCTTTCTGGCCCGCAGCGAGATTGCGGCGATAGAAGGCGTTGGAATCTTCCGCCGTCGAAAAGCCGGCGTACTGGCGAACAGTCCACGGCTGATTGACATACATGGTCGGATAGGGGCCGCGGAGGAACGGCGCGATGCCGGGCCATGTATCAAGGAAGTCGATGCCGTTGAGATCGGCTTCGCTATAGCTCGGTTTGACGAGAAGACCCTCGGGCGTGAGCCACGGTTGCGCGCTGCTCTCGCTGGCCTTTACGGCAGCAGGCTCAAACGCAACGTCGGCGAAATTCGGAATGCGGGTCATTCTGTTGTCTCGGGTTTGCGCGCAAACGAAGCGGTGATTGCGCGGCTCATGTATTATGGTCCGGATGCTGGTGGCTGACAATGCTGCCAGCCTCGGCGGAACCCCATGATTCGACGGTGGTTTTGCCCGGCAGGTTGTGCAAATTCATGGCCCAGGCGAGCTTGGACTCGATGCCGATCTGGTAGGTCGGAATCACGCGATCCGGACGGTCGAAAGCGCCGGTCAGAAGCTCGATCACCGAGCCGTTCAGCTTGCGATAGCTGAGTGGCGTTCCGCATTCCTTACAGAAATCGCGCTCGGCCACCGACGACGAGCGATAGGTTCCCGGCGTGCCGCGCGTCCATGCGAAGTCGCCATGCGGAATTTCCACGAAGGCGGCGAACGGCCCGGCCACGGCCTTCTGGCACATCCGGCAGTGGCAGACGCTGATCCGGCCCGGACTGCTGTATGACGCAAAGCGTACCGCGCCGCATTGGCAACCGCCGGTGAGAACAGGAGCGCGTTCCTTCATGACATCCACCTAAAGCAGTTGATAGGCAGCTTTCAGTGTCGAAAGGGCGTCGCCGCCGGCAGCGATAAAGCCGGTCACGCCCGCTTCGCGCAGGGCCGTTTCCATATCGCCGGGACGTCCAGCCAGATAGATATGCCTTGCTCCTGCGCCGTGAAGGGCCTGCGCGGCCGCAATGGCCTGCGCCGCGTAGACTTTGTCGGACGAACACAGGCAAACGAGCTTCGCGCCGGATGCTCTGAACGCCGCGGCGAGCGTAGCCGGATCGGCGAAGCCGTCATTGCCGAGCGCTTCAATGCCGCCGGTCTCGAAGAAGCTCTTGGTGAAGGTGGCGCGGGCGGTGAAATCCGCCGGTGTGCCGAGATTGGCGAGAAACACCGCCGGGCGCTTGCCGGACTTGGCCAGCATGGCGTCGGAGCGATCGCGCAATTCCTCAAACGGCGCGGCAAGCCGGATTGGCGCAAGCGCGTCGAAGGTCTGGGCCACCTCATCGGTCCACGGCAAAGCCGCAGGCTTGGCGTCCAGCACCGTCGGCTTCTTCTCATTGAGATTAGGGAATTCGCTGGCGCCGGTGAGAATGTCCTTGCGCTTCGCGATATTGACATCGCGCGCCGCACGCACGGCGGCGACCTTCGGCTGAATGATGTTCTTTTCAAGCGCCGCGAGCGCGCCACCGGCTTTCTCGATCTCCTGAAACAACAACCAGGCGGCTTCGCAGAGTTGCTTCGTCAGCGCCTCGATGCCGCCGGAGCCTGCAGCCGGGTCCGACACCTTGTCGAGATTGGATTCTTCCAGCAACACAAGCTGGGTGTTGCGGGCGATACGCCGCGCGAACGCATCCGGCAGGCCGAGCGCCAGCGTATGCGGCAGCACGCTGACGCTGTTGGCGCCGCCAAGGCCCGCCGAGAACGCCGCGATGGTCGCGCGCAGCATGTTCACGTCGGGATCGCGTTGGGTCAGCATCCGCCATGAGGTTTCCGCGACGATGAAAAGCGGCTCCGGCGTGAGGCCACAGCTCTGCTCGATGCGCGCCCACAGCAGGCGCAGCGCGCGGAATTTCGCCATGGTCAGGAACTGGTCGGCATCTGCGCTGAGGCGGGCATAGATCATGCGCCGTGCATCTTCGAGCGGAATGCCTGTGTCTTCCAGCGCGCGCAGATAGGCGACGCCAACCGCGAGGACGTAAGCCAGTTCCTGCGCTTCCGAGCCGCCGGCGTCATGGATCACGCGGCCATCGGCCGGAGCGAAGGGGCCGCGAAAACCGAGCTTCGCGAGCTGGGCGATCTTGCCGCCGAAGACTTTCGCAATCGACTGCCACGGGCCGTGGCTGCTGCCGCGCACACCGCTGCCGCCAATCGGATCGAGGCCGAAGTGCACCTTCACGGCAGAGGGCGCGATCTTGCGTTCCGCGAGCAGTTCGGCGAGGTGCTGCCCCATGTCACGCGACTGAGGGCCGATCTCGAGTTCGATGTCGATTCCGGCATCGAGATAGACGCCATCGAGGGCGCGCTTCAACGCGTCCTTCGTTGGCGGCAGTCCATAACCCCGCGCGGCATTGGCGCCCGCGAACACAATGGTGAGTCCGGTCGCGCCGTTCTCAAGATCGTGCAGCGCCTGCGCGTTGGCGATGGCTGTATCCGGATGGTCCACCCGCTGCATGATCGCCCAAGGCGCGCCGGCGGCGCGGGCAGGGATCGCCGCCGCGTTGCGGGCGCGCTCGTAGATCGGGTCGATCCGCAGCCCGTCGTAGGTCTTGCCGACAAGTCTCTCGAACGGAGTGCCCTTCAGGACGCCGTCGGCGAGTTTCCGCCAGTCGTCACGAGAGGCGGGAGGAAATTCAGACGCGAGCGGCAGGGTGTCGGTTTCGGTGGACATTCAGGGGGTTAGCTCCCGGAGCGTTATCTGGTTGCCCGGAAAATGCCATGTGGCGGCGCGCAAGCCAAATGGTTGTTTCGGGCGTTTACTGCAGATCAGGCAGGCGTTTGATGCCATCGGCCGAGAGGCTGGCGAGGGCCTGGCGCGGGGTCTGTCCCGCAATCGGCCGGTCGGGCGCGATCTCGGCGAGCGGCACCAGCACGAAGGCGCGCTCGAACAGGCGCGGATGCGGCAAGGTCAGTTCCGGCTTGTCGAGACGGACGTCATCATAGGCGATGATGTCGAGGTCGAGCGTTCGCGGACCCCAGCGCCGTTCGTTGGCCCGGTCGCGGCCGAACTTTTTCTCGATCTTGTGCAGCGTAAACAGCAGCGCATGCGGATCGAGCGATGTCTCTATTTCGATGCAGGCGTTGATAAACGGCTCCTGCTGCTCGTCGCCCCAAGGGGGCGTCATGTAATCCGACGAACGGGCGACCAGCGCGGCCTGTGTCATGCCGCAAATATTGGCGATGGCCCTGGTGAAGGTCGCGCGCGCATCGCCGACATTGCCGCCAAGAGCGATCAGGACGCTGGCCATTAAATCAAGCTCGCTTGCGAGTGATGACGACACCCACGTCGTCAAAGATCGCGGCAATGGGCGCGTGCGGCTTGTGAACCGTGACCTTGACCGCGCTGACACGTGTGAAGGCGGCAAGCACGGCTTCTGCCACCGCGCCGGCTGCGCGCTCCAGAAGGTAATAGTTATGTCCCTTGAAGGCCGCGCTCGCGGTGGAAACCACATCCGAATAGGACACCGTGTCGGCGAGCTTGTCAGTCCGGGAGGATTCGGCCAGATCAATCGACAGTTCAAGGTCGATCACGAACCGCTGGCCGACCTCGGCTTCATGATCCATCACGCCGTGCCGGGCGTGGATCAGAAGCCCCTTGATGAAGATAGTGTCGCTCATCGTTTGTCCTCGATTGCCGATGCGACGCGCAGGGCCTGCACCGTGTCCGCAACGTCATGCGCGCGGATGATGTTTGCGCCGCGCTGCGCTGCCAAAAGATGCGCAGCAAGGGAGCCGCCGAGCCGCTGGTCCGGTTCGGAGGGAACGACCGACGCGATAAAGCGCTTGCGCGATGCTCCGACCAGTAGGGGGAGACCGAACCGGCTCAGTGCATCGAGCCGCGCCAGCGCCGTCATGCTCTGTTCCGGTGTTTTGCCAAAGCCAATGCCGGGATCGAGAACGATGTTTCCTTGCGGAATGTTCGCTCTGGCGGCGATCTCGAGCGAGCGCGAAAAAAACCTCACCATGTCCGCGACGATATCAAGCGCCGGATCGACGCTGTCGCGATTGTGCATCACGATCACCGGTGCATTGCGATCAGCGATGACGCGCGCCATGTCCGGATCACGCTGCAGGCCCCAGACGTCGTTGGCGATGGCTGCGCCATTCGCGAGCGCCCAGGCCGCGACCGTGGCCTTCATGGTGTCGATGGAAACCGGGATGCCGAGAAGTGCCACCGTTGGCAGAATGTCACGCAGCCGCTGCAGTTCCTCGTCCGCCGAAACCGGCTGCGAGCCATAGGGGCGGGTGGATTCGGCGCCGATATCGAGAATGCCGGCACCCTCGGCGATCATGCGTCTTGCATGGGCCAGCGCAGCGTCGGGAGAAATGAACTTGCCGCCGTCGGAAAACGAATCCGGGGTGATATTGAGCACGCCCATGACCACGGGAACGGGGCCTGCAAACAGGTCCCGCAGCACCGGATGAAGCTGCGCGGCAGCCGGATGTGACATTCGGGACAGAGCGGCCATCATGCGGTGGCTTTGCGCGGTCCCCGCGGTCAAGTCAAGCGATGGCGGATGGGGATGTCGCCCAAGGATGCTCGGATTGGCAGGTGGGCTGCGGTTTCAGTAGGAAATTTTCAGCGGCAGCTTACGGGCGCGCTGAATCAGTTCAGCGACCGATTTGTCCGAGGGCAGAACCTGCACCAGCTTCCGCTTGTCGTTGGCTTCTTTCATGGCCTGCGCCAGGCGCTGCGGATTGCGTTGCACGAACTCGCGGACGGTCACAACGCCAGCGGCGCGCAACAGTTCGGCCTTGGCCTTGCCCATGCCCTTGATGCGCATGCAGTCGGCGATATTGGCCCATGCCAGCAACTGCTGCTCGCTGAGGCCGGTCTTGGCGGCCAGCGCCTTGCGGCCCTTGGGCGTGCTGGCGCTTTCGAGCAGTGCAGCCGTGGTGCGAATGCCCTCGGCCTTGAGCTTGGCCTGGGCGTGCGGGCCCAGTCCGTCAATGTTCGAGAGGGGATACGCTGCAAATGAATTGGACATGGGACTCGAATACAAAAATTGAATGTTATGCGAACTGGGACAGGCCCGGGGTTTCGGCAATGATCGCACGCATTCCGTCCGCACCGATTTTGTCGCGGCCGAGCCTGAAAAGTTCACGGGCAAGGCTTTGAATCTCGCTCATTCCCAAACCCATGCCCATCAGCCGCACGCCAAGGGCCATGATGCCGCCGCCAAGCATGCTGGCGAGACCGCCGGATCCTGCCGCCGCGATTGCAGTTTCCGCGCCCGGAATTTGCTCGATCAGCGAACGAACCTGCTCCGGTGGTCCTTCCTTGCGAAGGAACCCGAGCATGGCGCCAACGGCTTTTTCGGCGACAGCCTTGTCAACTCCGGCTTTTGCAGCCAGATCGCCAATGAACTCGTCCATGAAATTGCCCCGTGCCCACCGGTTTCATACCGGCTGATTGTTGTGATTTTATCTTGAGCGGGTGCGCCGCAAATTACAAGCGACAGAGCTTTTTCAACACGCTGTTTGGATGCAATCCATTGTGAAGTGTTGCAACGGTGCAAGAGTCGTTGCCGATTCCACCGCTATTTGCGGGAGAAAGATGCAACAATCCGGTTCGTGCGGCGCGAAGACAGGCTCTGATGCGAGTTCGTTTCAACTAAACGGTACATCAGGAGCGGAATTCACTCCGCTTCAGCAATCGAGCACGACATATATAGCGTCCGGATTCCCGTGCAGGCGGTATCTGTTCATGTTCGCTGATGCATCGCGCGGGTTGACCGGCGGGTTCCAGACTGCAAGATCACGCATCTTGCGCCGCGATTTGGCGGCGGCACAATCCAGCCGGGATGAGGCGAGAGATGGCAAAGAAGGTGTCCAGAAAAACCTCCGACAAGGCCGCTGCGCCGCCGTCAGCAGCACCGGCCGGTGCCGGAAGCATTGCCTCCGCCGATACCGGCACGGCGATCTTTGTCGGCAAGGGTGAGCAGCCCGCATTTCTGACGCTCGGGCTTGCGAACCGGCACGGACTGGCGACCGGTGCGACCGGAACGGGCAAGACGGTCACCCTGCAGGTCCTGGCCGAAGGCTTCGCGCGCGCCGGCGTGCCGGTGTTCGCCGCCGACATCAAGGGCGACCTGTCCGGAATCGCCGAGGTAGGCGAGCCCAAGGACTTCATTCTTAGCCGCGCCAAGGCGATGGGCCTACAGTTTCAGCCGGATCAGTTCTCGACCGTCTTCTGGGACGTGTTCGGCGAGCAGGGCCATCCGGTCCGCGCCACCGTCACTGAAATGGGACCGCTGCTGCTGTCGCAGATGCTGCAGCTCAACGATGTGCAGGAAGGCGTTCTCAATGTCGCCTTTCGGGTTGCCGACGAACACGGTCTCGCGCTGGTCGACATGAAGGACCTGCGCGCCCTGCTGGACGCCATCGTGCCCGGCTCGGCCAAGGACGACGATCTCGATCCGCTGCAGGACATCCGCAAGGCGGCGCAATCCTTCGGCAATGTCAGCAAGGCGACCGTCGGCACCATCCAGCGCCAGTTGCTGGTGCTGGAAAATCAGGGTGGGGCCAAGTTCTTCGGCGAACCTGCGCTGCAACTGAAGGATTTCATGCGGACCGACTCCAGCGGCCGCGGCATGATCAACATCCTTGTCGCCGACAAGCTGATGTCGAGTCCGAAACTGTATTCCACATTCCTGCTCTGGATGCTGTCGGAACTGTTCGAGGAACTGCCCGAAGTCGGCGATCCGGCAAAGCCCAAGCTGGTGTTCTTCTTCGACGAGGCGCACCTGCTGTTCGACGATGCGCCAAAGGCCCTGATGGACAAGATCGAACAGGTCGTGCGCCTGATCCGCTCCAAGGGCGTCGGCGTCTATTTCGTGACCCAGAATCCGATCGACGTTCCGGACAAGATTCTCGCCCAGCTCGGCAACCGCGTGCAGCATGCGCTCCGCGCGTTCACGCCGCGCGATCAGAAGGCGGTGCAGGCCGCAGCGCAGACCTTCCGGCCCAATCCCGATCTCGACACCGCGCAGGTCATCACGGAACTTGGCAAGGGCGAGGCGCTGGTCTCGTTTCTCGAAGGCAACGGCACGCCGTCGATGGTCGAGCGCGTCATGATCCGTCCGCCGACGGCACGGATCGGCCCGATCACACCGGACGAACGCAAGGCGATCATGAATGCGAGCCCGGTGAAGGGGAAATACGATACCGCCATCGACGCCGACTCGGCGTTCGAGATTTTGCAGAAGCGCTTGTCGAACACCGCGGCACCCGTCGGCACGCCCGGCGCCGATGGCGCACCCGGTGAAGGTGGCGGCGTCCTCGGCCAGATCGGTTCGATCGTCGGCACCGTCTTCGGCACCAGCACGCCGCGCGGAAAGCTGTCCACCGGGCAGGTCATCGCGCGCAGCGTGACGCGGTCGGTGACCAACAAGGTCGCCGGAGATGTCGCCGCCAGTATCGGAAAATCGGTCGGCGGCTCGCTCGGCGGTTCGATTGGCCGCTCCATCGTGCGCAACGTGCTTGGCAGCCTGTTGCGGCGCTAGGCGCAATCACGCGAGCCATTGATCTGAGGAATACGATATGTCCGCTACACCGCAACTCGCCGCCGTTCTCGACCGTATCGACAAGGATTTCGACAACAGCCTCGAACGGCTGTTCACTTTGCTGCGGATCAAGTCGATCTCCGCCGATCCGGCTTTCATCGAGGATTGCAGGAAGGCCGCGGATCATCTGGCGGCGGATATTGCCTCCATCGGCTTCACAACAGACGTGCGCCCGACCGCCGGACATCCGGCCATTGTCGGCAAGAGCAACGGCAAGGCCGGCGCGCATGTGCTGTTCTACGGCCACTACGATGTGCAGCCGGTCGATCCGCTCGATCTGTGGCACCGTCCGCCGTTCGAGCCCGTCGTCACCGACCATGCCGACGGCCGGAAGATCATCGTCGCGCGCGGGGCGGAAGACGACAAGGGCCAGTTGATGACCTTTGTCGAGGCTTGCCGCGCCTGGAAGAACGTCACCGGATCGTTGCCGCTGAACGTCACCATCCTAATCGAGGGCGAGGAGGAGATCGGCTCGAAGAATTTCGGCCCCTTCCTCGACAAGAACAAGAAAGACCTCGCCGCCGACTTCGTGCTGGTCTGCGACACCGGCATGTGGGACCAGAACACGCCTGCGATCACCACCTCGCTGCGCGGCCTCGTCTACGACGAGGTGAGGATCAAGGCGGCGAACCGCGATCTGCATTCCGGCATCTTCGGCGGCGGCGCGCAGAACCCGATCCGTGTGCTGACCCGCATTCTGGGCGGCATTCACGACGACAACGGCCGGATCGCCATTCCGGGCTTTTATGATGGTGTGAAGGACTTGCCGCCGGATATCCTGGCGCAGTGGAAAGGGCTCAATCTGTCGCCGGACACCTTCCTGAAGCCGATCGGACTTTCAGTGCCTGCCGGTGAAAAGGACCGGCTGCTGATCGAGCAGGTGTCGTCGCGTCCGACCTGCGATATCAACGGCATTGTCGGCGGTTATACCGGCGAAGGCTCCAAGACCGTGATCCCGGCGGCAGCCTCGGCCAAGGTGTCGTTCCGTCTGGTGGAGGGGCAGGACCCCGAAAAGATTCGCAAGGCGTTCCGCGATTTTGTCACCTCCCGTCTGCCGGCGGACTGCACGGCGGAGTTCATCGACCACGCCGGCGCGCCGGCCATCGCGCTGGATTGGGGCATGAAGCCGCTGGCGGCGGCGAAGCGCGCGCTGACCGATGAATGGGGCAAGGACGCGCTCCTGATCGGCTCCGGCGCCTCGATTCCGATTGTCGCCGATTTCAAGAAAACGCTCGGTCTCGATACGGTGCTGATCGGCTTCGGCCTTGAAGACGACAACATTCATTCGCCGAACGAGAAGTATGACCTCAAGAGCTTCCACAAAGGCATCCGCTCGTGGGCGCGCATTCTTGCGGCGTTCGCGGATACGCCGCGCTGAACGACCAGTCGTGTCTCGCAACATTTAAGATTGTCATCACCGGGCATAGCCGTTCGCAGAACGGCGTCGCTTCCGCTCGCCTATGTGCCGGTGATCCCTCAACCAGTCGTCCCGGCGCAGGCCGGGACCCATAACCACCGCGTGTGGTGGTGACAGTGAAAGCCGCTCCAACGTCTCCCTTGAGCCGATGACTCAGGGAGCGTGGGTCCCGGCCTGCGCCGGGACGACGATTGAGTGTGGTGCGGCTGCGCGCGCCACGTCAGGTTTCCGATTCAATTTTCAAACAGCTACTTTCGTTCACGCACGCATCGTCGCTCTCGCGCGTTGCGCGAGGTGAGCTTTCGTTCCACCCCTTGAACGATGAGGGGCGTGGCGCGCCGAAAGGCGCAAAGGTGGTGTTTCGCTTCCTTGGCGAAGGAAGCGCGTCGCCTCACGGCGCGCCGCAGACAAGTTTGCGCAGTCTGCGCAAGCTCGACTGCTATTTGGCGGCGATTTTGGGCGAAGGGAGCGCACTTCCGGGACAGGACAGACGCTTTCACGCCCCGATCCGGCGGCTTTCGCCGCGTTCGTGCCTGTCCGCGTCCAGCCATTGAAGGCAGAGCCACGTAGTTGGCCCGGGCGCTGACCCCAGCCTCCCGGGCGCAACGGGTGCG